>OGJN01000046.1_pt1 | contig 121011 bp, 115 predicted proteins | sample 1572221 | NCBI WGS metagenome assembly OGJN01 (sample SAMEA2582148, study PRJEB24529) | metagenome | biome: Human gut stool | place: China | collected 2011 | reverse complement strand
AGCTGCTGGGCGAGGTCGTGACCGACAGCACCAAGAAGAACCTGATGATGCGTGCCGAGGCCGAGTGCGGTGCCTGCGCCGGTAAGATGGACCTGGCCAAGAAGGCTAAGGCGCTGAATCTGGACGCTATCCACGATACCGTCCATGAGATGGCAAAGGATGAAGCCCGTCACGGCCGTGGCTTCGAGGGCCTGCTGAAGCGTTACTTCAACACCGAAGTCTGATAAGGGTTCCCCAGTTATCTATGCTGCCCGCTGCAAGGACATTCCGCCTTGCAGCGGGCTTTTTGCGTTTCAGGCTTTAAAAGCGGCGCAGAACCTCCGGTAAGCGTTTTATACAGATTTTTTGTTTGGTGGGCAAACTGTGGGCAAAACTCACTGATTTGTCCAGTTTTGACTTCTTTTTTGCTTTTGCCCACAAAAAGTCCGAAAGTTGGCTTGTGGCCTAGAAAAATCAGCTATAAATATAATTCTCGATGTGGGCAGATCATTTGACTGTTATCTGAAAAAATGCCATTTCCGGTAACGACCTCCGTGAAAAAGCAAGCGGGGAAAATCCGTAGATTTTCCCCGCTTGCAAATATAAAATGATCTTTCCTCTGAAGATGCGCAAAGCGAACGCGGCGCGCATTCAAAATCGTCCCGCGGCAAAAAAAGGCAGCTGCGCAGATTTTTGCGCAGCTGCCTCTTGCATTTTGTGGTGGCTGATACCCTTACTGGATACCGGTAACGGGGTAATCCTGTGCCTCCACGGCCTTCTTCAGCACCTCATCGTCCACCTCTGCGTTCAGGGTAACGATGGCAGTACCGGCTTCGTGGCTGACAACAGCCTCGTCCACCTGCGGCAGAGCTTCCAGTGCCTTCTTGACGCGGGCTTCACAGTGGGGGCACATCATGCCCTCTACGGTCAGGGTCTTTTTCATAGCGGTCTCCTCCTTTTGAGTTGTATCTTCCTCCGCTGCGGGCTGCACAAGGGCAGCGGGCAGGGCAGGGACGTGTTTGGGCGGGTGGTCACGCTTTGCGCTGTGCAGGTCAAACAGGTTCAGCCGCAAGGCGTTGCTCACCACGCAGAAGCTGGAAAGGCTCATGGCAGCTGCGCCGAACATGGGGTTCAGCGTCAGCCCCAAGGGGATGAACACACCGGCTGCCAGCGGAATGCCGATGATGTTATAGATAAACGCCCAGAACAGGTTTTCGTGGATGTTGCGCAGGGAAGCGCGGCTCAGCCGGATGGCGGCGGGGACGTCCGACAGCTTGGAGTTCATCAGTACTACGTCCGCAGCATCAATGGCTACGTCCGTGCCTGCACCGATGGCAATGCCGGTGTCAGCGCGGGTCAGGGCAGGGGCGTCGTTGATACCGTCACCCACCATAGCTACCTTGCCGTACTTTTGCAGCTGCCGGATGACGGCCTCCTTGCCCTCGGGCAGCACCCCGGCAATCACCTCGTCCACCCCGGCCTGTCGGCCAATGGCCTCGGCGGTGCGCTGGTTGTCGCCGGTCAGCATCACCACGCGGATGCCCATATTCCGCAGCTCCCGGATGGCCTGCGGGCTATCCTCCTTGATGGTATCAGCTACCGCGATAACGCCCAGCAGACGACCTGCGCCGCCAAAGAACAGGGGCGTTTTACCCTGAGCGGCCAGTGCAGCAGCCTGCGTTTGCAGCGCAGCGGGGATAGAGACCTTTGTGCCAATAAAAGCAGCGTTGCCGCCAAAGATCTCCTTGCCCTCCAGCTTGGCGGTAAGGCCGTTGCCCGGCAGGGCGGTAAAATCGGTAACAGAGGGCAGTGTCAGCTGCTTTTCCTCCGCATAGGCCAGCACTGCCCGCGCCAGCGGGTGCTCGCTGCGACCCTCCAGCGCGGCTGCCAGCGTGAGCAGTTCGGTCTCGGTCACGCCTTCAGCGGGCAGAAGGTCTGTGACGGTAGGCTTGCCGCAGGTGATGGTGCCGGTCTTGTCCAGTGCCACGATGCGGGTGCGCCCGGCTTCTTCTAACGCCGCAGCGGTCTTGAATAGGATGCCGTTCTTCGCACCAAGGCCGTTGCCCACCATAATAGCCACCGGCGTTGCCAGACCCAGCGCACAGGGGCAGCTGATGACCAGCACCGAGATGCCCCGCGCCAGCGCGTAGCCCACATCCCGCCCCAGCAGCAGCCAGACAAGGGTGGTGACCACCGCAATGCTGATGACCGCAGGCACGAAAAAGCCGGATACGGTATCGGCGATCTTTGCAATGGGGGCTTTGGTGGCGGCGGCATCGCTGACCATGCGGATGATCTGCGCCAGCGTGGTGTCCTCGCCCACGCGGGTGGCGCGGCACTGCAGATAGCCGGACTGATTGGTGGTGGCGGCGCTTACCTTATCGCCCACGGCCTTGTCTACCGGGATGCTCTCGCCGGTCAGCGCGCTCTCGTTCACGGCACTGCTGCCCTCCAGCACAATGCCGTCCACCGGGATGTTCTCGCCCGGGCGCACCACAAAGATGTCCTCCTTCTGTACCTGCTCAATGGGTACGGTCACCTCGGTGCCGTCCCGCAGCAGGGTAGCGGTCTTGGGGGCAAGCTTCATCAGGCTTTTGAGCGCATCGGTGGTCTTGCCCTTGGAGCGCGCCTCCAGCATCTTGCCCACGGTGATAAGGGTCAAAATCATGGCGGCAGACTCAAAATAGAACTCCATCATATAGTGCATGACAAGTTCTTCGTTGCCGTGCAGCTGCGCATCGGTCATGGCAAACAGGGCGTAGGTGCTCCACACAAAGCTTGCCATCGAGCCCATAGCCACCAGCGTATCCATGTTGGGGGAGCGGTGTACCAGCCCTTTGAAGCCATTGATGAAAAACTTCTGGTTGATCACCATCACGATGCCTGCCAGCAACAGCTGTACCAGTCCCATGGCAATGTGGTTGCCGTCAAACCAGCGGGGTAGCGGCCAGCCCCACATCATGTGCCCCATGGAAAAGTACATCAGCACCAGCAAAAAGCCCAGCGAGGCGATGAGCCGCCGTTTCAGCTTGGGTGTTTCGTGGTCTGCTAGAGCATCCAGCTCTGCGCTGGTGCTGGCCGTTGCGGCGGCTTTTTTGGGGCTTGCGCCGTAACCGGCCTGCTCTACGGCACGGATAATGGCGGCATCCTCAGCGGTGCCTTCTACGCCCATGGAGTTGGTCAGCAGGCTTACCGAACAACCGGTGACGCCCGGCACACTCTTTACGGCCTTTTCTACCCGAGCAGAGCAGGCCGCGCAGCTCATGCCGGTAACGTTGAATTGTTCCATTGCTTTTTCTCCTTGTGGTCAGTCTGCCCGGCGGGCGGTCATTTCATCAGCTTGGGCAGCAGCCGGAGCAGTTCTTCCAGCTTTTCGTCGCTGCCGGCACGCAGGTCGTCCGCCACGCAGCTGCCGATGTGCTGTGCCAGCAATTCCCGGGAAAAGCTGTTCAGCGCCGCGTTTGCTGCGGCTACCTGTACCAGAATATCCACGCAGTAGGCGTCCTTTTCCAACATCCCACGGATGCCGCGCACCTGCCCTTCAATGCGGTTCAGCCGGTTAAGCAGAGCTTTGTGTTCCTCCGGGCTGCGCTCTTTGTGACGGCAGCAGCAGGGGACAGCAGCATCTGCCGCAGCGTCCGCTTCTGGCGTGTCAACGTAGCAGCAACAGTGCTTTTTGGTCTCTTCCATATCGGAATCGCTCCTTTCATAAACCCCCATGGGGTATATTTTCTTGCAACAGCAGTATAGCACATAATATCCGACAATTCAAGTAGGAAATGAAATATAAATAGTACAGCTGACAAAAAATGGTTCAGAAACGCCGCAGGCGTTTCTGAACCATAAATTAAAAGATGAAATTCCACTGAACATGGCCAGAGCGCACGCGGAGGCCATTCAAAACTGCTGCATATAAAAAAACGAGGGAAGCCCGCAGGCTTTCCCTCGTTGTAAGCTCTTACTTTACTTCCAGAATGCGCGGTGCAAACAGACTCCACATCTTGCCCCACCAGTACCAGTCGTGGGAGACGTCACCGCCCCAGATCTCCAGATGCGCGGGCATACCCTGATCCTTCAGTAGATCAGCCAATGCTTGCGTGTCATCCAGTGCATCGCCCTCGTAGGCACCCTGACCGGCACAGAGGATCAGGCTGTTCTCCTCAGCCTTGGCCAGCGCAGGCTTGTTGGCAATGCCGTTCTCCTGCAAATAGGCAAGGGGAGCGCAGCGCAGCACCATGTCATCGCTGTCGGTGCCCCAGAAGCGGGTCAGGTCGTAGATGCCGCCCATGCCCACAGCACCTGCAAACAGGGTGGGACGGCGCAGACGGCAGTGGACGGCGTGGTAAGCGCCCAAGTCTACACCGGCAGTCCAGATCCGGGTGCCCTTTTTGGCGCTGTTCAGGGTCAGAATACGGGGAGCAAGCTCAGCGGTCAGGTAGACGAAATACTTCTCCTGCAGCTCGGCGCGGCGGCGCTGGGGCAGATCACCGTTCAAAAGGCCTTCGCCGTCCATGGCATCTGCGCAGAACAGCTGCACCTTGCCCTCGTTCAGCAGCTGGGCAATGGCATCGGGCATTCCGTTGTTCTCCCAGTCATAAAAACGGCCGCCGCGGGCGGGCAGTGCCAGCACCGGCACACCGGCATGGCCGTACACCTTAAACTCCATCTCACGGCCAAGAACCGTGCTCCACTCTTTGTAATAGGTACCCTGGATCATAAATCAAGCACTCCTTATTTTATCATTCACCGGCCCGGGCACAGTCGCTGCGCACCGGTGCCGGATTTGGAAGCTATAATCAGACAAACTGGTTGCGCTGCGGGTCGTAATCGTAGCCCACAGTGTGCAGTTTTGCGCACAGACCGGCCTTGTCGGCCTCCAGATCTTCGCACAGCGCATCGAGATCCTTATACTGATCCCGCAGTTTCAGGTTCACCACGCTCAGCAGCATGATGGGATCAACAGGCAAAGACATTTTATTCCTCTCCTTGCGGCAAATAAAAAAGCCGGCCACTCGACAAAGTGACCGGCCACATACACCAAATTAGACAGCGCGGGTAACTTTGCCAGCGCGCAGGCAACGGGAGCATGCGTAGACATACTTGGGAGAGCCCTCCACGACCGCCTTGACACGACGGACATTCGGCTTCCAGGTACGGTTGGAACGGCGATGAGAGTGAGAGACCTTGATACCAAAGGTAACACCCTTGCCGCAGCATTCACACTTAGCCATGGTAATTGCACCTCCTACAGTGAAGTATGGAATCAAAATAATCAGCTTGACTATTTTACCAGAGATACAAAGAAAAAGCAAGTCTTTTTTTAAATTTTCTGTAGCTTTTTGCATTCCCGGTGCTGTGGGGCTTGTGCAGGACACAAAAAAATAGTATTATAAAGAAAGAAATTCGTTTTGACAGGAGATTTACATGACCACACAGGCAACCTATTATATCATCCGCGCACTGGTGGCGCTGGTGGCCATCCCGTTCCACGAGGCCGGCCATGCGCTGGCAGCATGGCTTCTGGGCGATGCCACCGCCAAACACGAGGGGCGTCTTTCGCTGAACCCCTTTGCGCACTTTGACCTGCTGGGCACCCTGTGCATGGTGTTTGCGGGCGTGGGCTGGGCAAAGCCTGTATCCACCAACCCCCGCAACTTCAAAAACCCCAAGTGGGGCATGGCGCTTACGGCACTGGCAGGCCCTGTGGCAAACCTTGTGCTGGCCTACCTTGGCATGGTGGCATGGAAGGTAATGTACTACTGGGCGCCGGTCAATAACGCTACCATTTACATTGCCATGTTCCTGCGCTATCTGGTGCTGATGAACGTCAGCCTTGCGGTGTTCAACCTGATTCCGGTGCCGCCGCTGGACGGCAGCCGCATTCTGCTGGTGGTGCTGCCGCAGCGCATCTACTTTGGCCTGATGCGGTACGAAAAATATATCATGATCGTCATGCTGGCAGCGGTTTGGGGCGGCTTTCTGGATACGCCGCTCTACTACCTGAATAACGTGGTGTGGTCGCTTTTGGGCGCAGGCACCGGCTATATCGATAAGATCGCCTACACCGTTTATGCAAGCAGCCTTGGGGCGGTGATCTGAGTGGCAGAGGAATTGACCTTCCATCTGGAAGATTTTGACGGCCCGCTGGAATTATTGCTGGCTCTGGTGGCCAAACATAAAATGGACTTGCATAATATCCCCATCCTGCAGCTGATCGACCAGTACACCCGCACCGTGGAGCAGGCCGACCCCGATCCCGAGACCGCCAGCGCCTTCATTGAGATGGCGGCGCATCTGGTGGAAATGAAAAGCTTTCTGCTGCTGCCCCGCAGCGAAGAGGGCGAGCGCATGAAGCAGGAACTCACCGGTCAGCTCATCGAGTACGACCAGTGCCGCCGCATGGCGGCTCTGCTGCGCGCAAAAGGAGAGGCTGCTCCGGTATTCGTGCGCCGTCCCATGGAAGTGGAGTGGGATAACACCTACGCATTGCACCATGCCCCGCAGATCTTGGCGGACTACTGGCAGGCGTTGGCAGGCCGCACCAAGACCCGCCGCGTGCCCACTCAGCAGCAGTTTGAGCCGCTGGTCACCGCGCCCATGGTATCGGTCACCAGCCGGGTGGTGTACATCCTGCGCCGGATGCTGGGCGGCACCGTGGCAAAAATGGAGCAGCTGTTTTCCCGCAGCCAGAGCCGCAGCACTAACGTAGCTACCTTTCTGGCGCTGCTGGAACTGGTGCGCGGCGGACGCATCGCGTTGGACGACCGGGGAGCGCTGACCATGCGCCGCACCCGCCCGGAACGCAATAAGGAGAACCCATGAACCAGAAACAAACCCTTGCCGCCGTGGAGGCTATGCTTTTTGCCTGCGGCGACCCCATAGGTGCTGATAAGCTGGCACAGGCGGTGCAGCTGCCCCAGTCCAGCGTGGATGCCGCACTGGAGACCCTGCACACCCGCTATCAGCGGGAGGACAGCGGCCTGTGTCTGCTGCATCTGAATGCCCGGTGGCAGCTGGCTACCAAGACCCAGTGGGCAGACTGTGTGCGCCGCGTGCTGGACAGCCGCCGCGCTGTGCCGCTTGGCCCTGCGGCCATGGAGACCCTGACCGTCATCGCCTATAATCAGCCGGTGTCCCGCGCCTTTATTGAGCAGGTGCGCGGTGTGGATTCCTCCTCCAGCGTGTCCGGTCTGCTGGAAAAGGGGCTCATCGAGGAAGCCGGACGTCTGGATCTGCCGGGTCGCCCGGTCAGCTTCCGCACCACCGATACCTTTTTGCGCGTGTTCGGCCTGTCCAGTCTGGCAGACCTGCCGCCGGTGCACAGCGATGCACCGGCAGATGATCTGACCGAAAGTGAGGGCTGATCCATGGGCATGGTTCTTTCCGCAGTGGGCGCTTGTCTGCTGTTCATCCTCAAGGTGGTGGGCATCCTGCTGCTGATTTTGTTGGTGCTGGCGGCGCTGTTGCTGCTGTGCCCCTTCTGCGCGGATGTCTGCTGGCAAAACGATACGCTTACCGTAAAGGCCGGGGCACTGGGCATCACTTTTCCGGTGTTCCAATACCCAAAGCCGGAACCTCCCGCCCAGCCGGAGGAGCCCAAGGGCTTTACCGGCAGACTGAAAGCAAAATTCCGCGCATGGCGCGCGGAGCGTAAGCGCAAAAAAGCTAAAAAAAAGGCTGCGCAGCCCGCAAAGCCCAAAGCTGAAAAGCCGCCCCGCCAAAAGGCAAAGATTACGATGGATGTGATCTGCACCATGCTGCGGGGCGTGGGTACGCTGCTGCGGGCAGTGTTTGGCGCGCTCCGCTTTACAAGGATTTCGGTCTGCCTTGGTGTGCGCGGGGACGACCCCGCCGCAGCTGCCCGCAGCTACGGCAAGCTGCAAGCGTGGCTGTACCCGACCCTTGGCGTGCTGGACCATTTCTTCTTTCTGGAATTTGACCAGCTGCGCGTTCTGCCGGACTTCGGCAGCGCCCAGCCTACTGTGCAGGACAAGGTGTCCTTCCGGGTCAGCGCACAGGCGCTGTTCATCGTCATTGCCGCTGTGCGGGTACTGTACGAGTTCTGGCGTAAAAAAGTATTGGACATTTTTATTTGAAGATGATACACTAAATCTATCTCAGAATGCTTTCCGGCGGCCTGCTGCCTGCACGGATGAATAAAGGAGAGTTGTTTTATGGCAGAGCATCCTATTCAGGGCCTGATGAACGTTACGATGGAGAAAATTCACCAGATGGTGGACTCCAACACCATTATCGGCAAGCCCATCACCACCGAGGATGGCATCACCATCCTGCCGGTGTCCAAGGTGAGTTTTGGTTTCGCCTCCGGCGGTACCGATTTTAACGGCAAGAACGCTGCCAACAAGGATCTGTTTGGCGGCGGCTCCGGTGCCGGTGTCAACATTCAGCCGGTGGCATTTCTGGTCATCAAGGATGGCTGCGTGCGCACCATCCAGCTGTCGGATAGCTCCAACAGCATCGACCGTGCCCTGACCATGCTGCCCGAGCTGGTGGAAAAGCTTACCACTCTGGTCAAAAAGGACGCCAAGGCACCCGCAGAGGAGCCCAAGGCAGAGTAACCTTTTATACAAATCAAGCCGCAGCCGCAGATCTTTTGGTCTGCGGTCTATATAGCCGCGCACCGTGCCCCGCAAAAGCAGGGGAGCGGTGCGCATTTTGAGCGCCGTGAGGCGCACAAGGAGTAATATTATGGCAGAAGAACGTATTCAGAAGATCATGGCCGAGCAGGGTCTGTGCTCCCGCCGCGCCGCCGAGCAGATCATTGCCGAGGGCCGCGTCAAGGTGAACGGCCACCCGGTCAAGGTGGGCGACAAAATGGACCCCAACCGTGACGTGCTCCATGTGGATGACGAGCGCATCTACATCCAAAAGAACCAGCAGCTGTATTATCTGGCGCTGTACAAGCCCCGTGGCTATGTGACCACCGCCAGCGATGAGCTGGGCCGCAAAACCGTGATGGACTTGGTCAGTGACATCCCCGCCCGCCTGTACCCGGTGGGTCGTTTGGATAAGGACAGCGAGGGTCTGCTGCTGATGACCAACGACGGTGCCTTTGCACAGGCCGTCACCCATCCGTCCGGCGGTATCTCCAAGCTGTACCGCGTTACCGTGCAGCCCCGCGCCGACGAGGCCACCATCCTCAAGCTGAGCAGCGGCGTCGTGCTGGACGACGGCACCAAGACCATGCCCTGTGCCATCAATGTGGTCACTGACGAGCCTGGCCGCACTGTGATGGAAATGACCCTGAAGGAGGGCAAGAACCGCGAGATCCGCCGAATGTGCGAGAGCGTGGGTCTTGAGGTGGTGCGCCTGAAGCGCAACGCCGAGGGCGTGGTCAAGCTGGGAATGCTCAAGCCCGGTACCTACCGCGAGCTGACTAAGGCCGAGGTGAACGGTCTGCGTGCCGCAGCGGTCAAGGGTCGTGCACAGACCCGCTCTGCTGCGCAGCAGTCCAAGGCTGCCGAGCGCCGTCCTCGCGGCCCTGTGGGCAAAAACGCACCCCGGAAGCAGAAGTAAGGAGTTATCGGATCATGGAACGAGAAACTCTGAAATCCCGTCTGGGCTTTATTCTGCTTTCCGCAGGCTGTGCCATCGGCATCGGCAACGTGTGGAAGTTTCCGTATATTGCAGGTCAGGGCGGCGGCGGTGCTTTTGTACTATTCTACCTGATCTTTCTAGTCATTCTGGGTCTGCCTATCATGACCATGGAATTCGCCGTGGGACGCGCCTCCCGCAAAAGCCCGGTGCGGGCGTATCAGGCACTGGAAAAGCCGGGGCAGAAGTGGCACATCCACGGCTACTTCACCCTCATCGGCTGCTACCTGCTGATGATGTTCTACACCACCGTGGCGGGCTGGATGCTGCACTATTTCTACATGACCGCCGTCGGCAAACTGGCGGGGCTCAACGCCGAGCAGGTGGCCGGTAAGTTTACCGAAATGCTGGCCAGCCCCGCTACTATGACCTTCTGGATGGTATTTGTGGTGGTAGTGAGCATTCTGGTGTGCGCCAAGGGTCTGCAAAGCGGTCTGGAGCGCGTGACTAAGGGCATGATGATCGCCCTGCTCCTCATTATGGTGGTGCTTGCCGTCAACAGCCTGTTCATGCCCGGGGCAAAGGAAGGCCTTTCCTTCTTCCTTGTGCCGGACTTTGCCCGGATGCAGGAGGTGGGCGTGGTCAACACACTGGTCTCCGCTATGAATCAGGCCTTCTTCACCCTGAGCCTTGGCATCGGCGCCATGTCCATCTTCGGCAGCTATATCGGCAAGGAACATTCCCTGCTGGGCGAATCTGTCCGCATTGTGGTGCTGGATACCTTTGTAGCCATTACTGCCGGTCTGATCATCTTCCCGGCCTGCTTTACCTACCATGTGGACCAGACCAGCGGCCCCAGCCTTATCTTTATCACCCTGCCCAACATCTTTGCCAATATGTCCATGGGGCGGCTGTGGGGCAGCCTGTTCTTTTTGTTCATGGCTTTTGCAGCCATGTCCACCGTGCTGGCAGTGTTCGAGAATATCATCTGCTGTGGCATGGAACTGACTGGCTGCAGCCGCAAAAAGTCCAGTCTGGTGAACCTTGTGCTCATCATCCTGCTGTCCATGCCCTGTGTGCTGGGCTATAACCTGTGGGCATGGGATGGCTTTGCAGTGTTCGGCGGTGCTGTGCTGGATGTAGAGGACTTTCTGGTCAGCAACCTGTTCCTGCCGCTGGGCAGCTTGGTATATCTGCTGTTCTGCGTTACCCGCTACGGCTGGGGCTGGCAGAACTACAAAAAAGAGGTCAACACCGGCAAGGGTCTCAAGGTGCAGGACTGGATGCGCGGCTACCTGACTTATGTGCTGCCGCTCATCGTGGTGTTCATCTTTGCATTTGGTCTCTACGACAAATTCCTTGCATAAGTGATCCCAGCGTCTGCTCCGTCTTTGATTGACGAACAGGCGGAACAAGTGTAATATAAAAGCATATAGGGTGCTTCTCCCGGCGGGAAACACTGCTATATGCTTTTTTGTATTCAAAAAGGAGGAAACACACCCATGCACATTCTGGTCTGTGACGATGATGCGGCCTTCGCTGCACAGATGGACGAGTACATCTCGGAATGGTTCCGCGCCCGGGAGATTCAGGTGCAGAGCACCGTCTGCACCAGCGGCGAGCAGCTGCTGGCTACCCCGGAGCTGGAACGCTACCAGCTGGCGTTTCTGGATGTAGACCTGAAAACCACCGACGGCATTGCACTGGGACGCAAGCTGCGGCAGGTCGCCCCGGATATCGTGCTGGTGTACATCTCGGCTTATCTGGAATTTGCCCCGCAGGGCTACACGGTCAACGCTTACCGCTACCTACTCAAGCGGGATATTGCCGCCCAGCTGCCCAGCTGTCTGGAGGATATTTTTTCCGGCATGTCCGACCTCCGAAAAACGCTGGAGGTGCACCACAACCGTACCACCAGTGAGATCCCGCTGGATCAGATCTATTATCTGGAAAGCGATCTGCGGCAGATCAACGTCTACGGCGATATCCCGCACCAGCCCATCTGCACCTTTTACGGCAAGATCGCTGATCTGCCCGCCATGCTGTACGAAAACGGCTTTTTGCAGGTAGGGCGCAGCGATGTGGTCAATCTGCAATATGTGCGCTCCATCCGCAACTATAAGGTGGAGCTGCGCAGCGGGGTAGAACTGAGCGTCAGCCGACAGTACTATACAGCCATCCGCAGCGCATGGCTGGAATGGAAGGGGCAGTTCGGTGATGAATGAAGAATTCTGGCGCTGGTATATGTACGGTCACTGGATCTGCATTGCCCAGTGGCTCGGCTTTATCATGGTGGAATATGCTTACCTTGGCAAGGGCAGGGTAAAGCACCCGCTGGTGTGGTCCTGTGTTATAACCATGCTTACGATGACCCTCTCGGTCGTGTACAACTTTGGCTTTTTTACGCCGAGGGCAGTGGCTCTCACGATCCTTTTTCTGTTCATCACCGTCATGCTATTTGGCGGCACACCGGGTCAGAAGTTTACCGCCTGCCTGATCAACGGTACCATGTGCCTGTTGGTCGAAAACAGTATGAGGTATGTCATATCATGGATCCTGAAGTGTGAACTGCAGCAGGTCATCCAACGCGCAGACTGTCTGATCATCATAGCGGTGGCAAATATGGTGGTGGGCGCAGCTGTGGCCTTTTTGGTAGGCAAGTGGCGCAGGCGCAATGCACTGGAGCCTTTGCAGGCGCTGACCATGAGCTTTTTTCCGGGCGTGGTCGTGGTGCTGAACATCCTGCTCATGCTCACAGATAACAACAAAAGGGCTACCATGGCCACCATGGGAATGACAGTGGGGCTTACGGTGGCCGTCATGGTGCATCTGTGTATCGTGGCGATGTTCAACGATCAGGTCATGCAGCGGCGCAGCCTGCATTTTCAGGCCGAACTGGAGCAGCAGCGGGCTTCGGCTCTGCTGGATTCCTACACTGCCCAGCGCCGCCTGACCCACGAATTCACCAACCATATCGGTGCGTTGCGTGCCTTGCTGGCACAGGGAGATGTGGCCGGTGCGCAGGACTATATTGCCGGTGTGGATAAGGCTGTGGCGGCCAGCACTACCATTATGGATACCCACAACCCGCTGTTGGACTCCATCCTGACTCGCAAGTACGAGGAGGCCACCCGGCAGGGCGTAAGCGTGTATTTTGATCTTTGCGACCTGCGGGATTTTCCCTTAAGCGGGGTGGATATGGTCACCGTGCTGGCAAATCTGCTGGATAATGCCATCTGTGCCGCAGCGCAGGCGTACCCGCCGGAGGTCTATGTGCGGGTGCGCAAAACGGAGGAGGAATATCTTCTCTCGGTGCGCAACCGGGTGCAGCGGGACGTGGAGCTGCCGCCGGATGGGCAGTTACCCCGCACCACCCGCAAGGAGCCCGGCCACGGCATGGGGCTTTCCAATGTGCGGGACGTTCTGCTGCGCCACGGTGCGGAGTATACCCTGAGCTGCCGGGACAATTGGTTCCGCTTTACCTGTGCGGTGCCTACCGGCAATTCATGACATCTGCACCGTCAGAATATGACAGTTTTTGTGCAACACAAGCGTAACTCTGCTATACTAAAGCCAGTAAAGGAAGCCTTCCGTGCGGACATTGTCACGTTGCGGTGGGAGGGTAACACCCTTCTTTTTAAGAGCTTTGTTGCTGGATGGAAAAACAGTCTGCGGTGCGTGTAAGCGGGCTGTCTACCTTTGCTTTTTGGGTTGCGCAGAGATGCGCAGACCTCTGCTGACGGAACTTTCTGCGGCGGGCCTTTTGGGGGTTGCAGTCGATAAAGTTACTCGATGCATCGCAATTCCGGCTCTGCTTGCTGTATGGGAATGGCGTAGGCAGGTCGGGGTATCGTGCGCTGCAGAGTGCTCCGTCAGTTTTTTGTACAAAAAAGGACTGCTGTACATGGTTTTTCCCCAGTATAGCAGTCCTTTTTATATTTGAATCGTGAAAATGGAATATCGGAACGCCCATGGGCGTTTCGATATTCAAAATTTAAAAACTTATTCCGGTTTTACCTGCAATTCCTGCTCGCAGTAGATGCAGCGGTACTTGCCATTGGAGCTCAGCTCAAAGATCTGGTCGCACTCCTCTTCAATGCTGGAGATGCAACGGGGATTTTTGCACCGCACAATGTTCACCAGACGCTTGGGGGGCTTGGGCTGCTCCTTGCGGACAGCCTTGCCGTTTTCAATAATGGTCACGCTGATGTTCGGGTCCAGATAAGCCAGCACATCCAGGTTCAGCCACGAAGCGTCGCCCTCTACCTTGATGATGTCCTTGCGGCCGCTGGCCGTCTTTTTGCTGCGTGCGTTCTGGATCAGCGCCACGCTGGCAGTACGGTTGCCCGCAATACCCAGCAGATCCATCAGACCAACGGCAGTACCTGCCTTGATGTGGTCGATGACAATACCGTTCTGAATCTCGTCAATATTCAACATATCAGTTTTCCTCCTTCGGTGCTTTGGGGTCTGCAAGCCCCAGCAGGGTCATAATCAGTGCCATGCGGACGTAAACGCCGTTCTGCACCTGTTCAAAATAAGCGGCGCGGGGGTCATCGTCCACATCCAGTGCGATCTCGTTCACACGGGGCAGGGGGTGCAACACCGCCATGGTGGGCTTGGCCTGCGCCATCTTTTCGCGGGTCAGCACATAGCTGTTCTTCAGGCGGATATAGTCCTCCTCGTTGAAGAAGCGCTCCTTCTGCACGCGGGTCATATACAGGATATCCAGCTCCGGCATGGATTCCTCCAGACTGCGGGTCTCCTTGTAGGGGATACCGTTGGCCTCCAGCACGTCGTTGATGATATAATCCGGCACCCGCAGCTCCTCCGGGCTGATCAGCACAAAGCGCACGTTCTTGCAGCGCGCCATGGTCTTGAGCAGGGAGTGGACGGTGCGGCCGAACTTCAGATCGCCGCACAGACCAATGGTCAGATCATCCAGCCTGCCCATGCGGCGGCGGATGGTCATCAGGTCGGTCAGGGTCTGGGTGGGGTGCTGGTGGCCGCCGTCACCGGCGTTGATCACCGGAATGCGGGAGTAGCGGGAAGCACGCAGCGGTGCGCCCTCCTTGGGGTGGCGCATAGCAACGATATCGGCATAGCAGGACACTACCCGGATGGTGTCGGCTACGCTCTCGCCCTTGGTGGCGCTGGACACGTTCTCGCTGGGGAAGCCCAGTACATGGCCGCCTAAGTTCAGCATGGCCGCTTCAAAGGACAGGCGGGTGCGGGTGGAGGGCTCGTAGAACAAAGTGGCCAGCTTTTTGTGGTTGGCAACCTCCTGATAGGCAGCAGGGTCGGCGCAGATACGGTCGGCAAGATCAAGCAGCTGTGTGATCTCCTGCTGGGTAAGATCCAAAGGATCGATCAGATGACGCATGGACAGTATACCTCCGTTTAAAGCAGTTTGCGTAAGATGGAAAAATCAAAAAAGTTCGTGTAGTAGCTCAGCGAGCGCATCACCGGCCTGCACAAACGATTGAAACATACCTCGTCCAGCAGCAGCATGGCTTCGCCCGGGGCAAGCCGCATGGCTGCGCGGATGGAATCATCGCCGCAGCTGGCCTTCAGGTGAGCCACGTTGGAAGAGATCTGCTGGTGGCACTCCTGCTCCAAGATCTCAAAGATGTCGCCGGTCAGGTCGATGCGGGTGTAGTCCCGGTTGCCGAACAGGCTGCGGGGCAGGTAGTCGATGGAATAGATCACCGGGGTGGTGTCGGCAAGAATGCGCTTTTTGATGCAGATCACCTCGTCACCGACTTCCAGCGCCAGCGCGTGCGCCATCTCCTCGCCTGCACGAAGAAGCATCACCTGAATGCCGTCGGCATGGGGGTAGCTGCCAAAGCTGCGGATCAAAGGGTAGTACTCCAGCTTCTGGTCCAAGCGGCTGCGCAGCCCCAGCACAGCGCGGTTCACCACCGTGCCAATGCCGCGCACCCGTTCCACATAACCGGCGCGCTCCATCTCGCTCAGCGCGTCACGGATCACGGTGCGGCTCACCCCCAATTCGGTGGCAAGGTCTACCTCGGCGGGCAGGCGGTCGGCTTGGGCATAGCGCCCGTTGGTCAGCTCCTCCAGCAGGCTTGCAACAACGCGGTCGCTGATCACAGCGCCGCCCAAGCGGCTGGACGATGCCAGTGCGGGATCTTTCATGGATGGTTCCTCCGTTTCCGGGCGGCAAGCCGCCCCGAACTTCATACAAACGGGCAGGGAGGATTCCTCCACAGCCCCTTCTCTCCTATTATAGCATAATTTGACATTTAGAAAAGCGTCATTTATACTGGAATCTGCTGAAAAGTACGATTTTATTTTGGAGGGCATAGTACAGATGGACTATTTTCTGCAAAAAGTATGCGGCAAGCCCGCCCGGCAGGCTGTTACCCTGCGGCGCTGCACCCCCGCCGAGGCATCGGCGGTGTTCGTGCTGCAAAACGAAGTGCGCGCCGCCATGCCGCACCCGGAGCAGTTCGTGCCGGATACGCTGGAAAACATCACCGGTTATCTGCGCACTGGGATATGTATCAGCGCATGGCAGCAACGGCGGCTGGGTGCGTACCTCATCCTGCGCCTGTGCGGGCAGAGCGATGAAAACTACGCCGCCTTTCTGGGTGTGCCGCAAAGCCAGTGGCAGCACTGGGCGAACGCAGACAGCGCGGTAGTGCACCCGGACTGGCGGGGCAACGGCCTGCAGCGCGCCATGCTGGAAGCAGCTCTGCCGATGCTGCCGCCGCAGATCACCCATCTGGGGGCTACCGTTAGCCCGGACAACAGTTACAGCCTGCGCAACGCACAGGCTTCCGGCTTTGTCATCCGCTGCCGCCGGGAGATGTACGGCGGCTACGACCGCTATCTGCTGGAAAAGCAACTGTAACTCTATGCAGTTTTGGTGTACAACTATTTTGAAATGTGTTATACTATACGGTATGAATAACAGCGAAGGAAACAGGTGAAACCATGGCAGCATCTCTCGGGCAGGAATTCTGCACCCTGCGTGATACTTACATTGAAAAGCAATTCGGCCGCCTGAACGATATGCAGCGGCAGGCTGTGTTTACCACGGATGGCCCGCTGCTCATCCTTGCCGGTGCCGGCAGCGGCAAGACCACCGTGCTGGTCAACCGCATCGCCAACCTTATCCGGTTCGGCTCGGCGCACGGCTCCAAGGAAACGCCCCGCCCGGTGACCGAGGAGGACGTCAAAGCCCTGCGCACCGCCATTATGACCGGTACAGACGCCCCCAGCTGGCTGGACGGGATGCTGCGCCGCAACGCGGTGCGCAGCTGGAACGTGATGGCCATTACCTTTACCAACAAGGCAGCAGGGGAGCTGAAAGAGCGTCTGCGCCGGATGCTGGGCAGCGAGGAAGGGGACGAGGTGTTCGCCTCTACCTTCCACTCGGCCTGTGTGCGCATCCTGCGCCGCTGGGCGGAGGAGATCGGCTACCCCCGCAGCTTTACCATCTATGATACAGACGATGCCCAGCGCGTGATGAAAACGGTGTATAAAGAACTGAGCATCGATGATAAATTCCTGCCCATCAAGGCCGCCATCAACCAGATGAGCCGCTGGAAGGATCAGCTGGTCAGCCCGGAACAGGCGCTTGCAGACCACGCCAGAGACGTGAAGAGCACCCAGACCGCCCGCATCTACGCAGCTTACGAGAAAAAGCTGAAAGAGGCCGGTGCGTTCGATTTTGATGACCTCATCTACCAGACCGTGCAGCTGCTGGCCGACCACCCGGATGTGCGGGAGTTCTACCAGAACAAGTACCGCTACCTGCTGGTGGACGAGTATCAGGACACCAGTGTGGCGCAGTTCCGTCTGGTCAGTCTGCTCACTGGGCCGGAGCGCAATATCTGCGTGGTGGGCGATGACGACCAGAGCATCTACCGCTTCCGCGGCGCTACCATTGAAAATATCCTCAACTTTGAAAAACTCTACCCCGGCACCAAGACCATCCGTCTGGAGCAGAACTACCGCTCCACCTCCAACATCCTCAACGCAGCCAACTGCGTCATCCAGCACAACACCGAGCGCAAGGGCAAGACCCTGTGGACGGATAATGGTGTGGGTGATAAGGTGCAGGTGTATACCGCCGAGAACGAGCAGGACGAGGCCAGCCATATCGCGGACGTTATCGGCCAGCACCTGAAGGCGGGCGGCCATCTGGCAGACCACGCCATCCTCTACCGCATGAACGCCCAGTCGGCTCCCATCGAAAGCTACTTCACCCGCGCGGGCATCCCGCATAAGATCGTGGGCGGGCAGCGCTTCAACGACCGCAAGGAGGTCAAGGACATCCACTCCTATATGTCCATCGTGGCCAACCCCCGGGACGATGTGCGGCTGCGCCGCATCATCAACGAGCCCGCCCGCAAGATCGGTGCCACCACCGTTGACGTCATTGCAGACCTTGCCGGGCAGCAGGGGGTCAGTATGCTGGATGTCATCAGCCATGCCGACCAGTACGCCAAGCTCTCCCGCGCGGTCATGCCGCTGCTCAAGTTCTGGCAGATCTACCAGCGCCTGCAGGATTCCCTTGCCACCCGCACGCTGGATGAGTTCGCTTCCGATGTCATTGAACTGACCGGCTACAAGGCCATGCTGGAAGCAGACGCCGCCAAGGGGCACGAGGATGCCGCCGACCGTCTGCAGAACTTGGGTCAGTTGGTGAACAACGTCAAAAACTACTGCGACCAGCACGGCGAGGAAGCCACACTGGAAGGCTATCTGGAGGATATCGCCCTCATCAGTGATATCGACAGCTACAACGAGAGCAGCGATCAGGTGGTGCTGATGACCATCCACTCTGCCAAGGGCTTGGAGTTCCCTTATGTGTTCCTCATCGGCATGGAGGAGGGCGTTTTCCCCAGCGAGATGAGCAAATACTCCGAAGCAGATCTGGAAGAGGAACGCCGTCTTGCATACGTTGGCATCACCCGTGCCAAAAAGGAACTGTACATCTCCAACAGCGTCACCCGGATGTTGTACGGCCGCACCCAGCGCAACGAGCCCAGCCGCTTTCTGCGGGAGATCGAACCGGAGTATATCGAGGAGACCCGCAGCCCTGTACTGGAACAGCGTTCCCGCATGGGTGGCTGGGGCTCTGAGTACAGTGATACCGTGCCCGGTGGAGCATCCGGTTACTCCGGCCCCTCCGGTTACAGCCGCAGCAGCTACGGCGGCGGTTATGGCTCGGGTTACAGTTCGGGCAACCGCAGCGGCTACCTGAACCGGGAATATAACGCCGGCGAAAGCCGTGGTTTCGGCTCTTCTTACGGAGGAAGAAACCCTGCTTCCTCCGGTTTTGGCAGTCACTATGGCAACAGCTCCACCCAGCCGACCACAAGAAGCGGCGGATTTGGCTCCGCATATTCCGGCGGAAATGCGACGAAAAACACTGTAAAGCAAACAGTCTTTACAGTAAATTCTGCCGTAAAACCGGCAGCTTCCGGTTCAAAGCACTATGAGCCGGGCGACATCGTGGAGCACAAAGTATTTGGCCGCGGCACGGTGCTGAAAGTAAAGCCCGCTGCCGGGGATCAGATCGTAGAGATCAACTTTGAAAAAGTGGGCATCAAGAAAACGATGGCCAATTTTGCGCCCCTGACCAAGATTACGGAGGAAGAATGACCCTATGATGACTGTTCGTTTGATCGCCCACACCCCGGAACCGGAAAAGGTGGTGGCTGCTGCTGCAAAGCTTTGCTACTCCGACGCCCACATCACCGACCTTCTGGACGGTCTGGACGAGGAAAAAACTGCAAAATTCCTGACCATGCTCAGCGACCTTGGCCATGCCAGTCCCATCGAGCACGCCAGCTTTACCTTTGGCATCGAGGGGGTCAGCCGCACTCTGCTTGCCCAGATCACCCGGCACCGCATCGCATCCTTCAGCGTGCAGAGCCAGCGCTATGTGCGTCTGGATGATTTCCGCTATGTGACGCCCCCGGAGATCGAGGCTATCCCGGAAGCAAAGGCGGCTTTCCTTGCCAGCATGGAGGAGGATGCCCAGCGTTATCTCGACCTTGCCCACAAGCTGGAGGAGGGGCACACCGCCCGCCTGATGGCCGAGGGAATGCCGGAAAAGCAGGCACGCGCCAAGGCTTCTAAACAGGCCAACGAGGACGCCCGCTTTGTGTTGCCCAACGCCTGCGAGACCAAAATGGTGGTCACCATGAATGCCCGCAGCCTGATGAACTTCTTCCAGCTGCGCTGCTGCAACCGCGCCCAGTGGGAGATCCGGGAACTGGCTGAAAAGATGTTCACGCTGGTGTACCCGGTGGCACCCCATATCTTTGCCAAGGCCGGCCCCGCCTGCCTGTGCGGCCCCTGCCCGGAGGGCAAGATGTGCTGCGGCAAGACTGCCGAGGTGCGCGCAAAATATGCCGCCATTAAAGAAGGTGCCGCCGTATGAGCAAGGGCAAACTGATTGTGCTGGAAGGGCTGGACGGAAGCGGCAAGGCCACACAGGCAAAGCTGCTGGCAGAGCATCTCGCCGCGCAGGGTGTGCCGGTACAAAAGATCACCTTCCCGGACTATGCCAGTGATTCCAGCGCACTGGTCAAGATGTATCTGGCGGGGCAGTTCGGCCAGCACCCGGACGATGTAAACGCCTATGCGGCTTCCAGCTTTTACGCGGTGGACCGCTATGCCAGCTATAAAACCAGCTGGGGCAGCTTTTATGAGCAGGGCGGTGTGATCATCGCCGACCGCTACACCACCTCCAACGCGGTGCACCAGTGCTCAAAGCTTCCGCAGGAGCAGTGGGAGGAATATCTGCACTGGCTGTTTGATTACGAGTTCCGCCTGCTGGGACTTCCCGCACCGGACAGGGTCATCTATTTGCAGGTAGACCCGGCGGTCAGCCAGCGGCTGATGACCCAGCGCTACCACGGCGACGAGAGCAAAAAGGACGTGCACGAAAAGGATACGGCTTATCTGGCGCGCAGCCGCGCTGCTGCCGAGTTCTGCGCCCGGCATCTTGGCTGGGATACCGTGCACTGCACCAGCGGGGACGCCATGCGCAGCATTGAAGATATCCAGCAAGAGGTACAGCAGCTTGCTCGGAAAACACTGGGCTGAACGATAAAATATGATAAGAGGGGGCATCCTGAACGATGTATCGTCTGATGCAGCCGTCCGATGAGGCGGCAGTGCTGGCTTTGTGGCAGAGCCAGCATCATGATACCGAAGATTTTGCAAAAATGGTACTGGAACGCTTTGCCGGTATGCAGAACATTTATGTGGCTGATGAAAACGACGCCATCGTGGCGGCTGCGCTGGCTGTGCCGGTCACCCTGCAGGGGCGCACGGGCAATTACCTGTGCCTGTGCGGCGAGGGCAGTCTGCTGCTGGCGGGTCTGCTGGATACCCTGTGCGCCCACCAAAAGCTGCGGGGCGCAGGCTTCACCGTGACAGTCCCGGCAGACGCGGCACAGGCCGCTTTGCTGCAGGATAAGGGCTTTGCAAATGCTTTTGCCCTGCGCTGCCTGCCCCGTGAGGTGAGCCGCAACCTGTGGAGTCAGGCTGAATTTGACACGGTGACAGCCAAAAAGCTGTGTGAGCTGCGGGAACGGTTCTGGAAGGATACCGTGCAGCTGAGCCCGGAACGCATGGCGGTGGTGCTGCAGGAGCTGTACGCCCGGGGCGCTACCATCGTGTCCAACGAACATGGCTACGGCATCTACTTCCGCAAGGAGGATACCCTGTATTTTGTGGAGATGATGGCCGACAGCGACCGTGCCGCCGAGATCCTGATGGAAGCCGCCCGCGAGAAGGAAGTCATCGTGGAAAAGGCAGTCATCACGGTAGGTGCTACCCAGCCGCTGTTTCTGGGCGAGGGCACCCGGCAGGAATACGGCATGATCCGCTTTGACGCAGAGCCTTTTGACGTAAGCGAAAGCTATCTGCGTCTGATGCTGGAAAACTGAAAAAAGGAAGGTGCGTATGGCACACAACGATACACACGAAGCCCGCAAAAAGGGCGGTGCAGGCAGAATTCTGCTGGTAGTGCTTCTGCTGCTTCTTCTGGCAGCGGGCGCAGCGGTGCGGTTTGCCTACAATGAGATTCACGGCAATGGTGCACCCGGCAGCACAGAGGTGACTGTAAGCATCCCGCAGGGCAGCGGCGTAGCTACGATTGCCAACAAGCTGAAGGAAGCGGGCGTCATCCACTCTGCCTATCTGTTCCGCTGGTATGTTGGGGAAAAAGGCGCAGCCGGGAAACTACAGTACGGTGATTTTGTTTTACAAACCAGTGCGATTTCCTACGATGCAATCATCGCCACCCTTTCCCAGTACGCCAAGGCAGAAACGGTGCGGGTGACCATCCCGGAGGGCACCACGGCCATTGCCATTGCCCAGAAGATGGAATCCGCCGGTCTGTGCACCGCTGAAGAGTTTTTGAAGGAAGCCAACGAGGGCGATTTCAGCGCTTATACCTTCTGGCAGTATGTCCCGGAGGATAAAGATGCTCCGAACCGCTTTATGAAGTGTGAGGGCTATCTTTTCCCGGAGACCTACGAGTTTTTGAAGGGTGATACGGTGCATAACTATGTGGCTACCTTCTATGCCCAGTTCGATGCACAATTTACCAAGGAAATGTACGCAGCGCTTAAAAAGCAGGACATGACCCTGCCGGAGCTGGTCACCCTTGCCTCCTTTGTACAGGAGGAAGCGGGCAACAGTCAGGACTCCAATGTGGCGCAGGTGTTCCGCAACCGTCTGGCGGAGGGCTCGCCCTACCCCCGGCTGCAAAGCAACACCTCCAGCTATGTCCAGAGCGATGCCGACAACAACTATCTCTGGAACTGGGTCGCGCCCTACTACGGCGGCTGGGATGATATCCCGGAAAATATCCTTGCAGCATACGACACTTACAGCTGCACCGGTTTGCCCGCAGGCCCTATCTCGAACCCCGGCCTTGCCGCCATCAAGGCAGCGCTGGAGCCGCAGCCCGATGAGGAAGCCAAGAACGCTTACTTCTTTGTGACCGACCTCAAGGGCAATTACTACTATGCCCACACGCTGGCAGAGCACAATGCCAACTGCAAAACTGCCGCAGCTGTGAACAAAAGCCTGAAAAACTGAGGAAAGGCCGCTGCACTAAAAACACGGTGCAGCGGCCCCTTTCCCGTTAAAAACTGTGATACATAAGAGAGGAACCTACAAATGTTACAGATCCCGGAACTGCTTGCCCCGGCGGGCGATGCGGAACGTCTGCGTTATGCCATCAACTACGGTGCCGATGCCGTTTACTGCGGCCTGCCGGAGTTCGGTATGCGCTCTGCCCCGGCTAACTTTACCCCGGAGCAGCTGACGGAAAGCGTTATCTATGCCCACGCCCGTGGACGCAAGGTCTACCTGACCATGAACACCCTGCCCACCAACGAGGAGGCCGACCGCCTGCCGGAGGCCATCAAGGAAGCCGCCAAAGCCGGTGTGGATGCCTTTATCGTGGCAGACCTTGGTGTGCTGGACGCCTGCAAGACCTTTGCCCCGGACATTGACGTGCATCTTTCCACCCAGACCGGCATCACCAACTGGGCAGCCGCCCGCGCCGCTTACAAAATGGGCGCAAAGCGGGTGGTGCTGGCCCGGGAGATGACCTTGCAGGATATCGCCATCCTGCGCGATAAGACCCCGCCGGAGCTTGAAATTGAAGCCTTTGTGCACGGTGCGATGTGCATGAGTGTGTCCGGACGGTGCCTGCTGTCCAACTATATGACCGGACGCGACGCCAACCGTGGCCAGTGCGCCCAGCCCTGCCGCTGGAAGTACTACCTGAGCGAGGAGACCCGCCCCGGCCAGCTGTACGAGATCGGTGAAAACGAGAACGGCAGTTATATCCTTAACGCCAACGATATGTGCACCGCGCCCTTCATCGACCTGATCTGCAAGGCGGGCGTGGACAGCCTGAAGATCGAAGGCCGCGCCAAGACCTTCTATTATGTTGCCAGCGTCACCGCCGCCTACCGCAAGGCACTGGACGCCTATCTGGCCGACCCGGCAAACGATAACTTTGAACTGCCGCCGGAGGTGTACGCAGAGCTTACCCGCACCAGCCACCGGCATTATTCTCCCGGCTTCTATTTTGGCCGCGAGCAGGCCAAACAGGCCACCGACAGCGCTACCTACATCCGCGAGTGGGAGTTCGTGGGCACGGTGGACAGCTGGGAAAACGGTATCGCCCACTGCCAGCAGCGCGGCAAATGGAGCCTTGGGGATACGCTGGAGGCGCTGTGCCCGGACGGCCGTAGCATCCCGCTTACCCCGGAATGGATCGAGAACGAAGCAGGGGAGCGGGTGGAAAGCACTCCTCACGCCATGGAAAAATACACCATGCCCACCCCGGAGCTGCCGCCCATGAGCCTGCTGCGCCGGAAAACGGTGTAACAGCGTGACAAATAGGAAGGAAAATGCTGTGAAGCAACATAACGCTTCTGACCGTTATGCCCTTCTGGACGAGCTGCGTGGGCTGGATCTGGTCAGTATGATGCTCTATCACGGCTGCTGGGATCTGGTCAATCTCTTCGGCATTCAGGCAGACTGGTATTATGGCTTGCCCGGGCATCTGTGGTAGCAGAGCATCTGCTGGGTGTTTATTCTATTGTCCGGCTTCTGTGTGCAGCTGGGGCATCATACCCTGCGCCGGGGCGCACAGGTGTTCGGGGCAGGGGCGCTTGTCACGGCAGTCACGCTGCTTTTTATGCCGGAGGACAGAGTTATCTTTGGTGTGCTGACCCTGCTGGGTAGCGCCATGCTGCTGACCGGCCTTTTGGAAAAGCCGCTGCGGCGCATTCCACCCGCAGCAGGGTTTGCTATCTCCGCAGTGCTGTTCGCCCTTACCCGCAATGTTTCGGCAGGCTATCTGGGCTTTGGAAGTCTGCGCCTCTGGCTGCCGCAGACACTGTATGTAAATTACGCTACTGCGTACTTTGGCTTTTATCCGTGGTGGTTCTATTCTACGGATTATTTTGCCCTTCTGCCGTGGCTGTTTCTGTTCTGGGCAGGGTACTTTCTCTACGGCGTTGTAGGGCGGCGGCGCATGGAGCCCTTGCGCCGCTCGGTCTGCCCGCCGCTGGGCTGGCTTGGGCGGCACTCGCTGCTGTTGTATCTGCTGCACCAGCCGGTCATCTACGGGGTGCTGTTGGTAGTTTTCCGCGTGTCAGGCGGCTGAAAAGCACGCTCTGTGCGCTTTGAAAAAAGGCAGCATTGTTGCATCATGCAAACATTGCGCCAATGCCTTGACAAGCGGGGCAGGGCTGTGGTATCCTGTTGACGGTTAGAAAATACTAACTACAAAAATGCGTCATGAAATATGGACGCATTTTCACAGAACATGAAGTTATCTTAAACTAACTACACAAAGAAAGAGGTAGAGTTTTATGAGCAAAGTAGCAATCGTATTCTGGAGCGCCACCGGCAATACCGAGACCATGGCGAACTGCATCGCCGAGGGTGCAGGTGCCAACGGCACCATCGTACCCTGCGCCGAGATGACCCCCGCAAAGCTGGCGGAGTTTAACGTGGTGGCCTTTGGCTGCCCGGCTATGGGTGCAGAGCAGCTGGAAGAGAGCGAGTTCGAGCCCATGTTTGCTGCGCTGGAAGGCTCGCTGAACGGCAAAAAGATCGCACTGTTCGGCTCTTACGGCTGGGGCGATGGTCAGTGGATGCGCGATTGGGCGCAGCGCGCACAGGATGACGGCGCACAGTTGTTCAGCGAGGAAGGGCTCATCTGCAACGAAACCCCCGATGATGACGTGCAGGCTGCCTGCCGTAAGCTGGGCGCAGATCTGGCTGCTTGGTAAAACCCATGTATAAACTCTTGCTCCATAGGGCAACCTATGGACAAAGAGGTGATAAACATGGAAAACATCGGCGTGACCTGTGATGTCTGCGCGTGCTGCCACAATGTGGACGGCTGCAAATGTGATCTGCCGCAGATCAAGGTGACGGAGCAGTGCAACTGCACCACCCAGCAGGTGGAGACCCCGCACTACTGCCAGAGCTACGAGGAAAAGTAAGTTCCCCACCAACGCACAGCAGCCCCTGCCGGAGAAACCTTTCCGGCAGGGGCTGCTGTTTGTTATATGAACATTCAGCGCAGCGCCACGTTACAGGTGGCAAGGCTGCGGATCAGCGTACCAACGCTGTCCTTCATCTGGATGCCGGCAAAGCCCAGCGCAAAGGCGGCCTGCACGTTTTCCAGTCTGTCGTCGATAAATATGCATTCGCTGGCCTTCAGCTGATACTTTTTCAACAAAGCCTTGTAGATCTGCGGGTCAGGCTTATTCACCTGTACCTCGCAGGAGGCTACACCGCCGTCAAACTGGGTCAGTACGCCGCGCTCGGTCAACAATTCCAGCACATCCTGCGGAATATTGCTCAGGTAATACACGCAATAGCCGTGGTTCTTCAGCCGCCGCACCAGTTCCAGCATCCGCAGACGCGGGCGCAGAATGTGCATCCAGTCGTCCAGAACGCCCTGCACCTCAAAGGCGCAGCCCTCGGCACGGGCGTGCTCCAGCATCCGCTGGTTGCCGTCATAGCGGGAAAGCTTGCCTGCGTCCAGCAACTGCCACTCCTCGCTGCCAAAGGTCAAATCGTAGACCTTTTCCTCCATTTCGGCGTTGCACAGCCGGTCTACCAAGTAGGCCTTGGGGTCAAAATCCACCAGTACACCGCCGATATCAAAAATAATGCTTTTATACATAAATACTGCCTCGCTTGTATTGGATGTTTTCCAGATATTTTCCATAGTATACCACAACCGGGCGGGTGCTTTCCACCCCTCTGGCATAGAAAATGCCGCCCCGGCGTATGCTGTGACAGAAAGGGGAGAGCGCCGTGACGATCCGGGAACTTTGTGAGAAGGAGGTCGTTCAGCTGGAGCAGGGGGTGTGCCTTGGCCGTGCGGACGATCTGGAGCTTGACCCCGCAACGGCGCAGCTGCAAAGCTTGATTTTGCTGGGCAGACCGCGGCTTTTTGGCCTGCTGGGCCGGGACGAGAGCCTGACCATCCCGTGGCAGGAGATCGAGACCATCGGCACAGACGCAATTCTGGTGCATACTGCTGTGCCAAAAGCACCGGCAGCACCTCACGGCTTCTGGCAGCAGCTGCGGGCAAAGCTTGGTCTGTGAAAAATAGGGGAATATTTTGAAAAATAAAACTGTAATTTTTGTAAAATCATGAATGGACATTTTCGGCGAAATGACTATAATAGGCACGAAAGGCTTGTGCAAATAGCAAAGCCACTTTGGAAATAGGGTTCGGGACGTGGAAAGGGATATCGACTATGAAAACATCCAAACCGCTGTTGACCCTGCGGATGCTCTTCCCGGCGGCAGCTTCCTTTATTGTGCTGCTGCTGGGTGAGTGGATCGCGCGCGGGTCACTGACCGCTGATACCTTTATCAGCTTTATTTTCCCCCATTTCGGGGCGTATCTGTTGGCATGGCTGCTGCTGTTTCTGGTGTGGGAGCTGCTGGACTGGGTGCTGCGCATCCCGCCGCTTGCTACGCTGGGTATGGCCGTTTTGGGCTGTGCGCCCTGCGCAGTAAACTTCTATACCATGCAGCTGCGGGGTGAGCCCTTTCTGCCGTGGGATCTGATGCAGGTGTCCGAGGCCGCCGGTGTGGCCTCTGCTGCCGGGCTCAAGCTGCAGACAAGTATGGCTGTCTCCATTGTGCTGGTGCTGGCGCTTACGGTGGCAAGCTTCTTTGTTTACCGCGGGCGGCTGCGCCAGCGCTGGCTGCCAAGGCTTGCGGGCACCGGTGCCTCGGCAGCGGCGCTGTGTCTGCTGATCTTCGGCGTTTATTTACAGCCTGCAGTCACGCAGGTTTTGGGCATCACGCCGGATGCGTGGATGCAGGATCGCTACTATCGTTACTACGGTGTACTTACCGGTTTTATGACCAACCTCACCAATTTGGAGATCGCCAAGCCCGAGGGCTACTCGGAGCAGGCAGTGGACGATATTCTGGATAACGTAGCTGAGAGCGAGAAATTCTCCACCGGCCCCATGTATGCAGGCAGCTATGCCGCCACCACCCCCAAGGAGGAGCAGGCAAAGCAGCCTACCATTATTTATGTGATGGACGAGTCCTACTGGGATGTTTCGGAGCTGGAGCAGTACGGCATCACCTTTGATACCGATGTATCACAGAACCTTCACGCTCTGCAGCAGACCAGCGCTTACGGCAGGGCATACAGCCCCAGCTTTGGCGGCGGCACCTGTGATGTGGAGTTTGAAGCTCTGACCGGCTACTCCGTGTCCTTCCTGCCCAGCGGCAGCAAACCCTACCAGCAGCACGTCACAAAGCCCATGTTCGCCCTGCCCAATTACCTTAAACTCAAGGGCTACCAGACCGCTGCGGTGCACTGCTTCTGGGCAAAATACTGGAGCCGCGATAAGGCCTACCCCAACCTCGGCTTCAGCGATTTTATCAGTCTGGAGGATATGCACGGCGTGACCAAGGTGCGCAAACACTACTGGACCAGCGGCCTTGTGACCGATGACTCCATGGCCGACCAGATTATTCAGCAGTATGAAAAGATGAGCACTTCCTCTGATAAGCCCATCTTCCTGCACGCAGTCACCATGCAGAACCATACCAATTATAATAGGGATAACTACCCGGACGACGAGCGGGTGCACGTCGTGTCCCATCCGGTTGGGCTCAAGAGCAGCACCGTGGGCGCGCTGGAAGATTTTGCTACCGGCATCCGGGATGCAGACGCCATGCTGGGCAAGCTGACGGCGTACTTCTCTCAGGTAGACGAGCCGGTCATTCTGGTATTCTGGGGCGACCACTATAACCCCATTGATTCCAACTACGATGTCTACACCACCACCGGCTACGCAAGCGGCTCCAGCACCGACCCCCGTCTGCACCAGACCACGCTGCTGATGTGGTCGAATTACAGCCAGCAGCAGGTGGACTTTGGCACCATTGCCGCCTACGATATCTCCCCGGTGATGATGGAGCTGTTCGGGCTGGAGCAGCCGCTGTACTTCCAGTACCTCAACCGGCAGCTGCGGGTTGCCAGCCGCAGCTGCACCCGCGGCACCACCATGAATCTGGATGGCACCACCACCCAGCAGCCCACGGAGTTCCAGCAGCGCTGGACAAACGAGCACTGGATGCTGCAATACGACCTGATGTTCGGCAAGGGATACGCCCTCAACCGTATGGGTGTTGCAGGTTTGAGCGGGATGAATACGGGCAAATAAGAGAAAAAGTAAGCATTTCTTTATACAAAACAGAGAAAACCACTTGCAACCGCATTCTTTTTGTGCTATTATAACAAAGCATTACACACGCATCACTATGCCCTTTTGTGCCCTTTTGGGTTGAGGGCAGTCCGCCGGTACCCGATGTACTGTGCAGATCACGGTGTGCGGAGGCAAAACAATATCTGGAGGTATTTTATTATGGCAGTCGTTTCTATGAAGCAGCTTCTCGAGGCAGGTGTGCACTTCGGTCACCAGACCCGCCGCTGGAACCCCAAGATGGCTAAGTACATCTTCACCGAGCGCAATGGTATCTATATCATTGACCTGCAGAAGACCGTGAAGAAGCTGGACGAGGCTTACAACTACGTGAAGGAAGTTGCAGCTGAGGGCGGCGACATCCTGTTCGTTGGCACCAAGAAGCAGGCTCAGGAGTCCATCCGTGACGAGGCTCTGCGCTGCGGTATGCACTATGTCAACGCTCGCTGGCTGGGCGGCATGATGACCAACTTCCGCACCATCCGTAAGCGCATCGACCGTATGGATCAGCTGGCTAAGATGAAGGAGAACGGCACCTTCGAGCTGCTGCCCAAGAAGGAAGTGGCTAAGCTGGAGCTGGAGATGGAGAAGCTGGACAAGTACCTGGGCGGCGTCAAGAACATGAAGACCCTGCCGAAGGCTATGTTCATCGTCGATCCTCACAAGGAGCGCATTGCTGTTGCCGAGGCTCGCAAGCTGAACATCCCCATCGTTGCTATCGTTGATACCAACTGCAACCCCGATGAGATCGACTACGTGATCCCCGGCAACGACGACGCTATCCGCGCTGTCAAGCTGATCGCCGGCGCTATGGCTGACGCTGTGCTGGAAGGCAAGCAGGGCAACCAGGAGGCCGCTCCCGCCGAGGACGCAGCAAACGCCTGATTTCCCATTCCGCAACCAATCAAATAACGTGTAAGGGAGAAAACAAAAATGGCTATTTCTGCAAAGGACGTTATGGAACTGCGCAAGCAGACCGACTGCGGCATGATGGAGTGCAAGAAGGCTCTGACCGAGGCTGACGGCAACTTCGAGAAGGCAATCGAGATCCTGCGCGAGCGTGGTCTGGCTACTGCCGCCAAGAAGGCAAGCCGCGTGGCTGCCGAGGGTATGGTCTACGCTGACTACTGCCCCGCCTGCAAGGTTGGTGTTGTCATCGAGGTCAACGCTGAGACTGACTTCGTTGCCAAGAACGACAAGTTCGTCGACTTCGTCAAGGAGGCCACCAAGGTCATCATGAAGCAGAACCCCGCTGATGTCGAGGCTCTGATGGCTTGCAAGACCGAGGCAGGTGAGACCGTTGACGAGGCTCTGAAGAACCTGATCCTGGTCATCAAGGAGAACATCAAGGTTCGCCGCTTCACCCGTTACGAGGGCGTCTGCTCTGCATACGTCCACGGCGGCGGCACTCACGGCATTCTGGTCAACTTCGAGACCACCAACGACATCGATGCTAAGGACGAGTTCGTTGCTTACGGCAAGGACATCGCCATGCAGGTCGCTGCTGCTAACCCAGGTTACGTTGACGAGGCTTCTGTCCCTGCCGAGGTCGTGGCTAAGGAGAAGGAGATCATGCTGGCTCAGATGGCTCAGGATCCCAAGACCGCTAACAAGCCTGAGGCTGTGAAGGAGAAGATGATCGAGGGCAAGATCAAGAAGTTCTTCAAGGAGAACTGCCTGGTCGATCAGGAGTTCGTCAAGGATGGCGACCTGACCGTTGCTCAGTACACCGCTAAGGTCGCTAAGGATCTGGGCGGCGAGATCAAGATCGTCAAGTTCGTCCGCTTTGTCAAGGGCGAGGGTCTGGAGAAGCGTGCTGATGACTTCGCATCTGAAGTTGCAAGCATGGTGAAGTAATTTAAACTTCCAAAGACAAAATAGGAGCCGCAGTACCTGTAACAGGGTGCTGCGGCTCCTTTTGATTTGCGTGAAAAGGCAAAAATACCGGGCAGACCGCAGACTGCCCGGTATTGCTGTATAAATCTTCTGCTTATGCTTCGTCCAAAACCTCTTCGGGATCCTCAATGGCGTCCTCGATAGTCTCCTCAACCTCCATCGCTTCTTCAGCGTCCGGGGCGGCAAACAACTCCTGAATCTGATCCCGCAGCCAGAGCAGACGGTTATCCAAAGCCTTGTCCCGTGCCAGCAGCGGCGCAATGATCTCGGGTTTGTCAGTGATCAGGTCATCTACGCCCAGCTGCAGCAGCTTTTCGGCATCCTGCTGACGGTTGATGGTCCATGCGGAGATGGTCTTGCCGCGCAGATGGATCTGCTGCACCATACCGGCGGTGATAAAGGTGGATTCTACGCTGAAAAAGTCTGCGGCAGGCAGATCGTAGTAGGTGCCTACACCCAGCGCCAGAATATACCCGGTGGTAATGTCCGGGTCCAGTTCCTTCACCTTGCACAGGGTCTCGTAGCTCTGGGAGGTGACCACGCAGTCTGAACCGTAGTCGTATGCGTGAATCAGCCGTACCGTTTCGGCTTCCAATGTCGGCGTAAAGGTGCTGGGCTTGATCTCGATGTTCAGTTCTGCCTTGCCCTTGCACAGCGCCAGAACCTCTTCCAGCGTGGGAATATAGGAACCCGTGAACTGCCGATGGAACCAGCGTCCGGCATCCAGCTGCTGTATCTGTGCATAGGGCAGGTCGTAGATATTGGCGCTGTAGCCGGTGCACCGGCGCAGGCTGGTGTCGTGGGTCACCACGGCCACGCCGTCGGCGGTCATCTGCACGTCCAGCTCAATGCGGGGGCTGCCGTGCTCCAGCGCGGCCTCGAAGGCAGCCATGGTGTTCTCCGGCGCACGGGAAGAATAGCCACGGTGATAGGTGATCACTGGGTCGGCAAGGCCCAGCACGCTTTGCAACGGCTGCGTTTGCGGGAACAGCAGGTACACCGCTGCCACGCCGCAGGTGACCAGTGCGGCGCAGGCCATCATCCCGGCCAGCACCGTCTGCTCACGGTGCAGGGCAGGGAGCACACCGGAAATGGTCGGCTGCGCTGCATCGGACTGCCGGGGCGCTTCGTACAGTACCTCTGTAAGGGTGCTCTGCGCCGCCGTCATGGCACAGTCCATAAGCAGGCAAAGGAACGGCAGTTCGATCAGCAGCGCCGCGCGGGAAAGCGCCAGCAGGGCAGCAGTGCTGGCAAAGCCGACACCTAGGATGACGCAATAGAACAGCGCTGCCCCGCACAGCAGCATCAGCCCGGTGCGCACGGCGGCGGTCAGCATCCAGCGCAGTGCCAGCCCAAGCAGCTGCTCGGTGCGGCTGCGCAAAATGTGCAGGCTCTCCGCAAACGCACAGCCAAAGCTTTTGCGCTCCAGCAGAAATTTTGGCAGAACCACAAGCCCGTCCAGCAGCAGTGCCAGCACAAAAAGCACCGCCAGAGCAAATAGAAAACGATTGGAGGAACGCGCCTTCAGCAGCCCCCAGAGATATTCCGGCACGGCAAACTGGGTCAGATGGTTTGCAGCCAGAAAAAAGTTCGTCAGCGGGATCAGGGCAGCGCCATACAGCAGCAGTGGGAGGTTCTGTGGCAGAAACACCCGCACAAGGCTGCAAAAGGCATCCCGGAACACCGCCCACGCCCGCAGCGGCTCGCCGTGCCGTACCCGCGTCAATAGTTGCAGCATCGTGGCAACCTCGTACAGGTTCCAGAAGGCTGCCAGCACCGCCAGCACGGCGATGCACCCGATAACGGCAGGGGAGGCAAAGATGCGGGAAGCGGTCTTATTGTTGAGGTAGCGGATGGGCGCGAACCGCAGCGTCAGTGCCCAGATCAGCTGCAACGCCGGTACGAACAAGAGGTTTGTCAGTACCTTATAAAACAGCAGAAAAAACAGAAATACCCGCCCCTTTGGCGAAAGCAGGGAACGGGCGGCATCGTGCAGAGAGCGGTAGGCCTGCTCCTGCTGCCGGAGCTTTGCGGAAAATCGCTTCAAGATAGCTTCAACCTCTTTTTTCATTTTTACCGGGCTTTTCTCGTGCACTGCATAGGTACAGTTTGGCAGACTACCCGGCAATTATGATTTTTTAATATTTTATCGCAAGACAAGAAATTAGTACAACATCCAAACAGCATATTTGCGATATGCAATTCAACGCTGTTGCTGTTGCATTAAAAAGTTGAATTGCTATGATATAGTGTAACATAAACGCAACGGAAAGAAAACGCGGCAGGCGGGTGCAGTTTCGCCAAAAAAATCGGAAAAATTTCTACATCCGCAAAAAGGGCGTGCGATAGCAGTTGCCCAGATAAAACGCGCAAAACGATGAATCGTTAAAAATTTGGCTTTCCATAAGCGATGGATGTTGAATCACATGGATTTTTATAGAATCCCTTGCATTTTTTTGCCAGCTTCTGTATAATAAATATAATTTTGAAAGCTCACACAGACAACCAGGAGGTCTAATTATGGCTTCAAAGATCAATAAGGGAGAAATCCTCGCCAAGTTCTTCGATGACGGGGAGTATACTGCGCTGTTTGCTGATGGTGCAGTGAGCGCTGCCTACGGTTATGCCGCAGGTCAGCAGGCTTACGCCGTTTATCAGAACGGCGAGGCTGTTACCGTAAAGGATGTTGAAAAGAACATCAAGGTTCTGGAAATGGCTGCACAGACCGGTTGCCCGGTGGTCACCTTCTATAACTCGGTTGGTGCAAAGCTGGCTGAGGGTCTGGACGTGCTGACTGTCAGCGCAAAGCTGAATGCACAGATCGCAAAGGTCTCCGGTGTTGTTCCGCAGGTGGCCGTTGTTCTGGGTGTCTGCGGCGGCACCAGCGCTCTGAGCGCTGCCAACGCAGACGTCTGCATTATGGCCGAGGGTGCAGAGCTGTTCTTCACCGCTCCGTTCACCTCCGCTGCTAAGGGCGATAAGGTCGCCGATGCAGGCAGCGCCGCCGCTGCCGCCAAGGCAGGTGTGGCTTCCATCGTGGCTGCCGATGCCGCAGAGGCTGCTGAAAAGGCCGCTCACATCGTGGGTCTGCTGCCCGCCAACAACTTGACCGGCCCGGCGATCTTCGAGTTCGAGCAGCCCACCGCTGTTCTGGCTGCCGGTGCCGAGCCCGCAAAGGCTGCTGCCGCTGTGATCGATAAGGACAGCGCTGTGGAGCTGTACGCAGGCTTTGGTAAGTCTGTCTACACTGCATTTGCAACCATCGGCGGCAACGCCGTGGGCGTTGTGGCAACCGGCAAGCAGCTGTGCCACAACTGCGTAGCCAAGGCTTCCCGCTTTGTGCGCCTGTGCGATGCCTTCAGCGTGCCTGTGGTCACCATCGTGGATACCGAGGGCTTTGTGCCCAGCGTTACCGATGACGTGGCTGGCGGCATCCGCGAGGCTGCCCGTCTGGCCGCTACCTACGCCGATGCTACCACCGCAAAGGTGGCAGTGCTGGCAGGCAAGGCTGTGGGCCCTGTGTACACCACTCTGGCTGCTGCCGACCTGCGCATTGCTGTGACCGGCTGCACCGTCAGCGCACTGGAGCCCAGCGCCGCTGTCAGCGTGCTGTATAAGGATGAGATCGATGCTTCCGACAACATCATTGCCGCCACCAAGGCTAAGACTGCTGCCTACACCGCTGAGGTGTGCAGCGCTGCCAGCGCAGTGGCCGCCGGTGCTGCCGATATGAGCTGTGATGCCGCTAATGTGCGTGCCAGCGTTGTGGCTGCACTGGAGCTGCTGAGCACCAAGCGCGCTGCCCGCCTGCCCAAGAAGCATGGCAATATGGCCCTGTAAGCGTCCGAATGTAAGTTAATTGAGTTCGATTTTGAATTGGAGGATCCTTCCATGAAGTACTACAATATTACTGTCAATGGTGTTGCTTACAGCGTTTCCGTTGAGGAAACTGCCGCAGGCGCTGCTCCTGTTGCCGCTGCTCCCGCAGCACCCGTCGCACCCAAGGCCGCTCCCGCTCCTGCAGCTGCTCCTAAGGCAGCCGCCGGTGCAGCCGGTGCTGTTGCCGTCAAGGCTCCCATGCCCGGCAACATTCTGGATGTCAAGGTCGCTGCCGGTGCTTCTGTCAAGGCCGGCGACGTGCTGGTCATCCTCGAGGCCATGAAGATGGAGAACGAGATCGTTGCTCCTCAGGACGGCACCGTTGCTTCCATCAATGTCCATAAGGGCGACACCGTCAACTCCGGTGACACTCTGGTTTCCATGAACTAAGAGAGAGGTGACAACAATGGCTAAAAAGCCCATCAAGATCACGGAAGTCGTCCTGCGCGATGCCCACCAGTCCCTGCTGGCCACCCGTATGACGATGGACGAGATGCGTCCCATCCTGCCTGAGATGGACAAGATCCCTTACTTCTCCGTCGAGTGCTGGGGCGGTGCGACCTTCGACAGCTGCATCCGCTTCCTTGATGAGGACCCCTGGGAGCGTCTGCGCATCCTGCGCAAGGAGCTGCCCCACCAGAAGCTGCAGATGCTGTTCCGCGGCCAGAACATGCTGGGCTACCGCCCCTACGCGGACGACGCCGTCGAGTACTTCGTGAAGAAGTCCGTTGCAAACGGCATCGACGTCATCCGCATCTTCGACGCACTGAACGACCCCCGCAACCTGCAGACCGCCATCAAGTCTGCCAACAAGGAAGGCGCACACGTTCAGGGCTGCATCAGCTACACCCTGAGCCCTGTCCACAACAACGAGTACTACGTCAAGTACGCAAAGACTCTGGAAGAGATGGGTGCAAACTCCATCTGCATCAAGGACATGGCCGGTCTGCTGACTCCCTACACCTGCTACGAGCTGGTCAAGGAGCTGAAGAACACCCTGTCCATCCCTGTGGACATCCACAGCCACTACACTGCCGGTCTGGCTTCCATGTCCCTGCTGAAGGGCATCGAGGCCGGTGCTGACATCGTCGATACCGCCATGAGCCCCCTGAGCGGCGGCACCAGCCACATGGCTACCGAGAGCCTCGTGGCCGCCCTGCAGGGCACCGATTACGACACCGGCCTCGACCTCAAGCAGCTGAACGTCGTGCGCGCATACTTTGCAAAGCTGCGCGAGAAGTACATCGCCAACGGCCAGATCAGCCCCAAGTCTCTGGGTGTGGACGCCAACACCCTGCTGTATCAGGTGCCGGGCGGCATGTTCTCCAACATGCTCAAGCAGCTGAAGGATGCCGGCAAGGAAGACAAGCTGGACGAAGTGCTGGCCGAGATCCCCCGCGTCCGTGAGGATGCAGGCTACCCGCCGCTGGTCACCCCCACCAGCCAGATCGTTGGCACGCAGGCTGTGTTCAACGTCATCATGGGCGAGCGCTACAAGATGGTTACCAAGGAGTTCAAGGGTCTGGTCCACGGCGACTACGGCAAGACTCCCGCTCCCATCAAGCCCGAGTTCACCAAGAAGATCCTTGGCGACGAGCAGCCCATTACCTGCCGCTTTGCCGACACGCTGGCGCCCGAAATGGACAAGCTGAAGGCCGAAGCTGCCAAGTGGGCAACGCAGGAAGAGGACGTACTGACCTACGCAATGTTCCCGCAGGTCGCTCCAAAGTTCTTCGATAAGCGCAATGCCAAAAAGCAGGGCGTGGACGGCGATCATGTGGACTACACCAACCAGTCTCATCCTGTCTGATAAATAAATCCCTTTCAAGGCTGCTGCACAAAATGCTGTGCAGCAGCCTTTTTTGCGTATCCGGCAAAGGCACAAGACGTACTCTGTCGGGTAATCCCGGAAAAACTTCTGCTTACACATTGACTTGCCGCCCAATACCTTTTATAATGTTTGGTATAGCCGTACAATACAACAAATGATGTGGAGGAAAATGCTATGCGAAGCATCCCGGAGCAGCGCATTGCTGAGTTTCAGGAGCAGGACTATCAACTGTATTTTGGCATTTCAAAGCTGGAATTTGACCGGATGCTCAAGGCTCTGCATGAGGCTTACCGTCAGGAGCATAAGCGCAAGACCCGCTTTACCAAGATCTCTATGATGGATAAACTCATCCTGACCTTGATCTATCGCTACGAGTACCGCACGATGGAAAGCATTGCCAAGGAATACGAGGTCTCTCTGGATACCATTGCCGACAACATCCATTGGGTGGAGCGCACGCTGCTCAATGCAGATATCCTGCAAACCAGTGTGACCTGCGTTTATAAGACGAACTGATGTTATGACCCTGCGTGAAAACGCGGGGTTATATTTTTTACAAGGGGAAAGCTTCTGGAAAAGCGGTAACTGCCGCAGCCATGTTGTTTTGGCTGCGCAGCAGTAAAAATGAAAACTGTGTTTTTTGCACGGATGCAGTCTGCACCTTGAATTTTTCAGAAAAGAATAGTAAAATGATGCTATATGTATCGTAACATGGGCTTGTGTGCCTAAAGCGGATACCTATACAGAAAAACCGAAGTTAAACCGCAAAAGAATAGGAGCTAGTATGATCTTAAGCATGACCGGTTTCGGCAGGGGGACTGCCGTGCTCAATGGCCGCGAGATCACTGTGGAACTGCGCAGCGTGAACTCCCGCTATTTCGAGTATTCCTCCCGCATCCCGCGCACCTGCAGTTCTCTGGACAGCCGCCTGAAAAAGCAGCTCAACCAGCGGATCTCCCGCGGCAAGGTAGAGCTTAGCATGACCGTCCAGAACGTGGACGCAGCGGATACCGTGGTCGCCGTCAACATGGAGCTTGCCCGCAGCTATCAGCAGGCCATGCGGGACCTGTCCGAGCAGCTGGGGGTCAAAAATGATGTGTCCACTGCCGTTCTGACCCGCTTCCCGGATGTGCTGACCACCCGCCACGCCGATGTGGACGAGGAGCAGCTGTGGCAGGATGTGTCTGCCGTTACCGCGCAGGCGCTGGATCGTTTTGTAGAGATGCGCGCCGCCGAGGGCGCCAAGATGAAGGCAGACGTGGAAAGCCGTCTTGTGTTTCTGGAACAGTGCGTCGGCAAAGTGGAGAGCCTGAGTGCAGGTCGGGTAGAAAACTACACCAACCGCCTGTACGAAAAGCTCAAGGTCATCCTGCAGGATCGTGACATTGATGACGCCCGTGTGCTGACCGAAGCCGCCATCTTTGGCGATAAGACTGCCGTGGATGAAGAAACTGTCCGTCTGCGCAGCCACATTGCACAGTACCGCGATATCCTGCAGCTGGACGAGCCCGTGGGCCGTAAGCTGGACTTCCTGACGCAAGAGCTGAACCGCGAGACCAATACCATCGGCTCCAAGTGTCAGGATCTGGATATCACCCGTATTGTGGTGGATATGAAGGCGGAGATCGAAAAAATCCGCGAGCAGATCCAGAATCTGGAATAATATGTTGTGGAGGAGCCTATGAAACTCATCAACATCGGCTTTGGCAATATGGTCAGTGCGGGGCGTGTGGTGGCAGTCGTCAGCCCGGACTCCGCACCGGTCAAACGTCTGGTGAAGGAAGCACGCGAGCGCGGGATGCTGATCGATGCCTCTTACGGCCGCAGCACCCGAGCTGTGCTTATCATGGACTCCGATCATGTCGTGCTGTCTGCCCTTCAGCCCGAAACGGTGGCAAGCCGCGCCGCCGGGCAGGAGGGCAGAGCATCAATGGAGGAAGAAGCATCTCATGGCGAATGATAAATTTCTGTTTGTAGTTTCCGGCGCAGCCGGCACCGGCAAGGACAGCGTGGTCAAGGCACTGCGCGAGGCACACCCCGAGATCGAAAAGACCGTCTCTGCCACCACACGCGCTCCGCGCCCCGGCGAGCAGGAGGGTGTGGACTACTACTACCGCACCCGCGAGCAGTTCCAGCAGCTGCTGGAAAACGATCAGGTGGTGGAGCACAACTTCTATAACGGCAACTACTACGGCACCCTGAAGTCTGAGGTGGAAAAGCGGCTGGAGGCCGGTAAGGTAGTCGTGCTGGTCATCGATGTGCACGGCGCTGCCAATATCCGCCGGATGTTCCCGGGCGCTACCACCGTGTTCCTGCTGCCGCCCTCTGTGGAGGAACTGGAGCACCGTCTGCGCGGCCGCGGTACCGAGACCGAGGAAAGCATTCAGGAGCGTCTCGCCACCGCCCGGCAGGAGCTGGCCGAGCAGGATAAGTTTACCGTAAAGCTGGTCAACAACCAGATCGAGCCCTGCGCAGCAGAGCTGTATCAGGTCATCTGTCAGCGTGCCGGGTTGCAGGAGTGAAAAATCAAGCGTTGAAGGAGTTGGACGAATGCCCAAAACGGTAGGCGTTGCCGTCAGCAATGCGACCTTCCATTTTGATAAGCTGTATACCTACGCCGTTCTGCCGGAGCACCAGAATGCGGTGCGCCTTGGCAGTATGGTGCTGGTGCCCTTTGGCAAGGGCAGCCGCGCCCGCATGGGCGTGGTACTGGCCTGCGATGCCGAGCCGGAGCACTCCAAGTTGAAATATCTGTTTGACGTAGCCCCGGCTTCGGCCTGCTTGACCCCGGAGCTGCTGCGGCTGGTGCATTTTTTAAAGGAGCGCACCTTCTGCACCTACTACGAGGCCGTCAAGGCAGTCATTCCGTACGGTGCGCAGTACAAGCCCGCCGTGGCGGCAGATGGTGTTACCCCGGTGCTGCAAAAGCAGCTTACCCGCCACACCGAAAACGCCTACAAGCTGGTGGGCACACTGCCACAAAAGCCAAAGCCTACGGCAAAGCAGCTGGCGGCGGTAGCGTTGCTGAGCGGCGGCCCTCGCACCCTGAACGAACTGGAGGATAAGGGCATCAGCCGCGCCGTGCTGGATAACCTGTGCACCAAGGGTGTGCTGGAATGCAGCAAGGTGAATAAGTCCATCGACCTCTACGCCTCCATCCCGCTGCGCAACGACCCCATCACCCTCACAGAGCAGCAGCAGGCCGCTTACGACACGCTGCTGCCCAAGCTAGAAGATGCTGCGCCCCATTCGGCTCTGTTGTACGGCGTTACCGGCAGCGGCAAGACGCTGGTATTTTTAAAGCTGATTTCCCGCTGTCTGGAACTTGGCCGCAAGGCGCTGGTGTTGGTGCCGGAGATCAGCCTGACCCCACAGATGATCCTGCGGCTCAAAGGACAGTTCGGCCGCCGCGTGGCGGTGCAGCACTCCGCGCTCAACCACACCGAGCGTCTGCTGCAATGGCAGATGATCCAGGACGGCGGTGCAGATATCGTGGTCGGCACCCGCAGCGCAGTGTTTTCGCCGTTGGAAAACATCGGCCTTATCATCATTGACGAGGAGCAGGAGCACACCTACCGGTCGGAATCCGCACCACGCTACTCTGCCCACGAGGTCGCCCGGCAGCGTGCCGCCGAAAACGGCGCCCTGCTGCTTCTGGCCAGTGCCACCCCCAGCACCGAGAGCTTCTACGCTGCACAGAACGGACGCACCCAGCTGGTGCGCCTGACCAAGCGCTACGGCGGCAACCCGCTGCCCAGCGTGCAGATCGTGGATATGCGGGCAGAGCTGGCAGCAGGCAATCCCCGCGAGATCAGCCTTGCGCTGGAGGATGCCATCCGCCGCAATCTTGAGGCAGAAAAGCAGACCATTCTTCTGCTCAACCGCCGGGGCTACCAGACCATTGCCCAGTGCGAGGACTGCCGCGAGGTGCTCAAGTGCCCCAAGTGCAGCGTGCCCATGGTGTACCACAAATCAGCGCATAAGGTGCTGTGCCACTACTGCGGCTCCCAGCAGGAGCCGCCGCCCACCCTTTGCCCGGCCTGCGGCGGCAAGCTGCAGTACCGGGGCTTTGGCACCCAAAAGGCCGAGGAGGAACTGGCAAAGCTCTTCCCGGAGGCGCGGGTGCTGCGCATGGATCAGGACTCTACCGCCGCCAAGGACGCCCACGAGAAGCTGCTTGCCAAATTTGCAGCGCATGAATACGATATCATGGTGGGCACCCAGATGGTGGCGAAGGGTCTGGACTTCGAGGACGTGACCCTTGTGGGTGTTCTGGGCATTGATTCGCTGCTGTTCGCGCAGGGCTTCCGGGCATACGAGAACGTGTTCAGCCTGATCACACAGGTGGTGGGACGCAGCGGCCGCGCAAAAGAGCCCGGCTTTGCCATCATCCAGACCACCGACCCGGACAACCCGGTGCTCACCCTTGCCGCTGCACAGGATTATGATGCCTTCTACGAGCAGGAGATCGCTTACCGCAAGCTTGGCTTGTACCCGCCCTTCTGCGGGCTGTGCGTCATTGGCTTTGCCGGCGCAAGGGAGAACGAGGTGGCGCGCGCCGCTGCCCGTTTCTCGGCGCTTTTAGGGCAGCAGGCGGCCAAGCAGCCGGATCTGCCCCTGCGCATTCTGGGCCCTACGCCCGGCAGCATTGAAAAGATCAACGACACCTACCGCTATAAGCTCACCGTCAAGTGCCGCAACGACCGCCGTTTCCGCGACCTTGTGCGCAGTACGCTGGCACTGTATGAAAAAGAAAAACTGCCGTCCAAGGCATCGGTCGTGGTAGACCTGCACTCGGACGGAGACATCTGATAAAACTGGAGGTACCATTATGGCTATCCGTAATATTGTTAAAGAAGGCGACCCCATCCTGAACAAGGTCTGCCGCCCTGTGACCAATTTTGACGACCGTCTGGCCACCCTGCTGGACGATATGCGCGAGACCATGATCGCCGCCGACGGCGTGGGTCTGGCTGGCCCGCAGGTGGGTATGATGCGCCGCCTGTTCGTGGTGTGGGACACCACCGACGCCCCGGAGGAGATCCCCGAGGATTACGAGTACAAGTTCATTGATTTCGTCAACCCCGAGATCCTTGCTGTTTCTGAGGAGGAAGAGACGGCCTACGAGGGCTGCCTGTCCTTCCCGGGGCACAACGGCGCTGTGACCCGCCCGGTTGCCGTCAAGGTGCGTGCGCAGGACCGCAACGGCGAATGGTTCGAGCTGGAAGCCGATGGCCTGCTGGGCCGCTGCATCCAGCACGAGAACGACCATCTGGATGGCATCACCATCATGGAGTCCAGCGAGTACTTCTATGAGGATACCGAGGAAGGCAAAAAGGCCGCCCGCGAAGCGAAAGGAAACAACTGATGCGCATTTTGTTCATGGGTACGCCGGATATTGCTGCCGAGTGCCTGAAAGCCCTGTATGCTGCCGGGCACGACATCTGTGCCGTATACACCCGGCGGGATAAGCCTGTCGGCCGCAAGCAGGTGCTCACCGCGCCGCCGGTCAAGGAGGTCGCACTGGCGCATGGTACGCCCGTGTTCCAGCCCCGCACCCTGCGGGACGGCAGCGAGGATGACACTATCCGCGCCCTTGCCCCGGAACTGATCGTGGTGGTGGCTTATGGCTGCATTCTGCCGAAGTCCGTGCTGGAAATGCCCCGCTACGGCTGCATCAATCTGCACGTTTCGCTGCTGCCGAAGTATCGCGGCAGCGCCCCGGTGCAGTGGTCGGTGCTGAACGGTGACGCTGAGACTGGCGTTTCCATCATGCAGATGGATGAGGGGCTGGATACCGGCGATGTGCTGTACTGCAAAAAAATCACCATCGACCCCGAGGAGACCAGCGGTGAATTGTTCGACCGCGTTACCGCTGTGGGTGCCGAAGCTCTGTGTGAAACGATTCCTCAGATCGCTGCAGGTACTCTGACGGCTGTGCCGCAACAGCACGAGAATGCTACCCTTGCCCCCATGCTGAACAAGGAGATGGCGGAGTTCCACCTGACCGATACTGCCGCCCATATCCATAACTGGGTGCGCGGCATGAACCCCTGGCCGGGTGCGTGGTTTATCACTTCCGGCGGCAAAAAGCTCAAGGTGATGTCCAGCCGCGTGGCCGCCGCCAACGGTGAAGCCCCCGGCACTGTGCTTGCTACAAAGCCTCTGACCATAGCCTGCGGCGAGGGGGCTATCCAGCTGCTGGAGGTCGTGCCGGAGGGCAAAAAGCCTATGGACGGCACTGCCTTTGCAGCGGGTCTGCGCCTGAAAACGGGGGATAGCCTCTGATGGCCGCAAATCCGCGTGCGGCAGCAGTTGCCGCACTGGTACGGCAGGAGCAGAACGGCTTTTCCAATCTGGTGCTGGACGCAGAGCTCAAGCGCCAGAAGCTGGAAGGCCGGGATAAGGCCTTTGCAAGTGCCATTTTCTACACTGTGCTGGAGCATCGCGGCACGCTGGACTATATTCTGGAGCAGTTTCTGCCCAAGGGTCTTGCAAAGCTGGATGCACCCGTGCGGGAAATTTTACGCGCTGCACTGGCACAGGCACGCTATATGCAGGTGCCTGTCTCTGCTGCGGTGAACGAGGCAGTCAAGCTGACCCGCACTTTTAAAAAATCCAGCGCCTCCGGCCTTGTCAATGCCGTGCTGCGCAAGGCCTGCGGCTATGATCTGGACGCTGCCGTTTTTACGGGCGAGATCCAGCGCCTGATGGTGCTTGGCTCTGCCGGACGGGATGTGGCGGAATTCCTCCACAAAAATTACCCGGATGAAGCACTGGGCATCCTGACCTATCAGGCCGATGGCGGTTTGACCAGTCTGCGTGCAAACCCCCTCAAGGCCAGCGCTGCACAGCTGTGCGCGCTGCTTACAGAGCAGGGCGCAGCAGAGGTGCGGCAGGGTATTGTGCCCGGCAGCGTGCTGGCACGATTTGCCGGCAGTCCGGCAGACAACGAACTGTTCCGGCAGGGCTACTACCATGTGGAGGGACAGGCCAGCCAGCTAGCAGCCCTTTGCGTGGGCGCAGCCCCCGGCGAGACGGTGCTGGATCTGTGCGCTGCCCCCGGCGGCAAGACCATTCTGCTGGCCGAGCAGATGCAGGGTACAGGAGAGCTGTACAGCTGCGATGCGGCAGAGAACCGTGTGGGGCTGATCCGCACCGCGGTAGACCGCATGGGCTTTACCGGGGTGCATACCCTTTGTAATGATGCCACCAAACCGAACCCTGCACTGCCCATGGCAGACCGCATCCTGACGGATGTGCCTTGCAGCGGCTTGGGCATTCTGGCAAAAAAGCCGGATCTGCGCTATAAAAAGCTGGAAGCTGACCGGCAGGCAGAACTGCTTGCCACACAGGCGGCAATTCTGGATACCGCTGCGGCGCTGCTCAAGGCGGGCGGACGGCTGGTCTACTCCACCTGCACCATCGACCCGGCAGAAAATCAGCAGCAGATCGCAGCCTTTTTGCAGCGCCACCCGGAATTTGCGGTCTGCGCGCCGGAGGTGCCGCTGCCCGCCGGAATGACGGCAGGGGAGCATGGTTGCCTTTCGGTGCCCACCCGCACCGGCATGGACGGCTTTTTCCTGTGCGTGTTGCAAAAAGCCGCCGCAACGCAATAACCACGACCTTTGTGGGTCGTATCCTCTTATAGGAGAACAGAATGGAACAAAAACGCTGTATTTCTTCTCTGACGCTGGCAGAATTGACTGCTGAACTGAAAGCTCTGGGGCAGCCGGGTTTCCGGGCAAAGCAGATCTTCCACTGGGTGCACCAGAAGCTGGTCACCGAGTTTTCTGCCATGACCGACCAGCCCAAGACCCTGCTGGCAAAGCTGGAAGAAACCTTTTATATCGCTGCACCGCAGATCGAGCGCCGTCAGGAGGCCAAGGACGGTACTGTGAAGTATCTGCTGCGCATGGCTGACGGCAACTGCATCGAGACCGTTGTCATGCGTTACCACTACGGCAATACCGTGTGCGTATCCACACAGGTGGGCTGCCGCATGGGCTGCCGGTTCTGCGCCTCCACACAGGCGGGGCGGGTGCGCAACCTTGAAGCAGGCGAGATCTGCTCCGAGATCTACACTGCCCAGAAAGATATCGGCGAGCGCATCTCCCATATCGTGCTCATGGGCATCGGCGAGCCGCTGGACAACTTTGACGAAGTGATGCGCTTTTTGGAGAATATCACCTCGCCCGAGGGCGTCAATATCGGCATGCGCAACATCAGCCTTTCCACCTGCGGCCTTGTGCCCAAGATCGACCAGCTGGCGGAGAAAAAACTGCAGCTCACCCTTTCCATCTCGCTGCACGCACCCACCAACCAGATCCGCAGCAGTATGATGCCGGTCAACGATGCCTACCCGGTGGAGCAGCTGATCCAGACCGTGCGCCGGTATCAGGAGACTACCGGCCGCCGGGTCAGCTTTGAATATTCCATGGTGCGCGGTGTCAATGATTCTGATATCTGCGCAAAGCAGCTGGCAGACCTGATCCGGGGCATGGGTGCTCATGTAAATCTGATCCCCATCAACCCAGTGGACGGCAGTCCGTACTCCGCTACGGATGCAGCCAATGTGCGCCGGTTCCAGCAAAAGCTTGAAAGTCTTGGCGTAAACGCTACGGTGCGCCGCCGCCTTGGCAGCGAGATCAGCGCCGCCTGCGGCCAGTTGCGCCGCGACGAAATGAACGGCAAGGCATAAATAGAGGGAGAAACCTATGAAACTTGCAGGAAAAACGGACGTGGGGCGCGTCCGGCAGGACAATCAGGATGATTACCGTGCCGGGGAACTGCCCGGCGATGCAGCATGGGCGCTGGTATGCGATGGCATGGGCGGCGCACGTGGCGGGCGGGAAGCCTCGCAGTGTGCGTGCAGCGTCATCGAGCGCTGCTTTCAGGAGCAGTACAACCAGTGCATCCCCGGCGAAGAGGAGACTTTTCTGAAAAAGGCGCTGCTCAGTGCCAACCGCTATGTGTTCCAGAAGGCACTGCGGGAGGAGTCTCTGGCCGGTATGGGCACCACCGCCGTCTGCGCTCTGGTGCGCGGCGGCAAGGCCTATCTGAGCCACGCGGGCGATTCCCGCGCCTACCTGTACCGGGACGGTAAGCTGGCGCAGCTGACCCACGACCACTCCTATGTGCAGGAGCTTGTGGATTGCGGCACCATCACGCAGGAGCAGGCAGAGCATCACCCGCAGAAAAACATCATCACCCGGGCGCTGGGCGTGGATTACCGGCTGGAGCCGGAGTTCACCACCGTAGCGCTGCAGGCAGGGGATGTTCTGCTGCTGTGCACGGACGGCCTGACCAATGCCGTACCCACAGAGCAGCTGGAGCAACTGCTGCGCAGCGGGTCTTTTTACGATCTGCCGGACGTTCTGATCCGTACTGCCAACGAAAACGGCGGCCCGGATAACATTACCGCCCTGCTGGTGGGAGTAGAGCCGATGGAGGTGCGCCATGGATAACCTGATCGGTAAAAGACTGGACGGTCTGTATGAGGTGCAGGAGCTGATCGGCTCCGGCGGCATGGCCAACGTGTATAAGGCGGTCATGCGAGGACAGAACGGTCCTGTGCCTGCCGGGACTGTGGTGGCCGTCAAGGTGCTGCGGCGGGAGTATATGCACGACCCGGATCTTGTGCGCCGCTTTAAAAACGAATCCAAGGCCATCTCACTGCTGAATCACCCCAATATCGTTAAGGTGTACGATGTCTCGGTCAACGACCATCTGCAGTATATTGTTATGGAATATGTGGACGGCATGACCCTGCGGGAGTACCTCAACGAGCGGGGCGGCAAGCTTTCCAGCCGGGAAACTGTGCACTTCATCTCCCAGATCCTCAAGGCGCTGGAGCATGCCCACGCCAACGGCGTCGTGCACCGGGATATCAAGCCCCAGAATATTATGCTGCTGGATAACGGCCAGCTGCGCATGATGGACTTCGGTATCGCCCGCATTTCCCGGGCAGATAACCAGATGCTGGCCGGCAAGGCAATGGGCAGCGTGCATTATATCAGCCCGGAGCAGGCAAAAGGAGACGAGACCGACCGCACCAGCGACATCTACTCTGTGGGCGTCATGATGTACGAGATGCTTTCCGGACATCTGCCCTTTGATGCCGATGACGTGGTTGAGGTTGCCATCAAGCAGATCTCGGACGAGCCCCGCTCGCTGCACGAACTGGCACCGGAAGTGCCCTATGCGCTGGTGGAGATCACCGAAAAGGCTATGGCAAAGCTCCCCCAGAACCGTTACCCTTCGGCACGGGCGATGCTGGAAGCACTGGACACCTATGTGCAGAACCCCTCCGTGCTGTTTGAATATCAGTATATTACAGAAGAAGCGCCCGAAAAGGTGGTGAAACGTACCATGAACCAGAACCGCGCGATCCGTCAGAACGAACAGCCCGCACCCCGCAAAAAAGGCAAGGGAAAACCGGGCAAAAAACGCCGCACTGTCTTTTTGCCGGCCTTGTTCGGCATCACCATTGCCTTTGCACTGGCCTGCATGGCACTGTGCTGGATGATCCTGAACGACTCCTCCAACCTGATGAACAGCAAGGCCGATGTCACCCTTGGGGATTATATCGGCATGACCAAAGAGCAGGCCATGGCTACGGATCAGATTGCATCCGGCCAGATCTCCCCAGAGTGGGAAGAGGAGTATAACAGCAACTATGCGGCCGGTTATATCTATAAGCAGTCGCCGGTATCCGGCCGCACCGTCCGCGAGGGTCAGAGCGTGACGCTGACCGTCAGCCTGGGCACCCAGTATGTCACCGTGCCGGACCTGACCAACTATGTGCAAACCGATGCCGAGCAACAGCTCAAGGCACTGGGCGTTTCGGTGCTGGTCACGCAGGCTGTGGATACCTCGGTGGCCTCCGGTGCGGTTATCCGCACCGACCCTGCCGCCGGTACGCAGGTGGCGGCAGGCTCTACGGTCATCCTCTATATCAGTCGTCCGCAGGTGTCCACCACCACCAAGGTGCCCTCGCTTACCGGCATGAGCGTGGATGATGCCCGCACCCTGCTGGTGCAGAACCATCTGGGGCTTGGCAGCCGGAGTGAAGAATACAGCGACCAGCCCGCAGGTACGGTGCTCAGCCAGAGCCCTGCGGCAGGTACTACCGCAAAGCTGAACAGCCGCGTAAATGTTGTGGTCAGCGCGGGCGCTGCACCGGTACAGGAACCGGTGCAGCCCGGCAGTGACGGCACTTCCGGCACCACAGGTGAAGGCTCTACCGGCGGCGATAGCACCGGCGGCAGCAGCGAGCCGAGCTCCAGCAGCAGCTCCACAGGCGGCGGTATTCTGGACTGGTGGTCCTCGCTGCTGAGCTGACGGAGGATATGCATGAACGGTTATATCGTAAAAGGCATTGGCGGCTTTTACTATGTAAAAACGCCGGATGGCATCGTGGAGTGCAAACCCCGCGGCATCTTCCGCAAGCAGAAGATCACCCCCGTGGCAGGGGATGAGGTGACGCTGGAGACCGAGAATGGCGCAGCGGTCATTGCGCAGATCGAGCCCCGCAAAAATGTTTTTGTGCGCCCGCCGGTGGCAAATCTGGATGTGCTGTTTCTTGTGGCAAGCACCACCCAGCCTACCCCCAGCACGCTGGTTCTGGATAAGCTTTCGGCCATTGCGGTGGATAAGGGCGTACAGCCGGTGGTGGTGTGTACCAAAAGCGACCTTGCCGAGGCGGATTTTCTGGCAAATGCCTATGCAAAGTCCACCCTGCCGTTTATCCGCATCGACTACGAAAGCGGTGCAGGCCTGGACGAAGTAAAGCAGTGGATCAACAGCAGATTGTGCGCTTTCTGCGGCAACTCCGGTGTGGGTAAATCCACCCTGTTGAACGCATTGCTGCCGGACGCTGCCCGCGAGACCAGCGCCATCAGCCAGAAGTTGGGACGCGGCCGCCACACAACCCGTGAGGTGACCATCTTTGAAGCCTACGGCGGACGCATTGCCGACACGCCGGGCTTTGCCAGCCTGGAGGCGAATCGTGCCGGGTTCATCCCCAAGGAGAATCTTGAGCACGCTTTCCCGGAATTTGGCCCTTATCTGGGACAGTGCCAGTTTACCGGCTGCTCCCACCGCAGCGAAAAAGGCTGTGCTGTGCGGGAAGCGCTGGCAGAGGGCAAACTTTCCAAGACCCGGTACGACAGCTACTGCGCCATGTACGACGAGGTAAAGGATGTCAAGGACTGGCAGCGCCCGAAAGTGTAATACGGAAGGAAGAATGAGATGTCCCGTTGTGTGATCCTTTCCGCCTGCCCGGTGCAGCCGGAACTTAAGCGCTTGCTGCGCAGCGATGATTTTATCATTGCCTGCGATGCGGGCTACCGCAACTGCGAACGGCTGGGCTGCAAGCCGAATATCATTGTAGGCGATTTTGATTCCGCTCCCTGTCCGCAGCAGGATACGGACGATATTGTCGTTTTACCCCACGTCAAGGACGACACCGATACCGAGTATGCCGCAAAGCTCGCGGCGCAAAAGGGCTTTGACGAGGTGCTTTTGCTGGGCGCACTGGGCGGCAAGCGGGTGGAGCACACCCTTGCAAACCTGTGCACCGGCCTTGGGCTGGAGCAGCGCGGCATCCGCGCTGCCTTGCAGGACGAGCGCTCCCGCATCACCTTTGTGCTGCCGGGCGAGAGCCGCCGCTATCCCAAGGAGGAGTTCTTCTACTTCTCCGCCTTCCCCATGGAGGGACGCGCCGAGGGCGTGTATGAAAAAGGCTCCTTCTATGAGTTAGAGGATGCCGTGCTCACAGCAGGCTATCCGCTGGGCGTGAGCAACGAATATGCCGAAGGATCGGACTGCATCACCATCAGCACACGGCAGGGCGCGCTTGTGGTGGTGGAGACCATCGCAGATTAAACCTCTTCCCGGAACATTTTTGCCCGTCAGACGCTATAATGGGGTAAACATGAGCGAAAGGCGGGGTGGAGATGCAGGTAGTGGTCATTCGCAGCCCGAAAGCGCTGTGCGGCATTCTGCGCAAGCTGTTCGGCATCCGCAAAGAGAACTGAATCCAAAAAAGGCCGGTGTGTGGCAAAGCTGCTGCACACCGGCCTTTTACTGCCGGCATACCGTCGCCTGCTGCCGCATACACTCTTACGGAAACGGACAGGGAAAGGAGCACACTGCACATGGAACTGAAGATATTCCGGGATACGCTGCCGCAAGGCGGGGCAGGCTGTACCGTAAAAGCAGAACTTCCGCTGGAGACCGATATCCGCATCTCGGATGACCTGCCGCCGGTGGGTAAGCTGGTCAAGTGCTTTGTCCGCCCGGTTGTTCTGCAGCGGCAGTTGCAACCGGGCAGACTTACCTTAGAGGGCTATCTGCGCTGCACGGTGTTTTACCAGAGCAAAGCAGAAAAAGACCTGTGCCAGACCGAGCAAAAGCTGCCCTTCACCCGGCAGCTGGAACTGCCGGAGCTTACCTTTACGGCATGGACAGCCGTGGTGGAAGGGCAGACAGAGTACCTCAACACCCGCGCGGCAGACCCGCGCCGCATCGAGGTGCGGGGCGCCTATGGGCTGGTGGTCACGGTGCACACCCAGTGCAAGACCGAGGTGATCACCGCATTGGCAGATGGCGGCATCGAGCAGCAGCTGCGCACCCTGCAAGGCGTGCGCAGTGTGGCCGTGTTGGATAAGCTTGTTACCTTAGAGGGAGAGCTTGTCTTTGCAAAGCCCCCCGCGGCTGTACTGGATATTACCGGCAACGCCTGTGTGGCAGAGGTAAAGCTGCTTGCCGGTAAAGCTGTGGTCAAGGGGGAACTGCGGGTGCAGTGTGCGTGGCGGGCAGAAGGGGACACTGCCCTGCAAAGTCAGGCGGCGGCACTGCCCTTCCAGCAGGTAATAGATTTAGAGGGCATCACCGAGGACTGCCGCTGCCTGTGTGTGGCAGAGCCGGTGGGGTTTACCCTGTCGCAGGCGGAAAGCGCCGCCGCCCAGCTGACGGCGAATGTCATGCTGCACCTGCGGGCATGGCGAAGCTATCAGCTGCAAGTGGCAGTGGATGCTTTTTCCACCCGGTTTGAAACGGAACTCACACCGCAGCCGCTCGTCACAGAGCAGTTGCTCTGCACCCTGAATGATACCGCCACCGCCACAGGCTCCGGACCTCTTCCGGATGCAGGGGCGCAGCTGCGGGCCTGCTTTGTGCACTATGGCCCGCAGCAGGCCGTCCAAAAAGGGGAAGGCTGGGTGCTTGCCGCAAAGGCGGTGGTAACAGCCCTTGCAGAGAACACCCTCGGCGAGCTGGAAAGCTACGAAAAAACCTTGGAGGTCGCTGTCCCGCTGCCCATTACGCCGCCGGAGGGAACGGTGCTTGTGCCGGAATGTTGGCTGAGCACCGAGAACATGCAATGCACCTGTGCGGGCGGTACGCTGGAGGCTACGATTACAGTCCGGGCAGAGGGCACAATTTTAGGCTGTACCACCAGCCCGGTCATCGGCAGCATCACCCTTGGCGACCCGCTGCCCGATACCGACCCCGAGATCGCCTTGCGTATCTACTACGCGCAGGCCGGAGAGGAGGTGTTTGCAGTGGCCCGGCGGTTCCATGTAGCTCCGGCGCAGATTCTTGCGGCGAATCAGCTGGAGGAGGAACTTGCCTGTCTGCCGCAGGCACAGCGGTTGCTGATCCCGGTCACCTGAGCTGCAAACTTAACTGTACCCCTTTCCCGGATGGCACAAGCTGCCGCACCGGGGAGGGGCTTTTTTGTTCGTACTGCGTAGAAAACACAACGCAAAGAATTACTGATTAAGCCAGCAAAGGAAAATGAAAAACAGAACGAATCAACGTTATAAAATATAATGAGTATACGTTTAGTATCTTGCACTAGTGATTAAAAGTCAACATTTGATGTGTGCTGATATCGATTTCAACGTACGAGAGCACTTTAAAAATACGATTTGTATTTAGCGCTTTGCAGACCATCCATGGATGTGGTATACTAAGGAAGATACAAATGCAAACGACTACCGCTCGGCTGCTGTGTCCGGTGTACAGCACTGTTTCTGCCGGGAAAGCAGCACGGCGGGCGGCAAAATGATATCGCGGGAGAGTGGAATATTTGGAACTGGAACAGGCAAAAAAGCGTGTGAAAGAACTGCGCGCAATTATTGAGAAAAACAACCGACTTTACTACGATCAGGATGCGCCGGAGCTGGAGGATTTTGAATACGATGCCCTGACGCGGGAATTAAAGGAGCTGGAAGCACAGTTTCCCCAGCTGGTCACAGCAGCATCGCCCACCCAGAAGGTGGGTGGCACCGCCAGCAGCAAGCTGCCCAAGGTGACCCATGCCGTCAAGATGGAAAGTCTGCTGGATGCATTTTCCTTTGACGAGCTGCGGGACTTCGACCGCCGCGTCCGCGAGGCCGGAGTAGAGCCGGAGTATGTCGTAGAGATCAAGATCGATGGCCTTTCCTGCAGCTTGGAGTATGAGAATGGACAGCTCGTCCGCGCCTCCACCCGCGGTGACGGCGTGGTGGGCGAGGATGTTACCGCAAACGTGCGCGCCATCCGCAGCATCCCCAAGACCCTTAAAGATGCGCCGGAGTTTCTGGAGGTGCGCGGCGAGGTATATATGCCTCACGAAGCCTTTCAGCACCTGTGCGCCGAGCAGGAATTGCAGGGTGCAGCACCCTTTAAAAACCCCCGCAACGCGGCAGCCGGTTCTTTGCGGCAGAAGGACGCCCGCATCACCGGCAGCCGGGGGCTTTCCATCTTTGTGTTCAATGTGCAGCAGATCCGGGGCAAGACCTTGACCAAGCACTCCGAAAGTCTGGATTACCTCAAAAGCCTTGGCCTGCCGGTATCGCCGCGCTACCATGTAGTGCGTGATATCGAGGACGCCATTGCCGAAATCGAGAACATCGGGCAGAACCGCTCCAAGCTGGACTTTGACATGGACGGTGCCGTTATCAAGGTGAACGATTTTGCGCAGCGGGAGCTGATGGGTTCTACCAACAAATTCCCGCGCTGGGCCATTGCCTTCAAGTACCCGCCGGAGGTCAAGGAGACCACCCTGCGCAGCATCGAGGTGGCCGTTGGCCGCACCGGCGTGCTTACCCCCACTGCCTGCTTTGACCCGGTGTTTCTGGCAGGTACTACGGTAGCCCGCGCCACCCTCCACAACGAGGACTTCATCCGACAGTTCGGGCTGTGCATCGGGGACACCATTCAGGTGCGCAAGGCAGGCGATATTATCCCGGAGGTCATCGGGGTCACCCATCATGCAGAGGGGGTTGAACCCTACACCATGCCTACGGTCTGCCCCTCCTGCGGTGCGCCGGTAGTGCACTTGGAGGATGAGGCTGCCCTGCGCTGTGTAAACCCGGAGTGTCCGGCACAAGCACTGCGCAACATCATCCATTTTGCCTCCCGGGATGCCATGGACATCGAGGGTCTGGGCGAGGCAGTGGCCACCCAATTGGTGGAAAAGGAACTGGTGCATTCCGCAGCAGATATCTACACGCTGACCCGGGAACAGCTGCTGGAGCTGGACAAATTCAAGGAGAAAAGCGCGGACAATCTGCTGCAAGCTATTACTGCCTCCAAGCAAAACAATCTGGATAAGCTTTTGTTCGGTTTTGGCATCCGCAACATCGGCGATAAGGCGGCCGCGCTGCTGGCAGAACATTTCGGCACACTGCAGGCCATCCGGGAAGCCACCGCTGAGCAGATCAGCGAAATCGACGGCTTTGGCGGCGTGATGGCGCAGAGTGTGGTGGAGTTCTTTGCCAAGGAAGGCACCACCGATCTGGTGCATCGCCTTGCAGATGCCGGGGTCAATATGCAGTGGAAGGGCGAGCCGAAGGGAGATAAACTGGCGGGCAAAACGCTGGTGGTCACCGGTACGCTGGAGACCCTCTCCCGCAACGAAGCCGAGGCGCTGATCGTGAAAAACGGCGGCAAAGCCAGTGGCTCGGTCTCCAAAAAAACGGCCTATGTGGTGGCCGGTGCAGCGGCTGGCTCCAAGCTGACCAAGGCACAGGCGCTGGGCGTGCCGGTGCTGACCGAGCAGGAATTTCTTGCTATGCTGCAGGATGCTCCGGCAGAACAGGAAACGACTTAAAGCGCCCTCTTAAATGCCGAAATACAAGTAATTTCAAAAGCCTCTGCAATGCTGTTGCAGAGGCTTTTTTGTTTGCCCGTTCCCGGTTCCCGGTTCTAATGACGCACAAAGCGCATACAATGCTAGCACAAAGCTTTCGTGGAAGGAGAAACCAAAGTGGACGAGTATTATCAGGCTGTCAGAGCCCTTCCCGCTTGGCTTGCAGCGCCGCTGGCACAGCTGCCCGTACAAACGGCAGTGCGCATACAGGAGCTGAGGCTGCGCACTGGCTGTGCGGTCACATTTACTGTACAGGGACGGCAATGCCCTGCTTCGGCACTGCCGGGCTGCCCTCCAAAGCTGGCTGCAATGAGGCTGAATGCGCTGCAAATAGAAGAGATATTTCACACCCTTTGCAACGGCTCGGTGCACACCCACGAAAGGGAGCTTGCTGAGGGCTACCTGACCACTGCTGTCGGCAACCGCGTGGGCGTGGCGGGGCAGTTCGTACAGCGGGAAGGGCAGTGCATCGCTCTGCAAAAGGTCACTTCGCTCAACCTGCGGATCGCACGCAGTTGTGTTATCCCTTTGCCGCCCGCGCTGGACAAGCTGCTGGAACAGCACTTTACCGGGCTGCTGGTGGTGGGAGAGCCCGGCAGCGGCAAGACCACCCTGTTGCGCACTATCGCCCGGACGCTGGCCGAGCGGCAGCGTCTGGTGGCAGTGATAGACGAGCGGGGCGAGCTTTTCCCGCCGGAAGGGCCGCTTCCGCCGCTGGAGCGCATTGGCGGGGTGGATAAAGCCCGCGCCGTCCAGATGGCGCTGCGTACGCTGGCACCACAGGTGATCCTGCTGGACGAGCTGGGCAGTCTGGAGGAAACGATGGCACTGGAGCAGGGCTTTTTCAGCGGGGTGGATTTTATTGCCAGTATCCACGCGCCGGATGCTGCACAGGCACAGTGCCGCCCGCAGGTGCAGGCTTTGTTGCAGCGCGGGATGCTGCGGCAGCTGGTCATCCTTGCCGGGCGGGAGACACCGGGTTGCATCCGGGAAGTGTGCGCCGTATGAGTGGCCTTCTGCACGGGCTTGGCCTGCTTTTGCTCCCACTGTGCGGCTGGCTGGCGGGGGATGCGGTACAGGCTCAGACAAGTCTGCACCTTGCTGCCTTGCAGGGCACCATCGCGTTATTACAGCGCATCCGGCAGGAGATACAGTACCGCCGGGCAGACCTGCAAAGCCTCTGCCGGCAGCTTTGCCGCGAGGGCCTTTTGCCACAAAATCCCGGCGGTACATTGCAGCAGTTGCCTGCACCGTGGCAGCTTTCAGCAGAGGAGCGTGCCTGCTTTGCAGAGTGCTTTAGCGGAATCGGCCGCGCAGAGGCTGCACAGGAATGCGAGCGGCTGGGTTACTATACGGCGCGGTTTGAGGACTATTTACAGCAGGCACGCCGCACAGCACAGCGGCAGGCCGGTTTGCCGCACCGTCTGGGGTTGGCTGGCGGTATGATGCTGGCGCTACTCTTTTGGTAAAAGCTGTACAGAACAAAGGAGAAACGGATGGATATCGAACTTGTGTTCAAAATTGCGGCCATCGGCATCATCGTGGCAGTACTTAATCAGCTGCTCATCCGCTCCGGGCGGGAGGATCAGGCCATGATGACCACATTGGCGGGGCTTGTGGTAGTGCTTTCCATTCTCGTCAAGCAGATCAGCACCCTGTTTGCCACCATCCGGTCTCTGTTCGCGCTATGAGCGCAGCAGTTCCGGTGCTGACTGCGCTGCTGCTGATGGCCTTTGCGGGAGTTCTATTACAGCGGTATTCCCCGGCATTTGCGTTGCTGCTTTCGCTGGGTGCTGCGGTGTGGCTGTTGCTCCGTCTGGCACAGCCGCTGCGCGGGGTACTGCAAGCAATGGTACAGCTGGGGCAGCGCACCAATGCGCAAGCCTTTTCCTGCCTTTTGCGCAGCGCGGGCATCCTGTTGCTGGCAGATTACGTCCGCACCCTCTGCGAGGAAGCAGGAGCAGATACTCTTGCATGGTGCGCCGGGCTGGCGGGGCGGTGTCTCGTACTGGCAGCAGTATGGCCGCTGCTGGAACAGATATTCCAGACGATCTGGGGGTTGGCAGGATGAAAAAATGCGGCCTTATCATTTGCATGGCAACGCTGGGTTTTCTGTGCAGCAAAACCGCTCTGAAAGCTGCGGCAGCAGAAGCCACACCGTGGCAAACCTATCTCGACAAGGCACCTGTACAGGCCGAGCAGTTTGCGGCAGACCCGCTTGGCACCCTTGTGCGTTTGTTTGCCGCCGAACCGGTGCAATTGCTGCGGGATACGATGCAACAATATGCCGATGTTCTGCTGTTTTTGTCGCTGGCAGCTGGACTTGCATTTCTCTTGCAGGACACTGCCGACAGAGCACTGCTGGAGCTGGCGGCTGCCGGCGGCTGCGGCGTTCTATTGTGGCAGGAGCTGGACAAGCTTGCCGCTGCCCTGTGCACCCGGATGGCCGGGTGGAAAAGTTATCTGCTGGGCTTTTTGCCGGTATACAGCGGCGTGTTGGCAGCTGGCGGTGAATGGAACGCCGGAGCGGCTACAAACGGCTTTCTGCTCACGGTGCTGTGTTTTATCGCACAGGCGGTCACCCTCTGGCTGCAGCCGCTGCTGCGCAGCTACCTTGCCATCAGTATGGCCTGCGGCATCAGTTCCCGCAAAAGCCTGTTCGAGGGCTGCACTCTGACCGGGCGGCTGCTGCGGCAGGCCATCGGCTGGGCAGGCAAAGCGTTCGCCGCTCTGATGAGCATTCAGCGCGTAGTCACGGTGCAGCTGGATCGTTCAGCCTCCCGTCTGGGACAGCTGCTGACCGGCAGTGTGCCCATTGTAGGGCAGGCGCTGAGCAACGCGGCAGATGCAGTGCTGGCCGGGATGCAGTTGCTCAAAAGCACCCTTGGCATTGCCGCATTGCTCAGCATCGGGGCAGAATTTGCGCCCTTGTATCTCGGGCTGCTGATACATCTGCTTTTTCTGTCCTGCTGCGGCTGGCTTGCCGGGATCGGCGGGCTGGAGTATTGCCATAAGCTGCTGCAATGCTTTGCCGAAGCCGTGCGCTGCATGGCGGCTGTTACGGCCTTGTTTTTTATGTTGTTTGTGGTGGGCATCGCACTGCTGATGCTGACAGGGGGTGGTTAGATGCAGGCATTTCAGCGGGCCGCGGCAGTATTCTGCATGGCGTGCATCGGGGCGGAACTGGTCAGTTTTTTTGCTGGGCAAAGCTGGGCAGGCCGGTGCATAAAAGCCGCAGCCGGGTTATATATTTTAGCAGTCCTTCTTGCGCAGCTGCCACGGCTGCCGGGCAAGGTTTTGACCGCTTTTTCAGGGAGCACAGCCCCGGCGGTCCTGTCTGCGATGCAGTCGGATACATTGGAAACGGATATCCTGACCGAGACAGAGACCCGGTTGGCGGAGTACTGTACCGCACAGTGCCGCCAGCAGTTCGGGCTTGATGCCAGCATGACGGTCACGCTGGAAAAAGCAGGGCAGCAGGTCGTGGTAAAAAAGGTTGTTGCTGCCTTCCCGGCGGGCTGTACCGCCGCCCAAAAGCAGGCAGCGCTCAGCTTTTTGCAGCAGACACTGGGCACCGCTCCCACGGCAGCGGAGGAGAGCACACCGTGAAGAAGAATGAATTGCTTTCCGCTTTACGCTCTTTGCAAAGCAACAAAAACCGCACCGCGCTGGCGGTGACGGTCGGCGTGATGGCAATGCTGCTGCTTTTGCTGTCGGAACTTTTACCCAGCGGCAACACGCAGAAAACCGCGGCATCTACTGTCCAGACTGCTGCCGTCAGCCAGTACCAGACCCAACTGGAGCAGCAGCTGGAAGGGCTTATCAGTCAATTGCAGGGAGCAGGACGCACCACGGTCATGGTCACTCTGACCACCGGAGAGGAGACTATCTATGCAGTAGATACCCGGACCGGAGATCTGCAACAGCAGGAGACGCACGTTCTTTTACAGGATGGGTCTGCACTGGCCGAGACTACCTATCTGCCGCAGGTCTGCGGGGTCGCCGTGCTGTGTGAGGGCGGGGGAGATGTCCGGGTTGCAGCTCGCATTACTGAGCTGCTGCATTCGCTGTTGGATCTGCCCACGAACCGCATCTGCGTGGAGCAACGCAAGTGCTGAGCTGCTGCTTTGATCAAGTACCAAAACTATTTACCCAAAAACAAAGGAGGAAGCGTTTTATGAGAGCACTTTCTAGAAACACCCGCAGGGTCACCGCCCTGACACTGACGGCGGCGCTGGTCATTGCCGTCTACTTAAACTGGCAGTATGCCCGGGCAGACATTACTCCGCAGACAGAGGACGACACCCTCATGGTCTCGGCAGAGCCAGTGGAGGCAGAAGCGGAGACTGCCATCACGGATGCGCTGCCCACAGAGGCGGAGGCCGCCTCCGGTGTCAATAAAAATTATGGCGAAGCACAGCTTGTCAGCGTAGCAAACGACAGCGGCACCCGCTTTTTTGAACAGGCTCGGCTCAAGCGGGAAAAGGCACACGACGAAGCGATGGATACCCTGCAAAAGAGCCTGAAGTCCTCCTCCCTGACAGCCGAGGAGAAAAAGGAGTACACCGCACAAATGGCGGCCGGGCTGGAGGATCTGAACGCAGAAAACGAGATCGAGACGCTGGTGCGCGCCAAGGGCTTTGCGGATTGCCTGTGCTTTTTGCAAGCAGGGCGGGCAGACCTGACCGTGATGACAGCGGGTGAGCCGCTCACGGCGGCGCAGGTGGCACAGATCCGGGATGTGGTGATGAACAAAAGCAGCGTGACCGCCCAGAATATCACGGTGGTGGAGGTAAAGTAAGCACTCTTTATCTATGCGGATATCCCGGCGGCGCAGGCGCAGCTTTTCTTGCAGGCAGAAAGCCGTATGCGCTGCCGGGATGCCATTCTATGCTGATTTCCATCTTCTTTTCCAAACAAGTATTGAAATTACCCCCGCATTGATGGTATAATAACTCTATCAAAAATGAATGCTGCGCGCCTTTATGCACTGTACAAGGGCGCGTTTGAACACAAAAGGCAGGCACGGCAGACCGGTTTCAGGGTTTTGAAACCGCTGCCGGAGCAGCCTTTGGATGGAGGACAGCACAATGGATTTACAGAACATGGATCTTCAGGGCGGCAGCCTTCAGATTTCGACCGAGGTCGTGGGCAAGATCGCCCGCTGCGCCGCACTGGAAGTGGACGGCGTTGCCGAGGTTTCCTGCGGTGTGCAGAATAAAAAGCTGAAAAGCCTGTTGGAATCTGCCAGCATCCAGCCGCCTGTGGTGGTGGAGATGCGGGACGGCACAGCCAACATTACCCTGCACCTGATGATGCAGTTCGGCGCACGGATCCCCTCTGTGGCAGAAAAGGTACAGGAGAACGTCAAGTCTGCCGTACAGAACATGACCAATGTGACGGTTAGCCGCGTGGATCTGGTCATTGCAGGCCTTGCCGAAGCGCAGTAACAAATTTAGCAAAAAATCATATCAGAAACGATCCTCCTCCCGGTACGCCCGGCGGGGAGGGTTTGTATTGCGAAAGGAACATTATGGAAAATATTCTGCCCCGTAGAGAAGCCCGTGAAAACGCCTTTTTGCTGGCATTTTCGCAGACCTTTGGTGACATTCCTCTGGCCGAGGCACTGTCCAATCACGCCGAGAATGACGAGGAGCATCCTGTGGACGCGTTCAGCCGCCTGCTGCTGAACGCCTACTACGATCATTCCGCAGAGGTGGATGATGAGATCCGCGCTCACCTGCGCAACTGGACTATGGAGCGTCTGCCCCGCGTCAGCCTGACTGTGCTACGTCTGGCCGTGGCCGAGATGCTGTTCGGCGGCGAGAACAAGCCCGGCGTTGCCATCAATGAGGCTGTGGAACTGACCAAGAAGTACGGCGCGGGCGAGGACTACCAATTTGTGAATGGCCTGCTGGGTGCTGTGGCACGCGACCACGGCCTGAGTGATGAAGCCGTCGCGGAGTCGGCTGAACAGTGAGCCGTTATACGCTCGGGGTCGATACAAGCAACTATGCAACCTCTCTGGCAGTTTTTGATACAGCCGGGGAGGTTGTTTGTGCAAAAAAGCGCTTTTTGCCGGTAAAAGCCGGGCAGCTTGGTCTCCGGCAAAGCGATGCGCTGTTCCATCACACAGCAGCTCTGCCGGAGATGCTGCAGGAGCTGGCGCAGGAATTCGACCTAACCAAAATAGATGCCGTAGGTGTTTCGCAAAAGCCGCGCCCGGTAGAGGGCAGCTATATGCCCTGTTTTCTGGCTGGTGTCAGCGCGGCGACCGCCTTTGCGGCGGCACGGGACATTCCGCTGATCCACACTACCCATCAGCAGGGTCACGCTGCTGCGGCGCTGTATGCCGCAAAGGGTGAGGCACTGTTCTCCCAGAAGGTGCTTTTGTTCCATATCTCCGGCGGCACCACGGATCTTTTACTGTGCGATCAGGTGCGTGCTATCACCACCCTTGGCACCAGTACCGATCTGTACGCCGGTCAGGCGGTGGACCGCGTGGGCGTGCGGCTGGGCTTTGGCTTCCCCGCAGGGGCAGAGGTCTCCCGCCTTGCTGCGCAGTGCGCCGAGGATATCCGGCCTAAGTCCAGCGTAAAGGGGCTGCAATGCAGCCTTTCTGGGCTGGAAAATCAGTGTAACGCCCTGCTTGCGGCCGGAAAAGCACCGGAATACGTTTGCAAGTACTGCCTGCTCTGCGTGGCAGATACCGTTGTCCGCATGACAAAGGCTGCACAGAAGGAATACCCCGGTCTGCCGGTGGTCTGCGCCGGTGGTGTGATGAGCAGCGATATCATCCGCACATGGGTGCAGCAGCGTTTGCCGCAGGTCTATTTTGTGCCAGGGCAGTATTCAAGTGATAATGCCATCGGCGTATCCATTCTTGCTGCGCGGGAGGCCGGTCTATGGCTGATGTGATCTCGGTATCCGATCTGAATCATTATGTCAAAACGCTGCTGGATGTCAACGATGGGTTGTTCGATCTGGCCCTGCGGGGTGAGATCGCAAATTTTGTGCAGAACGCCCGCAGCGGGCACTGCTACTTTTCTCTGCGGGACGATGCCTGCAGCGTAAAGGCGGTGATGTTCCGCACCGATGCCCGCCGTCTGGCGTTTCGCCCGGAGGAGGGGATGCGGGTCGTGGTACGCTGCCGCGCTACCCTCTACGAGCGGGACGGTGCGTTTCAGGTCTATGTAAACGAGATGTTTCCAGATGGTCTGGGCGCAGCACAGCTTGCGCTGGAGCAGCTGAAGGCCCGGCTGGAAAAGGAAGGTCTGTTCGACCCGGCGCAAAAAAAGCCGCTGCCCGCATACCCCAAATGTATCGGTGTCGTCACCAGCAAAACAGGGGCGGCATTGCAGGATATCCGCAACGTGATCAGCCGCCGCTGGCCGTCCGTTCGGCTGCTGCTGTGCCCGGTAACGGTGCAGGGCTTTGAGGCTGCCCGGCAGATCGCCGCCGCCATCTGCACGCTGGATCAGAGCGGGCGGGTAGACGAGATCATCGTAGCCCGGGGCGGCGGCAGCAGGGAAGACCTGTGGGTGTTCAACGCTGAGGAGATTGCTCGGGCAGCATTTCGCTGCAAAACGCCACTGATCAGTGCCATCGGACACGAGATCGACTACACCATTCTGGACTTTGTAGCCGACCAGCGTGCTCCCACACCGTCCGCTGCCGCAGAGCTTGCGGTGCCGGATCGGGAGGAACAGCAGCGCATTTTTGAAAATATTGAAGAAAATATTCACAAAAATATACAAAAACGGCTTGCGTTGTGCTATAATGGTCTAGAGCAATACAACTTTTTGTTGGAGCAGAGCGCGCCGAGCAAAATCTTACAGCAGTATTCAAGCCGCCTGCAACAGGTGCAGCAGGCCATTCAGGCACAACAAAAAACGCGTATGAATGACAAAAATATGCAGCTTCAACACGCAGCTGCACTGGCTGCATCGCTGGATCCATATCGTGTGCTGGCCCGTGGCTATGCCCTTGTGACCGATACAAAAGGGAAGGTCTGCACCGTGGAGCAGCTGCAGCCGGAGCAGCCCATCTGTGTGCGCAGTCGGCAATATCAGGCACGATGCCGTGTGGAAACGGTGGAGGAGATCAATGAGAGCACCCAAAAGCTTTGAAGAAGGAATGGATCGGCTGAACGCGATTCTTGTACAGATGCAGCAGGAGGACACCTCGCTGGCAGATTCCGTCAAGTTGTATGCGGAAGCTGCCTCCCTGATGCAGTACTGCCATGCAACGTTGGAAAAGACGTCGTTGCAGATCGAGGAAATCAATGCAAAGATTGCCGAGACCGTGGACACCCCGCAGGAGCAGGAGGAAGAATAATGGAATATAAGGCGCAATATCAGGAATATCTGCTGCAGGCTACGGCTGCGCTGGATGCTGCCAGCGCCCGTTTTCTGCCCGAGGAATCGGAAGTATGCAGAGCTGCTCGTTACAGCTTGCTGGGCGGTGGAAAGCGCATCCGCGCGATTCTGACGCTCAGTGTCTGCGATATGCTGGGCGGCGAGATGCAGGTTGCCGCACAGTTCGCGGCAGCTGTGGAGATGCTGCATTGCTACTCGTTGATCCATGATGATCTGCCTTGCATGGACAACGATGATCTGCGCCGGGGACGTCCCTCTTGCCATAAGGCCTTCAGCGAGTCCACGGCAATGCTGGCCGGTGACGTGCTGCTGACCGAGGCTTTTGAGGTGATTGCAAACGCCTCCGCTACGCCGCAGATCTGCGTGGCAGCCGCCCGTGCGCTGGGCGCGGGTGCAGGCAGCCGCGGTATGGTCTACGGGCAGGAGCTGGATCTGAAATATGAAGCGCTAGCGGCCACCGAGGAGCAGCTGCGCCTCATTCACCGCAACAAGACTGGTGCACTGATCAATGCCGCCATCCAGATGGGCGCTGCCGCAGCCGGTGCAACACCGCAGCAGTGCGAGATACTGGCCTCCTACGCATACGGGCTGGGGCTGGTGTTCCAGATCGTGGACGATGTGCTGGACGTTACCAGCACCCCGGAACAGCTGGGCAAACCCATCGGCAGTGACAGCGAAAACGGCAAGACCACTTTTGTTACTCTGTATGGGGTAGACGGCGCAATGGTGCTGGCGCAAAAGCTGAACGAGCAGATCTGCAATGATCTGCAGCAGCATTTTGGTGCAAAGGCAGCTTTTTTGCAGCAGCTGGCTCAGCAGCTTCTGGTGCGCAAAAACTAAAGAAAAAGGAATACAGATATGCAGTTTATTCAAAATATCTTATCAGCCAATCAGATCTTGACCGCATCGCTTCTTAGCTGGTTCATTGCACAGGTGCTAAAGACCATCATCAACTTTATTCTGCTGGGTAAATTCCAGTTAGAGCGGATGTGGGGCGATGGTGGTATGCCCAGCGCACACAGCGCGACCGTCTGCGCCATGGCTATTGTTACCGGACGCAGCGCCGGGGTTTCCTCGCCGATTTTTGCGGTGGCCTGTGTGGTGGCTATCATCACCATGCACGATGCCATGGGCGTCCGGCACGAGACCGGTGAACAGGCAAAGGTGCTGAACCAGATGATTGCCCAGTGGATCGATGTAAGCGAGAAAAACGCTCCCTTTTTGCAGAATATGCACCTGAAGGAAATGGTCGGCCACACGCCGCTGCAAGTCGTGGCGGGCGTACTGCTCGGCTCCTTGGTAGGCTTTCTGTTCCCGGTCGTGTAAAAGGCGGCAGAGACGCCCAAAGTACAAACACATAAAGGATGTGTGAATATGGAATCGTTGTTGCTGGATAAGATCGATCAGCCCAGCGATCTTAAAAAGCTGAATGCGCAGCAGGTGGAAAAACTTTGCGCAGAGATACGGCATTTTTTGCTGGAAAATATCTCCAAGACAGGTGGCCATCTGGCCTCTAATCTTGGCACCGTAGAGCTGACCGTGGCGCTGCACCGTGTGCTGGAAACGCCTAAGGATAAGATCGTTTTTGATGTGGGGCATCAGTGCTACACCCACAAACTGCTTACCGGACGCCGGAAACAGTTTGACCATTTGCGGCAGCTGGATGGCATTTCCGGCTTTCCCAATCCTCACGAAAGTGTGCACGATGCCTTTATTGCCGGACATGGCAATACGGCGCTTTCACTCGCTATTGGTATGGCTTGGGCCAAAAAGATCAAGCATGAGCCCGGGCTTGTGGTGGCGGTGATCGGCGATGGCGCTTTTACCGGCGGCATGGTGTATGAGGGGATGAACAATATCGGCGGGCTGGACAACCTGCTTGTGATCTTGAACGATAACAAGATGTCCATCTCTAAAAATGTCGGTGCACTGGCACGATATCTGACCCATCTGCGCACAACTACGGCGTATTATGATGCCAAGGATAATGTACGCAGTTTTCTGGATGGTGTGCCATTGATTGGTACGCCGATGAAAAAATCGCTGATCGGCGCAAAAACGCTGGTACGCCGCGCTATGTACCACTCCACTATGTTTGAGGATATGGGCTTTGAATACATCGGCCCGGTGGATGGCCACAACGTGGAGGAGCTGGAACGCACCTTGCGCTCGATCTATCAGCGGCCGGGTCCCCATTTTTTGCATATTGTGACCAAAAAGGGTAAAGGTTATCAGCCGGCAGAGATGAACCCAGGAAACTATCACGGTGTATCTGCTTTTGACCCGGACGGAATGCCAGACCCGGAGGTTGCGCCGAAGGAATCCTTCTCCACTGTTTTCGGCAAACTGCTGGTGCAGGAGGGAACACAAAACCCGAAGCTCTGCGCGATCACCGCTGCCATGAAGTACGGTACCGGACTGCAATTCTTTGCCCATCGTCACCCGCAGCGCTTTTTTGATGTGGGCATGGCGGAGCAGCATGCTGTCACCTTTGCGGCCGGTCTTGCCAGTCAGGGAATGCTGCCGGTGGTGTGCATCTACTCCACCTTCCTGCAGCGCTCCTATGACCAGATCATCCACGATGTCAACCTGTTGAAGGAGAATGTGGTCTTTGCCATCGACCGCGCCGGCTTTGTCCCTGCAGACGGCGAGACCCATCAGGGCATCTATGATGCAGCCTTCCTCAGCCAGATCGGCATCCCGGTCTATGCACCCTCCAATTACGAGGAACTGCAATACTGGCTGCACTATTTGCTGCAGGACACGGTCTCCGGCCCTCGAGCCATCCGCTACCCCCGCGGCGGCGAGAGTGCAAAACTGGCGCAGTATCCCTGCACAAAGCGGGAATACGACTTTTTGTATGAAACGCCCGGGGCAGAGATTCTTCTGGTCAGCTATGCGGACGAACTGGAGGATATATTGGAGGCCGCCGATCAATTGAACGATGCATCGCAGAATGCAGACGTTCTGAGGCTTGTAAAGCTATACCCCTTTACAGATAAACTTATCGATACTGTGTCGAAATATAAAATCGTACTGTTTGCAGAAGAATGTGTTGCAGCTGGTGGTATTGGCGAGCATCTGGCCTGCGCCTTGCAGCAAAAGGGCTGGAACGGCCGCTTTTTACACTGCGCTGTCCACACGGCCTGCCTGCCGCACGCGACTGTTCCGCAGATCAAGCAGTGCACCGGTCTGGACGCTGCGGATCTTGTGCAGGCAGTCCGGTCTGCCCTCACGAAAGGAGAAAACGAGCTGTGAAAATTCGGTTGGATCAATATCTTGTGCAGAACGGCCTTGTGCAGAGCCGGGAGCGCGCCAAGGCTCTGATCATGGCCGGTGTGGTTTTTGTCAACCAACAAAAGGTGGACAAGGCCGGCGAGATGATCAAGGAGGACGCTGTGGTCGAGGTTCGCGGCCATGATATCGGCTATGTCAGCCGCGGCGGCTTAAAGCTGGAAAAGGCCATGAAGTGCTTCCCGCTTACCCCCAACGGCAAGGTCTGCATGGACATCGGTGCATCTACCGGCGGCTTTACCGACTGTATGCTGCAAAATGGTGCCGTGAAGGTGTATGCCGTAGATGTTGGCTACGGTCAGCTGGCATGGAGCCTGCGGACGGATGCGCGCGTGGTGAATATGGAGCGCACGAACATCCGCTATGTCACGCCGGAGGATCTTGCAGAGCCCATTGATTTTTTCAGTGTGGATGTTTCCTTTATTTCTCTGCATCACATCTTCCCGGTGGCACAGCGCATCACCACCCCGGACGCCATGGGCGTCTGTCTGGTGAAGCCGCAGTTCGAGGCAGGCCGCGAGAAGGTGGGCAAAAACGGCGTGGTGCGTGACCCTGCCGTGCATCGTGAGGTGTTGCACAATGCCATGTCTTATGCTGCGGAAAACGGCTTTGTGGTGCGCGGGTTGGATTACAGCCCGGTCAAAGGGCCGGAAGGCAATATTGAGTACCTGATGTTTGTGCAGAAGAGCGACCAGCCCGCTGTGCTGGACGATGAAGCCGCCGCACAGGTGGTGGCAGCAAGTCACACCACGCTGGATCGCTGAGACTCAACTGTCAGCAAAGGAGAAACCGGTATGACGGTCTACATTTCGCCCAATCCGGGCAAGACCTCTGCCAGCGAGATCGCGCTGCGTGCGGCGCAGATCCTGCTGACCCACGGCGCAGCTGTACTGATGAGCGATGCTCTGCGGGAAAGCTGCAACACGGCAGGGGTCATTTACCTGCCGCTGGAGCGGTGTCTGAAGCGTGCTGACGTGATCCTGACCATTGGCGGGGACGGTACCATCTTGCACGAAGCGAATCTTTCGCTCCGGTACGCAAAGCCCATCCTCGGCATCAATCTGGGACGCTGCGGCTTTCTGGCTACCTGCGAGATCGGCGAAATGGAAACGAAGCTGGCCGCTGTGGCGCGGGGCGATTTCCAGCTGGACAACCGGATGCTTTTATACGCCCGGGTGCTTGGTCAGGACGGCTGGGAGGGTCACGCCCTCAATGATGTGGTCGTGACCAAGGGACGCCTGCAACAGGCCATCGACTTCAGCATTTACTGCGATGATATTCTGGTAGAGCACTACCGGGGCGATGGCGTTATCGTGGCGACCCCCACCGGCTCTACGGCCTACTCGCTGGCAGCCGGCGGCCCGATTCTGGATTCTCAGACCAAGGGCGTCGTGGTGACCCCCATCTGTCCCCACAGTCTGGCCAGTCCGGCCATGGTATTTGCGCAGGAGCGCAAGCTGAACGTCTGTGTGGGGCAGGTAGCAGACGATGAAGTATTTATCAGCTGTGACGGCGGTATCGGTTACCCCCTCAAGGCGGGTGCCACCGCAGAGATCCGCCTGTCCGATCAGAACGTCAAGCTTATCACCTTTGGACGGGCAGACCAGTTTCAGGCCATTGATCAGAAACTGCGCAAAAGACAATAACACGGGAGGCGATTTTTAAGATGGCACGCAGCCGCAAAGAAGATACAAAAACAAAAGCGGAACGTTTGCAGACGATCCTACGTCTTGTGCAGGAGCATCCCATCAGCCGACAGGAGGTGCTGCTGGAGCACCTGCGGAACGAAGGCTTTGAGGTAACGCAGGCCACCGTTTCCCGCGATATCCGGGAGCTGTGCCTTGTAAAGGCAGCCACCACCGAGGGCTACCGCTATGTTTCCAGCCGGAACGAAAGCTTCAATCCCAAGACCCAAGGGCGCTTTGAGACCATCTTCCACGAGTCCGTTCTGGGGGTAGATTACGCCGGACATGTTGTGTTGGTAAAATGCTATTCCGGCATGGCCAATGCTGCCTGCGAGGTTTTTGACGCTTTACAGTGGAAAAACGTTGTCGGTACTCTTTCCGGTGATGACACCTTTTTAATTGTTGCGCGCTCGGAGCGCGATGCTAAAACCATTTGTTCGGAGCTGACCCGTTATGTGGGGCAGAGATGACGGTAGGAGAACGAAGCCATGCTGAGCAGCCTGCAAATTGAAAATGTTGCCGTGATCCAGAAGGCAGAGGTGCACTTTGAACCGGGGCTGAATGTGCTGACCGGCGAGACCGGTGCGGGCAAATCCATCTTGATCGACTCCATCAATGCGATCCTTGGCAACCGCACCTCTAAGGACTTGGTGCGTACCGGGGCTGCAAAGGCGGTGATCCGCGCCGCCTTTGAGCAGGTGCCGCCTGCTGTGCTGGATAAGCTGGAGCAGTCCGGCTACGAGCGCTCCGAAGCACTGCTGCTCAGCCGTGAGATCACCGCCGAGGGCAAGAGCAGCTGCCGCATCAACGGAATGCCGGCTACGGCAGCCGTTCTGCGGGAGCTGTGCGGCGGTCTGATCAACATCAACGGCCAGCACGATTCGGTGGGTCTGCTCAACCCGGCGCATCATCTGGGCATTTTAGACGATTATGCGCAGAACCGCACTGTTTTTCAGGAGTACTATGCCCTGTACCGGGAGCTGGTGCGGGTCAAGCGGGAGCTGGATGCTCTGATCACCGACGAGGCCGAAAAGCAGCGCAAGATCGACCTGTTGCAGTATCAGGTGCAGGAGATCGAGGATGCCGGGCTGACTGCCGGTGAGGAGCAGACGCTGGAAAACCGCCGGAAGGTGCTGTCCAATGCGTCTGCCATCCGGGACCGGCTGGCGCAAAGCTATGCGCTGCTTTCCGGCAGTGATGATGCCGCAGGCGCTGTGGATCTTCTGGGGGAAGCCTCCAACGCGGTGGATGCCGCTGCGCAGTTAGACCCTGCGCTTACAGCCGCCGCCGGGCAGCTGCTGGACTTATACTATAACGCCAAGGATGTGGCCGCAGATCTGATCGGGCGGCTGGACACCTACGACACCAACGATGCAGAACTGGACGAGGTGGAGCAGCGACTGGATCTTTTGTACCGGCTGAAGCGCAAATACGGCAGCACAGTGGAGGACGTGATCGCTTTCGGGCAAAAGGCCCGGGAAGAGCTTGATAACATCCAGCATTCCCAGCAGCGCTATGATGCATTGCAGGCAGAAAAGCTGCGTCTTTACACAAAAGCGCGGGAAAAAGCAGAGGTTCTGACCCAGACCCGACTGAAGGCCTTTGAGGAACTGAACACCCGCATTTCCGGCACGCTGGACTTTTTGAATATGCCGGGTGTGCGTATGACCTTGCGGCATACCCGCGGTCCGCTGGCCAGCCATGGACAGGACAGCGTTGAATTCTACATCTCAACAAACCCCGGTGAAGCACCCAAGCCGCTGGCCAAGATCGCGTCCGGCGGCGAGCTGAGTCGCATCACCCTTGCAATCAAAAATGCAATGGCCGATAAGGACGCCGTGCCTACCGTGATCTACGATGAAATCGACAGCGGTGTGTCCGGCAAGGCCGCGGGACGCATCGGCGAGGTGCTGCGTCAGAGTGCGCAAGGGCATCAGATCCTGTGCATCACCCATACGGCGCAGATTGCAGCACTGGCTGATTGTCATCTGCTCATCCAGAAAAATGTGTCCAACGAGCGCACCTATACCGAGATCCATCCGTTGGATGAAAATGGCCGTGTAGAGGCCTTGGCGCGCCTCATCTCCGGCGACCACGTTACCGAGCTTTCCCGCGCCAATGCACGAGAGATGCTGCAGGAGCGCAAGCACGGCGGATGATGCAGCGGAATGCATTTTTGCAGAAAGGACAGCTCTTGACAAGGCGGCGGTCTTGTGATAGAGTAGACAATGTTAATGGCGATGAAGGGAACAAGTACCCTGAAGTGTTCTGTCCAGAGAAGTCCCGGTTGGTGCAAGGGATCACAGAACAGCAGGGGAAATACCTCCCGGAGCTGCAGGCTGAATGTGTAAGGGGCTAGTAGGCTGTGCCGCGTGCGAGCGTTAAAGACGCAGGAGTGTCACTCTACTCTGGGGTGCGCACTCGTAAGGCCGCTTCCGTGAGGAAACGGCAAACAGAGGTGGTACCGCGAAGTTATCTCGCCCTCTGCCAAATTCATTTTTGGCAGAGGGCGTTTTTGTTTCCTCTGCCCCAAAAACAGGAGGTTTTTTCCATGACGCTGTACGAAGAACTGAAAGCCCGTGGTCTGGTAGCCCAGATCACCGATGAAGAGATCATTGACCTGATCAACAACGGCAAGGCTACTTTTTATATCGGCTTTGACTGCACTGCCGACAGCCTGACTGCCGGCCATTTTCTGGCGCTGACCCTGATGAAGCGCCTGCAGCTGGCAGGCAACAAGCCCATCGCCCTGATTGGCGGCGGCACTACTATGATCGGTGACCCCTCCGGCCGCACCGATATGCGCAAGATGCTGACCAAGGACGATATCGCCCATAATGCGGCTTGCTTTAAAAAGCAGATGGAGAAGTTCATCGATTTCTCCGAGGGCAAGGCTCTGATGCTGAACAACGCCGACTGGCTGTTGGACCTGAACTATGTTGAGCTGCTGCGCGAGGTGGGCGCCTGTTTCTCCGTGAACAATATGCTGCGCGCCGAGTGCTATAAGCAGCGCATGGAGAAGGGCTTGTCTTTCCTTGAATTCAACTACATGATCATGCAGAGCTACGACTTCTACTACATGTTCCAGCACTACGGCTGCAATATGCAGTTCGGCGGCGACGACCAGTGGAGCAATATGCTGGGCGGTACCGAGCTGATCCGCCGCAAGCTGGGCAAGGATGCCTACGCTATGACCGTGACCCTGCTGACCGACTCTCAGGGCAAGAAGATGGGCAAGACCGCCGGCAACGCTGTCTGGCTGGACCCCAATAAGACCAGCCCCTTCGAGTTCTACCAGTACTGGCGCAACGTGGGCGATGCCGATGTGATGAAGTGCATCCGTATGCTCACCTTCCTGCCGCTGGAGCAGATCGACGAGATGAGCACTTGGCAGGATCAGCGCCTGAACGAGGCCAAGGAGATTCTTGCCTACGAGATGACCAGCATGGTGCATGGCAAGGAAGAGGCCGAAAAGGCTCAGAATGCTGCCCGCGCACTGTTCAGTGGCAACGCAATGGATACCGAGCACATGCCCAGCACCCAGCTGACCGAGGCTGATCTGACGGACGGTGCCATCGGCATTCTGACCCTGATGGTCAAGGCTGGTCTGGCTGCTTCCAATGGCGAGGCTCGCCGTCTGGTGGTGCAGGGCGGTGTGTTGGCAGACGGCGAAAAAGTCGCTGCTCCCACTGTCAGCTTTACCGCAGAACAGTTGGCCAAGGGCATCGTCATTAAGAAGGGCAAAAAGATCTACCACAAGGTAACGCTGTAAAAAAGCATTATAAAATTTATGGGCCAGAAACGTCCGTAGGCGTTTCTGGCCCATTTTTTACATTTTAGCGCGCAACAGCTGCTGTCCGGCAGTCACCCGGCCGGAGAGCAAAGGCTCTATCCGTGCAAACCGGCTGCTGTTGGTCACGATTACCGGGGTGGTCAGCGTGTAGCCTGCCGCTGCAATGGCCTGCATATCGAACCGGAAGAGCAGCTGCCCCTTCTGCACATGTTCTCCAGCCTGTACAAATAGCTCATAGCCCTTGCCCTTCAGCTCCACGGTGTCCATGCCAACATGAATGAGTACCTCCAGCCCGTTATCGCACAGCAAACTGATGGCATGATGGGTCTTGGCAATCTTTTCCACAATGCCGTCTGCGGGTGCTACTACCTCGCCGCAGCTGGGCTCGATGGCGCACCCTTTGCCCAGCACCTCGCTGGAGAACACAGGGTCCTTGATCCGGGTCAGTGCGCGGATGCGTCCTGAGACCGGTGCATAGAGCAACTGCCCGCTGTCCGCAGGCGCAGCTTCCATTGCGGGGTCATCAGGGGCAAATAGCGCACTTTTCTCAAAATGTGCCAGCAGCCGCTGCCGGATGCTGTGCATAAGAGTAGCAGGTTCTTTCATTCCGGTTTCCTTCTTTCGGCAGGGGAACTGCCGTGGCGGTGTTTTTCTTGTCTCTACGCATTCCGCAAAAACAGGGCCGAAAGGGAAGTTGTCCCCTCGGCCCCGACTTATGCTTTTACAGCTCGTATGCCTTTTTCAGTGCCTCATAGGCGGCGTCCTCGTTTTCCGCGTGGACGAGCAGAGAAATATCCAGATCGCTGGTGGTGATCAGCAGCACCTCAATACCGGCCATAGCCAGCGCATTCAGTGCCCGCGCAGCCACACCACAGCTGGCGACCATATCCTCGCCGAACAGGTTCAGCTTGGAGTAACCCACACTGATCAGGGGAGAAGCCTTGGCGTCCTTATCCAGATTTGCTGCCGAGATTGCTTTCATCACCAGCGGCAGATCACTGCTGGATGCGGTAAAGCTGAAATCAATGGTAGTGCCGTGGGGAGCGCTCTGGCTGATCATATCCACCACTACGCCGGTCTCTGCAAAAATATCCAGATACCGGGACAGACTGTTGCCCCGGAACGCTACGTCCTGCACGCTGATCATCATCAGGTCGGTCTCGATATTGATCTTCGATACTCCGTACATAAAAAGTCCTCCGTTCTGCCCGAGTTGCCGGACAACGCTCAATCATTTCACATTTTTATGTAAGTGCTAAAAAGGATGCACTGATATTATTTTGCGCGATTTTTTGTATCCTGTCAAGGCTGAAATCAGAATAATTTGCCCGCACACCATGCGCTGCCGCCAATTTTTGCGTGTAATCGTGCAAAAGGTAGGTGCGCACATTGGTTTTTCCGGTATCATAATGGGTCACGGTGGGGTGCAGCTGCGGCGCAAGCACTTCACACTGCACCGAGCCGTTCGGCTGGGTGGTCTTTTGCAGCTGCAAGGTCAGGATCGCACCCACCAACTGATCCGGGTGGCTCTGGGTGCTGAGGAAATTGCCCAGCGAGAAGGCGACAAAGCTTCTCCGCCCGTCCGCTGCGGTCAGCCACTGGGCATCCTGCAGCACATGCGGATGGGTGCCCACGATGACATCTGCGCCCCAGTCTGCCAGATTCTGCGCCAGTGTGCGCTGACTGTCCACGACGGCGTGGCTGTTCTCTACGCCCCAATGCACTCCCACCACCACAAAATCTGCCTGTTGACGCGCCAAGCGCACCTGCCGCTCGATCACATCGGTCTGGCTGGTGTAGATGACATTGGCTGTCATATTCTTATTCTGGCGGATACCGTTGGTGTGCTCAGTATAGGAGAGATAGGCGATGGTCACACCGTTGACGGTTTGCAGCGGGATGCGGTCGTAGTCCTCTTCGCCGCACCACAGACCGGTGGTGACTACATCCTCCGGCATGGACTCCCAGAATTGCAGAGTAGCCGCAATGCCGGACGCGCCCTTATCATAGGTGTGGTTATTGGACAGGCTGAACACCCGCACCCCGTCACGGTACAGCGCCCGCGCACAGTCGCCGGGGGTGGAAAAGCATGGGTAGGTGGAGGGTGCAAGGGTGTCGCTGCAAAGGGTCTCCTGATTGATCCAGTTCACATCCTGTTCCGCATAGAAAGGAGCGATGTGCTCATAGCAGTAATCAAAGCTGTACTTTCCGTCTTCGCCTGCCCGGCGGGCGGCCTGATTATAAATGGGAGAATGGATCAGGTTATCTCCTGTTGCGGAAAACCGGATGGTTTCCACCACAGGCTGCGGTTCAGGTTCCGGCTCCGGGGTCGCAATGGATGAAGTAGGGGATAACACATCCTCCGGCGGCTCGACGCCGCCCACCGGTACATCTTCTCCCGGCAGCCTTGTCCAGATCCCCAGACACAATGCTATCACGCTCACAGCCAGAACCGACAGCACCACCGCCTGGAGCGTTTGTTTTTGGCCGCGCTTACGGGCAGTCGGACGCCGCCGCTTTAAAGGCTCCTGCTTCATCGTTCACCTCTTCTCCCGGCGTATGCCGGGCAGCTCGTTTTTCAAAGTGCAGCGATCAGATCGCCCATATCGTACAGACCCGGCTCTTTTTTTGCCAGATAGACCGCAGCATTCACTGCACCGTTGGCAAAGATGCTGCGGGAATAGGCGGTATGCCGCAGGGTGATCACCTCGTCCGGGCCGCAGAACAGCACCTCGTGGTCGCCCACGATGCTGCCGCCGCGCACAGAGCTGATGCCGATCTCCTTCGGGTCACGCTTCTGGCGCACGGAGGAGCGGTCGTACACATAATGGTACGCGCCATTATTTTCCTCGTTGATGGCGTCGGCCAGCATCAGTGCCGTTCCGCTGGGGGCATCCAGCTTGTTGTGGTGATGCTGCTCCACGATCTCGATATCATAGTTGATACCCAGCACAGCAGAGGCGCGCTTGCACAGCTCTGCCAGTACATTGATGCCCATGGACATATTGGCGCTCTTGAACACCGGAACGCTGCGGGACAGCTGCACTACCTTCAGCTGCAGCTCCTCCGAAAGGCCGGTGGTGCACACCACGATGGGCAGCTTGTGGGTCTGGCAGTAGGGCAATGCCTTTTCCACTGCGGCAGGGGAACTGAAGTCGATGATCACATCGCCCTTGCCGTTCAGCTTTTCCAGACTGTCGTAGACCGGAATGCCGTTTTGCTCGCCGTCCTTCATATCAATACCGGCCACCACACAGCAGTCCTCCCGCTGTGCGATCATATCGCACAGCACATGGCCCATGCGGCCGCCAATACCCTGAATCACGATCTCTGTCATTGCTGTTTCCTCATTTCTATAATATGGCAGAATGCCCGGAAGCTGAAGATCCCGGGCATTCTGTACGCTGTTGTTATTCCTTGATCAGACCTGCAGCCAGCAGAGCCTGCTCGATCTTTGCCTTGTGGGCATCGCTGGGCTCTACCAGCGGCAGACGGCATTCGCCTGCGTTCCAGCCCAGCACGTTCATGGCATACTTGACCGGAATGGGGTTCACCTCGCAGAACAGAGCCTCCTCCAGCGGCAGCATTTCCAGCTGCAAAGCGCAGGCCTTGGCGGTATCTCTGTCAAAGAAAGCCTGACAGCAGTTATGCACCAGTTCCGGCGCAACATTGGACACCACGCTGATGACACCCTTGCCGCCCAGTGCCAGCAGGGGAACCACCTGATCGTCGTTACCGGAGTAGATGTTCAGCGCATCACCGCACAGTGCAGCAACTCTGGCCACCTGAGAGATGTTGCCGGAGGCCTCCTTGATGCCGTTGATGAGCGGGTGCTTGCTCAGCTCCAGAGCAGTCTCGGGTGCAATGTTCAGACCCGTGCGGGAGGGTACATTGTACAGGATGACCGGGATGCCGCCGGCCTCAGCCATGGCGGTAAAGTGCGCCACCAGACCGGCCTGCGAGGTCTTGTTGTAGTAGGGGGTGACCATCAGCAGGGCATCGGCACCGCAGGCGGCAGACTTTGCTGCCAGTGCGCAGCCGTGGTCGGTATCGTTCGAACCGGCACCGGCAATGACCGGTACGCGGTGATTGACCGTATCCACGGTGAACTTGATGGCGGCCAGCTGCTCCTCATCGGTCATGGTAGAACACTCGCCGGTGGTGCCGCAGATGATGATGGCATCGGTGTGGCGGGCGATCTGATCCTCGATAATGCGGCCCAACTCGTCAAAGTTGATGCTTCCGTCCTCGTACATCGGGGTGATGATGGCAACACCCGCACCGGTAAAGACAGGCTTCTTCATAGTAAAAAACTCCTTTGCTGCGTGTATCGCGCAAAAATTCAGGCATTAGTCCATATAGCCCTTTGCTGCCAGCAGCTCGGCCAGCAGCACAGCACCGCCGGCAGCACCGCGCAGGGTGTTGTGGCTCATGCAGGCAAACTTGTAATCAAACAGGGTGTCCTCCCGCAGACGGCCGATGCACACTGCCATACCGTTTTCGGTGTTGCGATCCAGCTTGGGCTGCGGACGATCTGGCTCAGTAAAGTAGTGCAGGAACTGCTTGGGAGCGCTGGGCAGGTTCAGTTCCTGTGCAGGGCCGCGGAAGTTCGCCCAAGCTTCCAACATCTGCTCCTTGGTGGGCTTTTTGTCAAAGCTTACGAACACGGCTGCGGTGTGGCCGTCCGAAACAGGCACACGGAAGCACTGTGCAGTGATGACCGGCTTCTCAGCATTGACGATCTGGTCGCCCTCAATGTGGCCCCACAGCTTCAGCGGCTCGCGCTCGCTCTTTTCCTCCTCGCCGCCGATGTAGGGGATCACGTTGTCCACGATCTCAGGCATCCGGTCAAAGGTCTTACCAGCACCGGAAATGGCCTGATAGGTGCACACCAGCGCCTTGCTCACGCCAAAGTCCTTCATCAGGGGATGCAGGGCAGGCACATAGCTCTGCAGGCTGCAATTGGACTTGACGGCGATGAAACCGCGCTTGGTGCCCAGACGCTTACGCTGGGCGGGAATGATCTCGATATGGTCGGCATTGATCTCAGGTACCACCATAGGAACGTCCGAGGTGAAACGATGGGCACTGTTGTTGGAGACCACCGGGCACTCAGCCTTGGCGTATGCTTCCTCCAGTGCTTTGATCTCGTCCTTGGGCATATTGACAGCGCAGAAAACAAAATCCACCTGCGAAGCAACTTCCTCTACCTTGGAAGCGTCCAGAACGGTCATCTTCTTCACGCTCTCCGGCATGGGAGTAGTCATGGCCCAGCGGGAGCCCACTGCATCCTCATAGCTTTTGCCCGCACTGCGGCCGGATGCAGCCAGCACGGTCAGTTTGAACCAAGGATGATTCTCCAGCAGAGTCACAAAACGCTGACCCACCATACCAGTTGCGCCTACGATACCCACTTTATACTGTCTATCCATTTCCAGCACCTTTCCTTTCAAAAAAACAAACAGCAAATCTTATCATTGTGCACAACACGGCTTGCAAACCGGACAGCGATGCAATATAATAGATACTGTTTATACAGATTCTATAATATCATTGATACGTTGTCCGTGTCAATCATCGGAAAGGCAAATGCACAGTATGTTAAAAAAAGATTTTTGGTATGATTTACCCAAAGAGCTCATTGCACAGGAACCTGCGTCCCCTCGGGATGCGGCACGGCTGATGGTTCTGAGCCAAAAGGACGACAGCATCCAGCACAAGGTATTCCGCGACCTGCCGGAATTTCTGGAGCCGGGAGATCTTTTGGTAGTGAATAATTCCAAGGTGCTGCCCGCCCGCATCGTGGGCGTCAAGCAGCCTACCGGTGCCGTGTGCGAGCTGCTGCTGCTGCGGCAGGTGAAGGGAGACCAGTGGGAGTGCCTGGCAAAGCCCGGCAAGCGGATGCAGCCCGGCACGAAGGTAAGCTTTGGTGACGGCAGCCTGACCGCTGTGGTGGACGAGACCATGGAGGACGGCAACAAGTACGTTACATTCTATTATGATACCGAAACGCTTTATGAAAAGCTGGATGAATTTGGCAAGATGCCGCTGCCGCCCTACATCACAAAGCAGCTGGAGGATCAGAGCCAGTACCAGACCGTCTATGCCAAGGAGCTGGGCAGCGCAGCTGCTCCCACCGCCGGGCTGCATTTTACCCCGGAGCTGATGGACACCATCCGCGCCATGGGGGTCGGCATTGCCGAGGTCACCCTGCACGTTGGTCTGGGCACCTTCCGACCTGTGCAGGAGGACGAGATCTCCGACCATAAGATGCACAGCGAGTGGTACTCCATCAGCGAGGAGACCGCCCGGCGCATCCGCGAGACCAAGGCCGCAGGCCACCGGGTCATCGCTGTGGGCACTACCAGCTGCCGCACACTGGAGGCTGCCGCTGCCAAGTACGGCGAGATCAAGGCTTGCAGCGGCAACACCTCCATCTTCCTGTACCCGGGGGTGAAGTTCAACTGCATCGACGGTCTGATCACCAACTTCCATCTGCCGGAGAGCACCCTGATCATGTTGGTGTCCGCCCTGTACGGCTACGAAAAGACCATGCACGCCTATGAGGTAGCTGTGGCAGAGAAGTACCGTTTCTTCTCCTTTGGCGATGCGATGCTGATAGTCTGATGCAAAATTCGCGCTTTTTGCGATATTTGTATGTGAAAGGTAAGGATGCGATCTGCATCCGCCGCTCCCCTTACAATTACGGCAGACCGCTGCTGTGATCATTCTGATAACTTGCAGGCTCGTGGCCTGCATCGAGGCTGCACGGCTGTTTTCCGTGCGCAGAAAGGAACGAATAATCATGCCTTCTTTGACGACTTACACCCTGCTCAAGCAGGAGCACAGCGCCCGGCGGGGCGAGTTCAAAACCGTGCACGGCACGGTTCAGACCCCTGCCTTCCAGAACGTTGCCACCGCTGGTGCCATCAAGGGCGGCCTGTCGGCGCAGGATCTGAAGGATATCGGCGCGCAGGTCATGCTGTGCAACACCTACCATCTGCATCTGCGTCCCGGCGACAAGCTGGTAGCGGATATGGGCGGCCTGCACAAGTTTACCCGCTGGAACGGGCCTATCCTGACCGACAGCGGCGGATTTCAGGTGTTCAGTCTGGCAAAGCTGCGCAAGATCACCGAGGAGGGCGTGACCTTCGCCTCCCATCTGGACGGGCACCGCATCTTTATGGGGCCCGAGGAGAGTATGCAGATTCAGGCAAATCTGGGCTCTACCATCGCCATGGCCTTTGATGAGTGCGTAGAGAACCCCGCCCAGCACGATTACTCCAAGGACAGCTGCGAACGCACCACCCGCTGGCTGAAGCGCTGCAAGGCCGAAATGGCACGCCTGAAGCACGAGGGTATCTCGGTCAACCCGGATCAGCTTCTGTTCGGCATCAATCAGGGCTGTACCTATGCAGACCTGCGCGTGGAGCACATGAAGCAGATTGCAGAGCTGGAGTTGGACGGCTACGCCATCGGCGGTCTGGCTGTGGGCGAGCCCACCGAAGTGATGTATGAGATGATCAGTCAGGTGGAACCGCACATGCCCAAGGACAAGATCCGCTATCTGATGGGTGTCGGCACTCCCGGCAACATCATCGAGGCCGTAGCCCGTGGTGTGGATTTGTTTGACTGCGTTATGCCCAGCCGCAATGCCCGCCACGGCCACCTGAATACATGGAGCGGCATCATTAACATCAAGAATGCCAAGTATGAGCGGGACGAGCGTCCCATTGATCCCGCCTGCGGTTGCCCGGTGTGCCGCAACTATTCCCGCGCCTACATCCGGCACCTGCTCAAGGCAGATGAGATGTTGGGTATGCGCCTGACCGTGATGCACAATCTGTGGTTCTACAATCATCTGATGGAACGTATCCGGGACGAACTGGATGCCGGCACCTTTACCGCCTTCCATGACAGATACGTTAAACTTCTGGATACCCGAATTTAAACTTTAGCCTTGCAACAAGGCTGATAAGAGGGTATAATAGCATTATCTGAATTTTTGAGAGGAGATTTTGCCCCATGCAATTTCTGACTACCACGTCCGAAGGCTATATCAGCCTGTTCTTCACGCTGGCACTGATGCTGGTCCTGCTGTACTTCATGATCTACCGTCCTCAGAAGAAGCAGGAAAAGAAGGATGCCGCTATGCGCAGCAGTCTGGAGATCGGCGATCAGGTCACCACCATCGGTGGTGTCATTGGCCGCGTTGTCGCCATCAAGGATGACACCTTTGTTCTGGAGACCGGCGCTGACCGCGTGAAGATCCGCTTCACCAAGTCTGCGATCTCTTCGGTCGAAAAGCTGAACATGGACAAGGCTCCTGCCGACAAGAAGTAAGCGTTTACACCGTGCATACATGAACCGCCTCCCTGCATAGACTATGTGCAGGGAGGCGGTTTTGTTATGTCTGAGTCTCGAGGTTTCCCGGCGGAGCTTCTTTCGTTTCTGCTTTTCGGGGTGCTGGGGGTAGCTGTAACGGCGGCAGCTTTGGCATGTTTTGCGCAGCTGATGGCCGGGCAGGGCTGCTCCGGCAGTGTAGTGCCGATACTTGCCACAACAGCCGTGTGCATGGGCAGCCTGCTGTGTGCACTGACGGCAGCGTTTCGTAAAAAGGCGCGCGGTCTGCTGACCGGACTGCTCCAAAGTACATTTCTGGCAGTACCGCTGGCGCTTTCTGCTATATGGAACGGCACAGCCGCTGAGCCTGCTGTGGTATGCCGCCTTCTGGCGGTGCTACTCTGCGGTTGCATTGGTGGGCTTCTTGGAGTCACCCTGCGCAGTCGCAGACACACGCTTCGTTGATCGATCCGGCAAATCGAATCCATCAGAGGGAGAAAACAGCGTATGTGGATCTATGAACAGACAAAATCAGAAGAAAACTTTTCTTTGCTGCCGCAGACGGTCGGCCTACCGGTGCAAACAGCAGAGTCTGCCCTGTCGCCCGCGCCGGCACAGGCAGCTGAACCGGCAGAACAATTGACGCAAAAAGAGCCCTGCACCCCGGCAAAGCGCCACGCCACCCGAGATTGCTGGCTGCTGGCTGCGGCGTTTCTGCTGGGGTGTACGGCAGCCGGTGTATTGCAGGCCGTATGCGATGCCCGGCAGACAGAACTGCTGCAGTATTATCTGGAAGCGTGGCAAAGGCTGTTTGCGCCGGGCAGTATGCAAGGAGCGGTACAGCTTTTCGGCATGGAATACCTGACACTCGGCCTTGTGGTCAGCCTATTTCTGGTATTGGGGCTTTCTGCCCTTGGCCCAGTAATGATCTTTGGCAATATGATGTTGTACGGCTTGGGCAGCGGGTTGCTTATGGTACAGCTTTGCGCCGCAGGCGGATGGAAAACGGTACTTCTGGCGCTGCTGTGGACAGGCCTGCCGGCGGCAGCAGCAAGCGGCTGTCTGTGCTTTTTCGGGGCTTGTGCTTTGCAGGTCAGCAGCCGGATCCACGCCTACTCCTTCCGCAGGCATCCCGGCGAACAAGCCCGCCCCGGGGTACAGGCACTGTTGGGACAATATCTGCTGACCATGGTGGTGCTGCTGCCGCTGTGCGGTGCGGCAGCAGGGCTTTCGTATCTTGGCAGTCGCCTGTGAACAGCATCCTTTTCTTGCGGGTTTTGGCACAGTGTGTTACAATAACAAAAGACCATAATAAATGAGGGACAGACATGAAATTGAAATCCGTCTATGTATGCTCCAATTGCGGAGAGACAAGCCCCCGCTGGATGGGGCGCTGCCCCAGCTGCGGCAGCTGGAATACCATGAACGAGGACGTTGTAGCCGAAGCGCCCAAGGCGGGGACTCCTGCTGCCCGGCAGGCTGCTGCGGCTCGTCAGGAGGGCGTGACCACCCTGACCGCCCGGCGGCTGTCAGAGATCAGCACCACGGAGGAAAAAAGCCGCATCCTGACCGGCATCTCTGAGCTGGACCGCGTATTGGGCGGCGGCATCGTGCTGGGCGGCGTGGTGCTTTTGAGCGGTGAGCCGGGCGTGGGCAAATCTACCATGCTGCTGCAGCTGTGCGGCGCCATCTCCAACCAGCACAGCGTATTGTATATCACCGGCGAGGAGTCTGTCCGGCAGGTCAAGCTGCGTGCAGCGCGGCTGAAGGTACCGCAGGATAACATCTTTCTGGCGGCGGAAAATGACGTGGATGAGATCTGCGGTCTGATCGAAAAAGAAAAGCCGGACCTTGTGGTCATTGACTCCATCCAGACCATGCGCTGCATGGATATCTCGTCCTCGTCCGGCACGGTCAGTCAGGTGAAGGAGAGTGCCGCCCGGCTGCTAGCGGTAGCCAAAAAGCAGGAGATTCCCATGTTCATTGTGGGTCATGTGAATAAGGACGGTGCAATTGCAGGCCCTAAGGTCATGGAGCATATCGTGGATACGGTGCTCTACTTTGAGGGCGACAAGATGCTGCCGTACCGCATTCTGCGGGCAGCCAAAAACCGCTATGGCTCCACCAATGAGCTGGGAATGTTCGATATGACCGGCACAGGACTTGCCGAGATTGAAAACCCCTCCCAGATGCTGCTGGAAGGACGTCCGCTGGGGGTTTCCGGCAACTGCGTGGCCTGCACCATGGAGGGTAGCCGTCCTATCCTGAGCGAGATACAGGCACTTGCCACCAAGACGAATTTTCCGGCACCCCGTCGCGCCTGCAGCGGATACGACTATAACCGCATGAATCTTTTGATTGCCGTGCTGGAAAAGCGGGCAGGGTACTTCTTTGGAAATCTGGATGTTTACGTCAACATTGTGGGCGGCATTGCACTGCGGGATACCGCCTGCGACCTTGCAGTCTGCCTGAGTATGGTCTCCTCGCTGCTGGACCGCCCGGTCAGTGATAAGCTTATCGCTATCGGAGAGGTAGGTCTGGGCGGGGAAGTGCGCAGTGTGCCCAACCTGGAGCAGCGTCTGCACGAGGCTGAGCGTATCGGCTTTGAGCGGGCGGTCATCCCAAAGCACAGCCTTGCACACCTGAATGCCGCAGATTATCCCGGCATGAAGCTGGTCGGTGCAGCGTATATCGCAGATGCCATCAATGCGCTAAAAAATGACCGCCTGTGATGAAACGAGGAACCTATGTCGATTTATCTGGACGAAAGAAACCCCGGCAAACACGCACCCTTTGAGGATGCCGCACCGGATATTGTAGAATATGTGCGTTATCTTGAAGTGATCGCCGGCAAAAGTGCCAATACGGCGTTCAGTTATTACTGTGACCTGCGCTCCTTCAGCCGCTTTATGAAGCGCCGCCGCGGGCTTGTGGCCACGGATGCAGAATTCAAAGAGATCGATCCCAAGGGGCTGGATACGGCCTTCTGGGGCAACATAACAAAAGAGGATATCTACGAATATCTGTATTTTCTGAACCGGGAGTGCGGCAACAAAAAATCCTCTACCGCCCGGCGGCTGGCCAGTCTGCACGGTTTTTATGATTATCTGGTCAATCAGGTCAACCGCTTATCCGAGGACCCTACGGCGGCCATCCGCCCGCCCAAACAGGATAAGGTCTTGCCCAAGTACCTGACGGCAGAGCAATCCATTTCGCTTTTGGAGAGTACCCAGACCCAGAGCGATTTCCCGGAGCGGGATTATTGCATGGTGGTGCTGTTCCTCAACTGCGGTATGCGTCTTGCAGAGCTGGTAGGCATGGACCTTGGAGACATCGATTTAGAGCAGCGTCAGATCCGCCTGTTCGGCAAAGGCCATAAAGAGCGTATGGTCTATCTGAATGATGCCTGCGTGGAGGCACTGCAACTATATCTGCGCAAGCGCAACACCATGGAGGGGCTTTCACCCAAGGAAAAAGCGGTGTTTATTACCCGTATGCGCAAGGAACGTATTTCGAACCGCAGAGTAGAACAGCTGATCTCCGGTGCAATGAAGGCTGCGGGGCTGAAGGGCTTTTCCACCCATAAGTTGCGTCACACCGCCGCAACGCTGATGTATCAGACCGGCAATGTGGATATCCTTACCCTCAAGCAGCTTCTGGGGCACAGCAGTGTGGGAACAACGCAAATTTATACGCACCTGCAAGAATTTCAGGTGCGCTCTGCCATTGAGGAAAACCCGCTGGGCAAGGTACTACCCATCAAAGCTGCAAAAGCAAGTTTGGATACAACAGATGCAGCAGGGGAGACATCTGTTGAAAATGACCCGGCGGGAGAGGACGCTTCTGAGCCGTCCGGCCCTATGGCGGCCTTTGAGGGCGCTGCACAGGATGGCTTCCGGGCAGATATCTCGGCAATGTCCAACGATGAAATAGACGATTCATCGCGCGATACTTAAACCTGCACAAAACGTCTGAGACGATTCAAAGACCTATGGCGCGATCCGGCTTGACCGGATAACGTCATGGGTCTTTATAATTTACATTATAAGCAGTCAGCAGCAATACATACAGGAGCATCCATAGAAACGCGCAACGTAATGTCTACACAAAAACAAATAAACAACCACAGCCGCAACATGAAATGTTATAAAGCAAGCACATAGATGCTTACTGGAATAAAATGAATTACAAATGAACTGATGCAGCAGCGCATAACACAGGAAGCATCTGTAAGCATGAGACAAATAAAACCATAAAATATGATAAAAATTGCAGAATGTGCAAAACGGCTGAACTAAGCCCGAAAATGAGCCAGCTGAGGCTGGAACGCCAAAAATCCGGGAAATGGGCATTTTTCGCTTCCCTAAGTTTCGCATAACGTGCATTATACGAAACGGATATAATTAAAAAGAGAAGCTGCCCTTCTCTCTTTCTGTCAGATTTTCGGCAGCTTCTGTGGATGCTATTCAGTTTACACATGCCCGCTTCTGCGCCGCTGGACGTATTACCAGCATGTTCAAGCGTTCAACTTATGCCTGCAGTATCGTTTCTTTTCCTTTGGTGGTGCGATGTTCATTTCACCGGTAGCGGTTCTGTGCCGAAGTATGTACAGATGGCTTCGTAATAAATGCGTGCCACTGTCTTGCAGCCCTGTTCACTGCCAAAATGCTCCACATCCTCATCGTTCGTCACAAAACACTGCTCTGCCAACACTGCCGGACAATCCACATCCTCCAGCAGCGTAAAGCTGCGCTCAGGCCGAACCTGCGTGTAGGTATTCTCCACCAGCTGCTTCTGGTCGTTTTCCAGATAATAAATGTAGCGTACTCCCCCTCGCCCGCGCAGCCTTGCGCCGATGCTCTGCATTCCACCGGCCAGCAGTTTTGCAAAATAAAAACTTTCCTGATGCCATGTACGCCCGGGCACTGCCGGATAGCATTCAAAACCGGCTGCCGTAGAGCCATTGGCCGCGGAGTTGCCGTGGATGGACAGCAGCAGCTGCGGGCTTTGAGCGCTGGCTGCTGCTGCACGTTGGGCAGGTGTCGCGGTTTCATCAAAGCTTTCCCGGGTCTGCAGCGGAATGTAATTAGAATCCTCTTCTAACCATTGGAGCAGCGCAGCAGCCGTAGCTGCGGTGACCTGTTTTTCTTCGACCACTCCCCTTGCGCCCGGGTCACTGCCGCCATGTCCGGCGTCTATTGCCACCCGGTACGGCGGGTCGCCCACCACAGGACGAAAGTCCTCCGCTGAGACTGAGACTGCGGATTCTGCGGGTGCGTTCAGTTCCAGCGCCGCCCTCCATAAAAACAGGCCGAAATAGAGCATCAGTGCCGCAAAAACAAACAGCAAACCGTGTAAAAATCGGTTCCTCGTTTTGCAGCGGTGCGTTTTACGTTTGCTGTGTTTATTTACTGGTCTGCGCTGACTGGTTGGCATAAAGCTTTACTTCCTGTTCGTTTTACATTCCTATTTATATAATACGAGTATACTCGCCTTTTCCTTGCACTGCAACAAAAAAAGACTGCCAATTTTTCAAAAGGCAGTCCTTACTGGGTTATTTCAGTTCTACAACCGTTACACCGCTTTCGCCTTCGCCGTAACGGCCAAGACGGAAGCTTTTTACCATGCGGTTGCCGCGCAGATGCTTATGGATGGCGGTGCGCAGTGCGCCGGTGCCGTTGCCATGGATCAGATAGACCACCGTCTGTCCGTTCAGGATGGCGCGGTCAATAAAGGAATCCACCTCCGACAGTGCCTCATCCACCGTAAGTCCCAGCAGATTGCACTCCATTTTGGCGGTGCGCTGTACGCGCTCTACCCTGCCGTTGGGACGGTTGGTATCGCCGGTCAGGCGGGAATACCGCTGCTGCGCCTTTGTCTTAGGCGCAGTGGATTCTTTTACCAGCTTTTCCGGCTGCTTCAGGCCCTTGAGGGGCACCTTAGTCTTGATGATACCGGCACGCACCAGAACATCGCCGTTTTTGTCTGGCAGCGCCAGAACGGTGGCCAGCTGGTTCAATTCTGCAATGCAGACCTCCTGTCCCACCTTTACATCCTTCAGCGGTACAAACTCCTTGACGGGGTTATGCACCACCTCCGTACCGGCAAACAGCTTTTCGGTCTCCTTTTTGGCAATTTCGCGGGCACGCTGCGCCTTCTGCTGGGCGCTCATGCGCTCGTCCTTTTGCAGCTGGCGCAGTTCATCGGTCAGTGCGTAGGCCTGCGTTTCCACCTGCTGTGCCAGCGTGCGCGCCTTGGCACGGGCAGCTTCCAATTCATTTTCGCCCTGCTGGATCAGTTCATCCCGCTTTTTGCAGGCTGCTTCCAGCTGATGGGAAGCTTCGTTGCGCAGCTGCTCCACTTCGTTCTGACTTTCCTTCAGCTGCAGCTTCAAGTCGTCCAGCTGACCCAGAACCGCATCCAGACGCTTATCCTCGGCAGACAGATGCTGCTGAGCCGCTTCAATGACGCGGCTGGGGATGCCCAGCTTTTCGCTGATCAGGAATGCGTTGGATTTGCCCGGTACGCCCACACTCAGCTTATAAGTGGGACGCAGGGTCTCCAGATCAAACTCGCAGCTGGCGTTGACCACACCCTTAGTCTCCAGTGCAAAAACCTTCAGTTCCGCATAGTGGGTGGTCGCCATCAGCAGCACACCACGGCGGCGCAGCTCCTCAATGATGGCAACTGCCAGCGCGGCGCCCTCGGCGGGATCGGTACCGGCACCCAGCTCGTCCAGCAGCACAAGGGTGTGCGGCATAGCCAGTTCCAGAATACCGGTGATTTTTTTCATGTGGCCGGAGAAGGTGGAAAGGCTCTGCTCAATGCTCTGTTCGTCGCCGATATCCACCAGAAATTCATCAAACACACAGATCTCGCTGCGCTCGTCAGCAGGGATCAAAAAACCGCACTGTGCCATAGCGCACAGCAGACCGGCGGTTTTCAGGGTGACCGTCTTACCGCCGGTGTTCGGGCCGGTGATGATAAGGGAATCGTATTCCCCGCCCAGTGCAATATCCACAGGAACACACTTTTGCGGGTCGATCAGCGGGTGGCGGGCACGGATCAGATTAAAGGAAGAATCCGTCCGCACAGCGGGCTTGAAGGCCTTCAACTCCAGTGCAAGCCGCGCTTTCGCCAGCAGGATGTCAATTTCCAGCATGGCCTTGTAGCTGTACTGGAACTGCGGCTCAATGGCGGCCACCTGTGCGGTAAAGGCCACCAGAATGCGCTCGATCTCCTGTGCCTCCTGTGCGCGGTATTGCAGGATGCGGGCATTGGCTTCCACCACTGCCTGCGGCTCCACGAACACCGTAGCACCCGTAGAGGATACATCGTGGATGATACCGCTCACTTCGCCGCGGTATTCGCTCTTGACCGGCACAACATACCGGCCGTTGCGCATGGAAACCACACTCTCCTGCAGGTATTTGGAGGTATCCATATTACGCACCATGCTTTCCAGCCGGTCGCGGATGCTGTTTTCGGTGGCGCGGATCTTTTTGCGCAACTCTGCCAGCGTGCGGGAGGCGGTATCCGCCATGGCATCCGGTGCCAGAATGGCACTTGAGATCTGCTGCTCAAGACCCGGTTCCGGTGCAAGTGCGTAAAACAGATCATCGGTCGGCAGCGCGTCGTGCTCGGAGGAGCCATACCAGCTGGTCAGGTGCTGAAAATTGCGCAGCGCACCGGCCACCATCAGCAGTTCGCCCATGGAAAGCACGCCGCCCTTTACGGCACGGGCGGCAAGCTGGCTGACCCCCTCTACCCCGCCAAAGCGCGGCGAGCCGTTTTTAATCAGCAGGGTGTTGATGGCGTCCGTCTGCTCTAGTGCGTAGCGCACCTCGTCCGGGTCGCACTGCGGCTCAATGGCCAGCAGCATAGCACGGGCTTCCTTGCATACGCAGCCCTCCGCTGCACGCGCAATGATCTTATCCAGTTCTAATGTTTTTAAGTAGCTTGTTTCCATACTGTTCCTTTTTGGTCAGGGCAGCACGCTTTTCAAAAAGGCATAGCTTTTCAGCGGCTTATCCAGATGCGTCAGAGCATAGTTTTCAGCCACTGCGGAAAGCTTTTCCAGACTGCCCACAGAGATCTTGAATGCAAATATTTTTTTGTCCTCTACCAAGCAGATGTGGCGCAGTGCAAACAGCGCAGCCTTGTCCAGATTGCAGTTCTTGCCTGCCTTTGCCGCACAGGACGCACAGAGCAGATGCCCTTCCTGTGCGTCCAGATAAAAGGCATCTCCTTCATCGTAGGTGCCACAGTCCCGGCAGCAGACAATCTGCGGCATAAAGCCGCACTCACTCATGGTGCGCAGCTCAAATACTGCCTTGATCACCCGCAGGTCGGTGCGGTGCTCGTTGATCATATACAGACTGTTCAGCACCAGACGCAGCTCCCGGGCTGCTTCCTCTCCGGTAGGCGAAAGCGCAGCGGCCAATTCGGTAAGATACATGGCAAGGCTTACCCCTTCAATGGAGGAGGAAATGCCATGGAAGATGTTCTGCACATCGGCTTCCCGCACGGTATACATATTGCGTCCGGGCACCAGTGTAAACTCCGAATAGCAGAACAGCCCGCAGGCACTGAACAGCTTGCTTTTCAGCCGCAGGCTGTTTGCAGCCATTGCTGTGATCACGCCCAGTTTCGGGGTAAGGATCGTCAAAATGCGGTCTGCTTCTCTATAACGGGTCTCCTTCAGTACCAGACCCATGGTCACGAATGGTTCCATCGTCCGTTTCTCCTGCCGGATGCTCGGCGGGCAGCTGCACCAGTTGTTTGTAATCGAGATAACGGAGAATATTCCCCGTGCAGGCAAAGGCCTGCCAGCTTGCAGCAGCATCCATCTTCAGCGCTCCTTCCCTTTTCTGTGCACAGGCTGCTTTTGTTATAGTGTCAGCCTGATTCTAGCACAGCATACAAGGGAAAACTGTCCTGCTTTGGCATCACTCAGCGGTTGGAAGAATTCTGCTTAAAGCCGAAGTTATTCAGCAAAAATTCGTTATCCCGCCAGTCGGATTTTACCTTGACCCAGCACTGCAGATTGACCCGGCAGCCCAGAAACTCCTCGCAGTCGGCACGGGCAGCGCTGGCGATCTTTTTAAGCATGGCACCGCCCTTACCGATGACCATGCCTTTGTGGCTCTCCCGCTCGCAGTAAATGTTCACATCAATGTCGATCAGGTCTGTGCCCGGGCGCTCCTTGAAGCGCTCCACCACTACCGCAATGCCGTGCGGGATTTCATCCCGCATAAAGAGCAGTGCCTTTTCGCGGATGACCTCAGCCACCAATTCTTTTTCCGGCATATCGGTATAGGCGTCATCGTCAAAGTAATGGGGACCTTCCACAGCGTAGCGGCTCAAAGCATCGAACAGTTCCTCGCTGCCTTCCTTGTTGCGCACACTGATGGTATAGATCTCATCGAACACGCCCAGCGCCTTCAGCTCTGCCTTGCGGGTTTCCAAATCGGCAGGTTCTTTAACAAGGTCGGTCTTATTAATGACGGCAATGGCCGGGCCGCTGCGGTGCAGCGCCTCCACAAGTGCCATCTCAGATTCGTTCAGCGCGCCGTAAGGCTCGAACAGCATCATGGAAACATCCACATCCGCAATGGAATCGCTGGCGGTCTTATCCATGCGCTTGCCCAGCTTGTTGTGCGCCTTGTGCACACCGGGGGTGTCCAGCAGCACATACTGCAGCGGCCCCCGGGTGATCACGCCGGTAATGCGGGTGCGGGTGGTCTGAGGCTTAGAGGTGACGATAGCCACTTTCTCGCCGACCAAGAGGTTCGTCAGGCTGGATTTGCCCACGTTCGGCCGTCCGATGACAGCAACGAATACAGAGGAGGTGTCGTAATGCTCCTGAACGGGTGTTGTAGTACTCAAAGCGAACTCCTGTCTTGTTTTTATGTTCTGGGATATCATTCCGTATAGCTGACCGTGCGGGGCAGACCCAGCTGCAGCAGCACAGCCTCTTCCTTTTCGCGCATACGCATGGCTTCCAAACCGCCGTTTTCGTGGTCGTAGCCCAGCAGATGCAGCATGGAGTGAACGGTCAAAAAGGCTACCTCCCGCTGCAGCGGATGCCCATACAGATTGGCCTGCTCCATGGCGCGCTCCATGCTGATGACGATATCGCCCAGCATCATGCAGCCGTTGTTCTCGTCGATATCATACTTGCCGTTCTCACCCAGAGGAAAGCTCAGCACATCAGTAGGCATGGGCTTATTGCGGTACTGGTTGTTCAGCTCGGCAATGGCAGCGTTGTCCACAAAGGTAACGCTGATCTCGGCGGGACGGTCGAAATGCTCATATTCCAGCACGGCATTGCAGGCACGGCGGATCAGAATGCGGAGCCCGGAGGGCACCTTAACAGCTTTCTGGGAGTTGGTGATCAAAACTTTATTGGACATATCGGTCCACTCCTTTCAGGGATTTATTTAAAATTCTTATTGTTTTCTTTATTTTTCGCATCGGCAGCCGGATGGGCGGCACGTTCGTAAGCCTTTACGATCTCCTGCACCAACCGGTGACGCACAACGTCTTTATCGGTAAAGTAGCATTGTGCAATGCCGTTCACATCCTTCAGCACCTTCAGCGCGTCCACCAGACCGCTGCGGGTGCTGCCCGGCAGATCGATCTGAGTTACATCGCCGGTAACGACTACCTTAGAGCCCACACCCATACGGGTAAGGAACATTTTCATCTGCTCCGGGGTGGTGTTCTGCGCCTCGTCCAGAATGATAAAGGAATCATCCAGTGTGCGCCCGCGCATATAAGCCAGCGGGGCGACCTCAATGATCTGCTTTTCCACCAGACGCTCGTAGGTCTCTGCGCCCAGCATATCAAACAGGCCGTCGTACAGCGGCCGCAGATAGGGGTCTACCTTCTGCTGCAGGTCACCGGGCAGAAAGCCAAGCTTCTCGCCCGCTTCCACCGCCGGGCGGGTCAAGATGATGCGGGATACTTCCTTGGCCTTAAAGGCTTTCACCGCCATGGCAACGGCCAGATAGGTCTTGCCGGTACCCGCCGGGCCGACACCGAAGGTAATGGCATTGGAGCGGATGGCGCTCAGGTATTCCTTCTGTCCCAGCGTTTTGGGGCGGATCGGGCGTCCCTTGACCGTGACGGTAACAAAGTCCTCGGTCAGTTCCTTTACCCGCTTCTCTGCGCCATCGTGTGCCAGACTGATGCAGTAGTGCACAGTCTGATCTTCCAGCGGGGTGCGGTTCTCGATCAGAAGAAGCATTCCCTCCACGGCGCGGTTCGCTGCCGCCACATTGGCAGGCTCGCCGGAAATGCGAAGCTGTGTGCCGCGGCAGACAGCGGTAACAGAAAACTCTTTTTCCAATAAGCGAATATTCCGGTCACAGTTGCCAAAAACAGCCGCTGCGATCTCTACACTATCCAATTCAATACACTTTTCCGCCATGGAGCTCCTCCCGAATTGCAGAATTTGATGACTATATTGTACCACCAAAATCTTCAGAAGAAAACTATGAAAAGTGCACAAAATATTTTCCCGCGTTCCATCGGTTTTTCCATACGAACCGTGTTTTAAAGCTTTTTGATGACTTTTTTCAGAAAACGCTTGACAAAGTATATCGGGAGACGATATACTTTAAGCGCAATATATCGGCTAACGATATAAAGACGTCCGATAGAATCCATGGAGTGTTTCAGTATGGAAAACCTTGCACTGACCGAATCGACCTATTATATCCTGTTGTCTCTTTACCATCCGCAGCACGGTTATGGCATCATGCAGCAGACGGAGCAGCTTTCCGGGGGCAGAGTTCATCTTGCCGCCGGGACGCTGTACGGCGCATTGACCTCCCTGTGCGAAAAAGGCTGGATCCGTCCCCTGCCCGCTGAGAGCGGCAGCCGCAAAAAGGAATACCAGCTTACCGCAGAGGGCGTACAGATTTTAAAGCACGAGCTTGCCCGCTTGCAGCAGCTTGTGGCAAATGGTGAGAGCATCCTGAAGGAGGAAGCCTTATGAAGGAAAAGAAAACCGTTTTCAAGCTTTTCTTTGTGTGGGATTTTGAAAAAGAAGAGCGCTGGCTGAACGAGATGGCACAGGAGGGCTGGGTACTGGACAATACCGGGTTTTCCTTTTATACTTTTGTGCGCTGTGAACCGGGCGAGTATATCATCCGCTTGGAGATGAACCCCAGCAGTGATTACCGCGCCTTTGTAAAGGAACTGGGTGCAGAATATATCGGCGGCTGCGTCAACTGGGTGTACTTCCGTCGGAAAGCGGAGCTTGGCAGCTTTGAGCTACTCTCAGATATCGACTCCCGTCTGACGCATCTGAGCCGAATCAATCGGATGCTTTCCCTGATCTGTCTGGCAAACCTGATTCTTGGCATAATGAACTCTCTGAATCAGGCTCGCTACGGCTGGCTGAACCTGTTGTGCGCAGCAATGCTCTCCTATGCACTGGGACGTATCCACGGCATGAAAGTAGCGCTGGAAAAGGAACGCAGTTTGCACGAATGATTTGTCAATCCCTTCTTCGCCACAACCGCAGAGAAAAAAGCGGCGTATCTTTGGATAAAAAGACCATAGCAAACTGTTCTCCATCGTGATACAATAGCAAGCGTTGTGTGCCGCCGCCCGGCGGCCGTTTGGACTGCTTGAACACAAAGGAGAAGGAACCATGGAACAGCTTTTTCTGATGCCCGGTGAAGAACGATACGAGCGCTTCAAGGATGGCAACGGTGTTCCTAAGGTACACTACTCCTACCGCTCTATGCGCGGTGCCTTCTTCGACTGCGAGAGCCGCAGCTTAGAGGAAGCCCAGCGTCTGTGCGAAAACTGGCTTGTGGGGCAGGATCGCTGCTACCGCAATTAACATAAAACCATAACCCCCCTGCCGTATTTGCAGCCTTTTTTGCAAAACGGCAGGGGGTATTTTTGTTATATAGGCTTTACTGCCACACCTGCGCACAGACAAGTTCCAATACACTACCGGCGATGCAACGGGATTTATCCGAGATCAGGAAGCAGTTGGAAAGCTCCTCCCGCCGGGGGTCGATATCCGCGATCTTAAAGTCCGGCGTAACCGGATAGCCGCTGCGCAGCAATCCGCGCAGAATGCCGGGAATCTGTGCTGTGACCGGGATATCAGCTCCTTCTGGGGTGCGGATAGTGGCGATAGTCTCGCCCTTCTCTACTAAATCGCCGATTTTACGCACATTCATAAAAACACCGGCGGCCTGTGCATGGATCACCCGCTCTGCACCGTACCCGCCAATAATGCCGGGGATGCCGGTATTGGGGATAGCACTCCCCTCCCGGATGATCCGGCCAAGCCGGTGGCCGCGCTTGGTCTCCACTACGGCGTCCACGTCCTGCCCAGCAACAAAGCCGGGGCCAAGGGCGATGGTCAGCGGTGCCATATTCCGGCAGGTGCCAAGGTTGCGCTTGGCCAGAATGGCATCCACTACGACCTCCGGCTTTGCCCGGGCAATACAGGCCCCCTCTGGGTCAACGAGCACCGGAACAGCGCCCTGCGCCCAGACGGACTGTGCCTGTTCCAATGCTTCAATGCGGACAGCGCGCAGACCCTCAACAGTGGCTTCGCCTTCATACACTGCTTCACACAGAGCTACCTGACGGCGGATGGCTGCGGGCCGTGTTGTTTCCAGCACCAGCACCCGCAGCCCGGCGCTCCACAACCGGTGGATGGTACCGGTGGCAAGGTCGCCGCCGCCGCGCACGATGATCAAAGCGTCCTTTTTCATTTTATTTCCTCCCCGGGGAAAAGTGTCTGCAATAGCACCTCCATGGAGCCGCCACAGGCAGCAACAGCCGCATCCTCGTTTTTGCCGTCAGCCGAAAGCTGCAGGCATTGCAGGGCGGGCACAGCCTGTGCCAACAGCTTCTGAGCCGCCTGTACCGTGTAATGCTCCATAATGCCGCCGCCCACACTGCCCACGGTACTGCCATCGGGCAGAACGAGCATTTTTGCGCCAACATCCCGCGGGGTGGAGCCGTGCCGCGCAATAATAGTAGCCAGTACCGCCGGGGTATGGGCTTTTTCTGCCTGCACCATCGCATCCAGCAATGTGACGGGATAGCCCTCGGTCTGGGGGCGGGCATTTTTGACCTGCACGATCTGCGCCAGAATGGAAAGCGCGATCTCCGCAGCCGTCTGTGCACCAATGGCAAGGCCGATGGGTGCGCAGAGTGCATCGATCCGCTGGCTGTCCAGACCGTTCTCCAACAGCTGACGGCGCACCAATGCAGCACGGCCACGGCTGCCCATCATGCCCACATAGGCCGCAGGCTTTTGCAGAATCCGGGTAAGGCAGTCCAGATCAAAGACGTGGGAGCGGGTCAGCACCGCAAAATAGGTCTCCGCCCCGCCGGGCACATCCTGAAGCGCCTGCGCAAAGGGAGCGCAAAGCACGGTATCCGCTCCGGCGGCGCGCAGCTGCTGGGCAAATTCCTCCCGGTCATCTATGGCAAGCACTGGCATGCCGAGAAGCTTTGCCTGCTTTACAAGGGCAGCAGCAACATGACCGCCGCCGCAGACCACCAGCTGCGGCACCGCACCAAAGCGCTCGGCAAATACCCGCCGCCCGTCCAGCGTAAGAAAGCCTGTGGCAGTACAGGCTTGCAGAGCTGAAAGCTGGCGCTGCAGAAGCCCAGTACTCTGGGTCTGCCACAGGTCGTCTCCGTCCCGCAGCAGCAGCTGACTGCCTGCCTCTGCGCCTTCCAGCACGGTAGCCAGCGTATAGTTGCCGGTCTGGCTTGTACTTTGCAGAACGTCTGCAAGCGTTTGTCTGTTCATTGGTGTTTCTCTCCCTTAATTATTGCTCCACAGGTGTTACCTTATCAAACTGTGTCTGATCCAGTTCTGCCTGCCAGCTTTGCCAGTCCTCCGGCAGCATACGCCATGCAAGTCCGCACCCTGCCGAGATCTCACGCGGCAGCGGGATCAGCCGTCCGGGCACCTGCCGGGCATGGCATTGCTTTTCCCACTCCATAGCCTCTAAGGTAGTACGGAAGGAAAGCACGATATAGCTTCGTTTTACTCGCATAAAATCTCCCGGGCAAGTGCGCAAACTGCCTGCGCTGCCTGCTGTACCTCCTGCTCCGTATTGAAATGGGAAAAGCTGAACCGTACCACGCCCTGCTCGGCCGTGCCAAGGGCCTTGTGCATCAGCGGAGCGCAGTGCGCCCCGGCACGCACGCAGATGCCGTAGTCTTCCCACAAAATATCTGCCACCCGGGCAGAATCCTCCAGTGCGATGTTCAGTGCCACAATGGGTGCGCGGGGCTGCATGGTCATATCACCGTATACTGTTACGCCCGGTGCAGTACGAACCTGCTCATAAAACAGGCGGGCAAGGGCGTTTTCCCGGGCAGCAAGGCTTTCTACGCCCTGCTCCAGCAGCCAGCGCACACCGGCGCAAAGCCCCGCAAGGCCGTGCACGTTCAGCGTGCCAGCCTCCAGTGCGGTGGGCATCTGCAAGGGGTGCATTTCGTCAAAGCTGTGCACGCCGCTGCCGCCAACAAGGAGCGGCGCAATTTGTAACCCGGGGCGCACATAAGCTCCGCCGGTGCCCTGCGGTCCCAGCAGAGCTTTGTGCCCGGTAAAGCAGAGAGCATCAATGCCCAGCTGCTGTACATCAATGGGCTGCGCACCGGCAGTCTGGGCTGCATCCACGATCAGCAGCAGACCGTGCCGGTGGGCAAAATCCGCTGCGCGGGCAAGGTCGATGCCATTGCCGGTCACGTTGGAAGCCCCTGTCACCACCAGTGCCAGAGTCGTGGGACGCAGCAGCGCTTCCCACTGGTCATAACAAAGCCGTGCAGCGTCATCCACCCCGGTATAGGAAACCTCTACTCCCTGCGCCCGCAACCGGTATAGCGGGCGCAGAACGGAGTTATGCTCGCATACCGTTGTGATGACATGATCCCCCGGATGCAGCACACCGTTCAGCACCGTGTTCAGTGCCATGGTCGCATTGGCGGCAAAAGCAATGCAGGAAGGGTCTGGCGCATGGAAAAGTTCTGCCAGCGCCAGACGGGTGTCCAGCACGATCCGTGCGGCGTGAAGGGTGGGCTCGTGTGCGCCGCGCCCGGAGTTGCCTGCCGTGTGCAGTGCCTCCAGAATAGCCTGTTCCACCTGCGGTGGTTTATGCAGAGTGGTAGCCGCGTTGTCTAGATAGATCACGGTTTTACCACGTTTCCGGCCTGTGTCAGCTTTTCGGCAATGGTGTACATATTGGTCACGCTGCCCACAGCCAGCTTCTCGGTAAGGCCGTAAAAGTTCAGGCAGGTACCGCAGGTCAGGATTTCCACGCCCTGTGCCTCCAGTTCCTTGAGATCCTCCAGCATGGCAGAGCCTTCACAGGTCAGCGCCGCGCCGCCGTTATAGAACAGAATGGTCTTGGGCAGCTTGTCCTGCTGGGTCAGTGCAAATACAAAGGCCTTGAGCAGGGTCTTACCCAACTCCTCGCTGCCTTCGCCCATCGTGGCAGAGGCAATCGCAACCACCGTATCGGTGCGGGCATCGGGGGTGCAGACAGGATCCTGCTCTGCCGGGGCGCCTGCTGCTTCGCCCAGCGTGAACAGCACGCGGTATTTTCGTTCTTCCAGCTTTTCGGCGCTGTACTGATAGCCCTTCTGCTGTGCCATCTTGGTCAGGTTTTGCACAGCGATCTCGTTGTCCACAAGTACCTCCACCTGTCCTGCGCCCTGCAGCTCGGAAATGGCCTTTTTCGCTTTGACGACAGGCAGCGGGCAGGCATCGCCCAGCGCATCTACTTTGATAAATTCAGCCATGTTGATTACTCCTCTCATTTGTCCATTACAGTGATCTCAATTTTCTGCTTCGGCAGGATCTCTCCAACAATACTTGCGGGCAGACCTGCGACGCGCAGTTCCTGTTCTAGTGCCGCGGCATCCGCCGGGTCTACCGCCAGTAGCAGTCCGCCGGAAGTCTGCGGGTCGAACAGGACTTCCTCCATGGCAAAGCTTACGTTTTTAAACCGAACGAACGGCCCGGTATGGTTGCGGTTGCGCTGCCCGGCGGCGGTGTACAAAAACGCATCGGCTGCTTTTTGGGCACCCGGCAGCACTGGCACGGCATTTGCATGGATGACGCAGGAAAGTTTGCCGCCCATCATTTCATGCAGATGGCCGAGAAAGCTGAAGCCGGTCACATCCGTAGCGGCATGGACGCGGTACTTGCGGCTGATCTCTGCCGCTGTTTTGTTCAGAGTGGTCATGGAGCGAATGGCGGCTTCCATCTCCTCCGGGGCGGCTTCGCCCACACGGTTTGCCGTGCACAGCAGCCCCACACCCAAAGCCTTGGTCAATACCAGCTTGTCGCCCGGCATACCGGTGTCGTTCGTATACATCCGGTGCGGATCTACAAGGCCAGTTACAGAAAGACCGTATTTCACCCCGCTGTCTGCAATGGAGTGCCCGCCTGCAAGACTGCCGCCGGCTTCTGCCACCTTTTCAGCACCGCCGCGCAAGATCTCGCCCAGCACGTTCAAATCCATATCCTCCGGGAAGCAGACCAGATTCAGTGCGGTCTTCACCTCGCCGCCCATGGCGTAGACATCGCTCAGGGCGTTTGTGGCAGCGATTTGCCCAAAGGTATAGGGGTCGTCCACCATCGGCGGAAAAAAGTCCACAGTCTGCACCAGTGCAATGTTGTCCGTAATGCGGTAGACTGCGGCATCATCCCGGCTGTCGTAGCCAACCAGAAGATCCGGATCTTTTTCGCCCCGGGGCAGCTTTTCCAGAATACGGCTCAGCACCCCGGCACCCAGCTTTGCGGTGCAGCCGCCCCCGGTACAGAATACGATCTTATCATCCTTGCTCATGCACGCTCCTCCTCTTCAAAATGCGTCAGCACACACGGAATGCCATGTTGACGCAAAAGCTGTTGTATCTGTATGCCCTGCTGGCGCAATTCTGGCGTATCAGCCTGATTGAGCACAGCGTAAAACTGCCGGTCACCCACCGCCTTGCGGCCACCCTGCGCGCTTGCAAGCAGCTGTGCCAGCACAGACGGTGTAAGAGGCGCATCCGGCGCAGCCGCTAAAAACTGCGGACGGATGGTATCATAACGGAAGCAGGCCTCCCGCAAGGGCCTATCCAGCGCCGAAAGTCCTGCTACCGCCAAAACGATATCGCTTTGCGACAGCAGCACCGGCTCGTGCGCTGCCGGGAGCTTGCAGGGGTGGTGCTTTGCCCCGTCTGCTTCTATAAACACCGCATCCGCCTGTGCCATCCGGCGCAAAAGCTGCGGCTGCGGCAAAGTCAGCTTCCCGTTTTCTGCCGGGGTTCCGATCACTGCATAGTGACCCGCTTGCCATAAGGCGGTAAGCGCTGCGTCATCCGGTGCATAGCAGGCTGCCGGTTGCCGGATGTGGGTGGTGGTAGTCATAAGCACCCGCCATCCCTTGCGGGCACAGTGGTCTGCCATGGCATACAGTAGGGTCGTTTTGCCCCCGCCGCCTACCAGAGAAACGATATGCCCTTTCTCTGCCAGAAACGGAAGCTCTTTTTCGTTCAGCATCTGCTTTTAGTGCTTGGCTGCAACTGCCATTGCGATCTGTTCCGGGGTAATGGGCAGCTCGTAGAAGCGGGTGCCGATGGCATTGTAGATGGCGTCCGAGATGGCGGGCAGCGGCGTATTGATGACCACCTCACCGATGGACTTTGCGCCAAAGGGGCCGTTGGGCTCATAGCTATTCTCAAACTCCACATGGATATGCCCGATATCGTTGCGGGCAGGGATCTTGTACTGGAACAGAGAGTTCTCCTCCGGGTATCCGTTTCTGTCGTAGGTGATGTTCTCGGTCAGGGTCATACCGATGCCCTGCAAAATACCGCCCTCTGCCTGCACACGGGTCAGGTTGGGGTTGATGGGGGTGCCGCAGTCCACGCAGGCGTCAAATTCCAGCACCTTCACCTCGCCGGTCTCGGTATCCACCTCTACCTCGGCAGCGCCCACCATATACGGTGGCGGCGACAAAGGCGAGGTATGGGTCTCGGTAAATTCCAGCGGGATCTTATGGCCAAACTGAGAAGCAAAGGCGATCTCGGACAGGGTCTTTTGGCGGGTGGGGTCAGCGCTTTCAAACACGACTTTGCCATCAAACTCCACAGCATCCGCCGGGCATTCCAGCAGCTCTGCGCCCAACTTGCAGATCTGTTCCCGCAGCTTCATGGCGCACTTTTCGGTAGCCTTACCGGTGACATAGGTGGTGCTGGAGGCGTAGGAGCCGGAATCGTAAGGAGAAGAATCCGTATCCGCACCAAAGACGGTAATATTATCCAGCGGGCAGTCCAGAACCTCGGCAGCGATCTGCGCCAGCGTAGTATCGCAGCCGGTGCCCATATCGGCAGCACCAATCATAAGGGTATAAAAGCCGTCATCGTTCAGTTTGAGGGTAGCACTGCCCACGTCCATGCCGGAAATGCCGGAGCCTTGCATGGCCATACCCATGCCTACGGCACGGATCTTGCCGTTGCCCACATCCCGGGCGGGGTACTTGTGCTCCCAGTCGATCATCTCGCGCACCTTGAGCACGCACCGGTCCAGCGCGCAGCTGGTATTTACCGCGCCGTAGTAGGCGGGCATCACATCGCCCTCCTGTACGGTATTCTTCAGGCGCAGTGCAATGGGGTCCATGTTCAGCTTGTGCGCCAGCTCGTTCACGGCAGATTCCACCGCAAACAGACCCTGTGTAGCACCATAGCCGCGGTATGCACCGGCAGACATGTGGTTGGTGTACACCACATCGCTGACAAAACGGAATGCCTCGGCCTTGCCGTACAGCGGAATGGACTTATGACCGGACAGGCCCACGGTAGTGGGGCCGTGCTCGCCGTAAGCACCGGTGTTGGACAGGGTGTACAGGTCAATGCCCTTCACGATGCCGTCCTTGGTAGCGCCCAGACGGACGTGCATCTCCATCTCGTGGCGCGGCGAGGAAGCCGTCTGGCTTTCCACACGGCTGAAGATGAGCTTGGAGGGCTTTTTGGTCATCCAAGTCACAAAAGCCGGGTACACCTCGCTGACCGCGGTCTGCTTAGCGCCAAAGCCGCCGCCGATGCGGGGCTTGGAGACACGCACCATGGACTTGGGAATGTGCAGTGCATTGGCAATGTTGCGGCGGGCGTGGAACACGATCTGGGTAGAGCTGAGCACATTCAGCCGCCCATAAGTATCAATGGAACAATAGGTGCGGAAGGTCTCCATCATGGCCTGCTGACAGGCCTTAGTGTGGTACACATGGTCGATGACCACATCGCACCCGGCCAGCACAGCGTCGATATCACCATTGCCGCATTCATCATGAGCGCAGAGGTTGCGCTTGTTGTCGGCGCCCACGGGGGCAAGGCTTTCCCAGTTATCCTCCGGGTGCACAAGGATAGGATTATCCTTTGCGGTGTGGAAATCCAGCACAGCTTCCAACACCTCGTAGTCTACCTTGATAAGCCTGAGTGCCTTGTCCACGCACTTTTCGTCTTTACCGGCTACGATGGCTACCACATCTCCCACAAAGCGGACGTGGCGATCGATCAGCAGACGGTCGTAGGGGCTGGCCTCCGGGTAGGTCTGGCCGGCCTGCGTGTAACGGCGAGCATCCTGCGGCACATCCTCCCAGGTAAAGACAGCCTCGATGCCGGGCACTTTTTTGGCAACGGCGGTGTTGATGCTGCGGACGATGGCGTTTGCATGGGGCGAGCGCAGCAGCTTGACGATCAGGCAGTCCTGCGGGATGATATCATCCATATAGACAGGCTGGCCGGTAACCAGCTGCATCGCGTCTTTTTTGCGGAATGGTTTGTTGACGGTTTTCACTGTACGCCCTCCTTCTGCTTTTTCCATGCCAGAAAGCTCATAATGCCGCGCAGCTGGCCTTCGTAGCCGGAGCAGCGGCACAGGTTTCCGGCAAGGTATTCCTTCACCTGCTCTTCAGTGGGGTACGGCTGCTCCCGGAACAGAGCCAGTGCATTCATAATAAAGCCCGGGTTGCAGAAACCACACTGTTCTGCACCCTGATCTGCAATAAAGGCACCAAACTCGGCAGCCTCTTCCTGCAAGCCCTCCAGCGTAGTGATCTTGTGCCCATCGGCGCGGGCTGCCAGCACGGAGCAGGACAGCACAGGCTTATCGTCCATAAACACGGTGCACAGACCGCAGTTGGAAGTTTCGCAGCCGCGCTTGACGCTCTTGCAGCCGTGTGCACGGACAAAATCGATCAAAAGCATATCCGGAGCGATCTCCTCGGACACCCGGATGCCGTTCAAGGTAAGTGTGATCTGCATTTACTTTTCCTCCTGCATTTTACGCTGTTCCAGCTCCAGCACTGCGCGCTTTGTCAGCACGCCTGCCAGATGCCTGCGGTATTCGGCGCTGCCGCGCATATTGGAGCCGGTAACGATCTGCGCTTTTACGCCTTCGGCAAACTGTGCGGCAAGCTGTTCTGCCGCAAGGGCAGGCTCTGCCGGAAGCTCGAACCGCACGGCGCGCAGCGGACGCGCACCAATCACGATGCGGTAATCTCCGGTCTCCATCCGGGCGGCGGCACAGGTCAGCACCGGGATATCGGTCTGGCTGTTGCGCACCGACTGGTAATAAAGCTGCATCGGTGTCTTTTTTACGATCAGCCGCACCAGAATGTCCCGGTCGTAGGGGCGCTGGGCATATTCCTGCAAAGGCAGGATGCCGCCTTTGTACAGTTCTACATCACAGTCCATGGCAAGGAACATGGTCAGCACGTCCGAAAAGCCGAACCGGCTGTAAATGCTGCCGCCCACAGTAGCCAGATTGCGCAGCTGCACGCCCACGATATGGCGCACAGCCTCCCGCATAGCGCCGTGGGTGTAGGCGGCAAGCCCCGGGTGCTGTTCCAGCTGGCGCAGGGTGACCATAGCGCCGATGGAAAAGCCCTCCTCGTTCTCCTCAATGGTATCCAGTCCCAGACCGGAAAGGTCGATGGCGGTGCCGACATTGATGGTTTCCATCTTCAGCCAGATCATGCCGCCCAAAATGCGGTTTGGTTTTTTCTGGTTCAGCTGCCACGCTTCCTCCAGACTTTCTGCCCGCTTGTATTCTCGGATCGTCATCATGTGCAGTACCTCTCTTTTCTATCGCTGCGATATCTCTGCTTTTATTTTAGCACAGCTTTCGGTATAATACTATTATAAAATGCTGCTGAAGGGGTGTATTTGTATGAAAAAGTCGCTTACAGTCGGCTGTGTGATCATGGCTTCCGGGCTGAGCCGCCGGTTTGGTGCAAACAAGCTGCTGGCAGATTTTTGCGGGCAGCCCATGCTCTGCCGGGCCTTTGCCGCTACCGCTGCACCTAGTATCTCCGCCCGCATCGTGGTGACCCGCTCGGAGGAGGTGCAGGCACTGTGCAGGGCGCAGGGCGTCCCGGTGCTGCTGCACAGCCTGCCTGGCCGCAACGATACCGTTCGGCTGGGGCTTTCAGTGCTGCTGAAGCAGCTGCCGGAGCTTAGCGGCTGTATGTTTCTCCCCGGGGATCAGCCCCTGCTGCGCCGGGAGACAGTAGAAGCCATGACCGCTCTTTTCTGCCGTGAGCAGCCCTCCCCGACAGAATGGCAAAAAGAAACAGAACGGGAGATCTTCCGTCTGGGTGCCGTGGCCGAAAACGACCCGGCGCCGCTTGTTGGAAGTCCCGTTCTGTTTGGAAGCAGTTTCTTTCCGGAACTGCTCGCCCTGCCGGAAAATAAAGGCGGCAACATACTGCTTAAAAAGTACCCTGCGCAGGTGCGCACGGTCTGCATTGCGGACAGCGCAGAGCTGCTGGATGCAGACACCCCGGAGGTGTTGCAGCAGCTGGAAGCCCTTGCCCGGCAAAAAAATTAAAATTTATTCTGCCATATCGTTCTTGGGCAGCAACACGTTCAGCAGAATTGCCACAAAGGCGGCCGGAACAATGCCGGACTCGCCGCAGATCAGCTGGAGGGCCTGCGGAGCCTGTGCCAGAATGCCGCTGTTGGCACCCATGCCGTAGCCCACGCCCAGTGCCACGGACACGATGGTCAGGTGGCGCGGGGTCATCTTTTCCTTGGTGATCAGCTGGATGCCGCTGACCACGATGGAAGAGAACATCATAACGGCAGCACCGCCCAGAACGGCCTGCGGCATGATAGAGATCAGCGCGCCCAGCTTGGGGATCAGGCCGCAGAGGATCAGGAACACGGCACCGGAGGCCAGTGCCATACGGTTAACCACCTTGGTCATGGCCACCAGACCCACGTTCTGGCTGAAGGAGGTATTGGGCAGCACGCCGAACAGTGCGGCAAAGGTGGAGCCGAGGCCATCGCAGATGACGCCGCCGGACAGCTCCTTATCAGAGGGCTCACGGTTCATGCCGCCCTCCATCACGCCGGAGATATCGCCCACAGTCTCCACTGCGGTAACGATGAACATGATCAGCACCGGCAGGATTGCACGGGCATCGAATACCACCTTGACCGGCATCAGCTTGGGTACTGCGAACCAGGAGGCCTGTGCCACCTTGTTCCAGTTGAGCACCCATGCCTTGGTGAACTCTACGCCATCAGCAGTCACGCCGGTAGTGGGCAGCACCAGACCCATAATGAAAGCAACCACATAACCGGCCAGAATGCCGATGAGGATGGCGGAGGAGCTGAGAAAACCGGTAGTCCAATGCTTGAAGAACAGGATGACCACCAGCACGAACAGTGCCAGAAGCAGGTTCTCCACAGAGCCGAAGTCCTTGGCCTTGTTGCCGCCGCCGAAGGAGTTGATACCCACCGAGATCAGCGAAAGACCGATGGAAAGCACCACCGTGCCGGTGACCACCGGCGGGAAGAACCTGCGCAGCGGCTTCAGGAAGAAGCCCAGCACACTTTCAAAAATACCGCCGATGATGGATGCGCCCATAATCGCGCCATAGGCCAGCACACCGCCGCCCATCGTGCCCACAACGCTGTTGAACACGCCGATAAAGCCGGAACTGGTACCCATGATGATAGGCACTGCGCCGCCCACGGGTCCGATGGTGAACAGCTGCACCAGCGTGACGATACCTGCCACGAACATGGCACTCTGCAGCAGGGTGACCTGCAGGTCTGCAAACTCGCCGCCTGCAATGCCACAGGCGCTGGTGATGATCAGCAGCGGGGTCAGGTTGCCCACGAACATGGCGCAGACGTGCTGCAAGCCCAGCGGGATCGCCTGCCGCAGAGACATTTTGGCTTCAAACTGATAAGCCGCTTCTTCAAGCTTGACTTCCTTCAAAAAATCCACTCTCCTCAAGGTTTTAAAGGTTTATGCGGTTCGGATGCTTTGCAAAAAAAAGCGAAAATATTATAGCAAAATGCAGATAAGATGTAAAATAAGTATGACTTTTGTATGAAAAATTGCTGTATCCCACAAGTGAACTTTTCTCCGGCAGACAAGCAAAAAAGCAGGACTTCCGCATGATTTGTCCAGCCTGATTCGGCTGGCATCATACAGAATCCCCTGCTTTTTTCGTGCTTTTCTCTGTTTTTTGTGCGATACGGAAAAATTTTTGTTTCTGCGGTCAGAGCAGTCCATAATCCCGCAAACAGCGCGTCAGCCCTGCCTGTGTAGTGTCAAATACGATGCCATGCGCCTGCAGCTTGCTGCAATCCATCGCAAGGTTCCTCACCCAGTCAGCTTCCTGAATATCGACCGTGATCCCCAGTGTCTCAGCAAACTGCCGGGCGGTCAGTACCATGTTTTCAGCGTTTTCACTGCCAAAGTTATAGACCCCGCCGGGCAGGGTCAGGGCAGCTTCCAGCAGTGCTACCGCCTGCCGGACGTAGGTGATGCCCCGGAAGTCCCGGACAGAAAAGCGGACAGATTCTCCCCGCTGCGCCGCACGCAGAAGGTTCAGCGGCAGGTTGCCCCGGATGGGCAGCCGGTAGCCCGGCAGGTCGTACATCCATGTGGCGCGCAGCAATACGGCACCCGGGCAGAGCGCCTGCACCCGCTGCTCCATTTCCAGCTTGTCCTGCCCGTACACATTGGCAGGCTTTAACGGAATCGTTTCCGGCAGCGGGCCGGACTGCTCCACACCGGCATAGACCTGATCCGAACTGAAGGCCACCAGCTTTGCGCCGGTCTCCGCTGCGGCACGGGCAAGCCAGACCGGCAGCTCCACATTGGCGCGGTAAGCCTGCTCCGGGTGATCGGCACAGTAACCGGTATCCGAAATGGCTGCGGTGTGCAGAATGCCATCCGGGCGCTGCTGCAAAACTGCTTGCCGCACGGCGTCCTCCCTTGCTGTTGCCAGAAAGCCTTTGGGAAAGGTGCACAGCTCGTAACGCCCCGCCCATTGCTGCACCACGCGGGAGCCCACAAAGCCGCCTGCACCGGTTACAAGGATCTTCTTCATTTTGTTCTCCCGCAATAAGGCATCAGATAAAAAATTCCAGCACGAACACCACGGCGCAGCAGCCCGCAGCCACCTGAAACAGACTTGCTCCAAACCATGCGGCGGCAATGCCCACCACCAACGCAACAGCACCGGCTGCCGGGCTCTGCGTTGCCTGAATGATGGCCGGAAAGGTCATCACAGCCAGCGTTACATAGGGCACATAGTACAAAAACGACTGGATAAAGCGGTTTTTGATCGGTTTGCGGATCAGCGTCAGCGGCAGGATGCGGATGACATAGGATACCAATGCCATGACCGCAATATAGATATAATTGTTATGCGTCATCTTCGTTTTCCTCCTGCCTGACCGGGAACAGCACCGCTGCTGCGCCGGAGATCGCCACCGTTAAAAGAATGGTGCGGGTACCCTCGGAGAGTGCCGAGATGCCCGGCAGATAGCTGCACAGAAAGCTCAGCGCAAAGCTGATGACGACCAGCACCGCAACGATCCGGTCTTTGCGAGCCGGCGGGATGATGATAGCCAAAAACATTCCGTACAGCGCCACACTCAGGGCGCTGACCACCCGCAGCGGCAGCAGATTGCCCGCAATAATGCCCAGCGCCGTACCGGAAGCCCAAGCCGGTGCCGCCAGCAGGATAGCGCCATAGGTATAGTACGGATTCAGGTTGCCCGGGCGGGCGATAGTAATGCCGAACAGTTCGTCCGTGACATCATAGCCGATGAGCAGCCGATGCCAGAAGGGCGTTTCCGGCGCAAAGCGCTGTGCCAGTGCACAGCTCATCAGCAGATACCGCGCATTGGCGATCAGCGTAATGACCGCCACCTCAAAATAGGTGGCGTTTGCCATGATCAACGCAAATGCGGCATATTCTCCTGCGGAGGCATTGTTCAGCAGGCTGACAAGAAACCCCTGAAACGGCGTAAAACCCGCCTTGCGCGCCGCGATGCCCAGCGAAAACGATACCGCAAAGTAGCCCAGTGCAATGGGCACGCCGTCCCGCATTCCGTCGCAGAACACCTTGCGGCTGAACTGATCCGCCCTTCCTGTTTGGACGAGCTGCGGCTCTAAAAGCCTCTGCTTCGATTCCATAGTTGATACTTCCCCTTTCCTATTTTGCAAACAGCAGATTCTATTATACTCCCCTGCGGGCAGAGAAGGAAGGGGTTTCGGGCTTTTTTTGTGTAAAATGCTACGGTCAAAATGCTTAGAGTTTGCGCTGATATAGGAACCACTTTGAATGTTACGGCTTGTTTGATCGTGCTGGAAGATAAAAACACCCCGGAAGGTTTCGTTTTTGAAGGACCTTCTGGGGTGTTGGTGCTATAAGGGATTACTCGAGCTCGGTAAGTTCAAATTGCGACTAAGCAAATTTGTTTAGTATATCTATCTTTGGATGTTCACTTTTCCATGAGATTGCCGTAGTAGATGTGGCTTGCTGATTTTTTAGTATCAGGATAGTATCACACAACCAGCGGGATCTCTGTGAGTATTATAACGTATTTACGTTCAGGATGCAACTGTCTTTTAAGGATTACTTCTTGCTTGCATCTGCCAGATAGTTTTCTCCCCATTTACACATCGCATCCAAAATAGGAATGATGCTTCTCCCAAAGTCGCTGAGCGAATATTCTACCTTTGGCGGCACAACAGGATAAACTTTCCGAATAACCAAGTTATCATTTTCAAGCTCCCGGAGCTGCTGTGTCAGCATTTTAGGCGTAGCCTTGGGAATCAACTTTCCTATCTCATTAAAGCGCAAGGTATTATCAATCAAATGCCACAGAATAAGTGCTTTATATTTCCCACCAATCAAATCGAGGGTTGCTTCAACCGGGCAGTTAAAGGTACTTGGACATTTCATTTTTCTCTTCCCTACACTATCTTTTTGGGTAGTATATAACAAAAAAGTGCGTTCTTGCTTTTTTGAAAACGACTGATAAAATCATAGCATAGGCCGATTGAATTATCAAGACCCTACACAAATTTACACTTCCAGAAAGGACCATCACATTATGGATTTTTTGACACTTGCAAAGAAACGGTATAGTGTACGCGCTTACACAAAGCAGAAGGTTGAGAAGGAAAAGCTGGATGCCATCTTAGAGGCAGCTCACGTTGCACCCACGGGTGGTAATTGCCAGCCTCAACACCTGATTGTAGTGCAGAGTGATGAGGGCCTTCGTAAAATTGGAAAGGCCACAAATATCTATGGTGCGCCGCTGGCAATTATCGTTTGCAGCGATACAAATAAGGTCTGGACACGTCCCTTTGATGGTAAAAAGCTGACCGATATTGATGCAAGCATCATTACCGACCACATGATGATGGAAGCCACCTACTTAGGTTTAGGAAGCGTATGGGTATGCTATTTCAAGCCGGACATCCTGAAGGCTGAATTTAAGATTCCCGACAACCTTGAACCGGTCAACATCCTTGTCCTCGGCTACGCCGACACCTCTCGTGAAAAGGCTCTGTCCGCAGATCGCCATGCAAAAATGAGAAACTCTCTTTCTGCCATGGTATCTTTCGAGAAGCTTTAACTTAAAATTATATCTTTATATCATTCTATTTTCTCTGGCATGTCCAACCATTAAGTTTTTCTTAATAGTTCCAACTGCTAAACTCGAACCATCCGGAAATCCCGGATAGTTGATAGACCACCCAAGTTATTAAGCATTCCTTAACAACTGCTCCGAACTCTTCGGAATTTCCGAAGAGTTGCCCCTATATACGCAGAACCCCCGTCAGCGCACACTGACAGGGGTTCTGCTCGTTTTTGATGGGATTGAGTAGAGCTTACTCAAACTCTACAACAGGATCCATTTCTTAAACAGTTTTGCTTAGAAGATATGTATTCCTGTTCTTCTGATTATTTGTGGTATCCATATTATCCTGAGTATGCCAGCAACGAGAAAGTCTATTACATCATGGAAGCCCTGAATGACGCAATCAACTCCCGAAAGAAGGTTTCCTTCCAGTACTTCACCTTCAACGTGCGGAAAGAGCAAAAACTGCGCCACGATGGATACACCTATGTATTCAGCCCATTTAAGCTGATCTGGAATTCTGGATTGTGACGCCAATGTCACGAAGGTGGAGAACACCTATCTGCGGCACAAGGTGATGACAGAAGCCGAGGATGAGACTGAACCCATATACCGCTTGGAAGAGTTTTTGTTTCTGCAGCCTCATTCCTTTAACATGACGGTCTTCTCTGATCGGCGTTCGATCATCGTTCTACACCAGAGTTTACCGCACTCGATGATCTGCTCCAGCGTCACGTTATAGTCGTTGTGATAATAACGGATAAACTGCATGGCGATGCCGTCCGAAAATGCAGAAACTTCCAGTTCAAGCAGGTGTTTATCACGAATAGAGTCGTCTTTGTTTACTGCCTCGTAAATGCGTCCTTTACAGATGTTGCCCAGATGACGCACAAAATTCGTCACTTCATCTGAGATGAAGATCAACCGGAAGAAGGAATCGTTCTTCTTGATATAGGCATAAATCTCATCAAAGAAAGGTTCAATGTCATGTACATTGGATATGGTTTTGTTCTCAAAGAAGGCTTTCAGTGTTTCGGCTTTAATATCCTCCGCAACGTGCCGCACATCATCATAGTGAGAATAGAAAGTGCTCCGGTTAATGTCCGCTCGCTGCACCAGCTCTGTCACTGTGATCTTGTTAATATTTTTCTTTTCGTAAAGCAGCTCTGCAAAAGTATCTCTTATGAGGCTTCTTGTTTTTACAGATGAAGCGTTCAAGTTCTTTGCCTTCATAAATTTCCTCCTGAATATATCGACAAATATGCGTTGAGTGTGGATATATCAACACTTCGCATAACATCAATGGTTGCTCCATAGTACATTCCTTATTATAATATAGACAGTGTTGTGATTTCAACACTGTTTTGAAAACTTTTCAGAAAGGAATGTATGCCATGAACATTTACAATCTGTTTTACAAGGCTCCCGCACCTGAAGGCATAGAAGAAAGGAACGCCCACATCATTGGCGGAGGAATGGCCGGCCTTGCGGCAGCGGTCTTTCTGATTGATGATGCCGGAATGCCGGGAAAGAACATCACGCTGTATGAAAAACGAAATTCCCTTGGCGGCTGCTGTGACGCTTATTCCGGGGAAGCGGGCTATATCTGCCCCGGTGAGCGTGAACTGGAGCCATTTATGGAGTGCCTTTGGTATCTGTGCAGCAAGATCCCGTCCTTGGAAGATCCATCGATCTCGGTGCTTGATGAATCAGTAAGAGCCAATAAGGATATGCCGATCCATTCCGAAAGCAGACTCCTGTGCAAACAGGGACATATTTACGAAAAGGTGCATGACTACCGCATGAGTCCGGAGCTGCTCCTGAAAATGGAGCACTTCACCAGCATCCCGGAAAAGGATCTGGAGGATATGACGATTGAGGACTATTTCGGAAAGGACAGCGAGTTCTTCCATAGCTCTCTGTGGTGGTGCTATCACTCTATGCTGGCTTTTAAGCCCTATCACAGTGCATTGGAGGCGCAGCGGTATTTCAACCGATTCGGACTTCTGAACAGGCTCGACTATCTGGAGGGCATTCTGCATACAAAACGCAATGACAAGGATTCTGTGATCAAGCCGATTCATAAATGGTTGGAGGATCAGGGTGTCACCTTCCGTATGGACACTGCAGTCTATGATCTGGAAATGGATGAGGCCTGCAATACGGTTTACGGTATTAAGATCAAGAATCAGGAAACCATTCCTGTAAGAGCTCAGGATTACGTCCTTCTTACCAGCGGCTCCATGATGACAAACGCCTCCTACGGTGATAATACACATATCGCTGAAATTAACCGGGACACGGAAGATATGGGCTTGTTCACGGTATGGAAAAACCTTGCCGCACGGAATAAAAAGTTCGGCAATCCAGATAAGTTCTTAAGCCATATCGACAAGACCAAATGGATGAGTTTTTTCCTCACCGTAGAAGACTATCCCGAATTTTTTGAACGATTGGAGAAGATGACCGGAAGCAAGAGCGGTACGGGCGGCGGAATCACCTTCATGGATTCCGGTTGGGAAATGTCGCTGGTCATTTATGATAGGGACTATTTCCCGGATCAGCGGGAGAAGAACCGTGACGTTCTGTGGGGAGATGGCCTGTTTGGAGAGCGTATTGGCAGCTATATCAAAAAGCCTATGGCGGAGTGCACAGGAAATGAGATCATTGAAGAGATGCTGTACCATTTTGGAATGTTGGATATGAAGGATGAGGTGCTGGCACATTCCCATATCTCTACCTGTATGATGCCCTATATCACCTCGCAGTTCATGCCTCGCAAGGAAAGCGACCGCCCGACGATCATTCCAAAGGACTGCACAAATCTCGCTCTCATTGGACAATATGTCGAGGTTCCCCGTGATGTGGTGTTCACCATTGAAACCTCTGTCCGCACACCGCTGGAGGCAGTTTACATGCTTACGTGTCTGGATAAGGAAATCATCGAGGTGAATCCTGCCAGATATGACCTTCGCTATATCAAAGAAAGAGTCATGAAATTCGGCGGTATGAAGGGTAAGATTACGGAGGAAGACCTTCCGAAGATCAATCCTCTCAAACTGTGGCTTGGGAAGGCAAAGCTGATAAAAGAGCTCTTGAAAAAGGCAAACGAGATTCCGCCTTATTACATCATGTATCCGGGCAGAGATAAGAGCATAGCACTAAAGGATTCTGTTCTGAAACCACAGTTTCCGAAAGACAGTAGATAATCATTCATTACAAACAGGCCGCGAGACGGAAATCAACCATCTAAGCGGCCTGTTATATTATTCCCTATATCGTGACTTCCTTCCTGTCCTTGAAGGTAAATACCACATTGTCATCATAAGTTGTCGCCCTTTGGCTGACTGTATTATGGCAGATTTCGGGCAAAAATGAAATAACCCAAGAGTCATCCTCTTGACTCCCGGTTTATGAAGGAGAAATAGCCTTCGATAACACAAAAAAGCAAAATATCTTTTTTGGTGCAACGTGCCATGTTGTGCAACCAAAAAAGATATTGCACCGGAAAACCCCGATACCACAACGGTTTCGGGTTTTTTTCGTGCCCCGATTTAGGCTGATGCCTATGATGTAGGGAATTTCAAATTATAATTTATTTCTCCATTACACGCCATTGCTGGCACTCCTATTATATCATGAAAGTCAATCATTTGGACATCAGAACGTGAAAAAGCGGCAGCATCCGAGTTGCCCGAATGCCGCCGCACTTACTGTTATTTACCTGCTGTCACGATCCACCTGTTTTCTTCCAAACGGTATTCCGTGAGCTGCCAGCACATCTCTCAGCTTTTGATTCTCTTTTCTGAGGCTGTCATTCTCGGACTTCAATTTGCCACGCTCCATCTGCTCACGAATACTGTCCCTGGAACTGAGCTTTTGTTCCAGTTCCGCAATCTTATTCCTCAGCCCGGCAATGATACCCTTAAGCTTATCAATAAAGCTATCCTTTTGGACCAACTGCTCCGTCAACTGGTCTACCTGTTTCTGTAATCCGATATCTTTCCGCTTATAGGTCACGTACTTTTTAGCGGCAGTTTGGAGAGTATCATATTCGGCTTCTGTCATTGACACCTTGCCGGTCAACGCAGATCTCTTTGGCTGCACTTTCTCAATTTCCGCAATCTTGACCTGCTGTTTTTCGACTGTAGCAAGTACAGCTTCTATCTCCTTCACTTCAGCCTGTGCCTGTTCAGCCTGCTGATCAAGAGCCGCTATTTCTGACTTCTTCTCCGTTACCTTCGCATCAAGCTCCGCCACCTCCTCTGAGCGAACCTTCTTTTCGTAATCCAGTACCGACAGGTGCTTCTCATGAGTGCCTTTGTGTTCCCACTCAAAACCATATCGCTCCATAACCATTGCAAGATGCTCTTTTTCAGACTGTACCCATTGGCTCCATTCCGTCTCCCTTCGAGTACCTCCTTTGAAGCCCTGTGCAGCCAGAGCTTGTTTCAGTGATACCCTGGTATCAAGGCCGCGCTTGCTGCCGGTAATAAAAGGCACGAAATCAATGTGGATATGGGGCGTTGCCTCATCCATATGGAGATGGGCTGAGAATACACACAGATTAGGATTTCGCTCTGCAAATCCTCTGTAGTATTCATCCAGAGCCGCTTTTGCCTTTGCGCCCACATCAGTAGTTGCTCCGGTATCATCGCAGTTACCGATTTGAAGAATCAGCTCATGGAATGGTTTCTCCTGTTTTCCTCTGCGGATCTTCTCGTAATAATCATCTATTCTTCGGTCAGATCTTGTCTGCTTGGCATTAAAGCGTTCCAGTGCATCATCGAACAGCCGGTGATACACCTCCCTGATATCTTCATTACAGTAATTGATATTCAGGGGAGTGCGTTCCGGGTCCGTGTTCTTCGCATTGAACTGGCGGCTGTTATGACTGACAGATCCTTTACCTACCATTGCACTGATGGTTCTCATCATATCAAATACATCACTTCCTTTGTAACGCCGCATCGGCGGCGGGTTCTGTTACTCTTGTCAAGAGTAACGCAAAAGCACTTTTGACAGACGTTCCGTCCATCAAAAGATGCCTTTGCGCCCTGCCGGGGGCTTCCGTCTGCGGACGGGGTTTCGCTGTACCTCGCCGCTGCCCGGTCCAACACCACCTTCCTGCGTGATTGCATTCACAGGAGCGTGACACGCTCCTGTACTTTGCCAATAGAGGGACTCACCAGCGGAAGCTTTCTGGCACGCCTCGTCTGTCCAGATACTCCTGCCGAGCCTGCTCCCGCTGTTCCTCGGTGGGTGCTGTCTTGTACTGGGCATACAGCTCATGCCGCAGCATCGCATCCAATTTTTGCTCCAGACCCTGCTCAATGACCTCTTCGTACTCATTTTCGCCGCTCAAATGATAATGCAGCAAGGCGACGAAAAGTTCCTGCGAAATCTGCACATTTTTCATCATTATCACCATCCCGTGTCGGTTGTGTCGATTGTGACGGTATTTTACATAGTAGCAAAAATACCGTCACAACCGTCACGAATCGTCACGCCCCAGAATTTTCCAGCGTTAATTTGACTACTCTGCCCTCATGGGTGCGCTTGCTTTCGTACCGAATTCCATAATCGTTGTAGAGCCTGTCGGCACTCACGTTCAGCTTCCGGGTCAAGATGTTTGCCTGTATGCTCACATCAGACAGACGTTCCAGCAGCTCCGTGGGCGTACCGCTCCACTCTGGCTGTTCCGGGCTGAGCATCTTTGCCACCGCTTCCAGAAGCGGGTCGGGCGGCAGCTTCCAAAGTTCCGTTTCGGCTCCTTGGAACTCCCACACGCAGCGTTCCCGGTCAAACTCCAATGTCAGCTCCTGATCCGGCTGGTCACGCCCCACGATGTCCAGTAGTGCGGTGTTGTCCGTGCGCCGCTTCTTCTGCATGATGAACGCACCATCCGCTGCACCCAACAGACCGTTGGTGCCGGAGATCATATCAAAGCTGTCCTCGGCTTCCATCTTCCGGGTGTGATGAACCACCAGCAGGCAAATGCCGTACCTGTCGCTGAAAGTTTTCAGTTTGGTCACGATCTCGTAGTCGCTGGCATAGCTGTATCGGTCACCGCCGATCTCCCGCACCTTCTGCAGGGTGTCGATGATGATGAGCCGTACATCCGGGTGCTCCCGGATGAATCCTTCCAACTGCTGGTCAAGTCCCTCGCTCACGGACTTAGCTTGCGTTGCGAAGTAGAGATTGTTGGTCTCCTCTACCCCGAACATCCGGGAGAGCCGCCGCTGCAGCCGGGCGTAATCGTCCTCCAATGCCAGGTAGAGGACGGTGCCCTGATGCACCTCGTACTCCCACAGCGGAAGCCCCATCGCCACATGGTAGGCAAGCTGCCCCATGAAGAAGGACTTACCCACTTTGGGCGCACCTACAAAGAGGTAGGTGCCGTTGTACAGCAGGTCGTTCACGATGGGTCTCCGGGGTGGATACACCGTGTCGTACAGTTCGGTCATTGATACCGTGTTCAGCCCGAAATTGTTTGACTTTTTCGCGGCTTGCAGATTGATTTGCTTGTCCGAATTTGTTATAATATTGGTGCTAGTTTTGTGAGACGACTGTACCGCATCTGCGCCAACAGATGCACCCGGTACGGTCGTTTTTCTATTGTCCTTCATTCGCATTCCTCCTTAAGTCCGTTCAACGTCAGAGTTACCATTTGCAGGGTCTCCAGCAAGTCCGGCGGGACTTCTTCATCCACGGCCAGCCGCTGCAATTCCTGATAGATCAGCTCCATCTGGCCTCGTAGGGCTTTGTAGACCCTTGGGTTGCCTACCACGGTGATCTCCCGGTCAGTCAGGCGGCGGATGATATACTCCTGTTTGGTCAACCCGGAGAGCTTTACTTTGGCTTCTAGAACCTCATCCTCTTCCGGGGACATTCGGAAGGCCACCACCTTGTTCCGCCAGCGGCCTTGCTGGTCGAGTACTCGTTCCATCTTCATCCCTCCCTTCGCTCCATGTCCAGCTTCTGCGCCATCTCCTGCTGCTTTGAGGGAAAGAGGTGGGCGTACTTATAGGTGATGTCCACGCTCTCATGCCCCACCCGGTCTGCGATTGCCAGAGCCGAGAAACCCATCTCGATCAACAGTGATACATGGGAATGCCGCAGATCGTGGATTCGTATCCGCTTCACCCCGGCTTCCTTGGCTCCCCTGTCCATCTCGTGGTGCAGGTAGCTCTTGGTCACCTCAAAGATCCGCTGGTCTGGCTGGACTTTGTAGAGGGATTTCAGATAGTCTCTGATCTCGTCCGTCAGAAACTGCGGCATCTGGATGACACGGACGCTCTTGGGTGTTTTCGGGTCGGTGATCACATCCCGGCCTTTCAGCCTTTGATAGGATTTGGTGATGGAGAGCAGCCCCTTGTCCAAGTCGAAGTCTGCCGGAGTCAGAGCCAGCAGCTCGCCCTCCCGGATGCCACACCAGTAGAGAACTTCAAAGGCGTAGTAGGACTGCGGCTTTTCCATCATGACTTCTGCGAATTTGAGGTACTCTTCCTTTGTCCAGAAAAGCATTTCCTTGTGCTTTTCTGACCCCATGCACCCGGCTGTGGCTGCTGCGTTTGATTTCAGCCCGTAGAACCGGACGGCGTGATTCAGAATGGCACTGAGTTGTCCATGCAGCGTCTTGAGGTAGGTCGGCGAGTAGGCCTTGCCGTTTTTGTCCCGGTAGTTCAGCATCTCGTTCTGCCATGCGATCACATCCCGTGGCTTTATCTCGCTGAGCCGTTTTTCTTTGAAATACGGTAAGATTTTCGTTCGGATGATGTGCTCTTTGGTAGACCAGGTGTTTTCCCAGAGCCGCTTTTTCTTGTCCGTGATATAAATTTCCACAAAGGCTTCAAAGGTCATGGTCAGGTCTGCTGCCTGCTGAAGAAGAAACTCCCGCTCCCACGCCAGAGCGTCTTTCTTGGTGGCAAACCCCCGTTTCAGCTTCTTCTGCTTCACACCTTGCCAGTTCTCGAAGTAGAAGGAAGCGTACCATGTGCCCTGTTTGCTGTCCTTGTAGGCAGGCATCCTATCACTCCTCCCCTGCCCCGTAGATTTTCTCCTGATAGTACCTCCTGCTTACCCGGCCTCCTACGGTCGTGTAGCCTTTGGCCTTCACACCGACCCGGACCTCCCGGAAAAGCACATGGCAGTCAGTTTCCGCTATCGCCTGCTGGATGAGTTCTTAAAGGAGTGGCAGCTCCGTAAGAAGCAGCTCCGGGAGAAGCAGCTCCGGGAGGGCGAGATTACCAAGGAAGAGTATCTGGAATGGAAGCTCAACTGGCCACAAACCGCCGACGGCTGCGGCCGGTACGAACCGAAGAAAAAGTGGCGTAAAGAATAAAAGACACAAAAATGCCCTCTGAAAAACTTACCGTTTCTCAGAGGGCATTCTCATGTCTCTCTTTATGAATAATCGCCTGATAGTATCAAAGCAGTATCACAGAGCCTTTTGACTCTCAAAATATTGCATTGCATCAATACTTTTCAGGGTTTGCAGATTACTCGAGCTCGGTAAGTTCAATTTCTTACTAAACAAATTTGTTTAGTAAACCTATTTTTTGTGGGTTGCTTCTTCATGTGGTCGCTGTGCTCTATGACGTTCGCTGATTTTTTAGTATCAGGATAGTATCACACGGGGCAACAACCTCTAACTGTATTATAGCGTGTTTCAGCTCTTGATGCAACTACCTTCCAAGCAAAAAACAGCTGTATCGTTTCATTGAACAATCTCCGCTTCTATCCTATCATACCGCGATTCTGATTCCAACCATTCAGCTAACTTCCGAAGAATGAGCGCACTCTGTGGGAACGACCATTCCAATTCTCGTGCCTGCACTCGATAGTGCTCTGCCTCTTCATAAAGTTCCCGGCCATCCAGTACAATCCGTGCGCCACGCGAATTGATTTTTCCATATGCAACATCAACTGTCAACTTTTCGTTTTGCTGTGCCTCTAGAAAAGCTCGAACAAACTCATGTGGAAAAGCACCATCTTCGCCGTTCTCCCCTCTTCCTAAAATACGTCCAAGAATTTCCATAGACTCTCGTACAAGACATTCACACCATCGTTCGAATATTTCTTTATCCCGAAAAGCATCCTTCGGTAAAGTATAGTAATAGTACGCGTATCCTCTAAAAGATGCATTTTCATTTAAAAGATTCTTCATTTCTTCAGGAGAATAGAAAAGATATCGTTGCAAGCACTGCGGTAAATTTTGCAGTCGTTTCCTTTTATAAAGTAGCAAACAGCATCGAGCCCATTCATCAGAGTAGAATTGCTGATCCATCTCATTCACTAATTCAGAAAGATATCCTGTATCTTCCGGAGCAAGTCCTTGCTCCGCAATTGCTTCGAACACTTCCTTAAAACGGTCCAATAAATTTTCAATTTGCTTCCTCTGGTCATACAGGTATGGCAACAGCCCTCCGGGATGATATTTCAGAAGTTGTTGGTATTCCTTTTCACTATAGGCTGTCATGCTTCGTTTTTCCCAGTACGTCCGTTTTCGCTGCGGTGTAGTCAACCACTGCTCGACTTCTTCTCTCCGTAGCAAAGGCAAAAGTTGAAGTTTTTCTGCTTCTGAAAGTTTCTCAAAGACATCTGCCACTATCTGAAAGTTTCCATAATCGAAAAATCCAGCCAATACCTGCAACTTTCTCTGTACGCAAATAGATTCAGTCAATGTCTCAAATTCTTTATCTGCACTATTTCCAGCAAGGAACATGCCCCACAAATATTGATCTTCCATCATTTCCAGTAACTGTCGCACCGCATCCATTCCATATGTTGTTTTCAACTCTACGAATTTTGTAGTCCGAAGTTCTTCTGCATGATCTGCTTTCTTTTTCCACCCTTCATCTTCATCATTCAAAAGTTCTTCCATGGGCGGTCGATACCAATTCGAAAACATCCAGCCGAATTTATCAACTGGATCATTTGGTTCGGTGCAATGCAACCAAGTTTCCAGCACTTTTATCCAGTCTATGCAATCATATTTCTTGTCATCATAGAGTTCTGTTCTCAGCCAGTAGTTTATCGGCCGTAAAGCTGTAGAAGAGAATTGCGCCGCATCGAACCTCTTTGCCATCTCTAACAGAATGTCCTCTCCAAGCCTGCGATACTCTTTCAATATTTTTTCAATTTGCTCAAGCCATTTATTCTTCAGGGCCGTCTCATAAACCATTCTGGTAATTTCATCATAACAATCAAACAACTCTTGTTCTGAAATCAATGGATCAGATTTTCCCTTTTTCCCACGATGATGTCCTCGAATCAGCGAGTCTTTTTTTAGTAGTTCAATGCCAAATCCCACACCAAAAGCTGGCGTTTCCCGGAGCATTTGTATCATCAGTGTCTTTTTATCTTGGCTTCTCAATGCTGTATGTGAACTCCACAAGCAAAGTGCATCCAGCAAGTGTTTCTTTGCTGTTTCTACACGCCGATGTTCATTTTGTGTTCCTGACACTGCCATCTGATAGAGCATCCAACAAGCTTGTCGACTTGTATCTTCTCGTTCCACCAGTACATCCATTGTCCAAAGAATATCATTTTCACAATCCAATTGCTCGCGTTGCAGAAATTCAAGCACAACCATCGGTGCCGCTTCGGAGAGAGTCCGAAGTTCCCTCGTTAGACACTCCCTGCAGCCCTCAACATGAAAAAAAGAAAGAATTTCACTCACTCGCGAATCTATTACGTTTTGATTTGATCCAGTTTCTGCAAAGCAAGCATAATTTCGAAGCAATCGTTGCAGAACGCCATACCTTCTTCGATTTTGCGTTTCATCTGTACAAGACAAAGCTGTGCAGATTTCCCGATGCATCCGCTGTCCAACCGCACTTTCTATATCCATCTTTAGTGCTAGCCAAGATTCCTCGTCATTGACAATTTGATACCATTTGTCAATCTTCTGAATTGGGCTGTCGTCCATCCGCAGCAATGCTTCATACTTTCGTTCCACTACAGGATATGGTGTTCCAGCCAACCGGCTGATTAGATTCTGTTCTTCCTCATCCGAATTATCGTAATGCCGTAAAAGTACAAGTGGTTGTAACAAATCGATATCTGCCACGTTCATCCATTCCGGTTGAATGTTCGCTCCATTTCCAGGAATTTTCCGAATGAGCGCAGAAAGATTTCCATGCGTGTAGCTATAAAGTTCCTCTGCATCTACACTACTGATGCCCATTTCCTGCAGTGCTTGGAGATATTGTGTCTTCCATCGAGGAAGTAACTTAACCGAATTTTCTCTTGCAACCCCTTTTCCTTCGCAAAGAATCGTACAGTTTTTTTCTGATATCTGCCCCTCGTACGGAAACAATAATAAGAAGCTGGCATTTTCACATATAGTATCTAACTGTTGATAGGTTATTTCATCGTAAAGAACTGTCACCTTATCGGCCAGTTCTGGATTTTTTAGCAAAGCAGACAGACAAAATCCGTACGCCTCCATTCTGGACTCTGCTACCACCAGACACAAATTCCCATTAGCTTTTTTCTGAAAGTCTTCTATCTGTGTTTCCCTACCGATTTGAAATATTCCATGACCAAGTGGCGGATTCGTCCTCCGAGAAAAACGCTCCCATGCACGATCAACTGTATCTATTTTTATTAATTCGTTTTCTAGATAACTCTGCATTATCCATGCACAAACCGCCGGTTCCGAATTTAGCCAGTCGCATAAAACAGATGCATCATATACATGGACCGCCTTCCACTCCTCCCGATGTTCTGCCTCCCATTCAGTAGTTGATATACGGTATGCCCACACTTTTGGCACCACTAGATAAAATGTAGTATCGGATTTTTCTACTCCAAGCGGATGAGTTGTGCGTTTTTTATAATCACCGTTAATTTTTTCCAGCGAATCCGAATTTGTTCCGAATTCCCACACACTTTTTCCTTGAGCTACATAAGTCGTTTTCGTTTCGTTTACTACAATTCCATCATATCCTGGTGCCCAGATATCGTCTCCATCTGGAACACGAAGATATGAAAGATCCGAGCATTTACTCTGAATCAAGCGTTTAACGATTTCCGGTAATAATCCCTCCGACTTTTTCTTTTGCTCACTCATCAACCGTTCAAGCATTTTACTCGTGAATAATTTCATAGCTTGTCCCCCGTAAGCAACTTTGCCCCACTTTCAGAATAACATTCTATTGTCAGAGCGCAATTCACATCTTTCTTCTTTTACAAACCCGTGACTTCAAATATTATTTGTTATCTTCTGTTGCTCAGTTTTGTTGCTCAGTTTACACCAATCCCAAAGAACTTGTCAAAGAACCCCTTCAACTTATCGATCACGCCCTGTTTCTTCTGCGCACGGCCACCGCCGCCAAAGCGGGAAACAGGCGGCATCAGCTTGTCAATATCGGTGCCCACAGTTTTGATTTCACCATCACGGAACGCATTGGCCAGATACTTGCGTGTCTCCGGCTCCTTCAGCTTTTCCTCTTGGATGATCTTTGCAAGCTCTTTCTCCCGCTGTTCGGACACATAGGTGTTCCACTCTGCCATCACATCATCCACATCGTTGACACCTGCAATAAAGGTTTCAATCAGTTGCTTTTTGCTGCGCAGTTCCGGGCTGGCATCAATCGCCTTGCGAATCGTGATGAGCACCTCTTTGTCATCGCAATGGGTGTCATGGTACTTTTTGACCAGCATCAGGATGTAGTCAATGTTGATTTCCACCTGCCGAATCAGCTCCACCTCGAACACTACATCATCCGTGATATCCTCTTTGGTTTCATCGTGCTTCTTGTTACGCCATTCATCCCGCAAATCCTGATAGCGGCCTAAGTAGTCCTGTAAATCCCGCTCCGAGATCAGTTCGTTGCCCTTGAAATCATCAAAGGAGGACAGCAGGTTCCGCATCCGCAGCAGTGCGCCAAACAGCACGATAAAGTCCTTCTGGTTCTGCTCCCCGATGATTTGCGGCGCTTCCAGTGGGAATTTTTCTTCCAAAGCGTTTATCATCTCAACATAGCCCTGATGATGCTTTCCTTGGTCATCGTCGTAGCCTTTATAATAATCAGAATACTTCCTCAGCAAAACCACTCCTCCGGCTTTGTTATCCCCGAAGGAACCAATTGCATAATCCACTCGCTTTTGCAGATTGCGGAAGCAGACGATATTGCCAAAGGTCTTAATGCTGTTCAGGATACGGTTCGTCCGGCTGAACGCCTGAATCAGACCGTGCATCTTCAGGTTTTTGTCCACCCAAAGGGTGTTCAGAGTCGTGGCATCGAAGCCCGTCAGGAACATATTGACCACTATCAGCAGGTCGAGCTCTTTATTCTTCATGCGGAGCGATACATCTTTGTAGTAGTTCTGGAACCGTTCGCCATCCGTCGAGTAGTTCGTATGGAACATCTCGTTGTAGTCCTGAATGGCGGCATCCAGAAAATCCCGGCTGCTCTGGTCAAGGTTGGAGGTATCTTCCGGGTTTTCCTCGTCCAGAATCCCGTCTGTTTCCGCTTCATTGGCTCCATAGCTGTAAATGGTAGCAATGCGCAGCCGCTTGGTTGGGTCTGCCGCCATCTGTTTTTTGAACTCCTGATAATACAGCTTTGCCATCGGCACAGATGCCACGCAGAAAATCGAATTAAAACCGCTGACGCGCTGTTTTTGCTTGATTTCATCCACCGCACCACGCTGGGCAGAGGCCACCTCTGCCACATTCGTCAGCAGATTGAACTCATACGATTTGTCTCCCCGATAGGTTTTCAGGTCGAAGTGGTCAAGGATGTACTTGGTCACCAGCGAAATGCGCTTGGGTGCCATGAACGCCTTTTCCCGGTCAATGTCCCAAACCTGTTTATCGTCCATGTCCGGCTCTGCATCCATCGTCTTGATGTAATCCACACGGAACGGCAGCACATTCTTGTCGTTGATGGCATCCACGATGGTGTAGGTGTGCAGTTGGTCGCCGAACGTCTGCGCCGTGGTGAAATAGCGTGGATCAGTGGAGCTTCCTGCGTTGACTGCAAA
>OGJN01000039.1_pt1 | contig 128581 bp, 118 predicted proteins | sample 1572221 | NCBI WGS metagenome assembly OGJN01 (sample SAMEA2582148, study PRJEB24529) | metagenome | biome: Human gut stool | place: China | collected 2011 | reverse complement strand
TTTTTACCGACCCCCAGTTTAACTGGGGGTTTAGTCATGCCTATTCGGCGTACAATACAAAAAGAGGCTTCCATGAAATCATTGAAGCCTCTTGTATTTGTATTGTTCATTATATACTTTTGAGTTTTATTATTCACTCTATATAGGTTACAAAACCTTTTTATATAATCCGATAAGATCATCATGGTTAGCTGGGTATGGATTAAATCTATAACACATATCCTCTAGTGCTCTATCTGCCATGAGATTAAGTTTTGGTTCAGATGTAGCCTTATCTACACCAAATTCAGTCAGTGTCATTGGACATTCTAAAGTTCGTTGTAGTTTTATAATCGCCTCTAGTAATGCACCTATTTTATCTCCATCGGATGCTTTATGCGATGCAAAGCCCAACTTAGCAGATAGGTGGGCATATTTCTTGGCCACCTCTTGGTTACGAGAGCAATTAAATCCAATTACATAAAGCAAAAGCATACTGTTAGCTAGACCATGAGGCACATGAAATTGTCCTCCCAACTGATGAGCCATGGCATGAACTATACCTAATCCGGCCTTGTTAAAGGATAGACCTGCTAAACATGAAGCCTCATGCATAGACATTCTATCTTGCTCTGTAGCTGTTGGCTTATGACATTTTGGTAAGTAAGTAAAGACTAGCTCAATCGCCTGTTGTGCCAACGCATCAGTAAAATTATTTGCAGCCGTTGCTACATAGGCTTCCAATGCGTGAACTAGCACATCCATACCACTGAATGCAGTAACACTTGGTGGAGATGTTTTTACAAATAATGGCGTTAATAATGCTTCATCTGGTAATACCGCATCATCCACAAGAGGATATTTAATTTGTGTTTCACTATCTGTAAGAACAGCAAAAGAGGTCACTTCTGATCCAGTTCCACTAGTAGTAGGAACAGCAATAAAGGATTTGATATCCATATGCTTTAACTTACGACCAAAGTAAGCAATCCCCTTACTCATATCGATACAGGAGCCCCCACCTATGGCAATGATTACAGTTGGTTTAATGCTCTCCATAAACTCAATACCCTTTACTACATGCGTTATAGGTGGATCAGGTACTACATCAGTGTAGATGGTTACCTTATTTTTACTATCCATTAACCCCATCACATATGTAAGGCTTGGAGAATCTTTTAAAAATGGATCGCATATGATAAGTATAGATTCATTAGAAAACTCCGTAAGACGATTCAACGAATCTGGCCCTGCATAAATCTGGGTTGGAAAAGTCCATTGATTCATATGCTCACCACCTATCGAATATTAAATCCTGTTGTTAAGCAACATCTACGACGTCGCGCAAAACAACGAGCCGATGTAGTAGATTCTCCAGTAGGTGTAGCAATTGTAAAGGTTGTCGTACCCTCACCACTAAATCCAAGCCCTGCATAGGACGGACCATTCTTAACAAAAATGGAAGTTTTCATTTTACGAGCCATCCGGTTGAGGCGTTCCATATTCAAGGAATGCATTGTAGCCGTATGATGTAAGCCTGCTTCTAACATCAAGCATACATCAAGACCTTCGTCAAAGCTATCTACTGTAACAACAGGTAAAATAGGCATTAACATCTCAATTACTGCAAAGGGATGATTTTTTGGAGCCCGCATGATAATTAACCGTGGATCACCATTGTACGGAATATGTGCTGCATCAAGAATAACGCTTGCATTTTTACCGACAAATTTTTTATTTGGTGTTCCATTCGGTAATACTGTTAAATCGACTAGGCGTTGAATATCTTGTTGATTTTCAAGGAGAACACAACCTGCTTTTACCATTTCTTGAACTAACTGTGGCTCGATTTGGCGCATGGCTACAACGCTCTTTTCAGCGATACATAGAATATTATTATCTAGACTAGCGCCGAGAACAATATCTTGAGCGGCCTTTTTAATATCTGCCGTTTCATCTACAAAGGCCGGTGGATTACCTGCACCAGCACCGATAACCTTTTTACCACTTTGAAGCGCTTGTTTTACTACGCCAGGACCTCCAGTAACAACTAATAGGCTCACATCTGGATGTAGCATCATCTCTTGAGCAGACTCAATAGATGGCTCTCGAAGTGTAACAATAAGGTTTTCAATGCCAATCGATTTGGCGATGATTTGATTAAGTTCACTAACTAGCAATCGACTAAGATGCTTAGCACCAGGATGAACACTAAAGAATACAGCATTCCCTGCGGCTAGCATACCTATTGTATTACATATTAATGTTTCCGCTGGATTCGTACTTGGCGTAACAGCACCAATAACACCATAAGCAGACAGTTCGTATAATGTCATACCATTATCGCCTGTTTCACACTCTGTAACGAGATCTTCTACGCCCGGTGTTTTATCGAGTGTTAGATTTAATTTTAGTACTTTATCCGCAACGCGACCCATCCCCGTTTCTTCAACGGTTTTCTGAGCCAAGTCTTGTACTCGTGGACGCATGGCAGCACGGATGTCTGCTATTACCTTTTCACGGGTTGCTAAGGTGCAATCTTCAAAGCGCGCTTGTGCTGCTTTTGCAGCTTGAATTGCTTCATCAACTGTATCAAATACGCCTGGCTCAACTTGACCTCTAGGCGCTTGTTTAATAGGTTGTGATGAGGCCATTTCTTGCTTTTGCCCCTGTAATACATCTATAACCATGGAGCGGATCATTTCTTTCAACTGTGTATTGTTTTCCATCATGAACCTCCATATAGGTTGCATTGCTGATGCAATGACCATGTCAACTAACGGTGTACACAATCAAGGATACATTCATGATGTGACACAATAACTAGGTTTAACTCTGGCACCAGCTATTTCCTATACAATTATTTTTCAAAACTATCAATAATACCCACAATAGCACAATCTACTGCGGTGCCTTTATCATCTTCGAAAATATGCCGTGCCGATGAGCCTCGAGTTAAAAGCACATATTCACCTTCACCAGCACATACTGTATCGACGGCGATCTCTATGCGCCCCGTCAACTCTTGTTCTCCATCGAGAATATCTACCATCATCAGTTTCATTCCCTTTAGAGATTCATGCTTTTGAGTAGATACAATACTACCCACAACTTTACCGACTTGCATACTTCTCGTTCCCTTCAATTATTGTGATACCTAAGCGCTCAATTTCATCTCGAGCAGCCATGGTGAACCGTTGTCCCCTATATATGACGATAATAGACTGACTTTCACAAGATCTAACAAAAGAGGCCGTTATCCACGCTTGATGACTGGCATATATAGGACGACCAAATTTATCTAGAAATTTGATAGGCCAATCTAGAATGACTGATGGATTCATCAACGAGGTTACAGGAACTGCTAGGTGTATTGTCACCTCACAGTCATAGGCTAATGCACGATGCAAATAGGCAACCCAAGGCACCAATGTATCGCACATTAACTCTCGTATATGACCATAATCTATCCCACTGAAAGAAATGAGTTGATTCTGCAACAATATATGCTCATCATAGCTATTGCACTCTGTGACCATAAAAGTAGCAGTGGATGTCATGCGCTTTTCTAGGCGTTCTATCACCAGTTTAACTAATGCATCCATATTAATGCTCACTTCCCATGGCAATCCCTAAGGGCGTTACAAACTCTGGATATAATGGCTTATCTACGGGTAATCCTATATATTGACTGAAAGTTTTTGTAAACTCCTCAAAATTAGAGGCACCACCTACAACAATAATGGGAGTCCCCTTTTCATAGCCACCCTCTTGTAACGCACGCTTAGAAATAGCTGCCATTTTCTCTACAACCGGCCGTATGGTTGCATATACATCGCGTTTATTCGCTTCATTGCGCTTATAGGCCTCCGCTTCAGGAATAGAGATGCCATAGGCCCCGCTAATAACAAGGTTCATATGGGTGCCTCCTGTAGGCTCATCTACGGTATATACAACTCGGCCATCTTTTAAAATGCTTATGCCCGTAGTACCACCACCGACGTCGATAACAGCGCCATCGGTGATACCTAGCACATTAGCAGCAGCGGTAGGTTCATCTAGAATGCAGGTTACTTCAAAACCGGCACTTTCAAGAACATGGCCTACTACATCTTTATTTTTGCCTATCGTTCCAGGTGGAACAGCTGCTGCGGCATATACAAGTTCTGTACCTAAGGCTGCTTCCGCCTTAGCCTTTAGCTCTCGCGTAATCGTAACAGCGCCCACATAGTCAACTACAAGGCCATCTCGAATAGATTCGTTGTATTCAAAGGCACCATATATAGGTTTACCTTTATCGTTTACTACGGATAGGACAATAGATGATGTACCAAGGTCAATGCCTACGCGTAAATTCTTTTGATTATGCGAGCTCACTTTTTTGGACTCTACAAGATCAGAGAACTCTTGCAAGGTATTATTTGCCTTTTTCAAACCTTTCATCATATCACCTACTTTACTGTACAATTCTCGCCATCACTGTACCTTGTACATTGGCAGCATTTGCCTCATCTGTATCAATATGGAGTTCTAGAACAAATCCGGGTACGGCCCGAACGATGACATCACCAAATACAGTTGTGCGCTCTGATGTTTGAATTTCAACATTTACGCTGTCACCATCGTTTACAGAAAGCCGTTTTGCATCATCAGGAGACATATGAATATGCCGTTTTGCAACGATGCAAATAGGTTTTGTAATTTCCCCATTTTCAGTACATAGAGTAATCTCTACGGCTGATTCTAAATGACCAGATAGCACAATAGGAGGTTTTATACCCAATGCACGGGCATCGGTCAAAGATACCTCTACTTGTGACTGTTTTCTAAGAGGACCTAATACGCGGACATTTTGAATGACCCCTTTAGGCCCCACTAAAGTAACTGTTTGTTCTGAAGCAAACTCTCCAGTTTGTTTTAAGTCACTTTTTTTAGTAATAGTCTGGTTAGGGAATAATATATCCCAGTCCTCCTGACATAGATGGACATGTCTATTGCTCACACCTACGGGAATGGACGATTCGAACATGGCTTCGATCACTTCTCGTACGATAGCACGAATCTGTTCCCGATCCATAAGCTATTATCCTTTCTTAGGTAAGATCAATTCTACATCGCTATGAGGGCGTGGAATTACATGAGTAGATACTACTTCACCTACTTTTTGTGCTGCTGCACAGCCCGCATCAACAGCGGCTTTTACAGCGCCTACATCACCGCGAACCATTACTGTTACAAGACCGGAACCAATTTTTTCAGTACCTTCTAATGTGACGTTAGCTGCTTTTACCATTGCGTCAGCCGCTTCAATTGCGCCTACTAAACCTTTTGTTTCTACCATGCCTAATGCGTTATTCATGATAATCTCCTTTATTATTTATTACTTTATTTCTTTTTAGAGTTTTTCTTTGGTGTTGTTTTCTTTGTACCTGTTGATTTAGAACTTTTCGGTTCTATAATCGTGGATACTATCTCATCTAACACCTCAACAACCTTTTCATCTAATTTGGGTTTCTCTGTTTCATCAGCTACCTTAGCCGGCTTATCTGTAAAATCATCATTAAAGGATTCTACTAAACCTTCTGCAGGTCGAGGAATTACTTTGTGAGCTACATACAAGTTCATACCTTTTGTAATCGCCACACCTGTTTGAACAGCTGCTTCAACAGCTGCCACATCACCAGCAACCTTTACGGTCATCCAGCCAAGTCCTCTCGCCTTTTCTATTCCTATGAGCCGTACATTTGCAGCTTTAACCATTGCATCTGATGCGGTGATAGCCCCCAGCAAACCAGCTACTTCTAGTAACCCTAGTGAATCTTTCACCATGCCACCTCCCGACGTCTATTTCTTTGATGATTCGCACCTAGGATTCATACATTCCTATAATGTTAGCTACGTTGCATATCTACTAACATTTGACGAATCAAATCTTTTAACTCTGGTTCTTGAGTCAAAATATCATTCATTAGATGATGTAAGCATTACCTTTGTTTTTAGGTCTTTCTCCCATAGTTTCTAGTAATGCTAACCCCACATCACGTGCTGCTTTTACAGCTTGTTTAACAGCGCCAGAGTCACCAGAAATTAGTAAAACAACTTCATTTGACATATCTGAGCTCGATGGAGACTGATAATCTACCACATCTACATTAGCTGATTTAACTGCTGTATCTGCCATAACTACACCTATTGCTGCTGGGGCACCTACTAATAACCCAAAGGCTTTACCTTCTGGTGTCCCAAAAGCAGTGACTAAGGCTTCTCCTGCACGCGCTGTATATTGGACCTCCACATGGCCTGCGTCATTCATATATACTTCGCCAAAGGTGCGTTCTAATTCACGTAAAGCTACTTCCACAGAACGTCTTACATCGGATACGTCATCGCCACCAAATATGATGAGGGAACCAGAACCAGCGCCGCCCTTCATATCACGGGCCAGTTCAATGCTAACAATCTCTGTATTCGTTGCTTTTACAGCTTCATCAGCGGCCATAATTTGCGGCCCTGCACCTGTACGTGAACCTAAGATACCGATGGATCGATATGACTTAGTGAGCTTCATAGCTTCCAATACTTGACTATCAACATTGGCAATTACGAGACCAATTGTATCGCCTGTTGTAGTGCTACCTACGTGTTCAGTAATCATAGAAGTTTGTAGTTGACTTACAGCAGGTGAACTTACAGGTGCCGAAGCACATGATGCATTACTAGTCGCGCCTGAAGTTTTGCTAAAATCAGCACTATCGATACGCATCAATACGCGCTTTAAAATCTCGTCTACCAGACTTTTAGTATCGGCCATAATTATTCACCCTTTGTTGGTAAAATACCTTCTACATCTTTATGTGGTCTTGGAATTACATGAGTAGAGATAACAATGCCTACCCGTTCTGCAGCAGCTGCACCTGCGTCTACAGCAGCTTTTACAGCACCTACATCACCACGAACCATAACAGTAACGAGACCAGAGCCAATTTTTTCATTGCCTACGAGTTCCACATTAGCTGCTTTAAGCATTGCATCAGCTGCTTCAATAGCGCCTACTAGGCCCTTAGTTTCCACCATACCTAATGCTTCTTGTGTCATCTGTTTTCTCTCCTTTTACAAAACATAGAATAAAGATTACAAATTTATTTTTCTAATAGTTCCACCATAGTACCTATATTCATAAAGGCAAAGTGCGCTGTTTTAAGTAGTTGTACCATGAGTACAGCACCAGTACCTTCACCTAACGCCATTTGTCCATGGATTGGAACTTCATCAAGACGAATATTTGCATAAGCCAATGCTGCGGCCATCCCTACCTCGCGAGAATAATGAGATGGAATACCGTATAATGGAGCGTCTCCATTCATTTGAGTAGCACAAGCCATGGCAACTGCTGTAATATATCCATCGATTACAAATGGGATATGTAAGTCTGTACAAGCTACCATAGCACCTGTAATAGCGGCTATATCAAAGCCACCTACGCGGCTAATTACCTCTTTAGGACTATTTAAGTGTCCCTTATGATGAGATAATGCAGTACGTACAAACTCCCGTTTTTGATTCATGTACGCCTCTTCATCAGGGCCAGATCCAGGACCTACAGTTATCCGTGGGTCTAGTTTTGTAAGACCACTTAGGACAGCTGCTGAAGTAGTCGTATTACCAACACCCATTTCGCCAAAGGAAAATAGATTGATACCCGATTCTGCATAGTAAACAACTCGGTTATATCCAGCTTGATATGCTAGGTCAAACTCTTCAGCACTCATAGCGGCACCATCTAATATATTCTTTGTGCCTTGAGCTACCTTTCGATTTATCCCAATACCTTGTGGGCACGCAATGCCTACATCTACCACTTCATAAGGAATATGGTTAAAGATACAGTAATTAGCAACTGCACTTTTACCATCAATCATATTCTGAGACTGTTTACGAGTAATCTCATAGTTATAACCGATTAGACCATCTACGGAAATACCATTATCTGCAGAAAAGATAATATGCTGAGCCTGAATCTCAGGTTTCATATCTTGCCAAGCGAGACACATTTTTTTGAAATATCGTTCCCATAGACCCAAGCTTTTTGGAATGATCGCCTTATTTAAAATAAATTGATTAAGTTGTTCTTCAAACACTTTGTCCATGGAAAAACCTTCTTTCAACTAACCGTATATGTAGTTACATAATTGTTTTAACGACTCTTCGTCGTGAACTGATATTTCAAAAATATTAGTAGCTCCCGCTAGTTTAAGATTGCGCCGAGGCGCCTCAATATCTTTACCCGTATCCACCTTTGATACAACCCCTATAACCTCACGATTTAAGGAGTTTCCAAAGTTTGGTGGGAATATGGTTGTTTCATCACCTGCAGGAATCATGAAAATCACTACGTCCGCATCATAGGCGTGCAAGATAATGCCTCGATAGTAATTAGGATTCTCCATATATTCTCCAGGGGTATCGATGAAGTTTCCCACTCTCGTTATGGCTTGTGTCTTATGATACGTAGCCGAGCCATGAGTAATCGTATCTGCTAATGTAGTCTTACCACAACCGCTACGACCTACTAGAAGGATGCGTTTTTCTTTCTTTTCGGTGCTCATAATTACCCTTTCATTAGGATCTTGTTAAATCCGTTGGGAAGAATCCTAATATGCGTTGCAGACCTTCAATTACGCTGCGCAAAGCAGATTCAACAGCAGATACATCACCAGTTATGAGAAGTGCCCCCGAAAATCTATCGATGAAACCGATTTCGATATCACCAGATTTACTTGCAATATCGGCTGCAATAATGGTCCCTTCGCCAGGTGTTATGGTAAGAATTCCAATGGCATTGCGCCCTTTTTCCTCAAGTCCCATTTTTCTAAATAGATCTGGCTTAGGATTGGCAATAACATGGGCTATCGTAACCTGCTTTCCAGGTACAAACTCTTGTATGATGCGCTGTTTTGCATCAATTACCTCTTGAAAGGCCATATAATCTCCTCCTAATGTAATATGTATTCTTTAAACTATACTGACATGTTATAGTTTTTCGTTGTTTTATATACTCTAGCTATAGTTAAGGTGCCACTAATTGGAAGAACAACACGGCTAAGCCTGCCCCAATCAATGGGCCAATAAATGGTACCCATGCATATTGCCAGTTTGCAGTTCCTTTATTAGGAATTGGTAATAAGAAATATGCTAACCGCGGACCAAAGTCACGGGCTGGATTTAATGCATATCCAGTAGTTGCGCCAAAGGACATACCAATGGATGCTACCAAAATACCGATGACCATAGGTGCTAAACCATCGGCCATTTTTCCTAAGCAGAGAATCGCTAGCATAAACATAAATGTTGCTATGATTTCAGATATCAAATTGAAAGGTTTATTATCGATTGCTGGACCTGTTGCAAAAATCCCTACACAGTTTCCTTCGTCAGGACCGGTTACTTTAAAGTGTGGATAATAGAATAATGCAGCAATGGCAGCACCTGTAAAACCACCTGCAATTTGAGCTATGGACATGGGAATGACTTGATCCCAAGGGAATATACCTGCTACAGCAAGAGCAAAGGTAACGGCAGGGTTCAAATGCCCCGGGCCACCAAGTGTAATCCCTACATATACACCAAAGGCTACGGCAAATGCCCATCCGAAGATAATGTGTAGCCAGTTAGTACCAAAAATACTAACAATGGTTTTCTTTAACAAGATAGATGCATTGGTAGTATTACCAAATGCAATTAAAACGGCAGTACCAACAAACTCACTAATATACATTTGCGTTACGTCCATTGTTTTCACCTCATTGAGTTAACAGAGATTGTAATGCATGAGATGCAATGTCCATATCCTGTGCCACGGTACCACCGCTAATGCCGAGTCCACCAATCATCTTTCCATTAATCATGATTGGATATCCGCCACCAAAGGTGCAAATTTTACGGTTTACCATGGATTCTATGTTGAATAGATCGCCATCAGGCTGTGCGCTTGGATGTATTTCATGAGTTGCTGATTTAAGCGCCACTGCGGTGTACGCCTTTGCCTGTGCGATGTCGTTACTGATGAGCAATGCATCTGACATACGTTGGAAATACATTAATACACCGTTTGCATCTACTATAGATACAACGATAGGTACGCCTATGGACTGAGCGTAGTCCAATGCCGCTTGTGAAAGCTTCGTCATAATACGCTCTAACTCTGTTCCAGTTGACATATAAATAACTCCACTTTCAGCAGTATGCTCTATATTACTTACGCATTGATTGCTTTCTGTCAGTATTTCCTCACGACTAGTTGCTACACGTTCTGAAACGCGTTCTACAATTGTTTCTACAAATTGTATATAGTCTTCCATGCGAGCCATGATATATAGAGCATCAGATAGTCGATTAATAAATTTACGAACCTCATCGCGAATAGGCTCTACAGAACCTAAGCTTATAAGCAATCGTTCACCACGACGACAAATGGTACGCGCCACGTGTAGCTCTGCAGCAGATAGATAATTTCCGCTTAATATAAAGCTATGTTGCTGTGGCAATCGCTTAGTATAGTCATCGATCATGTATTCCAATTCGCTTATATCTTGTTGTGAAATTAGATTACTACTTTCACTTAGGTTTTCCACATGAGGCGTAGCTATCTCCGCACATAAGCGGAATAGCAGATGTTGTAATGTGTGAAGCACATGTTTATTGTCTGGCGAGACGACTAATTTCTCACATACACTAACCTGTGCATTTAATTCATCAAAGGTTCCATATGTGTCCACACGAAGTGAATTTTTAGGTACTCTAGTGCCATCAAATAAGGCCGTTGTACCTGCATCACCGGTTTTCGTATAAATAGCCATATGCACCACCTCTAAAGTTAGTTAGATTTAAAAAGCTACTTCCAATCGTTCATCAGAAACGAAAGGATTACCTTTTACAAGGCGGGCTGCATTGACACCCAAGGTGCGTAAGCTATCTGGATATTGAGCATAGCTCGTAAGTCTATAAATAAATTGATGCATTGGTATGTTTTTATAGGTCAACACAATCGCCTCATCATCAACGCCTATCCCAACAGATAAAGCCGAATTACGAGATGCTAGGTCGGCCAATGTCATATGCGTACCACTATGGGACTCAATGACAACAGGAAGACCTTCCTCTTCAATTCCATATAGTACGGGTTTTAGTATATCCTCACTGATATGCTCTGTAGCATACAGCAATATGGTTGGCTTACTGACGATACTTTGATCCATCATAGGCCTCCCTTCTGTGCATAGGATAATACCAATCCTGTTGCTACCGCATTTCGTGCCCCTTCAACGCCTCGAATGTTGCCTCGCCCCGCTACTAATGCATATTGTGAAAGTGCATCGGTTACGAGTTGAGGAATTTCAAAGTCTAATGCAGAACCACCTACGATAACTACGAATGGTATATCTCGCACATTATGAGTAGGACTAACAGATGCCAAAGCGCGGAGTGAATTTGTTACAAATACTCGTCTCTTTGCAGTTTGACGAACACGCTTAATCGTTTCTAGAGGGATATCTCGCTCTACAGGAACGAGTCCATCTGGCGTTACGATAACAACGCGGCCAAACAATGCTGCCGAAAGTGGTTCATTAAAGAACTGCACCGTTCCATCTTCATGTCGAATGTGATATACGCTAAGTACCTGAGCTAATGGATCTCTCTTAATGGCCTCAGCAATATGCATATCCTCTAAACCAAGTTCAGAATTGATGAGCATAGTTACCATATTTCCCGCTCCTGCAAGATGAATGGCTTTAATTTTTCCTTCTTGGTTAATGATGGATGCATCAGTTGAACCTGCCCCTAGATCGAGTATAGCCATTGGTTTTGCTGTCCCCGGTGTAGTCAAAGCACCTAAGATAGCTGATTCAGCCTCTTCACCACCGATTTCAACTGGTACGCCTAGCTCTTTTTCTACCTGCTTTGCAATGATTTCCATTTGTAGATGATCTGACTTAACCATGGAGGCAATGCCTACGGCTTGTTCCATAGAGAACTCACCTGCAAGGCCGCCCTTTACATTGATAGGAACAGCTACATCTACGGCTAGCAAATCTTGGATAAATACATCTTGAGGGGATTTATTCGTCAATTGAGCCATTGTAAGGCGAACCTTTTCAAGCATGCCACCTACGTTCGTACCGGCTTCACCACTAATATCATCGATAGGATGAACAGATTCGAGAGTCTCCATAATCCTCTCTGCCCCAGCAGATACATCAACGGATACAGTTCGGTCATTCCCCATAACAATGATGGATCCTGCCGGTATTACCCGCTCCTTAACGTCCCCTGCCGGTGTTTTGATGACTACAGCTGAGCGATTTCCGATAAGAGCTCTAGCGATAGGTACAATATTCTTTGTTTCCTCTGGTGAAAGCTCAAATACAGTGGCAATTCCATAAGGATTCGATAATTGTGATACCACTTGCCCCGGTTCTACAACCTCTACAGCAGAAAGCATGCCCATTGGGATTTTATCGATATACGCAACCTCGTCTACGATAGGAATTTTATGATCCAATCGATTGTTAACGAGTACGCCGTCATCGGCTTGAAGAATAGCAGCTCGAATATCATAACCTCGTTTACAGTACGCATTAATTAGCTGTGCTACCAATTCAAAATCGATAATCTTTGGCGCGACCACTATGTATGGCTGCCCTTGTGGCTTATCGATTAATTGTTCAATAGGAACGGTATACCCTACACCAAGACCTAAGCCACCTGGTGTTTTAGGATTGTGACCAATCATGGTAGATTCTGTAATTATGGTTTCTGTAATCGTTTCCATGGCCACATCACCGATAACTGGTGTAGCCTCATTAATGCGAACTAAGTCAATGTCTCGTAGTGTAAGATTAGCAGACCTGATTAGCGACTTGAGGGCATCCATAAGACCTACGATATTTTCGCGTGTTCCTTTAATACCTGTAGTACTAGCTATGGCAGAAGATAAGAACTTTACCTCTCCATTGCTATGAATTTCGGCCAAGGCCGCTTCTGTTGTAGAGTTTCCGATATCGATGCCAACAATTCGTTTCATAATGACATCTCCTATAGGTTAATTATCACCTTTAAGTTTTTTACGATGTTCGTAATTTTCTGCAGCTTCTCGTACAAAGTTTGCACAAATTGGAGCCCCTAAACCATCAAGTTCGCTAGCAATATCTAACAGTTCTTGTTTGGAAGAACGATATGGACGAAGTGCATTATACATTTCAAGTAAACGTTTATCACTTACCTTTGTCATTTCTGCAGCACGAGAGAAGTTGAGTTCAATTTGATCTCGGCCCCCAGCCTTAGCAATTTGACCTTGAGCTTTCAAAATAGATGGAGAAATTTTCAAATCGTCCATTGTGATATGACCGGCCATTACGTTATCCATCGTAATATGGCTTAAGTCTCGACCTTGACCAAGATCAATCCATTCTGGATGTTTTTTAGCAATCGGATAATCCTCGATGGTAACCATCCTATCTACAACTGTTGTATTAGGTGTAGATGATGTATGAGGCGCAGAGTATTGTGTGGTATTTCCCTTTGCCCCTTCTATTTCAGATACGATCTGCCGAATTAAGGCTTCTAATTCGTTAGCCATAGTAAACCTCCTTATACAGTGACACGAACTTCATCAGCTGGCTTACCTTTTACTACATGCTTAGTTTCCTTGATATGAAGCAATGCAGATAATGCTTGGTATTTTGGACGAGCCATTTGATCGTTCAATGTTGGTACTGGTGTTGGGGATTCGCCCTTAGCGTATTTAGCAGCATTTTTACCGATAGCACGGTATGTTTCAGCTGTTAATAGCGGCGCTTGAGGGAATAATTCCAAATTTGAAAGTGGTTGTAAATCGCGTTGATGAATCAAGGTTGTACCTTTAGATTGAATACCAATACATACACCGGATCCAGAAATAGAATCGCCTTCAACAGCTACGGCCGCTACGTCAGAGGAACGGTATACGCGAATTACACGAGCTTTTAAACCTTCTTCTTCGATACCAGCTACTAATTGGCGAATTACCTCTTGATGCGGTACACCAACGATAGTTTGTCGTTGACTACGGCCAAAGGCAGGGCCAACAGCAATAACTACTTCATCTGCGCTTGTACCAGGTTGTGCAGGGCCACCAGTTTGGAGCCAGCTATCGTCACCAGTTGGATCTTCATGTCGAGGAGTCGCACTTGGTGTTGTGCTTTCACCAGCACTAACCTTGAATTGTGGTGCTTCATGAACACCACCCATTTCTTGTAAAACGTCTAGGATAATAGAGCGTAATACATCTCTGTTAATTTCAGCCATCATGACACCTCCTTATATATCCCGTGGATCAATGGCGTTTGGAATATCTTTAATGCGTTCCCAATCTTCACCTTCCACACGATAACCTGTGCCAACACCTTGATAGTCATTTCTATTGTTAATCGCGGAGATAACATTGAAATCACGGTCAAAGATGGCCGATGTTTGTAAGTAATCGCCGGAGATTTTTTGTTTTAATAGATTCAAAATACTTTGTGCTACATCAGGATGACCTTCTTTAGCTAAGCCTTTTACAAAGTCAACGCCTGTAACACCGCGGTTCAACAAGTCTTGAGCCGCTTTAATATCTGCAACCTTGTCGCGAGGAGGCATGTCTTTAGAGCCGTTCGCATATGTAGCAGCCTCTACCTCTTGATCTGTAATCGGAGGCAAACCTAATGCTTTGAACAAAGCTTGTAGTGCACGAGCCGCTTTATTACGAACTGCTACTACTTCTTCTTCGCGAGCAGGGATAAGACCGCCATTTACCTTGAGGTCACGTTGGATAACTGTCCAGTCATCATAGTCCTCTGCATCCCAGTTGGAACCAGCAAACATGTTGTCATAATTTGGTGTAGAGCTATAACCAGAGCAGATAAAGTCAGTACCTGGTGCAAATTGCATCAATGTACGAGCTGTTCTACGCAAATCAGAATGACTGAATGTTTGGTCATTACTAGATGCACATTCTAGGTCGAGCATGGCTGCTACAAGGTTTTCTGCTAATACAGCACGGATACCAGAAGGTACAGCTGCTGGAATACCGATACAGCTTACAGAACCATTTTGGATACCTTGTACGCCAGCACCTTTTGTGATGTATAGGCAACGGATTTCAAGGTACAACATAGATTTACCTTCTGCTTGGCCCATTTGTACTTCAGAACCTGTACCAGAGGTGAAGCGCATTTTAAGACCACGAGATGCATAAGCAGATGCGAGAAATCCTTTAGACCAAGGTGTATCATCACCATCGGTAAATACGTCTTCTGTACCATATACGGAAATTGTTTCTGCATATGCTGTGAAGCCACGCATGCCAAGTTCCAATTCTGTCGCTTCTTCCAAAGAGCATTGTGTCAATACACCTGGGCGACCACATTGAGAGCCTACGAGTAAGCTAATCGCATTAAGTGGTGCGTAACGAGCAACGGCTACTGTTGTTTCTTCTTCTGCGAATCCACGAAGTGCACCTTCCGCAGCATCCGCTGCGATTTGCACTGGATTGTCGTTTACGTTCGTTACATGGGCTTGGTTAGCCATTGTACGACGAGCACGCATTTTTTGCATACATTGCATCATTTCAACAACGTTCATAGAAGAAACAACTTCCAACATTTTCGCTGGAGTAATAGATTTACAAATCTTAACGATTTCTTCACGAGGTACTGATGGTGTAAGCATCATATTAGCAATCTCTTTTGAATCCTTTGCCATTGCTTCTTGAGCACCATCGAGAACGATACCGTAATTTGCAATAAATGTATCGATAAGATCAAAATCTTCGCGGCGTTTACCATCGAGTTCAACGATGCGACCGCCTTCGATTTTGAGGCTAGGCTTTGGATCTTGAGGAGATTCCATGGCTATAAAACCTTCCTCTACCCATTCCTTTACATAACCATCCTGATTGACAGGACGTTGGCTTAAAACTTCAAAACGTTTTGATTTCATAGGGCATACCATCCTTTCAGATTAGATATAGGAAGGGGCTCCGTTCACTGGTTCGTCACCCATAGTACCTAGCAATTTCTTACCTACTTCACGAGCAGAGATTACTGCTTGTCGTACAGCCCCAGAATCACCAGAAATTTGTAAAATAACTTCGTTAGAATTGCTTGTGCCTGCAGAAGGAGATGCATAACCAATTACATCAACATTAGCAGATTTAACAGCTACATCGGCCATAACTACGCCAATAGCTGCTGGAGCGCCTACGATAAGGCCAAAGGCTTTACCTTCAGGAGCACCAAATGCTGCATTTACTGCATGGCTAGCGCGTGCTGTATATTGCAATTCAAGATGTCCCGCATCGTTTGCGTATACATCGCCAAAGGTGCGTTCCACTTCAGCCAATGCCACTTCAATAGCGCGTTTTACATCGGATACATCATCACCACCAAAGATGATAAGAGAGCCATGACCTGCTCCACCTTTAGTATCACGAGGTAATTCAATGCTAACGATTTCAGTATTTGTCGCTTTTACTGCTTCATCAGCAGCCATAATGTGTGGGCCTGCACCAGTACGAGCACCTAAAATACCGATGGAACGATATTTTTTCTTTAGTTTCATCGCATCTAATACTTGTTGATCTACGTTAGCAATTACGAGACCAATAGTATCACCAGTTTTACTAGTCCCTACAAATTCAGTTAATCCACATGTTGTCGCCATAATACCCTCCATACGTATAATGAAAGTATCTATGTACAGAAAACTATGTTGCGGTATACCATTTTATATTTTTTATCATTTCTTTAATCATTCATATGTATGCAACCTTAAATTCTGTACACCATATATTACTATAGAGCATGCCTTGCTATTCAGTCACAAACCATCGGACTCAATCCTTTCTAAACACATGTACTATAAGGCTTTTATCTACCTTTATTATAAAAATTATTAAATGCAACTTTTTTATGTATATTCGTAAAATGCGATTTTTCTATTACAAAAATACGACAATCCTGTTATACTTATACATATAAAAGCAAGAAATAACGTAATTTTATAGGTATATGAATTTTAGGTGGTATGTCACTTTTCTCTTTTCTCAGGTTTATAGCCTACCCTTTAGATAGAGAGCAAGTAGAGCTATTTTAGCGGTGTGCTTACTAGCCCTCTTAACACATTTGTGATTGGAGGTTTTACCATGATTTGTACGAATGAAGATACTAAGCTTATTAATGAAATCATGCGCGATTTCACAAACATAACAAAGATTGCGGCTATTTTTGTTAATAATCGTGGAAAAGTGTTATCTCAAGAATATAACTTTTCCCCTTTTTGCAAGGTTGTAAGGCGCAATCCAATCTATGCCAAGCGCTGCAATCAATGCGACTTATATGGTGGCCTAGATGCTACAAAAGAACTATCATCCTGCCCGTATCGCTGTCACATGGGCCTCATCGATTTCTCTGTTCCGGTTATGAAAGATGGAGCCATTTTAGGATTTATTATGGCAGGTCAAACAAAAACAGAAGATACGACGATCAAACCTATTCTTCCTACCCAAACCGATTGGCATGATGACACCAAACTTCGTGCCCTATATCGGACCTTACCAGTTTTGACAGCCGAACAAATTTACAGTGCTACAAAGGTTTTACGGATTTTGGTTGAACACTACTTCCCATTTAACGATGCCATAGCAGAAGAAATGCCTTATGAACAATTGCCAGACTTTGTGGAGTCTGAACGACCTATTAATCGTCCAGAAATTCGAAAGGCTATGTTATATATAGAAAAAAATCTGAGCAAACGAGTATCGCTCAGAAGGATTTCGGAACATATTCATTTAAGTGAGTCCTACTTCTCTAAGATTTTTAAAGATGATACGGGACTTTCAGTAGTGCAATATATAACACTATTACGCATACAAGAAGCAAAAAAACTATTAGTATATTCCCAACTAACAGTTAATCAGATCAGTAAAACATTGGGCTATAACAGAACTAGTTATTTCTGTAAAATTTTCAAAATGGCTACCACTGAAACACCACATTCATATCGGAAAAAATATGCAAAACCAATTGATGCATAATATAATAAAAAAGGCGTAACACCAATGGTGTTACGCCTTTTTCGTATCTATAGAGTTTGTCATGAGAAGGTATTGTATCAGATACATATGGTATTAACGATCAATTAGAACGCTGGGATGATAGCTCCCTTGTAGTGTTCTTCGATAAACTTCTTAACTTCTGGAGATTGTAATGCTTTAGCTAATTTTTGGATAGCTGGTTTATTTTCATCGCCAGGGTTAACAGAAAGAAGATTTGCATATGGAGAGTCAGCTTTTTCTACGAATAAGCCATCTTTTGTAGGATTAAGACCAGCTGGCAACGCATAGTTAGCATTGATTACTGCTGCATCTAAATCTTGGATGGAACGAGGAATTTGAGCTGCTTCTAACTCAGTAATTTGAATATTTTTAGGATTGCTAGTTATATCAAATGGTGTGTTAGTCAAACCAGTTGGATCTTTCAATGTTACTAGACCTGCACTTTGCAACAAGAGAAGTGCACGAGCACTGTTTGTTGGATCAGATGGAATTGCTACTTTTGCGCCATTTGGCAAGTCTTTCAAGTCTTTAATTTTTTGAGAGTAAATAGCCAATGGCTCGATGTGAACTGGTGCAAAGCTTACAAAGTTTGTACCATGATCTTTATTGTAGTTATTTTGGTAAGGTACGTTTGCAAAGAAGTTTGCATCTACTTCATGGCTAGATAGAGCCATATTTGGTTGGATGTAGTCTGTAAATTCAACGATTTGTAAGTCTACACCTTCCTTAGCCAAAATAGGTTTAACCTGTTCTAAGATTTCAGCATGAGGTACAGGATTTGCGGCTACCTTTAATACCTCTTTAGAGCCACTAGAGCTCGCGTTATTTGTGGAAGAGCCACAACCACTAATCAATAAGGACGCACCTAGTACGGCCGTCGCTGCCAATACTAACCATTTTTTCATGTAATCCTCCTATCTACGATGAAAACCTACATCTCGGACGAGGACTCATACGTATACAACATTCGTAGATATTATAATAAATCTATTTTTCTTATCTTGTATCTACATTTGATTATTTAATAATTTCGATGTAGTAAGTATATCAATTTAATTCCTACTCGTATAATAGATTTTATATATGCATTAATATAACTTTAATCTATAGCAAGATAAGAGTAATTACATTTAGCTATACCAAGTACATAAAAACGGTACTAAGCTGATTCCCCGTACTACTAGGTAATATACCGAATAGATTCAATCAAACTTAGTACCGTTATACATATCGCTCTATATAATAAACAATCTAATCAAAATCAAAAAATCAACTTATAGAGTTGACGTTGTTTGCTCCACAGAAATAGTTACAGGTGCTGATAATTTAGCCTCTAACCAAGCTTTTATTCGTTTCAAATCTGCATCAGATATAGCAGATGTGGTATGGATGATTACCATATAGCGACTCGCTTTAGGCTGTTCTAGATTATCTATAAAAGGCATGCCTTCCACTTTGCTTACAAACGGGAACAACGCCTTTGCTTCAGCCTCTGTCGTTTTCATAGTATTTATCGTTTCACTTACTAGTTGATAAGTCGGCTGGTATAGATTACTCAAGTTTTTATATGTTCCAAGATTCTCTGAAGATTTATTCAAGTTCGTCTTATCCATAGTAGATTTTTGCTCATCTACGCTATTAACAAATCGTAATGTATAAGGCTGCAAGTACTCATCCTTCTGTAACTTGTCATCCAACTGGGCTTGCTCCTCTGAAGTCACAGGAGCTCCTATAACTACTATGTTTACTAGCTTATTCGTTTGATCCAATGAATAATCAATCACTTGTCGACGACCCTCTTGATTAATATCATTCTTAATAAACTGCTCCATATGATTTGACTCAGAATACTTGATGGTCATATCATAGCCTGCATAAATACTTGGTATAGCCATAATAAGACCAATCACAAGAAATATTAGCTGGTTACGACGATTAACCTCTTCTGCTTGTTTATGGAACGGCAAACTATATACACCCTTTAAAACAATAAAAGATGCAAAGAAGATGAAGAATGCATTTATAAAGAATAAATAGCTAGCCCCAAAGAAATAGTGCCAATTTCCATTAGCCAGTCCATATCCTGCCGTACATAGTGGTGGCATAAGTGCTGTCGCAATCGCAACACCTGGTATAACATTATCTAAAGTCTTACGCGTTTGCCCAATAATCCCAGCTAACCCACCAAATATAGCAATAAATACATCAAAAATATTCGGTTCTGTACGTGCTAATAGTTCAGATGTAGCCGCCTGAACGGGAGAAATATAAAAATATAAAGCAGATGCCAGAACAGCAATCGTAATCTGTAAGGACAATCTTAAAATACCACTCTTCACAACTGTAAAATTAAGCGTAGCGAAGCCAAAACCAATTGCTAAAATAGGTCCCATCAACGGCGATATAAGCATAGCACCAATAACAACTGCCGTACTATTCATATTCAACCCAATAGAGGCAATAAACATGGAGAGGATCAAGATAACCAAAGCAGGTCCCTTAATTTTAGCACCACCTATCAGTCTTTTAGCGATAGTTGCATCATCAGCTCGCTCAAAATGTATATCAAAATATTTATTTATTTTCATTCTTTCTCCTTATAATTTCATCAAATCTGCAAAGGTCCCTACGTTTACAAACATATGCTGTGTAGTTTTGAGCATTTGCACCATCAAGATAGCTCCTGTTCCTTCCCCCATCGACATTTGAGCTTGAATAGGAACCATGTCTTGTGTAATACCTACCTCAGCTAAAGCTAGCTCTGTGCCTTTTTCTCGAGAGTTATGAGATGGCAATGCATAATCCTTAACACGATCATTCATATGTACCCCGCAAGCTGCTGCTACAGATGTAATAAAACCATCAATGACAAAAGGCTTTTCAAAATCTACACAAGCCAGCATAGCTCCAAGAATAGCAGCAATATCAAAGCCCCCTACATGGGCTACGATTTTACGAACTCTTTCAACTTCACTGACAGAAACGATACTAGTCTTATGCTTATCTAATACAGCGCGCACAAAATCAATTTTACGCTTCATCAAATCTGGTTTATCAGGCCAAGAACCAGGACCTACAGTTTCAGTGGGATCAGCTCCAGTTAAGGCAGACAACACACAGGCAGAAGTCGTCGTATTACCAAGTCCCATTTCCCCAAAGGAAAATAAATTGACTCCTTGCTCTACATAATATTGAACCCGCTCATAGCCCGCTTGAAAGGCTTTATTAAACTCATCCTCAGTCATAGCAGGGTGATTTAGTATATTTTTTGTCCCCTTTGCGACCTTGCAATCCACTCCGATACCATCATCTGAGGCAATTCCTACATCGACGACCTCATAAGGAATGTTGTTAAAGTTACAAAACTGTGTAGCCGACGAACGACCCAAGAGCATATTACGCGACTGCTTTTGCGTTACCTCATAGTTATAACCTACATAACCTTCCATATTACAACCATTATCGGCAGAGAAAATGATATGCTGTGGTCGGATTTCACCATTGATTTCGCCCCAAGCCGTGCAAATCTTGCGGAAATAATCCTCCCACAAGCCAAGGCCACCAGGGATAAGGCATTTTGGTTGAAGAAATCTATTTAATTGTTCCTCAATTGGTAATACTGACTTATCTTTCATTCTAATCTCTAGTCTGCACAGAATATGCCAACTAGCCTTCTATTAATTCGATATTTTTCTATATAAAAGTATAACACAAATTATATAATTAGTAATATAAGGTTTGTACTAGTACTCATATATACGAATTATCCTCTCATCAGGGAATAATCTATGCTTTTTAGCCTTAAACTCTGGATTATTATTAGAATCAAAATATTCAATCGTATTTCTTAACTGCTCATGAGTAAAAGGACTAGTACTCGGTTTATATTCAAGCTGATTAAACACAGCATAACGTCCATCATATGTAACAAATTGTAACCTAGATTTTTTATCTGGATGGTATGAATCCACTAACATTCCAGGTAAGCCATCATTCCATACCGCTGAATAAGTAGTATCATTTGGTTCATAGTACGGTCCCCAAATGCGCCAATATGTTTGTAAAGAATGATAAAAATTATACTCTTTGTCTACAAGCACTTTATTTTCTATATCTTTACTATCAGGATGATTCACGTCTAAAGGAATAATCTGAATAGAATACCAAATATCTCCTATCTCATACTCTATAAAAATATTGTTATCTAATATATAGAACATCTTCAACTCTGCACCTTTGGGAATGCGGAATGTCATGCCTTTACGAGTAATAATGTCTGTATATGAATCTATATCATTTAAATTCTTCTTACAAGGAATCTTGCTTCCTACTGGATACGATAAAAGAGTAGTCTTTCTCTCGTCATGAATGAGCTTATCCGTTGAATGATACAATCTCCCCCGAATTAAACTTAATTCTTGAGCATAACTTTCTTCTTCACGTAAATACCCCTTAGCTATGTCCTCGGTCCTCATTCTTTCCAAATGTCTTTGTAAATCAGCTTCAATCTTATCATTAGTTTGTTCACTACTAACGCACTTCTCTTTAGCACTACCAGAAATATCACTTTGAGTAACATTCTCTTTTGCATGTACTTGTGAAACCATAAGACTTAGCATTAACAGTGCAGCAAGGTATGAATATATTCTTTTCACAATACAACTCCTTAACTTTATAACAACCACTACAATAAACTTCAATCTCTACTAGTATTGTACCTTTTAATACTTGTAGAGTCATCAAAAAAGGTTATCCCTTACAGGATAACCTTTTATTTGAGTTATATAATTAAGTATTTTTCTTAAGTTTAACTAACCACTAAAATTAAGCACCTTGGAATTGTGGCATATCGTCCCCACTGGAGTCGTCCAATTTGCCTTGAAGATCATGGTCAACCATAGCACATACAGACGCGTCAGACCATACGTTTTCAGCAGTTTCAATCATGTCGATAATCGTATAGATTGGCAAGATGATACCGAGCAAGCCGATTGGTGCACCGATGGAGCTCATCAAGGACAATGTTAAGAAGTAACAACCCATTGGAACGCCAGCATTACCAATGGCAGCAAGCACAGCAATGAATAACCAAGCAATCATTGTTCCCATAGTCAATTCAATACCTGCGTTTTGCATTACGAATAAGGATGTTACAAGGATGAAAGCTGCACAACCATTCATATTAATTGTTGTACAAATTGGCAATACGAAACGAGCTACTGCAGGGTGAGCTTTCAAATTATCCTCAGCAGACGCCAATGTTACTGGCAATGTTGCAGCAGAGGATTTAGTGAACAACGCAACAGCTACAGCTGGGGACATTTTACGGAATACGTCCACAGGGTTCAAGCCACGGAACAACAAGAACAATGGAATTACGATAAAGAATTGGATCAAGTTACCACCGATAACAACAGCAGTGTATTTACCTAAAGCACCAACGATTACGCCCGCTTCGATTTGAGCAGATAATTGACCTGCAAAAGCAAGGATACCGATTGGCAATACATAAAGTAATGCTTTAATCAATGTGAAAAGCAATTCTTGTAAACCGAACAATACTTTTAATACTGCTTCGCGACCTTCTGTACGAGGCATAAACGCAAAAGCTAAACCAACAGAAGCGGAGATAAACATAACAGATAATACGTTACCTTCCAAATATGGTTTCAAAATATTATTAGGAATAACGGATAAGAAGTGATCATAATATGTTACATGACCTAGTTTTTCAGGTACTTGCGCTGCACCAGCACCGATTACATCAAGTGGTAAGTTACCTGGAGCAATCCAAAGGAATAAACCAAGACCAACAGCGGCTGCACAAATTGTTGTTAACAATGTATATGTCACAGCATGACCAAAGATACGTCCTGTATCTTTTTTAGCACCTAGCATAGACAATGTAGTAATTACTGCTAATGATACCGTTGGAATTGCGATGAATTGGAATAAATGCGTAAACACAGCTGCAATAAAATTAAATAATTCATTTAACGCTGGAATATGTTGCCATCCCAAGATAGCACCGATGATGAGAGCGCCCATCCATAAAATGAACTGACGCAATTTGCCTTGACCACGGCTTTTTAAGGTAATCTCTTGCGCTAAGGCATCGACATTTTTGTTGTTTTGATCTGCCATAAAAACACCTCTCTAAAAACTAAACTACTTGAGACAAAAAAAGAAATCCCAACCCTAGGGCTGGGATTGTAGATACATCCTAGTCTCTCAATAAAGCAATATTATAGAGATATGTCTTATCAGTGTCAAACCTAAATATTTTGATATACAGATTAATAAATTCACTTAATGCGTCACTATAAAATCATAAAAGACAACACGAGTACGATCAGGGCTAAACAAAAAATAAATCACATACGGATCAATTCCACTCTCTCGGTGCATAACATAAACCGTATAGCCATAGGTGGGAACTTGTTCAAGTTGATAATATCCACCTACTAATTGTCGACCATATAGAAGCCAAACAAAGAAGTCCCACTTTGTATAATCCTCAATTATAAGGTCATAAGTGCTTTGTATATCCCCTTTTGAAAAAATAGAATGTGCCACAGAGTTATATGTGCCCTCCTTAAATAACTCTGGTGTAATAACTACACCAGGTGCAGAGGATTCGGCAACAGTTTTCTCAAATTCCTTTACAACTTCTGGGTTACCTTCAAAAACAATAGTAGTTGTGAAATCATAAAAACTTTCTATTGTTCCCCTTGAAGATATAGGATGTAATCCTTTGGGCACTATATCAGGGTCCCTAAAGTGTTCTGGTAATACCGTTGCATTTACTGGCCATCTTTGTTTCCATCGTGATACATCATTAACTTCACTTCCAAAAAGGCTTTCATATATAAACATAGATATTAGTAATAAAGGTACTGCTACAACTAATGTACACCAAGTATATAAAATGTGTTTCTTCGGTAATGTTAAATGATAAAAATAGTAATAAAACTGTATTCTTATTGATAAGGCTAAAATTACAACTACTATTACAAACCATAAACCTGGCAATGAAATATACGAATCCCCCCAAAGTAAAAAGGTAAGGAATAAGAGGGATAAAATGATATGTTTACCACAAGGTTGTCCTGTTACCATTCGTATAAGTTTAATAAATCGATTCACCATATAACCCTTACTTAGATTGATAAAACACAGCCCGTGTCCCATCATTACTAATTAGCAATTCTACAAAATGAGGTCTTTTAGTATTCCCATCATCTACAAACACATATAATCTATGATTTCGAGTAGAGTTATATGTATCTTTAACTACAGTTTTTGTCTCTTTTCGAGGTGCAAAGCGTAACCACTCTATAAAATTTCGTTGTGGTAAGTTTAAAGGTTCTTCCTCGATGCTCTCTATAATGTTATAGCTATTAGGATGAGATATAAAACGCTTTTTCTCCCCAGTGTCTAAATCACGCAATACACCATCCGCATCAATTTGCGCTGTATAAGCTGCATTTTGCTTAGCTATCGCTTCATATTGTGCAATTACTTTTGGGTCCCCCTCCAATACCGTATATCTCTCTGGATATGCATTAGCCCAAGCTAAACTACTACGAAAAGCAGACGCATTATAAATACCTTCTGGAAGTTTTTCTGGCCGTTTTAACCCCTCCGGCAATTCTTCACTATTGGGCCATCCTTGATTCCAATCCTTTGTGCTATACTCGAAAGAATCAAATTGATCAAGGCTTGTATTAATATCGTACATAACCCAATCAGCCATAAGCCAAGATATGCTAAGGGTTATAACAATAAATAAACCACAAGATAATCGGCTATGTATTCTTTCAGATATAGCTTGTTTCTTAAAACGCCTATATTGCAGTAACAAACTCAATACTATAGCTATACCAAAAACAATGTATGTAATAGGCGCTAAATTAAATAAGATTGCTACAATTGCAAACAACACGCATAGCATAACCGTTAATAGGCCATAAAATCCTTGGAACAAAACTCTCTCCTATTATGACAACACTTAGAACATTTTCTTATACAACGCTTCAATATCTTCACGGCTTATTTCAGCCATTGTATTAGCTATATTGCCTGTAGCAACAACGTATACATTATCTACAAGCCAAGGAATGTCTTTTTTCGTAAATCCTAGTTCTGTAAGGTTCGTTGTCAAATCTAATTCGTGCACAATTAAACGTAAGGCTTCACCTAGTTCGGAACCATCGCCGTGGTTAAAGATACGAGCTAATACACCGAATTTATCAGGGTTAGCACTCCAAGTGTATTCCACTACAACAGGTTCAATAACAGCAAGGCCTACACCATGGGTAATATCCTTAAGACCACTAGCAGGGTGTTCCATACCATGTGCTAATGTTACACCAGCTGTGTTAATAACCATGCCCCCAATTGTGCTAGCTAATGTAACGGACTCCCAAGCTTTTGTAAGTTGAGTTTCGTTGAGAACAGCTGGTTTGCCTTCCGCCATTGCTTTCACATGTTTATATAGTGGTACAAGGTATTGTGCTAATAATGTCACTGCATAATGAGCTAATGCATCGGTGAAAGGTTGTGCTGTTTTAGAGGTATAAGCCTCGATGTTGTGGCATAGTGCATCAAAGCCTACAGATGCCAATACATGAGGTGGCATTGTACCCATTACAGCAGGATCTACAATAGAAACCTTTGGCACAATAGCATTGCAGCGTAAGGATTTCTTATCACCTGTTTCAGGATTAGTAAGAACACCAAAACCGTTGCCTTCAGATCCGGTACCACAAGTCGTTGGAATAACAATAAGAGGTAGCGCATTATCACTTGTTTTACGGTTGAAAATATAGTCGTTAATATCGCCTTCATTCACAGCCATAAAGGCAATCCCTTTGGCACAGTCCATGATGGAACCACCGCCGATAGCAATAACCATATCACAGTTTTCAGATTTAGCTAACGCAGCGCCGTCTAAGGCAGTTGTAGTCAATGGATTGGCATCTACTTGATCAAACAATACATGACCGATATGAGCTGCATCAAGCTTTGCTACCACCCGGTCATATAAACCAGATTTTTTAGCACTAGTACGACCAGTTACAATAAGTGCCTTCTTGCCGTACGGTGCAGCAAACTCAGCAACACTATCTACTTTATTCCAACCGAATTGGATATTTACAGGTAAAAAATAAGAGAATTCCATGTGATAACCTCTTTTCTTTGAAAACTAGTTCTTAGTGTTATTGTAAAGGATATTTAAAAGCATGTAAAACCTCATAGGGCTTTCACCAGAGAACAGGTATACTAATAATAAGAGGGGAATTTATATTTATAGAGGGAGAGAACATCTATGAAATTTGCCATTAAACATTTATGGTCTTCGCTGCGGGACCTTGCAACGCAGTCACCTATATTGCTGGCATTAATTGCCATATTTTCATGTACACCGTTGTATATTGAACAAGATTGGTTTTCCGACATTGATTTTAAGCTTTACTCACTGTATTTCTTTATCGTTATATTACAAAGCTATATAACAAAAGCCCGAAAGTTTTCCATTTTATATACCTTGGCAAGTATCGGAATCAGCATTGGCCTTTATATGATTCACGAAACGTACGGCTATGTGCGGGGTATTGAACTGGCTACAGAAAATATATCGTACCTATGGCTGTACTCCATGATTGCCTTGTATTTCACATCGCCTGGTGAACACTACATCGGTGAAATCATTAACCGCATCAAACGGATTGGCATCACCCTTGTTACGTCTACGCTATATAACATTGTTATCATCATGAGTTTATGGTTCTTCTTCATCATCGTGGACCAACCATTCAACTTTGAAGAAACCATTTTTAAGGTACTCGCATCCATTAATATGTTCATTTGTCTATCTATGGTATGTTCTTACAAAGAGGATCCCGCAGGTCCTCCAGCGCCAAACTCATTTTTTACTGTTGTATTCGGCATCATCTTGCCTAAGGCGTCCATTATTACAGGCATTCTAGCTAACATCTATTTAGTCTTGATTCTGTTAGGGCTTCGAGAGGATACGCGTTTCTTCTACACCTATTATCCGTATGTAGCCATTTTCTACCTATTCTACTTGGCTAGCTTTAGATCTAGTGAAAGTAGCAGAACTCAGCAAATCCTATGCTTCTTGTTCATTACGTTAACTACATTGTGCTTAGTCCTTATCGGTAAACGTGTAATTAATGAACCAGTTCTCTGGCTCAATACGATTTACGTGAGTGCATTCAATTTAATCTTCTTAGTACACAATGTATACTCTCTTGTGAAGGGGTTAAAACCTTCTGTACACACAACAGTTATGGCTCTTGCCTTAGGTACTGTTCTCTTGACGCCATTCATAGGCTATACAACGTATCGTGAATTTGTGACCTATACTAAAGTCGATGGCGAATGGCATGCAAGCCTACCAATAGCTGCTACCTTTGACCCTAACTACACGGACTATGGCACACCATATGTCCCTGTAGATGATTTAAAACTGCCAGATACCAACCCAATGAACGGCAGACGCATCGAGTATATTAATTTTGATGCCATATCTGCACCAAAGGTTATTTCGATTGCAGGATACGATAAATACATTGAAAACATCGAATTAATAGTCTATGAAAAAGACCTTAAGGAATACGAAGTAGAATCCGCCAACTTCGACTCCATCTCCTTTAAATTCCTCAACAAAGGCCTTGATTTAGAGGTATCTCTACCAAATGGCGTAACAGAGGTGCATCATATTTATGATAAATTCCTTACGGTCGATAAAACAGCTATTGATCCTGTCATTATAGAAGGCAATGGATACAAGCTATTGATTACGTCGTACTTCATAAACCAATTCGATACGCGTAAACTTAAATTTAATGTACTTTATAACTAAGATCTCATAATCATAAATATAATAAAGAAACAATATCTTATTATAATAGTAGGCACAATATAATATTGTAATAGTACAAAAGCAGTACCCCGAAAGGGGTACTGCTTTTATTCATTATCCAAGCTTTGTAAGGATATCTTTAGCAAAGTCTTGAGCCTCTTTAAAATCGTCTTCATTTGGGTGTACTGCAGCTTGTTTGTGCCGTGCATCGCGGTCGGCAGATTGACCGTGGCTATGACCTTTCGGGAACATTTTATACATCATTTCGATGACCTTAGGGTCTACCTTACCTTGACAGATAAATGTCCCAACCGGCTCTACGCTATCAGGTAAACAGTTTGCTGCATTGATTAAACTTTCCTTTGCATGTGCCATTTGCGGTGGTACGCCTGCCGTTGCAAACAAGGCAACATGTGGATTATGTAATGTACCAAGTACATCGCGAGCTTCTTTGTTGGCCGTTCCTTTATCCACCCAAAATCCTGCAAACACAAGATCGTAAGATGATAAATCGGTGGGTAATTCTTTCATAGATACACATGGTGTACCTGCTGGCAATACGCTAGTAATAGCCTCAGCTACTTGTTTAGTATTTCCCGTAAGGGATGAATATATGACAATAGACTTCATGTCTTACCTCCTATTTACTATATATCTATTATAGGACATGTATAACAGGCGTTTAATAAAATAAATCACAATATGATATAGAAGGAAATTTTATTTACCGATAAGTACTATTTTAATATGCTCAAAAGAGATATACTATTCAAAATCATCATATATATATCATATATTGCGTCCCATATAGTATTTTCTAGCATTTATAACTATATCGATAAATTTAAGCATACCATATTTATAAATTTCTAAATGTCAATATTGAATGTATAGAATTTTTTCGCTATAATCGTAACATAATGTATAAGCTTAATAGGAAAACTACAACATATAGTAGTTTTCTTATTTTTCTGATTAGACTTAACTTAAAGATATTTTATACTTTTCAGTCTAATCTTATATATGTTTAGATTAACAGTTTTATTACTTTTAAGACTCAAGGGGAACAGTAATGGAGATTATGATCAAGAAACGGGATGGCCATTTCGAGCCTTTATCCGTTGAAAAAACGAAACGTATGATTGCCTTCGCATGTTTGGGGTTAGATTCTTGTGATCCACTAGAATTGGAAATGGATGCGAAGTTACAATTCGTTGATGGCATGACAACTAAAGAAATTCAAAAAACTTTAGTACAAACAGCTATCGAAAAGGTTATCTCTAAAAAAGACGATGGCTTCGGCAACCAAGTAAATAAAATGAACCAAGATTGGCAGTTTGTAGCAGCTCGCCTCTTCTTGTTCGATCTCTATAAAGAAGCAGCTATCACTCGTCGTTATAAAGCATTCGGTTATGGCAACTTCCCAAATCTTGTACATATGCTTGTAGAAGAGAAAAAATACGCTGACTTCTTCGTTACAGAATATACACCTGATGAATTGCAAGAGTTAGGCGATTACATCAAACCTAAACGAGACTATCTCTTCAACTACGAAGGTCTTAAATTATTAGCTGACCGTTACTTGGTAAAAGGCTTCAACAAAGAAATCTTCGAATTACCACAAGAACGTTTCATGGCTATCGCTATGCACTTGGCATTAGTAGAAGGCAAAAACAAGGTAGAGTACGCTAAAAAATTCTATGACTTGATGAGCCAGTTAAAAATGACAACAGCTACACCTACATTGGCAAATGCAGGCACACCATTCCATCAGTTGTCCTCTTGCTTTATCTCTGGTGTAGATGACAACTTATGGTCCATTTACGACGTAAACAGCAAGTTCTCCCGCGTATCTAAACACGGTGGCGCCCTTGGTATCTACCTTGGTAAAGTTCGCGCATTAAACTCTGACATCCGCGGTTTCAAGAACTCCTCTGGTGGCGTTATTCCTTGGATCCGTTTATACAACGATACAGCTGTTGCAGTAGACCAATTGGGTAAACGTAAAGGCGGCGCTACAGTAACACTTGATATTTGGCACAAAGACTTCTACGAATTCGTAGAACTTCGTACAAACAATGGTGACGACCGTCGTAAAGCACATGATATTTTCCCTGCCATCTCCGTTCCAAACATTTTCATGGAACGTATGATCGGCCGTGAAAACTTCACCCTCTTTGACCCTCATGAAATCTTGGCGGTAAAAGGCTATGCCTTAGAGGACTTCTACGACACAGATGATAACAAAGAATTCACAAAGCGTTACCTAGAATGTGAACAAGATCCTAACTTGCATGGTATCGAAGTGCCAGCACTGGACATGATGAAAAAAATCATGCGCTCTGCTGTTGAAACTGGTACACCATTCATCTTCTTCCGCGATACTGTAAACGCTGCAAACCCAAACAAACATGCAGGTATGATTTACGCATCCAACTTGTGCCACGAAATCGCACAAAATGTTGGCTTCACTAACCTTGCTGAAGAAATCATCAACGAAGATGGTACTATTACGACTAAAACAAATACAGGTGACATGGTTACATGTAACTTGAACTCCATCAGCCTTGGCCGTATTACTGACGAAGAGTTAGAAGAAAATATTGCCCTTCAAATTCGCATGCTAGACAATGTTATTTCTATCAACCAGGCACCAGTACCAGAATCTCGCATGACATCTGATAAATACCGCGCTATTGGTCTTGGCACTTCTGGTTACCACCACTACCTTGTAAACCACGATATCCAATGGGAATCTGATGAGCACATTGAAGTAGCGGACAAATTGTTCGAAAACATCGCTTACTATGCTATCAAAGCTTCTATGGAGTTGGCGAAAGAAAAAGGTGCATACCCTGCGTTCAAAGGTTCTGAATGGGAAACTGGTGAATACTTCACACGTCGTGGCTACACATCCGATCGTTGGAAACAATTGGCTGCAGACGTTGCTAAATACGGTATCCGCAATGGTTACTTGATGGCCGTAGCTCCTACTGGTTCTACTTCCAACATTGCGAATACTACAGCTGGTATCGACCCTATCTTCAAAAAATTCTTCATCGAAGAAAAGAAAGGTTCTTTCACACCAAAAACTGCGCCAGATTTGAACAACAAAACATTCTGGCTCTACAAAGAGGCGCATACAATCGACCAACAATGGTCCATCAAAGCTTGTGGCGTGCGTCAACGTCATATTGACCAAGCACAATCTTTCAACTTGTATATCACACCTCAAATGAAAGCGAAAGAAATCCTAGATCTTTATGTTGAGGCCTACAAACAAGGTATCAAAACAATCTACTACATCCGTAACCAATCCCTTGAAATGGATGAGTGCACTAGCTGCTCCTCCTAATACTTAATAGGTATTTTCTACTCAATATAGAGTATGGTGAAAGTTAAAAATATCATTGCTATATTTTACAAAAACTATACACTATAAGTAGAGAGCACTAAACTCAGGAAAGATACTTTCACCAACATTATAAATCTGATGACGACCTATAGCAGTATAGGTCGCATCGTTGTATAAAGGAGTCCTACTATGGATAAAAAACTGATTTTCAACGAACATGGTGAACGTGGCACGCAATCTATGATTGGCGGCAACACCACAAACCTTCGCGAATGGAACCGTATCAAGTACGACTGGGCGAACCAAATGTATCGTACAATGCTCAACAACTTCTGGATTCCTGAAGAGATTTCCTTGAACGAAGACGTTAAGCAATTCCCATACTTAACAGATTACGAACGCCGTGCATTCGACAAAATTATTGCATTCTTGAACTTCCTTGATTCCATTCAATCTGAAAACTTGCCTAACTTGAGCCGTTATATTACAGCATCTGAAGTGGCATCTTTATTAAATATCCAAGCATTCCAAGAAGAAATTCACGCTCAAAGTTATTCCTACATTTTGGACACTGTTACAAATCCTATTACACGTGACAAAATTTATGACGAATGGCGTACAGATAAAACATTACTTGCTCGTAACCGCTTCATCGCCGATGCATACCAACGTTTCAGCGATGATCCTAGCGAAGCAAACCTTATCCACACAATCATCGCGAACTATATCTTAGAAGGTATTTACTTCTACTCTGGCTTTAGCTTCTTCTACACATTGGCACGCCAAGGTAAAATGACAGCTACATCCACTATTTTCAAATACATCAACCGCGACGAAGTAACGCATCTTGTATTGTTCCAAAACATCATCCGCGAGTTACGTCGTGAACGCCCTGACTTGTTCACGCCTGAACTGGAAGCGAAAATCACTGACATGATTCGCCAAGGTGCAGAAAACGAAATTGCTTGGGGCCAATACATCACTGATGATAAAATCCTCGGCCTTAACAACGTTCTTATCGAACGCTACATCAAATACCTTGCCAATATCCGCTTAGAAGCAATCGGCTTGCCTCATCTATATCCTGAAATCAAGGACAATCCAATGGAATGGATTGAAAGCTTCTCCAACTTGAATAGCACAAAAACTGACTTCTTCGAAGCAAAAGTTACAAACTATACAAAAGCAGCAGCATTTGATTTCGATGATTTAGAATAATAAAAAAATGATAAAAGAAAAAGTGATTCTCACGGTGGGAGAATCACTTTTTTCATTATAAAGGTTATTCAGTTAAGAACGGTTAGCCAGCTGTATATGGGCCGAATCGACCTGCAAATAGATAGGAACCCATTTTACCAAGTTTGGCAGCAAAGATAGAAGCTACGATACCTAAAATAATCATAATCCATGCGTTATCAGCATTTACACCGTTAGCAATAGCGATGTAGGCTTGTGCACAGGAAAGAATAAAGTAGATAACTGTTAAGTAAATCTTTGCTTTAGGAATTTTAGATGTTCCTGTTTTGTAACGTAATTTACTACCAATATAACCAGAAATACCACCAATAATAACGAGAAGTGGTAAAATCATTGCTACTAATGTAATGGCAGGGAATAATACATTTGCAATAGATGGAATCAACAATGCAATAACAGGTACTAAGAAAGAAGCTGCTGTTGCTGCGATTGGGAAATGTACCGCAATTGGATGTAAATGAAGATCTAGCAATTTTTCACGTTTTGTATTAATGCGACGTGGCTTGTAATCCATCCAAACTGTTGGAGGAAAACCACATGTTGGACAAGGTTGATCCCTGTACTTAGCATCCTCAATATATCCGCATACACGGCAAATTATCCATTCGGTACCTTGTTCAGGTATTGATTTAGCTGCGGTAGAACTTGTTGCTGCCGTAGCTGCTTTTTGTTCTGCTGTCATAATGAAATCTCCTTACTTAAGAAATTCTATATAATTAAATAATGATTATTATTTAATTATATTATACCATAATTCGCTAAGTAAAAAGTAAAATTTATATGTTTATCAAAAAATTAAATATTCCATAGTACTAACATACCTATAATCAAAGATAGCGGTATTTGATTTCGATAAATTAGAATACTAAGAAAAAAGATACCCAATCCAGATCTTTGAATTGGGTATCTTTTTATCGTTTATATTTAGAAATAGTCCCCAACGCCACCCTCATCAAAATAGTTGACACATGGTAATACATTATAAAAAATAACCATACATTTATACGCCATAAGGGCCTACACAATACATACCTTCAATGCCCCGTACATGTAATGGAATAACATCTTTTTACGAATTAAGCAATCGTGGCTTTGTATCCACCCTATCTTGATTACCAACTTATGATTAATACTCTATTAAATCAACCGTCCAATTGGTTGACTGTAATAAATTATCTAAGATACGAATCTCCTTGGCTATTACATCTGCTGTTTTTTGTAATTCACTTACATTCACAGTTGCTATCATTTTAATTTCCGAACCACGAGCACGGTAGTTGATAGCACTTGCACTATCTGCTAAAGCACGATATGCAGATAGACGCATAATTGCACCTTCTTTTTCCGCTATAATTTGTGTTAAAGAACGCCCTTCAACAATAGTTGCACAGTTAGTAAGATTAATATCTTTAATGAGTTGTTGAAGTCTAGCAATTGCTGCTTCTAGTTCTTGCATCAACACTGTAGGGTTTTCATTAGGTGTTTCCCCTTCCTGTACTAAACTATTTTGATTTAAACGACCTTGCAAATCACTAATTTTTTTATTTAAGTCAGCTCGTTCTTGTAATGCCTCAGCTAGTTTCATATTCTCTCACCTCGTAACAAAATAATATGCGCATCAAGTTATTTAATGCTACCCATCTACTTATTCTTATTATATAACGACTTATAAAACCTTTCGCATCAAGATATGTGGGCAACCTTCATCAAGGTATTCTTCCCCTTCTGCTTTATATCCGAGGGATTCATAGAATGGTTTTGCCTGTACTTGCGCGGATAAAGAGCAAGTCTTAAATCCATCGCGACGAATACCGTTTTCTGCAGCCATCATAATCTTAGTCCCTAAATGTTGTCCACGATACAACTTACGTACCGCCATGCGTCCAATGTGGGCGTCGCCTTCATCAGAACTTGGAAAGTACCGACAAGTACCTGCTGCCTTGCCATCGATAGATAAGAGAACAAATTTTGCTATATCATCTATTTCATCGAACTCGTCTTCAAAACCCTGTTCTTTCATAAACACATCAATACGTATTTGTTTTATTTCCTCTGTTATATGATCTAAGATTTGAATAACCATATCGTCTCCAAAGCGACTCATATATCGCTATTTATGTAAAATTATTTTTGTCATACTCTACCTAAGAGCGTCAATTGACGTGAGTTAGGTTCATCACCGAAAGGTGGTTATACTATGACTATACTACAATTTAGTCATGAATAGCAAAAATCATTTTTATACAAAAGACCTCATTATATCTGCATTTCAAACAATTTATGAAGCACATTATTTTTAAAACTTCTATGAAATTTAATTTTAAGTATTGCATAATCTTATCATTTGGGTTTATACTATACCCAACATTTTAGAAAGGAGCAACCAAAGATGACTAACCAAATTAGCCTCGCTACAAAACAATACTTTTATTGGTTCTTTATCCAACGTACGGGTAAGGAACTATTTGTGGTGCACTAATTAAGATTTAGTTATTATTAGTTGCTTAGAATAGTAAAAGGGCTACCCGTATTAGATTACGGGTGGCCCTTTTTTGTTTGCTATCCCGTATGGTAAGCCCTACTATTCACTGTAGTTACAAGGAGGAATTATCATGATTATTACATTGAAACAAAACGCAGCAGAAACAGAAGTATCTCGTTTACGCAGTGAATTAGAGGAAAAAGGCTTCATTATCCATCCTGTAGAAGGTGCACGCTACAACATTTTAGGTCTTATTGGAGACACAGCATCCCTCGATGCGCGTCAAATCGAGTCCCTTGATTTCGTAGATAAAGTAACTCGCATCCAAGAACCATACAAAAAAGCGAACCGTAAATTCCATCCAGATGATTCTGTCATCAACGTAGGTGGTGTATTAATCGGTGGTGGTCACTTCGCAGTAATGGCAGGTCCTTGCTCCGTAGAAACACCTGAACAAGTACTTGAAACAGCAAAAGCTTGTAAAGAAGCTGGCGCTACAATTCTTCGTGGTGGTGCTTTCAAGCCTCGTACTTCTCCATACTCCTTCCAAGGCATGGGTCCTGAAGGTTTGGAATTGTTAGAGCTCGCAAAAAAAGAAACAGGTCTACCTATCGTTTCCGAAGTTATGGATATCTCCCAATTACAATACTTCGATAACGTAGATATGCTTCAAATCGGCGCTCGTAACATGCAAAACTTCACACTTTTAAAAGAAGTAGGTAAATTAAACAAACCAGTTCTTTTAAAACGTGGTTTATCTGCTACATACGAAGAATGGTTGATGGCTGCTGAATACATCATGTCTGAAGGCAATGAACAAGTTGTATTATGCGAACGTGGTATCCGCACATTCGAAACTAAAACGCGTAATACATTAGACGTAACAGCAATCCCTATGATGCATGAATTATCCCACTTGCCAATCATCATGGACCCTAGCCACGCTGCAGGCATGAGCCGCATGGTTCGCCCACTTTCCCTTGCATCCGTAGGCGGCGGCGCAGACGGCCTTATGATCGAAGTTCACAATGATCCATCCAAAGCATTGTGCGACGGCCCTCAAGCATTACGTCCAGACCAATTCACTAGCCTTATGAAAGAAGTTATCGCATTGCGCCAAGCATTGGTGGAATGCACTAAATAATCTCACATACCACACAAATAAGCTAGTATCCGTTATAATAGATACTAGCTTATTCTTTTAAGAAAGGAACTGTTATGACTCGCATTCATATTAACGCCTCCACACCATATGACGTTGTCATTGAGGAAGGCGCTTTACAACGCATCACCGATTATATTAAACCGTTAAAACCAAATTGCCGTGTTATCATCGTCAGCGACAGCAATGTGGCACCACATTATTTGGATTCTGTGAAAGCTAATATGGAACATGCGGGTTATACTGTTTGTGATTATGTATTCCCTGCTGGGGAAAGCTCAAAAAACGCTCATCAACTCATCAATTTAGTAGAATACATGGCAGCCCAGTCGTTAACGCGTAAAGACCTGCTCATTGCCCTTGGCGGTGGCGTTGTGGGCGATATGGCCGGTTTTGCAGCAGCTACCTACTTACGTGGTATCGACTATGTACAGGTTCCTACATCATTATTAGCCGCAGTAGACTCCTCTGTAGGCGGTAAAACCGCGGTCAATCTAGAAGCAGGTAAAAACTTGTGGGGTGCTTTCAAACAACCTATCCTTGTCCTCTGTGATCCTACAACACTTAACACCTTGCCAGACATGGAGTGGAAAAATGGATGCGGAGAAATTATTAAATATGGTTTTCTCGATGTACCAGGGTTATTAACCCAACTCGAGCATAAGCCATTAATAAAGCATCGTGATAGCGTTAGTGCCGTTATCGCTCGCTGCGTTCAAGCAAAGGCGGATATCGTAGAGCAAGACGAACGTGAATCTGGTGTTCGTGCCCTCTTAAACCTCGGTCATACCTTTGGTCATGGCATCGAAAAGGCCAGCCATTTTGAAGTCCACCATGGCTATGCTGTAGCCATCGGTATGGTCCTCATGGCGCAAGGTGCTGTCAAACATGGAGAATTAGATGCAGAAGCATTAGAAAAATTAAAAGCCCTCATCGAAGCACACGATTTGCCAACTACTACGACCATACCAAAAGAAGAAATCCTGGCAGCTGCTAAACATGATAAAAAAAGCGAAGGGGCTACTATAAAAATCGTTATCCCTACTAGTTATGGCCATAGCGAACTCAAGGTTGTCACCCACGAAGAGTTAGCAACCTATCTTGATTAAGATAACTTATCTATTACGATTAAGTTATCTAAGGTTTCTAGCACCTATAACATGCATAATTGTTATTTGTAATATAAGGTTTACCTAATATTTAAAGGAGATTTATATGCATTCCGTAACGAACGCCATTCCTACAGGAACGATTGCGTCCATCCCAGCAAAGGCACATGCACACCGCGCATTAATTTGTGCAGCCCTTGCTAACTCTCCATCTACTATACTACTAAGCCGTACCTCTAAAGACATCGATGCTACTATGGACTCCTTGCGAGGCTTAGGTGCTCACGTAGTATATGAAAATAAAATTGTTACCGTTACTCCTGGCCTCGCTCCTACAAAGGGCAATGTAGTACCTCACGAATCAGGCACTACATTACGCCTTTTATTACCTGTAGCCGCATCCATCTGTAACGATGTAGACGTAGATGCGAAAGGTCGTTTACCAGATCGCCCTCTCGAACCTATGCTAGGCGAAATGAAAGCACATGGCGTAACATTCTCTCAAGATAAACCGCCATTTACTATGACAGGTCGTCTTCAAGGGGGCAATTTCTCCATGGTAGGCGATGTAAGTAGTCAATTCTTCTCTGGACTCTTATTAGCAGCCCCTCAAATCGGCTTATCTACTATTACCTCTACTACACCACTGCAATCTAGCGACTACGTAACGCTGACGACTACTACCATGGCGGACTTTGGCGTTACCGTTGACCATACACCTGCGTTTGACACAGTGCAAGAATCCTTTACGGTAGCGGCTAATGCTACTTTCAAAGGCCAACATAATTACCAAATCGAAGGCGATTGGTCGAATACAGCGATTTGGATGGTCGCTGCCGCTATGACAGGCAAACCAATTACTATTACTGGTATGAACAAAAATTCTGTACAAGCGGACCGCCGCATCATGCAAGTTATCGAGTCCGCAGGATGTACTGTGACATGGGACGGCATGAATATTACCGTATCTGGTCGCGCTAACACACCAATTCACGCCGACCTCGAGCAAATGCCGGATATGTTGCCAGTTATGGCAGCCCTCGCCTGCTCTATCCAAGGTGAAAGCTCCTTTGTTAAGGGCGCTCGCCTACGTTTGAAAGAATCTGATCGCCTTGTAGCTGTTGCCAATCTCGTAAGAGATTTAGGCGGTACCGTTCGCGAAGAAGGCGATGACCTATATATCATCGGTAGTGGTATACTAAAAGGTGGACAAGGTGATTGTGTAAATGACCATCGCCTCGTTATGGCCGGTACACTGATGGCTCTCATCAGTGAAAATCCTGTTACATTACAAGATAGCGAGGCTATCACAAAATCCTATCCAGACTTCTTTGAGGACTGGAACTTACTGGGAGGTAATGCACAACCAGTTTAGATTTCTAATTGTATCTGGTTTAATCTAATAGATAATAGAAATAGTACGTACTATATAGTAGGAGTTAATATAATGGCATCTAATTTCGGTAAAACCATACAGGTATCTACCTTTGGCGCCTCTCACGGCTATGCCATTGGCGGTATTGTTGAAGGTCTGCCTTGTGGACATACCATCGATATCGATGAGTTAAAAGCCTTTTTAAAGCGCCGTGCGCCAGGGCAAAATCAATTAACAACACAACGTAAGGAAGCCGATACACCTGAATTTTTAGCAGGTTTGGTGGACGGCATGCTCAGTGGTTCCCCATTGGCATTTATGATCCGCAACACATCTCAACACTCTAGCGATTATAATAACTTACGCGATATCCCTCGCCCCTCTCATGCGGATTTTACAGCCCGTATGCGCTACGGCGACAAGGTAGATATGCGCGGTGGCGGTCACTTCTCAGCACGCCTTACAGCTCCGCTTTGCGTAGCTGGTGGCATCGCTCTACAACTATTACGTGAAAAAGGCATTGAAATCCACGGCCATTTAAAACAAGTGGGAACCATCCAAGATGCTTCTATTGATATGGTTCATCCAGATATAAAAGCATTAGCTAGCATCGCTACAGAGCCAATTGCTATGGTTGATCCACAAAAACGTAACGAAGTAGAAACCCTTGTTATGAACCTCAAAAAAGATGGGGACTCTACAGGTGGTATAGTTGAAGTCGTTGCTACAGGTCTACCAATTGGCCTTGGCAACCCAAACTTTGATGGCATCGAGAACCGCTTAGCTCGCGTAATCTTTGGGGTACCCGCCATTAAAGGCGTATCCTTCGGCGGTGGCTTTGATATGTGTGCACAACTTGGTTCCGAAGTGAATGACGCTTTCACCATGGACGGCGACAAGATTACAACGACAACGAATAATAGCGGTGGTATCCAAGGTGGTATTACCAATGGTTTACCACTCGTTATGCAAGTGGGCATCAAGCCAACACCATCCATTTATAAAGAACAACATTCTGTGTCACTTTCACAAAAAGAGGACACATTACTCACAATCCAAGGTCGTCACGACCCATGTGTAGCGCTTCGTGCAGTACCTGTAATCGAAGCTGTTACGGCCCTTGTTATTCTTGATTTCTTAGGAGATATTGACCATGAACTTAGATGAAGTACGCGTTAAAATTAACGATATAAACGACCAAATGCTCGCCCTCTTCAAAGAGCGCATGGAACTCTCCAAGGACGTTGCGGCGGCGAAAAAAGAAATGAACAAGGCTATTTACGATGCCAAACGGGAACGGGATATTCTCGACAAAGTAACTCGAGATGCAGGCCCAGACCTCGACCTCTACGCACGCCGTTTCTTCGAAGCATTATTTAGCTTGAGCCGTACGTATCAGTCTGAACAATTATTCCAAGATAATGAGTTCACTGTTAAAATGAAAAAGGCTATTGAGCAGTCCCCTACCTTACCTCCACAACGTGGCAGCGTAGCTTGTGCTGGCGTCTTCGGTAGCAATGCACAAGTGGCGTGTGATAAATTATTACCACTCAGCCAAATTCACTATGTAACAGGCTTCCGTGCCGTATTCGACGCTGTTGAGTCTGGAGAATGTCAATTCGGCGTATTACCTATCGAAAACAGCTCCAATGGTTCTGTAAAAGAAGTGTATGACCTTCTAGAAGATCGTAAATGCTATATCGTACGCGGTACTCGCCTATGGATTTCTCACGATTTACTCGTGAAAAAAGGCACAAAACTAGAAGATATTCACACTATCATCTCCCATCCTCAAGCGTTGGGCCAATGCAGCCACTTCCTAGAGAAATTAGAAGGCGTAGAATTGCGCTCCTTCGATAACACGGCTCGTGCAGCACAGCTCGTAGCAGCTAGTGACGATCCAGGTGTGGCAGCTATTGCAGCACCTCAATGTGCCGACTTATATAATTTATCTCCATTGATGCGCAATATCCAAAATAGCGATAACAACTATACGCGCTTTATCTGTATCAGCAAGGACTTCCATGTATACCCAGGGGCTAATAAAATCTCCGTGGTAACTACAGCAAGCCATGCTCCAGGTGGGCTTGGTACATTACTTACCAAGTTTGCTAATATCGGCGTAAACCTTACAAAACTCGAGTCTCGCCCTATCGTAGGCCATAACTTTGAGTTCTTATTCTACCTCGATTTAGAAGCATCTTTAGCAGATCCAAAGGTATTATCTGTTCTAGCAGAGCTTCATACCTCACAAGATAAGTTCCGCCTACTCGGTAATTACCCTGAAAACTAATATATTCATTCCTACTAGTCCCTATCAGGGCATATATAGTACAATGAATATAGTTATAAAACTCCAATGGCTAATAGGTACCAGCCTATTAGCCATTCTATGTATATTGACCTAGGAGGTCCTATGAAATTTGGTTTACTTGGCCGTACGTTGGGCCATAGCTTTTCCCCTCACATTCATAGTGTGTTAGGAAATACTAATTACGAATTATTTGAACGAGAACCAAGCCAATTGCAAGAGTTCTTTGATGATCAGGAACTACAAGGCATCAATATTACCTTCCCTTACAAGGTAAATGCTCTTGAGGCTTGTGATGTAGTTGACCCTCGTGCAGAGCGCATTGGCTGTGTAAATACGATGGTTCGCAAAGACGGCAAATGGCACGGTTACAATACAGATTATGATGGCTTTGTATTTACTCTACAACATGCTAGCATCGATGTAGCTGGCAAAGAATGTATCATTCTAGGCGACGGTGCTTCCTCTGCTACAGTTCACGTAGCACTTGAAGATTTAGGTGCTAAGAGTATCACTCATTTATCTCGTAAAACGGCTCCATTCTACGATGATGCACCTAATTACTACGAAACAGCACAGATTATTATTAACTGCACACCTATCGGTATGTATCCTCATAATCCAGCTAATCTCATCGATATTACGCAATTTTCCAAGCTAGAAGGCGTTGTAGATCTCATCTACAATCCACGCCGTACAATTTTGCTGTTACAAGCAGAAATGATGGAAATTCCGCATTGTGATGGCTTGCCATTCCTCGTGGCTCAAGGCGTTGAGGCGGCTAATCATTTCCAAGGTGAAAGCTTTGGTACAAAGGAAATCGAGCAAATCTTACGAGATATGCGTCGTGAAAAGGAAAACATTATCCTCATCGGCATGCCTGGCGTAGGAAAAACTACAGTCGGCAAAGCACTCGGTGAAGAAATGGGCCGTACCTGCGTTGATGTAGATCATGAGTTAGAGAAAGAAATTGGTGATATCTCTACCTATATTACAGAACAAGGGGAAGCAGCCTTCCGTGAAAAAGAAGCGGAAATGATTGCAAAATTCGGTACCCAAACAGGTCTTATTATTTCCACTGGCGGCGGCTGTGTAACAGTTCCTAAAAACTTCGCACACCTACGCCAAAATGGTCGTATCTACCAATTAACACAACCAGTAGAAAACCTATCTACCTCTGATCGTGTTCTCTCTAGTGGTGGCATCGAACGCTTACGCGAACTAGAAGCAACGCGTACACCAATGTATGAAAGCTTTGCGCAATGCATCGTAGAACATAATCGCAATGCACCAGAAACAGTAGCGGCTATCCTAGAAGACTTTGAAGCAAACTTACTATAAAAGTCTGTATATCACATTTGTAAAATACTTTACAGATAAATCCGTAAGAGCATCTATATCTGAATTAGTAAGAGCCTCAACAGCTTTATAAGTAAATGTATTTACATCTGTATTTCTAGATAAAACTAAAACTCATATCATGAAACAATGATATAAACTGAAAAGCAGTAGCTATCCGAAAGATAACTACTGCTTTTTTATGTGTCCTATGTATTATATATATTTGTAAAAACTACTATTTGCAATTACAATGTAATTACAATTAAAATTCAAAAAAGTTACATGCCTATTCATGTAAAATCGATACAGTATCCATATCATAGCAGTCACGACCGAAAGAATGTTAGGAGAGATATTATGAAAACCGTAAACCTACAAGTCCGCATCAACGAAGATCTAAAACAAGAGGTATCTAGCATATTAAAAGCACAAGGTCTATCCTATACCTCCATGCTTGACGCACTATTTCGTCAAATCATTAAAGAACGTCGCATTCCTTTTGCCATTGCATTACCGACGGCACCGATAGATGAAACACCTACACCAAGTACGCTCAACAACGGCACCTACGAACAACCCCGAACTACATTAAAAGCCTCGGACACTACAAGTACATATGGAGCCAGTCCCTCAAATGAGATAGACATAGCCTTCGATTCAATCGACAAAACAGGGGTTCTTAACATCCGCATTAACCCTAAAGTAAAAACACTAACTACGGCAATCCTAAAAGAAATGGGATTAACCATATCTCAAACTATAACACTTGTGTCTAAACAAATACAATTCGCTAAAAATATTCCTCCGACTATACATCGTCCCAAATGGGTTGATGCCATAAATAATAACTTATGGACTGAAGAAGCTTTAAACGCTAGAGTCCAAACTGGCCTTAATCAAGCTGAAAATGGGATTGGTGAACCTGCAGAAAAAGTCTTTAATGAGCTTCTTAAAGATTTATAAGTATGGAGGTTAAAATGAGATATACAATAATTTTGACCCCTACAGCTAAATCTGACATAGTAAATCTCAAAATTTCATTAGCACAACAGCTTATAGATCAAAACGTTATCAAAAAAGAATTAGAGTTAATCTATGAAAAAATATCGTCATTAAGTATTTTTCCTGAACGATATCCCATTATAAATAGTAATACAAAGTATAGAAAATTATCACATAGAAAATATCTCATCCTATATAAAGTTATAGATAATTATATATACGTGTTCTATATTCGACCTTCAAAAATGAATACATTGCAGGAAATACTAACCATATAAAAAAGTCGGCTCTCGCCGACTTTTTTAATGCACTTTTACGCGTTTATGTTGTTGTTTATCGAAAACGCCATCTACGTCGATGGTATCGAGGATGCGTTTTAGTTCATGCACATCGATTTGACCTGGTGCCGATGCTTTGCCAGCAGAGGCAAAGGTCATAGCATTACCAAACAATGCTCCTGCTGTGCGTGTAACAGCCCCCAATGGTCCCATAGCCATCGTAATGATTGGGTCGGATGGATACAAGGCTTTTACTTCAGCTGTTGCTTCAAGGAGGGTTAATACGTCCCCTGTTGTATGAGGCATAACAGCCATCTTTGGCACATCAGCCAAGAAGTCTTTCATTTGAATGAGACGATTTACAATAACCTCATGGCTTGGTGTACCATGGAAATCATGATTACTCATAACTATGGTTACACCATGCACCTTGGCAAATTCTATCGTTTTAAGCATTCTATCTTGATCAAAGAATAGCTCGATATCAATAGCATCCACTAATCCAGTCGGAATAAGGCGCTCTAGCATTGTAAAGTAATCGTGTGTAGAAATAGATTTCTCACCACCCTCACCTTTTGTGCGCCACGTAAATAACAAAGCACGCCCTTTTAACTGAGGTTTGATGAGCATCAACAGTTCAATAATAGCGTCAATGGAGTGGGCCCGCTCGTAATAGTCAATGCGTAGCTCCACAACGTGACACGGTGTATTACATGCAACCGCAGTGGCATCCAAAATTTCTTTCATTGTTGTGCCCACAATAGGAACACATATTTTTGTACCCTTTTCACCGAGTACAGCATGACCGATACGGACCATAATAACTCCTTTCCGTCCCACACGGTGAGACAAATGACTTACCTTAAACTAACTATATACCAATATTTTGGTAAAAGCAATCAATCCGCCTATATTGGATTGCTATTCACAAAAAATGTATGAAAGCCTGTCATTATGCACTAAAATAGTATTTTTAGATGAACGATTAACATCATTTTTTGTTATATCCTAGTATCTTGATTTTATTAAAGTTAGTCAGATTATTCAGATTTTATAACCAACCTGTAAGATAAAAAGATACCTTATTCAATCGCTAAAGCAATCGAACAAGGTATCTTTAAATCACCGTCAAAATATATTAATCATGTTGTACGGACATTTTTCGAGCTTGGAAGCCCATATATAGCAATAGCAAGCCCGTAATACTAAATACATAGGATATGCCAACATAAGTAGATACAATACTTGCAAACACAGGACCAACCATAGACCCAAATTGTTGAGCAGTCGTAGTCATACCAAACATGCGGCCTCTAAAACTTGGGTCTGTGTTGAGGGTTACCGCTGCACTTAAGGATGGGTTAATACCTACTATACAAGACCCAATGAGTACTTGTAATACACCAAACCACCAGATACCTACTGGTAAGCTTTGAAGTAATAGAACGATACCACTCCCCATCATACAGTAGGAGATAGTCTTAAAATAACCACGGCGTTCACCAAGGCGGACCCATAGGTTCGTCGTTAAGGCTCCTGCTAAGCCGCCGATACTAAGGATGGTGCCAGAGATTATAGCCGCCCCTTCCATAGTACCTTGCATATCTCCTACATAGAGGGCCAAAATAGGTTGCAACATCATAATAGCACATTGCATGAAGAAGAATATCCAAAGTAATCGTACTAATACAGGCTGTTGTTGAACCGCTTTAAAGTCTTCACGTAAGGATGTAGATTTAGTAGGTTGAGTAGGTTGCGCTGCTCCATCAGTGCCTACAGTATGTAATTTGGGTTCTTTCACAAAAAATAATACGGCCAAAGTCGCAATAAATACAGCAATACCAGATACATAAAATACAGGTCGCATCCCTACAACACTCTCAACGGCGCCACCTAAAAACGGGCCAATGACATTGCCTAAGATAAGGCCGGTTTGAAATATACCTAATGCTCTACCAACCTGTTTTTCATCAACACTAAGGGACACCATAGTCATTGCTGCTGGATAGAATCCATTAGCAAAACCAACGAGGGCACGCCCCATGAGTAATTGATATTGGTCTGTAACTAAGCCAATTAATACATAACAGATAGCGATGGCAAAGCCAGCACGCAAGGCCATCCGTTTTTTACCTTTATTATCGGCAAGCTTGCCCCATATAGGAGCCATAATGCCTGCAATGAGAAAGGTAATACCGAAAACGAGACCCGACCAAAGAGCTACGTCAGACTTTGGAACGCCTAATTCTAAGAGATAGATAGGCAAAAACGGAATGATCATAGTGTAACATATAGCTAGCACTGTCATGGCCGCCGTAATAATCCATACATTGCGCATGCCACCGCGAGCGTCATATGTAGTGGTACTCATTCGGTCCCTCCTTTCATCTATAAAAGTATATATAGCAAGATACTTTTACATTCTATATAAATAAGAGCCGCATATGATACGCGACTCTCTCATTTATTCTGTTGGAAACTTGTGATCCATTACATCCTGTAAGGATACGCGTTCCATAACATGACGGAATTCATCTTGCAAGTACTGCCACAATGGAGCAGTCAAGCAATCGTTAAACATCGGACATGGCTCTACATCGTCTTCTAAACAAGATACAAGAGCAATGGAGTCCTCTGCAGCATATAAAATTTCATATACATTGTATTCAGCCGGCGATTTTACCAAGCGATATCCACCGTATTTACCACGTCCACTTTTAACGAGGCCAGCGGAGGATAAGCGAGATACAATCCCCTCTAAGTATTTATCGGAAAATCCTTGGCGTTCTGCAATCTCACGAATTGGTACATTTTTTTCTACCCCGTGCTCTGCAATATCCGCCAATATCCGTAAGGCATAGCGCCCTTTTGTAGATATTTTCATAAGTTAACCTCTAAGTCATTTCATAATATATTTATAGTATATCACAAATTCATACAAAAAATGGTGGGAAATATGATACACTATACATATATCGAAATATTTTATTTGGGTATTTTTTTAATTTCATATAGGAGGATGTTATCTAATGTTAGATAAACTATTTCAACTCAGTGAACGCGGTACAACTGTTAAAACCGAAATTTTAGCTGGTATTACTACGTTTATCACGATGGCGTACATCCTATTCTTGGCGCCTAACATTCTTAGTCTCGGAGGGATGGATAAAGATGCAGTCCTCATCGCTACAGCCTTAGGTGGTGGCCTTGTAACGATTGCTATGGGTTTATTCGTAAACTATCCGATTGCCCTCGCTCCTGGAGTTGGCCTCTTAGCCTTTTACTCCTTTACCGTAGTTCTCGGTATGGGCGTATCCTGGCAAACAGCATTAGGTGCGGTGTTCATTTCCGGTCTCGTATTCCTCGTATTAACACTTACATCAATACGTCAAATGATCGTTGAAGGCATCCCAGCCTCTATGAAGGTTGCCATTACCGTTGGTATTGGCCTTTTCATCGCTATCATCGGCTTGAAATTATCCGGCTTGATGGCAATCTCTATTAGTTTGTCTCCCAACTCCTTAGGTCAAGTTGTGCAAACACATGGTAACTTAGTACCACCTGCATCCGAAGCACTCTTAACGCTCGGTAATTTGCACAGTGGTGAAACATTGTTAGCTCTATTCTCTCTCATCTTTACAGCTCTATTGATGGCTCGTAAAATTCAAGGTTCCCTCTTGATTGGTGTGGCAGCAACAACAATTCTTTCCTATGCTACTGGCCTTTCCACAATGCCTGAGAACTTCACTGTATTAGCTATTCCTGATTTCTCTAAAGCAGCATTCCTTCAATTAGATATTCCTGGTGCGCTCCACATGGGCTTAATCACGATTATCTTCTCCTTCACCTTCGTAGAATTGTTCGACTCCATGGGTACGTTGATTGGTACTGCTACAGAGGCGAAAATTGCGGATCCTAAATCTGGTAAATTCCCAGGCCTTGGTAAAGCCATGACTGTCGATGCGATCGGCGTTAGTGCTGGCGCATTGCTCGGCACTTCTACGATTACTGCCTTTGTTGAAAGTGCGGCAGGTGTAGGTGCTGGTGGTCGTACAGGCTTAACAGCTGTCACAACAGGCGTATTATTCTTAATCTGCTTGTTCTTAGCTCCAATCGTATCCTTGGTGCCAAATGCAGCAACATCTCCTGTTCTTATCATCGTTGGTGCCCTCATGTTAGGTGCTATCAGAAACATCGACTTCGATGATTGGACAGAAGGCTTCCCAGCATACCTAGTTATCGTTTTGATGCCATTCACATACAGCATTGCAAACGGTATCTCTGCAGGTCTTATTGCATACCCTCTACTCAAGATCATTTCTGGTCGTGCCAAAGAGGTTAACTGGATTATGTACGTATTGGCGGTACTCGTTATCATACGCTACGTATTCTTCTAATTAACGTATGCTCATAATCAAGCTATTAATGAAAGTAACATTTGATTGCTATAATCACTAATACGCTAAGAAGAAAATATATGTAAAATGCCAAAAGCATAATATATGTAAATTACATATATTAAGAGAACCTATCTCCAAAGATATTAATAAAGTATCTCGGAGGTAGGTTCTTTTTAGTATGTACTATTTTGACTAAATGCTAATACTAATGCTCTATGATATCAAAAATTGTACTATACATTCTTATTACTATTAATGAATCGTTTTTACACCAATTAAGTCTGTACGACTTGGATCGATATTTTTTAACGGCACTACATGATTTCTATAAAAGTCTGCTTCAGATGCTTTCACAGGCACTTGGAAGAACAAGAAATACGCCATATTATCCTTGTACCACGTAACACTGCGCACTAAGTCCTTATCTACATCACCTGTATAGTGAACCTCCCCTATTGGAGTAGAGTCACTCCACTGTACGTCATGATACTCCATTGGGATATATTCTTCAGGCCAAACCGTATCCATAGAGTAACTCATGCGGAAGACCATAGTATGAGTTACCCAACGGCCACTGCGCTCTTGATACTCTTCACCTTGCTTCCAATATACAGTTTCTAATACATCATTGTCATAAAAATGTGTAGCATAGTATGTATAGCCAAACGGTAAATAACTTGGTACAGATACGTCATAGGACACCTTATGAGATGCATTAATTACACCGCTAGGTAAACCGATGGATTTGTGCGTAAGTATAGGCCACACAGAATTCGTATGTGTACGCACTGGTAAAGGAATCGTTTCATAAGTAGGCCAATCTATTTTAACATTTTGTTTACCCTGTTCTTCAACATTTTGTTTAATAGGTTCTTCAATATGTTGCTTATCATTTCGATCACCACGTAGTCGAGCATCATCAGCGGCTACGTTACTCAAAGGACCTACAGAGTCTACAATTTTGCTTACAAAGCTTTGGTTTCTTGAAGAAGCAAAGTAAAGCATATGAACTTTATTATCTTTTTCCCAATAAGCGATTTGAATAGCATCTTTACTATAACCTAACGTATGTACAGAAATTCCATTAGGGGTAGTAAAGCTAACTGCATCCTTAGCTTTATAATTTGTCTTTTCTAATATAGGTGTTACCACTGTATCAATAGCCCACCCCATGCGATATACAATATCTGTATTAGAAAAGGTTAGCTTCGGACCATATTCTCCATCACGGCCCGTTTCAGTGTATACGATTTCTAATACATCATGGTCCTTGGCCTTTACATCGCGTACTGCATAGTCTTTAGGCATATAAGACGGCACTTGTAATGGATAACCAAACTCCTGCACGGAGCTCTCAATATTAGTTTCAACTATATCATTATCACCAACTTGATCATACCAGAGATAACGATCCATAAGTTTTTGATTATCATCGATAATTTTCTGATTATCTACATCTCGTTCAACAGGAACAGTGTTACCATTTTTATCGATTAACGGGTATGTAGCACTAACTGGCTGTACCCCAAACATACTGACTGCAGTAGCCATCGTGGTACATAAAATAGCAGCTCTTATTATTTTCTTCATATTCTCTCCTCTTTGAGCGGTTACACAGATTTTCGCTTTATTTCAAGTAAATCACTACGTGACATAACTATATTTTTACAGGCTCCACATGTTCCTTATAGAATTCAGCATCAACTGATTTCACAGGTTCTAAAAACAATAAGGAGTATGCCATACCGTCCTTTGTCCACGTAATGCTACGGATCAGTTGTGCTGCTGGATCACCGGTATAAAAGACTTCACCGGATTCACCTGGTTCAGACCATTCAAAGTCCTTATACTCAGCAGGAACATACGGTACATCTTTTACATCGTTCACGGAATAGCCCATTCTATAAACAAAAATACTACCGAGATTTTTCTTACCATCTCTATATGTTTGAGCATTTTTTATAAAGTATACAACCTCTAATACATCATTTTTGTCTTGACGCACTGTATAGACCTCATAACCATAAGGGATATAGCTAGGTGCCTTAACCTCATATGGAAGCTTCTGTGCTGCCTCTATTAGATTTTCCTTAAAAGTATGCGCCTTTTGTGTATTCTCTATAGGCCAATCATGAAAGTGCCACTGTAAATGGTCAGTTCTAGGCTCTACATTTCTAAAATTATGTCCTAGCTTGTGTGTTTGAGTAGATACAGACTGATCTGTAGTATCAGAGGTATACACAGTTTCTGCTGTTGCCATTCCTACAGATAGTAGCCCAGTAGCGATAACTGCTAAAACAGACTTGTACATTGTTTTTCTCATATTTTTTCCTCTTTATAAGGGATTACGGATTCCATCGATATTACACAATATAGTATTCTAGATATAGTTTGTATAACATCAGTGTATCTGCTAAGGAATCATTCGTTCTTTATCGTATTCATCTCTTGTTTTAGCAGAAATCTTTGTAACCGGATAGTTTCCTAATAATTCATAACGTGAACTATCTATAGTTTTTACAGGCACCACATGTTCCTTATAGAATTCTGCGTCAACTGATTTCACAGGTTCTAAGAAGAATAAGGAGTACGCCATGCCGCCTTCCGTCCACGTAATGCTACGGATTAGTTGTACGCCTGGCTTACCTGTATAATACACCTTGCCAGATTCACCTTGTTCAGACCATTCATAGTCCTTGTACTCTGCAGGAATATACGCTGTATCTCTTACGGTATCCAAGGAATATCCCATTCGATAAGCCATAACATTAGTAATAAATTTATTCCCATCCTGGTAGATAGGCCCGCCTCTTTTGTAATATACAACCTCTAAGACATCATTTTGATCGTGACGCGCTGTATAAAGCTGATATCCAAAAGGTATATAACTAGGTACTTCAGCCTCATAAGGCAATTTCTGAATAGCCTCTGCTACCCCCTTAAAGTTACGAGCACTGTCTTGAGTCATCATAGGCCAGCCTACTAATTGCGTTCTTGGTATTTGTATAATCGGAGAAGCATTATTCATGTTTGGCGTAATATTTTTAGGCTTAGATACGGCCTCAGAATTATTATTAGATACAGACTGATCAACAGTATCTGCGGATACATAGCTTATAGATACTAAACCCACAGCTATAGCAGCTAAAATTGATTTACCTATAGTTTTCTTCATATTCTCTCCTATTACAAAAATTTATAATATACTCCACACATATAATGATATATTTTCTTATTTATATCAAAATCAAGCTACCGTTTCTGTAGCTCTAGCTACTTCATAAAACTTTTATCTTTCCTTTTGTGAAAGCATGGTCACAACCAAATAATGTATCTAATGCTTAGTTTCAATATAAAAAATCCTACTGAACGCTATATCATAATAGAGTTCAATAGGATTGTTGTGTCATTATTTAGTTAATGGCGGCATAATAGTATCTTGTTCAAGTTGTCTTCGCCTTTTGGCCGTATAGTCGACAATTTTAATTTGAACTACGCCCACAGAGTTTACCATGGCTTCCGTAAAAGTAAATTCACGACTTGTCTGATGTTTCATCAATACTTGTAAGCCATGAGATTTTTCATCAATAGACTCTAAATAGGTAGCCTCTCCACGACCCATCACACTAGAGTATACCGAGCTATATTTACATGGTATATCTCCACCTGAAACGAGGGCTTCATCGCTACCATCAATTTCAATAAATACATGGGGATTCGCTTGAATCAAACTAAACTTTTTCCCCTCATAATGGCCATGTACATAGATATAAAGTACCTCATCTATAAATTCATATCCAAAATGTAAAGGCACCACGTAAGGGTAATCACCATCCATCAGACCTAGGTGAATGATACGAGTACTATTTAAAATGCCCTTAATTTCATCTATATCTGTAACTATGCGATCTTGTCGTCTCATAATAGTCTCCACAGTTTTACGTAAAAAACAATCTATGTATCATTATAGCAAATTTTCGATATCATATATGAAAAAGTATTATTTTGAAGGTATAAACAACTACTCTTTATTTATAAATAATACTATTTCTAACATATGTCTACTGTATAAATACATTTGACTTTTTACAATAGATACTGTATTATAAGAAAATAGTTTTATAGATTCTATAGATTATAAAAGCTATGGTAATCCATGGCTTTTTATATTTGTAGATGGTTTGTAGAAAAGAGGTCTTTACTATGTCTGATACGCATCAGTTAAAACGGGGCCTTAAGAATCGGCACGTACAGTTGCTCGCCATCGGTGGCGCTATTGGTACAGGCTTATTCTTAGGCTCCGGCCGTGCCATTCACTTGGCAGGTCCATCCATTATTTTCGCCTACCTTATTACAGGTATTATCTGTTTCTTCATCATGAGAGCATTAGGTGAATTATTATTGTCTAACTTGAACCACCACTCTTTTATCGATTTCGTAGAAGATTATTTAGGTGATCGAGCAGCCTTTATCACAGGATGGACATACTGGTTCTGTTGGCTTTCACTAGCCATGGCCGATTTAACAGCCGTAGGCCTCTATATGCAGTTCTGGATACCGTGGCTGCCTCAATGGATACCCGCCCTTGTCGTCTTAGTGGCATTGCTATTAATGAACTTAACAGCCGTAAAGTACTTCGGTGAAATGGAATTCTGGTTTGCCTTGATTAAGGTAATTGCCATCATCTCCCTCATTATCATCGGTATCATCATGATTGTCACAGGTTTTACTACAGATGCAGGCGTTGCCGCCTTTAGTAATATGTGGAATTATGGGGGCTGGTTCCCGAACGGAACGATGGGCTTTATCTTATCATTCCAAATGGTTGTTTTCGCTTTCACAGGTATCGAGCTCGTAGGTTTAACAGCTGGTGAAACAGAGGATCCTGAAAAGGTTATCCCTATGGCGATTAACAACATTCCATTACGCATTATTTTGTTCTATGTGGGCTCTTTGGCTATCATCATGAGCATTTATCCTTGGACAGCCGTCAACCCATCTGCTAGCCCATTTGTGGCCGTATTTACAGCAGTTGGTATTGCAGCCGCTGCAGGCATCGTAAACTTTGTAGTTCTTACATCTGCTGCATCTGCTACAAACTCTGGTATCTTTAGTACAGGCCGTATGATTTACGCCCTTGCTAAACGCGGTCATGCGCCAAGCTCTATGCGCCGCTTAACACACAGCAGTGTACCATACCAAGCAACCATTTTCTCCGCTGCAGTACTATTAATTACAGTTGTACTCAACTATGTAATGCCAGAAGCAGTATTCGTTATGATTACATCTATCTCTACATTCTGCTTCATCTTTATTTGGGCAATGATGGTTATTTGTCACCTTAAATATCGCAAAAAAAATCCTGAATTAGCGGCACAATCTAAATTCAAAATGCCTCTATTCCCAGTGATGAATTACATCATCCTTGCGTTCTTTGTTTTCATTCTAGGTATTCTCGCCCTAAACGAAGACACTCGAATTGCCCTCTTGTTTACACCAATTTGGTTCGTTATTCTCTGGGCCTTCTACTCTATGCTCAATACAGATGATGAAGACGCTCTCAGTGAGGAACTTATCGAGATGGCTGGTGTAAAAGAAATTTACAAAAAACCTAAAAAAGAAGATTCTGACGATTACATAATCTAACACAAAAAGCCCGTGCTATGCACGGGCCTTTCTCTTATTTCATAGTAGGAAAATTTTGTTGTTCATACTGTTGTTGATAAGCAGGTAGATTACTTGTATCTTCGCCATAATTAAAGATCGTCTTAGTACGATATCCGCCTTGGGTAATGATAAGCTCAATGGAGGATGGTACCTCTTGACCATTTTGTTGTAAATGATTTACTAATTCTTGTAGCGCTTCAACTTGTCGCAACGAACCAGTCATATATTTACCTTTAGATAGGCCTGTATTTCTAATGACTTGGCCATTATATACTTGACCATTTTTATCTGTGTAATAGAAACGTACAACTGATTTATCTCCTGTAGGTACAGCTTTAATATAGATGGTTTTCCAATTTTTCTTAACCATCATTCTTGTAGCATCTGCTAACTTGTTAGATAAACGTTGTGTTTCTTTATTTGCAGATTTAGATACACCATTGACTTGCTGAATTTCATCATTCATAGGCATATTAATAAGTGCCATACTAGGGTCTTGTTGTACCTTTTTCGCATCTGCAGGCTGAACCGCCAACACACCAACGGCCGCCATTACAGCTAACGTTGTAAGAGCAAATTTCTTCATTATATCTCTCCTCAGATAGGATTCTCTAAACAAATTATATTTTACACAATATATTATACGCATTAGGCTATTTATTATCAAGCCTATCTTATTTTTCAGGACCATTATCCTTAATTATTCGATTCCAATGTTCAAATCTCGCAATATTATAATCCATATCCATATATTTAATATTAAAAGATGTAATAGATTTAAGATCGTTATAAAACTCCATCTCATCAGTACTCGTATTCCAGAATAACATCATATTTTCATATATAGGTATACCATAATACTGTTCAGCTTTAAAAAATTCAAATGGTAAATTCATATTAGGCTTCGCGTAGTTAAGAGGACTAACAGTAAGCAAATAGGTATCTCCTACCTTACCATTCATGTATAAATCTCTAGAAATTAAAGAGTCTGATATTACTTTATCTTTTTGAATACCATGTTTACTAACATTCTTATTTTGAATAGAAATCGAGTCTGTATTCACTATTTTGCTAGCAAATAAATCGGGGCTTAAGATATATTTCGCGTTCCCATTAGAAGCTATAATTTTACCATCTATATAGTCTAGTGAAGCGGAGAATTTATCGAATTCATACCCGATAACATTAGAGCTTAAAGATGTATCATTAATCTTAAAAATTAAAAGTTGATATAACTTCATATCAGAAATAGCATCATTAGAGCGTGCAAGAAGATATAATTCATTATTAACGATAAGAGAGTCAAAAATATAACAGTTATATGCTTTCATGATAGGAAATACATCAACTACATAAGATTCAGAGTAATTACTTGCATTTATAACTGTCACGGTTGCATTAGGATTACGATTACTATCAACTTTAATATCTTTCTCTAAAATTATCCCTTGTTTTGGTAAAATACGTGTCTCATTTCTCGTACCACTAAGGTGTAAAGAACACAAAACAAGAATAAGGAAAATAATAAAACTTATAATATAATGTTTCTCTATCCATCGCAACATAGTACCACCTCTCTCTTAGCTATAGTATAGCGAAATCTCTAAACTAATAAAAGAAAAGGCTTCAACCAATGCTCGACAAAACGTATTCTGTCGATGATTGATTGAAGCCTTTGTTTTTATACTATTAGTTACTAAAATCTGTATCTACAATAGCAAATTGTGTATAATCTGGATAACGGTTATGAAGTTCCGCCTTAATCTTTTCTAATGTACCATGTGGATCTTCTTCGTCAAAGTTAAAGATAATATCATAATAGATAATCTTTTTATCTTCTCGTACGTAGAAGGCATGTACTTGTACTACATTAGTATATAAACTTACAACTTGATCAAGCGCTTTTTTGATTTCAAGAACTTCTACGCTTGGTTGATTTTCTGCGTATACACCGACAGTCATATTAATGCCAAACTTTTTATAAAGATGAACAGCGATACCTTTAGTTAAAGGATGAACCTCGCCCACTGTCATCGTATCTGGCAACGAAATATGAACAGAACCAATCACTTCACCTGGTCCATAGCTATTTAGCACTAAGTCATATACACCGCCTACATTTGGATGTTGCGCGATAGTTTCTTTGATGTTTCGGATAAGATCATCATCGGCGCGAATACCAAGCAAATGATTATACATATCCCGCAAGATCTCATAGGCTGCTTTCAAAATTAATAGCGAAATTAAAGCACCTACATAGCCTTGAATATCTACATTAAAGAAATATACAAGTCCAGCAGATACTAATGTGGCAAAGGTAATCACCGCATCAAAAAGAGCATCAATACCTGATGCTACAAGAGCATCGGATTTATATTTTTCACCTTGCGCCTTAATATAACGGCCCATCACAACTTTCACCACAATAGCAACGGCGATAATGACCAAGCTCGGAATATCAAAGGTAGATACCTCAGGGTGAATAATTTTTTCAATAGATTCCTTGAGGGATCCAATGCCTGCACCAAGGATGATGAAAGCAATGGCCATGGTAGTCATATATTCGATACGACCGTGACCAAATGGATGCTCCTTATCGGCATCCTTAGCTGCTAATTTTGTACCAACAATGGTCAATACAGAGGACAAAACGTCTGTTAAGTTGTTTACCGCATCAAGGATGATAGCGATAGAGTTAGACGCAAGGCCTACAATCATTTTAAAAATAACGAGAACGACGTTACCTATAATACCTTTTATACTAGCAAGCGTAATCCCCCGATTACGTGCTGCACTATTTTCTTGCAAAATCATATTAAACTACACCTCTTACATTCAATTCACTAAGCTGTAAATCGAAGCCTATCGATTTATTTACATTTCTATTATAGCTTATCGATTATCATTTGTCATTATATTTTTTGAAAAATTTTTATAAAACTATTGATTTTACTGAGTTATCAATAATTCTCATTTCTCAATTAGGGTATTTGGTGTATTGTGACTTCACAATCTTATGCAGTAACCGTAATACGCTCGCCTGTACGCATGTGTGTAAATACAACCTTTTGGGCACGCAATTGGAACGGCTGCCCCGTTGGTTGTGCGCCATATAATGTATCCCCTACGAGAGGGTGACCTATATGACTAAAAGCCACACGAATTTGATGTGTTTTTCCTGTGTACAAACGGACTAAAACCTCTGTATATCCACATTCTTGGGAGTTATACACAGATTTGTCCACATTTCGACCACTTTTATCCACATCTGATAGTTCTATATCCACATTTTTTGGTGCTATATCCACAGAATATTGGGACTTATTCACAGACTTATCCACAGGCTGTGATTGATGTCTACATAGGACGGAATAATCTGTACGAGTCTCTTTTCCCTTAGGATTGACTTCATAATGAATCCCATCAGCACTACGATCCATAGGGAATACCAAGGAATCCTCGTCAGCTTCTACGATACCTTCCACAGTAGCCATATACCACTTTTCAAAGGTATTATCATCCATTTGTTGTTGATAAAGGCTTTGAGCTAAGCCACTTTTAGCAATCGCAATACAGCCCGTCGTATCTCTATCTAATCGATTCAAGAAACGTACTTTTCGCTTAATGCTATGTTCTTTAAAGTAGTAAGCCACACCATTGGCAAGGGATACTTGGTCTTTAGAGTTTACCGTCACACCAGTCGGCTTATCCACAATGAGGAGATCATCATCTTCATATAAGATATGTAGTTCCATTTCTATGGGTTCGTGATCTATTTTTTCCTTAGCCATGGCGATCCAAATCTCGTCACCTTCAGAGATTATATCCTTTGGCGTCGCCTTATGTCCGTTGATATGGATTAGTTTTTCCTCAAATAACTTTACTAAAGACTTACGAGGATATTTAGTATCTAGTACTTCACCTAGGGAGATAACTACAGTATCTTGAATTTCCATAGAATCTTGTTTCTTCTTCGATGACTGTAATGCAGCAAGCTTGTTAACATGCACCGCATCTAAATCCGCAGCAGTTACGGTCCACAAAATATCATCGGGACGATGTGTTTTTCGCGCCATTAGTATCTCCTTTCTACGAGCTCAGGGTCTCGTGGCATATAGTTCAGTAGCGAGCTTGGTTGAACCGCGCGGCCACGTATATTGGTTTGTTCAAAGGTAATGGTCAGCTCTTGCTTAGGACGCGTAATAGCCACGTAGAACAAGCGCTTTTCTTCGTCTTCACGCCCTTCTGCAATGGCAAATGGGCTTGGGAATGTACCTTCGTTGAGGCCTGCTAGGAATACATGGTCAAACTCACTCCCCTTTGCTTGGTGGATAGTAATGATAGGAATGCGATCTTCGTTTCGCACCTGTTGGGCTGGCTCACCTGCGGTAAGGGCCGCCATCTGCAAGATTTGATTTAATCGAGCTAACCCAGCCGGGCCCTCATAGGCAGCATCTAGTTTTTCCATGATGCGATACAAATCGCGTATATGCTCTACCTTTGCCGCTTCCCCATGAGATTTATAGTATTCTAGAACCCCCATTTGGTTCATTATGTACGCCAATAACTTCGTTGGTAATTCCGTATAGGCCTTTCTACGTAACGTCGCCATTTGAGACGCAATATTAGTGAAAGCAGCCTTATACTTATTGATTGCCACCATACGACCAGTCGTTGTAGGCACGATATTTTCTTTTACTGCATAGATTAAAAGCTGTGCAGTAGCCAAGATATCGTCCATCGCATTGTGCGTAGGCTCATGATTGATAGGAAACTCTGACGCAAGGAAGCCCAATTTATGATTTGGTAAATTAGGATAGAATCTACGATAGATGTCGAGTGTATCATAAATAGCCTTGAACTCTGGATTACCTAAATTATGGCGTGCCAATTCATTAGTAAAGATGGTGACATCATAATTTACATTATGGCCTACAATAATAGCATTCTTGGAGAATTCCTTAAAGGCTTGTAGCACTACAGCTGGCTCTTCGCCGTATTTTTGTAGATACGCATCAGAGAAGCCGTGTACCTCTTCAGATTGTCCCACAGGTACGCCTGGGTTGATAAAGCGTTCAAAGGTCTCTAAGACCTGCCCATTTTCATCGATACGAATGGCTGCAATTTGAATGATACGATCCTGGGACGTATCGGTGCCCGTACTTTCTACGTCGTACACTACGACCTCATGATGTTCTAAACCACTGACGAGCTTAGCATACGGCTCGGCTTCAAAGATAGGCATATCCATAAAGTCCGTCAATTTTAAGCCTACTTGACGTGTTTCAGGGCTTTCAATAGCGGCGATACGCGCGTCACCGATGCCCGCAACATAGCGTTTTATAATGCGCTTAGCACTGACCGAGTCATTCGGGTTCATAAGCAGTTTAAAGTAAGCCATAACGTCTTTAATTTCTTGACGTCTAAAGAATTTAAACTCGTCAATAATCATAAAGTGACGACGTTCCTCTTCAGATTTTTCATTATTAAGGCGTTCAAAGGAGTCGCTCAGCCGTTGCGCCTTTTTATTATCTCGTACAAGAACGCCAATATTGGCATCCTTAGGCAAGGCGCAGATAGCTTCATAGATATATCGGCCCTCAAGATAACTGTTCTTACAGCCTTTAATGAGAACAGGCTTTCCCTTTCTTTCACTATTGGCGCGAGGCAATTCAGTATATATAGAGCCTACCAGATCAGGGAACATATTCTGCAATGTTTTGAAAGCCATCGTAAAGAGCGTCCAGTTAGAGCGGTAGTTTTCGTAGAAAATGATTTTTAAAGGCTTAAAGTCCGCATCAAACTGCTTGAGCAAACGGAATGGATCAGACCCACGCCATTCGTATATGGTTTGGAAATAGTCCCCACATAATAGGACGTGATTACCTTCCCAAAGCATTTCAAGTACCTTATACTCTAGTACGCCTGTATCTTGCATTTCATCTACAGAAATGTAGTTGTAACGGCTACGCCAACGCTCCCGAACTACAGAATCTTGAAATAGACGATGAACACCGCAAATAAGATCTGTAAAATCTAGCCCATGTACAGAGGCTAAGCTTTCATCATAAGCGGCAATCCATTCGTGACCATGGTTCAAAAAGTCATGGAGTTCACTATACAAAACATTGCCAAAACTAGAGAACTGTTGCTCAATTGCAGGACGCTGTTCCTTTTGCAAACGCTCAATAGTTCGTTTATAATCGCCTACGAGATCATCAGAATAAAAGCCATATAAGGAGCGATATTCTTTCACCATACCGATGATGTTGGCAAAGGACATTTCTCGCAACTTACCTGGACGATACGGTTCAGACAATTCCTTGCAATCCTCTTCATCAAAGATGGTTACATCCGTATACAAGGTTTCATTGCGCTTCCCCTCTTGTTGGAGCACGAAAAAGCAAAAGCTGTGGAATGTACTAACCTCCACAGCCTTTGCAGGACTGCCTACGAGCGATTGAATGCGGTCTTTCATCTCGTTCGCCGCCTTGTTCGTAAAGGTCATGCACAAGATATTCTCCGCCTTCGCATAGCCGCCCTCGATGAGGTGAGCCACTCGATAAGCAAGTGTATTCGTTTTTCCCGTCCCAGCGGACGCTAACAAGAGGATATTCTGTTCAACTTCATCAATAACGCGTTGTTGTTCACGATTGATAAGCATGAGGTCCTCCTATTTTAAAAAGCCGTACCATCCGGCAGCAATGAGCATTGGAATAGGGCCTAGAATTGCTGTTAAAGCCCATACGCCCAAACCAATATCCATAGGAATATTGAGGATATGAACGCATACTAAATACGTCAAAATACCAGTTACTGCATTCATAGCCACTCGTTTAATAGTGAAAAATGCTACTTTGAAAGCAATGTAGGCTACAGCAACGGATACAACCGCCGATATAATCGGTGATGCTAATAAAGCTCCCATATTATCCTTTCATTTCTTGACGGTTCACTACAGCACCGCCTAATGTTAATTCATCGGCATATTCGATATCGCCACCCACAGGAACACCACGGGCAATGCGCGTCACCTTAATGCCACTTGGGCTTAATAAACGCGCCAAATAGAGAGCTGTCGCCTCCCCTTCTACGTCTGGGTCAGTAGCGAGAATGACCTCTTGTACGACACCATCCCGAAGGCGGGCAATCAATTCTTTTACGCGAATATCGTCAGCACCGATGCCCTCCATAGGGGACAAGGCACCTTCCAATACGTGATATAACCCCTTATAGTCACCACTACGCTCGATAGCAATGACATCGCGAGATGTTTCAACGACCATAATCGTCGTTTGATCGCGATTCGGATTGCTACAGAATTCACAAGGGTCTTGAGCTGATAAGTTAAAGCAAATAGAACAGTGACGTGTAGCCCCCTTCGCTTCTACGATGGTTTCCACGAGACGGTCTACCTCTTCCTTCGGCATTTCTACCAAATGATAGGCCAAGCGTCTAGCCGACTTGGAGCCGATACCTGGCAAGCGGCGCAACTGCTCTACGAGCCGTTCTAAAGCATTTGTCATTTAGAATAAACCTGTTGGCAAGTTAAGACCACCAGTTACTTTGCCCATTTCTTGAGCCAAGAGGTCGTCTACTTTTTTACTAGCTTCGTTTACAGCAGCCATCACTAAATCTTCTAACATTTCTACGTCTTCAGGATCAACTGCAGTTGGATTCAATTTCAAAGATTCGATGATTTTTTCACCGTTCATCACAACTGTTACAGCACCGCCACCAACGGAAGCCTCTACTGTACGAGTTTTTAATTCTTCTTGCATTTTCTTCATATCTGCTTGCATTTTTTGAACTTTTTTCATCATGCCCGCCATATTGCCCATACCTTTACCAAACATTGTAATTCCTCCTTTTAGGATCTACGTCCTATACTCATATTCTAATTGATTTATTCTTCGATGACCTCGACGATGATGTCGTGATCTTCAGATAGTTTTTCTAATGTTTCTGCCAAGAGAGGATTATTTCGCTCCTCTTCCGTCATATGCTCTGGGTCCCATGCATATTCACGAGCAACCGTCACACTATCGATAGGTGCGACCTCTATAGGTGCTTGTGAAAGCATTGCATGTTCATCACTTTGATAAGGGGTTCCCTGTTGCTGTTCGCCCCCATTAGACTTTGGGACAGGTTCCACCTCAATATGTGCACCGCTATCCATAGGGCGTTCTAAGACTTCCCCATCATCGCTAATAACAGTAACACTATCTAATGGATGTGGTGGCATATCATCCAAGGATGATACATAAGCTTCCTCCATATCGTCTACAGGTACATCGTCAAAGGAATGAACCGGAATATCATCACCTTCCATAGAACCTGCTAGAGACTCGATAGGGATTTCTCCATCTGGAACTGGTACAGACGGACTGCCATCAAAGGATGTAATCGGTACATCTCCATTAGATGGTAAGGTTTCTGCTCCGACCTCACTCGTATCAGCACCAGTTGTGGCACTTACAGCAGCACCGCCCGTCTTCTTAGCTAAAAAGGCTAATGCTGCGGCCTTAGCCGCATCTACCGCTCCGGAATCAGGCTTACTTGGTTGCTCATCAGTTGTAGGTCCACCATTAGGCGCCGTACCTGTAACAGTCTGCGGACTCGCAACTTGAGATGCTTGACCACCTTGAGCACTCTTTTCGTTCGCCCCTTGTGCATAGCTAGCGACTTGCGGAGAGGACGAATTGGTTAAGTCCATCTGTGTCGGCTGTGCCCCAGATGTTGTATGTACATCCACCATTGGTTCTGGTGGACGTTGTGGCGCTTTTACTTGGTGCTGCGTCGTACTACCAGAGGCCTTTTTATAATCTTTATAGACCTGTGTGAGGGCATCAACGATTTCTACATGTACTGGATAGCCTAGCGTATAGGTGAAAGCATCTGCCGCTTCTGCCAAGTTTACTTCGTTGGTCATTACATTGAGGTGCAATGTATTTTTGAAAGCCATAACCGCCTTGCTTTGGTCTACGTATACAAGTTGACCTTGTCCAATTACAGTAGATGTCATATTGCGATTGCTATCCTTCAAGTATTTAATGACATTGGACTGTACATTGCGATACTCTTGAGCAGATAAGATTTGATCACTAATGATAGCTTGTGTACTAATACCTTTTTTACCACGACCTTTGGCTTGATTTCTAGCAGGTCGTTCTGGGGCACTGCTTGTACTTGGTGGTGGAGCCATACCAACACCGCCCATCGGCGGAGGAGCCATGCCCACTCCATTCATAGGAGGCGGTGTACTACCTGGTGCACCCATAGGTGGAGGTGTCATCCCTACACTCGCAGGCGGTGGTGTCATCCCCACGCCACTTGGGGGCGGTACAGTACCAACAGTACTATTTTGGGTACCACTCATGGAAGCATGCTGTACAGCAGCATTATCTACAGGAACAAAGCTATTGGCATAACCACTTGGTGATCCAAAGGAATTAGCACCATAAGCAGGTGTAGTTGCCACAGCTGGGCCTCGTTGTTCTAATTGAGCCATGCGGTTCAATAAATCGTTTCGTTCAGATCGTTCTGAAGACTCTAATGCATATACACGGTCTTCTAAGCTTTCATCAACAGAACCTAATTTAGCACATAAAACGAGTAAGCCCATTTCGATGATAGTTCGTGGATTATCCACCTGTTTTGCATCATTCATAATGGATTGCGCACTGCGCACATATTGATTAAGCTCATTAAAATCGATGCTTTCAGCTTGAGCTAGGAATTCATCCTTAAAGGCATCGTATACCTTGAGCTCATCCGCATCAGGTGCTACCTTGCCTACAAGCAAGGCCCGCACGTGCTGGATGAGGGCTTCCATAATCTGCGTCGCATCACGACCTTCTGCTAAGGCATCGTGGATATAGGACAACAATTTAGGACCATCCCCGTTGCGCAACGCATCTAGGAAGTGAATAATCCATTCTTTGCTAACAAGACCGATCAGTTCTTCTACTACTTGCGGAGTGATAATACCTGTTGCCATACCGGCACATTGGTCTAAGATACTCAACGCATCGCGCAAACCGCCGTCTGCATGGACGGCGATGAGCTGTGCTGCTGCAGGATCAAGACCAAAGCCTTCCTTTTCCGCTACATAGGATAAACGCTGTGCGATATCATCAGACGTAATGCGTCTGAAGGTATAGCGCTGACAACGAGACACGATAGTAACAGGCAATTTTTCAATTTCTGTGGTAGCAAAGATAAACATAACGTGAGCCGGTGGCTCTTCGATAGTTTTTAAAAGCGCATTCCATGCCTCAGTTGTGAGCATGTGGGCTTCGTCGATGATGAACACCTTTTTACGGCCTTCAACAGGCATAAATTTGACGCTTTCACGAAGGGCACGCACCTCATCGATACCACGATTGGATGCAGCGTCGATTTCAAGAACATCCATGGACTGGCCGCTCAAAATCGATTTACAAGCACTACACTCATTACAAGGATGATCCGTTGGCCCATGTTCACAGTTGATAGCACGCGCAAAAATCTTGGCCATACTCGTCTTACCAGTCCCTCGCGGGCCGGCAAACAAATACGCATGAGCCACCTTATCCTCACGAATAGCGCGCATCAATGTATCCGATACCTGATGCTGACCAACCACATCAGTAAACGTCTGTGGACGATACTTACGATATAACGCAATATATGCCATTGGAACACCCCCTTTTCCGAAAATTACAATACTTTATTATACCATATTCATGAAATTCTGACTTCCTTAATAAAGTGACATGCATTCTATATTAGGCATAAAAAAAGCGGCCCCATAGGCCGCCTTGCAATATTCGATCACGACAGCCCCCGGGTTCCCCGTGGCACATGAAGGTTACCGCTTAGTGCTGCTACCTCTCAGTCCTGACACGATTCACAGGCCCCCATTGCACGGGCCCGAGAACTGCCATGATCCAATATTGCAATACAAATATTATACATGAAAATGCCTCTATAGTCAAAGCTATAGAGGCATTTCATATGTCTTATCTAAAGGATATTCAGTTAGATTAGAAATTATTTTGCATATTTTTCTTTGAATGCAGCTAATTGTGCTTCTTCCAAGGATAAACCTTGTTCTTTATAGCGTTCAATAGCAGCGTGCATTTCTTCGTATGCTACAGGTACAACTTTTGTAAATCTGTTTACAAAGTTATTCCAGTTTTCAAGGATGTGACGGCCTTTAGCGGAATTAGTGTGCAATACATGTTGTTCTACTAATTCTTTAATGCGTTTAAGGTCATCATTATTAGCAGGACGTAATTCTACGAGGCCTGTATTTACATAGCGTTCATCACAATCAAGGATATATGAATAGCCACCGGACATACCTGCTGCGAAGTTACGGCCGATTTTACCGAGTACAAGAACTTCGCCACCAGTCATGTATTCACAACCATGGTCGCCTAAGCCTTCAACAACAGCTGTGATGCCACTGTTACGAACAGCGAAACGTTCACCAGCAACACCATTAATGTAGGCTGTACCAGATGTAGCACCATAGAAGGCAACGTTACCGATAAGGATATTTTCATCAGCTTCGAAGATAGATTTCTTAGGTGGATATACAGTGATAGTACCACCGGACAAACCTTTACCGAGGTAATCGTTCGCGTCACCTTCAAGTTCTAATGTCATACCTTTAGGAATGAAAGCACCAAAGGATTGGCCAGCAGAACCTTCAAAGTTCAACTTGATTGTGTTATCTGGCAAGCCGCTTTCACCATAACGACGTGTCACCTCAGAACCAACCAAGGTACCTACAACACGGTTAATGTTGTTGATAGCCAATTTAGCGCGAATAGGTTTTTGGTCCTCAATAGCAGGACGGCACATACGCAAGAGCTTGGACATATCCAATGTGCGTTCCAATTCATGATCTTGGTCAATCATGTGCATATGACCTACAGATGCATCGATGTATGGGTGGAATAATACGCGTTTAAGGTCAACGCGAGACAATTTGAAGTTATCGTCTTGAGATTTTTGACGAACAAGGTCGATACGACCTACAAGTTCAGCTACGGAGCGTATGCCTAAGCGAGCCATGATTTCACGCAATTCACGAGCGATGAAGATCATCAAGTTTTCTACGTACTCAGGTTTACCTGTAAAACGAGCACGCAATTTTTCATCTTGTGTCGCTACGCCATAAGGGCATGTGTTGAGGTTACATACACGAGCCATTTTACAGCCTACAGCAACGAGTGGTAATGTACCGAAACCGAATAACTCAGCGCCAAGCATAGCCGCAACGGCTACGTCAAAACCAGTCATTAACTTGGAGTCTACTTCCAATTTAACGCGGTCACGCAATCTGTTGAGCATCAATGTTTGATGTGTTTCGGACAAGCCTAATTCCCAAGGCACACCAGCATGTTTTACAGATGTACGGCCTGCCGCACCTGTACCACCATCGTAACCAGAGATTAAGATATTGTCTGCTTTTGCTTTTGCCACACCAGCAGCGATAGTGCCTACGCCAGCTTCAGATGTTAATTTAACGGAAATGCGAGCATCTTTGTTAACGCATTTCAAATCGTAAATCAACTCAGCCAAGTCTTCGATGGAGTAAATATCATGATGTGGTGGTGGAGATACGAGCTCAACGCCTGGAGTGGAGTGACGAGCTTTCCCGATTTCAGGATATACTTTTTTACCTGGTAATTGACCACCTTCGCCTGGTTTAGCACCTTGAGCACATTTAATTTGCAATTCTTTTGCGTGGATGAGGTAGTTCGCAGTTACACCGAAACGACCAGAGGCGATTTGTTTTACTTCAGAGTTCATGCTGTCCCCATTTGGCAATGGTTTGAAGCGAGCTACATCTTCGCCACCTTCACCAGAGTTAGATGTGGAACCAAGACGGTTCATAGCGATAGCAATCGTTTCATGAGCCTCTTTACTGATGGCACCATAACTCATAGCACCCGCTTTAAAGCGTTTTACGATGGATTCTTCAGGTTCAACCTCTTCGATAGGAATACCGCCGCCCACTGGGTAGTTCAATTCCATTAAAGAACGCAATGTTACATGGTAATCGTTGCGAATCGCTTTAGAGTATTCTTTATATTTGGCGTAATCACCGTTGATAAGGGATTCTTGTAAAAGATCAATTGTTTTAGGGTTGAACAAATGCTCTTCCCCATCTTTTACAGGGCCATACCAACCGCCTGGTTCAAGCACAGATTCGTCGGATTTGAAAGCACGGTCATAACGAGCCAACGCTTCATTGGCAACGCCTACAAGACCAATACCGCCAATGCGAGTTGGTGTATTTACAAAGAACTTACTAATAAAGTTGGTGTTCAAGCCCAAAGCTTCGAAGATTTGGGCACCATGGTAAGAACGAACTGTGGAAATACCCATTTTGGACATAACCTTCATAATACCGCCTACAGCTGCTTTAATGTAGTTTTTTTCTGCTTGTTCAGGTGTAATATCACCAAGACGTTTACGAGCTTGTAAATCGCGTACAGTTTCAAGAGCCAAGTAAGGATTGATAGCTGTTACACCATAACCGATCAATGTACAGAAATGATGTACTTCGCGAGGCTCACCAGATTCGAGGATAAGGCCAATTTCTGTGCGCAATACTTTGCTAATTAAGTGATTATGAACAGCTGCTACAGCCAACAACGCTGGAATTGGTGCATGATTTTCATCGACTCCACGGTCGGATAAAATCAATACATTTTGCTCTGTACGTGCTGCTTCTTCTGCTTTTTCGCACAATTCATTCAACGCATCACGCAAGCCATCCGCACCCTTAGTTGGATCGAAGAGGATTGGCAATGTAACAGATTTCATGCGACGGCAGTCAAGAGCCTTAATGGACGCCAATTCTTGATTTGTAAGAATTGGTGTACGCATGGACAACGCATAAGTACCAGCTTTATTAGGATCTGTTAAGTTACCAGAGTTACCAAGCATAACGCGTGTAGATGTAACCATTTCCTCACGAATGGAGTCGATTGGAGGATTGGTTACTTGCGCGAACATTTGCTTGAAGTAGCTGTATAACAATTGTGGTTTATCAGACAAGATAGCAAGTGGAGCATCGGCACCCATTGCACCTACAGGGTCTTTACCATCTTTTGCCATAGGTACGATCATACGTACAAGGTCTTCTTGAGTATAACCAAAGGCTTGTTGCTTTTTGAACAAATCTTCTACTTTTGGAATATCACTTTCATCAGCTTGAGTAATTTCAGACAAGTGGATAACATGTTCTTTTACCCATTCATCATATGGCAATTCAGTAGCAACCCGTTGTTTGATTTCTTCGTCAGAAATAATGCGTTGTTCCTCTGTATCGATGAGAAGCATTTTGCCTGGTTCCAAACGACCTTTAGCGCGAATATTTTCAGCGTTTTCGTTTACTACACCCACTTCGGAGGCCATGATAACGCGATCATCAGTTGTTACATAGTAACGAGCAGGACGCAAACCATTACGGTCAAGTACGCCACCGATAACAGTACCATCAGTGAAGCCCATAGCAGCAGGACCATCCCATGGTTCCATCATGAAGCTATTGAACTCATAGAAGTCGTGTTTTTCTTGGCTCATGAGATTATTACGTTCCCAAGGTTCAGGAATCATCATCATAATCGCATGAGGCAAAGAACGACCTGTCATGTGCAAGAATTCCAAAGTATTGTCGAACATAGCGGAGTCAGAACCGCTGTCATCTACTACAGGGAATACCTTTTTAATATCTGGGAATAATGGAGATTCTGCTTTACCTTCACGAGCATTGATCCAGTTTACGTTACCACGGATTGTATTGATTTCACCATTATGCACTAAGAAACGGTTAGGATGCGCCCGAGCCCAGCTTGGGAATGTATTCGTACTGAAACGGGAGTGAACCATAGCCAATGCAGATGTAAAGTCAAGGTCGCTCAAATCAAGGTAGAAGTCACGCAATTGACCAGGTGTTAACATACCTTTATATACGATTGTTTTAGAGGACAAGGATGCAATATAGAAATCACTAGATAATTCCTTGCTCAATGGAACAATGCGTTTTTCTGCTAATTTACGAATAATATATAATTTACGTTCAAATTCTCTATTATTCGTTACATCTGGGCCTTTACCGATGAGGATTTGAATCATCCAAGGGCGAATTGCAGCTGCTTCTTGACCAACCTTTGTACCATCAACTGGCACTTCGCGCCAACCAAGAACAACTTGACCCTCTTCGCGTACAACCTCTTCGAAAATGCGTTTTTGCTCGTTACGGAGGCTTTCATATTTATGGGCAAACACCATACCTACGCCGTACTCACCAGCTGCAGGCAAGTTGATACCAAGCACTTCGCATTCGCGTTTAAAGAACTCATGTGGAATTTGTACTAAAATACCAGCACCATCCCCTGTGTCCTTATCAGCACCAGCACCACCACGGTGTTCAAGGCGCTCTAAAATACGCAAACCATCATCGATAATATCGTGGGATTTTTTACCCTTAATATTAACGACAAAGCCCATGCCGCACGCATCCTTTTCAAATTGGCTGCTGTACATACCATTGGCTTCTAGTCTAGCTTGATCTAGACGTTGTTGCTCAATTGTGCTCTGATTCATATCCATAACGTGCACTCCTTCATATCACTTGATCATCCCAAGCACTGCGGCATCGTTCCGTTCGGGCTTGGTGAAAGTATAAACTATAAACTACCTCTAAAGAATCCATTCTGTAGTGATATTATCGGCTGTGACCGTCCATAACCTCATCTAAGTTTTAAATTCTATAGAATTTTTGTCTATACATAGTATACTCCTGTCCACTGTGAATTGAAAATATAAAAAAAACATAGTCTATGACTTTAAGTCATAGACTATGATTTTTTATCACTATTATTTTTTGTATACACAAATACACAATCACTACTTCTCACGACCAAAGTTGTCCCCTACTTCACAGGTCACTGTGATAGGCTCATCCTTACCATAGGGTACAAAGGTGATTTCTGATGCATGCAAACATTGGCGCGTGTATGGTTTATTACGCGTACCATACATAGCATCACCCACAATAGGATGACCTATATGTTCCATATGTACTCGAATTTGATGTGTTCTACCAGTTAACAGCTTGAATCTTAACAGCGTTTGACCATCTTCATGACCAAGAACGGTATATTCCGTTTGAGCCGGTTGACCAAATTCATCGATGACACGGCGATTATCAAATACTGGATCAACACCAATAGGTTCATCAACTACGCCATCTTCGTTAATACAGCCTTCTACTAATCCTGTGTAGATACGGTCGATACGACCAGCTTGCAACTCATCAGTGTAATATTGCTGAGCTTCCTTTGTTTTACCAAAGAGAATACAACCAGATGTGTCTCGATCAAGACGATGTACAGGGCGCACCTTGTGAACTACACCTTTTTTCGCATAATACCCAGCCACATAGTTACTCAATGTACCAGATTTAGTTTGTCCCGCTGGATGAACAAGCATGAATGGAGCTTTATCAACCACCAAGGTATGAGCATCTTCGTAGAGAACTGCAATAGGCCCTTTTTCTACATCGACGCCATAGTCCTTATCCTGTGGTAATTCCAAAGTTAATACATCACCCTTTTTGAGGGAACGCTGGGAATGGGCTACACGGCTATTTACTTTCACCCGTTTCTTGCGGAACATCATTTGAATATCTCGAGAGGATAATGAAAAGCGTTCCTTTACATATTTAGAGACCGTCAATTCTGTTGGTTCTTTCACTGTATACGTTTTCCAGCTCATATTACCACCATTCGTTAATATATGTTTTTTGTTCAGGATAGAGAATATCGAAGAAGTCTAACCATTCTTGGCTAGCTAATAATTTACCTTCAAAGGCAAGGTCATGAGCTGTTAGGGTTCCCATCAAGAGTTGACTTAAAGCTCCTACTTCAACAGTAATATCTACGTCCTCATCTAATGTGTCAGACACCTTTTTAACAGTTGGTGTCAATGCGCCGCCATATTGGACTTCATAGCGTCCTTCATTCCACTCACAAAGGCTATCTTTCACACCAAAGGTCATTGTAATAGGCATCATCAAAGCCTCTGGGTTTACAGGAATCGATTCGAAGGCAACTTTCACATCCACAATACGGCTCATCATGTACGGCATGGTAGCATGTCCGCTTTTACCATCTGGATAGAAGCGATAGTATGTATCGTGAAGGCCCTCATTCCAGCGAATAGTTGTACCTTGAGAGCGGTGATTATAGAAGTAGTTCAACAATGCTCGTTGTGCACGACGTGTAGTGTAAACTAATTCGGAAACAGGAATTTCAGGTTGACCTAAGCGATACACAGCATAGCCTTCGATAATACCTTCATCATTGCGTACAACAGCGATATTCACGCCTTCTGCAAAGAAGCTGCCGAGCAAGCGTTTCCATTCCTTTTCACCCCGCTCTGCATAACCAGAAAGACGGGCTGTATATGTTTTATATACAGGATCAAGCAATGTCCATTGGTCAACGCTATTAAGTAAACCAAAGCTCAAGGATTTATCAGTCATAGGGCGCAAGTCCTCAAGAGACATAGCGTTCACCCATTGATGAGCATAGAGTTCCCAACCATATTGTTGGTAGAATGCAGCCTTGGAAGGCATCAAAATCGTCAATGCTTGACCTCGGTTGCGAAGTTCTTCAAGAGAAGCCTTTAACAACGCACCACCTACGCCACCACGACGAGCCGCTGGATGTGTAGCAACACCTACCATATAGCTTGTAGGCAATACAGCACCACGGATATTGATATTATATTGACGCAAATGAACAGTACTCAACAATTGGTCTTGTTCAAGACCCACCACTGTATTTTCAGGTTCATAACAATTTGTAAAGTAATATTGGAAGAATGGATCTTCCTTTGGTTCAAAGCAGTATGCCCAAAGGTTTTCCACATGTGGAGTATCTTGAGCCGTTGCAATTCTATATTCCATAAGTATATCCTCGTTTAGTATAAAAAACGCTCTCTATCGCTTACATCGCATCGCATCGCATCGCATCGCATCGCATCGCATCGCATCGCATCGCATCGCCATGATGATATATAATGTACAATCAAATAGATAGGCTAACACTTCTATTATAACAAAAATGAGCTATGAAGCACATCGGCCTCATAGCTCAGATTTTTATTTACCGCCTGTTGCATTATCTGCTTCATTAGCATATACTGCGTCATATTTTTCAGCAAAGTGATCTGGATTGTAAGATTCTTTTGCTTGGCGAAGACCAGGCAAGCCCATGTCTTCTTCACGGTTGATGAATTCTACTTCGCTAAATTCATGACGAATGAATTCATTATTGATTGCTTGATACAAACCACGGATATCTGGATTTGCTTTTTCAATGTGAATCAACGCCATTTTATCATTCAATAATTCACCGATACTGAAAGCTTCAACGCGGCCAAACAATTTGATGGCGCCACCTTTAAGGCCTAGTGTTTCCCAATTATCGAATAATAAGTTAATAGCAACCAATTCATCTTCGATACCTTCTTCATGATGAGTTTCTACCCAAGATGCTGCTGTTTCGCGGCACAATGGAATGATATCTTCAGTGATTGGCATATATTCATAGTTAGAATATTGCATACGGAATTGGTTCAAATGGTTTTTCTTTTGACGGAACTTCTTACCAGATAAGTTGATAAGATCTTCAGATTTGTAAATGTATTCGTAGTTGTCGCGGTCAGGTGTAAATTCATAACGACCAGGACATAACTCTTCCATACGCTCTTTTACAACTTTGCTAACACCTTTGAAACGGAATGGCAAATTATTTTCTACAAACCATTCTTTAGCGCGTAACAAACCATCAAGGAACTTTGCATCTTTACCGGCAAACGGAGGCAATAGGAATGGTTCACGTTTACCGCCACCTTGGATGTACAATACACCGTTTTCCTCAGCCCAACGAATACCATACGCCTCTTGCCACATAAATAATGTAGTAAAGCAATTATCGGATGCTTCGTAATGATGTTGTTCAAAATATTTATCGATTAATGGTTTGTCTCTTAGTTCAAAACGTTTAAATTCTAAAATAATAATCCCTCCTATCAGATTCCTCGGTCGAGGTTGCTTTCACAGTCTGTGAAAGTTTTCTTGTAATCATGCATTCAACATAAATAAAAACTCTAGTATAAAACCTTATGGTTCGTAATTACAATTTTACAGATTCTCCTAATTCAAAGGTACCATCTGTAGTGATGACCTTATCACCTTCGTTCAGCCCAGAAATGATTGCTACATCATCATCTACTGTAGTGCCCACTTCAACAACACGTACATCGACGGTATTATTTTCAGTTAATACATATACGTACTTGCCGTCTTGGTTTTCGCGAACCGCTTTGCTTGGTACAGTGAGCATCTTCGCTTTTATATCTGACTCGATGATAAGCGTATAGAACTCGCCAGCCTTGATAAGGCTTTTGTCATTGTTAAAAGTAGCTTTCACAAGAACGCTTGGCACATTTTCTGGCTGAGTCACATCTACATAGGTCAATTCACCTGGTAACTCTTGGTCACCTACCTTGAGGAGTACCTTAATACCCTTTTTGGCATCTGGTGTACCCAGTTTCATCGCCGCATCACGAGGGATGCTAAGAGAAGCTACCATTGGTGTAGATTGTTGAATCATCATGAACGGACGATCTGCAATGGCCATTTGACGGTCTTCATTATAAATAGCAGTCACTGTACCAGCTATAGGCGCTACGATTGTAGATGCTGCCATTTGTGCAGATACTTGAGCAATTTGAGCTTGGATAGCTGCCGTATTGGCACCACCGCCGCCACCACCAGTGGTTACTGTCGTAGTTTGTGGTTGAGACCGTTCTACAATGCGATCATATTCTTTTTGTGTAATCATACCTGCTTCGCGCATCTTCTGAGCCTGTGCTAATTGACCACTATCTACAGAGGCTGCCGTCGTAGTTGTAACGGATGTCGCATAGGATTGAGCTTGCGCTTGCGCTAATTGACCTTGTAAGGATGCTAGCTGTTGCTGTAAAGCCGATGTATCTACAGTGGCCAAGGTTTGACCTTGTTGTACTTGGTCGCCTACTTTCACAGCATATGCAACCTGCCCTGTTAACGTCGGCGTTACCGTCGCCTTATTAAGAGCGGTTACATTGGCATCATTATGGATCTGTAGCGGCATATCCTTGTATGTTACATCAGCAACGGATACCGTCTTTGTACCGCAACCAGCAATGGCTAAGGCCATCATCACAACACCAAGCATAGCAACTACAGAATAAATTCGTTTTAATTTCATTCTGTCACTTCCTGTCATATTGATTTTTATCAATACCTTAGTATATCATAAAATCAATTAGAATTGTATGAAAGCTAATTCCTTTAATTTATGGATATAACGGAGGTTCTCATGGAAGAACGGATGGACTTTAGAATATTAAATAACGGTAGCTTCATTCCCTCTATCGGTTATGGCACTTATAAAACAGGCACCGAAGGAGAAACAGAGCAAGCCGTTACTAATGCACTTGGCGTAGGTTACCGCTTGCTCGATACAGCCGCGTACTACGGTAACGAAGAAGCCGTTGGTAGAGGTATCAAAGCATCTGGTGTTAAACGTACTGATATCGTTATTACCACAAAAATTTGGCATACCGACGCAGGCTACGATAATACAATGCGTGCTGTTGAAAGCTCCTTAAAAAAATTAGACACTAATTATATCGACATCATGCTCGTACATCAACCACTTGGCGACTATTATGGTTCTTGGCGCGCCATGGAAGAGTTATACGATCAAAACGTATTGCGTGGGTTAGGTCTATCTAACTTTTACGAAGATCGCTTAATCGACTTGCTATATCACTGTAATGTAAAACCTGTGGTGAACCAAATCGAGTGCCACCCGTTTAACCAACGTCAGTCCTTATTACAATTAATGCGTAAACATCAAGTAGTAGGCATGGCGTGGTCTCCATTTACTCGTGATCGCCAACCAATTTTCGACCATCCTATCATTAAAAGTTTGGCTGAAAAGTACGGCGTTAGTAAACACCAAATCATCTTGCGTTGGCACATCCAGCGCGGCATCATTCCATTACCAAAGGCAAATAACGTAAGCCATATGGAAGCTAACTTTGATGTATTCGACTTCAAGCTTACTAACATCGACATGGACGTTATGGAATTATTGGACCAACAAGACTTCTTGGAAGACCACCACACCGCACCAGGTCTAGAAAGATTATTACAACTAAAATAGAATATAAAAATAAAACCACTTATATCATCTTCCTTTAGGGATAGATATAAGTGGTTTATTTTATTGTAATTTATTTAGGCACATTAAAGACGGCTTGTATAAGTATCATATAGATAACTGTTCCTGCCGCAATCGATACGAGCATATTACGTTTCCATAAATGTAATCCTACCGTAACTAGTAAAGCAATAAGCTCAGGAATACCATATGGATACGATAAAACAACGGTCTCCTTAAAGGTATATACCACAAGCATACCCATAACGGCAGCCGGCAAAGCCTTGCCTAAAAAGAGCACAAAATCTGGCGCCTTTTTTCCTGGTGGAAACACGAGAAAAGCTCCAAAACGAGTAAGTAATGTACCTGCCACAACAATAGCAACAGTAATGACCATTTCTGTACTAGTCAAGATGTACACCTCCCCACTTGTACGCAATATAGCAGGCTACCAACATACAGCTCATAGATAAAAGCATAAAGAGTGATTTTCCCACCAACAAGAGCATCACGATTGCCATAGCCGCACCAGCTACACCAAAGGCTCTAATTTTGTTATTCTTTGCATTAAGTAGCATTTCAAGGAATACCACAATGAATAATCCAGGCAATACAAAGTCAATGCCTCGTAAATCTACAGCAGCCAATAGATTACCAAATAAACCGCCTATAAAGGTACTAAATACCCAGAATACATAGTTGAGCCAAGACACGTGGAAATAAAACCACTTTTCATTTACATCATCAGGCAATTTTGTAGCCATATTAATAGCAAAGCTTTCATCACACATCCAAGCTACGGTAGGGAACCATTTCCATCCCATATGTACATATTTCTGCAGCGCAGATAGACCATAGAAGAAGTGGCGTCCATTGACGAACATGGTCAAAACAAAAGCGTTTAACGGATCAAAGCCTGCCATGAGCATACCAATAGTTACGAATTCCATGGAACCTGCAAAAATAGTGGCTGCTAAAACAGGCGCCGTCCACCACGGAAAGCCTTGGCTCGTCGCATACAGACCAAACCCTAATCCTATGAAAAAGAAGCTAATCCCCATAGGAATCATAATAGGAAGTGCAAAAGAAAAAGCACTTCGATGCTTTATGTCACTCAAAGGATTTTCTCCTTTCGAAATCATATATTATATATTATGTAAACGCGAGTCAAAACTAATCTTAGTCCTCTTCTAGACGTTAAAACTAATTTGAACAATAATAAAAGACACCATATGGTGTCTTTTATATAAGCTATTATATTATACATTGTATATAATTAGTGTCAAATTTTGATGGCTTTAACCAAATGTATTATAAAGCGCGCATTAAAATTTCACGCGCTACTTCTGGTGTTACATCGCCTTTTTCGCCAAGTTGTGTCATACCATGGTCTTCCAATTGTTTCACAATTTTATCAACTGCTTCTTCGCCTAGACCATAATCTTTCAAACGGGTAGATACGCCAAGGGACTCGAAGAATTCACGAGTTTTAGCAATCGCTTTGTCTGCTTTTTCTTCGTTTGTACCTTCTGTAATATGCCATACACGTGTAGCATATTGTGCCAATTTTTCAAGCTTGTCTGCTTTTTTCACTTCTAACAATGCAGGCAATACGATAGCTAATGTAATCCCATGGTCAAGATGGTACGCCGCAGTTAACTCATGACCGATAAGATGTGTTGCCCAGTCTTGTGGCACGCCAGCACCGATCAAGCCATTTAATGCCAACGTAGAAGCCCACACGTGGTTAGCACGAATGTCGTAGTTTTCTGGATTTTCTACTGTTTCTTTGCCGATTTCAATCATAGTTTTCAAAATACCTTCACTGAAGCGGTCTTGAATACGGCCCTCTACAGGATATGTTAAATATTGCTCTGTAGTATGCACAAAGGTATCAATAACGCCATTCTTAACTTGTTTTTCAGGCAATGTGAAAGTCAATGTTGGATCAAGCATGGAGAACTTAGAGAATACTAAGCTACTGAATACAGGGTATTTACCGTCACCATAAGTAATAACCGCACCATTGTTCATTTCGGAACCTGTGGCAGGAAGCGTCATAACTGTACCAAATGGTAATGGATTAGGTACCATCTCTACCGGAACCTCTGGCACACCAGCTTTCATAACCTCAATAACAGGGCCATCATAAGTAGCGCCCATAACGATAAGTTTTGTGGCGTCTACTACAGAACCGCCGCCTACAGCGAGAACGAAATCTACTCCATGTTCTTTAATGAAAGCTACCGCACGTTCACATGTTTCAAGAGATGGGTTTGGCTCAATACCGCCGAATTGCTCTACCTTACGGTTACCAAGGGCTTTCACAATACGATCAATAAGACCACTGCGCACAGCAGATCCACCGCCGTAAGTAATGAGCACCTTTGCATCTTTTGGAACCAATGTATCTAATTCACCTAATCGATCTTTACCAAATACGATATGTGTAGGGTTATAAAAATCAAAGTTAAACATGGGGACCTCCTAAGTATTATGTTTGTATTCCACCATTTTAATTGTATAAAACTTATCTTTATTATATCATATTTCGATTTTTTAGATATATCTAGATAACGCTACTTTCGATTACTTAATAACTCTACTTTACAATTATCGTAAAAGCCATAGTTTTAATCTATATCTAACCCCTATGTTTTTATCTATATACAAAGCCCCATTTATATGATAGGATATATCCATTATATGTATATAGAAAGGGATGTTCACATGAAATTAAAAAAAATTATTGCCCCTCTTCTCGTTGGCGTTTTAGCATTCGCCATCGCAGGCTGTGGCACAAATACAAATCAATCTAGTCAGGCACCAAAGGAAATTAAAATCGGTGCTACTGCTGGTCCTCACGCTCAAGTTGCTGAAGCAGTTGCAAAAGAGGCTAAAAAACAAGGTATCGACCTTAAAGTTGTAGAGTTCTCCGATTATGTAACACCAGATAAAGCTCTCGCTGATGGTGACATTCAATTGAATGCGTACCAACACGTGCCATTCATGGAAAACTTTAACAAACAAAATGGTTCCAACTTAGTAGCAATCGGTAAAACCCTTTTAGTGCGTATGGGATTATATAGTAATAGTGTACATAGCGTACAAGATGTACCTGAAGGCGCTACGGTTTCTATTCCAAATGACCCTACTAATGGTGGTCGTGCATTAGTATTATTAGCTAAAGCTGGATTAATTACGTTAAAAGATGGTGTCGGCTTCAAAGCAACTGTTGCAGATATCACATCTAACCCGAAAAATATAAAGATTCAAGAATTAGAAGCAGCTCAATTACCTCGTAGTCTAGATGATGTAACAATTGCAGTTATTCCAATGAATTATGTACAAAGTGCTGGCCTTAGTGTAGAAAAACAAGGTTTCTTCTTTGAATCCAAAGATGAACCACTAACAGTCATCGTACTTGCGGTACGTAGTGAAGACAAAGACAATGAAACTTACAAAAAAATTGCAGACATTTACAAATCTGATGCAATTAAACAATTCATCAACGATACTTTCAAAGGTAGCATTACCTCTGCAAACTAAATAAACAAGAACCGACCTCTATCAAATTAGAGGCCGGTTCTTTTATTTATAATGCCAAAAAGCGATACCCTAACTTTTTAGAGTATCGCTTTTATTTTATTCTTTAGTATCAATCACGTTTATTCTTCAGTGTCGAATGTAACGTCCAATGGTTGGCGTTCCACAATATTGCGGTAACGAACCTTTGGATAGCCCATCAAGATACCACCAGCAATGATTTTATCCTCAGGTACACCTAATAGGTCCAATAATGGTTTATATTCTGCTTCTCCAGCATGTTCAAAGAAGCCTGCCCAACAAGTGCCTAAACCTAATGTTGGTGCATACAACTCTGCATAAGACAAGCAAGAATGACCACTATCGTGAGTACGATGAATATCCTTTTTAGAACCAATAGCCACTACTAACGCAGGCGCATCGCGCAAGATGTATTCCTTACCTTTATCAACTTCAGCTTGTGCTGCACGAGCATAAAGACGCATAATGGGCACAGTTTTTGCAGCTAAATGCATCCACTCAAGAACGAGATCTGCAATGCGGCGCAACTTTTGTTTATCCCGAATAACAATATAGGAAATACCTTGTGTATTTGTCGCTGTTGGAGCCATTCTTGCAACGTTCAATACCTTACGAATAAGCTCAGCAGGAACTGGTTTATTTTGATAATTACGAATAGAGCGACGGCTGCGTAAGAATAACTCAGCTTGCTCTGGTGTTAATTTTTGTTCTTTTGTGATATCAATTTGCTCTTTACGTGGTGTCATATCACTATCAAGAGCAAGTGTAGGGCATACAGAAATACAATGCCCACAGGAGATACAACCTCCTTTGCCAGTTACAGGTCCATTTTCGGACATCACTAGCAAGCCTGTCGGACAGTCAGCTACGCAAAGGCCGCATCGTGTACAGACTTCTGTATTGACGGTAAATAACATCTGATAAATCCTCCAAAAACTACTATAAAATTTATTATAACACAATTAATCGAGGGTTATCTAGGCGACGTACTCTTTTGAAAATCAGCCAACCTATTTTGATGGGGCCCCGTTACATTTCGACAACCTAGTAAAAAAAGTACCAATATACTTGCTTGCTCCGTCCTTCGCAAAGTCGCTGCACAAGTATATTGGTACTTTTTTATTACTATATTTATAAAGACGTCCCATCAAAATAGGTATATCGACCGTTAAATACGTAACCCCTAGATAACCTGATTAATTCCTATAAAAAAGCTTTATAGCAGTGGCGCCATACCCACCGTGTGGGAAGGACTAGCCTGCGGCTAGTCCGCGGGTTAGTTTTAAGCCCAATTTAGTCAAAACTACTTAGCGTTCTTTCCCTCGCCCCACAAAAAGCAGATTGAGTAAATGTCAGATGCAGCTTGTGATGGGGGTCATCATTATATGGTGGGCTATTAGTCGCTTGCTATGGGACTGTTTCACAGCAGGTGTTATAAAAATAAAACTAGGTATTTCTGCAGCGACTTTACGAAGGACGGAGCAAGGAGATACCTACGTTTCTAAACACTTTCCCCCCATCACACAAAAGCATATTGAGTAAATATCTGCTGTAGCTTGTGATGGGACTAGTTAATAGCAGGCGCTCAAATAATAAAAAGAGTTCCCTATGCAGCGACTTTGCGAAGAACGGAGCAAAGAGGGAACTCTTTTTATTATTTATTAAGTTGTCGCAATCTAACCGGGCCCCATCACAAGCGGAAAGGTGAGTTTACTCAAATGCTTTTATAAGTTCCATGTATTCCGCTTTGTGTGTCATTCTCCAGGTACCAAAGTCTGGTTCTGGAGATTGGTTAAGAATATTAGCCAAGGCTTCTAAGAATTCTGGAATTTTTGTGGCTACAATATTGCCTGCCATTTTACCAAAATTTTCAGAGCCCATGTGTTCGGAGCCACCGTCTACGAGGATGAAGGCTACTGTAGGTTTCTTGTCTACTAGTTTTACAGCACCATGGAATCCAATTTCACCGATTTGGTGTGTACCACAGGAGTGTGGACAGCCAGAGATGTGTAAACGAGGGAGTTTTCTTGTATCTACGCCTTTTTCTTCAAGGTGTCCGAAGATATCTTTCAACAGACCATTGGAGTCTTGCATACCGATTTGACATACTGTAGAGCCTACACAGGATACAGAACGGCGGAAGTCATTTTCTGCACTGTCATCTGTTAATTCTGCAATTTTACGAGCCTCATCAGCAGTAAGGTTGATGAAGAACAATGCTTGGTCTGGCGCAATACGAGCCTCCACTTGATCCAGTGTTACTGCATAGTCGAGAGCAGCCAATAGATGTTCTACATTAGCATCGCCACCTGCCGGATGGTATTCTACATAGTATAAACCTTCTTGTTTTTGACGGTGAATACGATCATTTTCCACAGAATTATCACGCTTACCTGTTTTCGTAATTTCATACGCATAGTCAGCTGGATTAATGGTTAATTGCTCAACTTCTTTCACCATTGCCAATGTTTCTTCATAAGTCTTGATGAAAGCTTCAGCCCCGCCCATTTCAGCAGGCATGTAACGAGTACGAGCCTTACCACGGTTTTTGAAATTGCCATGGTTAGCAAAAACCATAAGCATAGCTTTCACATGATACAATACATCCTCAGGTTGCACATCATGTGCCACAGGAATACCAATGCGAGGATTTGGGCCAATACCACCACAAGCGTATACATCAAAAGTATTATGTTTCGTTAAATTGAAACCAAGGTCCTTGAATGTAGCATGAGGCGTACTATCAAAGCCATTGTCGATGCCCATTTTAAACTTGCGAGGGATTTTGATGTAGAACATTTGCTCTAAAAGAAACTCGCTAATAGCCGTTGCATACGGTGTTATATCGAGGGTTTCACGAGGATCAATACCGCGCAAAATACTAGCCACTACATTCGGATTGTCTCCACCAGCACCGCGATTATAGATACCATGGTCATAGCATTCTTTATAGAGATTTAAAATTGTATCGCCATCGAGGCCATGCATTTGTAAGCATTGGCCGGTAGTGAAATGTACGTGCTGTAAGTTATATTTACGAATAGAATCTGCTAAGAACTGCATGTGCTCGCGCGTCATACGGCCCCCATTAAAGCGCCAACGGCTCATACCGGAGTTAGCACCGCGTTCGGCGTAACTACCATAAGCACCAGATTGGCCTTTATAGTCCGCAATAGACATTTCTTTCTTATAGAATTTGTGCGTCATATCTTCAAACTTTGGATAGTCTGCAATTAGTCGATCTTTCAATTCTTGTGTAATCATACTATTACCCTCTTGGCTTATATCTATTAAGCATAATACAAAACTTTGTATTGGTTAGTATACCATATACGCATAAGTATGTTAGTAGCCAAGCTCACAATTTTAATATCAATTACAAATAATATGCTTTACAATCTGTAATAATAATCACTTTTAATTAGGGTGTTAAAATATCCTAATCACATAAAAAAGAACAGCCCAAAGGCTGTTCTTTCATTATTATTAAATTCTACTGTGTAGAGATAATTCTAAGTCTACCTATTAAACTCGACCTTCATTAGGATTGTTATAGGCATCTTTATCAATAGTCCCCATAATTTTATCTACTACGAGAGCATTTGTTAAGGAACCAGATACGTTCAAGCATGTACGGCCCATGTCGATCAATGGATCGATAGCAAGGATTGGGCTGATGGATGTGAAGTACGCACCAAGACCTGTACCACTAAGGGATACGGATGCAGCCATTGTAGCTGTACCAGGAACACCAGCGATACCAACAGAACCGATAGCGATAACAATAACACTCATGATGTACATAGTCAAATCGAATGGAATATTTGCTACATTAGAGATATATACAACTACGAGTGCTGGGAATACGCCGGCACAACCTTGCATGCCCGCAGTAGTACCGAAGGATGCTACTGTATTAGCTGTTGTAGCATTTACACCAAGACGTTTTGTCAACGTTTCAACAGTCAACGGCAATACGCCCATAGAGGAGCGGGATGTGAAAGCCAACAATAATGGAGCTTTCGCTTTCTTGAAGTATGTAATTGGGTTGTAACCAAAGCTAGCAATCAAGATAGCTTGAACAACGAACATAATCAAAAGACCAACGTAAAGCAATACTACGAATAGACCCATGTCTAAGATAGCTTGCAAGCCACGTGTTGCCAATGTAGATGCCAACAATGCAACTACGCCGTATGGCATAAGACCAATAATGAAGTCTGCTACCCAAGAAATCAATTGATGAAGTTCATCAAATAACTTAGTGAAGATTTCCATGCTATTTGTGCCTGTTTTCTTCAACAAACGAGCAACACTACCCAAGATAATAGCAAATACTACGATGCCAATAACATTAGTTTCAGCAGCAGCTTGAATTGGATTGCTTGGAATCAAAGCACGGAATGTATCAACCATTGGTTTGATTTCGCGAATCTTTTTACCAGATTCAACTACATCAAAACCTTGACCTAAACCAAAGGCATTACCCAGGATAAGACCAACGATAGCAGCAACAGCTACCATGCCAAGGTTTGTAGATACCATAGCAACTACTAACTTTTTAAGGTTAGCGCCCGCCTCCATGTGCAAGATAACATGGACGATAGAAATAAATACAATGGGAATAACAAGCATACGGATCAAATCGATGAAGCCGCCCCCTACTAGAGAGAACCACTTGGTACTTTCTTTGATGTAAACCACTTTAGATGGATCATCTGGGAAGCCCGCAATGATTTGAACTGCAATACCGAGTACGGCACCGACAATGGTACCAATAATAACGAGATTACCGAAGGATGTGCCCTTGCGTTGCAACACATAAATACCAATTAACGCAAGTACAAACACCGCGATAATACCAATACTTAGTGGATTGCTTAACATGAGGTAATCTGTAAAGAATGGAATATTCATAATACACCTCTTTTAATTCATATCATAACAATAGGTTATGAACTAAGTATAGCATGTATCGAAAATTTTGCAAGTAAAACAATTCAAATTTTATAAGTTTATCTATGCAGAATCTGCAAGTTCCATAAACACGTTAATCTCCATAGCTCTACAGGTGCCTATACAGTTCCAAGAGAGCTCTACATCACAATAGAAATTAACACATATAAAAAAGGCGACCTTCCATCGGAAGATCGCCTTATACAGCCTTTAGTTATATTAAGCCTCTAGTATTAGGACTATCTGTTAACTAAGATATATGTAACGCGGATAGGACCATGAGCACCATCTACAGTTACCAACTCGATGTCAGCTGTACGGGACGGACCGGAAATCAAGCAAACATTTGTAGGGAATTTGGATGGATCGTTATGGTAACGTTCAGCCAAATGTTCCATAGTTTGTGTCATACGTGGGTTGATTGTATCAGTATATAATACAGCAACATGAGTTTCTGGCAACAAGCTGATTGCACGACCAGATTCTTCAAAAGATGCTTGTACTACAGTAGCTGTTTCAGCAATACCGCAGAAAGGGAATGTAATACCGATATCAGCATTGGCTGTGTTAGAAATATTTTCTTCACGACCTTTAGCTGGATCCCATTGGAAGTACGTACGAACACCACCATTAGAAGCTGCGTCTTTTTCGAATAATTCTTTTAATTTATATTCTTCAACCTCAGAAGTGCTTGGGAAGATTACCTTACCATTACCACGTTCTTCGATAACAGCCATAATAGTTTCACCCAATTTATCAGGTGTAGTATCTACGAATTTTGTACCTACTCGTTCACATTGCTCTTTGAACATAGTGACAATTTGTTCACGAGATAATTCTTTGAACATATTTTCTTGAGGACCATAGCTATAATCAAAAGCCGGTACAGATGTAGGCACTTGATCACGGCCTAATGCACGAGATAAACGTGCAACAAATTGATTACGTTTAACTTCATCCATTATTTTTTCTCCTTTTTCTTGTTCTTTTCATGTTCAGCATACAAATCACGGAATTTCTTGAACTTCAATGTACCCATTTCTTTGGATTTAGTCCAGCCATTCATTACTGGAATAGCTTGAGTCCATTCAGGCATATTGCCTTCTTTGTTACTAATTAAGTTCATACCGATAGCGCCAGCTTTTGTACCAAGATCGAACAATGTGGAGTTGCCGAACATCTTAGCAGCTGCTGTGAAGATCGCTTCTTCAGCTTTTGGACGAGTTTTTTCAATGTCAGCCATAATGTGACGGTGTTCCATCAACAACTCATGCAATGGAATAGCTACTGGACAGTTTTCTGTACATGCGCCACACAATGTGGAAGCGTATGGAAGGTCGCCTGCTACTTCGTAACCTTTGAACAATGGAGTCAATACAGCACCCATTGGACCTGGATATACGGAGCCATAACCGTGACCAGAAACGTGACGGTATACAGGGCAGATATTCATACATGCACCACAACGGATACAACGAAGCATTTCTTGGAATGTACCACCCAAGATACCGGAACGACCGTTGTCGATGATGATGATATGAGTTTCTTCAGGACCATCAGCTTCACCAGCACGAGCAGGACCAGTCATCATGGAGAAGTAGTTGGAAATTTTGGCACCTACTGCAGAGCGGTTCAACATTTCCATCATAACGTCAAGAGCTTTGAAGTCAGGAACGATACGCTCAGTACCCAAGAAGATCAATTGAGTCTTAGGAATGGAGCTGGCCATACGACCGTTACCTTCGTTGGAAACTATAGTACAAGTACCGGACTCAGCTACCGCAAAGTTACAACCATTAACGCCTACGTCAGCTTTCAAGAAGCGCTCACGTACATAACCACGTACGAAGTGAGTCATTTCTGTAGGATTTTCAGTACCTGTGTAACCTAATTTTTCAGCGAAGATTTCACGGATTTTATTACGTTCAAAGTGAAGACCAGGTACTACGATGTGAGATGGTGGGCTTACTGCAGTTTGCAAAATAAATTCAGCCAAGTCAGTTTCGTTTACTTCGATACCAGCTTCTTCTAATACTTCGTTCAAACCAATTTCTTCAGTTAAGATAGTTTTGGATTTTACGATCATTTTTGCTTCGCGTTGACGAAGAATATCTAAAGCGATTTGAGTCGCTTCTTTATCGTCGAATGCAAAGTGAACTTTAGAACCAGCTTTTTCAGCGTTTTCAGCAAATTGATTTACATAGTAATCTAAGTGCTTAAGCACATGATCGCGAATTTCAGCTGCTTCAGCGCGGAAATCTAACCATTCAGGAACATCCGCAACTACTGTATTACGTTTATCATAAAATACGTCTTGTGCTTTTTTGATAGCTGCAACTTTGAAATCGTCAGCCAAACATTCTTTTATACGTGTTTTATAGGGGCGATTGTCATATATAAGTGCCATGTCGTCTCCTCCTTAACGGCAGTTTAAGATTTCAGCAATATGCATTACTTTGATACGGCGATCAATTTCGCCTTCTTTATGAAGACGGTCTAGCATACCAGCGATGTTCATCAAGCACGCTTGGTCAGAACCGGAAATTACATTAGCACCTGTGCTAGCGATTTCCAATGCTTTTTCACGTGTCATAACTTCACTAATCTCAGGGTTTTTAACGGAGAAAGTACCGCCAAAACCACAGCAACGGTCTGCACGTGGCAATTCGATCAAGTTGATATCTTTAACGTTTTTAAGGAGTTTGAAAGGAGGCTCTTTAATGCCCATCAAACGAGTTACGTGGCAAGATGTGTGGTATGTAACGGACTCGTTAAAACGAGCGCCTACATCTTCAACACCTAATACGTCAGTAATGAATTGAGTAAATTCGTAAATTTTGCCGCTCAATCGTTCTGCACGTGCCAACCACTCAGGTTGATCTTTCAAGAAATGTTGATATTCATCACGGATTGCAAATGCGCAAGAGCCGGACATGCTGACTACATATTCAGCGTTTTCGAAGCATTCGATTGTATTCTTAATTGCATCCATAGCTGCTTCGTTGTAACCAGAGTTAGTGAACATTTGGCCACAACATACTTGTTTCTTAGGCACTACGAGCTCGCAGCCTAATCTTTCAAGTACTTCTACACCAGCCATGCCTACATGTGGGTAGAACATGTCAATCAAACACTGTTGGAAAAGATGAATTTTCATATTATCGTCCTCGTCTTTTCTAGTACTTAACCTAATAAAAAATTTTGATATGTATGCGTTATGGCAAGAATTCTAGTGAAAGTTTTTCAATAATTTTCCGCCCGAAACATTACTTATGCTTTCAAATAAATATTCAAAAGCTTTATCGATATAATTATAAATTAATCATATAGAAAATGTCCAAAGGATTGCTATATTAGTATGTACCCTTTTATTTCTCATATCGTTATGACTTTTTGTAATAATAAACATTGCATTTTATCACATATCCTCCTTATTTATAAATTATTCTTGTGAAAGCCCCTTAAACTCTAGATTTTGGGAACGTTTATCATTTTGCAATTTTCAATGGTTCTCACATCGTTATTTACCTATAATTCATTGAATATTTATATAAATAGGCTTTAAATTTCAAATTCATGTAATTTTTATCCTTATATATTACATTTTCTTATAGTAGTGTATAAATTTAAAAAGTGTTATAATTTATTTTATATAAGTATAGTTTGAAAGGAGCCTTTTCAATGAAACTAAATAAATTATCTTTATCCTTGGCAATTACATTAGCCCTCGGTTCCACATTCGGCATGGCTCACGCCGAAACAACTGCGGCGCACGCAAAAGCCGAAGTATCTAATGTTGCTACAAAAACTGATACTGCAGCTAAAACTGATGTTAAACGTGTAGATACATCTGTAAAAAATGACGCTAAACGCGTTAATGCTTCCGTAAAAAACGATGCTAAACGTGTTGATACATCTGCTAAAAATGATGCTAAACATGCAACTACAGTTGTAAAACACGATACTAAGCATGCTGATGCATCTGTTAAAAGCGATGCAAAACATGTTGATACGTCTGCAAAAAATGATGCTAAACGCGTAGATACTTCCGTAAAAAACGACGCTAAACGCGTTGATACATCTGTAAAAAATGATGTTAAAGAAGATGCTGCTAAAGTAGAAGGTAAAAAAGCTGTAAAAGCTAAAGAAAACTTACCTGCTGGTGTATATCCTGACACTAAAGATAACTGGGCTCGTGATGCTATCCAAGCAATGACACAAGCTGGTTACCTTTCTGGTTACGCAGATAACACATTCAAACCTGGTGCTCAAATCACTCGTGAACAAGCAGCTGCTATTTACGGCAAAGTATTACAACACAACTTAAATGAACAAGAATTAGCTGATATCGTAACAAAAGAATCTTCCACATCCTACTCTGACGTAGAAGCAGATCGCTGGTCCAGCTCCGCTATCAAATTAGTAAGTGCTGCAGGCGTAATGGAAGGCACATCTAAAACAGCTTTCACACCTAGCAAAACTATGGACCGCGAACAATTCGTAGCATCCGCAGCAAGCTTGGCTAAGAAGTTAAACCTTTCTACACCTGTAAAAACAGAAAAGATTACTTTCAAAGACGAAGCTAGCATTTCCTCTGCTTACTTGGCAGATATTCAATACATGGCACAACGTGGCATTGTAGCATCTGGGGCAACAGAAAACTTTAACCCTAAACAACCTGTAACAAGAGCACAAGCAGCTACAATTTTGAACCGCATGCTTAACGGTGCTGGCCTTGCAACACCAAAACATACTGCAACTGCAACTGAAACAAAAACTGAGCCAGCTGTAAAAGAAGATGTAAAAAAAGCTGATACAACAGAAAAAGATGCATCTAAAGTAAACAAAGATGCTAAAAAAGATGTAGCTAAAGCTGACAAAACAGTAAAAGCTGATGCAAAAAAAGCTGAAAAAGATGTAAAAGGCAACAAAAATGCTGCAGTAGCTCAAAAAACTGAACCTACTCGCACAGTTCGCCCTGTTCGTCGTAGCACTTTAAAAGCACTTGATCAAAAACAACAAGCTGCTTTAGAAGATAAAGTATTCAATGAATTGAATAAAACATATAAAACAGAAGAAGCGTTCCAAGATTACGGTGTAATGTACTGGCGCGATAATCAATTGCACGTAGCATTAAAAACAGATAGCGATATCTCCACAGTAAAAGCTAACCTTGCTGCACGTGGTGATTCAACTGTAAACAACTATGTTGTAGTTGAACCATCCCAATACAGCCAAACTGAATACGATGCAATCGATGCGAACTTCCGCAACTACTACAACAAAAACGAAAAAGCTGGTACTATCCTAGCTACATTCCCTGATGTAGAAAACAACCAACTTTATGCTGTTGTAACAACTGCATCTAAAGAAACTCAACAAGGAATGTCTAAATTATTCGGTTCCAAAGTAAAAATGACAGTAAAACGCTAATCGGCGTTCACTCAACTAGCCAAGGCAGCGTATACGTTTAGTATTACGCTGCTTTGTTTATATCTCTATGCATGCCTTATTATTCGCTATATAATGGATATAGATTTTATTGTTGGTAAAAGTTTATATTCTTCGGCTATAAAACGTTAGCCATTTACCATAATTAGGAAGGATTTTTATGTACAAGAATACCCCTTATGTATTACGTGCCCTTGTTTTAGGCACACTATTAGCTACAACAGGCCTTAGTTTTGTTTCTGCTAATACTACAACTCATGCTCCTGCAGTAGCCTCCACTAAAGCTGAAGCGTCTACCGCAGACAATACAAAAGCAGTTACACCAAAAACAGATGTTACTAACGTAGAAGCAACTAAAGTAGAGTCTTCTAAATTTGATGCTGCTAAAGCTGCCACACCTATAGTTGTAAATACATCTATTGGTACGCCTCAAGATATTCAAAAAATCCGTGCCCACATCTTCTCTGATGTACCTAGCGATTTCTGGGCTGCCAACTCTATCAGTACTGTAACAAAAGCAAATCTTATGAAAGGTTATTCTGACGGTACATTCCGACCTAACCAACCTATGACTCGTGAAGAAGTAGCTGCTCTCTTCAACAACATCACAGATGATGGTACAGCAGCCTTCTTATCTAGCAAATTTAAAGATATTACATCTGATCGTTGGTCCGCTCTTGCCATCGAATCTGTAGCGCGCAAAAATATCATCAGCGGTTATGGCGATAACACATATAAACCTGAAAAATATATGTCTCGCCAAGAATTTGCTGTAGTAGCAGACAACTACATTCACTACTTAGGATACACAACAGAGGATCCAACAGCACTTGATAGTATTGCTTATGGAGACCAAAAATTCGTAGCTCCTTGGGCTCAAGACGCAGTTCGTGAACTTGCATACCTTGGCTTTACAAACTACGCTCCTGGCACATTATTCAACCCTGAAAAATATGTAACTCGTGCTGAAGCAGCTGAGATTGCATACCGCATGACACAAACAGAGCAAGCACTTGCCTTCCACAATACATTGTTCAAACAACAAGTAGAAAGCAAAACAGCTACTATTATCGACAAAACATTAGGCTATGGCAATGACTTCACTAAATTCCGTCAAGACGGTGCCCTCTTCTGGGATGGTGGAAAATTACATGCTTCTTTAACAGATAAGAAAAAAGCTGATGCTGTGGCGCATGCAATTTCTGAAACTCAAGATCCACAACTTGAAAGTGCTCTTGTAGTATCTCAAGGTAAATTAAATCAAGCGCAACTTGAAGATTATCAATCCGATGCTCTTGATTTATACAAAGCTAAAGAGCCAAAAGGTAATATCATTTCCATCCGTCCTAATGACGATACAAGCGCTCTTATCATCACAGCAGACTCCGTTCAAAAGGACACTGTGAAAGCTTTCAAAAAGAAATTCAAAAACAATGTAGTAGTACAATTACCAGAACCAGAGACAGTAAAAGCGGATGCAGCGATCCAATTCCCATTGCCTCCACGCGTAAACTACTACGATACAACAAATAAATAATTGAATAAACTCAATAATAAAAAGCCGTGTTCTTACACGGCTTTTTGTTGTATCCCCACCAAAATGTATTATAAGACTATTATTAAATCTATAATGCAAAAAAGAACCGCCCCCGAAGGAGCGGTTCTTTCACAATTAAACAGCTGTTACTATACACACATAATCGAATTCACACAGTTCGATTATTTTTTTGTTACATCATTTTGGCGGTCACGTAAGTTACCAACTGGTACATATACGGTACCTGCACTGTGGATTGCATCCACGTCTTGTTGCAATACCATTACAACAGAATAGTCATCAGTTGTGTAGAATTCAGTAGGCATTTTGTCGATGTTTACTTCGCCGCCCAATTGATTCTTCACATCTTGATTATTCTCGATAGCATTCACTAATTCTTTTTTGTTAAGGCCACCAAGGTCATACAAGGATAATTGACGACCTGTTGTAGTGTTGAATGTGAAGCCTTTTACATAGTTGACGCCATTAGCATCACGATCACGCATTGTGTACGTATGAATCAATACACTGAAAATACCATTTTTGTCTGTTTTAACATCGTAGTACATAACTACATTTGTTTTATCAGCGTCTTTGGCATTCAATTTTTCTACGTCGTTTTGTACTTTAGCAACGTATTTTTTGATAGTATTATTGATTGCTTTTTCTACAACTGGACTAACAGATTTAACTGTTGGGAATACTAGATCAAGATGATCTGTAGTGGATTCCACTGGAGATACAGCCACCTCTTTGCGGTCCATATAGCGGTCTGCATTAGGTGCTACTACTTCAACTGCATTGCGATCAACCTTAGATGCTACAGAGCGGAGCGCACGATTTTGTTCCGGTGTAGCAGTACTAGAGATACGGTATGTTAAATCGTTGCGATTTACTTTATTCGTATCAGCTTGAACTTTTTGCACTGTTGCAGTGTCTTTTGTGACAGGAATTGCTTCGCTTGCTGCGAAAGATACTACTGGCAATGCAGCAGCCATCATGATGAGTACAGACTGTTTTAATTTCATTGTTTAACCTCTTATTGTTGTTCTTGCTCAGCTTTCATAGCTAAAGCTTCTTCTTTATTGAATTTGTGTGTTACAACACGACGAACAAGGTAGAGACCAGAGAAGATGAATGCAAGCAATCCTAACCATTGTGCTGTGCTTTCAAATTGAGGACCTACTAATTCAAGTGGAGATTCACCGCCACCAGTTGTAACAGACAATACAATAATAACAGCTATGATTACACCAATCAAGCTTTCACCAACAATCAAACCAGATGCAAAGAGAACACCGCGGCGGTTAGATTGTTCAACATCGTACTCAGCGAGTTCGCCAGCACGCATTTTAGCACGAGCTACTAAGTAACGGCCTACAAAATAGCTAATGAAAGAACCTAAGATGAGAGGCACTTCCAATGTTGGAGGTAAGTAAATACCCATACCAACTGCCAATGGAGGCAATGTTAAAGAAGCTGTTGTGCTCTTAAGAATCAAGTTAACGATGATTGCTACTACGCCAACACCAACGCCAATCAAGATATAATCCCAATCCATGCTAGAACTGAAGATACCTTGAGCAATTGTAGTCATCAAAGTTGCTTGTGGAGCAGATAATGCGGCATTAGGATCCATTTCAGGACGTGGTAACGCACCTGTGAAGCCGTATGCTTGGTAAAGCAAGTTAAGAACAGGAGCAATTGCAACCGCACCGGCTACGGAACCAAGTAACAACGCAATTTGTTGACGCCAAGGTGTTGCACCAACGAGTTGACCAGTTTTCAAGTCTTGCAAGTTATCGTTAGAAATAGATGCAATTGCGATAACTACGGATGTCATGAAGATAGCCATAGCTGTAGCAAATTGAACACCTGCTTCTGTAGCGAACAAGTTATTTTCAGCAGCGATGAAGTACACTACTAAGGAAGAAATAATAGTCGCCAAGATACCGATACCAGAAATTGGAGATGCAGATGTACCGATAAGACCTGCCATGTAACCACATGCAGCGGCTACGAAGAAGCCGATTAGCAAAGCTACTACAACACCTACGATAACAAGTGTCCACATTAAGCCTGCACTAATAGGTACTGCAGATACGAAATCCCAGAATGTAAGAACTAAACCTAAAAGGATGATACCGAACACGATGATAACAGATTTTGTGCTCATATCTGTATCCATACGATGCAATGCACGTTCAGTGGAACTGCTATTCATGGATTTAACAGAAATTTTCATACCTTCGATGATTGGTTTAATCAATGTAATCAAAGTCCAAATCGCTGCGATACCAATAGCACCAGCACCGATGAAACGAACTTTAGATTTCCAAACAGCCATTGCAAATTTAGCTGTAGCACCGCCGTCTGGAGCAAACATATTAGTTAAATAAGGTACAAAACCAGCCCAAGCGATGAGTACACCAACTAGGATAGCGATACCAGAAGCAATACCGATAAGGTAACCAGCGCCTAACAATGCTGTAGAGAAGCCCAATGGAATTTGAGTAATACCTTTGCTACCTACAGGAAGCCAGAAGCTCATGCTGTCGCCAAGTACTTTAAAACCATTTGCACAAAGACTGATAATACCAGCTACAAGACCACCGGATACGATATCACCCATACCGGAGCTAGATTGTGGACCTTGGCCAGCATTGTGAGATCCAACTTTCAAAATTTCTGCTGCTGCACGGCCTTCTGGATATGGTAGATCACTATTTACTACCATAGCACGACGCAATGGAATGGTGAATAACACACCAAGGGAACCACCGCATGCGCAGAGCAAGAATGTTTGCCAGAATGGGAAACCGTTCCAATACCCAAGCATGAGTAGACCTGGCAAGATAAAGATAATTGCGGACAAAGTACCGGCTGCGGAAGCCTGTGTTTGTACCATGTTGTTTTCAAGAACGTTAGAATCCTTGAAGAAACGTAAAATTGCCATTGAAATAATGGCTGCCGGAATGGATGACGAGAATGTCAAACCAACCTTCAAACCGAGATATACGTTAGATGCTGTAAAAATTACAGTAATCAATGCACCAAGTAGCATCCCACGTAGTGTCAGTTCCGGCAGATGAAGGTCATGGCTCATAAAGTCATGTTTCATAAGTACTTACCTCCTCTGTGAAACTAGAGCTTAAAACAATATAATAAGCTACTTCCATTTTAACGTGTTAAAGCGATGATTTCAATATATATGCGATATTTATAATGTATACATGTTTCATTAGTCCCTCAACTATGTAGGAAAAGGCAATAGTCCAAAAGCCTCCAAAGCCACCCCCCCCGCTACGCGGGGCCGCTAAGTCGTTTTTGGACTATCGCCTTTCCCCTCTCAAATCGACCTTATATGAAACATGTATACAAATTAAATATAAATCATCCCATATATATTGGGAGAAGGGAAAAGATGTATATGCACAAATCGCATATACAGCTCCCTTCTATATGAAAATAGAAATCATTATCTTTTATTCTGTACAAATATACAGGATTTTATATAATTAAAGTACCGACGATAAGGTCGGCATGTCTTTTAAGGAGGTTGTAAACATTATGGAAACAAGAATTGAATACGATTCAATGGGACCAGTCGAAGTCGACGCTAGACGAATTTACGGACCTCAAACGCAACGCTCGTTCAATAACTTTAAGATCGGTGACCACCGTATCCCTATTGAACAAATCAAAGCGCTTGCGCTTGTAAAAAAAGCATGTGCTTTAACAAATGCAAAATGTGGTGCAGTAACAGAGGAAAAAGCGAAACTCATCGCTCAAGTAGTAGATGAGATTGTAGACGGCAAATGGGATGATGAGTTCCCGTTAACCGTATTCCAAACAGGTTCTGGCACACAAACTAATATGAATGTGAACGAGGTAATCGCTCACCGGGCTAAACAGTTAGACGAAAGCAACCCACTCCATCCTAACGACGATGTAAACCGCGGTCAAAGTACAAACGATACATTCCCTACGGCAATGCATATCTGCGGCTACTTTGAAATTACAAAACGGGTAATCCCTGCATTAGACGGTCTTATCGCATCCTTCGAGAAATTGCAAGAAAAAGGAAAAGGCTTACAAAAAGTTGGTCGTACTCACCTACAAGATGCGACTTTCATCATGGTGGACCAAGAAATCAGCGCCTTTGTAGACGGTCTAAAAACTGCTAAAACTATGCTCCTTCAAAACGCTGACTACCTACTCGACGTAGCCCTTGGGGGCACTGCAGTCGGCACCGGTGTAAACACGCCTAAAGGCTATCTAGACGTTATGGAAACTATATTGCCAGAGGTAACAGGTGCTCCATTCCGCGTGAAGAACAACAAATTCCAAGGGCTCGCCCTAAAAGATGCGTTCATGATGGCTCACGGTGCACTTAACACATTGGCCACCACCCTATTCAAAATCGCTAACGACGTGCGTTTCTTAGGCTCTGGTCCTCGCTGCGGTTACGGCGAATGGCATCTACCTGAAAACGAACCGGGCTCCTCCATCATGCCAGGCAAGGTAAATCCTACACAATGTGAAGCCCTTGCTATGGTATGTGCCCAAGTATTCGGCCATAATACAACTATGACGCTCTGTGCAGGCAGCGGTGCGTTCCAATTGAACGTGTACATGCCTATCATGATTTATGATTTTGTTGAAAGCTGTCGCCTCCTTGCAGATGCGATGAATTCTTTCACAACACACTGCATTGACGGTGTAGAATTCGTACCAGAAAAACTCAACTTCTTTGTAGAACAATCCCTTATGATCGCTACATCCTTAACACCATACATCGGCTACGATAAGAGCGCTAAGGTTGTAAAAGAAGCGTACAAACGCGGTTGCTCTATCAAAGAAATCATCTTGGAAGAAAAACTCATGACCGAAGACGAATTCGCTGAAGCAGTTCGCATGAAATAAAATCTCTCTCATCTTTATGACATATCTGTAACATCCTCTCATACCTCAAATGAACGGAAAATAAAAGGACGCAATAGTTCTATATCAATCAGTATAAACCACTGAAGATTAGACTATAGCGTCCTTTTTAGTTCTAATATCTCATAAGTTTTATAGTCATTAACAGGATCAAAGATATAATGAAAATCATATCTTTCGTAGTTAACAGTTCATAGGTCTCGTTAAATATATCATTCTTGAATGCCTGTATTATCAGTTCTTCTTGTTTACTGAGTTCCAGGTATAGATCTAAATGGCATCCAACTGCCACTAGTATTGCTATTTTAAGATATCCTTTATATATATCTGCTGTCATATCGTAGAGTAGAGAGATATCAAATAGCACAAGTAGAATGGTACATATAAGAAATTTATGGATAAAGGATTTATTATACATGATTGTATCCCTATAAGGAGCATAGCTTATGACCTAAGCTACGCCATCAAAGAATGTAATGACTGTAATTTCTCGTGGGCAGTTGATACGGATTGGGAACCAGTGGCCTGTACCGTTATTGACGTAGCACACGCTTTGTTCTTCTACGTAGCGCCCTTTTGTATATGGTGTACCTGTTGGTACCAACGGCATGCCCATGAATACGATTTGTCCACCATGAGTATGACCAGAGAGGGTCAATGGAATTTTACGTTCAATGGCTTCTTCAAAGAATTCAGGGTGATGGGCCAATAGGATAACAAAAGCATAGTCTGGAATACCAGATAGAGCCTTATCAATCATCGCTTCACGCTTTTCTTTTTCCCTATCATTATCATAGGCAACACCTGCAATATATACCGGTTGCTTACCACCCATAATTTGAATATTGCTATTCACAAGAATATTCATCGGTGTATTGTGCTTCAATTCCTCTAACACCTTATTCACATCGTGATGGTATTCGTGATTGCCTAAGATGAAATCAACGCCATCAGGGATTTGTTTTGCAAAGGTTGTTAATCTTTCACAAACCTGTGGCAACCAAGCTAATTTATCGATCAAATCACCAGTGATAACAACGCGATTAGGCTTTTCTACAAGGGCGAGCTTTAAAATTTCATCAAGATCATCTAAGTCGATGCTTGGCCCTACATGAATATCGCTGAGTTGAACGATTTTATAGTCCTTTAACCCAGGCGGTAAGTTTGTATAACCGAAGCTTTCATGAGTAATCTCAATCTCATGTTGACCTACATAGGCAGCATAGCTAGAGCCACCGATTGTTGCCAACGGTACCACTGTGGCTGCCGTTCTAAAGAATGCGCGACGGCCCGTTCTATTTTCCTCTGGCGTTTTGCTCCAAATTTTATTAACCGCCCAGTATAGTAAACCTAGGACGATGAATACAGGAATAGCCAAGAATAAGCCAAAGAGGAAACCGTAACTTTCAGTACGGAATAGATTCATCAACGGATAATACATCGTTCCGTATAGATCCACTTGATTGAGTATATAGTATCGGATAGCGGCGAACCACGCACCGATAATAATTATATAACCTACCCAAGCAGGCCATTTCTTTTTAGGCTTCCACAAGTTGAGGAAAAGTGCCCAAAATCCTACCAATCCTATTATGAGGATAGCAGAAAAAATGATATTAAATAGAATTCTCATTCATTGCTCCTACAAATTATTTTGCCATCTCCGTCAATTTACCATGAGGACCTGCCCAAGCATAATCGGCGAACTCGTCGCGCTTGATGAGCATCCAGTCCTTTGGCAATTGCTTTTGGATAGCTCCGATCGTTATATTCTTATCATCCCCTGCATACGTTAAATCACCGCGAAATGCTTTCATAAACCATTTTCGATGAGAGAAAATATGTGTTATTTCTTTTACTAATACAGGTTGTAAAGCTAGTTCAAAACCTAGATCCTTAACTAATTTTTCAAGGCCTCGTTCACCTTCGTCAAAGGTAGATACCATTTCCACCGAAGGGAATTCCCACATGGACCGTAACAACCCACGATTCGGTCGTTTATGCAATAGATAGTAATCTTTGTATTGTAAGATACCTACAAATACAGGCACCTCTACAACCTTCGTTTTCTTAATGCGCACAGGTAATTTGTCCGTATCCTTATGTTGATATGCTTCGCACATGTTTACAATAGGACATTCTCCACAGCGCGGAGTTTTTGGAATGCACACAGCAGACCCAAAGTCCATCAAGGCTTGATTAAAATCACCAGGTCGATCGTGAGGTAATGTTTCCTCTACGATGGCAGTGATTGTTTTCTTACCTTTAGTGCTCAAAATATCATCAAAGATGCGATATAAACGAGCATAAATGCGCAGCACATTGCCGTCTACAGCTACCTCTGGTTCGTTGTACGCCATAGATAGCACAGCCCCAGCTGTATAAGAGCCTACACCCTTCAAGGACTCCATAGTCTTGCGGTCACGGGGCACAATACCACCGTAATTTTCAACTACGTCCTTCACGCCAAGGCGCAAGTTGCGAGCACGGCTATAGTAACCAAGCCCCTGCCAAGCGTGAACAACTTCATCCTCAGAGGCCTTTGCCAAATCCTCTAAAGTTGGGAATAAACGCATCCAGTTGTCATAGTAGGGCTTCATCGCCTCAATGCGTGTTTGTTGGCTCATCACCTCGGACACCCAAATCTTATAAGGGTCTCCACAATCACGCCACGGCAATTCTCGCTTATTCACATCATACCACGCCAATAGCTGTGGCACCCACTTAGGGTTCTTTTTATCAGTCATATTACCTCAATATATTATAAATTTAGGACTCTAGTACCACTTTCGTAACTACATAGCCCCTTTTTTGTACTTTAATATCCACTAACCTTATCTTGATATAAGCTAATAAAGTCCAACTTATCCGTTAATATACAGATCTATACGCGCCAAATGTTCGCTTTCAAGCACGGTGTCCACCGCGGTCAGATCCATCTTATCTACCATACTGTTGTCTCGGCCAAATACGATAGGACCTTTTAACTTCTTGCCTTCTAGCAGCATTGGCAACCATTGTCGGTCACCATCCCACATGCGGTCGTACGGAATTTGATCTGGTTCTAGCCAATGAGGTTCCATTTCGTCTGTTTCCTCTACATTGCCTGTGAAAGCACGCAAAAAGTACACATAACCTACATGCGTTAAGCTTTCATCAAAAGGAAATTGAAAATCAAAAGCAGCCACACATTCTAAATCTTCGGGGCGACCATGAAGTCCAGATTCCTCAAATAATTCGCGAATAGCACAGTCTCGAAAGCTTTCACCAGCCTCGAGTTTACCGCCAAATCCATTATATTTATCAGCCCCAAAACCACGTTTCTTACGACCTAGCAATATGCGATTTTGTTCATCAATAGGAAATACGAGCGTCGTCGGTTTCATAGGGCCTCCTTTATCGTTAAAATAATACCCTATTATTATACCATTATTTCATGTACGAATGGGCTAATTATGGTATGATTAAGAGTATAGATTTTCTTATGAGGAAGGAGGCACATGATGAATAAACCACTACGATTTAACATCGCACTAGGGCGCACAAAGCCTGTTAATATTCGCAACGAAGAAGTGCGCTGCCCCTTCTGTGATCGTTCAAAATTAACGGATATTCTAGATACATCAGGTCATATCATATGGCTCATGAACAAATATCCTGTATTAGATAAAACATGGCCTACGGTTATCATCGAAACAGAAACGGACGAAGGCGAATTTTCTACATTGTCTGCCGATGAAGCGGCTCGTATTCTCCAATTTGGCCTAGATAAATGGCGTGAAACACGGGAACGAAAAGAGTTTAAATCGGTACTCTTCTTCAAAAATCATGGATACATGTCTGGCGGTTCCATCCGCCACCCTCACAGCCAAATTATAGGCCTTGAGGATTACGATTACCACGAAGATATTACGGCTCAAAATATGGAAGGCTGGCTCTTGCACGAAGATCAAGATGTGCGCATCACCTTGTCTACCCAGCCCATCATTGGTTTCTTCGAGTACAACATTCGTTTCAAACCAGATGCGCCCGTTCGTTCTGTGGCCGTTCGATTGCAACAAGTGCTACGTTATGTTTTGCGCAGCATCGCTAATTACAGTCAGTCTTATAACTATTTTGTATATAATCTTGAGGATGGTTACGACTATATCAAGGTAGTAGCCCGTTATGTCACAACACCACTTTACGTAGGTTACAAAATTCCTCAAACTTGCGACGAGGAACGAGCTGCAAAAATCATTCAAGACATTGCGCCGTACTTCCACGCCTCTAAATAGTTTAATTATACAAATTGTATCTAAATAATTTTGATGATATATTTGAAAGGATGTTTATGAAAGTATTTGCCATCGGCGACCTCCATCTATCTGGCAATCCTCCCACAAAGCCGATGGATATTTTTGGTCCTCACTGGGATAATCACTGGAACCGCATCAAAGAAGATTGGATGGCCCGTGTGACAGATGATGACATTGTCTTTCTCGTAGGTGACATGAGTTGGGCCCTTCGCCTTGATGAAGCAGCTTGTGATTTACAAGAAATTGCATCCATGCCCGGCAAAAAGTATATGATTCGCGGTAACCACGACTACTGGTGGGCCTCCGCTAACAAGATGAGAAACCTCATGGGTGATGCTATCACCTTTTTACAAGGCCATGGTACAGCAGAACTCATTCAAACAGAAGAAGGCCCTCACATTATTGCCTTTGGTGGAACACGGGCCTACCTCTGCCCTGGCGACTCCCATTTCACACCAGAAACAGACCAATCCATTTATGATAGAGAATTGATACGTACCGAATCAGCGCTGCAAGAAATGGATGCAGCTGTGAAAACACTAATAGAAGAAATCACAGCTGAAACTAAAGAGGATACAACAGGTTCTGAAACGACAGAGCCTTTAACAATAGACATACACAACACACCAGTAACAAAACTGTTATTGTTACACTACCCTCCGTTCAATGAGTCCAACGCTCCTTCAGGCTTTACAGCACTCATGGAGACATACAATGTAGATACTTGTATCTTTGGACATTTACACGATCAAATATCCTTTAAGCGCATTCCAAAGGAATTTGGTTCTACTAAATTAGAGCTAGTGTCTGCAGATTACCTAGACTTTAGACTGAAAGAAATTATGTAAGGAGAGCCCATGAGTCGCATTCATAAAGAACATTTACAAGCAGGATATATCTTTGGTGATACTATCAACCAAGAATATATTTACTTGCCCTCTGGTGAGGTAGGCACTGACCATCCTTTGGCTGTCCTCGAAACACCGACAAAGCGTGAGGACATCACATTGGATGAGGCAGTCCACATGATTGACACATTAACACTAAAACGTTGTAGCCATCCTACACTAGGGAAAAAATCATTTTAATACCAAATAGATTATAAAAGCACATTAATAACAAGAAGCGGATAGATATGAAATCTATCCGCTTTTTGTATAGACTTATATAGTTTTTCAATCTTCTATAAGAGGATTATCCTAAAAAACCACCATGCCCCATGCGAATGCAGTCTTCTTTAGTAATTTCATCATTTGCTACGAGGCGTGGCAAGATTTCATCAAATGCCGTTGGTTTGCTGAATAATACGCCACCTGGAACGCCAAGAATCGGTGTACCATCAGCACAGTAAGCAATACAAACCATAGAACCTGGCAATACAGGTAATCCGTATGTCACTACATGATCTGCATAACGTTTAATGGCCCCTGGTGTTAAATCGTCAGGGTCAACGCTCATGCCGCCGGTACAAAAAATAATATCAGCACCAGCTGCTTTTACCTTGTCGATAGCCGCCACAATATCGTCTGTATTATCCGTTACGATTTCATGGGCTACTTTATTTACACCAAACTCTGCACAACGTTCCTCAATGATTGGGGTGAAAGCATCTTTAATACGGCCTTCAAATACTTCGGAACCTGTAGTAACAATACCCATTGTTTTGCGTACGAATGGTTTTACATTAAGTAAAGGCTTGCCATTAGCAATTTTCTTTGCATCCTCCACTTGTTGTTCCTCTAATAACAGTGGAATACAACGCATGCCCGCTAATTTATCGCCTACTTTCACCGGTGTATTATTAAATCTCGTTACGATAGTAAGCTCGCCAATACTATTAATAGCATGTAAGCGATCTACATCAACTTTAAAGAGACCGTCTACGTCCGCAATAGCTTCGATTTTACCTTGCGCCATAGGTCCATCATGCATATTTTCGCCACCTGCCATATTGTACAAAGCACGTGCCACGTCCTCTTCGTGCAAGAATCCTTCATCCTCAGGTTCCATCACAAAGATATGCTCTTTACCAAGGTCTAGTAATTTCGGAATATCCTCTTCCGTAATAACATGGCCACGACGGAATGGCGTATCTTTCACCTCTCCTATGACAATGCGTACCAAATCATGTATTAATACATGCCCTACGGCATCTTGTGTTCTAATGGATTTCATAATATCTCCCTTTATAATCTAGAACTATATGTAATGTATTATACTCAAAATTTTCTTCAAACTTTAAATTCTGAACTCTATACAATGTAAATTCTAACAATTCTATGTATCTTACCAAATAATCATATAAAAATAGATGTATTTATGCTGTAACTCAAGTCACCTTATTCGGTAAGATCAGATTGCACCGAGTATACGCGCAAGTAGTACACCAATCCAGCAAAGGATTAAGCCCCCTACAACTTGTACAAAGCCATAGAAAAAAGCCTGTACATAAGACTCTGTCATCATAAGTTGTAACATTTCAAAGGCAAAGGTTGAAAATGTTGTAAATGCACCGAGTCCACCAACAACGAGGAAGAACCTCGCCAACTGCGATAAATCTGGCTTTTGCATATATAGACCTAGTACAAGGCCAATAATGAGGCAACCAATGAGGTTTACTACAATCGTTCCATATGGAAAGGAACTCACCTTTGTCATAACCCATTCGCCAAGAGCCATGCGACACAAAGCACCAACTGCGCCACCAATGGCAACTGCAATGTATTTTTCCATATTGCCTCCTATACTTACAGTAGTATCCTACGATTTTCACAATCCGTGTAATTATCTGAAATAACCGATAAATATCTAGTTTTCTATATTAGTCAACGACCAACAGTCTCAGTATACTATATTTAGAGAGCAGGGAAAAGAAAGGAATCCCTATGAAACCTGCAACAACACCGTTAACTGAGCTGCGAATAAATACCTACGAAGACCCATTTTTACAACATCAATATGTGTGTTTAGGGCATAAAATTGCCAACATTCGCATATCTCTAAATATGTCCCAACACGAGCTAGCACGCCACGTTGGGATTAGTCGCAGTTATTTGAGCAAGCTAGAGTGTGGCACAGGTATATCCGGCATGTCTTTAGAAATTTTATTTAAAATCGCTCAAGCATTCCAAATTGATGTAGCTCAGCTTGTAAGATTGCGCATCATAGATTATAGAAGTTGCAATGCTCATCTTACGTCACACTATAAACGATTAGAATTTCTAAGTCATACGAGGAACAGCGCGCTAACTAAAGTTAAGCCAAAGCTAAGTTAAGCTAATCAAATACAGTATTAACGCTCGTACAGAAAAAGCCCCGCCAACGGCGGAGCCTTTCATAATCATGCCAACAATAGGCATTATACTTCATTAAGTTTTTTGTGTTGCACTTCAGCATTTGCTTTTTTGAAGATAAATGCATTATTAATATGCTGACGCATAGCAGTTTCTGCTGCCACTTCATCATGACGCTCAATAGCATCTACGATATGATCATGTTCATCGTCGCAATCATGGGTACGCACTGCATTAAAAGAGCTAATGTACATGTCGCGGTTAACGCGTTCACGGAAGCTTGCTAAGTATTCTACAACCCGTTCATTACCTGAATAATGAGCAATCATAGTATGGAAACGACTGTTTACTTCAACGCGTTCTGTAGCTTCTTCAATTTCATGCATTTCTTTACAAATTTCACGCAACTCTTTAATTTGTTCATCAGTCGCATGACGGGCACAAAGTCGCGCACCAAGGCCTTCCATTACTTCACGCACTTGATACAATGCAATAATCTCTTCAGGAGTATCCGCCTTTACAGTAACACCCTTCCAAGGAACAATAACTACGAGATTATCTTTAGCCAATTTACGGAATGCTTCGCGAACAGGTGTAGCGCTCACTTGCAATTGTTCTGCAATTTTTACTTCGTTAAGCTTTTCTTGTGGCATCAATTCGCCTGTTAAGATAGCTGTTTTTAATGTTAAATAAACTTGTTCACTGAGCGGTAATCTTTCAATAGAATCCACCGCGGACAATTTGTATTTATCTTTTGAATCTTGTCGTCCCATTAATATCCCCTAACCTTATATCCCTTCATCTCTTTCGTACTTTCAAAGAACGGCTAAAATGAGTATAATATATTGTACGATATATTTTATATCTTAAATAAATATTTCATATGTAATTTAGTGCATACAATATAATTATAGAGCTCACATCTAAGACTGTCAATTTAACGATAGATAATAGCTATATCTCATTTTTGAAAGTAAGGAAGTTAAATCATGAGCCGTTGTTTGGTAATCATAAACCCTGTATCGGGTGGCGGTGCGGCGCGCCGTTATGCCCTCGATTTACAATGGAAATTGAGCACCTTATTCGAAACAATCGAGGTCAAATTCACCACCGGTGAAGGCGATGCTACACGTTTTGCAAAGGATGCTTGCGAACGCGGATTCGATGCCGTATTCTGCATGGGCGGGGACGGCACCGTAAACGAAACTGTAAACGGTATTGCCCAAGGGGGATTCAAATCTACCTTTGGTTTTATCCCTGTAGGTACTGTTAACGATATGTCCCGCGCTCTTGGTATTCACCAAAATCCAACACAAGCAATCAAACGTATTGATATCAACCAAACACGTACCATTGATATCGGTCGTTGTAACGACAAATATTTCTGCAATAATATCGCAGCCGGTGTTATTCCAAAGGTAATCGAAGAGGTTACCCCAAAGGAAAAGAGCATCTTGGGCCCTCTAGCCTACTTCTTACGCGCAGGGCAAGCCTTATTTACAACAAAGGATTACACATACCGCATCAAAACAGAGAATGACGATTTTATCTGTAAATCCCCACTCGTTCTTGCATTGCTCACCAATGTAGTATCTAGCTTTGAACGCTTCATGCCTGAAGCCTCTGTAGACGATGGTTATATGCGTATCATAATATTCAAGGAATACTTCATCCTCGATATTCTAAGCGTATTGCCACTGATCATTAGTGGTGCCATCTACAATTCCCGTTATACAACAACACTAACTGTGAAAAAGGCTCATATTGAGTTATTATCTAATATCGGTGATCTACCTACTAATATGGACGGCGACCAAGGTCCATCCATGCCGGTAGATATCGAAGTATTGCCACGGGTTCTAAAAGTATTTGCCCCAGCAAAACACAAAAAGAAAAAGGCTTTAAATTTGCCTAAACTACCACATATTTAATAATTTGTAGAGAAATCTACAAGACAAAACTATATAACAATCCATAACACAAAAGCTCTCTATCCAAGGATAGAGAGCTTTTTTATGTTCATTACCTTATAAGAAATACCTACCTAGTCCCTGCATATTTCTCATGCATAGCACTAAGTTAATCATAGGCTTATCAAAGGCTAGTCTATTATGATAGCATCGTGCAAGCGGAAGCTATAGATATAACAAGCTTTCACAGGCATCCCCGTCAATCGTTGTAATGCCTCTTTGTAGAGGTCCATTTGTATTTTATAGCGCTTGATGAGGTCTTCTCCAGATTTGACGCGGTCTGTCTTGTAATCTACGAGAACCCATTCACCGTCCTCTTCAAAGGCAGTATCAATAATACCTTGAAGGAATAGATCTTCCCCATCCTCTAAGGTGTCATATACGCGTTTCCCTTCAAAAAGCATACTGAACGGCAATTCACGTTCGATGCGCTTTGCGTTGATAAGACGCTTCCCAAGGTCAGAACTAAAGAATTTATATAGACTTGTATCGCTCAATAGATTTCGTTCTTCCTCTGTGAAAGTCCCTTTCGTTACGAGTGCATCAAGCTCTTTTGTTAAAGAAGATTGGGTATACTGCGCAAGAGGTAGCCATTGCATGGCCTCATGCATCAAGGTCCCCCATTGAGCCCCTGTCAACACATCCTCTTCGGACTGTAATGCTTGAGGCTTGCGGCCGAATACGGAGTTAGCCAATTCATCAGCGGAAACTGTAATAGTTGGTACAGCAACATTACTTGTAGCGTCACAATCGGCATTACGAACATCTAGCTTAATAGCTTGACCTAAGATTGCATCTGAAACGGCTCGTTTAGCCCCTGTATCTACCGTTACAATCGGTTCGTTCAAGGTATCAATAGTGCCTGCTTCAAGTTCCCGTTCTTGGAATCGTCGTTTTAATTCACTGACGGAAATCTTAGCCGTGCGCCGTGTAGCGTCGCTATACGGATAACTATAGTTGAACCGGTCTTCGATTTCCTGTGGCAATTCCACAGCATTAACAGCTTGTAATTCACGTACTTTATTGATGGTAGTTTCATCGATATCCGCCTTGTAATCGAGATCACCATAGAGAGAGCCATCATGAATTTCCACCTTAATGCGACACTTCTTGTCTGGCAAATCAAAATAGGTCGGCCCTTCGTACTCAATGGCTACGCGCAATGGGTTACCACCGTCCAAATGACGGGTAAAGCCCATAATTAACCATTCTAGATACGTATTAGCTTGGGTGATAATATCCGTCGGCAACTGTTGACCTTCTACAGCGGCAACATTGTTAATGAGTTCACCTAGGCTAGATAGTTTACCTGCAGAATTCTTAAACCCTTTAACAAAGCCGGTCATAAACAGCTTATCTCTAGCCCGTGTTAAGGCTACGTAAAGAATACGCTGCTCCTCTGCTTTGAGAGCCGCTTCTTTGACGTCTTTCACATAGAACCACGGCATAGTTGGGAAAGACACCCGAATATCTGGGAAGTACCCTTTAAGACCAAGTCCTGCGTTTTTATCGATGAGGAGTTCTGCGCGAAGATCCATCATATTGAACCGTTTTTGAACGCCAGATAAGAACACCACAGGGAATTCAAGGCCCTTACTCTTGTGAATGGTCATGAGGCGCACTACATTATCCGCTTCGCTTACCACATTGGCAAGGGGCATATCTTGGTTGCTATCGCGCAAGCTTTCCACAAAGCGCAAGAATCTAAAGAGTCCACGGAAGCCAGAGGCCTCATAGCCCTTTGCTCTGTCGTATAAGGCGAGCACGTTCGCACGGCGCACAAGACCATTCGGCATGGCACCTACATAGTTTACATAGTCTTGGGATTCGTAAATATCCCATAACAAATCAGTTACACCGTGACGGCGCGACAAGGTACGCCAACGCTCCATATGGCCAATAAAAGCTAATAAGCGCTCATCTTGAGCCTCTTCTGCATAGGCGGGCATGAGAGACCACAAAGAGCCCTCACCAGATAGGCGCAAAGCCCCTAGTTCGTTTGCATCAAGCCCCACAAGACCAGAGTGCAACACCGCAGCCATCGGCAAGTCTTGCTCCGGATTATCTATGATGGATAACAACGCTAGTAAGAGCTGAATTTCTTGTGCTTCAAAGTAGCCATCCCGTTCGTTTACTACCGCAGGGATACCCGCTTGGCGCATGGCTTCTACAGCACGGGTTCCCCAACCAGCTAAGGATCTGCGCAAAATAGCAAAGTCACGCCACTCGATTTGACGGAACGTACCATCTGGATTTTGTACCTTCTTCTTGGCACCGTGGATTTCCTTAATCTTTTGGATGATGAAATCGAGCTCCTGCTCGTTGTTTTCAGGGTCGTCCCCTTCGTCCTCGTCGCTTTCACCAGCACTGAGGGTGTCCTTACTTATATCGAGGAGCTGCAACTCCACATCGCCTCCAACCCAATCTTCTGGTGCATCCTCTACGATACGGCCAGGAATGAGGGATTCAGCCTCCGTATAATTTAGCTCCGCCGCCTCTTCCGTCATGATTTGATAGAACAAGAAGTTCGTAGCGGCTAAAATATTTTCGTGAGACCGGAAGTTCTTCGCTAGGTCGATGCGGCGCTCCACCGCATCAGTGCCGCCGTACGTATTGTATTTCTCCATAAAGAGAGAACTATCCGCCATACGGAAACTGTAAATGGCTTGCTTCACATCCCCTACGTAGAACCGGTTATCGACACGAGAAATCAAGTTGATAATCGTCTCTTGCACGCCGTTCGTATCTTGGTATTCGTCGACCATGATTTCTTTGAAAGTATCTTGCAGTTCCTTCGCTACATCGGACGGCTGAGGATCATCCTCTGTACCAGGCTCCACAAGAAGGGCTAAACATAAATGCTCCAAATCACTAAAGTCCATGATGCCTTGCTCTTGTTTCATGTCTCGATACGCCTTATGGAACGCAATAGTGAGTTCCACTAAACCTTCGATGATTGGATATTGAGCCTTGAACTGCTCTTGCAAGGTAGCTTCAGGCACTGTGAATACAGCAGCTTGCATCGCTTTAAGGTCGTCTTTATTTTGGGAACCTAATGATTTAAACTCTGCTACCAATATAGGATCAAAGGCTTGTGCCTCTTTTGAGCCCATGCGGAACTGGTCTTTAATAAAGGTATCCGTATGCTTACAAGCTTCCCCCATAGCATCCCAAGTTTCAGCCCCTGAAAGCATGCCTAGTGCGGCTAGTTGATTATCATAAATATTTTGCCATTTATGAGGCCCTACTGGATCGAGCAAGATTTGTTCCATCCGTTCTAAGCGCTCGCGAATACGGTCAATAACAGCTACATGTTGATCCCACATATATTGGCCCCATAGGGTCTCGCTTGGGTTTACAGTCATGACCTCTTTATAAGGCTCTAAGGCTTTACGTAACCATCCATCAGGATTGGCAAGGGACATGGCATAGTTATATAAAGACATAATCTTCGCCGTTAAGCCTGCATCCGATTTATCATCACTAAAGAAGTCTGCCAATTCATAAATATTATAAAGGCCTTCTTCATAGGATTTAGTTAATAAATCGGCTAATACCTCTTGTTGTAAGAGGGCCATTTCTGCTTCGTTGCCGATGCGAGCCGTTGGGTTAATATCTAGCTTGTAGAAATAAGATCGAATTACCCATTGGCAGAAGGAGTGCAACGTAGAAATATGAGCAGATGGCAACAGATTGAGCTGTCGTTCAAGGCGCTCTTGCATAGCCGCGTCATCAGTAGACTCCATGGCTTTTGCCAAGGCTAAACCAATGCGGGCACTCATCTCTTGAGCTGCCGCCTTTGTAAAGGTTACAACCATGAGCTCTTGTACGGATAAAGGATTATCCATATCTTTAAGACGCGTAATAATGCGCTCTACGAGAACTGCCGTTTTACCTGAGCCGGCCGCTGCCGCTACAAGTAAGGTTTGATTATCTAAGGGCGAGTCCGTAGGAGCTATGATGGCAGACTCTTGCTCTGGCGTCCATTTAACACCCATAGTTTTCACCTCCTTTATTATTACTATTTGCTACATTACTTTTATTTCTGTCGATACTATTATTTCCGTCATTGCTATTATTCCTATCGTTACTGTGGTTTTCGTCATTTAGAGCCTCTTTCATCCGTTCTAATGCATCATCTTCAGATAAACCGGACAGATAATTATATTTATTACGGCTAGAGTCAAAACGGCATACAGTACGATAGTCACAATATGTACATGGTCTAAAGCCATTCAATTGATATGGCTTAATAGGGAACTGCCCTTCCCCAATATTGCGGCCCGTTTCAGCCATTACGTGATTGGTGTAACGACACATTACGTCAAATTCGCCAGAATTCTTAACCTTACGCAAATCTCTACTAGAAATAGTTTGATCCTTTTTCGTAGCGATTGGTACATATGGTCCTCGTTTAGATCCATAGGATAAAAATTTATTATCGATATGGGTCAACAACTCGATATCATCAGAGAAGTATCCACTGTTTTGCCATGCATTGCTTTCTTTCGCAAGTGATATGGCATCCTCATAGGATATAGGCGCATCGGCAGGAATTTTAGGGTTCTTCACATAGGAATACACCACAGCCGCAGGAGCTATCGATTCGCCCTGGCTTTTACCGTAAGCAGATTCTAAGGCCAACAGATAGGTCATAAGCTGCAATTTAAGGCCATAGTATACATCTTGGGCTGTCACATGAGCACCGCCAGACTTGTAATCGATAACCATACCATAGGTTTGACCGTCCCTTGTATATTCATCGATGCGGTCAATTTGACCAATGAGGCGTAAATAGCGATTGTCTCCAAGAGGCACGCGAATCGGATCCCAGCCTCCTTGACGGCCAAAATCTTGTTCTAAGTATTTCGTATCAAAATCACTGCGCTTCGACCACTCTACGAGGCGGTCCACCGTTACATGTAATGTTCGTTGTACACGCTGCTCGATTGCCTTTAGGTAGGCATCGCTGGTTTCCTCGCCACCTTGATTTTCTTGTAAAATCTCTTCCGCTACCGTACGGCACAAGTTATGTTGGTCCTCTTCGTTAAGATCACGCCATTGTTTATTGTTATCTAATAGATAATTACCTAAACGCTCCAAGTTAGCATGGAGGAATGTACCAATTTCAGGCGCCCCAAAGGAGCGTACACGACGCGGTTCTAGTTTCAAACCATATTGGGCATAGAACTTGAACGGACATTGCTGATATCTCTCTAGGCGCGTCACAGAACCAGACATATAACCTTTAGATAAGAACAATCCATTCACTAAATCCTTCGTAATGACAGGCACATCATTATTATCTCGAATACCACGAGATACCTCACCTAAACGAGGGCGGTAGGTGTCGCTTTCACGAGCCCAGTTATAAAGGCCCCACCACAATGGATTGACCTCATGACCACTAAAGAGGGCGCCCCAGCGCTCAGACAATAGGGACAAACTCTGTAAAGGTCGCCATACATAATCCGCCTCGGTATCGGGTGCAATAGAGAGTGGAATATCTACCGCCTTATCTACATAACCAAGGGATTCTAATCGTTTCACCACGAGGGATGGCTCAAGGCCGGTTCCATCTTCACCAGAGCTTGCATAGGATAGCGTCAAAGAATCCGATGCCCGCGTCATAGCTAGGTATAATAGGAAATTCTCGTTGAAAGCCTTCGGCAACGCCCCTTCAGCCAATGTAATGCCGGCCTCCGCCAATTCTTGACGTTCCTTATCCTTAATAAGTCCTTCATCGCCCATGCTTTGTGGAAATACACCTTGGTTGAGGCCCATAACGAATACCTTAGGCCACCATTGGCTATAACCACGTTCGATGGTGGTGATTACCACATGATCTAAGGACGGAGGAATCATAGAATAATTTACATCGCTCAAGCCTTCTTCAAGGAGCAACATCATCTCATCTAGGGTCAACACTTCATCCTTCATGACCATAGAGATTTCGTCTATGAAAGAAATAACAGCATTGTACATCTGTTCATGACTAGCTTTAGACTCTTGATCGCCCACCGCTTCTGCGTCCTTAGCCCATTCATAAAGGCGCTGTGGCACTTGCAAGGTTTCTAAGAGACCATAAAGCTGTTCACCCCATTCTGCCCCCATATGTCCTTCGCTATGAGCGGCAAAGTCAAACCATGGGGATAGGATATCCATAATAGTTTGTCGTGCTTTATTAACACGTGCTCTACGCGGTGCATCAGCGTGACTCTCTTCATCTTGCCCCTCATGAAAGCCTCGTAAATACGGCCAGCTTTCACGTTCCCATTTATAATGGTCAATACCAAACTCGAGCACATAGTTTTCCAATTCATCTACGGCCTCACGACTGAGTGGCATCAAGTCTGTTTTAAGCAAGAGGAACATACTATCTCGGCTGTAACTATGACGCACGATATCAAAGAGGGCCGTCAACAATTCGCCTAATGGATGGTTTTTCATAGGTCGCTGACGGTCTATAAAATGGGGAATGCCATACCGAGCCAATACCTTTTCCAAGGTATCCCCGTATGTTTCCGACTCGCGAAGCATGATACACACATCGCGGTAACGTGCGTCTGGAGAGGACTCTACGTAGGCTAAAATACGACGAGCCACCGCATCAGCTTCCCGTTCTCGGTTATAACCACGAATGAGTGGAATAGTAGTATCAGTAGAGTTTTGCTTACTAGGACTAGTAAAGTAATTGGCTTCTAATTCTTGTACGATTTGAGGGCCCCGTTTACCGTCAAAACCAACCCAATTAATACTAGAACCATAACGAGCCACCAAAGTGTCATAAATCTCTAAAGGACGACTGAAAAGGTGTTCCCCGCGACGAGCAAGATGTAAGCTCTTTGGAGCCATTGGCAAGTCGACGGTGATAACTGCTTCCTTAGCCAAATCAAACAAGGTATAGATCAACTCGTAGTGAGTCGGTGTAAACCAATGGAAGCCATCGATAAAGACATGGCTATTTTCCATCAGTGGAGATTGAGGCAAGGCCTCAACGATTTCCATGATAGGATCGATGTCGCGCTCCCCATGACGACTGATTTCCTCTTCATAGGCAGCCATACAAATAGCAAGTTCGCGCAATTTCTTTTGCAATACTTTATTTTTAACGGACTCCGCCCCACGTTCAAGGTCATCAGGACCGACGCGGAAGGCTCGAAACTCAGAAAAGAGCTGTTGCAATACAGAAGAAAACTCAGGCCGTTTAGTTGCCTGCTCTAATAAACCTAGCTCCTTTTGTTTCCGCTTCATAACAAGGCGCAACAACATAGACCGGCCAAAGCTAGATAAGCTTGATTGACCAGCCCCTTTGGAGCCTATGGATTGATATACTTGGTACCCCAAACGACCAAAGCCTACGACACGGACCGTAGTAAAGCCTTTTTCAGGCATAAATTCAGCAAGTTCTCGCTCTACCCGATACGTAGCTGGTTCAGGAACCAGTAAGATTATAGGTTCCCCTGGACAATCAGTCATCACTTGACGTATCCGTTCATATACGGCACGCGTCTTGCCTGATCCTGCTCGTCCATAATAGACGCTAATATTCATGAGACCTCCCTAGTGAAACTTTCACCATCTCAGTTTATAAAATCTACAAATTTCATCTTATTTATATATTTCTTGTCCTTAGGTATAGCCTAAAACTATTTTTTTCGATATAATAATATCATTATACATAACTATTATTATATAGTAATATGACATTCTGTGCTTAATTCTGGGGTTAATTTAAGCTAATTGTACAAAATTTGACTCATCTGATTATATTTGTTTATAATTAAGAAAATATTTTATATTTTATTTACAATTAACAGAATTTCATATATAATACAGATTAGTATTTGTGTTATTTGTAAAATCATGTATTTAGGAGTGAACTATTATGAACAAAAAACATTTAGCAGCTGCTTTCGCAGTATTTGCAGCTACAACTATGTCTTTCTCTGCTTTTGCAGCATCTGTTGATGCTAATGCACGTGCTTACGAACGCGCTGCAGCTGAGCAATATACTTACGCTGCACCTCAAGCAGCTACACCAGCCTACCAATCTGGTTATGTAACAAGTGCACCACGCCCTGGTTATAAACCATTACCAGCTGTACCTTACACTGCAGGTGACATGGCTCAACAAATGCCTGTATCCAAAGAATTGGGTGATCCAATCTTCGTAGCACCTCAAACAACAGCTGTAGGTCTTCAAATCATGGACCCTATCGCACCTAGCTACCAACCTGTATACCAAGAAACTGTAACTTCTGTAACAGCTAATGGCAACGGTAGTGCATACGTTTCCCGTTATAAAACTAACCAATTAAACGCATTCGACTTGTTGTTGAACGGCAAATCCTACACTTACGACTTGCCTGCATACACTAACGGCTACCAAGTGAAAACTGCTAGCTCCTACAACCGTGCTGGCGACGGCGTTGCAAATGTATTCTCTACAAATGTAATCACTGAAGCAGTTGTAAACAACAACTCCTTGCGTATCACTGTTAACATGACGCAACCAACAGCTGTAGCAGCTGCTAAATTGCGTTCCATGCAACAAACTGGTCAAGTAGCAGGTGGTGAAGTTGCTGCATTATTCGCTTACAATGAAAGCTATGATGGTGTAAAACAAGCTGCTCAATATGACGTATTCAACAACGGCAATCGTTACATCGTTGTAAAATCCGGTGCAGTAACAGTTCCAAACGGTGCACAACACCCTTACGCAACTGCATTGTTCGCAGTAACTGACGACACTGTAGCGGCTGTAACAGTATCTGGCAACACTGCTGATGCTTACGATTTAGTTAAAGGTACTGCATACGCAATTGCACAATCTGCTCGCGTATCTAACGCACGTACTCGCTAATTCTAACTATAATTCGTTACGAATTAACTATAACGTGAAGGCTATAAACCTTCACACATGAAGACTATATAAATCACCAAAGCCCCGAATGAGGTATCTCATTCGGGGCTTTTTATGCATCTTATCAATTGAATTCTTAGATTTATTTTTTACGATAATCTTGTAAATACTTCTAACGCTTTATAAGCCATCAAACGATAGCCTCGTGCATTAGGGTGCACTTCACCAGCAAAAACAATTTGACCAATTTGATCCGCTTCATATAAGGTAGTATAAAAATCTATAACCTTCAAATCATGCTCTGTAGCATAGGCTTTCAGTTGTTCATTGACCTCTCTCACTACAATGTTGAGTCCATCCATATCACTATCGATTTGTGTTTCTAAACCAATAATAACCTTCCCCTTTGTGCTCGCTAGTTCAATAGCTTTCACCAAGGTCTTGAACACATATGTGCTGTCTCGGCCTTGCAAAATATCATTAGTACCACACATTAAGAAAATATGACGCGTGGAATCAGCTACAGCTGTAGGTAGCCATTTTTCAATGTTATAAATCATGCCCTGAACGGAGCATCCGTCTTCACCATAATTTGTAAAATGTACACCCTCTATAGATGCATCACAAATTTCAACCCAACCTTGGCCATAAGGCACATCATAACCGCGGGTAATGCTATCGCCAAAACAGATAATTTCCATATCTAGACCTCCTGTACTATGCATTAATCATATAACAAAATGACAATTATATACAATATACATACTATGGATTTTTATATGCATTTTTTATAGAATTACATGTTTGACTATGGTATACTAATTCCACATAAGAGAGGTCAAAGATGAGAAAACTATATCCCTTTTTAATACTAGCATTAGCAACATTACAATCAGCTAGTGCGATTTCACAATATGAATTAGAGAACAAGCCTACTCAATACCAAGTTGCTTATAATAGCCCTTCGGAGACTGTGTATATCGACTTAAGTACACTTAGCCTAGCACAGTCAGGTCCTACATATAGTACGCTTCACGCTCGTACAATTAGTCTCTATAAAAAGCAGAATATTATTGCTGATTATTCAACTAATTATACATACCATCGTGGTAACACATCTAAAGATATTTATCTTATGGATTGGCATGTAGCACCGGCGAAATTCTACCAAGTAAATGGCGCACCTATAGGAATTGCTAACAATGAGCGTTCTGTTCTATCTACAGGTGCTCACGTCGCTACAAAGGGTTCTCCTGTAGCTGAAATAGGGCAATTTATTTTACATAATGCATTGGAATTAGAGCGTATTACCTATACATCTAAGAATCCATATGTACCACCTCGTCCATATAAACCATTGAGTACACCGGCTCCAACAGAAGATAGGCCATTATTTGGAGTTCAACCACCAGAAGGTGTCTATAAACCGCTAAACCAATTAGAATCTCCTTATACATCTAATCAACCACGGTTATATCCTTCTAAATTAGGTATGTATGGACCCGTTCCAGCACCGCCTCCACTAGGGCCTCGACCTAGTGATTGGATTCTCGACATTCAAAATCAGGACATGCCAGATCCAAATACACCTATGAGTGATTGGAGACCGCAACCTGATTATCATGCACCGCAAAGACCATAATCAAAAAATATAGTTACTCGTAACGTATAAAAAGAGACTGAACTGTCTCCTATTTAGGAGATCTAATTCAGTCTCTTTTGCTTTATATTTTGTTTCCATACAATCAGATTAATCTATTGTATGATACTGTCACATTATTTAAGACGTACAAAGAACAATGCAATAGCACCGATAACTGGTGCAATGGCAAGGGTCATCAATGCAGATTGATAACTGCCTGTAGCTGTTAACATGCTACCTAAAATCATAGGTGCCAACATAACGCCGATCTGATTAAACAAGTTTACAAATCCTGCAGTTGTACCGCGTAAATGAGGTGCTGCGGATTGAATTACGAGAGCATTTGTTAAAGCACTATGCATGAAAGCACCAATACCAAGAATTGGACCTGTTATAAAGAGCATATCTGGATTTGTGGTGCTCGCAAAGAGGATCAATGCTGGTGCAAATAAGAACATAACAAGCGCCACCAAATGGTTCTTCTTAATCGGTAATATATCGGACAAAATACCGATAGTCGGTTTCGCAATAAGCGCGGCTAAACCAAAGGCAGACATTACATGACCTGCATAGATGGCATTAACGCCGAGCTGTTTAACCATGTACAAGTTTGACCATTGTGCCACGGCCCAGGTCGCACCGGTAGCAAAGAAGCCTGCAAAGGCAAGACAACAAATGTTGCGATTCTTCAAAACATGTAACAAGTTTTCCTTTAAAGAAGTCTTTTCCCCTATATGAGCAGATGTAGCACTCACCTCTGCTTCTCGTTGAGCTAAAATCTCAGCACTTGGCTTACGAACCGTAAAGTAGCTAAGAATGAAAACAAGGATTGGTAATACCGCTGTTAAAAGAAATGCATTTTGCCAACCATAATTAGTTGCCACATATGGTGCATAAAGGTTTACAGTGGTCAATCCAAGGGATGTGCAGGACATGAAGATACCCACGGCTGCACCACGTTGATTAGGCCCAAAGTAATCCCCAATAGCACTTAAACAAGATGCTTGTACAGGACCAGATACGATACCTAATAAGAAACGCAATACCCAGCCATAGGTGTAATTATCTATAGTACTCATCAATGCCGTAATAACTGCCATGGCAAGTAAGCTTACCAAAATGGTGTAACGATAACCAATGCGATCCGCTAAGATACCACCTGGTAGAACCATGATGGCATAGCCCATATAAAAGGCGGATAAATAGGCCGTCCCCATTTGAGGCGTGAAATTCAATGCCTCGTTAACAATAGGCATCAAGGATGCCCAAGATAAGCGCATAACAAAGCTAATCAAAAATATTAGCCACACGCTGACAAGAATTAAAATCTGAGTTCGTGAGAAACTAAGTCGATTCATACGAGCTCCTTTCTACAGAATAAAAACATATAAAGTAATCATACTATAAATAGAAAGAATTTTTCAAATACAAAGCATGACGGGTAACACAAAAGAACCCTCTATCAATTTGATAAAGGGTTCTATATATTACTATTCAAGGAACGGGCTCCAATTGCCTTACCAAGTATATTAATATCTAAAATTGAAGACAAATGTCTTTTAAATGTCCGTCAAATATCCTATACCGCATCAATAAGCACAATACATATAAATATATATTCGCACTCTATGCTTGCCTTTGGTTTAGCTTATTAATTACATCATCGTGCATTGATTTAGTAACATGAGTGTAAATATAGGTATATCTACAGTCCCAAACGACCTTCATGCTGACTAGTGATACGATTGTTAAAGAACCAATATTTCAAACAATTATTCTTCTTCTAAGACCATACGATTAAAACAGTCATACAAATCTTCTCCGACTAAATACATATTTTGCATCTTTACTTCTTCAGGCATAGTTTTTCCAAAATCATCAAAATAATCTTCTTCATCCCATTCGTTTTCATGATACCAATAAAAAATTTGTCCTATTTTTTCTCCTTTTATACAAAGACATATCCTATCTCCGCAGCTATTCTCAGCAATAGGTAAAAAATTAGTAGGAATCCTATTTTCCATTTTTTTTATAGCATTGCTCAATGAATAGCCAGTTTGATACGATTCCCCTTCCCCATAGAAACAACCAAATTCCCCTTTCTTTATTACAACATTTTCTATTGGTGAATCAGAGGGATAACAATAGTTTGGTAGTCCATTGTTATACATGGTTAATTTATAAAATACTTGATTTAGATATGTCTCTCCTCCAAAACACGTCAAATAATCTAAATAATCAGAAAATTCTTTTCTATCAACATCTAGAAATTTTGACATTATTTTTCGTGATAAAGGATCGAAAGGCTTTGCTCCGACCCTTACAACTCCACCCATTTTCTCAACTAAACTCTTAATTCTCATTCTTATTACTCCTTTCAGTTATAATTTTGTCAAATAATCAACATTTCTTCTTAGGTTGTTTATTACGCATAGTACATGTATGTATTCCACATATACGTTACATTAAAAGTGAAAATTACATGTAGACTAAGAATTGCTTAAATCAGGGAGGATAATGGGTTTGTAACTAAGTACTTTATCAGCTATTTCCTCGGAGCTCATGTTTGTCCAATATATATAATCTGATATATTTGGATCTGTGACCAAATTTTCTAATTTTTCAAAAAATACAGCTTCATCCTCTTCTGAACCTTCAAAATTTCTTAACTGATCAATCAGTTTGATTAAATATAATCTATCCAACATGATGCTCTCCTCTTCCAAAATGGTATTTTGGGTCTAGTATCTCTTTATGGAAATTTCCATGTGTACCCTTCAACCATTTTTCCCAATTGAATTACCACTTCCTGATACAATTCCTGATAAATTTCTAGGACTTAATCCTAAAGGATCAAACCAACTATTTAAGACGGCCCCAGGCGGTGTATTCGCCGTACCATAAGAGATTGCCGTGGATGTCCGTTATCTCCCTCAGGATGCCGATTTGGTCGCAGTGGAAGTAGTGGGCTACGACTTGCTGCACACATCCTACTTCGAGATTGAAGGCTTCCTGCGAACTATGGCTTGTTACACCTGCTATATATACACGACGCTACGTTAGTTTATCAATCATCAGGATTTTCTTCTAAATAATTTAAAAACTCCTCAAATGAGTTCGCAATAATAATTGAATTTTTTTTAAAATTAGCTTCTCTTGATATATTTTCACTCCATACATCCCTTACATAATAAATAATTTGCCAACTATTTTTTTCTAAACAGAGGTAATTTCCTCCCCAATCAAAAGCAAAAGGGATCAGGTTTATAGGTAACTCATTAAGTTTCCATTCATTTATTGCTCTTCCTTCCAATGTAAAATCTGGATCATCCTCAAACTGCTTAAAATATTTCATTGGAATGAAGTCGCGAATTTCAATATAGTCATAATCAATATTATCATTGACAAAACAAGAAAGATTGGGAGTACCACCATTCCATTTGAAGTAATGTGACTTGAATGAAGCTGGAAAAGATACTTCTAAATTTTTTTCAACCTCATTGAAATCATATTCAGATAAATTTTTCTCACAATCATAAAAACTAAGCATAACAACCTCCTTTAACAATTTAACAAGCAGTAGTTTTTCTCTTCTCCCTTCTCTTTTAGAGCAGTTTTCTTACCTCAATGTTATTTTTATAAATTTTGATTAGATTTCCCCTCTCATCATGTTCATAAACAAAATTCATTACTTTATTATCATTAATATATTTCTCAAATTTAACTAATTTTCCATCTTTATAAAACCCAATATAATAAGATATAGTCTCTTTGCTTTTTCGTATATTGTCTACCTTATCTAAATCGATTTCATCATACAATTTTGCAGGGTGGTTATATTTAGGAAAAGTCATTCCTAAATAGTATCTAACAGTCAAATCATTATATTGAGTATTTTTTTTTAGTGGTTGTGACATTTTTAAAGCTCCTGTCGAAAGCAAAATAGTTTCAATCATTCCAATCAGTAACTTTTTCATCTTACTTTCTCCAATTTTAAACCTAATTTTTTATAAAGCTCTCTTGGGATGTGCTTTCTTATAAACCCGCTCATCTTTTTTCATACGACTCCAAGCGGTATATTCGCCGTACCATAAGAGATTGCCGTAGATGTCGGTCATCTCTTTAGGTATGCCAATTTGGTCGCAGTGGAAGTAGTGGTTTTGTTGGCGGCTTTCACCTTCTTCGGTTATCCAGTTGCATACCTGCGCCAAAGGTTCGTAACTGTCGGAATCGGTGTAGAAATAGGTATACCTTCCGTCCCAAAAAATCCGGTTTCTTCTTCAAGGCCGTCTGAAACGTCTTCGTTTTTCAGATGGCCTTTGCCTATCCTTCTGCCCAAGGCATTGTAGCTGTACACCCAAGTTTCTTTCGTACCATCTTTTTTAAAGAATTCCGCTTTAACCAGTTGGTCATGCAGGTCGTAGAAGTAGTTCTGCACTTTTCCGTTGGCTAGTTCCCAGTGGGCCAGGTCATCGAAGTAGCCGTAGTAATAGCTGCTGTCATTGGAAGCTTCTAAGTCGTTTTTCTGATAGCCGGTTATCGTAGGTCAAAGTCTCTTTAACGTCAGTAGTATCTCAGCATAACGATATTTTGCGCAGAAATGTTATTTTTTAGTGATAACAATACCCTCTAGTCCAACAGATGAATTTATATAATGAAAATTATATATTTCTTTATCTTCTATAAAGGGATTTATACAAGGAAAAAGTTTAATAATTTCATTTGGAATATCTTCTTTTCCCCATTCATATATATCAAAAATAATATTTTGGTCCGAAACATTGTTAAAATGAAAAAAAATTACGGAATTAAAAAAGATATTATTTTCATCAGATGAAAGTAATACGAGTAATTGATTATTTTTCTTATATAAAAAACCAACAATTTCCTTGTCATGTATATTCATTTCTTTTTTGCCCCACATTTATCTGGATTTTTCATGGAAAATCTAAATCTTGACATTGGCTAATTGAATTAGGCAATAACAAAAGACTTACTCCACTTATAAATCTGGTTGTTAAGCTACTTAATCCAGGGAATACTTGTGCACATTTGCCAAATTTTAAGTTAAATTTTTCCATTTTTGTTAATACTCGTCCTTCTCCTCGGACTTTATTTGGTGCTTTATCTGAAAGAAGTTTGTCCCACCCCACAATCCAATCGGATCTTGATTCACAAACCGCCCCACCTCAGGCTCGTAATAACGCATCAGGTTATAGTGCAGCCCTGTCTCACGGTCAGCGTACTGGTTTTGTAGGCGGAATGGCTGGTATGCGCTATCCGTTACTTTGCTTGCCTCTTTTAGACGACCCCAGCCAGTGTAGTTGCCGAACCAAACCAGATTACCTTCATCATCGGTCATCTCTCTCGGGATGCCGATTTGGTCGCAGTGAAAGTAGTGGATTTGTTGGCGGCTTTTTTGATTTCGGCGTGAATGAGTTGGTTTTCTAGGTCGTATTTGTAATACTAGTTTTCACCATTGGGCAACTGGCGGTAGATTAGGTTGCCCAGTGCGTCGTAGGTATAGCTGCGGTTGAACGCAATACAACAAAGATCGTCTAAAAAGCAAAAACCGCTTGCGTGCATACCGCACATACACTACATCAAGACTGAAGGTTTTATGATAATTCTTAAGTATTTTGAATAAAGAAAATACCTGCTTGACTTCCAGATAGAAGTTTTTTCTTAACATTTTGGTCATAATAAAAATAACCAATACCATTCTGAAAAATATGTAACTTTTTATCTATATCTTCTTCTAATAATTGCAAGCAAAAATTAAACTTAGGAGAAGGATATATTATATCTTGTTCAAAATAAGGATTGCCAAAAATTTTGGATACATCCAATCCCATTCCATTATCTTCAAAGAATAAATGTTCATTTTCATTGTATTTCGCATCTGCTTCTTTATCAACTTCATCAAGCCTTTCAAAAAATTTTCTTTCTAAAGAAATATTTCCTAAATCTTGCTTGTTGATAGCTTGTTCCCTTTCATAAAGGACAGCGCAACTAAAACCATCATTTAGTAAAATTAAATCATCCTGATAATTAACAGTATATTTGGATGAAATAGAGTCTTTTACTCCTCCCAGTGCATGCTCCTCTATGGAAATAAAAACAGAGATATAATAATTTCTGCGAGGGAATACATTTTCAGGTAAAAAGTCAGAATAAAGAGTAAACAGATGTGTTTGATAGGTATCAGAATTTGGAACTTTAGGCCATAATTCTAACGGAATATGTTCGGCTCCTCCTCCAATATAACCAATACTATGTGGCGTTTTAGAAGAAGTAAAAAGTAATTTTGACATTTAAATTTCCTCACTAGCATTTATTTTTTTAGCATATTTCATTGCCTGTTTGCGCATTTGTCTTAGTTGATTTTGTAAGCCTCATTGCAGGATCACCTTTAGCTCCTTGACGATTGGTAATCCCCATAGATTAACCCAAGCCTGCGTATTAGGTGCAAACGAATACAGATTTTCCCCACTCAACAGCCCAATCGGATCCTGATTCAAAAACCGACCCGCATCAGGCTTATAATACCTGAAGAAGTTGAAATGTAGCCCTGTTTCTTCTTCGAGGTCGTCTGAAAATTGATTCCAGATACCCTTGATATTTGGTGGAACTCGACCAAGCCACGCTTACTAAAAATTATAATGAATGATTTTTAATTCTATACCTAACTCAGATAATACTTGCATTTGATTGAAGGAGATTTTATATTCACGAGTAGCCTCATCGTTGGCCCAGCTGTAAATTATAAGCTCTTTATTTAGTTCATATTTTTTAAATATATAGCTTAAATTTTTCTTTATGTCTTCTATTTTTTGTATAATTTTATTAATTTTCTCATTTAAATTTTCCTCTTTATCTATACCAAAAGAATAGTAAGAGTGTTCAATTATAAATTGAACCTTTTTGTTTGGTGAGGTAAATAAATCTCCCTTACTATAAAACTCGGCATTTTTAATATTAAGTATTTTGTCTATTTCTCTCATGTTAATATAATCATTTGATTCCATATAAAATGTTACTTCAATTAAATTATTCCGCATCATCGCAACCAATTCCTGTTCTAATAAATTCAGAAGAATTTTTCTTCTTAATAAAAGTTCTCCAGTTTTATTTTGTTTATAAACATCATAATGAGATACGGTTCGTTTACCAACATAATCAGCTTTAAACGCATGTGGATCTGTGCCTGTTTTACAAACCGACCCGCATCAGGCTAGTTTCATTGCTGATGGCTGACCGACATTTTCCCAGGCATATCTTTGTCAGTATTTTTTGGATAAAAATGGTCTTAAAGAGGTTTGTTACCTTTAAATACATTAAATCTTGAAAGATTTGCTCCTTTTGATTGAATATGCTTTATAGCTAATTCAAATTCATTAAATTCATTGAATTCTTCTATCTCATAATCTTCAGCCTGATCCAATTTATTTTTGGGTACCGTATAGTAATATGTAATATAAATTCCATTACTTTTCTTAATAGCAAATACTTGATAAAAAACGTCTCCATCAATTTTAATAAATTCATCGTACCCTTTTGTTTGTAAATTAGTTAAATTTAACACATCTATTTTCCTCTAATATTAATACGCACTTGTTTTCCATCCAGACATCTAATATTTATATGGGGATATTTGCCATATCCTGCCCCTTTTGGATTAACATGTCTTTTACAAAGTACTTTTGTTTTATCCGTTTATAGTATTGAGATAGTTGTTAGTCATAGCATCAAGGTCATCTGAAAATATTTTTTTCAAACGACCTTAATGTTTTATTAAGGTCTTGCTAAACATGTAACTTATTATTCGAGCCACAATCTGTGTTTGTTAAGAGGAATTTATTGTCCTTGACCAAGAATTTCTTCTCCAATTATTGAATCTAACTCTATCCACGCTTCTTCAAGTTGATTAACAATAGAAGATTCATTTTTATTTGGATCATCTTTTAAATTGAGATACCAAATATGTGTTAATTTCGGTATTTCATATAAAATAGACGCTAGTCTTTTTTCAATTAGATTATGATTATGAGTATAATGCTTTATTTCATTTAAAATTTTTAATAATTCTTGATAGTCTTTTACATCGAATTCAAGATCCATTCTTACCTTATAAATAAAACTATTATTTTCAAGTTTTTCTAATAATTCTTTCACGGGAAACTCCTTTAAGTTATACAAGGCAAAGGATTGCTTCTGCTGGAATAGTTTATTTATTTGCGTTCACTCCAATAGAAATAGATAACACATCTTCCTCATTGTCGAGTAGAGATATATCGATAACTTTATCTATTTTATTACTAAATAATTTTAAACAATAAAAATTAGGTTTGTTTATTAATTCTAGCCAATTGCTAATATTTTTTATTTTGATAATAAACAAGGGGAATAATTCTATTGGTATTTCAGCCGAATCATTTAGTCCTCCATAAAAGTATACATAAGCAATATCATTTTCCTCTGATCCAAAAGAATTTAATATTTCATTTCTTATCGATAAACTAAATTTTTCTTTTAATAATTCTATATTTCTATAGGAGGTAAAAGTACGATTTATTATTTCACATGAGAGTGGATATGGAATAATTTTTTCAGAATCTGAAATTAAATGATTTAAAAAATGAATTTCTTTCAATTTTTTCATTAAATGATTCTGTTTTAAAGTAAAGATCTTATTTTCTAAAGTTGTCATGATACTATTTCCTATGTTGTACGGTTACATTATCTTTGTAGTACTTCCAAGAAAATGTACCATTCCCATTATTTCTTTTTGACTAAGATTTTCTTCCATTTTGGTAGTAGTGGACTTGTTGGCGGGCTTTTTAAGTGCCTGTAAATTTGGAAATTTATGCAGGCTATGGCTGCTTGGGGGTACCCAACCTGTGTTTTTGGGGTGCGCGGGCTAGAACTAGCTTTCTAAATAATTAAACATTCCTTTTTTTACTAATAGAAAGTCTTCTAAAGAAGATGATATTTTTTCTAAGGAGTCTTCACTCATTACTCCCATGCCGACAGCAAAAATATTTTGATTTTTATTATCCATCAGAATAGCAACCCCTCCACCATTATCTCCAATCATAAGAAAATTCGGCAAATATTCTTTTACTTCATAGTCAATATTCCTTTGTTCGATATCCTCGGCCTCCAAAAGGGTTATCTCATCTCCAAATAATCCATTGCTTAGTTCTAAAAATTGAAGATATGAAGGATATAAACTATGCCACTCTGGAGGTAACATTTTTATAGCTTGGCTAGTAGCAGGATCATTTAAAGTATATAAGGCTTCTAATTCACGTTTATTCATTTTAAAGTGCTCCTAGTTCTTTGAAATACTTGTAACTTTGACTTAGTGCTTGTTTAATTTAAAAACGACAAGCATCCCCTCAGGATATTTACCTTCCCAACCACAAGGCCAAAACCCTTTAAAATAAGCATCTTCTATCATATTCCAAAAAGGATGATTTTTCTTATATTTGTTATTTAAATAACAATTAAATAAATCGGCATCTATATCACTAAATAAACTATCTTTTAATCCCTCCTCTAAGTTCAAGGAATTTAATTTTTTTTCAATTGCAGGAACAGCATATTCATCCCAAAAATTGTCATCTTCATCTGTAGATAGCTTTAAAATTAGTGAGTTTGATTCACGCGAATCCGCCCAAACAGTCTCTAAATCATACTGCTGATATGCATATCTTTGTGCTACTGAAATATCTTGAATAATTTTCCATCGGCTGTTTTGAAAATTACCTGATACTTCTAATAAATTATTTTTTATAAATCCTAATATTATATTCATAATGCTACTCCTTATTATGTTAAGTAATTAATCCAATCTTGTTTTGTTGTCGGGTTATATAAAGACATACTTCCTGACTTAAGTGCCTTATGAATTTTGGATTGTAATGATTGAATTTTTCTAGCCTTTTCTCTATCACATTTAGAATTTTTATCAATATTATCTACTAGTTCCATAATTGCTTGGTTATATCCTCTATGATGTAAGCGTAGCGGCGGTTAAACGCAACTTAGCAAAGGTCGTCTGAACAACAGAAACCACGTACCTGTTCTACACACAAATCTACGTCAGGATTAGGAGTTTCATACAAACTAGGACTTGCTTCTGCTCACTTACATAAAAGTACAAGAGCAATCATAGCTATATTTAGAGATTACAGTAAATTGATTATAGATAATTCAAGAATATCTTTCGTTGTTAACTCTCCAATTTTCTTTTCAATAAGAGACAACTTCCTATTTTTCACTAATTTGTCATCATGGAACGCATATTCGTATATTTTTCTATTCGTTTTATTATAAACATATCCATAATAATCATTCTGCTCATTCTCATCTTCAACAAAATTCATGAAAAATAATTCATCGTCTTTTTTTAATCTTTCCATTACTGCACTGTATAAATTTGGTATCTCATTTACTACAAAATTTGTACATTCTAAAACACTTTCCAGTAAAATTTCAGATGTTAATTCTTTAGGCTCCATTGATTCAACTCCTATCTTTTTTAAGAAGTAATTACTCTACGCAAAATTCCCATCTTTCTAGCTCCTTTCTGACACCTTCAGACATTGCCCCCATGACTCTTGTAATTCTATTCAATAGATCCGGATCAAAATGCAGCCCAAGCCAAACCAGATTGCCATGAATGTCGGTCATCTCCCTCGGTATGTCGATTTGGGCGTTGTGGAAATAGCTAAGGTATTGTGCTTCGTCTTGGTTGTTATGAAAGACTTGATCCAGCGGTTCGTAGCTGTCTTGGTCGGTGTAGATATAGGTGTAGCTGCCTTTGTAGGTATACTCCTGAAGTAATCGCGTTCCGTCCCAGACGAAGTGGGTGCGTTTGAGCGGTAGTCCGTCCACTGCGAGTTCGTAGGCGGTTTTGGCACCGAGTCCGTCGATGTGGGCGGTCAGTTGGTTGAGGCAGTCGTTTTGCCCTCTCCCACGAGAGAGGGAGTAGATGTTGGGATGGAAAAAAGTTCATCCAACACTTTTTTGATTTATATTAATCCCAAAAACTGTCTAAATTGTTCAATTCCTTCCACTCTTCCAAAGAATAAAGAAAAGGCAAAGAAAAGTTTTCCAATATTTTGTCTTTTAAATTTTCTGACACCATAAATGCTCTTGAATAATTATAATTGGAAGACAATAAAATATCCTTATCTGAATTAGTATATGCCTCTAGCGAAAAACCTTCTTCATCCATTCCTAGATCAGGATAAATAATTTCATCCTCAATTTCCCAATCAACTATTCTTACCAAATAATAGATTTCATTCGTCAATAGCTCGCCTTTTGTATTGACAATAATTGCTTTACTCATTCCAAAATTATGATCAAACCCATATTTTTTTATAAATTCCAAAAAACGCGCTGACATGATAAAGAAATCATTATATGGAAGAAAATCAAAAGTAACACCTCTTGCTTTCTTTAAGCAGACATAAACCTCTTCAGGCATTGGAGGAATTTCTTGGCCCTTTACGAACCAACTCCAGGGAAAGTCAAAATCAGGATGCGTTTTTTTAGGGTTAAACTTCTCTGATATACCTAGAACACCACTACTTACACGTGGTAACCCCATTTTTTCTGCTTTATCCATGCTTTGTAGGGCATATCCCCATACTAGTAATTTTTTCATAAGATTCTCCTAATCTAATCGTTTTGGTGAGTTGGTAGATGAACATCGTCCAACAGATAGGGACTTACTCAAACGTTGTTTTAACCTTTCTTGTAAATCTCGTACACGCCGTCGCGCTTGTACCTGTAATCGACCATGATATGGTTGCGGTAGGCGAAACTTCTAGTTTTTTTGCCGTCACATCCATAAACGGCGGTCAAATCGCCGTTTGCCAGAATCGACTTTGACAAACAGCAGCCTTACGCCGCTATCGGGGGCGGCAATTTGGTAGAGGTCGTCTGAAAATATCGAATCTTACTTTTTATTTTTTTCTTAGGATTTATTTCGTCTTTACGTTGCTTATAA
>OGJN01000019.1_pt1 | contig 169954 bp, 162 predicted proteins | sample 1572221 | NCBI WGS metagenome assembly OGJN01 (sample SAMEA2582148, study PRJEB24529) | metagenome | biome: Human gut stool | place: China | collected 2011 | reverse complement strand
GTACGGCGATAGTACCCTTAACACGTTCACAGGGAGGATCGTTTCAGAGAAGTGACAAACGTAAGGTGAACGTAGCAATATACCGGAGGCAACAGATTCATTACCTCCGTATGTGCCACTCATCCTCGTTAACTGACTAGCATGACTCCGGTAACGGAGCCTTTTTTATGAAGCCAGAGGGAAGCATGAAACGAATCGTACTGACATGTGCAGCGCTGCTGTTGAGCGGCCAGGCGCTGGCGGATGACTGCGCCAACGCGAACACTCAGATTGAGATGAACACCTGTGCGGCAGAGCAGTTTAAGGCGGCCGACACCAAACTTAATGACACTTATCAGAATGCGCTTAAGCGCGCCGCCCCGACCCAGCGCGATTTACTGAAAAAAGCGCAAATCTCATGGATAACCCTGCGCGATGCGGACTGCGCGTTAATCAGTTCCGGCACCGAAGGCGGTAGCGCCCAGGCGATGATTTCCAGCCAGTGCCTGACGGATAAAACCAACGAGCGTGAAGCGTTTCTCGCCTCACTCTTACAGTGCGAAGAGGGCGATTTAAGCTGTCCGTTACCGCCAGCCAGTTAACGCACGCGGATCCCTTCAATAATCATCCGCTGCACGCTCTCCACCGTTTGGTTAAAAAAGGCTTCATCACGCAGCGTTGCGCCCGTTACCGCCTCTACCTGTGGGGCAAAGTCGGCGTAGTGCTGGGTTGAAGCCCAAATCATAAAAATCAGATGATGCGGATCGACCGGAGCCAGTTTCCCACTTTTGATCCAACCGGCAATCAGCGCCGATTTCTCATCAATTAGCGTTTTGAGATCGCCCGTTAATTCAGCCATCAATAAAGGCGCACCTGCCAGCATCTCCATACAAAACAGTCGTGAAGCCTGAGGGTAATCGCGCGACACTTCCAGCTTAAGGCGAATGTATTCTTTAATGGCCACCAGCGGCGCAAAGTCTTCGCGAAAAGCCTTCAACGGAGCCAGCCAGACGTCGAGGATTTGCCGCAAAACGGCAATATAGAGCACCTCTTTTGACGGGAAGTAATAAAGCAGATTCGTTTTTGACACACCCGCCTGCTCAGCGACCTGTTCGAGACGCGTGCCGTGGATCCCATATTGGGAGAAGATATTTAATGCCGCGGTTAATATGGCCTGGCGTTTTGCACTGACGGCCTGCGAGCGCTTACCTGTTTTTTTCTCTGCGCGTTGGACCATGCGCCCTCTCCTTCTTGTGAGGGCGTCAGCATACCAAATCACGCGGTGAATGGTTAAATTAAAGCGACTCCGGCGGTGCCTCTTGCACTCCCCCTTTTTTCTTTTTGAACTTCAGTTCGCTGACCAGCACGCCAACAATAATGAATGCTGCGCCGAGCAAAGCCAGTAGCGGTAAGCGTTCCCCCGCCAGGCGACCAAAGATCCCCGCCCACACCGGCTCCCCGGTATAAATGACCGTCGCGCGCGTCGGCGAAACGCTGCGCTGTGCCCAGTTCATGGTGACCTGAATAATCGCACTGAAAATCCCCAATCCCAGCGCCACCACCAGCAATCCCGTAGACATCGGTGGTACGGTCTCTCCGGCCGGTCCCATCGCAATAAACGCCACTATCGAAGCGGTTGCCAGTTGTACCACCGTTACCCGCCGCACATCCACTTTTCCCGCCCACGCGCTAATCAGGATAATTTCTGCCGCAATCGCCACCGCGCCGGCGAGTGTGATCCACTCGCCTTCGCCTAAAGCCAGCAAATTGCCTCCTGGTCCGGCGAGAAAAATCAACCCGATAAAGGCCAGCACAATGCCGACACACGGCATCAGGGCGGGCATACGCCCCAGACACAGCCATTGTAAAAGCGGGACCAACGGTACGTACATCGCGGTAATAAACGCCGATTTACTGCTGGGAATAAACTGTAGCCCCCAGGTTTGCAGACTATAGCCCAACGCAATTGCGATACCGATCGCAACGCCTGCTTTGACTTCCAGCCACGTCAGTTTATGCAATGTGCGTAGTGACAAAAGCGCGACCGCCAGCGCAGCGGTGGCAAAACGCACGCCGACAAAGAAAAAAGGTCCGCTCAGGGTAACGGCATATTGCACTGCCAAAAACGTGCCACCCCAGAACATAGTGATCACAATGAGGATCGCTTCCTGAGGTTTAACAGAGAAGGAATAACGAGAAAGTAATGACATGAGACACCCGATTAACTGAATGTCGTTAGTCTGCGTTGCGTTTTGTTACAGTTCAACCTTGCAGACAAAAAAAACCGCCGGAAGAAACCGGCGGCGGTGGGTGGCTACGTAACGTCTGACTCTGATCCTCAGCCGTCACGGCATATCTGACAGCTAGCCCGGCAATTACGATTTGTTGTTGCCGTGGCTATTTTTGCCCCCTTTTTTGCCTGCCTCTGAAGCGCGTTGCGGGTCATTCTTAAAGTTGCCCCCGCTGTGCTGGCCACCTTTTCGACCTGCTTCTGATGCTCTTTCGCGATCTTCCGCAAAGTTGCCGGAACCGCCTCGATGGTTTGCCATTACTGACCTCCGTCATTGATTAGACATCATATTGCATAGGTACTGAGGAGTGATACCTCACGCAGCGTTACGGGCGATACCCTGAAAATAACTGCGTGGGATTAAGCATAGTGAAGCGTGGCCTGAGCAGCCGCTAACTGTAATATCCTGCAACAGGATTGGTGGTGATAGAGAAATAATCACAGCGAGAAATCAATAAGTCTTTCTTATGACTACCAAATTCCACCCGGTTAAATATGTATCATTTTGCAACAAGAGAAGTTGTTATAAAAATTGTTATAAATCAAAGAAGTGATTGTGAAATTTGCACTCCTGACAGTACGTCATATCTTTAAAGGTAGGTAGCGAGTCGCTACGGACACGGTTAACTCGAGGAGTAGTGTAAAATGGCAAAAGTTCTGGTGCTTTATTATTCCATGTACGGACACATTGAAACTATGGCCCATGCAGTCGCAGAAGGCGCAAATAAGGTAGATGGCGCGGAAGTAATTATTAAGCGTGTACCAGAGACCATGCAGCCGGAGATTTTCCTCAAAGCTGGCGGCAAAACACAAAACGCACCAGTCGCAACCCCGCAAGAACTGGCAGATTACGATGCCATTATTTTTGGTACCCCCACACGCTTTGGCAATATGTCCGGTCAGATGCGCACCTTCCTCGACCAGACTGGCGGGCTGTGGGCTTCAGGCGGCCTGTACGGCAAACTCGCCAGCGTATTCAGCTCGACAGGAACCGGCGGTGGTCAGGAACAAACCATTACATCAACCTGGACTACGCTTGCTCACCATGGGATGGTGATTGTGCCTATCGGTTACGCGGCGCAAGAGCTGTTTGATGTTTCTCAAGTTCGCGGCGGTACCCCTTACGGCGCAACCACCATCGCCGGAGGCGACGGCTCTCGCCAGCCAAGTCAGGAAGAATTATCTATCGCCCGCTATCAGGGTGAATATGTCGCAGGTCTGGCAGTAAAACTCAACGGCTAATCTTCAACAGGAGGATTCGAATGCCAACTCAAGAAGCGAAAGCCCATCGCGTCGGCGAATGGGCAAGTCTGCGCAATACATCGCCGGAAATAGCCGAAGCCATTTTTGAAGTCGCGCATTATGACGAGAAACTGGCGGAAAAAATTTGGGAAGAAGGTAGCGACGAGGTGCTCATCAAAGCCTTTAAGAAAACAGACAAAGATTCGCTCTTTTGGGGTGAACAGACTATCGAACGCAAAAACGTCTAGCGCTCAGACTCCCCCGCGAACACGGGGGAGTTTTTCTTTTACTTAGCCGCCTCATTCAACACGCTGTCGAACTTATCTATCGGGCAAAAGCCATCCGCATCTATCGGACACCCTTTCAGCTCCAGCGTTACGCGCTGCGCCGGGGATTTCAGGGTCAGAACGTCAGCATTACGCAACTGCTGCGAGCTCTGATACACGTACTCGATTTTCATCAGATCACGATTCGCGTTGCTGTCATGCCAGCGCTGGAAGACAATCTTCCCGCCAATCGGCGTACGCTCGTTCTGATCGTGAAGCTGGTACGGTTTGAAATCCAGCGCGGTGAGCAGCGATGCGATGTTTGAGTCATGCCCCACCAGCACGGTTATTTTTGGCGCTTTTACGCGTTCAGTAACCAGCGCATTATCAATATACTTCACCAGCGGTTTGGCGACATTCTGCGCCACTTCAGGGGAGGTGAACAGGCTGTCCTGATAGCCATTTTTCAGCTTCGACAGAACCTTCCACTGTTGATCGGATTTAATCTCGCCCCAGGCGACCTTGTCCATCGGGAAGCCTTCGTAATATTGCAGCGTGAAGGCATCAACCAGCGAATTTCCGACCTTCAGCGGCCCCGAAACCCCAGGCTCCTGCTGGTATTTCGCGCTAAACGTATCTTTGGCATCGGTCAGGGAACACTGCTGTTTTTCTTTGCAGGATGGAGAGTCTTTGTAGTCGGTCATTTGCTCAAGCAACTGATAGCTGTCGTTGAGCTGCATTTGGCTACGCTCTTTCTCCATTGCCTGAACCGCCTGCTGGCTGAAGGCGGCGGAATCATCGGTGATCACCGGGTTAAAGGTGGGATCCATGGTGCCCATTTTTTCCTGATGATGGACCGGGACGTCGCAACCCGGGAAAGCACCGGTGACAAAGAACTGCGCCGTCGCGACCGTACGCTGCAGGCTGTTAGCATAGGTATAGACCGTACCCGGCGCCGGACATTCGCCCGATTTCACCATCCCCTGCTCTGCCAGCCACTCTCGCATATAGTGGCCCATATAGATTTCCAGCACGCCGCCTTTGGTGGTCAGTTGTCCGCCGGGGACATCCCATTCTGGCCATTGTTTGGGGGTGGACTGCTCAAGAACACTGCCATTATTGGCTAAAGGTGCACGTAAGTTATGCCGACTCATCATCAATACTTGCTGAAGCTGATAGCCTTCCGGCGCGGTCTGCGCCTGCGCGGCGGTTGACATTAATACAGCCCCTGCCACGGCTGCGGCGATTAACGATTTATTCATCCCTACGACCTCTTGTTGTTATCAATCACAACAGAGTGTGACAGAAATATGACATATTTCCCGGAACGCTTTCGCAAAACGCACCATCTACGGTGTCGTTTTAATACCGAACTCGGTTTCTAATTTGCGAATGCCAAGCGGGGTGAAGGTGACGCGGCGACCACTCAGCTCCGTTTTTATCCATCGTTTTTCAATCAGCCAGCGTAGCAGCGATGCGCCAAGCACGCCGCCGGGATGGTAACGTCGTTCACTCCAGTCCAGACAACCGCAGGTTAATTTCCGCCGCGATGCGCTCGCAGCCAGGACAATCCCCATTTGTGCCAGTTTTTCCTGCCCAAGAGAGGTCAGCGTTTCACCATCCGGCGTTAACCACTGACGGGAAACCAGCGTATCGAACAGCCTCACCGCCACCTCGCCAGCGAGATGATCGTAGCAGGTTCGGGCATGTCGTAAGCCTGGCGGCGTCGTGATTTTTCGTGGCGTAGATGTAGCCCACGCCACGCCCATCAGGCGCTCCAGCAGTTCAGCGATATCGGAGCCTGCAAGGCGAAAATAACGATGCCTGCCCTGCGCGAGCGCCACAACAAAACGTTGTTCGCACAGACGCGCCAGATGCGCACTGGCGGTCGACGCTGACACATCCGCCACTGCGCTGAGTTCGGTCGCGGTCCAGGCGCGGCCATCCATCAGGGCGCACAACATTCGCGAGCGCGATTTATCGGCCATCGCCGCCGCGGTGAGCGCCATTCGTGACTCCAGAGCGCCCTCTTCCTCACTTAACATCACTGATGCCATAGCGACCTCTTTGACACTGAATGTCTGAATTAACGATGCCATGAATGCGTTCTAAAGTCACCGCACAGGTCACACCGCACGCAGCATCATCTCAATACCCAACCCGACCAAAAAAAACAGAAAACAGCGTTTAAACACGAGCGGAGAAATAACCCGTCGTACACGGGTTCCTAACCACTGACCAATCAGCGCAGGAACAATGGCCAAAGCCGATAAGCTCAACGACTGTACGGGCAGCGCGTTGTGCCACCACAGACCAAGCGCCAAAGCCAATGTCGAAAACGTAAAAGAGATCCCGAGCGCCTGAACCAGTTCATCTTTCTCAAAACCCAATGACTGGATCCAGGGCACGGCGGGCATCACAAATACACCGGTTCCGCCAGTCAATAAGCCAGTAACAAATCCTATGATGAGGGAGTACGGTTTTTCATGCTGCGGAGCCACTGCAATTTTCTTTCCGGCCAGCGTCCAGATAGCGTAAGCCACCAGCGCCACGCCGAGCGCAAACTGGGTACGGGTGGTATCGCCGCCGGTAATCCAGGCGCTGGCAAGCAGTGTCGCCACCACCACCGTCAATAACATTGGCCACAGTCGTTTGACTAATTGACGCGTATTTCCGCCACCGCCAAACTGAAACAGATTGCTAATCAGCGAAGGCAACAACAGCATGGCCGCCGCCGCAACCGGCGAAATAAGCGATCCGAGGATCCCCATAGCCACGGTGGGCAATCCCATACCAGTGACGCCTTTTACCATCCCGGCGAGGACAAACGTGGCGGCAATCATCATCACCAGAGCGGGCCCAAACGCTAACGAACTCGTCATGCTGCACTTTCCTGAAAAAGAGAAGATGACCCATTCTGGACGTTAATCGCAATGCTCGCTTCGCCAGGCAACGAAATATGTCTTCCCGCTTACGGGTCATAATATAAAAATGCCGGGTTTCCCCGGCACATTATCAGAACGTTTTTGCCCACCACAGCCGAAGCTTCATGCCCCAGTAGCTGGTCCAGCCGCTGGTTGTTGACACCACCCGACCTTGTGACACTACCACCAGCGTGGGCGTGACGCTAATCGCCCAACTGCGGGAGATTGCCCCGTTCGCATCATTGATGACCGGAAAGTCCACGCCTTTACGCGACAGCCAACGAGACACCTCAGCTTCACTGCCGGAGCGTAACGCAATGGTCATCACGTTTTCCCCTTCCGAACGCAGCCTGGCGACTTCCGGCGTTGTGAAGCGGCAAACGCCGCACCAGCTCGCCCAGAAATAAAGCAGCACCGGCTCGTCTTTGCTGAGCGCCGCCAGCGTGACGGTTTCACCATCCAGCGTTTGCAAAGGCGTGCTGTCAAAAGAGCCAGGGAGCTGCGGCGCGCGCCAGACATCCATCAGCAGCATCGCCCCTGCCAACAGCGCCAGTAAGATCAGCCCTTCGCGCAGCCAGCGGCGCAGTTTACTGAGCATTGGCCGCCGCCAGCTTTTCTTTGACCACTTCCTCAAGGGTTTCCCACGGCACCGCACCGGGAATAAGCTCATCACCAATAATCGTTGCGGGGGTGCCCTGCACGCCCACCAGTCGCGCCAATTGCAGGTTAGTGCTTAGCGTTTCAGCACTTTGGGCATCCAACGTCACCGGACTGGCTCCCGATTTTTCCTGCGCCTGTTTGATACTGACATCGGTATGGTAACCCTTTTTCTGCATCAGTTTTTCATGTAGCGCCAGAAACTGCTGCGGATGCTCAAGCCAGGTAGTCAGCACGGTCCGCGCCGCCAGTTCCGAACTTTCCCCTTTAAACGGCAGCGGTTTAATCACTACCGCCACGTCAGGATATTTCTGCACAATTTTTTCCAGCATGGGATCCAGTTGCTTGCAGTACGGGCAGTTGTAATCGGTGAAGTTTATCAGGGTCAGTTTCGCCTGCTTAGCGCCAATCCGCGGGCTGTTGGGATCGTTAAACAGGGCCTCCTGGATTAATGCTTCAATTTGCTTTTCCTGTTCCGGTGTAAACGGTGCAGGCTCTTTCGCTACGCTGACGGCAGAAAACAGGGTTAACAGCAGAACAATCATTATTTTCATGGGGTTACTCCTTTGGCATCGGTCAACGTTTGCAATACCGCATCGCGGGTTAACAACGTTGGTAACGCCTGGCCTTCCGGCAGACCGGGGCCATAAATTTGGTTATACGGCACAGCAACCTGGCCGCGTTTTTTCAGAAATTCGGTGATGGCTTCAGAAGGGAGCGTCCAGTCGCCGCGCAGCGCCACTACATCCGGCTGTTGCAAAGCGGCCTGTACGTCATCTTTATGCAACACGTTGTATTTGTTGACCTTACAAGTGATGCACCAGTCGGCAGTGACGTCAATGAACACTCGCTTATGTTGCGCCAGCGCATCCTCAATCGCCTGCTCGCTAAGCGGTTGCCAGTTCACGCTTTCTTTAGCGCTAGCGTGTCCGGCCAGCCCTAAATGTGGGAGCAGCAACGTCGCAAGCCAGATAGCCGAACCCAGCATCATGACACCGAGAAGACGCCGCAAAATATTCATCCAGCGTCCCGGACGCGGCAAACGCAGCGCCAGACCGGGACGCAGAGCCACCAGCAGCCACGGCAAGCTCATCCCCAGGCCGAGTGCGATAAACAGTCCCCACAACGTTGGCAGCGAAGCGGTCAATGCCACCGCTACCGCCGTTCCGAGAAACGGGGCGCTGCACGGCGTGGCGAGCAGGGTCGCAAATGCGCCTTGCCAGAAATGTCCCGACAAGCCGTTACCACCGCGAGTCGCCAGCGTGGTGGTCATCGCCGAAGGCAGGCGGAATTCAAACCACCCGAACAGGCTGGCGCTGAACGTCAGCATCACCACGACCATGACGCCAATGAACCACTGGTTCTGAAACTGGATCCCCCAGCCCAGCGCCTGATTGGTTAAACGTAGCACTGTCATCAATAGCGCCAGGGCCATAAAGGAGACCAGGATCCCGGCTACCGATGCGAGGAACTGACGGCGGATCTGGCGACGGCTTTTTTCCTCAACCAGCAAAATAGAGCCCAGTTTCATGCCGAGAACCGGTAACACACAGGGCATCAGGTTGAGGATCAAACCGCCCAGCAGCGCCATTAGCACCACCTGCCACAATGGGAGTGAGGCATTCTCAATAACCGGGGCTTCTCCAATCGCAAGACGACTTTCCTGGGCAACACCGTTATCTGCCAGCACCAGCGTGACCGACTTACCGCGTAAATCCGGCGCGCCCTCCCCCCAACCGTCATGAACGGGTACCGTGGCGCGTAACGTCTCACCTGCGACGTGAATTTGCGGCATGCCAAAATCAGCATCATCAACGGCGTCCAGATACAGCCCAGGCGCAGTCCAGCCTCCCGCGCGGTGAGCCTCGACGACCAGCTCGCCGGCCCGTGCGCCAGCGCGCAAAGTATCGGTCAGGCCGCTGGCAAGCGGGATCTGCCCCATTGCCTGCGCATAGTCATGCGCAAAAGTCGGGTCCTGGGTCGTGGAGGTCACGGAAAAAGGAAAATCCGTCAACAGGCAAACGTTGCTACAGGTGGATAGCGTCAAAACACCGCTAAGCGTGGCGGGCGATCTGCCGCGCACAACCATCGGGAACGTCACATTATCGTGATAGCCCTGGGTCGTGATATTAGCGACCTCAAAGCGTGCAGGGGTTGGCCAGAACCAGTCGACCGCAGGTATTTCCCCTTGCCAGGCGATAGATGGCGCGACGCCTCCCTCGCCCGGCGAACGCCAGTAGGTTTTCCAGCCGTCCTCCAGTTTAACATCCAGCAACAGACGAGTTTCGCCGCCTGAGGACGTATCAGCGCGTAACCGTACGCTGGCGTGATCGTTATCGGGTGAACGCAGCCAGCCGGGTTCAGCCGCCCAGGATACGGGCAGCCATAGCAATAACAGACAGAGCAGCGCCTGCCTGAAAACAGTCATCATATATTTTCTCCGTGAATAATTATCTAACAGTCAGCAACGGCTGTTCTGTCATTCACGGAAGACGCAAAATCGCAGATGTACCCTTAGTGTGGGCGGCGAGATGGCTCGAGGTGGGAAAAAAGGCAGACGAAACGCCCGCACTGGCGCCAGCAGCGACAGTAGCAGACACAGCACCAGAATAGCGCCTTCGAACAGTACCGGGGGCGCCGCCAGTAATGACTTCGCGCTCAGTTCACAAGGGGTAACGGACGAGGCCTCATCGGTCTGCGCTTGTGCGCTTACGACCACGCTTGTGGCAACGGTGTCCATCTGCAACGCGTGCAGGCCCGCCATGCGTTGTGCGGTGCAAACCATCACCACAACACATGCCAGACAGAGGAACCACCATCCCATCCGTTGACGTTTCGCCATTATACCCTCACTGATTGATGCGAGTTATCTTAACCACTCACCAGGTTTTGGCAACCTTTGCGCTGTAAAGTTATGTCCTGTCATCAGCAGGATATACCGCGATTTCAATCAGATTGAGATCGGGATCTCTGACATAAACCGAGCGAATCGGTCCCATCGCACCGGTTCGTGCAACCGGTCCCTCAACAATATCGACCCCGTGCGTTTGAAACGTGGCTATCACCTCTTCCAGCGCACGCGTGGTGATAAAACACAAATCCAGCGCCCCCGGCGTTGGCGCGTAAGCTTTGGGTTCAAACTCTTTTCCCCGAATGTGGAGGTTAATTTTCTGATTGCCAAAGACGAAGGCTTTCCGCCCTTGCGCGAAGGTTTCCAGCCTCATCCCTAAAAGTTCGACATAAAAACGAACGCATGCCTCTTCATTATTGGAGGTCAATACCAGATGATCCAGGTGGTCAATCATAGCGATATCCATTTTGGTTGCTCATCTCAGACACTTACCCTATTCATTCAAACGCTACAAGAAAAAGAAAATCTTACGGCTGCGTTGACAGAACATAGCGCAACGCGTTGCGGCTCACGTTTTATAAATCAAATGATAATTAATCATATTTCCGTTTTTATTTATTACAATATAACATTGCCAAAGTAATTACGAAAATATCACGGAAGTGATCATTCACTATTTACGAAGAGTACCAAAGGATATTCCCACAACAGTACATAAATACTGTCCGCTACGTATTGATGCGTAAATGAAAGTAAGGGTCAGCGCATTTTTAGGTGATTATCGTATTATAGCCTGACGCAATGAAGATCGTATTCATTCGCAGAAAATTTGTTTATTGAATGTTATTTAGAGTATATGGAAATGAAAAAATATTTATTACCCCTGATTGGGTTACTTTTTACCGTTAGCGCTCAGGCAGCACCATTTACCGACGGCAAAGAGTTTATCTCACTGGAAAAACCCGTCGCTTCAGCCCCGGCAGCGCTGAAGTTTTTCTCATTCTATTGTCCTTCCTGCTATCAGTACGATGAAGTTTTTGAAATCACTGATAACGTGAAAAAAGTTTTGCCTGCTGACGTCAAACTCACCGAATACCACGTCGACTTTTTAGGCCCTCTGGGGCAGGACATGACGCACGCCTGGTCCGTCGCCATGCTGTTGAACGTGCAAGATAAAGTCAAACCGTTGCTTTTTGATGCCGTGCAGAAAAAACAAATCATTAAATCGGCGGACGATATTCGTAACGTATTTATCAGCGCGGGCGTCAGTGCCAGTGATTATGATGCTGCATGGAATAGTTTTGCCGTGAAATCACTAACCGCCAAACAGCAAGAAATGGCTAAAGCTGTAGATTTAACCGGTGTGCCCGCCTTTTTTATCAACGGTAAATATATGATCAATCCGAAAGGACTGAAATCTGATGACCTTAACGCGTTCGTACAAAACTATGCTGATACGGTCCGCTTCCTGATCACTAAATCCTGATGTTTAGCTAATCTCACTATTCGCACCACACAACAGACGCCATAACGTTAAAAAGCGCTGTTGGTGGTGCAACGCCCGCATCGTTTATAGCAATATCCTCCCTTCCCGGTTGGCATTCTCCGTTATCAGGATTACCCTAAACTTAGCGGTGATACCTGTTGTCAGGGTTCACCTTCTGCAAGTGTTGATTTACACGAGAGAACGCTATGGAATTAAAGGATTATTACGCCATTATGGGCGTGAAACCGACAGACGATCTCAAGACAATCAAGACCGCCTATCGTCGACTCGCCCGTAAATATCATCCTGATGTCAGCAAAGAGACTGACGCGGAGGCCCGGTTTAAAGAGGTTGCTGAAGCCTGGGAAGTCCTGAGTGATGAACAGCGACGCGCCGAGTACGACCAGTTGTGGCAGCACCGCAACGACCCACAGTTCAACCGTCAATTCCAACAAGGAGAGAATCAACGCTATAACGCCGAAGATTTCGACGATATCTTCTCCTCCATTTTTGGTCAGCATGCGCAACAGTCTCGCCAGCGTCATGCCAGCCGCGGGCACGATATTGAAATTGAAGTCGCCGTATTCCTCGAAGAAACGCTTACTGAGCATAGCCGCACGATCAGTTACACCCTGCCAGTTTACAATGCGTTCGGCATGGTCGAACGTGAAATTCCTAAAACGTTGAATGTGAAAATTCCGGCTGGCGTCGGTAACGGTCAGCGTATTCGTCTGAAAGGCCAGGGCACCCCCGGTGAAAACGGTGGGCCAAACGGTGATTTGTGGCTGGTGATTCATATCGCGCCACATCCGCTGTTCGATATCGTTAATCAGGATCTGGAAGTGGTCGTTCCCCTGGCGCCGTGGGAAGCCGCGCTGGGCGCGAAAGTAACCGTTCCGACGTTAAAAGAGAGCATCCTGCTGACCATTCCTGCGGGCAGCCAGGCCGGGCAGCGGTTACGCATTAAAGGCAAAGGTCTGGTAAGTAAAAAACATACCGGCGATTTGTATGCGGTGATCAAAATCGTCATGCCGCCGAAACCTGACGACGCCAGCGCCGCCCTGTGGCAGCAGTTGGCGGATGCACAAAAGACCTTTGATCCGCGCAAAGAGTGGGGGAAAGCATAATGGCTAACGTCACCGTCACCTTTACCATTACCGAGTTTTGTCTGTACACCGGTGTGTCAGAAGAAGAGCTACATGAGATTGTCGGCTTAGGGGTGATAGAACCTCATGAAGACGAGACTTTTGACGATCATGCGCTGAACGTCATGCGTCGCGCGATACGCCTGCGTCAGGAGCTGGAACTTGACTGGCCGGGAATTGCCGTTGCGCTGACGTTGCTGGAAGAGAACGCTCAACTGCGGCAGGAAAACCGCCTGCTGCGCCAGCGATTGTCTCGCTTTATCAGCCATCCTTAATGTGTCAAGGCCAGCATGGTGCTGGCCCTTTTATTATCCGCAACCCGCTCTTAATGACATTGCGCAGCAGATGGCATACAGTCAGCGATAAGAATTATCTCAAACAATAAGACGTTGAGCCATGCAGCTTAAACCCCTCACAAAAGGACGTTTTCACAATATCTGGCAGCAAGATGATGCCTTAATTGAGAAGATATTCCAGGAGTTGCTCTCTGAAACACAGATTATCCAGGAAGATGACTATCTTTACCGCCAGGGACAGGTAGTCGATCGACTGATCATGGTGCAGTCAGGAAGAATTTCTCTGCGTTATAGCGCGGAGAATGGTCGCCGTTTTCAACTGGGTGCAATGGAATGTGATGAGCAACTGTTTGGCGAAATGGAGTTTTTTACCGGGTATCGTTGCCAGCTTGATATCGTAGCCGAAGAACCGCTGACCGTGGCGGTATGCAACTGTGACCGTCTGGAGGAAGCGCTGAACCAGCACCCCAGACTGGCGATATTTTTCGCCAGCGCAATGGCCGTTGATTATCAGGATATGCTGGAAATCTTCCTGCACCGGATGCTCTACCCTATCGTACATAACGTGGCGTATGACCTGTATCGCCAGCATCAGGACAAGCAGCCAATGGATGGTTTTCATAAAAAATACCAGGAAGCTGAGCGATTTGGCACCACCGACCGGGTCTATCGGCGGGCGGTGAAAGCGCTGACGGATGCCGGGCTGGTAACGCGCACGAAGCAAGGACTGGAGATTAAGGATCTGGATGGGCTGCGTAAATTTCTCGGCAATGACATCATTGACTGACACACCAACCCTGACAAACAGAGCATTGGTGTGTCATTTCAGCGCAATCAGAACTTATAGGTGAGGTTGAAATAGTGACCCAGCCCGGTGGTACGCCCTGCTCCACCGTGGTTTTCCATCAATGCCATGTTGCGGAAATATTTTAAGCCATAACCTACTGCATAATGCTCTGAATGCCAGTAGATGCCGTTATACCATTCAATCGCGTTATTGCTATATAACGGCTGGTTAGCAATCTTGTTCGCGGCGAACTGGTAGTCAAAGTAACCCTGATAGTTCAAATAACTGCCGTTGGCGAACGTGTAGAACGGCGTCGACCAGTTGGTCGAGAACATGTAACCATCCCACTTGCCTTCGTTATCCGCACCGTAATTTTCACGTACATAGTGCGCATAAATGTTCATTCCCACCAGACCAAACCACGGCACTTTAACATCCGTGCCGAGACCAACGTAATGCTCAAATAATTCCCGGTCACCAATGTTATTTACCGTTGCGATATAGAATTCGTTAAATGGCCCTACGGATAAATCTTTATTAAAAATGGCGTCGAGGGAAAAACGTGGAGATATCTTGGCAAAGAAGTTATCTCCCCCGTGACGATCGTCCTGCTCGCGATCCAAAATATCAAAGAAATCCACATAGCCATACAGATCGATAATCCCGGATCGTGCGCCAAACTCCAGCTCAAGATAGGTGTCATTACGAATACCATAAGGCACTTTCGCGTCCACACTTTGCATTAAGTTCATTTGCATCCAGTTAAAATCATTTTTGCGGATGTTGCCATCGGCATAATCAGCCGCAAGCGCTTGCGTACAGCGCATCGCAATTACCGCACCCAGAACTGTTTTTTTCATCATTGATTTATTTTTCTTCAGCATTTTCAATTCCTTTGAGCAAGGTTGAGTGTCGCCCCACCAGATAAATGGCGTGACGGCGGGCTATCTAATTAAAGAGGTAAGCGTTATTAATGTGTTTAATTACGTTTGAGTTTTAATGTACCCATCAACATAATAAAGATAATTAAATACAACACCGGTATTGCGTACATAATTTTCTGCAACCCCATAGTTTTTTCCATTAGCGCACTGATCGCCGGACTAAACATGGCGCCAGCACTACCGCTAATTAAAATATAAGAAACGTTCTGGCTACTCGCGCGCTTCACGAAAGAAACCCCGTAGGCAATAAAGGAGTTATACAGCGCTGCACAGACAAACCCGTAACTATAGGCCAGATAATCAAGCCCGGAGATATTTTCCTTCGTGACAATGATGGTGGTAATAACGCAAGCTAACAAAATAATGCTAAGCAAGAAATAATGTATCTTTACGCGGGAAACAATAACGGTTGAGACTAACGCGCCGACCAGCGCAGCACCCCAGTATTGCGTAATAATATTACCTGCTTCTTCGAAGGGAATACCAAATTTGTTCTTCACAAATAATGGTGCCCAGGTCAGGAAGGTATACAGCGCCAACATACCTAAGAACAGGCCAATGCCTCCGCTGATAATCCCTGGATTCCACTCGGATTTCACCGGGTCTGCGCTATCCGCTGCAGGAGCCGTTTCACAGGCGGTAAAGCGGGTGAGAGCCACAACGCCCAACGTGAGTAAGGCCACTATGCCTACGCTCAGATAGCTGTAACTCCACGACATATTGTGCGTCAGGGCGAAGGTGGTAATCAGCGGGAAAACTACGCCCGCGACGTTAAAGGTGGCGTCCTGCACCACCAGCATCGTACTTTGAATGCGATCCTGCCAAACCGAAACCACGATCGTTCCCGCCACGCACAGACCAATCCCGCCGCAGAAACCCACCAGGGTCATGGCGACCATCACCGGCCATAAGCCAGGGCTTAAGTGCATTGCCAGAGCGCAGAGGAACACTATCGAATAGATAATGAGCGTCATACGCTTAACGCCGATTTTCTCAATCAGGAAAAAGGCGGCGATGGTCCCGGCTAACGCCCCACCGTTAAGCAACGAAAATATCGAGGCGACGGTATTCACATCGGCACTGTAGCGTACTGCAATCGGTTCAATCAGCATACCAAACTGACTGGCAAATCCTGCCATAATAAAATTTGCCAGAAAACTAATCAGCGTAAGTGCTATTTTATTCTTCATATAATGCCATCTCTGATTGGTTCATTTAAATGCTGATGCTAAGCCGTAACAGCTGTATTTAGCGCCAGCTCTATCATATTTTTAAAGGTTAACTGCCGTTCTTCCGCCGTTGTTTCTTCTCCTGTCAGGCAATGATCGGATACGGTTAATATAGCCAACGCTTCAATATTAAACTGATGCGCTAAAGCGTATAACCCTGCCACTTCCATATCCACACCCAGCACACCAAACTTTTCCAGTGCAGGTATTAAATTTTCGTCAGGATCGTAATAAAGATCGCCACTGAAGACATTGCCGACTTTAACGTCAATACCGGCCTTCTGCGCCAATGCCCACGCCTGCTGCAATAATGGGAAATGGGCAGATGTCGCCATCGTGTAGCCCGCGCTACGTTTTAAATTTGTGACGGAATCCGTTCCGGCGGCGATGGCAAGAATAATATCTCGCATTTTGACATGATGTTGTGTTGCCCCAAGACTGCCAACACGAATAATTCTCTGTACACCGAAGTCATGTACCAGTTCATGAGCATAAAGCGTCATTGACGGAATACCCATGCCATGTCCCATCACCGAAACAGGTTGCCCAAAATAAAGACCGGTATAGCCCAGCATATTGCGTACATTGGTGACTTCGCGGTAATCCATTAGATAATTTTCAGCAATAAACTTAGCGCGAAGCGGATCGCCCGGCATAATAACGGTTGGCGCAAAATCACCCGCTTTAGCATTAATATGTGCAGTCATAACAATTCCTGAATTATGGGTATTGAAGATATGCAGGGATTGTAACCAGCGGTTTGCAGAGGATTGAGGACAAAAGTCCTGCTCAGAGGATCGGCCTCTCATTTCTGAGAGTTAGTGTTGCGGGCTTGTGGCCCAGCGGAAAACCGCGCTCCCGGCACAGTCGCTCGGAGGTATCGCAAAACAAGTCTCTGCGAAAGGTAAAAGTCGAAGTGTCGATCTCGTTTTGTATCAATGTTAAACTCGCACACTTTCTATTAAACCTTTCTTAATTATGATAAAGCTACTTTCACGCTACATTTCCGTAGGGATTGTAAACACGGCATTACATTGGGCGGTGTTCGGCATCATGGTATACATCATGAAAAATGACCAGGCCGTGAGCAACGTGGTGGCGTTTTTGATAGCTGTGACATTTTCATTTTTTGCAAACGCAAAATTTACATTTAGCGCAAAAGCCACCGGCCGAGGGTATGTGCTATTTGTTGGATTTATGGGACTACTAAGCTTTATCTCTGGTCAGGTATCTGATCACTACAACATTTCCCCTCTCATAACGTTGATAGAGTTCTCCTCCATCAGCTTGGTATGCGGCTTCTTATACTCCAGGTTCATTGTTTTTAGGGATCCGAAATGAAAATTTCTCTGATTGTGCCGGTGTTCAATGAAGAAGATACAATACCTATTTTCTACAACACGGTGCGTGGACATGAAGAACTAAAAAAATATGATGTTGAAATTGTGTTTATCAACGACGGTAGCAAAGACGCTACAGAATCAATCATTAATGCTCTCGCCGTATCTGATAAGCTCGTCGTCCCCATATCATTTACGCGCAACTTTGGAAAAGAACCAGCAATCTTTGCCGGCCTTGAGCGTTCCTCTGGTGAAGCAGTTATTCCGATCGATGTTGACCTACAGGATCCAATCGAAATAATTCCATTGATGGTCGATAAGTGGCTTGCGGGTGCAGATATTGTGCTGGCAAAGCGCGCAGACCGCTCCACGGATGGAAAACTGAAGCGCAAAACCGCTGAATGGTTCTATAAATTACACAATAAAATAAGCGATCCAAAGATCGAAGAAAATGTTGGTGACTTTAGACTTATGTCCCGCGATGTAGTTGATAACATCAAACTCATGCCGGAACGTAATCTCTTTATGAAAGGTGTGCTTAGCTGGGTAGGTGGCAATACTGATGTTGTTGAGTACACACGCGCAGGACGCATTGCTGGTAAATCAAAATTTAATGGCTGGAAATTGTGGAATCTTGCTCTGGAGGGTATTACCAGTTTTTCAACGTTCCCATTGCGAATATGGACCTACATTGGTTTTTTTGTAGCCGCTGTATCCTTTTTGTTCGGTGCATGGATGATTATAGACAAGATTTTTTGGGGAAATCCGGTCGCGGGATATCCATCTATTATTGTTTCAATCCTTTTCCTTGGTGGGATTCAGTTAATTGGTATCGGTGTGCTTGGTGAGTACATAGGTAGAATCTACATCGAAACCAAACAACGGCCACGTTATATAGTTAAAAAACAAGACGGGATTTAAAATGTTCTCCAGATACGATAAAAAAGCATTGTTTATTTACTCAGGATTAGCCCTGTTGTTTATTTACCCGTTAATCCAGGCAGGCATATATTACAGAGATGATTTAGACAGGTCTATAACTGGATATTACGGCTGGCGTGGTTTAGGTCGACCTTTTGCAGATATTTTAACCAGATTTTTTTCTGCCAGTGGGCACTATAACCTGGACCTATTTCCTTATACCATGCTCGCATCATGTATTTTCTTAGGCGCATCTGCGCTTGCGCTCAGTAAACACCTGATTAAATCAGATATTCCGAACGCAAACATGGTTGCCGCACTTTTAATATTCAACCCATTCATTTTGCAAAATATTGCGTACAGATATGATAGTCTCGGAATGTCGATTGCCTTTTTCCTTGCGGTGGTTGCATATACTTATGAAAATAAAAATCTGACGATAGATGTTGCGACAAAATTAATCGCTGGTGTATTATCTTTAACTTTATATCAACCATGTGCCAATATTTTTATTGGTTTGCTTGCAATTGATGTAATCATCATCGCAACAAAAAAAGATGTAAAGGTCAAGGAATCAATAATTTTCTTATTCAAGAAAACAATTTTATTCGTATCATTTTTTCTTATCTATATGCTTTTCTTTTCGCCTAAAAATAACTCTCGAGCAGAATTAATACATCTAGACCAAGGGGGATTAGAGCATCTGGCCAAAACATTAATTGCCTTAAAAGAAATGGTTCTTTCTTATCTATATCACCCGGTTTACATTTACTTCGCAATCCCAATACTTATAGGTTGCGTGTTTATGCTCATTGCTTACCGTACTAATATAAAACAAATAGCATCATTTATTTTGTACGGAGCTGTCTCCTTTTTAATATTCATTATTTCACTTATGGGGCCAACATTATTACTTCAGGACGCACCAGTACTTCCCCGTACTTTAGTCTCATTTTCAGTTATATTGGTTATAATTGCTATCCCGATTATGCGTTTCGCTCCTCGTTTTAAATACGCTGCACTGATCCCAGTCATTGCTTCGCTTGCTTTTAGTGCTCAACTAAGCAACGCTATGAAGTCACAACAAGAATATGAAAATTTTGTTTTTAGCATGATTGCGCAAGACATTGCCACTCATAAAGACATCGTATCCATTGGTACTGTAGGCCAATTGAATAAAAATGAAAGAGCAAGGTTATTAATAGATAACAAACCACTTATAGGCCATTTCGTTTTTCCAGCTACTGAGTTTTTAGCGTCATATCAATTGGTCAACAAAGGGTTCACGCAAACCCTTCATGGTTATGGGGATGAGCAAGAAAATAAAAACAAACTATCTGATATCATAAAAAAAGGTATTAAACCGGTCTCGTCAAATGAATATTATACATTATTCATTTCGGACAATAACGCCATCGTGTTTTTAGGGAAATATAGCAATTAATTATTTCCAGCCCTCGCACTTAATGCTGAGGGCTTTATTTTCGAAGAGTCAGCACCAATCATATCCAGCGAAAAAGAAGTTACCCAGAGCTCGCCAGGGCTGAAGTGGTGAGTCTGATAGTTGCCCGGTAATTCCATTCCTTTGCCAATTTCAGGCAACGTAACAGCACTAACTCTCACAGCAACAGGTTTCAAATTTTCCTTATAAGCAAAAATGGGTCCATCAGCCAGCTATGCCATGGAAGAGTAACCCTCTTTTTCTGGCAACCCACATCCAGCATGGTGAACCTTACAATGTCAGCAAAGCGTTGCTGAGTATTGTCATACTCACGGCTTGTCGTTCAGGGGAAGCTCTAGCCATGAAATGGTCTGAAGTTAACTTTAAAAATGCTGTCTGGACTATTCTGCAGAAAAAATGAAAGCCAGTCAGATGCACCGTGTACCACTGTCAAAACAGGCAATGGCGATAATTGAAAATATGTGGGGCCTGCATAAAGAGCTCGTTTTCCCTTCTCCACGTAAACAGATCGTTTTATCAGATATGGTACTGACAGCTTTTCTTCGCAGAGTCAAAGCTAAAAGCGATGTTCCAGGCCGGGTTGCAACAGCACATGGATTTGTTCGAGTTTTCGTGATTGGTGCAGTGAGCACGGATACCGGTTTTTATTTTACGTGGTGAGATGTCATTCATGACCCGTTGTCCATTTGACGTATAAGGAGCTATTGAAAGTCATTGTTTATGCGGCTTCGCTTTCTGCATATTCGAGACTCTGCAGATACTGTAGCGCCACAGGGTCAGCAATATATTCAACCAGCCCGTGGTGACGCTCCACCTCATCGATAATTCTGCTGAGCTCGACCCGGAAGAACTCCTTACGCAGGTTGATGCGGTTAATCCGGTAGCTTTCCAGATGGTCATGCAGTGTCTTTTCAAGCGCAGGAGCGTCATCGCAGGAAATCATGGCGTGGACGTCAAAATCAAACGGCACGGCTGCGCCACTTAACTCTTTCACGCGCTCCATAGGCTCCAGCCGTCGGGTCATACCAATTTTAAAAACGTTTTCACCGAAGGAGCCGATATTCGAAATCACATACACATGGCCCAGCTTCGTGAGCTGGGCCATGGATTTGGCGCGCTCATACTGCTGATGCACGTCCTGGATTTTTTGCTCCAGCTCCAGACGCTGTCGTTCCAGCTCTTCCCGGTGAGCACCTTCAGCAGCGAGCAGAGCCTCCCCCAGTAAGCGCTGCTGCTCAGCAAGGCGTTGCTCCTCCTCTTCCGCTTCGCGCTGCTGCTTCTCCAGTTCGTCCTGACGCTGTTTTTCTTCCCGCATCTGACGCTTGAGCTCTGCCTGATATTCTTTTTCTTCCTGCGCTTTTTCCAACAGGGCCACCTTATCCAGAAACTGCTGTTTTACGCTTTCCCAGTCGGCATTATCTTCAAGTTCCAGAAAGGTGATTTTCTCGCTTATAGCAGCATAAGCGTCTCTCTCTTTTCTGAGCTGGTCGTACTTGCTTTGCCAGTTATTCACCGTAGTGCCGGAAAGCAGTGTTTTGACTTTGAATTTATACGCGGAGTCCACAATACGCTGCAGTGCCCGGGAGGCTTTATTTCTGGCATTGTGAAAGTCATCCCACTGACCGGAAAGCTGTTTCTTTTCCTGATACAGGCCGCGAGCTACTTCAGTACTGACGGTTTCGTCAAAGGCTTTCTCTTTCTGTGCCAGGTCCGACGCGGCCTGTTTCGGCTATCCGATCATCGGCATCCAGGAACACCACCCATTCGCCACTGTGAATCGCCAGTGCGGCGTTACGCGCGGCATACAACCCCTGATTTTCCTGATGGATAAGGACCAGTCGCTCATCGGTGATAGCGCTGAGAATATCCTGAGCACGTTTGAGCAACTACATCTGAATAAAGGCGAGGTGTTTGAGCGCGGTGTGATAAATGTGTTCAAAGGCTTATCGTGGGATTTTAAGACCAATAGCCCATGTAAATTTGGGAAGAAGATCATCGTGACGGGGCTGGTCAAATTTGACCGGTGAGGATTTGGGCTTAACTGGGGCCGGCAGTGCGCTCGGTTAGCTGATCTTGAGCGGATGCTGATGCTTATGGATGGTCAGCCTGTCCCCGACAATCGCGCTGACGTTACCCGTCGGCTGAGCGACCATATCCATGAAAACCGGCACAGCAACCGTTACGAAGACGAGATGTTTTCAATCAAATACTTTCAGAAGGGGACGGCTCATATTACGTTCAGACGAGCAGAACTGGTTGATAAGCTGAACGACATTATCGCCCGGCACTATCCGGGAGCTCTGGCGGCAAGATGAAAGGGGTGTGACCTGTCCGATGCCTGCTCAACTGAGCCAGCGCAAGCCAGACGGTAATGGTATACTGGATACTGGCAGAAAAGAAAAAACCCAAGTCGCATAACGACTTGGGTTTCGTATTTGGCGGAAGCGTAGAGATTCGAACTCTAGAACCCTTTCGGGTCGCCGGTTTTCAAGACCGGTGCCTTCAACCGCTCGGCCACGCTTCCAATGAGGCGCACTATAAACATCCCGAACGGACCTGTAAAGCACCAATGCGTTCGTTTGCCTGAAAAACAGCCAAAATATTGTTAATCGACTGAAATAACAACAGATTGACCGTTTATTCAGCACAAATACTGGCTACAGCGCTTAATGTTTTTTGATGAACATATCTTTGGTGTAGTAATTTCCCCGGTTATCTGGCGCAAATCCTCCCACCCACGGCTTCACAAGATGCGTGCGGACATAGTGGTAAACCGGAATCGCTGGCACATCCTCTCCTAAAAGGTCTTCAGCCTGCTGGTAGTATTTGCCTCGCTCCTCCAGCGAAGTTGCTTTCGCCGCATTGCGCATCGCGTCATCAAAAGCGGGATTGCTGTACCTGGTGGTATTCTCGCTATCGCCGGTACGGAAAATATTGAGGAAACTTGAGGCATCATCATAATCGGCGATCCATGCGTAGCGCACGACGTCAAAATTACCGGTGTGCATGGTATCCAGCATGGTTTTCCATTCCTGATTTTGCAGCTTCGCCTCTACGCCGAGGTTTTTCTTCCACATTGACGATGCGGCAATGGCAATACGCTGGTGCGTTTCGAAGGTGTTATAGAGCAGATTTAGGCTAAGCGGATGCTCAGGGCCAAAACCAGCTTCAGCCAGCAGTTTCTTAGCTTCGGCAATGCGTTTTTCGAGCGGCCACGCCGCATATTCCGGCGCATGCAGTTGCACTCCCCCTATTTCCGGCTGGCTGATAACCCACGCCGCGCGTTGCCCCTGCCCCATCACCTTTTGTGCGATGATGTCTTTATCTAACGCCATATTCAGCGCCCGGCGCACGCGCGGGTCATTAAACGGCGCTCGAGTCGTATTGAACTGATAGTAATAGGTTGAAAGCTGAGGTGAGACATGGAGTTCATCGCCCATCGTCTTTTTCAACTGCGCGAACTGATTGACCGGGACACTATACACAATGTCGATTTCGCCGGCCTTATAGCGGTTAACGTCTGCGGACTCTGAACTGATGGGCAAATAAGTGACCTTATCAATGACGGTGTGCCGATCGTCCCAATAATGCGGGTTACGCACGGCAACGATGCGCTCATTGACTACCCACTGCGATAACTTGTACGCCCCGCTGCAGACAAAATGTTCTGGCCGGGTCCACTTATCACCAAAGCGGCCGATCAGCACTTTATCCAGCGGAACCAGTGACGGGTGCGCCAGCATCGCCAGAAACGCCGCCGTTGGTTGCGTCAGGGTAATTTCCAGCGTGCTATCATCCAGGGCTTTGACCCCGATAGAGACGGGATCTTTTTTCCCTTGGGCAATATCGAGGGCGTTTGCTACGTGCATATTGCCCAGATACGAGGAATAAGGTGAAGCTGTTTGCGGTGAGACCAGACGCTGCCAGCTCCAGACGACATCCTGTGCGGTAATGGCAGACCCATCTGACCAGGTTATGCCCGGACGTAAATGAAAGGTCCAGACGGTGTTGTCTTTGTTCTCCCAGGACGCGGCCAGCCGGGGTTCGATAGACCCATCCGACTTAACCGCCACCAGTCCGTCGAACATATCGCTGATTAAATTAAATTCAACGTTGCTTTCGACTTTATGCGGATCCAGCGACGCTGGCTCACTGCCATTGTTTCTGACCAGTTCCTGTTTTTCTGCAAGAATTGTTCCTGCGGGAACATTTGCCGCCATCGCCGCGCCGTTGATAGACATCAAACAGACAGTCAAAAGCGTAAACGTCAATATCTTCGATTTATGTTGAATCATTCCCTTTACCTTATTGCTCTGTTGTATGTAGACACCGCTGTCACTGTCAGAGAGAAACAGGAATAACGCAATATTTTTCAGTTACCTGGCAGATATCTAACAGGCATTTTTACACATATAGTGCTAACATCTGATTCGGGAGCTTTTGTTGAAATAATATGCTTAAGCCTGGCGGGTTAAAATGCGTAAAGATGGGTAAAACCGCTGTGTCATTCCCCTTGATTTCATTATCCTCCATCATTAATTACATCTGTCATAAGAGAGTGACTCATGGATCGTATTATTAGTTCTTCACGCGATCGTACATCGCTACTCAGCACGCATAAGGTGCTGCGCAATACCTATTTCCTGCTCAGCCTGACGCTGGCGTTTTCGGCGCTCACTGCGACTGCCAGTACCGTACTGATGCTGCCTTCTCCGGGGCTTATCCTGACGCTCGTGGGTATGTATGGTCTGATGTTCTTGACCTATAAAACGGCGGATAAACCGGTTGGTATTCTGTCAGCTTTCGCTTTTACCGGCTTCCTGGGCTACATTCTGGGACCGATCCTGAACACATACCTGTCTGCGGGCATGGGTGATGTTATCGCCATGGCTTTGGGCGGTACGGCGCTGGTCTTCTTCAGCTGCTCAGCCTACGTGCTGACCACGCGGAAAGACATGTCCTTCCTCGGCGGTATGCTGATGGCAGGGATCGTGGTGGTGCTGATTGGTATGGTTGCGAATATCTTCCTGCAGTTGCCGGCTTTACATCTGGCGATCAGCGCGGTGTTTATTCTGATTTCTTCAGGCGCAATCCTGTTTGAAACCAGTAATATCATCCGTGGCGGTGAAACCAACTACATCCGTGCCACCGTCAGCCTGTACGTTTCGCTGTACAACATCTTCGTCAGCCTGCTGAGCATTCTGGGCTTCGCCAGCCGCGATTAATCAGCATCACTGATACGAAAAAAGAGAATGCCATTGGCATTCTCTTTTTTTATACCTTATTGACCCCGGCAGATATAGGTAGGATAGCGCCGGTCCTGAATAAGCCACACAGCAGGTGAAAGTTCAGAGATCGTCAGGTAGTAGCGTGAGGTCGGATAGGCGAAACTCCCCCATTGGGCATTCGGCGTATTGTCATTGTGGCGAAGCCAGGTTTTGGTGTAGGTCAATACAATGACGTTGTCATCGTCCCGCTGCTCCCACGTAAAGTCTACATCCCTGTCAACGATAAAATTTTGCCCGCCAGCTCTTGCCGCACCTTTATAGGTGGTCAACCCTGTACCGTCCCGATGAAAATAGAACTGAGCAAGGGCATTTACCTTCACTTCACTTGCTTTTCCCTCATTGCGCGTAAAGTTAAATTCAGTGCTGCAGGCCAGCACATCACTTTTTCCCGTCGCGCCGCAATAGTAAAACAGCGCCAGCGCGCCGCCGACCAGGGCTCCGCCCAGTCCAAAAATAAGCCTTATTTTCATTTTCCAGCCCCGTTTTTATAGCGAATGGTCTTGCACAGACGGCTTTTATTGACCGGGCAGGCCCCGATAAACAGTTCATCAGCAGTTGCAAGCGAAAAACGGGCGCTGAAAAAATAAATAGCATACTCCTCGCGCTCGCAAGCCACGTCATTGGCCTCCAGTCGCTCAGCTAATTTTGATAGCACTAACGGCCGTCCATGATCTTCGATAACCCAAATACTACAACGCGCGATTTTTTCCTGGACCGGCTTTAATTTCGCCGGAACAGTTATCTCCTGCGGGCGGCTAATGTAAAAGATCGCTCCCAACGGCACGGCAATCAATGCCCCTATTCTGAACCACTTTTTCAGGGATACTCGCCGGGGCAGAACGTCTTGTTGCGCTGAGGGGGGTTGCGGATCAACGGCTTGAATTTTCTCTCCAGGCTGAAAAATCACATCAGCATCAAAACGGAAACCATAGCGCGGGACAGTGACGATCAATTCGTGCCCCTCTCCCAGAGACTGGAAGCTTTTACGCAGTTCGCTTACCGCTTTATTGAGATTATTTCCTGATGGCGTAAAGCCAAATTCTTCCCACACGCGAGCGATCAATTCCTCCCGGCTTAAGTCGCGTCCTCGGTGTTTAATGAATTCCTGTAAAAGACGAACGGCTGGCGCCGAAAGTGTTAATACAGACTCGGGTTGTCCAACAAGACTTATTGCATGTGCTTCAGGATCAAATAACAACGAATTATTGCATATAAAAAACATCTTTTATTCTCGGCTGTTACCGCATGCTTTTTATTCCCTGGTACGTCGATATGAAAACCGCCCCCTGACCTGCTTATTTTTTCATCAGAAGGAATTTTCCTCCCATCCTTGGCCGCGGTATTTTCGCTTAACTATACAACCTTAAAGCCAGAAAAGCAGGATAAAAAACTGTATATAACGAGTTAACTAATACAAATTTTCACAAATCGCTGTTCTGGTTAAAGTTTCCCTGCCCTGAAGCGATACGAAAGCAGACGGTGTCCTGGTGTTAACGCGCCGCCTTTAAACTCAGAGCAGGCAGACTGATTGTGAAACAGAAAAAAAGAGTGAGCATGACAACCGCCTTTTATGTCGCCGCGCTGTCATTGCCATTTTTCTCAGAAATGACAATGGCCAATATGAGCGTGTATCCCATGGAGCTGAATGTAGACAGATCCGGTGCGGCGCAAATTAAGGTGGCTTCAAAAACGGATGATATTCAGTTCATTCGGGTGAGGCAAAAGAAAATTCTTAATCCCGGAACAGCCCAGGAAAAAGAAATTGACGTCGCTTCGTGGAAAGAAGGTGGCGTGGTGGTTACGCCCGAGAAATTTGCTCTAGCTGCGGGCGCGATGCGCGTTGTTCGTCTGGTATCGCTTATACCTCCGAAAAAAGAGACCACCTGGCGTGTCTATTTTGAAGGGGTAAAACAACCTGACAGCATTATTCCAGGCAAGGCAGAAACCCCTGCAGCAATGGCGACATTAGGTGTCAATGTGATCTGGGGTGCACTGGTCCACATTGCTCCAGAAGAAAACGTAATTTCACTGTCGATTGACCCTCGCCGGGGAACGTTAAAAAACAACGGCACATTGCGTGTGCCGCTCAGAGAGATTGGTATTTGTGATGCTGTTTCATCGTGTAAATGGATAAAAGAAGACGCGACGATTTATCCGGACACTGAACGGAAATTAAAAACGCTCACTATGAAACAGGGTCAGAAATATAAGTTCCGCTACTTCAACTGGGTGAATAAAACCGCTGAAGAAGCTGATTTACCCGTCGTGCAATAACACGACGGCACAGTAAAAACCCACGTAGTTTGTTTAAAGAGCCAAGGTGCTCATTTGTAAATATGGAGATATCAATGCGTAACTATATTAAACCTCTGATGATTGTTGCCGCGATGGCCTCGTCCTTTAGCGCGCTGGCGATTCAAAAAGATATTACCGTCAACGCCAGCGTTGACTCACAGTTGGATATGACTCAGGCCGATAACACGCCACTGCCGGCCAGCATCGACATGCAGTACCTGCCAGGTCGTGGGCTGGAAAGCTACCGTCTGAACACCAAGGTGTGGTCTAACTCCGCCACCAGCAATGTCAAAGTGCGCCTCGTTAGCGCAGCTAAGCTCACCAATATGGATGGCGACGAGACTGTACCGATGACGGTGATTCTGGGTGATAAAACACTGTCTACCACCGATGCCGAATTTACCGGAACTGAACTGTTCCCAGGCAGCATTGAAAACGGTTCAGCGGTACTGCCACTGACCATTTCTCAGACCACCAAAGGCATTCTGAAAACCGGTCAGTACAGCGGCGTTGTCAGCCTGATGCTGACGCAGGCGACGACCACGGAAGGCGGTGCGTAACACCACAGTACATAAGGGATAACGTCAGAGGGTGCCCACCCTCTGACGTCAGGATGATGTCGAGGCTTGGTCATGGCGTTTCACAGAAATACTCTCCTCTTAGTTGCTTTATTACCCGCATCCATCCAACTCGCCTGCGCCGAGATGGCCGTCCCGGCAGGGTTTGAAGATCTGGCGAAAACGCAGCGCCTGTGGATAGAGGTTAACCTCTATGGCGAATCGCTTGGCCTTTTTGAAACGGATATCACACTTGAATCGGTAAGTTTTGTCGCACCCGAAACCGTGGTCGCGGCTATCAAACGTCAGTTTAATGACGCTCCTGCCCTCGTTGCCACCGTGTCTGCAGCTCTCGCCGTTCCACTTGCCCGTAACGGCAACCTGGCGTGCAGCAGCAATGGCTCCGCAACGGGATGTGATTACATTGATACCCATCGTGCGGCCATTATCTATGATGAGAATAACGCGCGCATTAGCCTGTTTTTGGACAAGAAATTTCTGCCTAAACAGACCACAGAAAACCAGTGGTATCAGCCTACGCAGGGCACTGAGAATGCGTTGATCCATCAACAAAATATCAATTTTGTTGCCGACAGGGATTACCAGTCAGCCACTGTTCAGGGCAATGGCGCGCTGGCCATGACGCAGGACGGCTACTTTAATCTCGACTGGACCTGGCTGGGGCAGCGTTCAAGGCACCAGCAGCAACAAGAAATAACCGTCAACAATGCCTGGTTTCGCCAGGATATCTGGCGTCAGTACTATATTCAGTTAGGCGAGATGGATACCCGCGATCTGTTCAGTAATGCTGGTGGGAATATCAACCTCAGCCAACTGCCGCTGGGCAAAATTCGCGGCCTGCGCACAGGCTCGACAAGGGCATGGATTAATCCGGTTCAGCAGTCAAAGGGTACCCCCATCACCGTGCTGCTTTCCCATGATGCGCGTATTGACGCCCGCCGGGGCAATCAGCTGCTGGCCAGTTTTTATCTCAATGCCGGGGCTCAGACCCTGGACACGCGATCGTTCCCCGATGGGAGCTATACCGTGACGCTGTCCGTCTATGAAAATAACCGGCTGACACGTACCGAGCAGATACCGTTTACCCGCACCGGCATTACGCCGTTTGACCGTGTCGAGTGGTTCCTGCAGGCGGGCGAAACCGACAATAACAATCAAAACGATGAACGTAGCGCGGTCGCGCAGGCGGGTGCCCGCCTGCCTGTCACTCCAACGCTGGCACTCACCAGTGGCGCAGCGATAAAGAAAAACCAACGTTTTCTGGAAAATGCACTCGACTGGAGTCGTGGTTTCAATGCGGGTCCGATCGATGGCGTACTCTCGACCCGGTTTAGCTACCTTTACGGCAGCGAAGGACAACGCGGCAATATTCAGCAAATCAGCTATAACGACGGTTTTTCACTGAGCTTCTATCGCAACGCGTTATCAGCGGAAAACTGCAATACACGAAGCGCGGGATATGACGCCGTAAATGGCTGTTACCGAAGCCTGTCGGTGATGTTCTCCGTCCCTGTCGGTACCTGGTACGCCAGCCTGGGATATTCGGATAACCGCAACGAAGGACGGTACGTTTCTCGTCGGGAACTCCCGGACAGTGACGATCGCCACGATGCAGGCTTGCCCTGGGAGTCGGTTTATATGACCCGCTCACGCACGCGGGCCTGGCAGGGTGGCTTGAGTACGGCTTTCAGCACGCGCGGTCTGAACATCAACAGCAGTATTAACCTTTTCATGCGTAACGATGACTCGCGCGAAGGTAGGGATAAAGGCGGCTACCTGAGCGTGAGTCTGTCAATGGCGCATAACCGTCAGGGCAATGCGACAAGCTATACCTCTCTGGGCGCGACATGGCAGCACCAGCAGCATGATAAAAACCAGCTGAGCTATAACGTGGCGCACAGCTGGTATGCCGACGCACGTGGTGAAAATGGGTATGGACTGAGCGCATCAGGTATTAACAGCGATTCACTCAATACCTCTGCCTACACGCGCCAGGGCGGACGATATGGCAACGGGAGCCTGACAGTCAGCGATGCCTGGGATCGTCAGGATCGGCGCCATACCCTGAGCAGCAGCGGCAATTACAACTCCACGCTTGCGCTGTCGCGCACTGGTCTGTGGCTGGGCCGTTGGAGCGACGGACGTCCTGCTTCAGCCATCGCGGTTAACGTTGCCACACCGGAAGATTCCCAGGATCCGAGCATTGCCGTGTCGCTGGATAACGGCGGCAGTGCAGACATTCCAGGCAATAGCCGCGCCCTCTTCGCCGTGCCGGGCTATCAGCAGACTACGTTGACGATTAACGAATCGCTGGATGTCTCGCGGGGTGCCAGCAGTGAAATCACACAAGGTTCAGGCAGCAGAACGTTATTTATGGTGCCAGGCAAACTGCTCCGCCGGGACGTGCAAACCACGGCAAGCTACACCTGGCTCGGCCAGTTAACTGACGAGCAACATTCGCCGTTTATCGGCGGCGTGCCACTGAACGTTAACGGCTGGAGCGACCTTGGCAACGGCGGGTTTAGCGCTCAAAGCGACGCTCTGCTGCATAACCTCTACCTGGTGCGTCAGCAGCAGTTTTATCAGTGCGAGCTGAATGTAAAGACTATGCGCGACGTCGTGCGTTACGTCGGGCCGATCCCTTGCCGGGAATTAACCTTCTCTGCCCTGCCGGATACTGTCCAGCAACAGGCACAGCTGATGCTCGCCGGACGATCGATACCAACGGGTCCAACTGCCATGAATGCAGACAACGTCACAAAAGGGAAATGATGTGAACAAGCACTTAATTATTTTACTTTTTTTAAGCCTGTGGGCGGGCCAAACCCAGGCAGCGGCCCCTGCAGGAAGAAACACCAGCGTCGATATCAGCTTCGATCGCATGGCCCCCCCCGCGCGCTTTGATATCTGGGTTCATGAACCGAGCGGCTATGATGTCGCCGATCCGCAAAAGTGGGGACGTAATACTCTGACGTGTCTGTCCCGTACCGACTCCACAGTTGGCGCCTGCATGACCGCCCCGGCCTGGTTCACGGCGAACCCGGGGACACCTTATGCCATCAATTTACGTTTTACGCATGCCCTTACCAGCAAAACGGTGGATCTTAAGGTCTATGGCGACCACTACATGTTTTTCAATAATAAAGTCTTTACCTATCCCAGTTTTATCACGGGAGGGACAGAGATTGTTGCAAACTGGACCAGAGAACCCTACTTCGATTTCTATATCGTGAAAAGCGAACTGGAAAAGCTCGCTCTGCCGGGTATCTGGACCGCAACGCTGAGGCAGAACCTGCGTCAATGGGATAGTGGCAATTGCGGCGGGAACTTCGCTGACCCCAATACCGGATGTCCAGGCTATCGCGCCATTGCTAGCTGGCAGGCCACGATGCGCATTGAGGTTGTCGAACCGGGTAATCAGCAGATTTATCTGCCGGCATTTCCGCACTCAACGCCTATCGTTAACCTCAACCTGACCAACTTCCCGGGGCGGCCGGGTGGCAGTGAAATCCAGGGTGAAAACACGCTGGATATGTGCCTGTACGACGGCAAAAACAGTACCAGTACCCGCACTTATCTTCGGTTTGAGGACGACGGACTCCCCTCAACGGACCGTGCTGAAGAGGCATTTTCAATCCGGCGACGCGGCGGAAGTCAGACCGATGCGCGGGATCGTCTCGACTATCAGGTCTTCGTCACTAATCCCGTCACGGGCGCAACCGAAACCGTCGCCAACGGTAAAACCCTGGTCTGGCAAGGCACCAACGATCCGCAGCATCTGCGTCCGGTCGTCCTGCCCGGCGGACGTGAGAGCGTACTGTGCGTACCAGCCCCTATTGTTCTGAAAACCCCAGCGTTTGCAGCCAGCAGTAAAAACGCCGGGGATTACACCGGCACGCTACGCATCATCTACACACCCAGTACGTTATAAAGAGGCCGCCGTGAATTACGTCATTCTTGATAATAATCGTTTTTATGCCGAAGGGTTGCGCTACGCCCTTCTGCGCCGTAACGCTCACACTCAAGTTGAGAGCGGCGCGTTACAGTGGCACCGTTCGCTGTTGGCCTGCGACACCCTCGTTATGCGTTGCCGCTTTTCCGTCGCGAGGACGCATCTGGCGCTGGTCGACATTCTGCTTCAACTGGAGGCCAGGCGCTGGGAGGGAACGGTTTATCTGGTGTGCAATGAAAAAGGCTGGGCACTGGCCACGCATTTACGAAAGCGTTTTGCCACGCTGACCTTACATATCATTGATGACAGAATTGCCGTCGTGGATGCGGCGTATCTGCTTGCTAAAGAGCCCCGTCGGGTACGCAGTCTGAATTGCTGCCTGACTGGCATGGAGTTCAATGTTCTCGACAGGCTGGTTAACGGTCAATCGGTAAAACATGTTGCGCAAATGACGCAGATTAGCGAAAAACAGGTTTCGACGTATAAATGCAACGCGCTGAAGAAGCTTAATGCCAACAATCTGCTACAGCTACTTCTGTAGGTCGAGGTTTCTCACGCCGCCCCTTATTTGCTAAACTAAGGGCGGTTTTTACTTTATCGACAGAGCACTATGTTCATTTTTGCAGGCCATGAAATTGAGACCGATAGCGAAGGCTATCTGAAAGACACCACGCAATGGAGCGAGCCGCTGGCGGAGAAAATCGCCGAAAACGAAGGTATCGTTCTCTCCCCCGAACACTGGGAAGTGGTGCGTTTCGTTCGCGAGTTTTATCTGGAGTTTAATACCTCCCCCGCTATCCGCATGCTGGTAAAAGCGATGGCCAACAAGTTTGGCGAAGAAAAAGGCAACAGCCGTTATCTCTATCGCCTGTTTCCGAAAGGCCCAGCTAAGCAGGCAACTAAAATTGCCGGCCTGCCGAAACCGGTGAAATGTATTTAATAGCGGATACTAAATCCCTTTAGCTCGTCGCCAGGGCGGTGCGGTTCGCTGAGAACCCGATCAACCCTGGCGCTGCGTGGTCCCCCGGCTTTCAACCACTTCATCAGTTGTTCCACCCGCTCGCTTTCACCACAGGCGACAACTTCTACGCTGCCGTCATCCATATTCTTCGCATAGCCGGTCAACCCCAGCCGTTGCGCTTCATGCTGGGTGGTGTAGCGAAATCCTACCCCCTGAACCCGGCCATAGACCCAGGCGATGATGCAGACTTTCGACATTGCGGTTCTCCTTATCAACATAAATGAAAGAACAGGTACCGATGGACAGATGACCGGCAATCTCCTGAGCTGTCCATAGATTAGCAGGGGATAACTGAATAAGTTGTCGCACCTGTTCAGTGAGATTAAACCGTCGCTCGATAAGCAGAGGTCCCGCCATACCATCATGCAGTAGCGCCAGACGCTGATGATTGACCTCACCATCTGTGCTACTCTACGCGCCATTTTATTTTAATGGTTTCAGGTTGGTACTTTCATCCAACCCGCGTCACTGTTTGTGAGAGGTTGCTCCGCATGACTGAATCTACAATTCCACATTATCCTCGTTTAGTGTTAGCCAAGGGGCGCGAAAAATCATTACTTCGCCGCCATCCATGGGTATTTTCCGGTGCTGTCGCACGTATGGAAGGTAAAGCCAACCTCGGTGAAACCGTTGATATTGTTGACCACCAAGGGAAATGGTTAGCGCGCGGTGCGTTTTCTCCTGCGTCGCAGATCCGTGCGCGCGTCTGGACCTTCGATAAGTCTGAATCCATCGACATTGATTTCTTTACCCATCGTCTGCAGAAGGCGCAGACATGGCGTGACCGGCTGGCGAAAAAGGACGGTCTGGACAGCTACCGTCTGATCGCCGGAGAATCCGACGGCCTGCCGGGTGTCACTATTGACCGCTTCGGCAACTTCCTGGTATTGCAGTTGCTCAGCGCGGGTGCTGAATACCAACGCGCCGCGCTGATTAATGCTCTGCAAATTGTTTTCCCGGACTGCGCTATTTATGACCGTAGCGATGTAGCCGTGCGTAAAAAAGAAGGTATGGCGCTGACCCAAGGGCCCGTCACGGGCGAACTGCCGCCTGCTCTGCTGCCTATCGAAGAGCACGGTATGAAGCTGCTGGTTGATATTCAGCACGGTCACAAAACCGGCTATTACCTCGATCAACGCGATAGCCGCCTGGCGACGCGTCGTTATGTGGAAAACCAGCGTGTCCTGAACTGTTTCTCCTATACCGGCGGCTTTGCGGTCTCAGCATTAATGGGCGGATGCCGTCAGGTGGTCAGCGTCGACACCTCTCAGGAAGCACTCGATATTGCCCGCCAGAACGTGGAACTGAACAAGCTGGATCTGAGTAAAGCCGAGTTCGTGCGAGATGATGTGTTCAAACTGCTGCGCGCCTATCGCGATCGCGGTGAGAAATTTGATGTCATCGTGATGGATCCGCCGAAATTTGTCGAAAATAAAAGCCAGTTGATGGGCGCCTGCCGCGGTTATAAGGACATCAATATGCTGGCTATTCAGTTGCTGAACCCAGGCGGCGTACTGCTGACATTTTCCTGCTCCGGGCTGATGACGACCGATTTATTTCAGAAAATCATCGCTGATGCCGCAATAGATGCTGGTCGTGATGTACAATTTATAGAGCAGTTCCGTCAGGCCGCCGATCATCCGGTGATCGCTACCTACCCGGAAGGGCTGTATCTGAAAGGGTTTGCCTGTCGCATCATGTAACTTGAAAAGTGGAATATTACCCTTACATAGAGGGTATCTATTTCCCGGGAGGTGACTATGATTGCCAGCAAATTCGGTATCGGCCAGCAGGTCCGCCATTCCCTGTTAGGTTACCTCGGAGTGGTCGTGGATATCGACCCGGAATATTCGCTTGATGAGCCGTCAGCCGATGAGTTGGCGGTTAACAGCGAACTTCGCGCCGCTCCCTGGTATCACGTGGTGATGGAAGACGATAATGGTCTGCCAGTGCATACGTATCTGGCCGAAGCGCAACTGAGTAGCGAGCTACAGGAAGAACATCCGGAGCAACCGTCAATGGATGAACTGGCGCGCACAATCCGTAAACAGCTTCAGGCTCCGCGCCTGCGTAATTGATACTAACACAGGCCCGATGGCGCTTCGCTTATCGGGCCTGTGCGTTTCATCCGGCGACAGTCAAACTTTACTTCGCCAGTCCCAGTCGCGGGATCTCAATCGCCGGGCAACGATCCATCACCACCGTCAGCCCCGCATCACGCGCCAGCACGGCCGCCTGCTCGTTAATTACGCCAAGCTGCATCCATAGCGTCTTCGCGCCAATGGCGATAGCCTCCTGAGCGACGCCCCACGCCGCTTCAGAATTACGGAAGACATCGACCATATCCACTTTCTCTGGCACATCCGCCAGCGTTGCATAGCCCTGCTGCCCCAGCAGCATTTTCCCGGCAACCTTCGGTGAAACGGGAATAACGTGATAACCCTGGTCGAGTAAATACTTCATCACGCGATAGCTTGGGCGATCGGGTTTATCGCTTGCGCCAACCAATGCAATCGTGCGGGTAGATGTCAAAATGCCAGCAATATCGGTCTCTTTCATCGTTTTCCTCCAAGCTGTTTAACAAAGTGTACGACAAACCTGGCCCCGCAACCATTCATCCCATACTGGCGTATGAGAGCTAAACTCAAAAATATGTCTATATGTTAGTAAACGTGATTATCGAAAAATTTAGATACATGTTTGCAGCTATTTTCTGGACAGGAGAAACCTATGAAAGCCGGCATTGTGACAGCCTTAATTGCCCTGTGTTTGCCGGTAACCGTTTTTGCTACCTCATTACGCCTGTCTAATGATATTGACCTTTTGGTGCTGGACGGAAAAAAAGTTTCCAGTTCATTACTGCGTGGCGCCGACAGTATCGAGCTGGAAAATGGTCGCCACCAGCTCGTATTTCGCGTAGAAAAAACCATTCGCTTGTCCAGCCACGAAGAACGTCTGTATATTTCGCCTCCGCTGGTCATCAGCTTTGATACGCAACTCGTCAGCCAGGTTAATTTCCACCTCCCGCGTCTGAACAATGAGCGGGATACAGCGCATTTTGATGACGTTCCACGTGTGGAATTGCTGGATGGGGACTCCATGCCTATCCCCGTCAAGCTGGATATTCTGTCAATCACATCCACAGCGAAAATCGTGAATTATGAAATGGAAACTGAACGCTATAACAAAGCGGCTAAACATGCGTCATTACCGCAGTTTGCTACGATGATGGCCGATGACAGCTCGCTGCTTTCCGGGGTATCTGAACTGGATCGCGTGCCGCCTCAGTCGCAAACGCTGACCGAACAGCGCTTAAAATATTGGTACCAACAGGCCGACGCACAAACGCGAAGTAACTTTTTGCAATGGGCTCAGAAACAGCCTCCTTCATGACATTTATGTTCGCATACGCATTTTTTTTGTCTTTCTCTTGCAGCGTCAAGAGCTTCCAGTACTCTGTAACCAGGTTAACTTGGGAGCTGTACTATGGAATTAACAACTCGCACATTGCCAGCGCGTAAACATATTGCGCTGGTTGCACACGATCACTGTAAAAAGATGTTGATGAGCTGGGTGGAACGCCACCAGCCGTTGCTGGAAAAGCACGTTCTGTACGCCACAGGAACAACGGGAAACTTAATCCAACGCGCAACGGGAATGGACGTCAACGCCATGCTGAGCGGTCCGATGGGGGGCGACCAGCAGGTGGGCGCGCTGATTTCAGAAGGGAAAATTGATGTGCTGATTTTCTTCTGGGATCCGCTGAACGCCGTACCTCACGATCCTGATGTCAAAGCCCTGCTGCGTCTGGCGACGGTATGGAACATTCCGGTTGCCACCAACGTGTCGACCGCCGATTTTATTATCCAGTCGCCAAACTTCAACGATGCAACGGACATCTTGATCCCAGATTACGCCCGCTATCTGGCAGAGCGCCTCAAATAAACACCGGGCAGGCGGCAATTGCCGCCTGCTATTCAGGGTTTTCTTGCTACCGGAACATCCAGTTGTTTAAGCTCATCAACAAAGCACGACGGTGTTTCTTTATTAAACAGCAGCCATACCCGATGCCGTGCCCGCGTTAGCGCCACATACAGCAAGCGTCTCTCTTCAGCATCCGGGAAATCCTCCACCGCCGGAAGCAACGCCTCTTCCATAATCGACTCGCGGGCCGGGGCGGGAAAACCGTCATTCCCATCATGAAGCCCCACAACAATAACGTAATCTGCCTGCTGTCCCTTACTGGCATGGATAGTCATGAAATCCAGCTGTAGCTTAGGCCAACGGGTAGCTGCTTTCTCCAGACTGGCAGGTTTCAGGTGATGGTATCGCGCCAACACCAGAATTCTCTCTTCTGCCTTCACAAATCCCGATAGCTTATCAAGCAGCAGATCCAGCTGGCTTTCATCGAGCAACGTGACGGCTTTTTTATCGCCTGCCATCAGACTGTTGAGCGGTTTCGTAAGCTGATGAGGGTTTTGCTGGATAAACTGGTTTGCGACTTCACCGATGCGGCTATTAAAACGGTAAGTCGTATCCAGATTACAACGGTCGCCCTCACCGAAGTTTTGCTGGAATGCGGTGGTCAACGAAAGCTGTGCTCCGCTGAACCGGTAAATTGCCTGCCAGTCATCCCCTACGGCGAACAGCGTAGTCTGTGAGTTTTGCTTGTGCAGTGCGGCTAACAGGGCGGCACGCTGAGGAGAAATGTCCTGAAATTCGTCGACCAGAATGTGTTTCCACGGACTGATAAACCGGCCTTTTTCCAGAATGACAATGGCCTGATGAATCAACCCGGAAAAATCGACGGCATTCTCATCCTTCAGGGCGCCCTTCCAGGCTTTGAGGAGGGGAGACATCAGCTTAATGCGTTTACTGAAAAGATCGCGAATCTCCTCCGGAGCATTGGCGATCATCTCCGCCTGCGCTCCGCCATGCATACGCATCAGGCTAACCCAACGATCCAGCCGGGAAGCCAGCCGGCGCTGTAATTTTTCGTCATCCCAGAAGTTACCTTCGGGTACAGACCACTGCATCTCTTCTTCTAACCATTGCCGCCAGCCTTTGGCCTGTGCCTTTTTCTCACTGCACTGCTGACGCCAAGTCGTGATAAAAAGTTTGCTGCGCGCGGCAACATCATTTTCCAGCTTGCTAACCGTCGGGACTTTTTTGCTCCCCTGAGAAATAATGTGCAACGCCAGTGAATGAAACGTCCTCGCGGTGATCTCTTCCGTATGCAGACGTTCACGGATGCGATCGTCCATCTCCTGGGCCGCTTTGCGTCCAAACGCCAGCAGCAGGATTTGTTCCGCCGCCGCTTCCCCTCGCGCAAGTAGCCAGCCCGCACGGGCGACCAATACGGATGTTTTGCCGCTTCCGGCCCCCGCAAGAACCAGTAATGATTGTTCGCCGTTCACCACCGCCCGCGCCTGGGCCGGATTCAGCGGCGAGGACTCAATTTGCTGGAAAAAATCGGCATGTTCTTCCAGCATGGCATCGGTATACGCCTGGTTGTGCTGCAAGCGACAAGCTTCAATGTCCTTCAACCATGCCTGGCATTGACGTAACGCCTCACGGCAATTTTCAAATTCTTCCAGCCGGTTGATCGGGAGCGGCAATGCGGCAAAGGCGCGGCGGATCTGCTGCTGTAGCCCTGACGTCTGCTCGCGCGTCAGCCATTTATTCTCACTGGTGCGGGTGGCGATCGCCTCCAACTGCTGCTGTAAAACTCCCGCAGCGACGTCGCTCATTTCCTGACTCCACTGCTGCCAGAGCGAATTCAAATGGTGATGGAAGCGCTGGGTTTCAGCCCATTCTGTGCCGTGAAGACGAACCACCTTATCATCCGGGAGCACAAACTCCAGCTCACCCCATACCAGGCCGCGTTTACAATGAATAGCCAGTAACTGATTGAAGGGAATAAGATACTCGTGACGATCGCCGGAAACCTTAATCCCGGCATTGAGAATAACGGCCCGATCGTAAGGGTGTTGTGCCAGACGTTTTCCAAGAGAAGTTGCTTTCAGTTCCATAAGACTCAAGCGGATCCACACGAAGAGGTTTGCTTATCAGTGTAACCGCCAGAGAAAACGTGCTCCAGCCCAAAAAAACGTTACAATTGCCGAATTCACAGAAAACCAGAGTTAACCGAGGGTTTATGCGTACTGTTCTGAATATTTTAAATTTTGTGCTCGGGGGATTCGCCACCACCTTAGCCTGGTTACTGGCTACGCTGGTCAGTATTGTGCTGATTTTTACTCTCCCCCTGACCCGCTCATGCTGGGAAATTACCCGACTCTCGCTGTTTCCCTACGGTAACGAAGCGATTCATGTCGATGAGCTTAATCCAGCGGGCAAAAACGTCCTGTTGAATACCGGAGGCACCGTGCTCAATATTTTCTGGCTGATTTTCTTCGGCTGGTGGTTGTGCCTGATGCACATTGTCTCCGGTATTGCCCAGTGCATTACGATTATTGGTATCCCGGTTGGCATTGCGAATTTCAAAATCGCGGCGATTGCACTGTGGCCGGTGGGTCGCCGGGTAGTGTCAGTTGAAGTTGCTCGCGCAGCGCGTGAAGCCAACGCGCGTCGTCGCTTCGAATAATCAGGACCGATGGCCTTTATGTTAAGTCCTCTGCTCAAACGCTATACCTGGAACAGCACCTGGCTGTACTACGTGCGGATTTTTATCGCGCTTTGCGGCACAACAGCGCTGCCCTGGTGGCTGGGTGACGTTAAGCTGACCATCCCGCTCACGCTGGGTATGGTCGCTGCCGCGCTTACTGACCTGGACGATCGTCTTGCAGGCCGCCTGCGCAATTTGATCATCACGCTGGTGTGCTTTTTCATTGCCTCGGCCTCGGTCGAACTGCTCTTCCCATGGCCATGGCTGTTTGCCCTTGGGTTAACGCTTTCCACCAGCGGCTTTATACTGCTGGGGGGATTAGGGCAGCGCTATGCAACCATCGCCTTTGGCGCGTTGCTGATCGCCATTTACACGATGCTCGGCACCTCGCTTTACGATCAGTGGTATCAGCAACCGATCCTGCTGCTCGCGGGCGCCATTTGGTACAACCTGTTAACCCTGACCGGACATCTTCTGTTCCCTATTCGCCCGTTGCAGGACAATCTGGCGCGTAGCTATGAACAGTTAGCGCACTATCTGGAACTGAAATCGCGTCTTTTTGATCCCGACATAGAAGATGAAAGCCAGGCGCCGTTGTATGATTTGGCTCTTGCGAATGGGCAACTGATGGCGACCCTAAACCAGACAAAGGTGTCACTGCTGACCCGCCTGCGCGGCGACCGCGGACAGCGAGGAACACGTCGCACGCTACATTACTATTTTGTGGCGCAGGATATTCACGAACGCGCAAGCTCCTCGCATATTCAGTACCAAACGCTTCGCGACCATTTCCGCCACAGCGACGTGATGTTCCGCTTCCAGCGCCTGATGTCGATGCAGGGGCAAGCGTGTTCGCAACTGTCTCGCTGTATTTTATTACGCACGCCTTATCAGCACGATCCGCACTTTGAGCGCGTCTTCACCCATATTGATGCTGCACTTGAGCGCATGCGCGCGAGTGGTGAGCCTGCCGACCTGCTCAACACGTTGGGATTTTTGCTGTCAAACCTGCGGGCCATTGATGCCCAGTTGGCTACCATTGAGTCTGAACAGGCTCAGGTACTTTCGCGCAATGAGTCTGAAAATCAGCTTGCCGATGACAGCCCGCATGGGTTCAGTGATATCTGGTTGCGTCTGAGCCGTAACTTCACGCCTGAGTCCGCCCTGTTTCGTCATGCTGTTCGCATGTCGCTGGTGCTATGCGTCGGCTATGCCATTATCCAGATAACCGGAATGAACCACGGGTACTGGATCCTGTTGACCAGTCTGTTTGTCTGCCAGCCAAACTACAACGCCACCCGACATCGTCTGGCACTAAGGATTATCGGCACATTAGTCGGGATCGCCATTGGGTTACCGATCCTGTGGTTTGTACCTTCTCTCGAAGGGCAATTGATCCTTCTGGTGATCACCGGCGTGTTGTTTTTTGCCTTTCGTAACGTCCAGTACGCGCATGCCACCATGTTTATCACGCTGCTGGTGCTGTTGTGCTTTAACCTGCTCGGTGAAGGTTTTGAAGTTGCACTTCCGCGCGTCATCGATACGTTGATCGGCTGTGCCATCGCCTGGGCTGCTGTCAGCTTTATCTGGCCAGACTGGCGTTTTCGGAATCTGCCGCGAGTGATTGAACGGGCCACTGACGCTAACTGTCGTTATCTTGATGCTATTCTCGAACAATATCATCAGGGGCGTGATAATCGTCTGGCATACCGTATCGCCCGCCGTGACGCGCACAATCGTGATGCGGAACTTGCTTCGGTGGTGTCGAACATGTCGAGTGAACCGGATGTCACGGCCCAAACACGCGAAACGGCGTTCCGCTTGCTGTGTCTTAACCATACGTTTACCAGCTATATTTCCGCCCTCGGCGCACATCGCGAGCAGTTAACCAATCCTGACGTTCTGGCATTGCTGGATGATGCCGTCTGCTATGTAGATGATGCGCTTCACCATCAACCTGCTGATGAGCAGCGCGTATACCAGGCGCTGGAAGATCTGAAGCAGCGAATTCAGCATCTCGAGCCACGTCCGGACAGTAAAGAGCCGCTGGTCGTACAGCAAGTTGGGTTACTGATTGCCCTGCTCCCGGAGATTCGGCGATTACAGCAACAAATTGCTGTGCTGCCATCTAATACCCCGGTTCCGGCGTAAGAGAACTCACCCACTCCACCAGCTCCTGGCGACGCGTCGCCGGGAGCGCGGCTTCATGCACCCCGTCAACCGCTCCTTCAAGGGCATAGAGTATTTTTACCGTTAAGGCAGGGTTATTTTGCCGAAGTTTCAACCAGCACATCTGAGCTCCCAGCGATCGCAATGTCCCCTCATCCTTAATTCCTGCTTCATTTAGCAAGGTCTCCAAATGAAACGTCATATTCGGTAATTCCCGCAGGCGATGTTGTGCAAAGCGACTCTGTTTTTCCTTAACGGCTGCATCGAGTGAAAATTGTGATAGCGATACTAACTGCTGCTGGTTCTGCCACAGGGTATCGTTCACCTGGTAATAATTGAGTACAACTGGTCGCCCGCGCTTGATAAATGTTAGCCAGACAGGAGAATTTTTTACACAGTACTGGGCGCTCTGCTCACAGGCGCGAAGATATAACTCACCGCTGGCTACCATGGCAAAGACCGTATCACCAACCGTCAGACTATAGCCGCCAAACAGTGAGCGGTAGTGAATTGTTCCCAGAGAAGCCAGATATTCTTGTGATTTATAGATTCTTGCATAAGACTTTTCTTTCATAAAAATCCTTTTAAATCATAACGTAAGCAAATAATTTGCAGTAGCAGATCCGTTAATGACGAAAATAGGCAACTTATGCGTATGGGGCAAGATGAATTTTATTTTTCCCGTGATGATGACTAAAAATTGCGAACCTGTTTCCGAAAATAAGGTTGATCTTTATTGATGGCAGGGTTACTGTATATCCATACAGTAACTCACAGGGCTGGATTGATTATGTACACTTCAGGTTATGCAAATCGTTCTTCGTCGTTCTCTTCCGCATCGAGCAGCATTGCGCGCGTTTCAGCAGAGAACGCTACCGCTGGGCTTATCAGTGAAGTGGTCTATCGCGAGGACCAGCCCATGATGACGCAGCTCCTGCTGCTTCCCCTGCTGCAACAATTAGGGCAACAATCACGCTGGCAGCTGTGGCTGACGCCTCAGCAAAAATTAAGCCGTGAGTGGGTGCAGTCGGCCGGGCTTCCATTGACCAAAGTCATGCAAATCAGCCAGCTCTCCCCCTGCAATACGCTGGAATCGATGATTCGTGCGCTGCGCACAGGTAACTACAGCGTCGTCATCGGCTGGTTGACGGAAGAATTAACCGAAGATGAACATGCCGAACTGGTAAAAGCGGCAGATGAAGGTAATGCGATGGGGTTTATCATGCGTCCTGTTCGCGCTCAGTCACTTGCGGGGAGACAGCATTCCGGGCTAAAAATTCACTCGAATTTGTATCATTGAGTAAAATTAGGATTTATCCTGGGATTTTTTTTCATGTTTTAATTTGCCATTGAGCTGTAACGCGTTTTCCGGCTGAAGGCCTGTCTGAAGCGGTTTTCAGGAAATCTTCAGTACATTTATTCATCTATAAATGTTAAATATTGTGTACACAAGCCTTTTTTTTTCATATGCCTGACGGACTTCACACTTGTAAGTTTTCAACTACGTTGTAGACTTTACATCGCCAGGGGTGCTCGGCATAAGCCGCAGATATCGGTAGAGTAACTATTGAACTGGTCCCCGGGTGAAGGATTTAACCGTGTTATCTCTCTTCGGAGATATTCATGGCGAATTTTGGATGATAACGAGGCGCAAAAAATGAAAAAGACAGCTATCGCAATTGCAGTGGCACTGGCTGGTTTCGCTACCGTGGCGCAGGCCGCTCCGAAAGATAACACCTGGTACACTGGTGCTAAACTGGGCTGGTCTCAGTACCATGATATTGGTAACAACCAGATCAACAACGCTGGTCCTACCCACGAAAGCCAACTGGGTGCTGGTGCGTTCGGTGGTTATCAGGTTAACCCGTACGTTGGTTTTGAAATGGGTTACGACTGGTTAGGTCGTATGCCGTACAAAGGCTACACCGACGCTACCCATCAAAACGGCGCTTTCAAAGCTCAGGGCGTTCAGCTGACCGCTAAACTGGGTTACCCAATCACTGACGATCTGGACGTTTATACCCGTCTGGGTGGTATGGTTTGGCGTGCAGACGCTAAAAACAACGAAGGCTTCAAAGACCACGACACTGGTGTTTCCCCAGTATTCGCTGGTGGCGTAGAGTATGCAATTACTCCTGAAATCGCTACCCGTCTGGAATACCAGTGGACCAACAACATCGGTGACGCGAACACCGTTGGCGGTCGTCCGGATAACGGTCTGTTGAGCGTTGGTGTTTCCTACCGTTTCGGTCAGCAGGAAGAAGCAGCTCCAGTAGTTGCTGCTCCGGCTCCGGCTCCAGAAGTACAGACCAAACACTTCACTCTGAAGTCTGACGTTCTGTTCAACTTCAACAAAGCAACTCTGAAACCAGAAGGCCAGCAGGCTCTGGATCAGATGTACAGCCAGCTGAGCAACCTGGATCCGAAAGACGGTTCCGTAGTGGTTCTGGGCTTCACTGACCGCATCGGTTCTGACGCTTACAACCAGGGTCTGTCCGAGAAACGTGCTCAGTCCGTTGTTGATTACCTGATCTCTAAAGGTATTCCTTCTGACAAAATCTCTGCACGTGGCATGGGCGAATCCAACCCGGTTACTGGCAACACCTGTGACAACGTGAAAGCTCGCGCTGCACTGATCGACTGCCTGGCTCCGGATCGTCGTGTTGAGATCGAAGTTAAAGGTATCAAAGACGTTGTAACTCAGCCTCAGGCTTAAGTTATCGTCTTATGAAAAACCCCGCTTGGCGGGGTTTTTTTTTTCACTTTTTATCAATCAAAGCACGCCTGTACACAACACATTTAGCCATTCTGTGGTTATTCTTTTCCCAGCAGCGCCTGTAAATCCTGCTTCAATGTCGACATTTTATTCGCGTACTTCTCTTTATGCTCTGCGTCTTCAATCAGTTGCACAATGGTTTCAGAAAGCGTTTTACCGCGCCGCTGCGCAAGCCCCGCTAAGCGCTGCCAGACCATAAATTCCAGATCGATAGATTTCTTTCGCGTATGCTGATGCTCCGCGTTAAAGTGCCGCTTACGCCTCGCCCGTATGGTTTGTTTCATACGATTTAGCAACGCAGAGTTCATGTGTTCTTCAATCCAGGTATTGACCCGAACCGGTTCATTTTCGAGGGTTAGCAACAAATCAACGGCTTCTTCGGCAGCGCTGGCCTCTACGTAACGGGTGATTAATTCCCCCTCACGATGCTTCTTCACCAGATACTTCCATTTCCAGCCGCTTTCAAGGTTTTCAAGTTGTTGATATTTCATTGCGATCTCAATGTTACCGTGTAACTCTTATCAGAATATCAGCTTTTTCGGCATCTGAAGAAAAGAATATCCAGCCTGTGAACTGTCGCGCGTCATCGCATTCGTTTCACAGCGCTTTCCACGTGTGCAGTGATGATGGTTACGGTATAATCTCGTTTTTTACAACAGACTAAAAAACATCAACTTTGACCATTACGAAACTTGCATGGCGTGATCTGGTTCCTGACACCGATAGTTATCAGGAAGTATTTGCACAGCCGCACGTCACTGACGACACCGATACCTTACTTAGTGATACTCAGCCACGTTTACAATTTGCGCTAGAGCAGCTTCTTCAGCACTGGACGACGTCTTCGTTCATGCTGGTAAAAGCGCCGGAGGAGCTTGAGTACATCAACCTTATTGCACAGGCCGCGCGGCCTCTGCACTCGGATGCCGGAAGTCTCACCGGAGGTCATTATGATATCTCCGGTCACACTATCCGCTATCGTACAGCTGAGACAGCAGAAGACAATTTTGCGACATTAATCCAGGTAGTCTGCGCTGACTGGGTTGAAGCCGAACAACTGTTTGGCTGTCTGCGTCAGTTCAACGGCGAAATTACCCTACAGCCAGGCCTTGTGCATCAGGCCAACGGTGGTGTGCTGGTTATTTCGTTGCGCACGCTACTGGCCCAACCGCTGCTGTGGATGCGCCTGAAAGCCATTGTCAGCCACGAGCGTTTTGACTGGGTAGCTTTTGATGAGTCTCGCCCGCTGCCCGTCTCCGTTCCACCTATGCCGCTTAAACTCAAAGTGGTATTAGTCGGTGAACGTGAATCACTGGCAGACTTCCAGGACATGGAGCCGGAGCTGGCTGAGCAGGCTATTTATAGCGAGTTTGAAGATAATCTGCAGATAGTGGATGCCGAAACCATGACGCAGTGGTGTCAGTGGGTAACACATACCGCTACGCGCAACAATTTGCCCTACCCGGCCCCTGATGCCTGGCAAGTGCTGATCCGTGAAGCCGTTCGTTATACCGGCGAACAGGATACATTGCCGCTTAACCCGCTGTGGATCACCCGTCAGTTCAAAGAAGTGGCCCCGTTATGCGAGGGCGAAACCTGCAACGCTGAGCAGTTCAGCCTGATGCTAACCCAGCGTGAATGGCGGGAAGGTTTCCTCGCCGAACGAATGCAGGATGAGATCCTGCAGGAACAGATCCTGATCGAGACGGAAGGCGAGCGTATTGGCCAAATCAACGCCCTGTCGGTGATTGAATTTCCTGGTCACCCCCGCGCGTTTGGTGAGCCTTCTCGTATCAGCTGTGTGGTTCATATTGGCGACGGCGAATTTACGGATATTGAGCGCAAAGCCGAGCTTGGCGGAAATATTCATGCGAAGGGTATGATGATTATGCAGGCGTTCCTGATGTCGGAACTCCAGCTTGAACAGCAAATCCCCTTCTCTGCCTCGCTGACCTTTGAGCAATCCTACAGTGAAGTGGACGGCGACAGCGCGTCCATGGCAGAACTTTGCGCATTGATTAGCGCCCTCGCCGACGTTCCTGTTAATCAAAGCATCGCCATTACCGGTTCTGTCGATCAGTTTGGTCGGGCACAACCTGTTGGTGGTCTGAACGAGAAAATTGAAGGCTTCTTCGCCATCTGTCAGCAGCGTGAGCTGACAGGCACTCAGGGCGTTATCATTCCTTCAGCGAATGTCAGACACCTGAGCCTGCAGCCCGCTCTGCTACAGGCCGTAGAAGAAGAAAAATTCACTATCTGGGCGGTGGACGACGTGACCGATGCGCTGCCACTGTTATTAAATCTGGTGTGGGATGGTGAAGGCCAGACAACGCTGATGCAAACTATCCAGGAGCGTATTGCTACGGCAACGCAGCAGGAAGGTCGTCATCGTTTTCCCTGGCCGCTACGTTGGCTGAACTGGATTATTCCGAACTGATCGGACTTGTTCAGCGTACACGTGTTAGCTATCCTGCGTGCTTCAATAAAATAAGGCTTACAGAGAACATGGTAGATAAACGCGAATCCTATACAAAAGAAGACCTTCTTGCCTCTGGTCGCGGTGAGCTGTTTGGCGCAAAAGGGCCACAACTGCCTGCACCAAGCATGCTGATGATGGACCGTGTCATCAAGATGACCGAAACCGGCGGCAACTTTGACAAAGGTTATGTTGAAGCTGAACTGGATATCAACCCGGACCTGTGGTTCTTCGGATGCCACTTTATCGGCGATCCGGTGATGCCGGGCTGCCTGGGTCTGGATGCCATGTGGCAGCTGGTTGGATTCTATCTCGGCTGGCTGGGCGGCGAAGGTAAAGGCCGCGCGCTGGGCGTAGGCGAAGTTAAATTCACCGGCCAGGTTCTGCCGACTGCGAAGAAAGTGACTTACCGCATTCACTTCAAACGCATCGTTAATCGTCGCCTGATCATGGGCCTGGCTGATGGTGAAGTGCTGGTTGATGGTCGTCTGATCTATACCGCAAACGATCTGAAAGTGGGTCTGTTCCAGGACACTTCCGCGTTCTAATCAAGGTCAGCTTAGCAGCCAGACATTAACGTTTATTCGTCTTGTCTGGAGGGCAAAAAGGCGAAACCTCCGCTCTGCGGAGGTTTCTTTTATCTAAAGAGACAGAATCAGGCCATTAAAACCCTATCCCCCATGGCTTCTCGCCAGCCTCCCAGCCAGTATGACCTCTGATTCAGCGTCTGATAGGGACACATTTCTTTTGAGCGTCCGGCAATGCCGGCCTGATATCCACGTTGATGTGCCCGTTCCAGGCGATCTCGTTTTTGTCTCTTCATGCCTCGTTTCCCTCATCTTTTGGGTCTGGTGGAAAAGAAAACAGTGATTACTAAGTGTGCAATCACACTAAAACGAATACCCCTAAACATCAGGCTCGTCAATGCGCAAAATTCACGCCAGTGTCATATTTGTGAGCTACCCGCAAAATCATTTGTACAAAAATAGTCTGTCAGAACAGCTATCTCCACGGCTAAAAAAATAAAAAAAACCGCCCCGGGCAATGAACCAGGGGCGGCATAATTTACAATTATTTAAGCTTAAGGGATGCGTTTCAGCTCTTGAGCCATTGCCGTCGCTTCCTGGCTCCAGGCGTTGGCCAGAACCTTCACCATCTCATCGTAGCCGTCTTTAGTCTGTACAGCTTCGATGTGGAATGGACGCTTGATCAACTGCCCCTGGTGATTCAGCAGCCATTCACCGCTCACGATGACCTTACCATCGTACCGACCGTGGAAGCCGGTCACGGTGACGTTCAACGTGTCCTGAGTGCTTCCTAGCGGCTGCGAAGCGACAACCCAGCCAGGCAACTGCATACTGAGGTTCGTAACCAGGGTATTGCGCAATTGCTGATCTAATGGGCTGGCCCAGAGATTATTATTCGCTATCACATATTGCACATCGCTGGTCTGGTAAACCACCCCATTACCCGCCAGATAGTCCGGGACCGCAATCTGTTCAACCCACAGCAGACGGTTACCCTGGTTAGCTGAGCTCTGTACGCCCCCTTGCGCGATAGGGAGCTGGTAATAGCTTTTATTTTCTCCGCTGGAGCTGCATGACGTCAGCCAGACCGCCATCATCACCACTAGCCACTTTTTCATTGTTTCGCCCTCTTCGGCTCTGGATCTTTTTTGTCCTTCGCTTCAAATACCAGCGCATTGCTCTTATCGTTCAACGTTTTCAGTACCGGTTGCAGTTCTCGCAGCACCTGATCAAGACGCTGCATATCCGCCACCATCTTGTTGTAGGCGGCGGACCCCGGCTGGAAGCCCTGCATACTACGGTTCAGTTCGCGCAGCGTGTTCTGCATATCCGCCGGAAGATCCTGCATCGACTGACTGGACGTGATCTTATTCATGTTGTCCAGCGTGGTTTGCAGATGCTTCATCGTACGCTGGCTTTCCGACAACGTATTGGTCGCCTGCTCAATCATCGGGTTCAACGGCAGATTGTTAATCTTATCCAGCGCTTCCATCAGTCGCTGCTGGATCTGCGCCAGACCACCGCTCACGGTCGGAATAATTTGATAACCGTTAAATTCGCGCACACCGGTAATCGGCGGTTCTTTCGGGTAGAAGTCGAGATCGACATACAGAGCGCCAGTCACCAGGTTCCCGGTTTTCAGCGATGCCCGTAAGCCGCGTTTAAGCAATTCTGCCAGATGAGCGCCAACATCAGTATCTTCTCCCAGCTGTGCCTTCAGACGTTCTGGTTCGATACGTACCAGCACCGGAATGCGGTAATCATTGTTGAAGACCTGACGCATATTCGGTGAGAAGAAAGGTACTTTACTTACCGTACCCAAACGGATGCCACGGAATTCCAGTGGCGCGCCAGGCTGCAGGCCACGAATTGAATCTTTAAAGAACATCAGGTAATCAATATGATCGGTATACAGTGAATCCTGAATACTTTTTTGGTCGTCATAGAGATTAAACGCAGACTGTTGTGCGACCGGTTCGCCTTGTTCCAGCCCTTCTGGCACATCAAAACTTACGCCACCGCCAAACAGCGTGGAGAGAGATCCCATTTCCACGCGCATACCTGCCGAAGTAAGATCCACGGCGATCCCACTGTCCTTCCAGAAACGCACATTGCTGGTCACCAGACGATCGTTAGGCGCATTGATAAATAGCTGATAGCTAATCGTACGCTTTTGCGCATCAAATGTGCTGGTTTCAACCGAACCTACACGATAACCACGGAACAGAACCGGGTCGCCCGGGCTCAGCTGACCGGCTTTTTTGCTGTCCAGAATCACACGGATCCCTTTCGCATCTGGCGGCGCCAGCGGCGGTGAATCCAGCAGTTGGTAATTTTCCAGCTTGCTGCCTTTATTGCCAGGCTGCAGTTCAATATAAGCCCCGGACAATAGCGTGCCGAGCCCACTGATACCTTCACGCCCAACCTGCGGCTTCACCACCCAAAAGACAGAATCTTTATGCAGCAGCTTTTCCATTCCGGAGTTAAGACGAGCTTTAATTTCCACATGGGTCAAATCATCAGTCAGGGTTGCGCTCTCGACGATACCGACATCCACGCTGCGGCTCTTAATCGTCGTTTTGCCCCCTTCAATACCTTCGGCATTGGTGGTAATCAGCGTGACTTGTGGCCCCTGATGACTGTAGTGATAAAACAGGACCCACGCGCCAATGAGGGCAGTGACTATAGGGAATATCCACACGGGCGACCAGTTTTTTACCTTTTGCACTTTGGCTTCCCCACTTTTAGATTCCATGCTGTCAGGACTCCTCATGATCTGGTTCACGGTCCCACGACAGACGGGGATCAAATGTCATCGCAGAAAACATTGTCATAATGACGACTAAAGCAAACATCAAAGCACCCATTGCAGGATAAATGTTCATTAACCCTCCCATGCGCACCAGCGCAGAGAGTACGGCAATTACAAAAACGTCGATCATTGACCAGCGACCGACAAATTCTACAACCTCGTAAATTAAATGCATTCGTTCACTGTCGCGTTTGCCGTGCCCTTTGGCATCCCAACACAGCCAGGCAATGGCGATCATTTTCAACGTCGGCACCATAATACTGGCGATAAAGATAACCGCAGCCACCGGGTAAGAGCCTTCGCTCCAGATTAAAACCACGCCCTCGAGTATCGTTGAAGGCAGCTTTGACCCGAGCAGATCAGTGATCATGATCGGCAGAATATTGGCAGGAAGATAAAGCATGATCGACGTAAACAGTAATGCCAATGTCCATTGCAGACTGTTTTTACGCCGCACATAACCTTTCGTCTGACAGCGTGGGCATACCAGCTCGTCTGCCGGAAGAATAGCGGTGCAGCAGGAACAGGAACGCAATCCTTGTCGGATGCCGGGCACACCAGGCTTTAATTCCTGCTTAATGGCTGGCATAGGGGCAATATCATCCCACAGCCAACGGCGATCCACACACTGAAAAGCCCGCAACTGGAGCATACAAAACATGCACCACGGGATGAAGCTGCTGCCCACACCGATATCGCCGTAGGCCATCAGCTTAACAAAGCTCACCAGCACGCCCGCGAGGAAAATTTCTGCCATTCCCCAGCTTTTTAACTGAAACAAAATACGCGCCAGCCATGTTTTAAGCCGCTCAGGCATATGAACCCGATTCACCAACAGCAAAATGGTCAACAAGCAAAAAGCGGGAACCAACTGAACGAATAAGATAAAGAAGGTACCGAGGCTGGCGTAATCTTCCGAAAAGAGAACGCTGGGGATTTGCAGCAGCGTCACTTCGCTGCTCACCCCCGCAACATTCATATTCACAAAGGGAAAGAGGTTTGACAAAAGCAGCATAAATAATGCTGCTAACACATAGGCGGTAGGACGCTGCCGTGGCGCGTCCCACTCAACCGTTAACGTAGTGCCACATCGTGGACATGCCGCTTTCTGACCATGCTCAAGGCGAGGTAACGCCACCAGCATGTCACACTGCGAGCACAGAATATGCTTCGCGGCATGGTGATGTTCGCACATATGTGCTCCTTTAAATTATGCGCCGTTCTTCAAAGACTCAAGATACTCCCAGCGCTCAAAGGCTTGCTCAAGTTCTTGTTCAGCTTCGTTCAGATTAGCTAATACCTGTTGCGTTTGCTCATGCGGCTGACTGAAAAAAGCGGCGTCAGCTACCTGAGCTTGTAATGCTTCCAGTTTAGCTTCCAGTTCTTCAAGCAGCGCGGGGAGCAGCTCCAGTTCGCGCTGCAGTTTATAGCTTAGTTTGCTCGTGCTGCGTTTGACAATTTCTGCTTTAGGAGCAACGGTTTCCTCTGTTTTTTTCGCAACTGGCTGTTTAAACGCCACATACTGCGATTGCTGGCTGCGGGCATCATGATAACCGCCGACATAACGACCAATTTTACCGCCGCCTTCGAAGATCCAGCATTCGGTTACGGTATTATCCACAAACTGACGGTCGTGGCTCACCAGCAGCACGGTGCCCTGGTAGCTATCAATCAGCTCTTCAAGCAGTTCCAGCGTTTCGACGTCCAGATCGTTCGTTGGTTCATCGAGAATCAAAAGATTACTGGGTTTGAGAAAAAGACGCGCCAGCAGTAGGCGATTGCGTTCCCCACCAGAGAGCGCACGTACTGGCGTCATCGCCCGTTTCGGATGGAACAGGAAATCCTGGAGGTAGCCCAGCACATGGCGAGGTTTACCGTTAACCAGCACCTCTTGCTTACCCTCAGCAAGGTTGTCCATCACGGTTTTATCCGGATCCAGTTCGGCGCGGTGCTGATCGAAATACGCCACTTCCAGCTTCGTGCCGACGTGAATGCGTCCGCTATCAGCCTGAAGCTGACCTAACATCAGCTTCAGCAGCGTTGTTTTACCGCAGCCGTTAGGTCCAATTAGCGCAATCTTGTCGCTACGTTGCACCTGCGCGGAGAAATCTTTTACCAGTTGCTTTCCATCAACCTGGTAATCAACATTCTCCATTTCGAAGACAATCTTGCCAGAACGGCTCGCCTCTTCGACCTGCATCTTCGCCGTGCCCATCACTTCGCGACGTTCGCCACGCTCGCGACGCATGGCTTTCAGCGCCCGCACGCGGCCTTCATTACGGGTACGACGCGCTTTGATGCCCTGACGGATCCAGACTTCTTCCTGCGCCAGCTTGCGATCAAATTCCGCGTTTTGGAGATCTTCCACCCGCAGCGCTTCTTCCTTATCCAGCAGATACTGATCGTAGTTCCCCGGATAGGTCACCAGCTTGCCGCGGTCGAGATCGACAATACGCGTCGCCATATTGCGAATAAATGAACGGTCGTGGGAAATGAAAATAATTGTCCCATTGAAGGATTTCAGGAACCCTTCCAGCCAGTCGATAGTTTCAATATCCAGGTGGTTAGTTGGTTCATCCAGCAGCAGTACGCGCGGGTTGCTCACTAACGCGCGGCCCAGCGCCGCCTTACGCAGCCAGCCGCCCGAAAGCGAAGAAAGCGCGGCGTTAGGATCCAGTCCCAGTTGCGCCAGCACTTCATTAATGCGGCTTTCGAGCTGCCACAGATTATGGTGATCGAGCATTTCCTGAACCCGCGCCATTTCATTCAGGTTTCTGTCGCTGGGATCGGTCATCACCAGGCGCGAAATATCGTGATAACGCTTCAGATATTCAGCCTGTTCCTCAATACCTTCAGCAACGAAGTCATAGACGCTGCCCTCAACATTACGCGGCGGATCCTGCTGCAGACGCGCCACAACCAGGTCCTGCTCATAAATAATACGCCCGTCGTCAAGACCCTGTTCACGGTTGAGGATCTTCATCAGCGTCGACTTACCTGCGCCATTACGGCCAACCAGACAGACGCGTTCGTTATCTTCGATATGCAGTTCTGCATTATCAAGAAGCGGCGCATCGCTGAACGACAGCCATGCACCATGCATACTGATCAATGACATTTATTTATCCTTTCAGGCTGCGGTAATCAGCCAGCAATTGTGGATCTGCCGGTTACGGGCAAAATCCTGGGAAAGCGTTTTTTGGGTGATTTCTTGTGCTTTTAATCCCAGTTCAGCCAGACCGTCGAGATCCATACGGAACCCACGCTTGTTGTTGGAGAACATGATCGTACCGTCTTTACGCAGCAGACGTTTCAGATCTTTCATCAGCGCCAGATGATCGCGCTGTACATCAAAAGAGTCTTCCATACGTTTTGAGTTAGAGAACGTCGGCGGATCGATGAAAATCAGATCAAACTGTTCATTGGCATCGCGCAGCCAGCCCAGGCAATCGGCTTGAATTAAACGGTGAGCGCGACCACTCAGGCCGTTCAGCCGCAGGTTACGCTCAGCCCACTCCAGGTAGGTACGCGACATATCAACCGTCGTGGTGCTACGCGCACCGCCCAGTCCGGCATGAACGCTGGCACTGCCGGTGTAGGAGAACAGGTTAAGGAAATCCTTACCTTTACTCATCTGGCCCAGCATGCGGCGCGCAATACGGTGATCGAGGAACAAACCGGTATCAAGATAGTCTGTCAGGTTGACCCACAGGCGCGCGTTGTACTCGCTTACCTCAATGAATTCACCCTTCTCATTCATCTTCTGATACTGGTTCTTCCCTTTCTGGCGCTCACGGGTTTTCAGCACCAGTTTATTTGGCGCGATTTCCAGGACCGACAGCGTTGCGGCAATGATATCGAACAGACGTTGACGTGCTTTTTGCGCATCGACCGTCTTCGGCGGAGCGTATTCCTGAACCACGACCCACTCACCGTAACGATCCACTGCAACGTTGTATTCCGGCAGGTCAGCATCATACAGGCGATAGCATTCAATTCCTTCCTGACGCGCCCATTTTTCCAGCTTCTTGATATTCTTGCGCAGGCGGTTGGCATAATCTTCCGCGACCGTGGCTGGCTTGCTGTCCGCAGTGGTCTCTGCAACGTGATAGTTTTTCTGTACGCAATCCAGCGGACCGTTTTTCGCTTTGAACTGCTTATCAGCACGCAATTGCAGGCTGCTGAGCAAATCCGGAGAGGCGCTGAACAGCGACAAATTCCAGCCGCCAAACTGGTTTTTCATCGTACGGCCCAGCAAGCTATGCAGGGCAATCAGCGCCGGTTCGCTATCCAGACGTTCGCCGTAGGGCGGGTTACTGATCACCGTACCATACGGTCCCTTCGGCAGTGGATTACTCAGTTTGGCGACATCTTTAACGTCAAATGTCATCAGGTCGGCAATACCTGCGCGACGGGCGTTACTACGCGCTTTTTCAATCACGCGCGCATCGTTGTCGGAGCCATAGAAGTGCGAAGTATAGTCAGCAAGCCCCTTACGCGCACGCACCTGAGCTTCGGCTTTAACCTCTTGCCAGACGGCTTCATCGTGCTGTGCCCAACCGCTAAAGCCCCAGTACCCGCGGTGCAGGCCCGGCGCGCGATCGGTTGCCCACATCGCCGCTTCAATCAGTAGCGTGCCGGAGCCGCACATCGGATCGAGTAACGGTGTGCCCGGCTGCCAGCCAGAACGCATAACAATAGCGGCGGCCAGCGTCTCTTTAATCGGCGCCTGACCCGCGCGATCGCGATAACCGCGCTGATGCAAACCGTCACCGCTCAGATCGAGCGCAATGCTGGCGGTATCTTTGTTCAACCAGACATTGATTCGCAGATCCGGAGATTCACGATCCACATTCGGACGCGGCAGATTTTTGCGGGTAAAGGCATCGACAATCGCATCCTTGACCTTCAACGCGCCGTACTGGCTGTTACGAATGGTCTCGTTCAGGCCGCTAAAATGGACGGCAAACGTAGCACCAGGATTAAATATCTCTGTCCAGTCGATTGCCTGAACGCCGAGGTACAGATCAAGATCGCTGTAGACCTTGCACTCTCCCATCGGCAGGATAATGCGCGAGGCCAGGCGGCTCCACATCAGGCTCTGGTAAACAAGCCGCGTGTCGCCCTTAAAATGGACCCCACCCTGAACGACCTGACACTCCAGCGCGCCGAGGTTTTCCAGTTCAGTTTTTAACAGCTCTTCCAGCCCACGGGCCGTACTGGCAAACAGAGAATTCATAATGTCACTTTTACTCCTAGAAAATTGCTGCGCATTATAGCTAATATGGGCTGTATGTCATAAAGTTGAAGGCTTATTTTCGTTCAAGGGGCTGTGCAGTGGTAACGTTGACCCGACTTTTTATTCATCCGGTTAAATCAATGCGTGGAATTGGACTCACGCACGCCCTGGCAGACGTGAGCGGTCTCGCCCTGGATCGTATATTTATGATTACCGAACCCGACGGGACGTTCATTACCGCCCGACAGTTCCCGCAAATGGTCCGCTTTACCCCTTCCCCTTTCCACGATGGACTTCATCTTACAGCTCCAGACGGCAGCAGCGCGCTCGTGCGATTCGCAGACTTCGCCACCCAGGATGCGCCGACTGAAGTGTGGGGAAACCATTTTACCGCGCGTATTGCGCCAGCGGCTATCAACCTGTGGCTGAGCGGCTTTTTCTCCCGTGACGTGCAGTTGCGCTGGGTGGGTCCGCAACTAACACGCCGGGTGAAGCGCCACGCTGATGTTCCGTTGTCCTTCGCCGATGGTTATCCCTACCTGCTGGCCAACGAAGCATCTCTGCGCGATGTGCAACAGCGCTGTCCGGCAAGCGTCAAAATGGAACAGTTTCGCCCCAATCTGGTGGTTGCGGGGGCTGATGCCTGGGCAGAAGACACCTGGAAAGTGATTCGCATTGGCGACGTCATTTTTGATGTGGCAAAACCCTGTAGCCGCTGCATTTTCACTACCGTTAGTCCAGAAAAAGGCCAGAAACATCCGTCTGGCGAGCCGCTCGCCACGCTGCAAACCTTCCGGACAGCGGTGGACAACGGCGACGTCGATTTCGGCCAGAATCTTATCGCACGCAACAGTGGCGTTATTCGCGTCGGCGATGAGGTAGAGATTTTGGCAACCGGTCCCGCCAGAGCTTACGGTGCGGCGGAGCCAGATGATACCGCACTGGAACAACAACCCGATGCCACGGTACTTATTGACTGGCAGGGACAGACCTTTCGCGGAAATAATCAGCAGGTATTGCTTGAACAGCTGGAAAACCAGGGTATCAGGGTGCCCTATTCATGCCGGGCAGGAATTTGCGGATGCTGTCGAATTCGACTGTTGGAAGGCGAAGTTAGTCCGCTGAAAAAATCAGCGATTGGGGATGACGGGACGATTCTGTGCTGCAGTTGCGTTCCCAAAACGACAATCAGGCTGGAGAGTTAAACCGCCTGCTCAAGGCTGAAACTGTCGGCAATAACCTGCGGTTTCAGTCGGTCATTCATTATTTTAATCGCGTCGCCAAGTTGCATTGTGCGCCCGGCAATAACCACACCAGGTTGTGCAAGCAGACAAAGCGCGGCATTTTCACCCGGTTCAACCACTAACAGGTTTACCTGTTCATCCGTATCGCTTAAATCCACACAAGCAGCATCCCCCACGACTGGCGACCAGTTAATACCGTGTGCGACAAAGTGCCAGCTTTTTGGCATTTGCGGTTTAAGGTAACGAATCGCCACCAGCGCATTAAGCACCAGTTCCGCCTTTTGCTCTTTGGCTAAATCCAGGTAGCGACATTTTTCTTCAAAGGAAAAATAAAGCGCGGCGTCATCAACACAAAAACCCGACGGAGAAAATGCATCCGGAGTGAGCATTTTACGAGCAAAACGCGAACGGAATAACATGCCATTGGCTAAATCGAGCATCATACGATCGTGCTCTTCATCATAATACCAGCGCCAGTTATCGTCGGGTTTAATTCGCATCAGTTTCTCTCCTTTCCTTAATCATCACCATTACGACAGTATCCTTTTGCCGCTTCGTTTATTGCCTTAATAATAAAAGCTCAGAATGTTTAAATAAGCAACAGTAAAGGAATATAAAACAACCAGGGCCAGAAATAAAGCCCTGGATTGTGATTAAGGTAGCATTCAGATATTGGTGACGATTTCTTTAATCAACGGTGGGCCTTTAAAAATAAAGCCCGAATAAATCTGTACCAGGGAAGCACCAGCAGCTATTTTCTCACGCGCCGCGATTACTGAGTCGATACCACCAACCCCAATAATCGGCAGCTGACCTTTTAATTCCTGAGACAACTGGCGAATAATTTCTGTACTTTTTAATTGTAACGGTCGACCGCTCAGGCCACCCATTTGATCGCAATTTTTCATTCCCTGAACGAGAGAACGATCGAGAGTGGTGTTAGTCGCAATTACGCCATCAATATTATGACGAACTAAACTGTCAGCAACCTGGATCAGTTCTTCCACAGAAAGATCCGGTGCGATCTTAACCGCCACTGGAACATATTTATGGTGGATCGCTTGCAGATCATTTTGCTTATTTTTAATTGCCGTCAGAAGATCATCCAGCGCCTCACCATATTGCAGCGTACGTAATCCCGGCGTATTCGGTGAAGAGATATTAATCGCGATATAACCAGCATAAGCATAGACTTTTTCCATACAAATCAGATAGTCATCTTTGCCGTTCTCTACCGGAGTATCTTTATTCTTACCAATATTAATCCCCAGAATACCGTCAAAATGCGATTTTTTAACGTTCTCAACCAGGTTATCAACCCCCAGGTTATTAAACCCCATGCGGTTGATCAAACCTTCTGCATCGACCAGACGAAACAGACGTGGTTTATCATTACCCGGCTGAGGACGCGGCGTCACGGTACCAATCTCAATGGAACCAAATCCCATCGCGCCGAGCGCATCAATGCACTCCCCGTCTTTATCCAGTCCGGCAGCAAGCCCGAGTGGATTTTTAAACGTCAGCCCCATACAGGTAACCGGTTTTGCGGGTACTTTCTGGCGGACAAGCGCTTCGAGCGGCGTGCCGGTAATGCGACGTAATTGCTGGAATGTCAATTCATGAGCGCGCTCTGGATCGAGCTGGAAAAGGGCTTTACGAACGAAGGGGTAGTACATGAACTCTCCTGGATTCCCGGTGTGCAAACCGGGGGCGTATTATGTGCGATCGCGAGCAAAAAGGGAATTGACCTGCGGCAATAAATAGCAATCGTTTTCCTGCTTCCTCCTTTTTATTCATTTTTCAACTTTTCTATCCCGTATAAATCATTTCGATAAACAAAGTCTCTCTGCCAGACTGCACAAATTGTTATCAATGTTAATCAAAAGCAAACAGTTGGTTATAAGGGGAGAATAAAATTATGCGCGTCATCACTCTGGCGGGAAGCCCACGCTTTCCCTCTCGCTCCAGCGCGTTACTGGAATATGCCCGAGAAAAATTGAACGGCCAGGATGTCGAAGTCTTTCACTGGAACCTGCACAACTTTGCCCCGGAAGACCTGATCTATGCCCGTTTTGACAGTCCGGCGCTGAAGACATTTATCGAACAACTACAGGATGCTGACGGGCTGATTGTCGCAACGCCGGTCTACAAAGCCGCTTACTCTGGCGCACTGAAAACGCTACTCGATCTGCTCCCCGAGCGGGCGCTGGAAGGAAAAGTGGTTTTGCCGCTGGCGACCGGCGGCAGCGTGGCGCATTTACTGGCCGTCGATTACGCGCTGAAACCGGTGCTGAGCGCGTTAAAGGCTCAGGAGATCCTGCACGGCGTGTTTGCCGATGATTCACAGGTCATCGACTATCAGCATAAACCGCAGTTTACGCCCAACCTGCAGCAGCGCCTGGACAGTGCGCTCGACACTTTCTGGCTGGCGTTGCATCGTCGCGATCTCCAACTCCCGCAACTGAACGCCCTGCGAGGTGCCGCCCATGCTTAATCTGCTCAAGCGTCACACCCCATGGCTGGCATTAACCGGGCTGCTGTCACTGTCATCCTTGGTGCATGCCGCAGAATCGGCTCCGGATGCCCTGCGCATTGGGTATCAGAAAGGAAGCGTCAGCATGGTGCTGGCAAAAAGTCATCAGCTACTGGAGAAACGCTACCCACAGACCAAAATCTCGTGGATTGAGTTCCCGGCTGGACCACAAATGCTGGAAGCACTCAATATCGGCAGTATCGATCTCGGCAGTACCGGTGACATTCCGCCAATTTTCGCCCAGGCCGCCGGAGCCGATCTGGTTTATGTGGGCGTCGAACCACCCAAACCGAAAGCCGAAGTGATTCTGGTGCCGAAAAATAGCCCGATCCAGAGCGTTGCGCAGCTCAAAGGGCATAAAGTCGCCTTCCAGAAAGGTTCCAGCGCCCACAATTTACTGCTCCGGGCGCTGCAACAGGCAGGGTTGAAATTTACCGATATTCAACCGACTTACCTGCCCCCCGCCGATGCGCGAGCGGCCTTCCAGCAAGGAAACGTCGATGCGTGGGCTATCTGGGATCCCTACTATTCGGCCGCATTACTGCAAGGTGATGTGCGCGTGCTGAAAGACGGCTCAGACCTCAAGCAGACCGGTTCGTTTTATCTCGCTGCACGTCCTTATGCCGAAAAAAATAGCGCTTTTGTTCTTGGCGTGCTGGATACCTTTAGCCAGGCGGATGCGTTAACTCTCAGCCAACGCCAGCAAAGCATTACTCTACTGGCTAAAACCATGGGCCTGCCCGAGCCGGTAATTGCGTCTTATCTGGATCACCGTCCGCCAACCACCATTACGCCCGTCAGCGCCTCGGTTGCCGCCCTACAACAACAAACCGCCGATCTGTTTTATGACAACCGTCTGGTGCCGAAAAAAATCGATATTCGCCAGCGTATCTGGCAACCCACTCAGCAGGCAGGAGAAAAATTATGAGTCTGAACATGTTCTGGTTTTTACCCACCCACGGTGACGGTCATTATCTGGGGACGGAAGAAGGTTCGCGCCCGGTCGATCACGGTTATTTGCAACAAATTGCGCAAACAGCCGATCGTCTGGGATTTACTGGCGTTCTGATCCCAACCGGTCGCTCCTGTGAAGATGCCTGGCTGGTCGCCGCGTCGATGATCCCGGTCACCCAGCGATTAAAGTTTCTGGTCGCGCTACGTCCAAGCGTAACCTCGCCGACGGTCGCCGCCCGCCAGGCCGCGACGCTCGACAGACTCTCTAACGGCCGGGCGTTATTCAACCTGGTAACCGGCAGCGATCCACAAGAGCTGGCGGGTGACGGCGTGTTCCTTGATCACACCGAGCGCTATGAAGCCTCTGCTGAATTCACTCAGGTCTGGCGGCGTTTGCTGCAAGGTGAAACCGTGGATTTCAACGGCAAACACATTCATGTCCGCGGGGCGAAACTGTTTTTCCCTCCTGTACAACAACCCCGGCCACCGCTTTATTTCGGCGGTTCGTCTGATGTTGCACAAGATCTTGCTGCCGAGCAGGTTGATCTCTATCTGACCTGGGGCGAGCCGCCTGAACAGGTGAAAGAGAAGATTGAACAGGTGCGGACCAAAGCGGCGGCGCTCGGGCGCAAGATCCGCTTTGGTATTCGTCTGCATGTGATCGTCCGGGAGACAACGCAAGAGGCGTGGCAGGCAGCGGATCGTCTGATAGCCCATCTGGATGACGACACCATTGCCAAAGCCCAGGCCGCCTTCTCAAGAACGGATTCGGTTGGTCAGCAGCGAATGGCTGCACTGCACAACGGTAAACGCGACAAACTGGAAATCAGCCCGAACCTGTGGGCAGGAGTAGGACTGGTGCGCGGTGGCGCGGGTACCGCGCTGGTCGGAGATGGTCCGACGGTCGCGGCGCGTATCAACGAGTATGCCGCACTGGGAATCGACAGTTTTGTGTTGTCCGGGTATCCACATCTGGAAGAGGCATACAAGGTTGGCGAGCTGCTGTTCCCACATCTGGATGTCGCTATACCAGAAATTCCGCAGCCGCAGCGCCAGCATCAACAAGGTGAAGCGGTGGCAAACGAATTTATCCCACGCAAAATCGCGCAAAGCTAAGGAGCCTGCTGATGGCAACGCCGAAAAACAGGTGGTTACTGCGCCTCGCGCCCTGGTTTTTACCGGTTGGGTTGGTCGCGCTCTGGCAGCTCGCATCATCAATGGGCTGGTTGTCCACCCGCATCCTGCCCTCTCCGGAGGGCGTTGTCGAAGCCTTCTGGACGCTTTCCGCCAGCGGCGAGCTTTGGCAGCATCTGGCGATCAGCTCCTGGCGCGCGCTGGTAGGCTTCTCCATTGGCGGATCGATTGGCCTGACGCTGGGACTGATTAGCGGTCTTTCGCGGTGGGGAGAACGCCTGCTGGATACTTCGGTGCAGATGCTGCGTAACGTGCCGCATCTGGCGCTGATCCCACTGGTGATTTTGTGGTTCGGCATTGATGAATCCGCCAAGATCTTTCTCGTCGCGCTGGGCACGCTTTTTCCGATTTACATCAACACTTGGCATGGGATCCGCAATATCGATCGCGGTCTGGTAGAGATGGCTCGCAGCTATGGGCTGTCTGGTTTTTCACTATTTATTCATGTGATCCTCCCCGGCGCCCTGCCCTCGATTATGGTTGGCGTGCGTTTTGCTCTCGGGCTGATGTGGTTAACGCTTATTGTCGCGGAAACCATTTCAGCCAATGCCGGCATTGGTTACCTGGCAATGAACGCCCGCGAATTTCTGCAAACCGATGTGGTCGTGGTGGCCATTATTCTCTACGCCCTGCTCGGCAAACTTGCCGACGTCAGCGCCCAATGGCTGGAGCGGATCTGGCTGCGCTGGAACCCGGCTTACCATGTAAAGGAGGCTTCCGTATGAATACCGCTCGCCTGAACCAAGGCACGCCGCTTTTACTGAGTGCCGTGACGAAACAATACGCCGCCAATACGGTGCTCAATCAGTTAGATTTGCACATTCAGGCCGGACAGTTTGTTGCCGTGGTTGGCCGCAGCGGAGGAGGAAAAAGCACGCTACTGCGTCTGCTGGCTGGGCTGGAGTCTCCCACCTCAGGTGCATTACTTGCCGGAACCACCCCGCTGGCAGAAATTCAGGAGGATACGCGAATGATGTTTCAGGATGCGCGTCTGCTACCCTGGAAGACGGTTATCGATAATGTGGGTCTGGGTCTGAAAGGTCACTGGCGCGATGCGGCCCGGGACGCGCTGGCCGCAGTTGGGCTGGAGAATCGTGCTCAGGAATGGCCTGCTGCCCTGTCCGGTGGACAAAAACAGCGCGTGGCCCTGGCGCGGGCATTAATTCATCGTCCCGGTCTGCTGTTGCTGGATGAACCGCTCGGTGCGCTGGATGCCTTAACCCGGCTTGAAATGCAGGAGCTGATTGTCTCTTTATGGCAAGAGCACGGCTTTACCGTACTGCTGGTCACCCATGACGTCAGTGAAGCGGTGGCAATGGCCGATCGCGTGTTGCTTATTGAAGATGGAAAAATCGGACTGGATTTAACGGTGGATATTGCGCGACCACGCCGGATTGGTTCGGTGCGTCTGGCAGAGCTGGAAGCAGAAGTGTTGAACCGGGTAATGCAGCGTAGCGAAACGGAACAGCCGATCCGCCGGCATGGATAAGCATTCAGAAAAATCAGGCCCAGTAAGCGCAAGCGCCACCGGGCCTTTTGCCGGATGGCGGCGTTACCGCCTATTCCGGCTTACAAAACGACAGGTCAACGTTTCAGGCTAACGCTTTGGTTACCTTCTCGAACAGATCGCCGGAGAGATTCTCCAGACCTTTCAGCTGTTCCAGCGCCGCGCGCATCTGCGTCTGACGTTTTGCATCATACCGTTTTAAGCGAATCAGCGGCTCAATCAGACGTGACGCCACCTGCGGGTTACGGCTATTGAGTTCAGTCAGCATGTCGACCAAGAACTGATAGCCGCTGCCATCTTCCGCATGGAATGCCGCCGGGTTGCTGCCCGCAAAGGCGCCAATCAGAGATCGGATTCGGTTCGGGTTACTCATACTGAAGGAACGGTGCTTCAGTAAGCCACGTACCGTTTCCAGCACGTTTCTGGCCGGGCTGGTGGATTGCAGGATAAACCATTTGTCCATCACCAGACCGTCATGATGCCACTTATCGTCATACTCCTGCATTAGCGTGTCGCGGCAAGGCAGTTGCGCCGCGACTGCCGCGGACAGCGCCGCCAGCGCATCGGTCATATTGTTTGCTTCACGGTACTGCTTGCTGACCAGCGTGTCGGCCAGATGGGTTTCGCCAAAGGCCAGGAAACGCAGGCAGGCATTACGTAGCGTACGCTTGCCAATATCGGCATGCTCAACGCGGTACTCATCAAGATGATTAGCGTTATAGATGGCGAGGAATTCATCCGCCAGTTCGGCCGCCAGCGTGCGAGTTAACGCTTCACGTACTTCCGTTATCGCCACCGGATCGATGATGTCGAACAGTTCAGCAATTTCATTCACCGAAGGCAGCGTTAGAATCTCTGCCGCCAGTGCCGGATCGATTTTCTCATCCAGCAAAATCGCCCGGAATGCATCGGCCACGTGTACCGGCAGCGACAGCGGCTGTCCCTGCTGATGGCGGGCTACGTTGAGCTTAATATAGGTCGCCAGCAAGCTTTGCGCCGCGTCCCAACGAGAGAAATCGTTACGCGCATGACGCATCAAGAAAGTCAGCTGCTGATCGCTCCATTTGTATTCCAGTTTTACCGGTGCGGAAAATTCGCACAGCAGTGCCGGAACCGGCTGGAAGTAGACATTATCAAAGACAAACGTCTGCTCAGCCTGGGTGACATTGAGTACGGAATTCACCGGGTGCCCGCCTTTTTGCAGCGGGATCACTTTCCCTTGGTTGTCATACAACTCGAGGGCGAAAGGAATATGCAGCGGCTGTTTTTCGGCCTGATCCGGCGTGGCCGGCGTGCGCTGGCTGATAGTCAGCGTGTACTGCTCAGTGGATGGATTGTAGTCATCACGCACGGTCAGAATCGGCGTACCGGACTGACTGTACCAGCGGCGGAAATGCGATAGATCGACGTTGGACGCATCTTCCATCGCCTGCACGAAATCATCACAGGTTGCAGCGCTGCCGTCATGACGCTCAAAGTACAACTGCATCCCTTTCTGGAAGTTAGCCTCACCGAGCAGGGTGTGGATCATACGAATAACTTCAGCGCCCTTTTCGTACACGGTCAGGGTATAGAAGTTGTTCATTTCAATGACCATATCCGGACGGATAGGATGCGCCATTGGGCTGGCATCTTCGGCAAACTGCAGGCCGCGCATGGTGCGCACATTGCTGATCCGGTTTACCGCGCGTGAGCCGAGATCGGAACTGAACTCCTGATCGCGGAACACGGTTAGCCCCTCTTTCAGGCTCAACTGGAACCAGTCGCGACAGGTCACGCGGTTGCCGGTCCAGTTGTGGAAATATTCGTGACCGATGACGCGCTCAATATCGAGGTAGTCTTTGTCGGTGGCGGTATCGGTACGTGCCAGCACATATTTGGAGTTAAAGATGTTCAGACCTTTATTCTCCATCGCCCCCATGTTGAAGAAATCGACCGCGACAATCATATAAATGTCGAGGTCATATTCGAGGCCAAAGCGCTCTTCATCCCATTTCATGGAGTTTTTCAGCGAGGTCATCGCCCACGGCGCGCGGTCCAGGTTGCCGCGATCGACGTACAGTTCCAGCGCCACTTCACGCCCGGAACGAGTGGTAAAGGTGTCGCGCAGGACGTCGAAATCACCAGCTACCAGCGCAAACAGATAACACGGTTTCGGGAACGGATCCTGCCACTGTACCCAGTGACGACCATTTTCCAGTTCCCCCTGCGCCACACGGTTACCGTTGGAGAGCAGGAACGGATATTGGGTTTTATCGGCGATAATTTTGGTGGTAAAACGCGCCAGGACATCCGGCCTGTCGAGATACCAGGTAATATGGCGGAACCCTTCCGCTTCACACTGGGTGCACAGCGCATCGCCGGACTTGTACAGTCCTTCCAGCGCGGTATTGGCCGCCGGGCTAATTTCATTCACGATACGCAGCGTAAAACGTTCCGGCAGTTGACTGATGACCAGAGCGCCCTCTTCTTCTTTATACTCTGCCCACGGCTCGTCGTTCACGTGGATCGACACCAGGGTCAGATCTTCACCATTCAGGCGCAGGGGCGCATCGGACGCGCCATGACGGACAGCCTGGCTCACGGCGGTGACCACGGTTTTTTCAGCATCCAGGTCAAAGGTCAAGTCAATATCAGTAATCTGGTAATCCGGCGCACGATAGTCGTGACGGTATTTGGCTTGTGGCTGTTGTGTCATAAAAAACCTTTAGCATCTTTGGTAGAGTCTCGGCTTCAGTCTATTCCTGTTGCGTAAATCGCGCTACGCAGAATGTTCATCTTTTCAGGCACAAACACCCTTTTTGCTACATTTTTATAACACGCGGCACGAATTGCCCTCGACCAGAAAGACAGCTTATGGTGTGATCGGGGTTCAATAAATCGCTAAACAAGGTATACTCCAGCGGTTTTCTTAGTTGTTTATTGTACTAAACGCTCCCGTGAGAGGATGCTACTGCGCACCTATGACACAATTCGCTTCTCCTGTTCTGCACTCGCTGCTGGATACAGACGCTTATAAGTTGCATATGCAGCAAGCCGTTTTTCACCACTACTATGATGTACAAGTAGCGGCTGAATTTCGTTGCCGTGGCGATGACCTGCTCGGTATTTATGCCGATTCTATTCGTGAGCAGGTGAATGCTATGCAACACCTGCGACTGCAGGAGGACGAGTACCAGTGGCTCTCCGGCCTGCCTTTCTTTAAAGCTGATTACCTCACCTGGTTACGTGATTTCCGCTATAACCCGGAACAGGTTTGCGTCACCAATGATAACGGTAAGCTGAACATCCGCTTAACCGGGCCGTGGCGTGAAGTGATCATGTGGGAAGTCCCGCTGCTAGCGGTTATCAGCGAGATGGTACACCGTTACCGTTCGCCCGAATCAGGCGTCCCGCAGGCACTCAATGAGCTGGAAAGCAAACTAGTAGAATTCTCTGCTTTAACGAAAGATGTCGATATGTCCCGCTTCCATCTGATGGATTTCGGTACGCGTCGTCGTTTTTCACGTGAAGTACAGCAGGCTATTGTTAAACGCCTGCAGCGAGAGCCCTGGTTTGTCGGCACCAGTAACTACGATCTGGCCCGCCGCCTGTCATTAACCCCAATGGGCACGCAGGCGCATGAGTGGTTCCAGGCTCATCAGCAAATCAGCCCTGAGCTTGCCACCAGCCAGCGCGTTGCCCTGGCCGCCTGGTTAAATGAATATCCTGACCAACTCGGCATTGCGCTGACCGATTGCATCACCATGGATGCGTTTTTACGCGACTTTGGCGTCGAGTTTGCGACCCGCTATCAGGGTTTACGCCATGACTCAGGCGACCCGGTGGAATGGGGTGAAAAAGCCATCGCCCATTATGAAAAACTGGGCATTGATCCGCTGAGCAAAACGCTGGTGTTTTCAGATAACCTCGATTTGAAAAAAGCGATTGAGCTCTACCGTCACTTCTCTTCTCGTGTGCAGTTGAGTTTTGGTATTGGCACACGTTTAACCTGTGATATTCCCCATGTTAAGCCGCTCAATATTGTGATCAAGCTGGTGGAATGTAACGGCAAACCTGTGGCGAAGTTATCTGATAGCCCGGGTAAAACCATCTGCCACGATAAAGCGTTCGTGCGCGCACTACGCAAAGCCTTCGATTTGCCGCATATTAAAAAAGCCAGTTAAACCTTCCAGGGAGCCAGTTTGGCTCCCTTTTCACGCTAATTTCCGAAATCTTTCACTCCAGCTACGAATTCTGCTTGTCTGATTGCAGATGCCAGGTAACATAGGTATCCCCCCATTACGGGTGGACATGTGTTTATATATCCGACTATTAACAGAGAGAATATTATGAGCGTTGTGCCTGTAGCCGACGTACTCCAGGGCCGCGTAGCCGTTGACAGCGAAGTCACCGTGCGCGGATGGGTGCGTACCCGCCGAGATTCAAAAGCTGGCATCTCCTTCCTCGCCGTTTATGACGGTTCCTGCTTTGATCCTGTACAGGCCGTCATCAATAATTCTCTGCCCAATTACAATCAGGACGTACTGCGCCTGACGACGGGTTGTTCAGTTATCGTAACGGGTAAAGTCGTTGCATCTCCTGGACAAGGACAGAGCTTTGAAATTCAGGCCACTGAGGTTGAAGTAGCCGGCTGGGTTGAAGATCCTGATACCTATCCAATGGCGGCTAAGCGTCACAGCATTGAGTATCTGCGTGAAGTGGCGCACATGCGCCCACGTACCAACATGATTGGTGCCGTCGCGCGTGTACGTCATACGCTGGCGCAAGCGCTGCATCGCTTCTTCCACGAGCAGGGTTTCTTTTGGGTATCGACTCCGCTGATCACCGCTTCCGATACGGAAGGTGCCGGTGAAATGTTCCGCGTGTCTACGCTGGATCTGGAAAACCTGCCGCGTAACGATCAGGGCAAAGTCGATTTCGACAAAGACTTCTTTGGTAAAGAAGCTTTCCTGACCGTTTCCGGTCAGCTGAACGGCGAAACCTACGCCTGTGCTCTGTCCAAAATTTATACCTTTGGCCCGACGTTCCGTGCAGAAAACTCTAATACCAGTCGTCACCTGGCAGAGTTCTGGATGCTGGAACCGGAAGTGGCTTTCGCCGACCTGAACGATGTTGCAGGCCTGGCTGAAGCGATGCTGAAGTACGCGTTCAAAGCCGTACTGGTTGAGCGTGCGGATGATATGAAATTCTTCGCCGAACGTGTCGACAAAGACGCGATTTCACGCCTGGAACGTTTCATTGAGGCTGACTTCGCGCAGGTGGATTACACCGACGCGGTAAGCATTCTGGAAAAATGCGGCAAACAGTTCGAAAACCCGGTTTACTGGGGTGTGGATCTGTCTTCTGAGCACGAACGTTACCTTGCTGAAGAGCACTTTAAAGCGCCGGTCGTCGTTAAAAACTACCCGAAAGATATCAAAGCGTTTTATATGCGCCTTAACGAAGACGGTAAAACCGTTGCAGCAATGGACGTCCTGGCTCCAGGAATCGGTGAAATCATCGGTGGTTCTCAGCGTGAAGAGCGTCTGGACGTCCTGGATGCCCGTATGCTGGAAATGGGTCTGAACAAAGAAGATTACTGGTGGTATCGCGACCTGCGTCGCTACGGTACCGTTCCACATTCCGGCTTCGGTTTGGGCTTTGAGCGTTTGATCGCTTACGTTACCGGCGTGCAGAACGTCCGTGACGTTATTCCGTTCCCGCGTACCCCGCGCAACGCTACGTTCTAACCCTGCATTTTTGATACAAAAGCCAGCATTGCTGGCTTTTTTTGTCACCGCTTCACGTTTTGGGATCCCCCTCCCGCGTTTAACACAACCCTTCGCCTTCCCCCTTCCTGTTACGTAATATTTCACCGCAACATATTTGAACAAAAAATAATCAGTATTTTTATTGTGGATTAGCATTTTCCGATTAAATAGTACATTTTCTGACCACTTGCACGGCATTCCAGACGTCCAGAAATAGCCATCTGTAAACCATGAACTTTATGGCAGAACAGAGAAAAAAGGAGTTTATCTAAATTAAATATAAGAAAATCATATAAATAGAAATAGAAGTGGTGATTTTTAGCGCACGGACATCTGAAATTTGAAGTTGTTCACAAAGTTGCACAAAAATAACATTTTGTTACACACATTTTCTTTTTGAAACCAAATCTTTATATTTGTAGCACTTTGACGGTAGCGAAACGATAGTTTGAATGGAAAGATGCCTGTCAGACACATAAAGACACCAAACTCTCATCAATAGTTCCGTAAATTTTTATTGACGGAAATTATTGGCGGCAGTGGCAGGTGTCATATAAAAACCGATGAGGGTAATAAATAATGATGAAGCGCAATATTCTGGCAGTGGTTATCCCTGCTCTGCTGGTAGCCGGGGCAGCTAACGCTGCAGAAATCTATAACAAAGATGGCAACAAAGTAGACCTGTACGGTAAAGCAGTAGGTCTGCACTATTTTTCCAAGCACAACGGTGACAATGCCTACGCACCTAATGGCGATCAGACTTACGCCCGTCTTGGTTTCAAAGGGGAAACTCAGATTAACGACCAACTGACCGGTTACGGCCAGTGGGAATACCAGTTCAGTGGCAATAACTCTGAAGGCGGTGATGATGCTCAGAATGGCAACAAAACCCGTCTGGCGTTTGCCGGTCTGAAATTCGGTGATGCAGGCTCCTTCGATTACGGTCGTAACTACGGCGTCGTTTACGATGCACTGGGTTACACCGATATGCTGCCAGAATTCGGTGGTGACACTGCTGCTTCCGACCAGTTCTTCTCTCAGCGTAACGGCGGTCTCGCAACTTACCGTAACTCTAACTTCTTCGGTTTGGTTGAAGGCCTGAACTTCGCTGTTCAGTACCTGGGCAAAAACGAGCGTGATGACGTTCGTCGCTCTAACGGTGATGGCGTTGGCGGTTCTGTTAGCTACGAATTCGAAGGCTTTGGTATCGTAGGTGCGTATGGCGCGGCTGATCGTACCGATGCCCAGCAAAACCCACTTCTGCGCGGCCACGGCGACAAAGCTGAGCAGTGGGCGACCGGCTTGAAATACGATGCTAACAACATCTACCTGGCGGCGAACTACAGCGAAACCCGTAACGCAACCCGTATCGCTAACGGTTATGCTAACAAAACTGAAGACGTCCTGTTGGTTGCTCAGTACCAGTTCGACTTCGGCCTGCGTCCGTCCCTCGCCTATACCAAATCTAAAGGTAAGGACATCGAAGGAATCGGCGACGTAGATCTGGTGAACTACTTCGAAGTGGGTGCGACTTACTACTTCAACAAAAACATGTCCACCTATGTTGATTACATCATCAACCAGATCGATTCTGACAACAAACTGGGCGTAGGCTCTGACGACACCGTTGCAGTGGGTATCGTTTACCAGTTCTAATAGCAGACCTCTTTGTTAAATGCCTTAAAAACAGGACTTCGGTCCTGTTTTTTTATCTCTGCTAGCGGATTCTTGCGTCTTAAAAAAACACCTCGGCTTTTCGTCAGTAACGGTTGGCATTTTGTAAATCTACCGTTAACCTGATAGCGGACTTCCCTTCTGTAATCACTATGGAACCTCGTCATGTTTGAGAACATTACTGCCGCTCCTGCCGACCCCATTTTGGGTCTGGCTGATTTGTTTCGTGCCGATGACCGCCCAGGAAAAATAAACCTTGGGATCGGTGTATATAAAGATGAGACAGGTAAAACGCCGGTACTGACCAGCGTTAAAAAAGCCGAGCAATATATACTGGAAAATGAAACCACCAAAAATTACCTTGGCATCGACGGTATTCCAGAGTTTGGTCGCTGCACTCAGGAATTACTGTTTGGTAAAGAAAGTTCGCTTATCAACGACAAACGTGCGCGTACAGCACAGACCCCTGGCGGCACTGGCGCACTGCGTGTGGCCGCTGATTTCCTGGCAAAAAACACCTCAGCTAAACGCGTATGGGTGAGCAATCCAAGCTGGCCAAACCATAAGAGCGTCTTTAACTCTGCCGGTCTGGAAGTTCGTGAATACAACTATTACGATGCCGCGAACCACTCATTAGACTTTGATGCGCTGCTGGCAAGCCTCAGCGAAGCGCAGGCTGGCGACGTGGTGTTATTCCACGGCTGCTGCCATAACCCAACCGGTATCGACCCTACGCTGGAGCAGTGGCAAACGCTGGCTCAGCTTTCAGTCGAAAAAGGTTGGTTGCCGCTGTTTGACTTCGCATACCAGGGCTTTGCCCGCGGTCTGGAAGAAGATGCAGAAGGTCTGCGCGCATTCGCTGCGCTGCACAAAGAGCTGATCGTCGCCAGTTCCTACTCCAAGAACTTTGGTCTGTACAATGAGCGCGTAGGTGCCTGTACGCTGGTTGCAGCCGATGCTGAAACCGTCGACCGCGCGTTTAGCCAGATGAAGTCCGTCATTCGTGCCAACTATTCCAACCCACCAGCACACGGCGCGTCGGTTGTGGCAACCATCCTGAGCAACGATGCCCTGCGCGCTATCTGGGAACAGGAACTGACTGATATGCGTCAACGCATCCAACGCATGCGTTTGCTGTTTGTGAATACGCTGCAGGAGAAAGGTGCGAACCGCGACTTCAGCTTTATCATCAAACAGAACGGCATGTTCTCATTCAGCGGCCTGACCAAAGAGCAGGTTCTGCGTCTGCGTGAAGAGTTTGGTGTCTATGCCGTCGCTTCCGGACGTGTGAACGTAGCAGGAATGACGCCAGATAACATGGCGCCGCTGTGCGAAGCGATTGTCGCAGTCCTGTAATCTATCGCGTACTAAAAAGGCCGCAATAGCGGCCTTTTTCATTTATCTGCGGTGTTACCAGACAGGCATTTCATCCTGCAGGAACGGATTATGTAGCCGTTCGTTGCCCAACGTCGAAAGTGGGCCGTGACCCGGAATAAACGTCACGTCATCGCCCAACGGCAACAGTTTACGTTTAACCGAATCAATCAATTGACTATGATCTCCGCGAGGAAAATCGCTGCGCCCTACGCCGCCTTTGAAGATCACGTCACCAGAAATCAGTAGCTTTGATTGTTCATCAAAGAAGACCACATGTCCCGGCGTGTGGCCCGGGCAATGCAGTACCTGCAACGTCACGTTACCCACGCTTACCCGGTCGCCTTCATTCAACCAGCGATCGGGCGTCAGCGGCTCACAATCGCCCAGGCCAAACATGCGACTCTGAGCAGGAAGTCCTTGTAACCAGAACTCATCTTCTTTTTCCGGACCAATAACCGGTACACCATAATGCTGTGCCAGTTCAGCCGCCGCACCTACGTGATCAAGATGACCATGGGTGAGCAGGATCTGCATTAGCGTCAGGCCACTGGCATCGACTTCCTGTTTGATTTTCTCAGCATCGCCGCCGGGATCGACCAGCGCAGCCAGACGGGTTTGCTCACACCAGATTAACGAGCAGTTCTGGGCGAATGCAGTGACCGGAATAATACGATAGTTCATACGGCTCCTGTTTCATTAAGCTTATGGATCACCAATGACGCGCCGGTCCGGTGTCAATATGCACAAAGTTACTGCGTGGGTAGTATCCTACACCACCTGCGCGCATAGATAACGCAGCTTTGCGAATATTACTTAATGCGATGCCTTCAATATGGAAATCCATGGCCTGCCCTTTCGTGTGGTAGCTTTTCTTTGCCACACCGCGGCTGTGCGCACGTAATTCATTATTGGTATCAATAGAGCGGTAACCAGAAATAAGCTGTACGGGTTTACGCGTGCCCAGCAGGCCCTGCAGACGGAAGAGTTGATCGAACAATCCCGGATCGATGGATTTCACTTTATTCGCACGAAAATCACGGAAAAAGTGATTAAGTTTAGCTAATTCGTCCTGAATATAGCCCCTGCCATCAAAAAACTCTGCTTTTATTGACTCACCGGTATGCAGGTTATTCAGAGTCAAAATACGCGGACGTGGGGTAGAGAGTGTAGCAAACGCAGGCGTAGGCAGGATGGCAGCGCCGAGGGCAATGCCACCAAGCGCCAGCAGTTTGCGGCGATTAGCGTCAAATTTGTCCATGGTTTTAAGGTCTACAAGGTCAATGTTATCGTATGTATGCTCTAGCGCACGCGGGAAACCTTATCTGGCTAAGTAGTCCACGTCAAGGCTCCCAACCCCAGGAAATACGGGGCTTGCAGCCATTTCGCCCCGTTTCCAGCATAACTTACGACAATTATTTTCCTCGAACTGCTTCATTTATCTGATTAATTGTTCAGCTTTTGACACAATTTGTGCACTGGATCGCGCTGTCTGATCGTAATTGTAAATATCTGTACGATACTGCGTGCGACCATCCGGGCCAACAAATGCGGTCAGATAGTAGAGGTTGACGGGGATATTCTGGCGAATATTCACGTACCTTGTATCCCCTTGCTTCAGGGCATCCGAGATGCGCGTATCATTCCACCCCGCATCCTGTAGCAGCATATTCGCCAGCTCAGATGCCTTGTTCACGCGCACGCAGCCGGAGCTTAACGCCCGCGAATCCTTCTGGAACAGAGTGTGGTTCGGCGTATCGTGCAGATAAATAGCATCCGAACTCGGCATATTGAATTTATAGCGTCCGAGCGAGTTACGCGCTCCCGGAGCCTGCTGGAAGCGGAACGGCAGATTGGAGGCGGTGATGGTGGCCCAGTCAACCTGCCACGGATCTATCGTCTCTTTGCTGTTCCAGCCGCGCATTACGGTATAGCCGTGACGCTCAAGATACCCCGGGTCATTCCAAACCTTAGGCAGAATATCCTTCCGGGCCAGCGTCGGCGGCACGTTCCACGGCGGGTTAACGACCACGTTATTCAGCGCACTGCTCATCATCGGCGTTTTACGATCGGGACGTCCGACGATAACGCGCGAGGCCAGCACCTGATTGCCGTTCTGATAATACACCAGCGAGTAGGCAGGAATATTCACCATAATACCGGTAGACAGCGTACCCGGCAGCAGGCGCAAGCGCTGAATATTTAACGCCAGCACGCCCGCACGTTGAGCGGGCGTCACGTTCAGCCAGTCACGCGTGGCAGGGCCAATCGCGCCATCGGCCCCAAGCCCCTGCCACGTCTGAAACCGCTTAACTGCGTCAACAAGTTCACGATCGTAAGCGCTACGGCCTTCTTTGGCAGCCGTACTGACAACAGACTCCAGCATCCCGGTACGGCGCAAAATTTCACGCAGCGCAGGGATATCCTTACTCCACTCCCCCGGACGCAGCGTCGCGGTACTGGTCAGTTGCGGCCAGGGCCGCGTATCGCCCACCAGCTTGAGCAGCGAATCATGCATTGCTGCGTACTGCGGATGTTGCGGTGCCAGGCTGGCGACAAACGAAGTCAGTTGACCGTTATCCAGCGCGACTTGCCATTGGTTGATCACGGAAATCGGCGGCGTCGTCAGCGCATAGGGCTTATCGCTATAGAGCCAGCGATTACCTTTGACGGGGATGTTGGCAATAAAGTGCAGATACCCCATCATCGCATCTGAGAGCAAGATATCTCGCGCCTGACCGGTTACTGCTGGGTCAGTCAGTAGAGCAACCCAGGTGGTGAACTGCGGCTGAAAGCCGGCAATCGCCACTTCAGCTAACTGTTGCTGAAAGGCTTTTACCGCATCACGATTTTCCCACATCGGTTTCATTTCGCGTGCGGCATACAGCAGTTCCAGTTGGCTCATATAAACCGGTGTGAAGCCCGCTGGAAGTTGAGATTGTAATTCGGCGCGGGCTTTATCAACTGACACGCCCTCGGGCAGCGGTTGGATACCTGCCATGATAGCCGTCGCGGAAGATTGAGCCTGCGGCTGTGATAACGCTGTTGGCTGTTCACTGACGGTCGCTGAGCTATCGCCAGGGATCATTTCAGGCTCATCGGCCTGCGCATTGAACAGTGGAGCGAATGTTACGGCCAGGCACAAACTAATTGCCGACAGCCGACGACCACACATTTTATTAAGCAACATCCCTTGCCCCCTGTTTTTTTATCATACTTTGAGTAGCCAGGCCGTATGTCTTCCCCTTATTTTGGCGGGGCCGAACCTGTAAAACGCCAATACAAGCTGAAGTATGACGAGCAAGCCTGTGACGCGTTAGGCTTACCTTTAGTATATAAACATGAAAAAATTTTTGCCTAACCTAATGTAAAGAAGTTTAAAGAAATTACACCAGTTATTGAGAATTTCCGGAAAAAAAAGAAGGCGGCCATTTAGCCGCCTTTTATTTAGCTTGCCTGCGAGGAGGCATCTTCGGTGCCAGGCAGCGGCTCAGGTAACTGAGGCGCAAACCCGCGCAGACCTACCACGTGAACGTGTTCGGTATTCTGGAAGACTTTACGCACCAGTTTGTAGGTGGTGCCTTTCTCCGGGCTAATGTTTTCTGGGGCTGCGATAATCAGTTGCATTTGCAGACGCTCGCACAGTTCAAACAGAGTCGCGATAGAGCGTGCATCAAGTCGCGCAGCTTCATCCAGGAACAGCAGACGGCAAGGAGAAATATCTTTCCCGCGCAGTCTACGCCCTTCGTCTTCCCAGCTTTGCACAACCATCACCAGAATAGACATCCCGGTCCCGATCGCTTCACCGGTTGACAGCGCGCCAGATTCAGCACGCAGCCAGCCGTCAGAGCCACGGTTAACCTCAACTTCCATTTCCAGATAGTTACGGTAATCCAGCAGCTCTTCACCAATGGTTTGCGGCGTACGTTGCCCCATATCAATCTGCGGATTCAGACGCTGATACAACTTCGCCAGCGCTTCAGAGAAGGTCAGACGATTGCTGTTAAACAGATCCTGGTGCTGCTCATGCTGTTCGGAAAGTACGTCCAGCAAGGTAGCATGCGTCTCGCGTACGTTGACGTTCAGACGAACGCTGTTTACCTGGCCAAACGACACGCTTTGCAGCCCCTGGTTCAGCATGCGAATACGGTTCTGTTCGCGCTGAATGGTCTTACGAATGATATTCGCCACGCTGCGAGAGCTGATCGCCAGTTTCTGTTCGCGGGACGTTAATTCTTCCGTCAGACGGCTCAGCTCAATCTCCATCTGTTCGATCGCTTCAACCGGATCGTCGGTACGGATGATATCCTGGCGAATACGTTCACGCAGATGCTGATAAACCGCGACAAAGAACTGGATTTTACGCTCTGGGCGTTTTGGATCTTCAGACATGCGCAGTACATCGCGCAGGTGTTCGTTATCCGCAACCGCCAGGCGCAGCGCACCAAGCGCCTTATCCGACATCGAGCGCAGTTCATCACCGGAAAGATACGCCAGCTCCCGACGGTGCAGGCGGCGTTCAACGCCGTTATCTTTCACCATCCGCATCACCGCACACCATCCGGCTTTCGCGGTAACCACCTGCTCGCGCATTTCAAAATAATCACGTTCCAGCTTGCGCAGCCTGCGGGTCAGGTTTTCCATCTCCGCTTCGCAGAAGGTCAGCGCTTTTTCCAGTTGGTTACGGCGGGCACGGTTATTGCTGAGCTGCGCATGCAGTTCATCACGACGAATACGCGCGCGCTCTTCGGCACCGCTGTCCGCACGAACGCCAATATCCTGCAGTTCACGTTGTAAATCGTTAAGCAGCTCTTTTTTGGTGTCATAGGAGCTTTTCAGCGACGCCATGACCTGGTTGTACTGGCTTAACTGTGCGGCGTGACTGCGTAGCGCTTCACGGGCGCGGGTACGTTCGGCTTCCGCCTGTTCCAGGCGCTCACGCAGTTTTTCGTTCAGATCGCTGTTGCCGCTAAGCATTTCAGCAGAGTCGGAATAGCTAAAGTGCGCCCGGCGCTGCACCACTTCGGTCAGAGCAAAAGCTTGCTGACGCGCATCGCGCTGCATCTGCTGGGAATACGCGTAGTCTTCCTTCAGTTGTTCAAACTGCTCAGGGTCATTTTGCAGGACCGAAACAATCGGTTCCAGTTTGGCTAACTGGTTGCCATGTTGCTGTACAAAACGCGCCGCTTCCTGGGCTTCATCCAGGCGCTCACGAATTTCGTCCACGCGATCGGCCAGCGTGTCATCCGCCAGCAGATTCAAACGCGGGAGAAGGCGGTTAAGAGCAGAGACCCCCTCTTTCGCCTGCTCAAACTGCATACGGCTTTGCTGATTATCATTTTCATGATTGCTCAGCGCACGTTCCAGTTCAACGCGACGGCCATTCAGTTGGCGAATTTCTGCTTCCGGATCGGCTTCAAACGCCACCGACAAATGACTGCCAATGAAACGACTGAACGCCTGATGCAGACGCTGGGTTTTCTGGACGTCAAAGGAGAGCGTTGCGAAACGTTCAGACAGCCCTTCACGCTCGGCATGCAGGGTTTCGATACGGCTTTCGCGCGCTGCACGGCCAAAAATCGGCACCGTCGGGAAGCGGGAATAACGCCACTGACGCTCGGCGGTTTTCACCACTACCGCTTTTTCCAGCTCATCAACGCTGAAAACGCTGTCATCAAACGACTGCGGATCCCCTTCGATGAAATAGAGATCTTCCGGACAATCCGTCAGCCCTTCAAGCTGCTCGGTAATCAGCGACAGATCCGGCACCACGATGGCATGACGCGAAGGACCGTACAGCGCAGAGAAGTACGGCGCATCTTCAAGGCTAACGTCGTCATAGATTTCTGACAGTAGAACGCCACCGAAGCGCTCCGCCAGCGCGTTCAGACGCTGATCTTCCGCCCCGCCCGGCTGACTTAAACGTTCAATTTCTTCATCAACTGCATTTTTGCGCGCACCGACTTCATCACGCTCAACAATGGCTTCACGCTCGCGCTCCAGCAGTTGTTGCAGATACTCGGTCACGTCCTGGCTTGAGGTAAACTCTTCGCCACACTGCTCGCTAAGCTGATTCAGGCTATTCTGCGCGGCCAGCCAGACAGGCGCACGTTTCATCAGATGCTGGATACGAGACTGCAGTTGTTCCTGCTCCTGACGCAACGTCATACGCTGTTCGCTGGCAGAAGAGACGCTGTCCGACAAGGCGGCGATGCGTGCTTCCAGCTCCTGGTGCAGCGCTTCCAGCTCATCGATATCGAACTGTTTACCTTGACGCTTGCAGAATTCAGCCAGCAGACGCTCGGCGTCTTGCTGTTCGCGCAAACGCTGCTCCAGCTCGCTGAGTCGCATACGCAACGGCTGAACCTGTTCCGCCAGGTGGCGCTGTTCAACGCCTTCCCGCAGCAGTTCACGCGCCACGCTCCAGGCTTCACCACGCGCCAGCGGGCCATTGATAGCCGCCACCAGCTGATAAGCCTGTTCGAACTGGCTGTGCGCGGTTTGCGCCACGCTCATTTTTTGTTCCAGCGTCAGCAGTTTTTCAGTGGCTTCCTGCTCTTTAGCCTGGAAGGTTTCCAGCCATTCAGCAGCGCTGTCGGCGGTCAGATCCGGTAAGTGGCAGAGCTCTTTCGCCCGATTCAGCGCCTGGATCGCCTGGGTATATTGGATGGCTCGCGTTTGCTGGACGTCCAGCGCTTGCTGATAATCGGCAAGCTGGCTTTTCAGCTCATCCACTTCCAGTTCCGCAGCTTCTGCGCGGGCTTCGTTTTCATCCTGGCGGTCAACGGCTTCCGCGACCACCTCATTTTGTTCTTCGAGACGGACCTGCAGTTCTTCGAGATCCGCTTCGTAGCGTTCAATTTTTTCCTGCTGACGCAGCGCGGTTTGCACCAGATTCAGGTGATCGCTCGCGGCCTGGTAATCAGCTTCCAGATCGCCTTCCGCGCCGTTATGCTCGCCCAGTTCGCGCGCCATATCCACGTGCTTATACTGCTCCGCGGCCAGCTGCTTGCGTGAAGTATGCAGCTCACGACGATATTCCAGCGCTTTATCAAGATGGATACGACGTTCGTTGGCGTGACGCATATAATCCGCGGCCACATAGTTGGTCGCTTCGCTGATCAAATGCTTAAACAGATCGCGGTCAGACTGAGTTACGCGAATCGCTTCCAGCGTCATGCGGTTTTCACGCAGCGCAGCTTCCATATCCTGGAAGGCTTTACGTACGCCGCTGTTTTCCGGCAGCAGGTAGTCACGCAGTGAACGCGTAATGGCACTGGAGATCCCGCCGTACAGCGAGGCTTCAATCAGACGATAGAATTTACTACGGTCAGACGCGGAACGCAGACGACGGGCGATGATGCCCAGATCGAACATCAGTGAGTGATAATCGGTGATTGAGTTGAACTGTTTAAACTGCACACCTTCCATCTCATCAAGCTTCTCTTTCAGCTCAGAGAGGGACAGCACGCGCGCCTGGCGTTCATTCAGCGTTTCCGTCACCAGTTGGGTTGGCTGCACCGACATCGGCAGCCCCTGAATGGCAAACGGTTTGATATCCACTTTACGATCGCGACCGGCAACCTGTTGCAGACGCACCCCCACGACCACGCGCTGATGGCGCGAGTTGAGGACGTCGAGCATTGAGTAACAGACGCCCGCTTTCAACTTACCGTGCAGGCCCTTATCACGTGAACCACTGGTTGCACCGGCTTCGGTGGTGTTACGGAAATGCAGCAGGGTTAAGTCCGGGATGAGCGCTGTTACAAATGCCGCCATGGTGGTGGACTTACCCGCACCGTTACCGCCGGACAGCGTGGTAACCAGTTCATCAAGGTCGAACGTACGGGCAAAAAAACCATTCCAGTTAATCAGCGTAAGTGAGCGAAATTTACCGCGTTCAATCATTATTCTTCTTCTCCACTGTCCGGCTGATTCTCTTCGGGCTCATCGTTGAGCTGCAGGCGGTTCTCGACCGGCATCGCTTCGCCATCACGAATTAAGCGACGCTGCGCTTCGCGCGGATCGTCACCGCTGCGCACGTCCGCGCCAAAGCGGAAGACTGATTCCGTAATACGGAATTTGCTGCTGTCGTGACCCATAAACCACACCATGCCTAAACGGCGCAGACGGTTTAGCGAAGAACGAACTTTTTCCTGTAGCTTCTGGCGATCAACATCCGAACCGGTTGAACGGTTGTTCACCAGTTTCAGCAGCTTCGCTTCATCAGCCAGCGTTAGCAGCTCGTCGTACAACTCTTGCTGGGTAAAAATCCCTTCGTTCGCCAGGCGTTCCGGGCTGAGATAGAGATAGCAAAGAATTTTACCGACCATCATGTCCAGTTCAGACAGGACCGAACGGGGAATGAGCGTCGTTGAACGCGGGCGAAGGTAGAAGAACCCTTCCGGCGCACGGATCAATTCCACGTTATAGCGGCTGTAAAACTCTTCAAAATATTCCTGAAAATCCATCAGGAAGGCATGATTATCCAGTTCATCCAGACCGATATGGCGGCCCGAACGTAAGGCGCTGTCCAGCGCCGGAAATAACGGATTCGCCAGCGCCTGCGCCAGCTTTACCGGCATCACTTGTTCAATATTTGTCAATGACATGCGCCTGTACCTTGGCTCCGTAATCATTAATCGGCTGCCATTTGGCTGGCAGTCCGGTGAAGTCTGCTTGCGCTACGCCAAGGCGTACCGCCTGATCGATAACTATGCGCGCGACGTCGAAATGACGCGCACGTGGGTATTGCGCCAGATACTCGCGCACGACCAAACCGAGATCCAGTGGTGTTTGTCTGGATTTGTAGATAGCCAGCTGTTCTTCGATGATCGCCGCCAGCTGTTCACGGATCTCGTTAAATTCTTCATATTCCAGATCTTCCGGAAGCTCGCCGGTGACCTCTTCGTCACGCAGCACCATCTCTTCGTCACGCATATCCAGCAGACGATCGGCGTTGGCATAGGTTAGCGCCCACGGATCGTCAAAGTATGTCTGCACGGACTGGCGCAGACGCTGGGCAAAGACGCGGTTTTTATCCATATCGATCGCGGTACGGATAAACTTATGCACGTGACGATCGTAGCCGATCCATAAATCAATGGACTGCTGACCCCAACTGATAATGCGGTCGAGCTTACTTTGTAAGTCAAACACCAACCGATCGACGAAATGCAAATCGTCATGCGTCATCGTGGCGTCCTGGATGTGTAACAGGTGAGCCTGTAGCTTATCCCCCGCCGCTTCCAGCGTATCCTGCAGTTCACGCAGCGTACCTGACGTTTCAGAGAGCAGCAGTTCACAGCTGGAGATCGCCGCCCGCCAGTCTTTATTAAGCAACTGTGCGATGTCGTCTTTTACCTGCTGTTGCTGTTCATCCATGATGCGCTGGGTCAGATCGATACTGTCGAAAATCTCCGCCACCGAGTATTTCAATGGCGCGTAGACGTTGCGATGCCAGTGGAACTCATCGCCACCTTCCGCTGCCGCATCCGCCGCGCGCTTTAGTTCACCAGCAACAATCGACAGCTGCATTGAAAGACGTAGCGTAGAGAATTCACGCTGACGAATGTAGTAATCCGTGATGCCAATTCCCAATGGCGTTAAACGATATATAGCGTTGCCTTCCGCCTGCTCGCTGGTAAAGCGGTTCAGCAGACGTTGACGCACCATATCGTTGATCGCGTTGTTGGCGCGTACGCCGATGGTTTCGCTGGTTTGCTCAAACGCATCACTCACATGGCGGAACGCATCCACCAGCTCACCTTCACTCATCTCGCCGTCAAGTCGCTCACCGTTCAGGGTCGCGACCGCCAGCAGGAACGAAAGTCTGTCTACCGGCAGAGAGATGGAGAAGTCATTTTTTCTGGCCCAGGCAACCAGTTCGGGGACTGTCTGGGAAAATTCACTCATAAATTATCCTTGCATCTGCGGCTCGGGCCGAACTTTTAATCGCGGTGACATGAATATAGCGCCCAAGGCTGATATACGGTTCCTGGCGGCAATAGCGCGTTTCTAACTCAAGTAACATTTCAAAGTCGTCATGTTGTTTATGTTTATCTCGCAGATAATCATGAAACACGCGGACGCCCGTTTTACCGGTTATCTGCCAACCGATCTCGTCCAGCCACTGGTAGACCTGCCCCGGATCGCGTGGGTAGTCCGGTGAAAGCGTGCGCTTTTTACGTTTCGGCATCCCCACCTGCACATAGTCAAAGTTCCCTGCGACCATGTTATGCATCAACAGACCGTTAGCATTGTAGAACATTAACGACAGCGCGCCGCCAGGACGCAATACTGACCACAGAGTCTGCAACACGTTGACCGGATCTGTCACCCACTCCAGCACAGCATGAAACAATATCAGATCAACCGGGCTTTCCAAATGCGAAGCAACATCCTGAGCGGCGCATTGTATAAAATGCATGTTCCCGCTCACACCTTTTGCCTCTGCCGCCTGTTGCGCTCGGGCGATCATCTCGCCAGACAGATCGCATAATGTGACGAAATGTCCTCGTTGCGCCATTTTGATGGCCGTTTGTCCTTCACCACCACCGGCATCCAGAATGTGCAGTTTTTGCTCACCGAACGTTTCCAGTAATCGATCCAGATCCTGCCAAAGGATAGCCTGTCTTAATTGACCTTTGGTGGTGCCGTAAATGTTACGGGAAAACTTCTCTGCAATGTCATCAAAATTGCGATCCCGCATCGGGCTCTCCGCATACTGGCTTTAGGGTGACTAAGTAAAACCGCTATTTTGTCACACCCACGCCGAGAATGAACCTTCCTGGTGTAATATCCCTGCAGATCCCCTGCTGTATGGTTAAAAAAGGAACCAAAAAGGATGCTTTTTACGCTGAAGAAAGTGATTGGCGGTATGATGCTGCCGCTGCCACTGATGCTAATTATGATGGGTATTGGCCTGGCGCTGGTCTGGTTCAGTCGCTTTCAAAAAACAGGGAAAGTGTGTATTAGCCTGAGTTGGCTGGCACTGTTACTCCTTAGTTTACAGCCCGTCGCCGACAGCCTGTTGAAACCGATTGAGGACAGTTATCCAACGTGGCAAGGTTCGCAAAAAGTGGAATATATTGTGGTGCTGGGCGGAGGGTATACCTGGAATCCGCAGTGGGCGCCGAGTTCAAATCTGATCAGCAACAGCCTTCCACGTCTGAATGAAGGTATTCGCCTATGGCGCGCAAACCCGGGATCGAAGCTCATCTTTACCGGCGCTGCCGCAAAGACGAATAACGTCAGTACCGCAGAAGCTGGTGCCCGAGTTGCGCAGTCGCTGGGGGTGCCAGCCAATGAAATCATCACCCTGGATCACCCCAAAGATACCGAAGAAGAAGCCGCAGCGGTAAAGAAGGCCATCGGCAATGCGCCGTTCCTGCTGGTAACCTCTGCCTCCCACTTACCGCGGGCGATGATCTTCTTCCAGCAGGCCGGCTTGCATCCGCTGCCAGCGCCAGCCAATCAGTTAGCAATTGATTCACCGCTTAATCCGTGGGAGCGCGCTATACCTTCACCCGTCTGGTTGATGCACAGCGATCGCGTTGGTTACGAAACCCTGGGACGCATCTGGCAGTGGCTGAAGGGATCGGAACATTGACAGGAATGCTGCCTGATAAGGTGTTCACATGTTTATCATGCGAGCCACGGCAGCAATGATTTCGTTGCCAGGTCAAAGTTGGAACGATTAAAGCGTCCGGTGTTGACCAATTGCGTCACTTCATCCCATAACACATACAACCAGCGCCGCCAGATGAATGACTCCGCCACTGGCGCGCGCTGCAGGTATTGCCAAAGCAGGCTTTCCGCCAGCGCATTATCCATCAAGCGGAACAGTTCATATTCCCTTGGCGCCCACAGCATCAACCCCGGTCCCACCATAGCCAGAAGCTGATCGCTACGGGCATCTTTGAGCATGCTACGTAAACTGAAATTACCGTGGATCAGCACGCAGTTATCATTGAATCCTTCAAATAAGGCAGGCAAACACTCACGCGTGCGAAACAGGATCCGCTTGTCCTGCATCGTTAGCCCGGTATTGTTGAACTGATTTAACGTGGTCCACAGCACCTCAACCCGCTGACGATACCATGATGGCCAGATATTCTCTTGCGTGTTATCCACCATTCCCACGCAGCCAGCACTATCCTGCCGATGCCATGACAGCAGACCTTCTACGATCTGATCTTTTAAATGTTCCCAGCGTTCGGGCGTTCGGGCAGGCGCTTCCACCGGCACTCCACGTAAACGCTCAAGCAGTAGCACATCAGGACCGGGATGTTCCTCGTGGGTTAAGACCCCATAAATGACGGGCATACGCACCGTACCACTGCGCGCCAGCATGGAGGTTTTCCATGCCAACTGCTGCGCCATACCCGGCGTGGTGAAACTTCTCGCCATCAGTGGCATCGGATTTCCCTGGCTGTCGTACAGTGACCACAGGGCCGTATCCACTTTTTCATTCACGCATTCTATACGACTGAGTTTTTCACCCAACAGATGACTGAGTTCGGCACGCAACTGTTCCATTTCGGATTGCCCTCATAAATGCTACTGCTTTCATAATGAGCGTCGTGCAGACAGATGTCACCCGGATGAGATCAATTGATGAAAAGAAAAATGGCGGGAAAGCGTAACGATACGACACTCCTCCCAAAAATTCGCGTCATCAGGGGGAGTGTCGTGAGAAAAACTAACGCATTTCGGCGCGAACGCGCTCAAGATCTTCGGCAGTGTCTACGCCGGTACCGGGTACTTCTTTTGCGACGGCAACATGAATTTTTTCGCCATACCACAGCACACGTAGTTGCTCCAGCATTTCAATATGCTCAAGCGGGCTAGGCTGCCAGTTAACATAACGGCGGATAAAACCGGCGCGATAGCCGTAAATACCCAGATGTCGCAGGAAGGTGTCACCCACCGTTTCCAGGCTTTTAGCGAAACGGTCGCGATCCCACGGAATGGTCGCGCGTGAAAAATAGAGCGCATAACCTTCGGCGTCCAGAACGACTTTCACCGCATTCGGATTAAATGCCTCTTCCGCACTGTGAATCGGGGCAGCAAGGGTCGCCATACCGACCTGGCGCTGCGCCAGATTCTCAGCGACCTGGCGAATAATGACCGCCGGGATCATCGGCTCATCACCCTGTACGTTCACAATAACGGTATCATCGCTAAAGCCACATTTCTCGACGACTTCCGCCAGACGCTCCGTACCGGACTGGTGATCGGCTCGGGTCATGCATACTTCACCCCCCACCGCTTCTACCGCGCGAGCGACATCTTCGTGATCGGTCGCAACAATAATACGTTCAGCGCCAGATTCACGCGCACGCTCCAGCACATGCACGATCATCGGCTTGCCATTGATATCCAGCAGCGGCTTGCCCGGCAAACGTGTGGACGCATAACGCGCAGGAATAATGACCACAAAACTCATGATTTACTCTCATCAGCAGTCAGAACGCGAGCTTCGGTTTCCAGTAACACGGGAATGCCATCACGCAGTGGGAAAGCAAGGTTATCCAGTTTACAAATCAGTTCCTGTTTTTCCTGGTTAAACCAGAGTTTGCCATTGCATACCGGGCAGGCAATGATTTCAAGCAGACGATGATCCATAGTTCCTCCAGATGGACCGGATTGTGAATCCGTAAATATTAACATAATCGCTTACCGTGCTGGGTCTATTTCCCAACCATGGCGTGCATCAGCAAATAAACCTTCAGGATAGCGTCCCAGCGTCACACGTGTTGCCTGCTGCCAGCGGGCAAAATCATCAATCGCCTGAAACAATCCTTTTTGCAGAGTAACCCCAGGTTTGACGCCATCCTGTAACCACAGCGAAATCACTTCCAGTACGCCCATTTTGCGGTGCATTTTGGCATCCATCCGCCCAACTAACTGCCCGCGATGCAGCAGCGGCAAGACGAAATAACCATACTGACGTTTCGGTGCTGGCGTGTAACATTCGAGCCGATAGCTAAAATCGAATAGCTGCTCTGCCCGTTTACGATCCCAGACCACCGGATCAAAGGGTGATAATACTGCGCTATGCGTCGCCGTTAATTTACCCGTCAATGCCTGCTCCAGCAGCGGCTGAAGGTGGCTATGCAGCCACAGGGTTCCTAACCCTTCGACATCGACAGGAATAATCTGTTGCTGCTGTGCACGTACGTTGCACCAGTTTTTTAGCGCCGGACGCTTCAGGCGATAGTAGTCTGCCAGCCATTGTTCGCGAAAAATCCCCAGACTGCGGGCGCTGTTATCCAGCATGAGGCTTTCTGCTTCTTCCTGTGAAAGCCGGTCGCGTTCATCATCCCAGTGCGGCATGACGCGATGGGTTAAATCATACACTCGCTGGAAATTACGCCGTTCCACCACCATCACTTTCCCGGCGGTGAACAGGCCTTCAAGATGACGCTTATGCGGTTTCCATGCCCACCAGCCGCTGGCCCCCTTGCGCAGATGCTCAAAATCGGCAGAGCGTACTGGTCCGTTATGCTGGATGTGCTGGAGCAGTTGCTCAATCTCATGCGCATGTTCTTTCATCCACTCCGCTTTATATTTCCAGCCCATTTTCTCCGGGGCCAGCATGCGGTGACGTATCAGCATAAAGTCGCTACGCGGCAAAAAGCAGGCCTCGTGCGCCCAGTATTCCATCAGTTCGCCCCGCTGCAATGCGTCATCCAGCCACTGGGGCGAATAATCACCCAACCGACTAAACAGCACCAGGTAAGGGCTGCGCGACACAATATTGATGGTATCGATTTGCAATAACGACATGCGCGAAATGGTAGCAAGAATATCTGCTGGGGTTGCCCGACGGCGTGTTTTTTTCAGCAGCCCTTGAGCGGCAAGGTGAAGATGACGGGCATCCGTCAAAGAAAGACGCGGCAACGACATTTATGGCCTCATAAATGATTCGCTGCCGCAGCGTGAATCAGTTAGCGAGTCAGCGAGATTAAGCTATCCAGCAACATATCAGGCCGATCGCCTGACAAATGAGCGTCAACAGGTAAATACCACCAGTTTTCATCGGCAAATGCACGGCACTTAACCGCATCTTTTTCCGTCATCACCAGCGTTTGCCCGGCGTCTGCAAACGCACTGACGTCACTGTAGGTCAGAGACTGATGGTCTGCCAGCGCAATACTTTTTTGCACGCTGGCACCGCATGCTTCCAGCGTGGCAAAAAAACGCGGTGGATGGCCAATGCCCGCCATGGCGACAATATTGGACAGCTGCGACACATCGCGGCGTTCACCCGTACGTAAATTAACGGCCAGCCCCGGTTCAAGTCGCATAGGGATTTCCCCTGGCTGCGCAACGCCACCGTTAACGATAGTCGCATCCACCGATTTAAGCCGGCCTGCGCGTTCCCGCATGGGACCCGCGGGAAGCCACCAGCCATTGCCAAACCGACGTTCTCCGTCAATAACCACGATTTCAACATCTCGCGCCAGACGGTAGTGCTGTAGCCCATCGTCCGTCACAATCATCTGCACATCGTGTTGGGCCAAAATGGCTTTGACCGCATCCGATCTTACCGGGGATACCGCTACGGGCACGCCGGTACGTTGGGCGATCAGCACAGGTTCATCACCCGCTTCTGCCGTAGTGGTATCTGCGGTCAGTAACAGCGGGTAAGCAGCCGCTTTCCCGCCATAACCACGCGACACCACGCCCACGCGAATCCCACGTTGACGCAGTTGTTCAACCAGCCAAATCACCACTGGTGTTTTGCCATTGCCGCCCGCGGTCAGGTTTCCGACCACCACAACCGGGACTGGTGCACGCCACGCGCGTTTAATCCCAAGCTTGTAACATAAGCGGATCCCCCCGCTCACCAGGCCATACAGCCAGGAGAGCGGGAGTAACAGTCGCCACAGCGGCGACTCACCAGACCAGATTCGAGCGATCATTGACCGAATTGCATTTTATGTAATTGTGCATACACCCCACGCTGCTCAATCAGCTCGCTATGGGTTCCACGCTCAACAATAATACCGTCTTCCACCACGATGATTTCATCCGCCTGTTCAATGGTAGAAAGGCGGTGAGCAATCACCAGGGAGGTACGGTTTTTCTGAAGCTCATCCAGAGCAGCCTGAATCGCGCGTTCAGACTCGGTATCGAGTGCCGACGTTGCTTCATCAAGGATCAGAATCGGACTGTCACGCAACAAGGCGCGGGCAATAGCGATACGCTGGCGCTGACCACCAGATAGCAGGACGCCGTTTTCGCCAATCACCGTATCCAGGCCATTGTCCATCTTATTGATGAAATCCATGGCGTAAGCCATTTTCGCCGCTTTTTCGATCTGCTCACGGCTGTACAAATCGGTACGCGCGTAGGCGATGTTGTTGGCAACCGTATCGTTAAACAGGTGCACATTCTGCGAAACCAACGCGACCTGATCGCGCAAGGATGCCAGGGTATATTCACGTAGATCGTGTCCGTCCATTAGAATCTGCCCTTCATCAATATCATAGAAGCGCGTGATCAAGCTGGCGATGGTGGATTTCCCTGAACCCGAACGGCCAACCAGGGCAACGGTTTTCCCCGCTGGAATATTCAGGTTGATGTTGCGCAGCGCAGGTACTTCACGTCCCGGATAGGTAAATGTCACGTTGCGGAACTCGAGATTGCCGGTAGCGCGTTCGATTTCGCGTGTACCTTCATCTTTTTCCTGCTCGCTATCCAGAATCGTAAATAAGGTCTGGCAGGCCGCCATACCGCGCTGGAACTGCGCGTTGACGTTGGTCAGCGATTTCAACGGACGCATCAGCGCGATCATTGAGGAGAAGACAACCGTAATTGTCCCTGCAGTCAGGTTTTCCATTACGCTTGGGAAGCTGGCTGCATACAACACGAAGGCCAGAGCCAGAGACGCAATCAGCTGGATGATAGGATCGGAGATAGAAGAGGCGGAAACCATCTTCATGCCCTGCAAACGCATCTTATTGCTGACTTTATCAAAGCGCTTAGTTTCGACTTCCTGACCACCAAAAATCAGAACTTCTTTGTGGCCTTTCAGCATCTGCTCAGCACTGGTCGTAACCTGACCCATGGTGTTTTGCATATTTTTACTGATGCTACGAAAGCGCTTGGAAACCACACGGATTGCCACTGATACAATCGGTGCCAGCACAATCAGGATCAATGACAGCTGCCAGCTGTAATAAAACATCATGATAAACAGGCCAATAATTGAGGCCCCTTCACGTACCACCGTGATCAGCGCGCCGGAGGACGATGACGCGACCTGCTCTGAATCATAGGTAATACGTGACAATAGCGTACCTGTAGACTGTTTATCAAAAAAGGAGACCGGCATGCCCATCATATGGCCAAACAGGCGGCGACGCATGGTCATGACCACTTTGCCTGATACCCATGAGATGCAATAGCTGGAGACATAGCTGGTTAAGCCACGAACTATCATCAGTCCAATGACCACCAGCGGCATCCACAGCAGCACCGAGCGATCCGTTTTACCAAAACCATCATCCAGTAATGGCTTAAGGAGCGATAACATGAAGGTATCGCTGGCCGCGTTAAGGACTAACGCTATACCCGCCACGATCAGACCCGATTTAAAAGGCGCTATGGTTGGCCATAGTCGGCGAAACGTCTGCCACGTAGAGAGATCTTTATCGTTATGCATTCAAAAAACCAGCATTTGTTAGAATAGCCGCATATTCTACCCGTTATCCTCCGACACGCCAAACCACTGATGATACCAACGAGGTAAAATCTGATCCCGCAAGCTGTTTATTCGCCAGTTTTTTTGATAAAAATCCAGCGTAATCTGCCCCTGGTGTGGTGTATCCAGCCATTGATAATTTTGTTGCCGATAACGTTGCTTCACTTTCCTGGACGGGAGACGCCAGGCATTGTAACGGGATGCGGAGGCTAACGCGGCCTGCCCGCCGACCCGCTGAATCAGCGCCTGCGATGATGAGGTATTGCTACCATGATGTGGAACCTGTATCACCGTAGACTGCAGATGCTGCCAGTAGTGACTGAGCATTTTTTGTTCAGCGGGAGACTCAATATCTCCGGTCAGCAGAATACTCTGATGCCCGTCATCGACCTTAACCACGCAGGAGTGGTTATTCCCCAGATCTTTATTTCCACGCACGGGCCAATGCGCACTAAAGGTTAACCCTTGCCATTGCCAGCGCTCCCCGCGTAAACACGGGAGATGCCCTTCCCAACCTAATGGGCTTCTTATCCATAGCGACGGCCAGGCTTGCTGCAGCGAACGCAACCCGCCCCGGTGATCCATATGCTCGTGGCTTAAAATAACGCCTTCTGGCTCCAGGTTGTGCCAGCGTAACCAGGGAATAATCAGCTGTTGCGCGCTATCGCCTTCAGGCCATGCCAGACCGGTATCGTAAAGAATCGCTTTCCCATTGCGCGCAATTACCATCGCCAGCCCCTGCCCGACGTCCAGCATATGCACTTGCCAGACATCAGTACGTGGCGTTCGCCAGAACGGGGCGCTCAGTAAAAGGAGCACAGTGACGCAAACTACCGGTATAGTTCGCCACGCGTTCAGCCGATATGCGATGAACAGGAGTCCGGGTAAAAATGCAAGCCATTGCCAACGTGCATCAATATTGATCCACCCTTCAGGCAGGCTCCTGAGCCCCCAAAATAGTAGCGCGAGGGAGCGATCCGCTAAATACCATAGGTTCGACTCAACCATCGCCAGTCCGGTTAAATGCACGATCATGCCTGCTAATATCAACGGTACGGAAATAAACGTAACCAGCGGTACGGCAAACAAATTCGCCAGAAATGAGGTCAGGCTAAAACCGTGAAACATCGCGATTTGCACAGGCAGAAGCAGGAGTGTAATTCCCAATTGCAAATGAGCAAGCGCCAGAAATTGGCGTCCAACGCGCGACAGCGGCCAATCCGGCATCGGAACCCATTGATACCAGAACAGCAGCGCCGCAACGGCAAAAGCAGACAACCACAGACTTTGTGAAAGAATGGCGACAGGATCCACCACCAGAATGGCTGCCAGACAGCAGATCCACACCGACCATCCACTCCACTGCCTGCCGCTGAGTTTTAGCCCTCCCCAGACCAGTAGCGCAACAACCGTACGTAATGCCGGGGGCTGTAGCCCCGTTAACCAGGCATAGAATGTTGCGCAGACGATCCCGCCAACTAACGGAACCTGCCAGCAAATCCATCTGGTTGGCATAAAAAATTGCCCCGCGCGAATTAATCCTGCTGCCAGAAGTGCGGCAAATGCAATATGCAGCCCGGAGATAGCCATCAAATGGGCCGTACCGGTATCACGCATAATGGTTTTCACCGCTTGTGACACGGACAAGCACTCCCCCATTCCCAGGCCCAGTATAACCTGCTGCCAGGGATAGTCTGCGAGCGCGCTTTTCAACGAGGAGAGATACCGCGAACGCAAACTGCATTGTTGTGTGATAACCGAAGCCTGCAAAAATCTTCCCGTCAGCAGCTGGTGCTGCGCCAATGCATAACGCTGGCTATCAAACCCGCCCTCGTTCAATTGACCGTGTATGGCACGAACCTTCAACGTCATCGCCCATGTCTGGCCCGCACAAACGTTGCCGGGTAGGTACTGCCCATACAGAGTAATTCCGATGACAGGAAATACCCGCTTCCCCTGCAGATGCGTGATCTGGCCGTAATGCGTTGTCATATTATCGGTTCCGGTTATCCGCACGATGGCCTGCTGGCTTTTTGCAGGCAGCGTATTACCGGCCCACAGCGCATCTTTCGCAGCCAGAACTCCCCAAAGAAAAAATAGCAGGGTTAATCCGACGAAACGTACAGGGCTGTGAGAAATAAGACAGAGCAGAATTGCCAGACCAAATATAACGCCGATGCACAGCATGTCAGGTAACGCAGGTAATAGCATAAGCGGGAGAATGCCGAATAATGCACTCGTACTAACCGTTGTTATTTTCATCAGTCACCTCCCTGTAGCAGGAAGTGTGCAGTAATGTTCGACGGTTGTCTGGTGCCAATTTAGCGTTATACGGTATGCATTCCGCTAACATTTAGCGGCGCTTGTAACGTGCAAATTAACTGGGATGGGGATTCCAGGATGGGCTGGCAGAAATGAAAAAAGCACCCATGCGGGTGCTTTTCTCGGCGTTAAGTCTCGCTAAAAACTTAACCGTAAATATTGGCGCGATCGCGCAGTTCTTTACCTGGTTTAAAGTGCGGAACGTATTTTCCTTCCAGGTCCACTTTATCGCCGGTCTTCGGATTACGTCCGGTGCGCGGTGCGCGGTAATGCAAAGAGAAACTGCCGAAACCGCGGATTTCAATACGCTCGCCCTGCGCAAGAGTCGAGGCCATATGTTCCAGCATCTCTTTAACTGCATCTTCAACCGCTTTCGCGGGAATATGAGGTTGCTGGGTTGCAAGTCTTTCAATCAATTCTGACTTGGTCATGATTCCTCCGGTTCCTTAAAGGCATAATTAGCTGCTGCATTGATTAAGGGCGGCCTTAGCCGCCCTTTGTCATTGATTACAGGACGAATCCTGTAATCTGTCAAGCTACTCGTCACCCTTTGTGCTGTTAACAGCACAAAGGATTTGGGAGCACTCGATATTACTCGCCTTTAGCTGCTTTGAAAGCTTCAGCCATTGCGTTGTTAGAGAAGTTAGCATCTTCCTGTTTGTTAACAGTTGCGATTGCATCTTTCTCATCAGCTTCGTCTTTAGCACGAACAGACAGGCTGATTGCGCGGTTCTTACGATCAACGCCGGTGAATTTAGCTTCAACGTCGTCGCCTACGCTCAGAACCAGAGTTGCATCTTCAACGCGGTCGCGGGAAGCTTCAGAAGCGCGCAGGTAACCTTCAACGCCGTCAGCCAGTTCTACGGTTGCGCCTTTAGCATCAACTGCAGTGACTTTACCGTTTACGATTGCGCCTTTCTTGTTCAGTGCAACCCAGTTGTTGAACGGATCTTCTGCGAGCTGTTTAACGCCCAGAGAGATACGCTCACGCTCTGCGTCAACCTGCAGAACAACAGCTGCGATTTCGTCGCCTTTTTTGTATTCACGAACTGCTTCTTCGCCTGCAACGTTCCAGGAGATGTCAGACAGGTGAACCAGGCCGTCGATGCCGCCGTCCAGGCCGATGAAGATACCGAAGTCAGTGATAGACTTGATTTTACCTTCAACACGGTCGCCCTTGTTGTGGGTTTCCGCGAACTGCTGCCATGGGTTGTTTTTGCACTGCTTCAGACCCAGGGAGATACGACGACGTTCTTCGTCGATATCCAGAACCATAACTTCCACTACATCGCCAACGTTAACAACTTTGGACGGGTGGATGTTTTTGTTGGTCCAATCCATTTCGGAAACGTGAACCAGGCCTTCAACGCCTTCTTCGATTTCAACGAAGCAGCCGTAGTCGGTCAGGTTGGTCACGCGACCAGTCAGTTTGGTACCTTCCGGATAACGCTTAGCGATAGCTACCCATGGATCTTCGCCCAGCTGTTTCAGGCCCAGAGATACACGAGTACGCTCGCGGTCGAACTTCAGCACTTTAACAGTGATTTCGTCGCCAACGTTTACGATTTCGCTCGGATGCTTAACGCGTTTCCATGCCATGTCGGTGATGTGCAGCAGGCCGTCAACGCCACCCAGATCAACGAATGCACCGTAGTCAGTGAGGTTCTTAACGATACCTTTAACTTCCATGCCTTCCTGCAGGTTTTCCAGCAGCTGATCGCGTTCTGCGCTGTTTTCGGATTCGATAACGGCACGACGGGAAACAACAACGTTGTTACGCTTCTGATCCAGCTTGATTACTTTGAATTCAAGCTCTTTGCCTTCCAGGTGCAGCGTGTCGCGGACCGGACGAACGTCTACCAGGGAACCCGGCAGGAACGCGCGAATACCATTCAGCTCAACAGTGAAGCCACCCTTGACTTTGCCATTGATAACACCAGTAACGGTTGCAGCTTCTTCGTAAGCTTTTTCCAGCGTGATCCAAGCTTCGTGACGTTTAGCTTTTTCACGGGACAGCAGGGTTTCACCGAAGCCGTCTTCTACTGCATCCAGAGCAACGTCAACTTCGTCACCAACCTGGATTTCCAACTCGCCCTGGGCGTTTTTGAACTGCTCTGCCGGAATGGCGGACTCAGATTTCAGACCAGCGTCAACCAGTACTACGTCTTTGTCGATAGCAACAACAACACCACGAACGATGGAACCCGGACGGGTTTCGATTTCTTTTAAGGATTCTTCAAACAGTTGAGCAAAAGATTCAGTCATGTTTAATCTTCAGGTTTCATATTTAACGTCCACCTGGCTCCATGCCGGATGGGGTTGTTTAACATACCCGCTGTCAATCCATTGCAACGGGGGTACTGCAAATTCGGTCGCACTTAAGCGAGTGCCAGTTTTTGGCGCGCGTATTGTAACGCTTTTTCAATCACTTGCTCAATGCTTAATCGGGTTGAATCCAAAACTAAAGCATCAGCAGCGGGAACCAGCGGCGCTACAGCACGGTTACGATCGCGGAAATCGCGTTCTTCGATCTCGGCCAAAAGGCGTTCAAAGTTAACACTAAAGCCCTTTTCCTGCAACTGTAGCATACGTCTATGCGCACGTTCTTGCGAGGAGGCGTCCAGGAAAATTTTCACTGGTGCATCCGGGAACACCACGGTCCCCATGTCTCGTCCGTCGGCAATCAGGCCGGGCGCTTCACGAAACGCGCGTTGACGACGTAACAGCGCTTCGCGTACGCGAGGAAACGCAGCGACCTGAGATGCGGCATTCGCTACTTCCTGGGTGCGGATTTCGCCGCTGACATCTTCACCTTCCAGAATGACTTCCAGGTTGCCGTCCGTTGAAATAAAACGCACATCCAGGTGTGAGGCAAGCGGTACCAGAGCATCTTCAGATGTGACATCAACATGGTGATGCAACGCTGCGAGCGCCAGTACGCGGTAGATCGCGCCTGAATCTAACAGATGCCATTGCAATGCTTCCGCCATTGCCTTGCACAAGGTGCCTTTTCCTGCACCACTTGGGCCATCAATGGTAATAACCGGGGCAATTGCCGTCATCTTTTTCTCCTTAAACGGGCATACGTTAACGTGAACGCCGCGCATTATACGCGCCAACGCTAATAATCGTTAACACAGAGTGTAAAAACCCGATTAGTCTGTAACGATGTGAGGAAGAATTGCGCAATTATAGCGGGCTGGCGAGAAACCAGCCCGGAAGATGACACTGATTTACTTTTTATCTGCAGCTATGCGCTCACGAATATGCGGAGCGCGATCGTCAGATGTGAGGATCAGGCAGGTGTACTAATACGCGCCAGCTGTTCGAAATAATCCGGGAAGGTTTTGGCGGTACATTTAGGGTCCAGAATGGTCACCGGCGTGTCAGACAACGCCACCAGCGAGAAACACATCGCCATGCGGTGATCGTTGTAGGTCGCGATCTCCGCAAACTGTAACGTCGCCGGTGGTGTAACGCGAATATAGTCTTCGCCCTCTTCAACGATCGCGCCCACTTTACGCAACTCGGTCGCCATCGCGAACAGGCGGTCGGTCTCTTTGACGCGCCAGTTATAGATGTTACGTAAAGTCGTGGTGCCTTTAGCGAACAGCGCTGCCGTGGCTATGGTCATCGCCGCATCGGGAATATGGTTCATATCCATGTCTACCGCGTTCAGCTCACCGTGAGTACAGGCAATAAAGTCATCGCCCCAGGTAATGGCCGCGCCCATTTTTTCCAGCACATCAGCGAAGCGGATATCACCCTGCATACTGTTGCGGCCAATCCCGGTGACTTTTACCGTACCGCCTTTAATGGCTCCCGCTGCGAGAAAATAGGAAGCGGAAGAAGCATCGCCTTCAACCAGATATGCACCCGGTGACTGATACTGCTGCTGACCCTGCACAACAAAGCGCTGGTAGTTCTGATTCTCAATTTCAACACCAAACGTTTTCATCAGGTTCAGTGTGATATCAATGTAAGGTTTGGATACCAGCTCGCCTTTAATGGCGATCGTCGTATCCTGCGGCGCCAGTGGCGCAGTCATCAGCAGCGCAGTCAGGAACTGGCTGGATACGCTGCCGTCTACCTCAACCTGTCCCCCGGTAAAGCCACCGCGCAGACGTAAAGGCGGATAGTTTTCCTGCTCCAGGTATTCAATGTTGGCTCCGCCCTGGCGTAACGCATCAACCAGATGGCCAATCGGGCGCTCTTTCATGCGCGGCTCGCCTGTCAACACGATGTCATTACTGCCCAGACACAGCGCAGCGGCCAGTGGGCGCATTGCGGTTCCGGCATTGCCAAGGAACAGTTCTACTGCGCCTTCGGCATGCAGCGCGCCGCCATTGCCGATAATCTCGCAACGCGTACGGTCGGCAGAAAGGGTATAGCTAATTCCTAACGCATTCAGAGCATTAAGCATATGGCGGACATCATCGCTGTCCAGCAGGTTGGTCAGGACAGTGGTGCCATTTGCTAATGCAGCCAGCAGCAAAGCGCGGTTAGAAACACTTTTGGATCCAGGCAGATTGATGGTGCCATCCACCCGCGCAATGGGTTGTAACGTCAGGGATTCCATGAAACTCGACTCTCAAAAACAGACATAAAAACCCCACAGACTGGCTGTGGGGATGAAAATACAGCAGATTAACCGCGGCGGCGCTCGAAATCGACCATGAAATCGGTCAGCGCTTTTACACCTTCTAGCGGCATTGCATTGTAGATGGACGCGCGCATACCACCGACCACACGGTGCCCTTTCAACGCGTGCAGACCCGCAGCGAAAGACTCTTCCAGGAAGAGTTTATCCAGTGCACTGTCAGCAAGCTGGAACGGTACGTTCATGCGTGAACGGTTCGATTTTGCCACGTCGTTACGGTAGAAATCGCTGTTATCGATTACGCCGTACAGCAGTTCCGCTTTTTGCTGGTTAATTTTATCCATCGCGTTAACACCGCCCTGCTCTTTCAGCCATTTAAAGACCAGGCCAGACAGATACCAGGCAAAGGTTGGCGGCGTATTGAACATGGAGTCGTTGTCATTCAGCACGGTATAGTCGAGGATTGACGGGCATGACACATGAGCCTTACCCAGCAAATCTTCACGTACGATGACAATGGTCAGCCCGGCCGGGCCGATGTTTTTCTGCGCCCCGGCATAAATTACGCCATAACGGCTCACGTCAAGCGGTGCAGAAAGAATGGTAGAGGACAGATCCGCCGTAACCACCACATTGCTGGCAAAATTCGGCGTTTCATCGATCGCAATGCCATCAATGGTTTCATTCGGGCAATAGTGCAAATACGCCGCGTTGTCAGAAAGCTGCCATTCGCTCATTGGCTTAACAGCACGCAGTCCGTCAACGGTGACTTTGGCGTCGATAACGTTTGGCGTACAGTATTTTTTCGCTTCTTTAATTGCGCTGGCGGCCCAATAACCGGCATCAACGTAATCCGCCGTGGTTTTGTCACCCAGAATATTTAACGGGATACCCGCAAACTGCCCGCGCCCACCGCCATGGCAGAACAACACTTTATAGTTGGAGGGGATGCTGAGAAGATCGCGAAAATCCTGCTCCGCTTCCTCTGCGACCTGGATGAATTCTTTGCCACGGTGGCTAATTTCCATCACCGACGTGCCAAGACCGTTCCAGTCGCGAAGATCCTGTTGAGCCAGTTTAAGTACTTCTGCCGGTAACATTGCCGGACCTGAACTAAAATTGAAGACCTGAGCCATTTCCCCTCACCACGTTGTGTTGTTGTCCAATCAACATCCTGTCATTGGCGATAATCCGGTGACAGACATTGGTATAAGTTATTCCTGTGGATATCGGTTTTATCATTCAGTGACACGCGCCGCAATGGGTAAAACTGACCAGGGTAAAAATGTGTCATTGGTCACACAACAGAATCTATCGGATTGACGAGTAAAAACCGAGATTTTCGCTGTCAGGTGACCCGTTTTGCCCGACTGGCCTTCGACCATTCTGGATTTGCACAGCGTGGACATAATTGATGATCTCCGGCGTTCATTTGCACCACTTCACTACACCGTATACAGGCATAGTCCCCAGCTTCAGGTATCACTTTAAATCGCTGTGTACAGCGTTTAGGCAAAATACTGAGCCCCGGCTTTACGTCTTCATCGGCAAAGAAATAGACGCTGATTTGCCCATTAGTCTCCAGGATGGCCAGTCTCACCTGTCCCAATTGCTCCACGCCGTTCAAACGCAATTCCATAAAGAATTCGAATTCCGTCATATTGGCGCTATTGAGCTTCGACCATGCCAGCTCGCCGTCCTCAATGATCACAACGGGCTTGCCCTCCAGCAAATCCTCCATTTTCTCGCTATGCGCCATCAGCCACATAACCAGCCGATACAGCACGGCAAGCGTAATAAAGACCACCAGCACCGGCAGCATCGGGACATCATCATAAAATGCCACGTCTCCCGCCGCGGATCCCAGCGTAAGGATAATCAGCACTTCAAAAAGCGACATCTGGCGTACGCCGCGACGTCCGGTGATTTTTAAAAACAGAAAAACCAATATAAAGGTATAGAGGCTGCGCAGAGCAACTTCTCCCAGAAAATCCATGGGCACCTTATCCAGTACCATTCGGTGTAAATCGAAAGCTTTCATTATTATGCTCTAAACGTGGTTGGCTGTAGGAAAGCATAGCTAATACTTTTATTTACGTCTGAACTCCGGCGACGATAGCGCCATTCATTTAAAACCCGTATCATTGCGCGCTTTCCGTACGACAAAAGTGATTTTCATGACGCAAACATTTATCCCCGGCAAAGATGCCGCTCTGGAAGACTCCATCGCTCGCTTCCAGCAAAAATTGCTCGACCTTGGTTTTCAAATTGAAGAAGCCTCGTGGTTGAATCCCGTCCCTAACGTCTGGTCTGTACATATTCGCGACAAAGAATGCGCGCTGTGCTTCACCAACGGTAAAGGCGCGACGAAAAAAGCGGCGCTGGCTTCCGCGCTGGGCGAATATTTTGAGCGTCTGTCGACTAACTATTTCTTTGCGGATTTCTGGCTGGGTGAAACCATCGCCAACGGCCCATTCGTGCATTATCCGAACGAAAAATGGTTCCCGTTGACTGAAGAAGACGACGTACCAGAAGGTCTACTGGATGCTCGTCTGCGTGCGTTTTACGATCCAGACAACGAACTGACTGGCAGCATGCTTATCGATCTGCAATCCGGTAATGAAGAACGTGGGGTCTGCGGCCTACCGTTTACCCGTCAGTCGGATAACCAGACCGTCTATATTCCGATGAACATTATTGGCAACCTGTACGTTTCTAACGGCATGTCTGCGGGTAACACCCGAAACGAAGCGCGCGTTCAGGGCCTGTCTGAAGTCTTTGAGCGCCATGTGAAGAACCGTATTATTGCGGAAAGCATCAGCCTGCCGGAAATCCCGGCCGAAGTCATGGCGCGCTACCCGGCAGTGGTGGAGTCCATCGCCAAACTGGAAGCGGAAGGTTTCCCAATTTTCGCCTACGATGGCTCGCTGGGCGGCAAGTATCCGGTGATTTGCGTTGTCCTGTTCAACCCGGCCAATGGTACCTGCTTTGCCTCCTTCGGTGCGCACCCGGATTTCGGCGTTGCGCTGGAGCGTACCGTCACTGAACTGCTGCAGGGCCGTGGTCTGAAAGATCTTGATGTCTTCACCCCTCCGACCTTTGACGACGAAGAAGTGGCTGAACACACTAACCTTGAAACTCACTTCATCGATTCCAGCGGCCTGATCTCCTGGGATCTGTTCAAGCAGGATGCTGACTATCCGTTCGTTGACTGGAATTTCTCCGGTACCACCGAAGAAGAGTTCGCCACCCTGATGGCCATCTTCAATGCTGAAGATAAAGAAGTGTATATCGCTGACTACGAGCACCTGAGCGTTTACGCGTGCCGCATTATTGTTCCGGGAATGTCTGACATCTATCCGGCTGAAGATCTGTGGTTAGCCAACAACGCCATGGGCGCCCATCTGCGTGACACTATTCTCTCGCTCCCGGGCAGTGAATGGGATAAAGAAGACTATCTCAATCTGATCGAACAACTGGATGAGGAAGGCTTTGACGACTTCACCCGCGTACGCGAGCTGCTCGGTCTGGCAACCGGTGCGGATAACGGTTGGTACACCCTGCGCATTGGCGAGCTTAAAGTGATGCTGGCGCTGGCCGGCGGCGACCTGGAGCAGGCGCTGGTCTGGACAGAATGGACGATGGAATTCAACGCCTCTGTCTTTAGCGCTGAACGTGCCAACTACTACCGCTGTCTGCAAACGCTGCTGCTGCTATCTCAGGAAGAAGATCGTCAGCCACTACAATATCTGAACGCGTTTGTGCGCATGTACGGTGCCGAGGCGGTTGAAGCCGCAAGTGCAGCATTAAGTGGCGAAGCGCCGTTCTACGGGCTTCAAACTGTTGATAGCGATCTGCAGGCTTTCCCGGCGCATCAGTCTCTGCTGAAAGCTTACGAAAAACTGCAGCGCGCGAAAGCAGCACATTGGTCAAAATAGTGACAATCAGCCTGCGCTGAGTAGGCTAAAAGTATTGTCTGGGCTATATTACGGGGCGCTTAATGCGCCCTGTTTTTTATTTTGGTCAAATCAAAAAATAAATGTAAAAACAAGGTTAAATATTAGTAGTTGATATTAAGGAAATTAGCTTATTAATGTGGTTTTTTATCTCAATTACTCCATTTTAATTAACCGCCCCAGAGGAGACAGAAAGAAAAAATTCAACTCACTTTATAATTTTTAAAATTTATTTTTATTTGGATAATCAACAAGTTACACCGTAATCGCATAAAAACCATGCGCCTTACGGGCCTATAAGCCAGGCGAGATATGATCTATATCAAATTCTCATCTATAATGCTTTGTTAGTATCTCGTCGCCGACTTAATAAAGAGAGAGTTAGTGTGAAAGCTGACAACCCTTTTGATCTTATTCTTCCTGCTGCAATGGCCAAAGTTGCCGAAGAAGCAGGCGTCTATAAAGCAACGAAACATCCGCTTAAGACGTTCTATCTGGCAATTACTGCCGGTGTATTCATTTCAATTGCCTTTGTTTTCTATATCACCGCCACAACCGGTACCGGCACAATGCCTTTCGGCATGGCGAAGCTAGTAGGTGGTATCTGCTTTTCCCTGGGGCTGATTCTCTGCGTTGTCTGCGGTGCAGACCTCTTCACCTCAACCGTACTGATTGTCGTAGCGAAAGCCAGTGGTCGCATCACCTGGGGCCAATTGGCTAAAAACTGGCTTAACGTTTATGTCGGCAACCTGATTGGCGCCCTGATCTTCGTGTTACTCATGTGGCTTTCTGGCGAGTATATGACCGCTAACGGCGCGTGGGGTCTCAACGTCCTGCAAACAGCCGACCACAAAGTGCACCATACTTTTGTTGAGGCGGTAAGTCTTGGCATCCTGGCGAACCTGATGGTGTGTCTGGCAGTATGGATGAGCTATTCGGGTCGCAGCCTGATGGACAAAGCGTTTATCATGGTATTACCGGTCGCAATGTTTGTTGCCAGCGGTTTTGAGCACAGTATCGCAAACATGTTTATGATCCCTATGGGTATTGTAATTCGCGATTTCGCCACCCCGGAATTCTGGACCGCTGTTGGGTCTTCTCCGGAGAATTTTTCTCACCTGACCGTGATGAATTTCATCACCGATAACCTGATTCCGGTTACGATCGGCAACATTATCGGCGGCGGTTTGTTGGTCGGGTTGACATACTGGGTCATTTATCTGCGTGGTAACGATCATCATTAATCTGATGATGCCCATTACACGCAGTAAATAAAAAATCCACTTAAGAAGGTAGGTGTTACATGTCCGAGCTTAATGAAAAGTTAGCCACAGCCTGGGAAGGTTTTACCAAAGGTGATTGGCAGAATGAAGTAAACGTCCGCGACTTCATTCAGAAAAACTACACTCCGTATGAGGGTGACGAGTCCTTCCTGGCTGGCGCAACTGATGCGACCACTGCACTGTGGGACAGCGTGATGGAAGGCGTTAAACAGGAAAACCGCACTCACGCGCCTGTTGACTTTGACACCTCCGTTGCTTCTACCATCACTTCTCACGACGCTGGCTACATCAACAAAGCGCTCGAGAAAATTGTTGGTCTGCAGACTGAAGCTCCGCTGAAACGTGCGATCATTCCGTTTGGCGGCATCAAAATGGTTGAAGGTTCCTGCAAAGCGTACAATCGCGAACTGGACCCGATGCTGAAAAAGATCTTCACCGAATACCGCAAAACCCACAACCAGGGCGTATTCGATGTTTACACCAAAGACATTCTGAACTGCCGTAAATCCGGTGTTCTGACTGGTCTGCCAGATGCCTATGGCCGTGGCCGTATCATCGGTGACTACCGTCGCGTTGCGCTGTACGGTATCGACTACCTGATGAAAGACAAATACGCTCAGTTCGTCTCTCTGCAGTCCGATCTGGAAAACGGCGTAAACCTGGAAGCCACTATCCGTCTGCGTGAAGAAATTGCTGAACAGCACCGCGCACTGGGTCAAATCAAAGAAATGGCTGCTAAATATGGCTGCGATATCTCTGGTCCGGCAACCAACGCTCAGGAAGCTATCCAGTGGACTTACTTCGGCTACCTGGCCGCGGTTAAATCTCAGAACGGCGCAGCAATGTCCTTCGGTCGCGTATCCACCTTCCTGGATGCCTACATCGAACGTGATATCAAAGCAGGCAAAATCACCGAGCAAGACGCTCAGGAAATGATTGACCACCTGGTCATGAAACTGCGTATGGTTCGTTTCCTGCGTACCCCTGAATATGATGAACTGTTCTCCGGTGACCCGATTTGGGCAACTGAATCTATCGGTGGTATGGGCGTTGATGGCCGTACTCTGGTTACCAAAAACAGCTTCCGCTTCCTGAATACCCTGTACACCATGGGTCCTTCTCCGGAGCCGAACATCACCGTTCTGTGGTCTGAAAAACTGCCTCTGAACTTCAAGAAATTCGCCGCTAAAGTGTCCATCGACACCTCTTCTCTGCAGTACGAGAACGATGACCTGATGCGTCCGGACTTCAACAACGACGACTACGCTATCGCTTGCTGCGTAAGCCCGATGGTTGTTGGTAAACAAATGCAGTTCTTCGGTGCGCGTGCAAACCTGGCGAAAACCATGCTGTACGCAATCAACGGCGGCGTTGATGAAAAACTAAAAATGCAGGTTGGTCCTAAATCTGAACCGATCAAAGGCGACGTTCTGAACTTCGACGAAGTTATGGAGCGCATGGATCACTTCATGGACTGGCTGGCTAAACAGTACGTCACTGCACTGAACGTTATCCACTACATGCACGACAAGTACAGCTACGAAGCCTCTCTGATGGCGCTGCACGACCGTGACGTTATCCGCACCATGGCGTGTGGTATCGCTGGTCTGTCCGTTGCTGCTGACTCCCTGTCTGCAATCAAATATGCGAAAGTTAAACCGATTCGTGACGAAGACGGTCTGGCTGTCGACTTCGAAATCGAAGGCGAATACCCGCAGTTTGGTAACAACGACTCTCGCGTTGATGACATGGCGGTTGACCTGGTAGAACGTTTCATGAAGAAAATTCAGAAACTGACTACTTATCGTAACGCTATCCCGACTCAGTCTGTTCTGACCATCACCTCTAACGTGGTTTATGGTAAGAAAACCGGTAACACCCCAGATGGTCGTCGTGCTGGCGCGCCGTTCGGACCGGGTGCTAACCCAATGCACGGTCGTGACCAGAAAGGTGCTGTTGCCTCTCTGACCTCCGTTGCTAAACTGCCGTTTGCTTACGCTAAAGATGGTATCTCTTACACCTTCTCTATCGTTCCGAACGCACTGGGTAAAGACGACGAAGTTCGTAAGACCAACCTGGCTGGTCTGATGGATGGTTACTTCCACCACGAAGCGTCCATCGAAGGTGGTCAGCACCTGAACGTGAACGTCATGAACCGTGAAATGCTGCTGGATGCGATGGAACATCCGGAAAAATATCCGCAGCTGACCATCCGTGTTTCTGGCTACGCAGTACGTTTTAACTCCCTGACTAAAGAACAGCAGCAGGACGTTATTACTCGTACCTTCACTCAGACCATGTAATTGGTTTTGACTGAAATCGTACTTTAAAAAGCGTACAATAAAGGCTCCACGTAAGTGGGGCCTTTTTAATAGCCTGCTTTGTCAGCTATCTATACTTATGGATAGCAGCCAAAACAGACTCGACACAGTTAATAACTGTGCACTAACACTGGCCCCGGATGGGCCACACCTGGAGAAACACCGCAATGTCAGTTATTGGTCGCATTCACTCCTTTGAATCCTGTGGCACTGTTGATGGCCCGGGCATCCGTTTTATTACCTTCTTCCAGGGCTGCCTGATGCGCTGCCTGTATTGTCATAACCGTGACACATGGGATACGCACGGCGGCAAAGAAGTCACCGTCGACGAGTTAATGAAAGAGGTCGTGACGTACCGCCACTTTATGAACGCCTCCGGTGGCGGTGTAACAGCTTCCGGTGGCGAAGCTATCCTGCAAGCTGAATTTGTACGCGACTGGTTTCGTGCCTGTAAAAAAGAAGGTATTCATACCTGTCTGGATACCAACGGTTTTGTTCGCCGCTACGATCCGGTGATCGATGAATTGCTGGAAGTCACCGACCTGGTGATGCTCGATCTCAAACAGATGAATGATGAAATCCATCAGAATCTGGTGGGCGTATCTAACCATCGTACGCTTGAGTTCGCACGTTACCTGTCCAATAAAGACATCAAGGTGTGGATCCGCTACGTCGTTGTACCTGGCTGGTCTGACGATGACGACTCCGCGCACCGCCTGGGCGAGTTTACCCGCGATATGGGCAACGTAGAGAAAATCGAACTGCTGCCATACCATGAGCTGGGCAAACACAAATGGGTGGCAATGGGTGAAGAGTACAAACTTGACGGTGTTAAGCCACCGAAGAAAGAGACCATGGAGCGCGTGAAAGGCATTCTTGAGCAGTATGGTCATAAAGTAATGTACTAAGGTATGACGACCACGGCGTCGCAGCGCTCTGCTTGAGTAGCGCGACGCCAACGTTCGATGCCTACGACATAAAATATTCTGAAAGTTTATTGGTCACGCTTTCAATAGAGAAAATACGTTTCTGGTGTGCTTTACGACACTGCACGTAACGCTCATCCTGCTCTTCCAGAGCACTGAGTATGCGATCCGCCACCATCATCGCACCAGCAATTTCAGCAAAACCAGACTCACCTTCCCCCTGTAACGCAACCGCCGCCTGCAAATTCCAGTCAGAAAGCCGATTTAATGGCGCAAACGATCCGCGAGTTAACGAGAGAATTTTTATGCCTTGTTCCTTCGCTAGCGTCAGCGACTGCATCATATCGGTAGAGACTTGTTCTGTATGAATAACGATAATCCCTGTTTTTTGGCTGTCCGCCAACGGAGAGATAGCCGCCGGATAAAATCGGTCGATATAACTGGCTATTTTCCCCATCTGCACCAGATTGATTTGCAGAAATAACGCCACCGGCACCGCAGTACCTACCGCATAAATTGCAATATTACTGAGCTGATTTAACCAGGTCGCAACCGCCTGCAACTCTTTGCTGTCAATGATGGCATTGCTGTCACAAACGCTTGCCAGTACCGCCGCCGTCTCCTCACTTCCTCCATCATTCGGCCGTGCAGCTCCTTGCTCCAGTGCAAGAGCCGTTCTGAAATCAGAAAACCCCTTAAAACCAAAGGCACGGCAAAAACGAGTGATGCTCCCCTCACTGGTATCAATAGAATCGGCCAGCTCGGTTATCGTATGCCGCATCACAAAATCAGGATTTTCAGTGATAAAACGCCCTACCTTTTCCAGGATCGGACTAAGCTCTGAAGCCCCATTTCTTATGTTAATCAATAAATTAGTATCTATCTGACTCATTTTTCGCCTTTTTGCACAAAATGCAAATGCTGTCACATACTTTGCCCGGCTTTGCGATAATAATTTTTATCGCACCAATGATAATTAAAAATAATTATTTTTACAAACAGGAGAACGTCTAATGAAAGGTCTGATCGTCTGTCGTACCGGTATGGGCAGTTCGCTAATGCTGAAAATCAAAGCCCAAAAAGTCATCGATAAACATGGCTGGGATATCGATCTTGAACACGATGTCCTGTCAGGGCTACGAACCTGGCAAAACATCGACTTCGTGATCACCATGAGCGACCTGACCGATGAGGTAGAAGCCGCCGGGTTCAGAGCAATCGGTATCACCGATCTGATGAACAGCGAAGAAATGGAATCTGCGCTCACCAGCGTTGTTCAAAACAACTAACCTCTCCGGGGGAAATATGGATCTCCTAAAGTTCATTGTATTCGACATTTTGGGTGTAACCCCACTTTTAGTTGGCTTTATTGCGCTAATTGGTTTGCTTATCCAGCGTAAACCCATCGAAAAAGTGCTTTCAGGTACCTTTAAAACCATCGTCGGATTTCTGGTATTTGCCGGCGGAGCAGGGATTGCGGTGACATCCTTAGGTAATTTTCAGACCTTATTCAGCGATGGATTCGGTCTGAAAGGGGTGATGCCGTTAGCCGAAGCGTTAACTGGGCTGGCACAAACCAAGTTTGCCATGTGCGTTTCACTTATCATGGTCGTTGGTTTCGGCTGGAACTTGTTTTTTGCCCGCGTAACGCCGTTCAAATACATCTTCCTGACGGGTCAACATAATCTGTATCTGTCTGCCCTCTTAACCGTTACGCTTAAGGCGCTTGGCTACAGCGATGTAACAACAATCATCGTCGGCTCCATACTGCTGGGGCTTGCGGCCTGTGTCTATCCAGCTATCGCTCAGCCGTGGATGCGTAAGATTACCGGTAATGATGAAATTGCGATGGGTCATTACGTTACTCTGGCCTACGCGCTATCGGGATGGATCGGTTCGAAAGTGGGTGATCCTAAGCAGTCAACAGAAAAGCTAAATCTTCCCGGATGGTTGGGGATTTTTAAAGACTACATCGTCTCCGTGTCCATCTCTGTCAGTATTTTCTATTACATCGCGGCGCTTGCCGCAGGCGAAGAAGCGGTAACGGCCGCCGCCGGTGGAATGCATTGGCTGGTTTATCCGCTATTCCAGTCACTCACGTTTACCGCATCGCTTTATATCATCATCACCGGCGTTCGCTTGCTGTTGTCAGAAATAGTCCCGGCATTTCTGGGCATCTCTGAAAAATTTATCCCGAACGCCAAACCCGCACTGGATTGCCCAGTCGTCTTTCCGTATGCCCCAACCGCCACCGTTTTAGGTTTCATCTCTTCCTTTGTGGGTGGATTGGTGGTTATGGGGGTACTCGCATCAATTGGGCAAACGGTCATTATCCCCGTCGCCATCCCCTACTTCTTCATTGGTGCTACCGCCGCCGTCTTCGGTAACGCGTCAGGAGGCTGGAAAGGGGCCATCGCCGGTAGCTTTGTCACTGGCATATTAATTGGTATTGGCCCGGCACTCATCTATCCCATCATGGAATCGGTGGGATTGTCCGGTACTAGCTTCCCGGAGACAGATTTTGTCGCCCTCGGCTTAGTGGTTTATTACATCGGCAAAATGTTGCCCTGATAAGGAATGAACATGAATATTGATGAATTGAAATCCCATGCGCTAGCTGCTCGCCGGGATATTGTCACCATGATTTATGAATCAGGCATTGGCCATCCTGGCGGTGCATTGTCCATCATCGACATTCTGACCTGGATTTACGATCAAGAGGTGGACTTCTCCTGCGCCCCTCGCGCTCGCGTGGTCATGAGCAAAGGTCATGCGGTTGCTGCTCAGTACGCCATGCTGCATCAAAAAGGCAAAATTGAGCGCAGCGAATTTAATACTTTTCGACAAATTAACTCACGTTTACAGGGGCACCCTAGCATCAAATCTCTGCCCGAAGTCGATGCAACAACCGGCCTGCTGGGCCAGGGATTATCCATTGCTTTTGGTATGGCGGCGGCCAAAAAACAGCGGGGGGAATCACAGCGCGTTTTCGCCATCATTGGCGATGGCGAAATGCATGAAGGGCAAATCTGGGAAACGCTACAACAGGCAGGCCATATGAAGATGGATAACCTGGTGGCGATTATTGACTACAACGGTTTTTCCTCCCACGACCCCGTTAATCAGGTGGTGAATCTGGAACCTCTGGCCGACAAAGTGCGTCTTTTCGGCTGGCACGTACTCGAACTCCATAACGGTAACGATATGCATCAGGTTGCCGACACGCTGATGCTCTCACGCCATCTGAAAGGAAAACCTGTCGCCATTATTGCGCATACCACCAAAGGCAGTGGCGTTAGCTATATGGAAAATAACGGTGACTGGCATTCAAAAACCCCAACCACCGAACAATATCAGCAGGCTATGGAGGAGTTGCAGTGATGAAAGCCCCACGTGATGAAATTGGTAACGCACTCATTGCCCTGAAAAAAAAGGGCTATCCCATTGTCGCCATTGATAGTGATTTAGCCAGCTCCACCCGCACTGACCAGTTCCAGGCCGTCTATCCAGACGCTTTCTTTGAAATGGGTATTGCAGAAGGATCGGCAATGAGTTTTGCCACTGGCCAGGCGCTGGAAGGAAATATTCCGTTCTACGTTAACTTTGCGATGTTTGTGACAGGCACCGCCTGGACTCAGCTGCGCCAGGCGTGCTACGCCAAAGCTAACATTAAATTAGTTGGCAGCCACCCAGGAATGGATGATGGACCTGACGGCGCATCGCATCATGCGCTGGAAGATCTGGCCCTGACGCGCGTACTGCCGGGGCTCACAATTCTAACGCCTGCCGACGCTGAAGAAGTTGAGGCCGCATTTGAACAGGCAGTAAACATTCCCGGTCCGGTCTATATTCGCGTAGCCCGAGAACCTATGCCCGTGCGCGATAAATCTACCGTTCCGCGAGTGACCGATATCGCCGCCGTGGAGGACTCAGGCAATGACTTCGCCATTCTCTATGAAGGGACCGTTCTGGAGCAAGCAAGCGCAGGTTATGTGCAGCTGTGCGCCCAGGGAAAACGTGGCAAGCTGATTCACGTCGCCATGCTAAAACCGTTTAACCGCCAGCGCTTTCTGCAACTGATTGCCAACTGCCCGCAGATCGCAACGATTGAAAATCACACGATCACCGGTGGGCTTGGCGGACAGGTTGCTGAAGTATTGGCGGAGGAAGGATTAACCACGAGATTAATCCGACTGGGGACACAAGACACGTTTACGGAATCAGGCAATAGCCGCCAGTTGAAAGAGAAATACGGTATTTCGGCGACCGCACTCTTTGAAGTCCTGAGATAGTTCGGGTTGGCAGACCGCAATGCGGTCTGCTGCTCTGAAATAAGGAGAACACAATGACATCTGCGCTATTTTCTGCCTGTCAGTTTCGTAAACAATGCTACTCCTGGCAGGAGGCCGTGACGCTGGCTTGCCAGCCTCTGGAAGAACTGGGCGCGATTACGTCCGCCTACGCTCAGGCAATCATCCGTGAAACAGAACAACTGGGTCCGTGGTACATCTTAAGCCCTGAGTTTGCCCTACCGCACGCTCGTCCGGAAGAAGGAGTGATAAGCAGTGAGACACATTTGTCGCTCTTGTGTCTGAAAGAGGCGGTGCCTTTTCCAGGGCATCCAGATGTGCGGTTAATTATTGTCCTGGCGGCTGCCAGCAGCACCCGACATATTGAAATGATTCAAAAACTGGTTTGCTGGCTGGATGAAGGGGAGCATTTACAACAGTTGACGAGTATGACCAGTCAGGCGCAACTTCACTGCACGCTGAAAGCATGCGAATACCTCGCAACTTCCGGCATACCCGCAATGGGAAAATGAGTCACGGTATGCAAACATTTTGCCTTGCATACCGTCTGGCGCGCTTTATACGTGAGCCACCGGAGTCGGCGTATGTCTGGCGCTACGCAACAACATCAGCAGATAAATAAACGATACGCTGGCAATCATAATGAATAACAGATTATCGGAATAATTCTGCATCAGCATTGCGGTGAATGAAGGACCAAGCAGGCTGCCAACGGTATAGCTTAATAACAATGCCTGATTCATGGCGACCAACTGATGATGTTCAACCTTTTCACAGGCCCAGGCCATCGCCACCGGATAGAGGGTAAAACCTGCCGCACCCAACATAAACAACGCAGGCGCCATCGCCGCCTGATTCAGCATGGCGATACTTCCGACGATAACCACGAAGACCTGGACGCGTAAAACCAGCAGGCGTCCCAGCTTGTCTGCCAGGCGGCCAATCGGCCATTGCCCCAGAATACCGGCGCTAACCAGAACCGCCATCCAGAAACCAATGCTGGCGTTGCTCACCCCTTGATGGTTGAGATAAAGCGGCATCAGGCCATACAAAGACCCCAGCACAATCCCGGAAATAATACAGCCGTTAACGCCCAGACGCGCCTGACGCAGCCTCAGCATGGAGGTAATAGGAGTAGACTGCTGTTCATCACCCTGCTGATTGGCAATGCGCGTAAAGAGCAATGGCAAAACGCCAGCCAGGATCGTACCCGTCACCCACGGCAGGACGTTCATCAATTCTGTTGATACTTTACTGACCAGTAGCTGGCCTAAAAACGTCCCCACGTAATAGATCATCATATAGGCGGCAAGCAAGCGTCCGCGATTACGCGAATTCCCGCTGCACATCAGCGCACTTTCCACTACCACCCAAATCATGGCGCAGCCAACACCGGCGATAAAACGCCAGGTCATCCAGCTCCAGAACCCCACCATAACCCCCAGGCCGATACAGCCCGCGGCAAAAATAAGCGAGGCAATGTAATAGCTGCGATTAAAACCAAGGTGTTTTATTAAATACCCGGTCAGCAACGTCCCTACCAGATTGCCGGTAAAGTAGGAAGAACTCACCACACCTACCTGCCAGGTTGGCAGATTTTCATGGGCGAGCCAAAGCGGGACGAGCGTGTTTAACACGGCGATCGCCAGGGTCAGCAGAAGCAGCCCGCACAGCAACAGCATGACGGGACGGGTATAGATGGACATGAATAAAAACCGTGAGGAAGTTCAAATTTCATGCGCATCATGCCACTGCCAAAAACATTGTCAATCGGCGCAATCAAAGGGCTGAGGCGCTTTCCGGACGATCGATTTGCATTACTGATTCTTAATGTGAATAGATAAAAAACACAAAAACACATCTGCTTGTTTTTATTGATCTAAAACAAAAATCTCGCGTTGCGTTCAGTCGAAAAATTTCATGGACTCCCCTTACTTTTATTTCTTACTAAACTCTATGCGGGATGCAGATCTGCATTGTCTTCAAAATAGAACAGTGAGTTCTTATTTAGGTATCTAATCCATATATCGTTCTTTCTGTAGACTTAAACTCATCAAATTTCCCCCACTGATGCTGAACAGGAGAAATATCATGACTAAACCTTACGTAAGACTTGATAAAGATAATGCGGCAGTACTGCTGGTCGACCATCAGGCTGGCCTGCTCTCTTTGGTTCGGGATATCGATCCCGATAAATTTAAAAACAACGTGCTTGCCCTCGGCGACTTAGCAAAATACTTCAAACTCCCAACCATTCTGACAACCAGTTTTGAGACAGGACCAAACGGGCCACTGGTACCGGAACTGAAAGCTCAATTTCCCGATGCGCCTTATATTGCTCGCCCCGGAAACATTAACGCGTGGGATAACGAAGATTTCGTGAAAGCAGTGAAAGCGACCGGTAAAAAACAGCTGATTATTGCCGGTGTCGTGACGGAAGTTTGCGTTGCTTTCCCTGCGCTCTCGGCTATTGAAGAAGGTTTTGATGTCTTTGTCGTAACCGATGCGTCGGGTACATTTAATGAAATTACTCGCCATTCAGCATGGGATCGGATGTCCCAGGCCGGTGCTCAACTGATGACGTGGTTTGGTGTCGCATGTGAGTTGCATCGCGACTGGCGCAACGATATCGAAGGTCTGGCGACGCTGTTCTCTAATCACATTCCTGATTATCGCAATCTGATGACCAGCTACGACACGTTAACTAAACAGAAGTAAAAAACCGGGGCTATGCCCCGGTTTGTCATTTAGCTGGCAACCGCCATACCGACGGTCATATGCAGCCCGTAGAACACGCCACGACCAATCAACTCGCCGACTAACAGCAGAATAAACGCGACGGAAAGCAGCGGAACTGCAGGCTGGTAGCCTTTCACTTGCGGTACAATCCAGCAGCACAACGCTAATGCCAGAGCGACAATCCGCCACGCCATCAGCGAGCCGTAATCCGGAACCAGCGCAGACGCCTGTTGAATGGAACTGTGGATCGTCGCCAGTTCAGCCCCCTGCATTACAGACATGATGGCGCTCACGACCAGAGCAAGCACTGAAATAGCCGGCAACAGGCGCATCGCCCAACCGTCCACGCCAGCAATTCTCAGCAACAGATATCCCAGCAGCGGACCGCCCATAAACGTCGTCAGGAAGAAGCCCAGCGGCGTCCAGATGCTGTACCAGGTCGGTACGGTATCGATGGTGTTATACACGCGCACCATCATCCAGACAAAAACCACGCCCAATACCATGGTGACAACTAACCACAGATTGCGTAATACGGGCGACATTTTTTTCAACGTTGCCAGCAGCCAGCCGATGCCGCCAACGGCAAAGAAGATTGAGCCGCTGGCAATTTCATTACTCAACGCAGAAGACCCTACACGATTGAGTGAGTTAAAGGCGCGCATCGGTGAGCCCAGGTGGAGCATGGAAGCAATAAAGCCAATGCCCATTAATACCCACAGCCCGAACATGCAGGCAATCACGCGCTGCTGCGATTCAGGGCGTAAGTCCCCTTTCATCAATGCCAGCGCCAGAACGATAAAGCCACCAACTACACACTGTCCGAAGACAGTGAAGATCATCAGCGGCCATTCATGCCATCCACTTCCCATCTTACACCTCCTTCGGATTGGCCAGATAACCTGTAGTATCCCCGGTCGGGCGGCTATTGGCGTTAGGTTTGATGACAATACTTGGTTTGGTAAAGTGCGCGCCCGGCAGTGGCGCTACCGCAGCCAAAGTACCGTGTTTTTTGCGCAGCTCTTCAATCGGACCAAAATCCAGCGCACGCAGTGGGCAGGACTCCACGCAGATAGGTTTCTTGCCTTCAGCGACGCGCTCATGGCAGCCATCACATTTAGTCATATGCCCTTTTTCAGCATTGTACTGTGGCGCGCCGTAAGGACAGGCCATGTGGCAATACCGGCAGCCAATGCAAACATCTTCGTCGACAACGACAAAACCATCTTCACGTTTGTGCATCGCGCCGCTCGGACAAACCTTGGTACAGGCCGGATCTTCACAGTGGTTACACGCAATGGAGAGGTAATAAGCAAAGACGTTCTGATGCCAGACGCCGTTGTCCTCCTGCCAGTCGCCGCCTGCGTATTCATAAATGCGGCGGAAGCTGACTTCCGGGGTTAAATTTTTGAAATCTTTGCAGGCCAGTTCGCAGGTTTTGCAACCGGTGCAACGGCTGGAATCAATAAAAAATCCATACTGGGTTGTCATCGGTTACTCCTTACGCCTTTTCAACCTGAACAAGGTTCGTGTGTGACGGATTCCCCTTTGCGAGAGGAGACGGACGCTGGGTCGTCAGGACGTTAATGCAACCGCCCTGATCCACACGTTTTGCATCCGGGTCATACCAGGCCCCTTCGCCCAATGCCACCACGCCGGGCATCATACGTGGCGTCACTTTCGCCTCAATATGCACTTCACCACGATCGTTAAAGATACGTACCTTGTCGCCGTTGTTTATACCGCGTCGCTGCGCATCCATCGGGTTGATCCACATTTCCTGGCGGCAGGATGCTTTCAGGACATCGACGTTGCCATAGGTCGAGTGAACGCGAGACTTATAGTGGAAGCCGGTCAGCTGCAAAGGGAATTTCTCCACCAGCGGATCGTTTAAGCTTTCAAAGCCTGGGGTATAAATCGGTAGCGGATCAATTACATCACCTTCCGGCAGTTCCCAGGTTGCCGCGATCTCGGCAAGCTGCTGCGAATAAATTTCGATCTTACCTGACGGCGTGGTCAGCGGATTGGCTTTAGGATCTTCTCGGAATGCCTTGTACGCCACATGATGTCCTTGCGGATCGCGCTGTTTAAAGATCCCTTGCTGACGGAATTCTTCAAACGTAGGCAGTTCAGGAATCGCTTTGCGCGACTGCTCATACAGATGGCGCATCCACTCTTCCTGAGTACGACCTTCTGTAAACTGCTGCTCAACGCCAAGGCGCTTCGCCAGCTCGCTGGTCATCTGGTAGATAGTCTTGCATTCGAAGCGTGGTTTGATCGCCTGATCGGTGAAAATCACATAGGACATGTTCCCGCATGAGGCATCCAACGCGAAATCCATCTGCTCAGAGGCGGTGCAGTCCGGCAGCAAAATGTCCGCGTATTTCGCCGAGGAAGTCATATGACAGTCGATGACGACGATCATCTCGCACTTCTTCTCGTCCTGGAGGATTTCATGCGTGCGGTTAATATCAGAGTGTTGGTTAATCAGACAGTTACCGGCATAGTTCCAGATCATCTTAATAGGAACATCGAGCTTGTCTTTGCCGCGTACGCCGTCACGCAGGGCCGTCATCTCCGGGCCTCGCTCAATCGCGTCCGTCCACATGAACATCGAGATGCTGGTTTCAACAGGGTTTTCCAGCGTTGGCATACGCTCAAACGGCAAACTGTATGAGCCCTCACGCGCCCCGCTGTTGCCGCCGTTGATCCCAACGTTACCGGTCAGGATAGCGAGCATAGAAATGGCGCGGGTCGCTATTTCACCGTTAGCATGACGCTGCGGCCCCCACCCCTGGCTGATGTATGCCGGTTTAGCGCTACCTATTTCACGCGCCAGTTTGACGATACGTTCAGCGGGAATACCGGTAATCTGCGCCGCCCACTCCGGGGTCTTGGCAATGCCATCCTTACCCTGCCCAAGAATATACGCCTTATAGTGACCGTTCTTCGGTGCGTCGGCCGGTAAGGTTTTCTCGTCGTAACCCACGCAGTATTTGTCGAGGAACGGTTGGTCAACCATGTTTTCGGTGATCAGGACATACGCCAGACCATTGACCAGCGCCGCATCAGTACCAGGACGGATCGGGATCCATTCATCTTCACGCCCCGCACCGGTATCCGTATAACGGGGATCGATAATGATCATGCGGGCATTGGATTTCTGTCGCGCCTGTTCAAGGTAATAGGTTACCCCACCCCCGCTCATACGGGTTTCACCAGGGTTATTACCGAACAGAACCACCAGCTTGCTGTTTTCAATATCGGACGGGCTGTTACCGTCAGCCCAGCCGCCGTAGGTATAGTTCAACCCAGCAGCGATTTGCGCTGAAGAGTAGTCACCGTAGTGATTAAGATAGCCGCCGCAGCAGTTCATCAACCGTGCCACCAGCGTTTTACCCGGCGGCCACGAGCGCGTCATAGTGCCACCCAGCGTACCGGTACCGTAGTTCAGGTAGATAGACTCATTGCCGTAGTCTTTGATAAGACGCTGCATATTGCTGGCAATGATGTCGTAGGCTTCATCCCAACTGATGCGCTCAAATTTTCCTTCGCCACGCTTACCAACGCGTTTCATCGGGTATTTCAGACGATCGGGATTATAGACTCGGCGACGCATGGAACGACCACGCAGACAGGCGCGTACCTGGTGCAGACCGTCATAGTTGTCATCGCCGGAGTTGTCGGTTTCGACATACTTTATTTCACCGTCGACCACATGCATACGCAGTGGGCAGCGGCTGCCGCAGTTCACCGTACACGCGCTCCAGATCACTTTCTCATTAATCGGTGTCGGATTAAGGGCTTCTGCAGCATTTGCAATACGAGTAAATGGCAGGGTAAACGCGCTACTGGCCACCGCCAGTCCGCCTATCGCCGTCGTTTTCACCAAACCGCGGCGAGTAACCTCAGCTGCCAGCACGGCATCGGGGATCTTAGTTTTCATAGTGGCTCACTCTGCTGCTCACAATAAACAAAATACAAATATTCGATGTATAGTTTTTTATATAACGTTAATATCGATATACAGGCTGGTAGAAACTGAATTTGCTAAAAGACAGAGAAAAATACTGACTTTCATTCGAAGTCAGTATTACCCCTATGGGAGTAGTCGTTATTGTCCGACGTCAAGCGGGCATAAAAAAAGCGCCCTGAGGCGCTTTTTTAGCAGAGAAAGGTAGCTTAACCGATGAATTCCAGGCCATTCATGTACGGACGTAATACTTCCGGAACCTGAATGCGGCCATCAGCCTGCTGATAGTTTTCCATTACCGCAACCAGCGTACGCCCAACCGCCAGACCGGAACCGTTCAGAGTATGCACTAAACGAGTCTTTTTGTCGGATTTGCTGCGGCAACGCGCCTGCATACGACGAGCCTGGAAATCCCACACGTTGGAGCAAGAGGAGATTTCGCGATAGGTGTTCTGCGCCGGGATCCACACTTCCAGATCGTAAGTTTTGCATGCGCCGAAGCCCATGTCGCCAGTGCACAGGATGATTTTGCGATACGGCAGACCCAGCAGTTGCAGGACCTTCTCGGCATGGCCGGTCATCTCTTCCAGCGCGTCCATCGAATCTTCCGGGCGAACAATCTGCACCATCTCAACTTTATCGAACTGGTGCATACGGATCAGACCACGCGTGTCACGACCGTAAGAACCTGCTTCAGAACGGAAGCACGGCGTATGCGCAGTCATTTTGATCGGCAGCGCATCTTCATCGATGATTTCGTCGCGCACCAGGTTGGTCAGCGGAACTTCTGCCGTTGGGATCAGCGCATAGTTGCTGCTGTCAGCTTCTTCATCCAGCGGACGGGTATGGAACAGATCGCCAGCGAATTTCGGCAGTTGGCCTGTACCGTACAGCGTGTCATGGTTAACCAGATACGGGACGTAGTTTTCGCTATAGCCATGCTGTTCGGTATGCAGATCCAGCATGAACTGAGACAGCGCACGGTGCATACGCGCAATCTGCCCTTTCATAACAACAAAACGAGAGCCGGTCAGCTTAACCGCAGCGGCGAAATCAAGACCTGTGTGCATTTCACCCAGGGTAACGTGATCGCGCACTTCGAAATCAAACTCACGCGGAGTACCCCAGCGGCTGACTTCGACGTTGTCATTTTCATCTTTACCCACCGGAACGTCGTCCGCTGGCAGGTTAGGAATAGTCAGCGCAATGTCGCGGATCTCGGCCTGTAAGGTATCAAGTTCAGCTTTCGCGGCATCCAGCTCTTCGCCCAGTTTGTTCACTTCCAGACGTAAAGACTCGATATCTTCCCCGCGCGCTTTTGCCTGGCCGATGGATTTCGATCGCGAGTTACGCTCTGCCTGCAGGTTTTCAGTTTGTACCTGCAGAACTTTACGACGCTCTTCAAGAGCGCGCAGCTTATCTACATCCAGCTTAAAGCCCCGGCTTGCCAGTTTTTCTGCGACTGCGTCTGGCTCATTACGCAGCAGATTGGGATCGAGCATGCTTATCCTGTGCTTATCGAATTAAAATAGGAGAAAGTGACCACAGCCTGCGGTCACAGGGATACAGAGACAACATTACCGCAACGATAACACTAACGGTAGCGTTTTATAGGGCTATTTTGATCCTGTCCGGCGAGCCAGGCGAGCTTTTCGCCAATCTTGCCTTCAAGACCTCTGTTTGTGGGGCGATAATAGCGCGTTTGTGCCATTTCCTGCGGGAAGTACTCTTCTCCGGCGGCATAGGCATTAGGCTCATCATGGGCATAACGATACTCCTGACCGTAGCCCATCTCTTTCATCAGCTTAGTCGGCGCATTGCGCAGGTGAACCGGCACGTCGTAATCAGGACGTTCGCGGGCATCAGACAGCGCGGCTTTGAAGGCGGTGTAAACCGCATTACTCTTCGGCGCACAGGCCAGATAAACAATCGCCTGAGCAATCGCGCGTTCGCCTTCCGCGGGTCCCACGCGGGTAAAACAGTCCCATGCGGAAATCGCCACCTGCATGGCGCGGGGATCGGCATTGCCGACATCTTCTGAGGCAATCGCCAGACAGCGACGGGCAACATACAGCGGATCGCCACCAGCGGTAATAATTCGCGCATACCAATAAAGCGCCGCATCTGGGGCGCTTCCACGTACCGACTTGTGTAATGCGGAGATGAGATCGTAAAAACGATCGCCTTTATTATCGAAACGCGCACTACGTTCACCGGCAATTTCGGTGAGCAATTCTGGTTTCAATACGCGCTTGCCGGAATCATCAACTTCGGCCATATCGGCCATCATTTCCAGCGTATTCAGCGCCCGCCGCGCGTCACCATTAACCAGTTCGGCAATAGCCCGACGCGTTTCTGGCGGCAGAACAATATCCTGGCCGCCATAACCACGCGCTTTGTCTGACATCGCCTGGTCCAGCACCTGTTCAATGTCGTCGGAAGTTAACGATTTCAGTAGATAAACGCGTGCACGCGACAACAGCGCCGAGTTGAGCTCAAACGAGGGGTTTTCAGTGGTGGCGCCAATAAACGTAATGGTACCGTCTTCAATATGCGGTAAAAACGCATCCTGTTGGCTTTTATTAAAACGGTGAACTTCGTCCACGAACAGGATCGTGCGTCGACCCGCGTTACGGTTCTGACGCGCACGCTCAATCGCTTCACGAATTTCTTTCACGCCAGACGTAACTGCCGAAATTCGTTCGACATCGGCGTTGGCGTAACGGGCAATAACTTCGGCAAGCGTCGTTTTCCCGGTCCCCGGCGGTCCCCATAAAATCATGGAGTGCAGATGCCCGGCCTCAATGGCGCGCGGCAAGGGTTTGCCCGCAGCCAGCAGATGCTGCTGGCCGATATACTGCGCTAAATTTTCTGGCCGCATACGCGCGGCCAGCGGCTGAAAAGTATTATCAGAAAAGTCGAGCGACAGATTGCTCACTCACACGCCTCTACTTACGTTGATCGTCAACCGTTACACCTTGCGGCGGGGTAAAGGTGAATTTAGAGGGTTCAATCGCACCATTCTGCTGAGATTTCAGCTGATAGCTGCTGCGCTGATCGTCTTGTTCAACAGTGCTGAACTGGTGGATCGTCCCGTCACGCCCAACATTGATAGTAAACTGTTTAAGGTTACCGCTGCTGGTTTTTGGCGTCAGCACGAAATCATCGCCATTTTGCTTAATATTGTACTGCTGCCAGTCGCTGGCCTGGTTACGCGCAATCAGCATGAACGGCGTGTTGCCCGTGGCGTCTTTCAGCCATGTCGCAGTCGCCTGCTCAACAAACGGATTAAAGAACCACAGCGTTTTACCATCGGAAACCAGGATGCTCTCGTCAGGCTGCGTCATATGCCAGTTAAACAGATTAGGACGTTTAACCCATAAGTCACCCTGACCTTCCTGCACCGCCGCACCGCTACCGTCCGTGACCTTCTGAGTAAAGCTGGCATGGAAGCTACTGACTTTATCCAGGCGGCTTTTCAGGTCGCTGGCAGCATCTGCCCAGACGCTGCTCACCACAAAGCTCGACAATAATGCACAGGTGATTGCGATTCTTTTCATCGTTATTCCTCAAAATACGTCACTCCCAACGGGGAGATCCCTCTGCTATCCATTTCAGGCCAAAAATCAGCATGAGGAAAGTAGAAAATACTGAATTACTTAACTTTGCAATCATTCGAAGGGCGGCGGAGCCAGCACTTCACGATTACCATTATGCCCTTGCTCGCTGACAATTCCCTGCGCTTCCATCTGTTCGATGATGCGCGCCGCTCGGTTGTAACCGATACGGAACTGACGCTGGACGCCGGAGATTGAGGCTTTGCGTTTCTGGGTAACAAAGTTTACCGCCTGATCGAACAGCGGATCCAACTCTTCGCCTCCATCAAAGCCGCCACCGCCGCCTTCGCTTTCGCTGTCAGACGTTATGCCGTCAACGTATTGTGGACGACCGCGCGCTTTCCAGTCCTGAACCACAGCGTGAACTTCTTCATCACGTACAAAGGCGCCGTGTACACGCACAGGGATCGTTGAGTTTGGTGCGGAATACAGCATGTCACCCATACCCAACAGCGATTCCGCGCCGCCCTGGTCAAGGATGGTACGCGAGTCAATTTTACTGGACACAGTAAAGGCGATACGCGTTGGGATGTTCGCTTTAATCAGACCAGTGATAACGTCAACCGACGGTCGCTGGGTCGCCAGCACCAGGTGGATCCCCGCCGCACGCGCTTTTTGCGCCAGACGAGCAATCAGTTCTTCCACCTTTTTACCCACGGTCATCATCAGGTCGGCGAATTCATCCACCAGCACAACAATATACGGCAGTTTTTCCAGCACCGGATGCTGAACATCCATACTGTCGCCCGGCTTCCAGTACGGGTCCGGAATCGGACGTCCCATACGGGCGGCTTCAGCAATTTTTTCGTTATAACCGGCAAGGTTACGCACACCAAGCGCCGACATCAGCTTGTAGCGACGTTCCATTTCATTGACGCTCCAGCGCAGGGCGTTGGCGGCATCTTTCATGTCGGTCACAACTTCAGTCAGCAAATGCGGAATGCCTTCATAAACCGACAGTTCCAGCATTTTCGGGTCAATCATGATAAAGCGAACGTCTTCCGGCTGCGCCTTGTATAACATGCTGAGGATCATGGCGTTCACCCCAACCGACTTACCGGAACCGGTTGTCCCTGCCACCAGCAGGTGCGGCATTTTCGCCAGATCGGCAACCACGGGTTCGCCCGCAATATCTTTACCCAGTACCACGGTCAGCGGAGATGAGTTATCACGGAATTTGGCGTTATCCAACACTTCGCGCAGATAAACGGTTTGACGTTTTTTGTTGGGTAACTCCAGCCCGACATACGGTTTGCCCGGAATTACCTCGACCACGCGTACCGCTGCGGTCGACAATGAACGCGCCAGATCTCGCGACAGGTTGGAAATACGCGCCGCTTTAACTCCAGGAGCAAGATTAAGCTCAAAGCGGGTAATAACCGGACCAGGTGAGTAGTTCACCACATCGGCTTTAATGCGGAAGTCCGCCAGACGAGCCTCCACCAGACGAGCCATTTGCTCCAGAGCAAAAGTATCTATCGGCTCAACCTCACTCGGCGGCGGCGTGAGCAGATCCAACGATGGCAGCGGCGTACTTGGACGATGCGCCGGACGACTGTCGCCATTACGCATCAGGAGCGGATGGATCAGGCTATCCTGCGGCGGCGCTGTAACAGGCTGCGCCGGCTGCTGATAATGCTGCTGTGGTGCGACTGGCTGCGCTGGCTGCTGGTAATGCTGCTGCGGTGCGACAGGCTGCTGGTACTGCGGTGCAGGCTCCGGCATTACGCCTGGAGTAAATAGCGGCTCATGTGGACCATCATCCACCAGCGTTTTCATTGGCGAGAATTCAAAGTCATCAAGCGAGAACGGATTCGCCCCGGCAGGCTGTTCACCGGAATAGCGCTGCTGCTGGGAAGAGGCAAACTGGCGAGCCAGTTCCGCTTCTGCGGCTGAATCATCATCAGTCTGACTGGCATCATCCTGATACTCGTCGCCATAGCGGTGCTGCTGCGATTGGGCGAACTGACGCGCCAGCTCATCTTGCTGCATTGCGTCAATTTCTTCGTCACTGTACGCATCTGTATCAAGATGCTCTTCGCGCGCCTTCTCTTCAGCCATACGTTGTGACGGCAGTTTTATGCCATACGACGCCAGCTCCCGACGAGTAGGTACGCGCACACGATTCGGACGCGGTAACTGCGGACCAATCCCCTCTTTCACCTGTGGACGCGGTGCACCGCTACCCGCAAGACTAAAGACAGGTGCTGCGGCAGCCGCACCCGCCCCTAAAGCGGCGTTTTTCATCCCGGCGGCCAGCGGCGCAACGGCAGCAACTGACTCAACGGGCGGTATGGATGCTGCCGTCGGCATAGACGGCTTAACACGTTCAGGCTCCTGAGCAGGCTCTGGAATCGGCTGATACCAGGCGGCCAGTTGCTCGCGCTCACGTGCACGTTTCTCTTCAACTTCTTCAAAATAGTAGAGTGGCGGACGAGTCGGTTTAACCTCTTCAACTACCGGCTCAGGTTCCACTACAGGCGGTTGTTCAACCGCAGGCTGCTGGAACGCGGCGTTTTGTTGAAAGGTTGATTCCGGCTGATAAACAGGCTGCTGCACGGGCTCCGGCTGATATGCAGGTTCCGGCTGCCAGTTGTGCTCCGCGGTAAATCCCTGCGGCTGCGGACTCTCCTCCACAACCGGCTGCTGCCATGGTTCATACTGCTGCTGCACCGGTGGCTGCGCGTAGTGGGCTGGCTGAGGATAACCCTCAGGCGCTGGCGCAATCACCGCATCACCGGTTTGCGGACCAGGCACGGCTTGCCAGGCTACGGCTGGGGCCGGTTGTTCCATAACGGTATTGGTCACTGGTGATGTTTGCAGCAGCGGATCAACCGGTGCGCTCCAGGCCTGAGCTGCCGTTGTCGCTGCAGCTGCGGCGGCAACTGGCTCTGTCACCGAATGACCATTCAGCAGTGGGTCAAGTTCGTCATATTCAGGCAGCGTCGCACGATTACCGGAGAACAGCACATCGTTAGGATCGGCAACAACGCCACGAGCGCTGTATTCAATTTCGTCTTCATCATCCATGCGTTTGCCGGAAAATAGCGCGGCATCAGTATGACGGCCAAGCGGGTTGGTAAATTTCTCCGCCAGACGCTTACGGCGTGCTAACGCACCGCGCAGAATACGCGCCCGACGCGATTCATGAGGTTTGCCATCAGCGGTGTCGAAAGACTCATCTTCATCTTCATATTCTTCGTCATCGACCCAGGTATCGTCGCGACGGGTACGGTTGCTGGCAAACGTCAGGATATTGAGTAACCAGCCGCCCAGTTTTTCCGCAATGCTCACCCATGACCAGCCGGTAAATAGCGTTAATCCCGCAGCCCAAATGCACAATAGCGTCAGCGTACCGCCGCTACTGTGCAGTAATGGTTGCAACGTGGTGCTGAGCAGGCTGCCGATCACGCCGCCAGAGGCGAAATACCAGATGTCATCGGCATTGATTGCGGCAAGCCCGCAGGAGGTAAGGATCAGCGCCAGAACGCCAATAATACGCAGCGAAACGGCAAAATAATCGACGTATTCGTCGCTGGCCTGGTGTCGCCATGCAAACCAGCAGCCGCCGACAATGATGACGGGAATGGTGTAGGCCATGACGCCAAAAATAAAGAACAGTGTGTCTGCCAGCCATGCTCCGGGTATTCCCCCCAGATTATGGATAGGTTCGTGCCACGCGGTTTGCGACCAACTGGGATCCGAAGGGTTAAAGCTGAGTAAGGCAGCCATCAACCAGACGGCAAAAAGGGCAATAAGGATCAGTAGCGCTTCCAGGAGTCGGCGCCCGCTGCTTAACTTCGTCAATGTGACGTCTTTGTCTTCAGTGTATTCCTGGCTCAAAAACGGCTCTCCAGGTTTCAGGCTTTTCCTGCCCGATGCTAAAACGGACAACAGCACCGGGTTGCCCCGGCACTGTTGCTGTATGGATTAACAGGAGTGTAATCAAACTGCGTCGATTTTGCACCTGTTCCGTGTTAGCGCGTCTTAATTACCAGACGATTGCTCTGTTTGACTTCTTCCATTACGACATAAGTACGTGTGTCATTCACGCCAGGCAGACGCAGCAGGGTTTCCCCCAACAGCTTACGGTACGCCGACATATCCGGTACGCGTGTTTTCAACAAATAGTCGAAATCACCGGAAACCAAATGACACTCTTGAATTTCTTCAAGTTTTTGTACTGCAGAGTTAAATTGCTCAAACACATCCGGGGCGCCACGATTCAGAGTAATCTCAACAAAAACCAGAAGTGATGCATCCAGATAATGCGGGTTTAACAGCGCTGTATAGCCCTGAATAAAACCCTGTCTTTCCAACCGACGCACACGCTCAAGGCAGGGCGTTGGTGAAAGTCCCACACGTTTAGAAAGCTCGACGTTAGAAATACGCCCATCCTTTTGCAGCTCATTAAGAATGTTACGATCGATACGGTCGAGATCTTTGCCAGGGCGCTTCTTACTATCTACCATTATTATTGTCTCTCTGTATTCCTTCCCTACTCCTGCCTGACTCTACCAACATCACTGTTCAGAGTCGCTACCCATCAAAATAAACCGCAACCCAGAGGGATTTTCGGTTTGTAATGCCTGGGCTTATGGTGAGAAGACCGTTGCCTGTCGGCGGCTATCGACATCACGAATGGCATCTGTCCACACCATGCGTAGATTTCGCTAACACGGTAAACATGGTAACTACATGCATGATTATGCAGCACATACATGACACATTTTTTTTCTTCCTTGACTGTTTTCGCAAAACAGCAGGTGATTGTCAAAGCAAAACATCAATTTTTAGTACAACATGCCAGTTATTCATTCGCAGCGATGGAAAATCGTCATTTTATCACCTTATAACTGACCGATTTTTAGTAGAAATCGTTATAGTATTACGACTTATTCCCCCGCTCATCGGTTTCTGCTATTACACAAATTGTTAACAAAATCGCCATACTCTTTTTTTACGCCTGTAAATTCCCTACAATCCTGCTCATTGCCTGCCAACAACTATGGGGATCTCATGGGCGTAACCAAACACAGTAAACTTCTTATTCTGGGCTCAGGCCCTGCGGGATATACCGCTGCGGTCTACGCTGCACGCGCTAACCTGCAACCGGTACTGATTACCGGTATGGAAAAAGGTGGTCAACTGACCACAACAACAGAAGTGGAAAACTGGCCTGGCGATCCGCACGATCTCACTGGCCCGCTGCTGATGGAGCGTATGCACGAACATGCGACCAAATTTGATACAGAAATCATTTTTGATCACATCAGCAAAGTTGATCTGCAAAAACGCCCTTTCCGTCTGACCGGCGATAGCGGAGAGTACACCTGTGACGCACTGATCATCGCTACCGGCGCTTCAGCACGTTACCTGGGCCTGCCTTCAGAAGAAGCATTCAAAGGCCGCGGCGTTTCCGCCTGCGCAACCTGCGACGGTTTCTTCTACCGTAATCAAAAAGTTGCGGTGATTGGCGGTGGCAACACTGCGGTTGAAGAAGCACTGTATCTGGCGAATATCGCATCTGAAGTGCATTTGATTCACCGTCGCGACAGCTTCCGCGCTGAGAAAATCCTCATCAAGCGTTTAATGGATAAAGTTGAAAACGGCAACATCGTGCTGCACACCCACCGCACGCTGGAAGAAGTAACCGGTGATCAAATGGGCGTAACCGGGCTGCGCCTGCGCGATACGCAAAACACTGACAATGTGGAGTCACTTGACGTTGCCGGATTGTTTGTCGCTATCGGTCACAGCCCGAATACCGCCATTTTCGACGGTCAGCTTGAACTGGAAAACGGCTACATCAAAGTTCAGTCCGGTATTCACGGTAATGCCACACAAACCAGCATTCCGGGGGTCTTCGCAGCCGGTGACGTGATGGATCATATTTATCGCCAGGCGATCACCTCTGCGGGCACGGGCTGTATGGCCGCACTCGATGCAGAACGTTATCTCGACGGTCTGGCGGACGCTTGCAAATAAGTTTTACAAATCAGTAACAAAAGTAAAAAAGGCGACTATAAGTCGCCTTTATTTTTGCCTCGTTGTAACATTGCCCTGCCCAAAAATTCCAATAACTCACCTGCTAAGCGTGCAATGAATAAAACCCGTCAAAAAGAGCTGACCCGCTGGTTAAAACAGCAAAGTGTAATTTCCCAACGATGGCTGAACATTTCACGCCTGTTGGGGTTCGTGAGTGGTCTGTTAATCGTCGCTCAGGCCTGGCTCATGGCCCGCATTCTGGACCATATGATCATGGCCAATATTCCCCGAGAGGCGCTACTGCTTCCGTTCATCGTGCTGGTATTGATTTTCATCCTGCGGGCATGGGTCGTCTGGTTACGCGAACGGGTCGGGTTTCACGCAGGGCAACATATTCGCTTTGAAATTCGCCGCCAGGTGCTTGACCGTCTGCAACAGGCAGGTCCGGCCTGGATACAGGGCAAACCGGCCGGGAGCTGGGCCACGCTGATCCTGGAGCAGATTGACGATATGCATGATTACTATGCACGTTATCTGCCGCAAATGGCGCTGGCCGTATGCGTCCCATTATTGATTGTGGCGGCGGTATTCCCGTCAAACTGGGTAGCCGCCCTTATTCTGCTCGGAACAGCCCCGCTGATCCCGTTATTTATGGCAATGGTCGGAATGGGCGCTGCCGATGCTAGCCGCCGCAATTTTCAGGCTCTTGCCCGCCTCAGCGGTCATTTCCTCGATCGTCTGCGGGGCATGGAAACGCTAAGAATATTTGGTCGCGGTGAAGCCGAAACGGAAAGCATCCGCGCTGCGTCGCAAGATTTCCGCCAGCGCACCATGGAAGTCCTGCGCCTGGCGTTCCTGTCATCCGGTGTCCTTGAGTTCTTTACCTCTCTGTCTATTGCGCTGGTGGCGGTTTACTTCGGTTTTTCCTACCTCGGAGAACTCGATTTCGGCCACTACGGGACAGGCGTCACGCTGGCAGCAGGCTTCCTCGCGCTCATTCTGGCGCCGGAGTTTTTCCAGCCCCTGCGCGATCTGGGCACGTTTTATCACGCCAAAGCGCAAGCCGTTGGTGCAGCTGATAGTCTGAAAACCTTCATGGAAACCCCGCTGGCTCATCCAGAGCGTGGCGACATTGAGCTGGCGACGAAAGACGCCGTTTCAATTGAGGCACACGATCTGATTATCACTTCGCCAGAAGGTAAAGTGCTGGCCGGCCCGCTCAACTTTACCCTGGCAGCCGGTCAACGCGCGGTGCTGGTTGGACGCAGCGGTTCCGGTAAAAGTTCGCTGCTTAATGTCCTGTCCGGTTTCCTCTCTTATCGGGGATCGCTGCGAATTAACGGCTTTGAACTTCGCGACCTGTCACCTGATTCCTGGCGTAAACAGCTGTCATGGGTCGGGCAAAATCCGCAGCTTCCTGCCGCTACGTTACGCGAAAACGTTCTCTTGGCTCGCCCCGATGCCAGCGAAGAACAGCTACAAGCCGCACTCGACAGCGCATGGGTCAGCGAGTTTTTACCGCTGCTGCCGCAGGGCGTGGATACGCCAGTAGGCGATCAGGCGGCCCGACTTTCCGTCGGGCAAGCGCAGCGCGTTGCCGTTGCTCGTGCCTTACTCAATCCTTGTCAGTTACTGCTGCTGGACGAACCCGCCGCCAGCCTTGATGCGCACAGCGAACAACGCGTGATGCAGGCGTTGAACGCGGCATCTCGCCGCCAGACCACGCTGATGGTGACGCACCAGTTGGAAGATCTTGCCGACTGGAACGCTATCTGGGTGATGCAGGATGGACAGATCGTTGAACAAGGTACCTGGACCGAACTTAGCTCAGCCAACGGGGCTTTTGCGACATTACTGGCTCATCGTCAGGAGGACATCTAAATGCGCGCTTTGCTACCTTATCTGACGCTGTATAAACGTCACAAATGGATGTTAACGCTGGGGATCGTTCTGGCGATCGTCACGCTGCTGGCAAGTATTGGTTTGCTGACGCTTTCAGGGTGGTTCCTGTCGGCTTCTGCGGTGGTTGGCGTCACCGGGATTTACAGCTTTAACTATATGCTCCCTGCCGCAGGCGTACGCGGCGCAGCGATCACCCGCACCGCGGGGCGTTATTTCGAACGACTGGTCAGCCATGACGCAACATTCCGTGTGCTGCAGCATTTGCGTATTTATACCTTCAGCAAACTGCTGCCGCTCTCCCCTGCGGGCCTGTCCCGCTATGGACAGGGTGAATTACTTAACCGCGTGGTGGCTGATGTCGACACGCTCGATCATCTGTACTTGCGCGTGATCTCCCCGCTGGTAGGGGCTTTTGTCGTCATCATGGTGGTCACGCTGGGGCTAAGCGTTCTCGATTTCACGCTGGCTATCACCCTCGGCGGTATTATGCTGCTGACCTTATTTATTCTGCCCCCACTCTTTTATCAGGCAGGCAAAAGCACCGGACAAAGTCTGACGCATCTGCGTGGGCAATATCGTCAGCAGTTAACCTCCTGGCTACAGGGCCAGGCTGAATTGACCATTTTTGGCGCCAGTGAACGCTACCGCGCTCAAATGGAAGCCACCGAGCTGCAATGGCACGAAGCCCAGAGGCGCCAGTCTGAATTAACGGCGTTGTCGCAGGCGGTCATGCTGTTAGTTGGCGCGCTGGCGGTAATTATGATGCTATGGATGGCCTCAGGCGGCGTGGGCGGTAACACCCAGCCAGGCGCACTGATCGCGCTGTTTGTCTTCTGTGCACTAGCCGCGTTCGAAGCGCTAGCGCCTGTCACCGGCGCGTTTCAGCATCTCGGCCAGGTTATTGCCTCTGCGCTGCGCATCACCGAACTGACCGAACAGCAGCCAGAAGTGACCTTCCCGGATGCGGGTTCCTCGGTTTCAGAGCAGGTAACCCTTACGCTACGCGATGTGTCATTCAGCTATCCAGGACAGGCGCAAAAGGCGCTCGATACACTTTCCCTGCAGGCCAACCCCGGTGAACACATTGCGATTCTCGGTCGCACCGGCTGTGGTAAGTCAACGTTATTGCAATTGCTAACCCGCGCATGGGATCCGCAGAGTGGCGAGCTCCTGATTAACGAACAGCCGATTGCGACCCTTAGTGAAGCCACGCTGCGCCAGAGTATCAGCGTCGTGCCACAGCGCGTGCATCTGTTCAGCGCTACGCTTCGCGATAACCTGTTGCTGGCGGCACCGCACGCCGGCGATGACGCATTAGCCGCGATGTTGTGCCGCGTCGGTCTGGACAAACTGCTTGAGGATGATGGACTCAACGCCTGGCTGGGCGAAGGCGGTCGTCAGCTTTCTGGCGGCGAGCTCCGTCGTCTGGCTATCGCCCGCGCCTTATTGCACGATGCTCCGCTGATGCTGCTGGATGAACCCACCGAAGGGTTGGATGCCACAACGGAAAGTCAAATGCTTGAATTAATTAGCGATGTCATGCGCAACAAAACCGTATTAATGGTTACACATCGTCTGCGTGGGCTGTCACGTTTTGATCAAATAATAGTAATGGACAACGGACAAATTATTGAGCAAGGTAATCACGCAGATCTGTTAGCCAGGCAGGGGCGTTATTACCAGTTTAAGCAACGTCTGTAAGCTATTATTGAACGATCAAACTCGCGTAGTGGAGTTTCGCTGTCATGCGCCTGGTGCAACTGTCCCGCCATTCCATAGCCTTCCCGTCACCGGAAGGCGCTTTACGCGAGCCTAACGGTTTGTTGGCGCTTGGCGGCGATCTCAGCCCTGCCCGCCTGCTGATGGCCTATCAGCGCGGTATTTTCCCATGGTTTTCACCTGGCGACCCTATCCTTTGGTGGTCGCCCGATCCGCGCGCCATTCTTTGGCCCGAGAAATTTCACCTCAGCCGCAGCATGAAACGCTTTCATAAAAATTCGCCTTATCGCGTGACGCTCAATTACGCGTTTGGTCAGGTGATTGAAGGCTGTGCGAATGACCGGGAAGAAGGCACCTGGATAACGCATGATGTGGTGGATGCTTACCATCGGCTGCACGAACTGGGGCATGCCCACTCAATTGAGGTGTGGCGACAAAATGAATTAGTGGGCGGTATGTATGGCGTGGCGCAAGGTACGCTGTTTTGTGGCGAATCGATGTTCAGCCGTCAGGAAAATGCGTCGAAAACCGCACTGCTTGTTTTTTGCGCTGAATTTATCCGTCAGGGCGGAAAATTAATCGACTGCCAGGTATTAAATAGCCACACAGCCTCGCTGGGCGCCGTCGAAACACCGCGTCGGGAGTACCTTGAGCACCTGAGCAGACTGCGCCAGCAGCGGCTACCGAGCCATTTCTGGATTCCCAGGACGTTATTTTCACCTCAGGAGTGAATGTTTTCGGCACATTTTTTGTCGGGGTGTTATAATTGTCGCGCAGAGTTGGTTTAGCCCATTACCCCGCCGCCGTTAAGGAACAGTTCGCGTCAGGCAACGCCTATCGTTTATCTCCTCGTTCCCTTACACGTTGCGCTTTAAGTGCGGCTTTGCCGTGTGTGGATAGAGTAATGCGCCAAACCCGATTTGCTGTGTTTTAAACGCACAAATCTTTACTTATTAAAAGAACTTCGGCATTATCTTGCCGGTTCAAATTACGGTAGTGATACCCCAGAGGATTAGATGGCCAAAGAAGACAATATTGAAATGCAGGGTACCGTTCTCGATACGTTACCTAATACCATGTTCCGCGTAGAGTTAGAAAACGGTCACGTGGTTACTGCACACATCTCCGGTAAAATGCGTAAAAACTATATCCGCATCCTGACGGGCGACAAAGTGACTGTTGAGCTGACCCCGTACGACCTGAGCAAAGGCCGCATTGTCTTCCGTAGTCGCTGATTGTTTTTAACGCCCGAATGGCGTCCAGATAATAAAAGGTCGGTTTAACCGGCCTTTTTTGTGGGCTGAAGCCTGGTATTTAATCCTCAATCATCCGCGCATATTCTTCCGTTAAGAAATCCACTAATGCGCGCACTGACGGTAATAATCCCCTGCGTGATGGAAAGACTGCGTGAATAATTTCTCGCTTAGGTTCCCAACCGTCGAGCAACGCCACCAACTCACCCGCAGCTAATTGATCTTTTACCATCAACTGTGGAAGTTGAACAACACCTACGCCGGCGACTGCGGCTTCGCGTAACGCCAGCATATCGGTGGTGATCATACGCGGCGTGAAATGCACCTCCGCCCGCGCGCCCTGCGGGCCGAATAATTCCCAACGATGCACATGTTTACCAGAGGCCAGACTCAAACCTGGCCAACGGGTCAGCTCTGCCGGAGAGTGTAGCGCCCCCATCTGCTCAATTAACTGTGGGCTGGCATACAAGCGATGTCCTCTGTCCGCCAGGACGCGCATCACCAGGTCGCTATCCTCAAATGGCCGAGGTCTGACGCGAATCGCCACATCCAGACCTTCTCCAACGACGTCAACACGACGGTTAGTGGCCTCCAGTTGTACTGATACGTCAGGATAACGTGCCATAAAACGGGCAAGCATTGGCCCGATATGCACATGCAGCAATGTGACAGGACAAGTCAGCTTCACAACGCCACGCGGTTCAACCTGTAACGCGGCAATGGCATCCTGCGCCGCCTGCGCCTCTACCAGCATCGCCTTACAGTGTTCGTAAAAGGTTTGCCCGACTTCAGTCACGTTAAATTGCCGGGTGGTTCGCTGAATCAGTCGTACCCCTAGTCTCTCTTCGAGTTGCGCTATTCGTCGGCTCAGTTTTGATTTAGGTTCATCAAGCGCCCGACCCGCCGCCGCGAATCCCCCTTCCTCTACAACATGCACAAACCATGCAAAATCATTGAGATCCGGCCTTGTCATTTCATTGTCCTATTTTTGAGACAGTGAGAGCTATTTTAGCTACTACCCAGCTCGCTGTCATGAATATAAGCTTATTCACATCAAAACAACGCCACTGAGGAGACACATATGAAACAAGTAACAGGCGTCTACACCGCACCTCGCCCACACTGGGTTGGCGATGGATTTCCGGTTCGCTCGATGTTCTCTTACCAGTCTCATGCTGAGCAATTAAGCCCGTTCCTGCTGCTTGATTACGCGGGTCCGCATACGTTCACGCCGGGTAACGAAAAACGCGGCGTAGGTGAACACCCTCACCGCGGTTTTGAGACGGTGACTATCGTTTACAGCGGCGAAGTTGAACACCGTGATTCAACCGGTCGCGGCGGCATTATCGGCCCTGGCGATGTGCAGTGGATGACCGCCGGTGCAGGAATATTACACGAAGAGTTCCACTCCCCGGAATTTACCCGTCAGGGCGGTGAACTGGAAATGGTGCAACTGTGGGTCAATCTGCCGGCAAAAGACAAAATGGCCGTACCGGGTTATCAGGGCATCAGCAGCGATGTTATTCCCACCGTCGCCTTGCCCGATGATGCAGGCAGCATTCGCGTGATCGCGGGCAGCTATCAGGATACGAAAGGACCGGCACACACCTTTTCACCGCTGAACGTCTGGGATATGCGCCTGCAACGTAATCATCCGCTGACGTTGTCCCAGTCTGAAGGGTGGAGCACCGCTCTGGTGGTATTAAAAGGGAATATCACCGTAAACGGCACCACGCCTGCCGGCGAAGCACAACTGGTAGTGCTAAGCCAGCAGGGGAAAACGCTACACATTGAAGCCACCAGCGACGCCAGCGTGCTGCTGCTGTCTGGCGAACCATTGAACGAGCCGATTGTAGGTTACGGTCCGTTTGTGATGAATACGAAACAAGAAATCGCTGAAGCCGTCCGCGATTTTAACTCCGGCCGCTTTGGCCAAATCTGAATCGAAGGAGAAGAATATGTCCAGTCCTGCAAACTTTAATGGTTCACGTCCGGTCATCGATGTGAATGATTCCGTCATGCTGCTTATCGATCATCAGAGTGGGCTGTTCCAGACCGTCGGCGATATGCCCATGCCGGAACTGCGTGCGCGTGCCGCCGCGCTGGCTAAAATCGCAACCCTGGCGAAGATGCCGGTAATTACCACGGCATCGGTACCGCAGGGGCCTAACGGCCCGTTGATCCCAGAGATCCATGCCAATGCGCCACATGCCCAATACGTAGCACGTAAAGGCGAAATCAACGCCTGGGATAACGAAGACTTCGTGAAAGCGGTCAAAGCTACGGGTCGTAAGACGCTGATTATCGCCGGTACGATCACCAGCGTGTGCATGGCTTTCCCGGCCATCAGCGCGGTTGCGGAGGGCTACAAGGTCTTCGCAGTGATCGACGCTTCCGGTACTTACAGCAAAATGGCACAGGAAATCACCCTGGCACGTGTTGTTCAGGCTGGCGTGATACCGATGGATACCGCCGCGGTCGCTTCTGAAATTCAGGGGACATGGAACCGTGAAGACGCCGCTGAATGGGCGGAAGTGTATACCAAAATCTTCCCGGCTTATCAGTTGCTGATCGAGAGCTATAGCAAGGCCCAGGAAGTCGTGACCAACGGCGAAAAACTGGACTCTCAGCGCTAATCATATTCTCCGCGCCTGTCCGGGCGGAGGAATATGTACATTGCGTAACCAAACGAGAGTTAACACGTAAATTCTGCTTGACCGTTTTAGCGCAACTCCCTATAGTAGCGCCCCGTTGCCCCCCAAGCGGTCAGGCAGCAATACAATATGGTGAGGTGTCCGAGTGGCTGAAGGAGCACGCCTGGAAAGTGTGTATACGGCAACGTATCGGGGGTTCGAATCCCCCCCTCACCGCCATATTCGAGAAAGAGCTCGTACGTAAGTACGGGCTTTTTTTTCGCATGTTGCATTTGCCGGATGCAGCGCATGCGCCTTATCGGGCCTACATTTCAACATCTCTGCGTAGCCTGATAAGCGTAGCGCCATCAGGCATGTCGGTTATTGTCGGCTGAGCAGAGTTAACACTTCGTAATGCGCGGTATGTGGGAACATATCAAAAAGTTGGACGCGTTCAATGCGATATCCAGGCAACTCGCGGATATCCTTTGCCATGGTTTGTGCATTACAGCTGGAGTAAACGATAAAACGCGGTGCCATGCGGGAGAGAAAATCGCACAGCGGCTTCCCAATCCCCCGACGAGGCGGATTCACCAGCACCAGGTCCGGCACTTCTCCCTGCGCGGTAGCAAACTGGGTTGAATCCAGCGCCTGAAAATGCAGATTCTGCAACCCAAGCTCCTGCGCCGACTGTTTCGCACAGGTAATGGCCTCTGGCGCAATTTCAATACCCGTCAGTTTCATCTGCGGCGTGGCGCAGTGCAAACCAAAACCCCCTACGCCGCAAAACAGATCCCACATGTGATTAACCGGAAGCTGTCGCACCCAGTCGCGCGCCATGGCATATAAATGCCCAGCCACCACGGGGTTGGTCTGGAAGAAGCTCTGTGGGCGTATCCACAATGGCACATCGTTAAAGCGTTCAGCCAGCGCCTGTTGTTCCGTCAGGAAGATTTCGCTCTCCCCTTCCATAATCGCCATATGCACAGGTTGAATATTGGCGGTGATCACTTTTAACTGCGGAAGCTGCGCCTGTAACCATGGCAGCGCCGTACGCAGTTGTGCCAGTTTCGCATCGGAGCGCAGAACAAAACGCAGCATCATACCGCCATCAAACCGGCTTTCCGTTAACAGCAGATATTTCAGCTCCCCGCGTTTGCGCGCCACGTTATAGGGCGTCAACCCCGCACGGGCGATAAACGGTTTTAGTGCGGCAAACACCGGCGCAAAAGACTCAGGATAGAGCGGACACTCGCACAAATCCTCCGGCGTACCGTCACGATGCAGCATCCCCAGCAGCGGTTTTTCCACGCTGCCGCTGACCACCATTTTGGCTTTATTACGAAAAGCGCTCTCCGGGCCGCTGACCGGCGCGCACCATTCTCCGACCGGATAATCGGCCAGCAGATTCTGCAGATCGGCTGTTTTGGCGAAGAGTTGATCGGCGACAGGCTGCGTTATCCACTGACAAGAGCGGCAGCGTTCGGCGTCATAAAGTGCGCACTGCATACAAAAACCTAAAAATTAACAGGGGGCGAAGATTATACACGTTATTGCAAGCGGAAGAACCGCCTGCTGGACGCAGGAACAAACAGCAGTAGCAACACCAGCATATCCGGCAATTTTTGCATCACCAGCGTATGCAGGATTTCACGTCTGGACTCTCCCGCAATACTGAACAGTTCCGGATATCCATAGCCCAATGAGGCCGCCCACAGATAGACGCTGGCGATAATCTGGGTCAGTAGATAGACCCAGCGCGCCCAGTTCCGACCTTTAACCAGCGAAAATGCGCAGTAAATTTCGATAAACAGCAGCACCAGGCTACCCAGAAACACCAGCGTCAAATTCCAGGTCTGGACGCTGCGATGAATAAACTCGCTGGTTCCGCGAAACCCAAGCGTATTAAAAATCATCAACAGATCGAGACAGCGGATCATGATAATAGCCAGCGCCGCCACCTGCACTAAAGTAGGGACGTTTAAACGGGCATGTGATGTGGATGATTTCTTAAAAAATCCCAACGCGTCGTCTTCCATGAAAACGGCGCAGCCACCGCAGCTGCGCCGTATAGACAGGTTGGCAGATTTTAGTTTTTTCAGCCGCGTCTTGCACGTTGGATATCGCGAATCCGTTGTTTTTCTGTTCGCGCCATCAGATACCACGCTATAAATCCGATAATTCCTACCACGCCAAGTATCAACGTCGCCAGCGCGTTGATCTCCGGATTGACCCCCATACGTACGCTGGAGAACACCAGCATGGGTAACGTTGTGGCGCCAGGACCAGAGACAAAACTGGCAATGACCAGATCATCAAGCGACAGCGTAAAGGCCAGTAACCACCCTGAGATCACCGCCGGCATAATCATCGGCAGCGTGATGACGAAAAAAACCTTCAGCGGCGTGGCACCAAGATCCATCGCCGCTTCCTCAATGGAGTGATCCAGTTCGCGTAAACGCGAGGAAATCACTACCGCCACGTACGCTGTACAGAATGTGACGTGCGCCAGCCAGATGGTCAACATACCGCGATCCGCTGGCCAGCCGATGGCGTGCCCCAAAGCCACAAACAGCAGCAGCAGCGACAAACCGGTAATGACATCCGGCATCACCAGCGGTGCGGTGATCATAAAGGCGAAACCATTTGATCCACGAAAACGACCAAAGCGCACCATCACCACGGCGGCGATGGTACCGAGAATTGCCGCCATCGTCGCAGCGCAGGCGGCAATCGTTAAGCTCATGCCGACGGCGCTTATCATCGCGCTATCGTGGAAAAGCTCACCATACCAACGCGTTGACCACCCCGCCCAGACCGTCACCAGCTTGGAGCTGTTAAACGAATAGATAACCAACATCAGCATCGGCGCGTACAGGAAGGTAAAACCCAGTACCAGGATAAAAATACGCCACGGTGAGCGAACGACCGGTAAGTTATTCATCCGTGTTCCCCCACGCTTTTTTGCTGATATTTATGAAACCACATGATCGGCACAATCAGTAACAGCAGCATAATAATGGCGACGGCAGAAGCCACCGGCCAGTCACGGTTATTGAAAAACTCCTGCCAAAGCACACGCCCAATCATGATGCTGTCCGGGCCGCCCAGCAGTTCCGGGATCACAAACTCCCCAACCGCCGGGATAAACACCAGCATTGACCCGGCGATAATCCCGCCCTTGGTCAACGGCACGATCACGCTAAAGAAGGTTTTTAACGGTCGGGCGCCTAAATCCAGTGCCGCTTCCACCAGCGAGTAATCAATACGCGTCAGCGCGGTATAAATCGGCAGCACCATAAAGGGCAAATAGGCGTAAACAATACCGATATAGACCGCCAGATTGGTGTGCAGAATCGTCAACGGTTGGTCGATAACGCCCAGCCACATCAGAACGTTGTTCAGGACACCGTTATTTTTCAGGATCCCCATCCAGGCGTATACGCGAATCAAAAATGACGTCCAGGACGGCAGGATCACCAGCAGCAACAGAATATTGCGTGTCGAGGGTTTGCTGTGCGCGACCGCCCATGCCAGCGGATATCCCAACAGCAGGCAACAGACAGTCGAAATCCCCGCTACCTGCAAAGATTGCAGATACGCATCAAAATAGAGCGGATCGTCCGTCAGTTGCAGGAAATTGCCTAAATTGAGGGTGATGGATAACTGATCGTCAGCCCATGAAATGAGGTCGGTATACGGCGGAATAGCCCGCGCCATTTCAGCCAAACTGATTTTGAAGACGATCAGAAACGGCAGCAGAAACAGGAGCATCAGCCACACATACGGCAGCGCGATGACCAGCTTGCGCCCGTGCTTCATTTGCAGTCGCGACATAAACAGCGTGAAACGCCCCACGTTATCCACGCGCGCCGGAGGTTCAAGTGTACTCATCTTCGCTCCTTAAACCGTCAACACCACACAGCTGTCCGCATCCCAACATAAACGGACTTCGTCACCCCAGGTTGGTAATCCCTTGCGATAACGATGTTCATTTTGTAACTGAGCGCTCAGCATCTGGCCACTTTTCAAGCGTACGTGGTACACCGACAAATCACCCAGATAGGCAATGTGCACCACTTCGCCTACCGCAAAGTTATATCCCTCTGGCGGAGGGGCTTCGCAGAGCATGATTTTTTCCGGGCGCAGCGCAACATACACCGGGACGTTATCGACAACGGAAGCGTCTGCGTCCACTTTCAGCGGATGTACCAGTCCTGGAGACTCAATAACCAGACCATCTTCCTGACGTTCTTTCAGCAGCCCCTCAAAGACGTTAACCGAACCGATAAATTCTGCACTGTAACGCGTAGTCGGATGCTCGTAGATCTCTTCAGGCTCGCCGATCTGGACAAATTTTCCACGGTTCATGATCGCAATGCGGCCCGCCATCGTCATGGCTTCTTCCTGATCGTGCGTCACCATCACGCAGGTCACGCCGACACGTTCAAGGATATCCACCACTTCCAGTTGCATGCGGTCACGGAGCTTTTTATCCAGCGCCCCCATCGGTTCATCCAGCAGCAGCAGCTTCGGGCGTTTCGCCAGGCTACGCGCCAACGCCACGCGCTGACGCTGACCGCCAGAAAGCTGATGCGGCTTACGTTTGGCGAACTCCTGCATATGCACGAGTCCCAGCATCTCACTCACCCGGCTGGCGATTTCAGCCTTTGGCAGCTTGTCCTGCTTGAGGCCAAAGGCAATGTTCTGCTCTACCGTCATGTGCGGAAACAGTGCATAGGACTGAAACATCATATTAATCGGACGCAGATAAGGCGGGACATGCGCTAAATCGACGCCATCAAGCATAATTTGCCCGGTTGTTGGCTGTTCAAATCCCGCCAGCATCCGCAACAGGGTCGATTTACCGCAGCCGGACGCCCCGAGCAGAGCAAATATTTCACCTTTGTAGATAGTAAGATTGACGTCATCAACGGCGTGCTGACCGTCAAAGGACTTGGTCAGATTGCGTATTTCAAGCAGCGGGGTCAGCGCCTTGCGGATTTTCGCTTGTGGGCGTGGGGTTGCATCATTCAATTAGGCGCTCTCCGGCATAAAACAAAGAAACGGTGCAAATAACGCACCACAGTGGTGCGTATTGCCGGGTTATATGTGTCCGGGATCAACACTGCCCGGCAGGCGTAAATCCTGCCGGGTCACGTCCCGTACATCGGGTTATTTCCCGCTTTTTACCTTCGTCCAGGCGCGAGTACGTACACGGTCGATCTTCGGATCCTGTACTTTCAGCGTGAACAGCTTGGCGCGGACATCGGCAGGCGGATAAATGCCCGGGTTGTCGCGAACGTCCTGGCTGACCAGTGCTGTCGCTTCTTTGTTGGCATTGGCATAGAACACGTGGTCAGAAATATGCGCAATTACATCAGGGCGCAGCAGGTAGTTGAGGAACTGATAGGCTTCGTCTTTGTTTTTCGCATCGGCTGGCATCGCGAACACATCAAAGAAGGCCATCGCACCTTCCTTAGGAATTGAGAAGGAAATATTGACGCCATTTTTCGCTTCTTTCGCCCGGTTTGCCGCCTGCCATACATCCCCGGCCCAGCCAATCGCCACGCAGGTATCACCGTTTGCCAGGTCGTTAATGTACTGCGAGGAGTGGAAGTAGCGAATATTCGGGCGCAGTTTCAACAGCAGCTCGGTTGCCGGTCCGGTGTAATCATCCGCTTTGGTACTGTTTGGATCTTTACCCAAATAATTCAGCACGGTGGCAAACACTTCTTCGGGCGCGTCGAGGAAAGAGACGCCGCAGCTTTTGAGTTTTTCCAGATTTTCTGGCTTGAGGATCAGATCCCAGCTATTAACCGGCGCATCCGGCCCCAGTACCGCTTTCACTTTATCCACGTTATAGCCAATACCGGTTGTTGCCCACATATACGGCATCGCAAACTTGTTGTCCGGATCGTGTTTACCCACCAGCTTCAGCAATTCAGGATCGAGGTTTTTCCAGCCAGGCAATTTGCTCTTATCCAGCGGCTGGAAGACGCCCGCGGTCAGTTGACGCTCAAGGAAACTGGCGGATGGAACGACAAGGTCAAAGCCGGTACTGCCAGCCATGAGCTTACCTTCCAGCACTTCATTGGAATCAAATACGTCATAGATAACTTTAATTCCGGTCTCTTTTTCAAAATTAGCCACCGTATCCGGGGCAATATAATCAGACCAGTTATAAATATGCAGCGTTTTTTGTTCAGCAGCGAGCGTGCCAGCAGAGATGGCCATCAGAGCACCCGCAACCAGGCCTGGTAACCATCGTTTATTTAAGGCGGTCATAATCTCTTTCCTTCTGAAAGTTCGTTAACAAACGAACAAAAATGTCACACTCTAATGATATGCAAGAAACGTGCATATTCTTTCAAGCGGCACCCATGAAAAGAGAGGCCTCTCCTCACGCCGCTATTGCGCGCTGTTATCCGCCCATGCATTCAATATGCATTGTGGCCACAGGTCAGGCCACAAGGGGCTGTTTGAATGATGACGTTGATAAGCTTCGCAAGAATAACTTTAGCCAGGATTTGTGGATATAGCCCAGATTAAAAAACGTCTTTTATCAATTTTTTATGCATGAATTGTCTATGACATACAGCGGAAGGCGCTGAATGGAGGTGAATAATTCTTTAATGAACGGTTAAATGCAGAAGAAAAACAGGCAATACGCAACCGCTTTGGCAGCGGCTGCGCAATATATGTCCAGATTCAGGAAGAATTAATGGAGGAAATGAACTTCGGCGTTGCTGTTTTGCGCATCTTCTTCAGCGTTAAATAACAGCTGATGCGCACCGGCCTCGAGGATCACCATCGATATTTGCTCTTCACTCTGGCGAACAAAATATTCGAACTGCTCAAACGTCACGCCCGGGATAACGGATAAAGACTGGCAGACCACCAGCTTTGGCAGATTATCATCCTGCATATCCAGAAAGGCTTTCACCGTCAGTGAACTGGCGTTAATCGCAGACAGATCGGCGGCCAGCGGCAGTAGTGCAGAAGGTCTGACTTCTGCCATCGCGGAAAACAGAATGACGTTATCGACCAAATCAACTTTTGCATCAAAGATGCCGTCAAAATTCTGCATGTGCGGCAAATGCAGCGCCTGACAGGTATCGCATTCAAAAAAACTCATGCCCAGGTCGTCGAGCCATTGACGCAACGTATCCAGAGTGGGAACGACCAGTGATGTCATAATAATGTGCGACCTCTATTGATGAAAAAAATACCGGCACAGCTTACGCAAAAAGAGCGTGTCATACTACGATCGCAATCGATATTGTGCTTAGCCGCCGATTTTAAGGCAAAATTCAGGCGTAGCGTGACGCTCAATCCACTGGATCATCTTGCCGGCAATGTCTATTCCGGTGGTTTTCTCCACCCCCTCCAGGCCAGGAGAAGCGTTGACCTCCATGACCAGCGGCCCACGTTCAGCACGCAGAATATCAACGCCAGCAACGTCCAGACCCATTGTCTGAGCGGCTTTGAGCGCAATTTCCCTTTCGCGCGGCGTGATATTCGCAATAGTGGCAACCCCACCGCGATGGAGGTTAGAACGAAAATCACCTTCTTTGGCCCGGCGCTCAATGGCGGCCACCACCTCGTCACCCACCACGAAACAGCGAATATCTCGCCCTTTCGCTTCTTTGATATATTCCTGAACCAGAATATGGGCATTCAACCCACGAAAGGCATCCACCACGCTTTCTGCGGCCTGGCGCGTTTCCGCCAGTACCACGCCGATCCCCTGCGTACCTTCAACCAGTTTCACCACCAGCGGCGCGCCGCCAACCATGTCAATCATGTCGCTGGTATCGTCCGGAGAGTGAGCAATCCCGGTGATGGGTAAATCGATTCCCTGACGCGCCAGCAGCTGCAGCGAACGCAGCTTATCGCGCGCACGCGTAATCGCTACCGACTCATTCAGCGGATAGCTACCCAGCATCTCAAACTGGCGCAACGCCGCGGTACCGTAAAAGGTAATCGCTGAACCAATCCTTGGGATCACTGCATCGAAATGAGGAAGCTGGCGGCCCTTGTAATGAATAGAGGACGCCGCCGGGCTGATGTTCATATAGCAAGAAAGGGGATCAATAATTTCAACCAGGTGACCACGCTGCATCGCCGCTTCACGCAGGCGCTTACAAGAATAGAGCGTTCCGTCCCGGGACAAAATGGCAATTTTCACCCTGCACCTCTCTGAATGACCTGGTAAAAGCTGGCGTATCATACACTGCGTTAAAATCTTTAGCGCGTAGCCCATCCCTGTTTATGCAAATATTCCAGGATAAAGGGACGACTTTCTTTAATGATGGTGCGGCGAATATGGTCGCTCCAGGTGTCACGGCGCGTATTGCTCCCGCGGGTCAGATAGTACTGCGCGAGCTGCTCATCATATTGCGACAAAACGTCTTTGTTGAGTGGCTGATACTGATTTTCGTGCACCACAAGCGACGCTGGCAGTCGCGGCTTGATATCCGGGTTATCAGCAGGCCAGCCGATGCATAGCCCAAACAACGGCAGAACATGTTGCGGAAGCTTCAGCAGTTCAGTGACCGGCTCAATATTATTTCGCAGACCGCCAATAAACACGCCGCCAAGTCCCAAAGACTCTGCCGCCGTCAGCGCATTTTGCGCCATCATCGCGGTATCAACAACGCCCAGTAGCAGCTGTTCCGCCAGCCCGAGTTGCGCGTCAGGGCAAATCTGCAAATGGCGATTAAAGTCAGCGCAAAACACCCAGAACTCGGCAGCCTGCGCTACATGTTTTTGTCCGCCGGATAAAGTAGCCAGTGATTCACGCAAGGCGTTATCCGTTATGCGAACGATGGTTGTGCATTGTAAAAAACTGGAGCTTGAGGTCCCCTGAGCGGCGGCAATAATCGCCTCCCGCTGCGCATCTGAAATGGCATCATCGGTGAAATGGCGAATGGAACGGTGGCTACGAAGTAAATCAATGGTTGGCGTCATCTCTTTTTTCTCTGTCTGAACGTGAAGAATCACCGGGGGTTCGTGACATCAGCTGCGGCGCAACCAGTTGAGCAATACGCCACGTTAATACCACCGCGGCGGGAAGCATCAGCAGCACACCCAGAAATATCATCACCACGCAGGCTAACGGACTGCCAAGCGGTGCGGGTAAAGTGAGGTAATCGTTAAGCGATAGCAGCGCCAGCGATAACAAAACCATCCCGATTATTTCCAGCATCAATACGCTTTTGGGTAATGCACCAATTGTGCGCATAAGCGGCCTCCCGGCGAAATGGCTTTCATTATAAAACGTTCCGGCTTGTCGTGTTTAACAGTTATAGCTTGAGGATATCAAAGCAACAGGCTGAACCTGCTTTTCATCCGTCACAAATCGCGGCATCATAACAAGTATTGCCATCCGGCCTGATAAGTTCGAGGAGAGAGAGATGTTTGCCGTTATTTTTGGTCGTCCAGGGTGCCCGTATTGCGTGCGCGCAAAAGAATTAGCAGAAAAATTAAGCAATGAGCATGACGATTTTAACTTCCGCTACATTGATATCCATGCCGAAGGTATTACGAAAGCCGATCTGGAAAAGACGGTAGGTAAGCCAGTTGAAACCGTTCCGCAGATTTTTGTTGATCAAAAACACATCGGCGGCTGCACGGATTTTGAAGCGTGGGCAAAAGAGAACATGAATCTGTTCGCCTGATCGCCGTTTCTACGCCCTCCGCTGGAGGGCGTCTTCAGTTCTTTTTCCGTCGATGATGCTGATTGAACAAGTTGCTGATAAACAAAAAACACAATGCGCCAAGCGCGCACCAAAACACCGCACTAAACAACCACGCCAGCTCTTGCCACAATGAACGCGTCGGCATAAAAACGAACCGCATCAGTAACAGACAGCACGGCGCCGCCAACATGGCACCAAGAAGGGGTTTGAGCACCTCCCGACGATGGGAGAAAAAGCTTGCTGCAGCACCAGGCAGGATAAAAAACAACAATCCGACCTCAGGATGCCCTGCCGCTCTGAATGCCCCTTTCACGTTCAGCGTTAATGAAAGACACACCACAATAAAGAGCACAAAGCAGCAGACCGCACCCGCCCAACTTTGCTTATGTTTCAATTGTTCCTCCTGACACATTCTCTATCGAACACTCTTTTCGCCCGCAGGCGTCCAGTCAGATAAAGTAACCAGGCATTCCATGCCAAAAACACACTCACACGATTCTTATAGCCGTTGATACGTAATGAGATTAAACTAACCGCATATATTGTTATGCTGCATTATTCGGGGCTGTGTACGAAGCTGTCGCCCCTTAATTTCTGGCAAAAACATTAGCGTAAATTGCCATTTCTTTCAATAGCTTACTAGTAAACAAGAAGTTAGTCTCCGTGAATATAAACGTCGCAGATTTGTTAAATGGGAATTACATCCTGTTATTATTTGTGGTCCTGGCACTGGGCCTGTGTCTGGGTAAATTACGTCTGGGTTCAGTCCAACTCGGTAATTCCATTGGCGTTTTAGTGGTGTCCCTATTATTAGGTCAACAGCACTTTAGTATTAACACCGATGCATTAAATCTCGGCTTTATGCTGTTTATTTTTTGTGTCGGCGTCGAAGCCGGTCCCAACTTTTTTTCGATTTTTTTTCGCGATGGGAAAAATTATCTAATGCTTGCTCTGGTGATGGTCGGCAGCGCCATGCTGATCGCCCTGGGGCTGGGTAAGCTATTTGGCTGGGACATCGGCCTGACGGCAGGTATGCTGGCCGGCTCGATGACCTCAACGCCGGTGCTGGTCGGCGCGGGTGACACCTTGCGCCATTCCGGAATGTCGGGGACATCGCTTTCAACCGCCCTCGATAACCTGAGCCTCGGTTATGCGCTCACCTATTTGATTGGTTTGGTCAGTCTGATTGTTGGCGCGCGCTACCTGCCGAAACTTCAGCATCAGGATCTGCAAACCAGCGCCCAACAAATCGCACGTGAACGGGGTCTGGACACTGATGCCAACCGTAAGGTTTATCTGCCGGTAATTCGTGCCTATCGCGTTGGCCCGGAACTGGTGGCATGGGCCGATGGCAAAAATCTGCGCGAGCTGGGTATCTATCGCCAGACCGGTTGTTACATTGAACGCATCCGTCGCAACGGCATCCTGGCCAACCCGGATGGCGACGCGGTACTCCAAATGGGCGATGAGATAGCCCTGGTGGGTTATCCGGATGCGCATGCCCGCCTCGATCCCAGCTTCCGTAATGGTAAAGAGGTGTTCGATCGCGATCTGCTCGATATGCGCATCGTCACTGAAGAGATTGTGGTGAAAAACCACAATGCCGTTGGCCGCCGCCTGGCCCAGTTGAAGCTGACCGATCACGGCTGTTTTCTCAACCGCGTGATCCGTAGCCAGATTGAAATGCCTATCGATGATAACGTCGTGCTTAATAAAGGCGACGTGCTGCAGGTCAGTGGGGATGCTCGCCGCGTCAAAACCATTGCCGATCGTATCGGCTTCATTTCCATTCACAGTCAGGTGACCGATCTGCTGGCCTTCTGCGCCTTCTTTATCATCGGTCTGATGATCGGGATGATCACCTTCCAGTTCAGTAATTTCAGCTTCGGCATCGGGAATGCGGCTGGACTGCTGTTCGCTGGGATCATGCTGGGCTTCCTGCGTGCCAACCATCCAACGTTTGGCTATATCCCACAGGGGGCGCTGAACATGGTCAAAGAGTTTGGCCTGATGGTATTTATGGCAGGCGTCGGTTTAAGCGCGGGCAGCGGCATTGGCAATGGCCTTGGCGCCGTGGGTGGTCAAATGCTGATTGCCGGCCTGGTTGTCAGCCTGGTGCCGGTTGTCATCTGTTTCTTATTCGGTGCTTACGTATTGCGCATGAACCGCGCCCTGCTTTTTGGCGCCATGATGGGCGCGCGTACCTGCGCTCCGGCAATGGAAATCATCAGCGATACGGCACGCAGCAACATCCCCGCATTAGGCTATGCCGGGACCTACGCAATTGCCAACGTACTGCTGACATTAGCGGGGACACTCATCGTCATTGTCTGGCCTGGGCTTGGTTAGCGCTGAAATTTACTCTTAAACGAAAATTTTTTGCAGGTAAGCAGAACTTTTCTTCAAGACGTCAGTCATAACTATTGCCACTGCTTTTCTTTGATGTCCCCAATTTGTGGAGCCCATCAACCCCGCCGTTTTGGTTCAAGGTTGATGGGTTTTTTGTTGCCTGAAATTCATCCCCCTTCCAATCAACCACTTAGATAACTTCTTTTTCATGTGTGGCGACAAAATGGCGACAGCGCTTTTGTTATGGCGGCACCAGACGTAAAAAACCCGCCAGCGGCGGGTCAGTATTAGTAAGCAAATTGTTCCTGCATACCTTTTGGATGAGGCGGTGCTGCGCTGATTTTTTGCGGTCGGCATACTGAGTGCACAAAAGTTTCATGGGTCACGAAAGTATGCCCGCATTCGATGTTAGTGCACTGGTTGTAGCGTTCTTTGGTTTCATTGGAAACCTGGAAGCTGCTTCGGGTATGTGCAGCCTGCCCGCACATAGGACAATTCATCATAATAATCAGCCCTCATTATTAACCAGCTCGCAATAATGATGCATCATTGTTCGCAATTTGGAACTAATCTTTCCATTGCGAACTCATCTATTTTCACTTCAAGCTCCATGCTGGTCGTAAATCCATTATCCGCGCTGACAGAATGCGTCAAGGTGGTAATGGTCCATTCTGCATCATCGATCGGCTGCTTAAACCCCGTCACCTTCACCGGCATTTCCGTATAGAGATCAGCCTGCCCCTCAGCGAGCTGCAGGGAAAATGAAGCAACCCCGCGCTGCAGGCGTTCCCACTGCATTTTTGCTGAGCGCGCTGCATTGCTCCGGTTGGCATAGGTACGATTAAGAACCAGCACGTTTTCATCCGTTCCCACCAGATAATCTCCCTGTTTTGCTTCCGGCTCTTTGGGTGTGGTGGTTTTCTTTCAACGACGCTTAACACTGGTTGTCTCTTTTTTCCCGGCTTCACGCGTATGCAACCAGCTGGCAATAACACCGGTATAGGCACCACGATCAGCAAGGGTGAACCGATGACCGTCACCGGCTTTGCGCGTGATGGTGATAACCGACTGCGCTAACGTGTGCATAAAAGCCTCCTGTTGATACGGAAAGGGAAACCGGCGCGCCGTTATTGCTGTATCAGGTAAGTTCAACCACCATAGAGCCATCAAAATTGCCGTTGATGGTGATGGAGTCCAGCGTAAGGCGCGGTTCCCAGCGGTTCAGAGCCACATAGACCACAGACATAATCTGCAGGCGCAGTGCCGGATTCTGCGGCTGGTCAATCAAGGCAGACAGCACGGAACCATATTCCCGGCGGGCAAGACGGCTGCCCTGCGGCGTCAGCAGAATATCCCGCACGGACTGGCGCAGATAGTCTGTATCTGCGATAGCCTGCCCGTCGTTCCTGCTCATACCGATATACAACGTCATACCGGACCTCCCGTGTTCGCGCCGCCTTTCAGAACACCAGTATGCTCATGGTCATCAACTACGATCCCATTGGAACTCATCGCGCTACCGCCCAGAGTGACACCACCATTGATCACTATCTCGCTGTTAATGCGCGTGGTATCAGCCTCCACCACAAACTCACCGGTTTTAAGGGTGATATTTTCCGCCGCTTAGATCACCATGGATTTGATACCCCGGCCATGCCATCGTCCGGTGGCGGGTTCATACTCAAACCAGCCCCCGTCCGGGTACTCCGTCACGCAGCCGTCCACGGAATCCAACGGCGGCGGAAACTGATTGGAGTAGATAGCGGGCAGCACAAATGCGTTTTCCAGATTGCCGCCCATGCTCAGCACCACCACCAGCTCATCCGGCGACGGACACCACCATATACGGGCACCACCGGCGCGCAGCGTCAGCCAGTTAATCCAGTTGGTTTCAAGCTCGCCCACTTTCACCCGACACAGCCACTTTTCCCGGTCCACTTCGGTCACAGTGCCGGTGCGGATCAGGTTGGTGATAAGGCGCATTATTTCAGTAAGTTGTGCGTTCATAGATATATGATGACAGCTGAAAACTTGTTTATAACTTCTTGCAAATTGTGGTATCGATGGTACAAATTGATTAAAGGATAAAAAACAACCAACAGGTAGATGAATGAGTGTTATGAATCCAATAAGTTCTAATATCTTTAATGCTGAATTTTTAAACTCCCCAGCAGCAGCACTTGCCGCATGGATTTCTATTGTTGGAGCTGCTATAACTTTGGTGACGATAGTTATAAGAGCACTATTCAAATATAGAAAATCTCATGATGTAATTTTGAAAAAATCAGGAATACCTGCGTTTATTTTAAATTTTTTCCTTATACGAATATCATTAAAAAGGCTACCTACTATCACATGGGCTGAAAAATCAATCGCGGTTCTCTTTTCACTTCTTTTTTTGTATGCGATTTATATTTTTGGTCCAGTTTTCATCCAAACCATTAGAACCCCACCAAATAGCACACTGCTTCATTGGATCAAGTCCGGTGAATCATTTTACATGTCAAAAAAACTGGCAACTTCGGCTACAATATTAACCACTCCTGACTGGGAAATATCAAAGGATGATTGCGAACAGTCATCCCCTGCTAGTTCAGAGAAGTACAAATCATTAACAATCGAACATAAAGAAATTCTTTGTAAAATACTAACCACTGATGAAGGGAATGTTTATATTGATAAATCAGTCAAGAAGTTCGTTAAAGACAAATTCTTTATCTATTCCTTTGCCCCAATGACTATATTTATTCTACTATGGTTTTCTTTAGGTTTTATGTTGACCATTCATTATTCTAAAAAAGTCAGGAAATATATTCTAACTGAACAAAAAAGTGCAATTCATTGGGCAAATGGTGAATTCAAGACAGAAGGAATCTATGCAATATATCAAGAGTTAGAAAGTAAGACTCACCATTAATGCTCGGTAGGCGGCGCTCAGCATAGCGCACCTCCGGTTCCTTCCTGCTTACACGATCACGCAGGCCGTAGTGGTGAACACGGGCAATGCGCTGCACCTTGCCCTCAAACTGCACGCTGGCAGAGTCGGCACTGGCTACAATATTCAGGTATTTCGCCGTGCGTAGCTTCGCAAACATCTGGCTTTTGATACGCCCCTTCTTACTGCGGACTGTTACCCGGCACGGCTCAAAGCCGCTGTCCCGCACCCGCTGCTGAGTCAGCGGGCATTCAGCCGGTTCGTGCAGGACTATCTGGTGTTTGGTAACGCCTATCTGGAGAAACGCACCAACCGGCTCGGTGGTATTCTGTCACTAGTGCCATCGCAGGCGGAATATACACGCTGCGGCGTGGATCTGGATACCTACTGGTTTGTGCAATACAGCATGACAACACAGCCGTATGAGTTCACAAAAGGCAGCATCTTTAATCTAATGGAACCGGATTTAAACCAGGATATTTACGGCCTGCCGGAATATCTTTTCGCCATCCCTTCCGCCCTGCTCAACAAGTCCACCACGCTATTCCGCCGCAAGTATTACATCAAGGCAGTCATGCGGGTTTTATCATGTACATGACCGACGCGGCGCAGAACCAGGAGGACGTGAACAATATCCGCCAGGCCATGAAAAGCGCCAAAGGACCGGGTAACTTTCGCAACTTGTTTATGTATTCGCCCAATGGGAAGAAAGACGGTATTCAGATTATCCCGCTGTCAGAAGTGGCGGCTAAGGATGAGTTTCTGAACATCAAGAACGTCAGCCGTGATGACATGATGGCGGCGCATCGTGTACCGCCGCAAATGATGGGAATAATGCCGAGTAATGTTGGAGGTTTTGGGGATGTGGAGAAAGCGGCGAATGTATTTGTGCGCAATGAATTATTACCAATGCAAAGACGTATTTGCGAAATAAATGAATGGTTAGGCGAAAAAATTTTGAACTTTTAAGCTTATCAATTATAACTTTTATAAAAAGCAGTACATGCCGCTATATGTGCTGCCTTATCTCCATACTAATCAGCCAGAAAAAATCTAGACATGAGGGAAGTTTAACCTTTTCATTTCTTCGCACATACCATCAATGCCCGGGAATAATGTAGAAGCAGTCACCCCCATCAACGAAAGATCATTCATTGCTTTATAATAATCGGAAACTGGTATGTCAATTGCCTTTAGAAATTCAAAATCTGATTTAACCCCATGTTCATAAATAAAACCTTCGATATCATAAACGTTCGTATATGTTGTTAGTGCTTGCTGGGGCAAGGCTCGCGCATTGTTAATAGGAAGGAATTCACCAACAGATACATGGAGCCTACAATCAGTAATATTTTTATACTGGGCATAGCTAAATCTCCACTTCACAATATCAAAAACAAATATCCTTACCATTCTCTCTGAATTACCACTACTTACAACGCCAGCTTCGATGTTTTTAAATGCAAAAAAAGCCGCAACAAAAGGTGAATATGACCAATCTAATAGTGGTGTGGGGTAACCATGATGCTGAAGCAAGCTGTAAAATGCACCATTCTCCATTTCATTCTTCAAATCAAATAAATGAGATGTTAACCCAATAGATCTTCCATAAAGCAATGGTATGTCTTTCAGTACATATTTAATAACATCAAATCTTTTATTTCTATGGAATGATGTACGTAATGGCCAAATATCCGCCTGTCCACGAAAAACTACTTGACGGTAGTCAACACCAGATGAGTACACTTTAAATTCATCCCACGACATACGAGTAGCATTTAGTTTAGAGTCGCACGCGGAGATCTTATTCTCCAAGTTAGCCTCAATATCATTACCGATATTAGACTTCACTTTAATATTAAGCGATTGGTCAACAAAGCTCAACTCAATGATTAGTTCTTCTGGAAAACGATAGTCAGGATATAGTTTATTATATCCATAAAGAAAATGGTCCTTATCTTCTTCAGCTAGAAATGTCATTGGGTTAATAGGGTAAAGCTGAGTCTGGTTAATTGTTTGTGTTTGAAGATCCTTATTAATTAAGATCCAACATACCAATCCTGGAGTTCCATTCAAATTATCATTTAAATATAAAGCACCACAAAGAAGACCTTTCTCTTCTTCAATATTTAGAATCGCAAACCCATTATTTGTACCAGTATAATTCCCGCACCATTGCCCTATCATTTTCATCCTCCAATGATTTCAACTTCGGATATCATTGCATTAGCTTCATATACTTACAAGAGTCAGCGCGCGCTCGTATCCCCGCCACGCCTACCCGTTTTGTGTAGTGGTTTTCATGCAGGTGCTGACGTGCCGGAAAGCGCGCCAGCTCTGGCGACCACGACCCATTGTGATCCTTTTTGGATCATGCGAATACATGCACCATAGGCATGCACTGCGTTATCAAGTCGCCGTATGCTGTATGGGAGGGAGATTCCCACGGTGCAAAATCACTAATGCGTGCTTTCATCTTGCCTTACTCCGTACTCATTTAGCCTGGTAACCAGATCACTCGTCAACTCCGACAGCCAGGAGATCGCCACCTCCTAGTCGTCATCGCTACAATCTGAGCTGGCGACCAGAAGGGTCATAAGTTCTATCCGCTGCTGTGCAAGTGACTCCATGAACAAATCGTTCACAACTCCCTCCCAATATCACTGTTTATATATACAGCGCATCATGTGTATTTAAAGCTGAAATAGTTTTTTAACCAGCTAACCCTTTGATTAATAGATAGCCTCATTCCAGCCCTCTTAGTACCACTGCCGCCATTTATCATCTTCCTGCAGGCGCTAATTTCGGTAGAACAAACGCAGCCCAGCCCCGGACGGGATACTGCCACCACGCAGAAGCAGATCCACCTCGGTATCACTCGCATCAAATCCCCTAGACCTCAACTCAGAATCAAGCTGCTGGCGCTGATGATTGCTAATCTGCTGTTTGTACCCCTTCCGCCGCTTCGGTTTTATAGGGTGTTCATCCTGTACCTGCTCATTAAAAATTATTCATGGAATCATTGAGTCCTCTAGAGCGTGATCAATGTCACATAATATTGGTTGGTAAATAATTACTGCTCACAATCCATAGAGACTGAGAAATGAACTTCAAAAAATTAATGATGATCGGCTTTACCGTGGCAGTTTTAGCAAGCTGTACTACTGGTGAAAAAATCCACAACGTTCAGGTTGGCATGACAAAACAACAAGTAATTGATTTGCTTGGAACCCCTGATGGTGATGCAGTTAAAGGTAACAGCGAACAAATCCAGTACAGCAACCGGTTAACATCTGGTTGGGGATGGGATAAAGGTGATTACTACGTTACCTTTGAAAACGGGAAAGTCGTCTCTTATGGAAGCGGCGAAATCCGTGGTGCAGGCGCTCCCGTCAAAGGTGTTGTGGTATTTTAATACGCGCACTCTGATGACATTAGTTAGTTAAACGTTAGTCGAGACAAAGTGGCGGCAGCGGTTGGCAATGCCCCGTAGTCGTCACATCTCACCACTAAACTAACTTATTGATTATTATGCAACTCGCTGTTTTAATTAACCCATTTACATAAATGGTTTTTTGTTGCCTGAATTTTGCGATCGCTGACTCCCTCCCCCGAAACTCTCTCACATTTGCAGCATGCCGGTTATGACGCATACTTTTAGTCAGAGCTAAAGGTAATAGGTGGTTGCTATGTTACTCGCAGGCAAAGTCGCGGTAATTTTCGGTGGCAGCGGCGCTATAGGCAGTGCAGTTGCGCATGCTATGGCGCGTGAAGGCGCTCATGTGTATCTGGGCGCGCGCAGTCAGGAAAAGCTGGATTGGGCGGCCAGTAGCATTCGAACCGCGGGCGGTGCCGTCGAAACCTTTGTCACCGATGTACTCGACAAATACGTTACCTCAAAACAAGTTACTCAGCTTGCGCAGCAAACCGGTGGAATAGATGTGGTGGTTAACGCAACCGGCTTTATGCATGAACAGGGCAAACGCATCGAGGCGTTATCCCTTTCTGAGTTTATGAGCGGTATCACCCCTTTCCTCTCGGCGCAGTTCAATATCGCAAAAGCCGTAACGCCACACATGGGCGGCAATCGTGCGGGCGTCATTCTCACCGTTGTTGCGCCCGCGGCCCCGATGGCGATGCCTGGACATCTGGGACACATCGTTGGCTGTGCGGGAACAGAGGCCTTTATTAAAGCGCTTGCCAGCGAACTGGGGCCGGCGAATATTCGGGTCGTCGGCGTGCGCTCGCATGCGATTGTGGATGCCGTTCAGGCCGGTTCCTATACCGGGGAGATTTTTACCGCTAAAGCGCAGTCAATGGGTATAACCGTCGCACAATGGTTAGGTGGTGCGGCGCAAAGTACCATGCTTGGGCGCCTGCCTACGCTTGCACAAATCGCTGAGGTAATGACCTTTCTGGCTTCAGACCATGCCGGAGCAATCACCGCAACGGTGGTGAATATTACCGGCGGCGCTACGCACAGCTGACCGTCGCGGGCAACCCCGCAATACGCTCCACCATCAGCAAGATATCTTCTCGCCGCAGCGGTTTTTTGTCCGTGACAAAATGCAGCGTCATCCCTTCAATAAACGCATCCAGCGCCCGCGCCGTAACCGGAGCAAACCACTGCTCCAGCGTTTGTTGGCTGCGTAACATCCAGTTTTGCATCACCGTTTTTAATGCCGGTTTACGGCTGGCGAATGCATACAGCTGATACATGAGTTCCATGTTATCGGGTGTCGTGACCTGGGAGCTGTAAATCATATCGGTAATCGCATGGCAAGCCTGCGACGCATCCGCAACGTCGGCAAAAAAAGCCTGATACTGCAGCATCATCCTGTCAGTAAAACGGTCAAACGCCTCCATTAAAAGCTCATCAATTCCCGAAAAGTAATAGGTCATAGAACCCAAGGGTACCTGAGCAATTGTCGCAATCTTCCGATGTGTAACCGCATGAATACCATGGGCTATTACCGCATCCAGAGTCGCCTGAACTATTTTTTCCCGCCGCTGCGGATCGTTCGCACGTCGCACTGCATTACCTCTTCTTGCATTTGTGTACAAATGTACACAACCTTGCTAAGGTTGTCTTCTTTCCTCTTTTCTTCGGCTCGAATTCATGACTGGCATCTCATCACGCAAAGCCTTAAGACGTCGCACCTGGGCACTGTTCACGTTCTTCTTTTTACCAGGATTATTAATGGCTTCCTGGGCAACGCGTACCCCTGCCATCAGAGATATCCTCTCCATCTCAACCGCCGAAATGGGCGCGGTGCTGTTTGGACTCTCAATTGGTTCGATGAGTGGCATTCTTTGTTCGGCCTGGCTGGTGAAACGATTTGGCACGCGTAAAGTGATCCGTACCACCATGTCTTGCGCTGTCCTCGGAATGGCAATCCTCAGCGTGGCACTCTGGCTGCATTCCGCATGGCTTTTCGCATTTGGTCTGGGCGTGTTCGGCGCCAGCTTTGGCGCAGCAGAAGTTGCCATCAACGTCGAAGGTGCGGCTGTTGAGCGCGAAATGAATAAAACCGTACTGCCGATGATGCACGGTTTTTACAGCCTGGGAACGCTGGCGGGTGCCGGAGTCGGGATGATGCTTACCGCCTTCAGCGTACCGGCGACCGCGCATATCTTGCTGGCGGCGATGGTGGCTATCACCCCTATTTTCATCGCCATCAAAGCCATTCCTGACGGCACGGGTAAAAATGCCGCTGACGGGTCTCACTCCGGCGAAAAAGGACTGCCTTTTTATCGCGATATTCAGCTATTGCTGATTGGCGTCGTGGTGCTCGCAATGGCATTTGCTGAAGGTTCCGCCAACGACTGGCTTCCGCTGCTGATGGTGGACGGACATGGATTTAGCCCGACATCAGGCTCGCTGATTTATGCCGGATTTACGCTGGGTATGACCGTTGGACGATTTACTGGCGGCTGGTTCATCGACCGCTACAGCCGCGTCGCGGTAGTGCGCGCCAGTGCGCTAATGGGTGCTCTTGGGATTAGCCTGATTATTTTTGTCGACAGCACTTGGGTGGCGGGTGTTTCCGTTATTTTGTGGGGACTCGGCGCATCACTGGGCTTCCCACTGACCATTTCGGCTGCCAGCGACACCGGCCCCGATGCGCCAACCCGCGTCAGCGTTGTCGCCACTACCGGCTATCTGGCGTTCCTGGTTGGACCACCGCTGCTGGGCTACCTGGGTGAACACTACGGCCTGCGTAGCGCTATGCTGGTGGTGCTGGCGCTGGTGCTTGTCGCCGCCATCGTCGCGAAAGCGGTGGCAAAACCGGATCTCAAAAACACCACTGTGATGGAGAACAGCTAATGCGTATCAAACTGATTGCAGTCGACATGGATGGCACATTTTTAAGCGACCAAAAAACCTATAATCGTGAGCGCTTTATGGCGCAATACCGCCAGATGAAAGAACAAGGGATCCGCTTTGTGGTCGCCAGCGGCAACCAGTATTACCAGCTCATCTCCTTTTTCCCTGAACTGGCCAGTGAAATCTCATTTGTCGCCGAAAACGGCGGATGGGTGGTCAGTGAAGGGGAAGATGTCTTTAACGGTGAGCTGGCAAAAGACGATTTCCAGGCCATTGTGGAACATCTGCTGACACGTACAGACATCGACATTATCGCCTGCGGTAAAAATAGCGCCTATACCCTGAAGCGGTACAGCGATGAGCATAAGACGGTCTCCGCCATGTATTATCATCGTCTTGAATTTGTGGATAATTTTGACAACCTCAACGACATTTTCTTCAAGTTCGGGCTAAATATTTCAGACGATCGTATCCCCCAGGTGCAGGCTGACCTCCATGAGGCGATTGGCGACATTATGGTGCCGGTACATACCGGCTACGGCAGCATCGATTTAATTATACCCGGTGTGCATAAGGCAAACGGTCTGCGTCTGCTGCAACAACGCTGGAATATTACCGACGATGAGGTTGTTGTGTTTGGCGATGGCGGCAATGATATTGAGATGCTGCGTCAGGCAGGATTTAGTTTTGCAATGGCGAACGCCCATGAGCCGGTTATCCAGGCGGCAAAATATCGCGCAGGGTCGAACAATGAAGAGGGCGTGCTGGATATTATCGACCGCGTGTTAAAGAATGAAGCACCGTTTACGCAATAACGCCTCAGCACAGACGGCAACAAAATGATGGCATGATCTATTCATAATCCGCCTCAAATTAACCCGCTGGATTATTACCTCCAGTGAATATTCAGACGAGCGGATTATGAAGAAAAGTGTACTGATAGCGACATTGTTGCTGGGTTTTGCGGGGACAACATTTGCGCAAAGCGTTACCGTTGATGTACCAAGCGGTTATAAGGTGGTGGTAGTGCCCTCTTCCGTCAGCGTTCCGCAGGCGGTCAGCGTTACCACCGCGCCACAAACGGTGTATGTTGCTCCGACGCCTGCCCCGGCCCCTGTCTATCGCGCACATCCTTATGCGCGACATGTTGCCAGCGTCGGTGAAGGAATGATCATCGAACACCAGATTGACGATCACCACTAAGTTTTTGCCTGGCCCGGGCAACCGGGCTTTAACCTTCCCGTGAATCCCCTACCCGTTTATCTTTCAGAAAGATAACCATCAGAATCACCCACAGTACGCCGCTTGCCAGATTGAACAGGCTGAACAAGCCGTTTCCTCCGAGCAGATAAGCGTGTTTACTCAGCTCAATACCGACGGTAAAAATCAGCATCTGCAACATACCCATGGCGGCAGAAACCGTGCCCTTACTCATTTCACTGGCAAACAGCGTGAGACGTACCAGTCCAGCATTCGCCACGCCAATACCAAACGCATAGATGCTTAAACCCGCCGTCATCCATAGATACGCATGGGATGACACCACCGTGGCCGCAGCGGCAATCACCAGCCCGACGGCGATTGGCCAGCCGCCCATGATAATCAGCGAACGTACGGTTTTTCGTGAGGTCAGGCGCGCCAGTACCAGGTTACCGGCAATCAATGCGCCAAAAATCGGCACCTGCAATAGGCCATATTCGTAGCTGCTGAGATGTTCACCGCTGATGATTATAATCGGGGACTGCGCAATCCACGCCAGTAACGGCAGACTGACAAAACCCAATGCCAGCGCGCCTGCAACGAAGCGCACGTTCCTCAGCACCAGCTTATAATCTTTGCCCAGCTCTTTAATCGACAGCTTTTCACCAAGCCGGGTTGCCGTCTCCGGCATCGCGCGTTGCAGACCAAAAAAAGAGATGGCGGCCAGGGCGGCAAACAGGATAAACATCCCTTCCCACGGCAGAACATGTACCCAGGCTGCACCGACCAACGGCCCCAGCAGGGGCGCAATCAACGCTACGTTTGCCATCAGCGCGGTAATTTTTATGCACACCGCTTCTTCAAAGGATTCCTGAATTGCGGCGTAACCCACCGCGCCAATAAAGCACAGGCTTATCCCTTGTAAAAAACGCAGGAAGGTAAATTGCTCAATATTCTGCGCAAGCAGGGTTGCAAGGCAGGTCACAATGAACCAGAGCACGCCGGTTAACATCACCGGGCGACGTCCAATTCGATCCGACAGCGGTCCTAATAACCACTGCAAAAACATGCCGCCAGCCAGATAGGCGGTCATGGATGTGGGCACCCAATCTAATCCGGCATTATATTGCTCCACCACTGCCAACATTCCGGGCTGGATCATATCGTTGCCGATATAAGTAGAGAATTCGTAAAGCACCAGACAGAGAGGGAAAAGTAATGCCTGACGCCCCAAACGGGCGCCTGAAGATAAACGGTTCTGCATGCAGTCTCTTAACTATAGAAAAATCGCGCAAAGTGTAATAAATGCGCCGTACTGGTGATAGTGAATTATGTGATTTGAAAGCAAATTGCGCACATTTTTACACTCATTTGCTCAGGAACATTTTGCGTTAAGGTTAATTTAAGTTGAGACCGCTATCATGTTCAATAAGTCTCATTAATTGTCTGAAAAATAGTCATTTAACAGACAAATAAGACAAGACCGCTTTTTATCCCGTGAAAGCAATTTTATGCTCTCCCCTCTTGGGCCTTTTTAACGATTACACTGAGTCTGGACGTTATGCTGGAAAATCTGAACAACTCACTTTTTTATCTCATCAATGCCACGCCGGACTCTGCGCAATGGATGATATCGCTTGCCATTTTTATTGCCAAAGACCTGATTAACATCGTACCGCTGTTAGCCGTTGTGCTTTGGCTTTGGGGGCCGCGGGCCCAGGTTACTCTCCAGCGCCAGTTAGTTATAAAAATGGCGATTGCGCTGATCGTCGGTCTGACGATTTCATGGCTGATGGGGCATCTGTTCCCTCACGATCGTCCGTTTGTTAACCACATCGGTTACAACTTCCTGCATCATGCGGCGGATGACTCTTTCCCGAGCGATCACGGTACGGTTATCTTTACCTTTGCACTGGCTTTCTTGTTCTGGCATCGCCTGTGGACGGGCGCTCTGCTGATGGTCGTTGCTGTGGCGATTGCCTGGTCGCGGGTCTACCTTGGCGTACACTGGCCGCTGGATATGCTGGGAGGATTACTCGTCGGGCTGATTGGCTGCCTGAGCGCCCAGATGATCTGGCAGCGGTTTGGCACGCCCCTGTACCTCGGTTTGCAAAATGGCTATCGCGCCTGCTTCGCTCTGCCCATCCGTAAAGGCTGGGTGCGTGACTAACCCACGGTAAAAAGAGTAGTATTAAGCGCGATACTGAGCACTTATTCTACTCTCCAGGGGAACTATGGAAACTCGACGCGACGAGCGTATTGGTCAATTACTGCAGGCGCTGAAACGCAGCGATAAATTACACCTCAAAGAAGCCGCGACGCTGCTGGGCGTATCTGAGATGACCATTCGTCGCGACCTGAATAATCACGATGCTCCCGTCGTCTTGCTCGGGGGCTATATTGTTCTGGAACCCCGCAGCGCCAATCACTATTTAATCAGCGATCAAAAATCCCGACTGGTTGATGAAAAGCGCCGTGCCGCCCAGATGGCGGCAAGCCTCGTGCAGGCACATCAGACTATCTTTTTCGACTGTGGTACCACCACGCCGTGGATCATTGAGGCTATCGACAATGAATTGCCCTTCACCGCAATCTGCTATTCGCTGAATACTTTTCTGGTGCTACAGGAGAAACCGCAGTGCCGCGTCATTCTGTGTGGTGGCGAATTCCATGCCAGCAACGCAATTTTCAAACCGCTTGATTTCCAGGAAACGCTGAACAACCTGTGCCCGGATATCGCTTTTTATTCCGCAGCTGGCATTCATATTGAGAAAGGCGCGACCTGTTTTAACCTGGAAGAGCTACCGGTGAAACACTGGGCGATGTCGATGGCGCAGCATCACGTGCTGGTGGTCGATCACAGCAAATTTGGTAAGGTGCGTACTGCGCGGATGGGTGAAGTAAAACACTTTAATACCATCGTCAGCGATAGCCGTCCTGACGAGGCGTTTGTTGAGTACGCGAAAGCGCAACGTATCAAACTGATGTATTAAGCGATACTGCCGGATGGCAATAGCGTCATCCGGCAAACGCTAAGCTTAAGAGAACCAGCCGCCAAACCACTGGTGGAATTTCATCATCACAAAGTCCCACATGCGACTAAAGAATCCCCCCTCTTCCACGGCCTCCATCACCATCAGTGGACGCTGCTCGATGGATTTCCCGTTCAACTGGAAGTCGATAGTCCCCACAACCTGGCCTTTCTTCAGCGGCGCGGTTAACTGTGGTTCGGTCAGGGTAAAGCTGGCCTTCAGGTTTTTGAGCTGACCACGCGGGATAGTCACCGAGCCCGCTTCTCCGGCGCCCAAATTAACTTCACTCTTATCACCAAACCAGACGCGCTGCGTCACGAAAGTGGCATCCGGTTTAATCGGCGTAACGGTTTCAAAGAAGCGGAAGCCCCAGGTCAGCAGCTTTTCTGACTCATTAAAACGAATGCGGTCGGTTTTCGCCCCCAACACCACGGAGATCAGCCGCATATCCCCCTGGGTCGCGGAAGCGACCAGGTTGTATCCCGCCCCAGCCGTAGTACCGGTTTTCATACCGTCCACGTTCAGGTTGGTGCTCCACAACAAACGGTTGCGGTTCGGCTGGCGGATTTTATTAAAGGTAAATTCTTTCTCTTTGTGGATAGCGTACTCTTCCGGTACATCGTGGATTAGCGCCTTCCCGAGCAGGGCCATATCACGTGCGGTACTGAACTGTCCTGCCGCATCCAGGCCATGCACGGTCTGGAAAGTGGTATTGGTCAGCCCCAGTTTTTTCGCGTAGCCGTTCATCAGACCAATGAAGGATTCCTGGCTGCCCGCAACGTAATCAGCCAGTGCGATACAGGCATCGTTACCAGACTGGATAATAACGCCTTTGTTCAGATCGGACACTGCAACCTGATCGCCGGGCTTGAGGAACATAACCGACGAACCGCGCAGGGCCGGATTACCGGTCGCCCAGGCGTCTTTGCCCACGGTGACCATGTCGTTGAGGTTAATTTTCCCGGCCTTCAGCGCCTGACCGACCACATAGCTGGTCATGATCTTGGTCAGACTGGCAGGATCCAGTTTCTCATCAGCATTACCTTCCGCCAGAACCTTACCGCTGGCGTAATCCATTAGGATCCACGCGCGCGCGTCGACACTCGGTGGGGCCGTTGGTTGCTCCGCCGCCTGTACGCTCGGCGCCAAAAGGATTAAGAGTGCAGAACCTGCAGCAAAGCTGCGAAGTGAAGAGAAGTATTGCGTCATAAATGCCACCCGAGTATCCATTCCAAAAAACCACGTCATACCACACCGTGTTTACACAAAACCAGCCAGGCGACCCTGACCAACCCATGCAGAAAAGGTCTGATGGATGACGTGTAAAATAAGTGCGGTGAGTAATAACGCACTAACGAGCTTAAAGAAACCGTAAGTTGGTAAAGTTTTTAAAGTTTATGCAATAACACCGCGCTGCGCTGCTCCTGGCACGATTTTTTTAGACTTTGTTGCGTAAATATTAGGTTTACCCCACCATGTGGGCTAGTCAGATGGCATCTGCAGCCATAAAGCTGCTCAATTAATTTGCGGGGTTACTATGATTACACTGTGGGGTCGCAATAACTCGACCAACGTAAAAAAAGTATTGTGGACGCTCGAGGAACTGGAACTGCCATATAACCAAATTCTGGCGGGCGGACAGCATGGCGGTAACCGCGATGCCGACTATCTGGCACTCAACCCGAACGGACTGGTCCCGCTACTACGCGATGATGAAACGGACGTTGTTCTGTGGGAATCCAATACCATTGTCCGCTATCTGGCAGCTCAGTACGGACAAAAGCGTTTGTGGATTGACGCCCCGGCCGCGCGCGCCGTCGGTGAAAAATGGATGGACTGGGCAAACCAGACGCTAAGTCCTGCGCATCGGGTTATCTTGTTTGGCCTGGTCAGAACCCCTGCCGAGAAACGCGACATGGCGGCAATCGAGGCGGGTAGTCAGGTGTGCGATAACCTGTTTGCCATTCTGGATAACGCGCTGGCGGACCAGCCATGGTTCTCCGGGGCTGAATTTGGCACTGCCGATATCGCCGTTGCGCCGTTCATCTATAACCTGTTCAACGTTGGCCTGAGCTGGACCCCGCGCCCACATCTGGAGAACTGGTATCAGCAACTGACCGAACGTCCGGCGTTTCAAAAAGTCGTAATGATCCCGGTCAGCTAACTAAATCAGGGACTCACTTTCAGTAATTCCCCGTCGGACTCGTCGGTTAGTACGTATAAGTACCCGTCTGGTCCGACGCGCACATCACGGATCCGTTGTCCCCTTTCCTGCAACAGACGACCCTCTTCGGTGACGGCATTCCCTTTGACGCTCAGCACGATCACTTCTTTATCTTTCAACGCGCCAATGAATAACTTCTGCCGCCACTGTGGGAAGGTATCGCTATTATAAAAAGCCATTCCGCTGACCGCCGGTGACTTTTCCCAGTAAAAGATGGGTTGCTCTGTTCCAGCAACAATTGGGCCTTTTGCTTCGGGAATTTTAAGACCACTGTAGTTAACGCCCCAGGTCGCAAGCGGCCAGCCGTAGTTTTTCCCTTTCTCCGGGATATTGATTTCATCGCCCCCGCGTGGACCATGCTCATTGATCCACAGCGTATCGCTCCAGGGATTCATCGCCATCCCCTGCGGGTTGCGGATACCATATGACCAAATCTCTGCCCGCGCTCCTGCCCTCTTCACAAACGGATTATCCGGCGGAATTTTTCCCTCATCGGTCAGTCGTACGACCTTGCCCTGCAGCTTATCCAGATCCTGTGCGGTAGAACGTTGATTGTTTTCACCAAGGCCAATAAACAGATAACCGTTGCCATCAAAAACCATACGTCCGCCAAAATGGTTTCCGCTGGAGAGCTTCGGCTGTTGGCGAAAAATGGTCTGGAACCCTTGCAGATGTTTGAGATCGTCGCTCAGTCGTCCGTAACCAACCGCTGTCCCGGCGTTACCTTCACCGTCAGCTTCAGCAAAGCTAAGCCACACCCGGCGGGATTGTTTAAAATCCGGTGCTAATGCCACATCAAGCAATCCCCCCTGACCATTCGCCCAGACTTTGGGTACGCCGGTCAGCGGGTCGGAAAGCCCCTTCCCTGACTGCCAAAGTCGAAGCTGGCCGCCTTTAAGCGTAATGAGCATACCGCGATTGTCGGGTAAAAACGCCAGCGACCACGGATGATCGAGTTTCGTTTGCAGCACTTCCACCTCTACCGCGACGGCATAAGAGGAAAATAGCGCGAGTGGGACAGCACAGAGAAAGAGTCGACGCATAACACCTCCTTAATGGCTCTGCATAAAGCGTAGCCAGCAAGGGGAATTATCCCGCCACATTTACATAATCTTAACGAAAAGGGGGAGCGCCCTCCCCCTGATTCAGACGTGTTCCAGCGTTGGATAAGATTGCAAACACTGGATACTTAGCGTCAGCGTTGTCAGGCAGTTTTCCAGTTTCTCTGCGTTAACGGCGATAAAAGTTGGACAATCGTGATGTCCACTCATAAGACAAACAGCGGCGGCGGCTAACGCCCCTTCAGCACGATGAAGGGCATTCCACTCTTCCTGATCAAGATGCATACCGTGAAGCTGTGATTGCTCGTGCAATTCGCGATTCAGTGCAAAAAAATTATCACGCAGACGATCGCTCTCGCTGACTGACATGTAGCCTTTCGCTTTTCTCAACAGCAGATAAGCGGCAAGTTCGACACGGGCGTTTATCAATTTGTTGAGAAGATCGGTTCTCAGTCTGTCAACAACCATACTTTGTTCCTCCTCTTTCCAACTATGGTGCAACTTAATAGTATGGTCATTTTTTGAACAAAGTCGTGTCCAGGATCAATCCATCACCGAAAATTAACACAATTTACAAATAATCTTTAATTCCACGCCGGGCGTGGCGACTGATGGTATGAGATTGCGATACAATTTTTATTCAGAACTCTGTAGAATCCGTGCCCTGAATATTCCAATAACTGAACAATTTTTACGCTATGAGCAATGTAACCCACCAGCCGAAAATCGGCTTTGTCTCCCTCGGCTGCCCGAAAAATCAATAAATATATTGTGTTATTTTTTATGCTATTCAGTTAACTTATTGATAATCACTAACACCGATTCACATGTTACCTTCGTACCGTTCCATTGGTCACGATAGATTGATGTACCAATGCCCACACCAGGATGTAAGATTAGCCCCGTATCCTTTTCAAATTTCAGGTACTTGGTTGTCTGTACTGAACGATCATAGTACGTGTGGCCTGAATACTTAAATCCCGCACTACCCTGTGGAACAATCCATGCCCCATAACTGGAATACTCCCTTGCCCTATCAATTATCTTGTACTCGAATTCACTACCCGTATAACGGCCTGTATACGTCCCTGACGTTTTGATCTTCCCAAATGGGGGATTGCCATACGCTACACGGTAGAAACGTTCTGGTGTGTATTGGAGTGCGTCACCTGTGACCCATTCGGCTTGTGGCAATACCCGCTTTCCAATCATTACGTACTCTGGATTCAGCTCTACACATGTTATGTGCGATGGTTTATTACGTATGAACTGGAAGTAGCTAAGTCGCCCGATACCCGCACATAATTCTATACAGTCATCACTACAGCCAGCATCTAGCATGAAATCCCATGCCAACATTTCGGGAGTGAAGAAAGCACCAGTAGCTCCGATACCATCACCTTTGTAATTATTGAAGATAAACTCTTTATCATCTTCTGCTAGTTGCCTATCTGAATGTACTAACTCCATCACTTTTAAATGTAGTTGTGATTCCTTTTTAGTTATTCTTGCCATAAAATACCCTTGTACAGTTGTTGTACGGGTATTTAGGGGAACTCGATGAGCCTTATCGATTTAAGTTTTTCAGGATTATCAAAACCTGGAACAAAACTTATTGAAAAAGTCAGTGATGCGATTGGCGTGCTTTATGAACCTACAAGAATCAGGAAAAAAGCGAAGGCTGAAGCTGAAGCTAAACGTACAGAGCTAATTTCGAGGTTAGAGCTTGAGGGAATAGAAAAACGGGCAGTTGAGCGTTTTCTCAAACGTGAAACTAAACGACAAGAAAACATTGAAAATATTACAATACAAGCAGCACAAAGCCTATCTGAGACTGATAATGTTTCTGATATTGACGACGATTGGATAGAGGCTTTCTTCAGAGAGTGTGAGGATATTAATGACGAACAAATGCAAACGCTATGGGGAAGAATTTTATCCGAAGAAGCAAAGTCAAAAGGTTCTTTTAGTCGTAGAACCTTAAAACTATTGTCAACCTTAAGCAAAGAAGAAGCGAATCTTATTACTTATTTTGGCAAGTTTGTTTGGCAGGCAAGTAACCTTACTCCAATTTTATTGACCGATGAGAATGGAAACACTGAAGGTATAACCTTCAATGAACTTTCTGTTTTAGACTCTTTAGGAGTTATTCAACAAGGCATTGGCTACCATTTAACCTTCGGTAGTAAAAAAGGTCGTATTGGCTATTACGGAATGGCATTTTTAGTTGAATTTCAGAGCGATGATTCATCAACTTGGAATCTACAAATAGGAACGGCTTTACTTACGCCTATCGGTCAAGAATTGATCAGAATTTGCGGCTCCACTCCAGATATTGCGTATGTACATAAATTCCTCAACAAAACAAATGTTGAAGGAAGCCAAGTAAAGCTATCAATGCTTACTATGTAAAAAAGGCCGGATTACCGGCCTAAGTTCCACTAACCATAATTAAAAACACCTGCAAGAAATGCTCTAATGGGCCTGTATTGCCAGTAATCTAAAATGCATCAGTACTGATACAATAATCCAGCAATCACGCTAATGGTAAAATTCCTGTAACATTAATCCACCCTATAACCTCTTTATCAGCATATGTTATCTACTCACCAGAACGTACTAACTTCATCTACCTATTATGATTAGTAGATTTCTTTTTAGCTACTTTTGCCATAAAATACCCTTATACAATTTATGCACAGGTAGTTAGGGAATTATTAATGAAAACCTTCAAACTATTAGCAGCAATTATAGTCATTACATTATTATCTATAGCCGCTAATATTGCGTTGATTTATCTATGCCCAGATACTGAATATTCACTTTGGGTTAGTGCACAATCTTTGATCTTGACATTCATTGCAGCCACTTATTCCGTGAAAACAAAGATAAATCATTTCCTAGAACGGGAAATCGATCTTATTGGTGTGTTCAGTGTGGCTGTAGCTATCAGTGCATCCATAACATCATTTTATGTAAATGATAAGTTTAAATTTCCCGATACATTAATATATTCCTTAGTGATTATTTTAGGAATAGCATACATCATTTGGGATTATAAAAAATTTAAAAACAAAACAACACGGTACTTGCCAAATATAAAAAGCACATCTACGTTTAGAGAGACAAATAGCCAAATAGTTATAACCACAAGAATAGATAAAGCCCCATAAGGGGCTTCATTTAGATTTTAACATCCCTTTAATTTCTGAAATGTCACTTTTTATTTTTGAAAGTTCTCGTACTAAATCATACAATTCATCAATATCTGCTTCATTGCTTTCAGTTTTAGTTTCTAATACTAGAAGTTTACTTTCAATATCACTTATACGTCTTTCGGCATCTAAGATCTCTTGTTTTCGTCTGTAGAGTAGACGCCCCATAAATGTACAAAAGGCCATTAATAGACCCCCTATGGCGATGTAGTCCATTACGTGTTTCCTTTTAATATGAGTCATAAACGTCGGTGTTAATGTAATAACACGTTCGATTAATAACCCCTTCATTTTCGTTTGCGTACATTCCATCTTCTACTTGAGTGGATGCCCGTTCTAAGTTTGTGCCTTTAGCATTAAAACTGTACTGTGTTCTACCCCGAATCGGTCTGCGATTTCTTGCCACGTGTAGCGGGTTCCATCGTCTTTAATCTTTACCATTACTCATATCCTATTCATTTACTATTAATAGGTAATAATTATTTTATTTTCGTTATGAAAGTTTTACCTTTCGTTTTGTTTGTTTTCGATCAAAATCCCCACGAATGTGAAAGATAATTCGCGGAGGAAACTCGAATATATCTGTACCCCTAAGAATCATTTGATTATCCGTGTACATTAAAAAATCTATATGTATTTATTTTTTTAATACTTGGATAACAGACACAAAAAAGCCCACTATAATTAGTGGGCTTAGAAAAAAATAAATTAGTTCATTGCTTCTACCTTCCAGCGGCCACCGGGCTGCGTGATCTCATATTCATATCGATCATCACACCACACAACAGCTTTACCTGAGAAGTTTGCTGTACTGAACGCTGTAACCTTATCACATTTATAGTCACGCGATTGGATCAATGCTTGAGCAAAATCTTTTGCATCTTGTTCATCATCAGCTTGCACTGCAAATGGGGCTAGCAAAATTGCGATTGCGATGATACTTTTCATTTTATTTCCTTATAACTTTGAGAAGTTATCAATTATAATATGAGTACGTCTTTTTTTATCCTACCAAAAACTATAGTAATTATTATTTTGTAAAGTGAATTAGCATAACTTTACTCATGCTTCAATAATATTGTTCTGTGTTGATTATTTTTTAACATTACATCTCACTTCATAATTCATATAACCATCTTTATCTAAGTACATATTTCCATAATAATATCCTCTATCTAAAGTATCCACTATGATCAACTCTTGCTCGCCATTTTCTGATGAATATCTATATGAACCATAAGGTACTGGCATTTGATCATAAACTCGCTTCGTCAGAAAATAGTTGTCTGTGACAACGGTATCACCTCTAATGTCTGTACAATTAAAATTTGGTAAATTCTTTGCAATTACTGTACCGCTAAAAACAGTCAAAATAATAAACAATAATTTCATTGCACCATAACCTTTTACCTACGAATCATAAGTAGGCTTTCATCTTAATTTAATTGTTTTAATGGATATGAGTTAGATGTACTTGAACCATCGCTATACACCTCTGATATAGTCAGTTTGTTCCCATCCACTTTGTATTTTACTACACTATCAGCCGGGTCATTTCTCCAACGACCTGAGCTATCTGGATTGTTTGATGACCACATAACTTGATCATCAATCAGCTTACACTTGATAGCCCATCTTGTGCTGTCATCTTTACGTATGTAATGGACATAGGCTACATCTGATTGAATCTTATCAAGCTTCACTATTTTATGATCTCGCCCAAACATAGATGCAGCTGCCGCTTTGCAGATCTGACCAACATTAGCTTCCGCTGCGTAGAGTGAAGAACTGAACAATAATGGCACAATAACTAATAATTTTATCATCGCATATCGTCTCGTAATAAAATTTGATTTAACTTTACTTTCTTAACAACTCTTTTAATTCGTCAACTGTCTTCATTTCTTTTCCAATATGAATCATTGCATGACAGTTTGCACATAAAGGAATGAGATCTTTAATTGGGTCAATCTTATAGCGTTTGCCAATAGTATGTAGTGGCACTATATGATGAACATGAATATAATTTTTTCCGTGTTTACCATACATTTTTTCAAAATTAAAACCACAGACAGCACAACTCAAACCATGTTTATCGATACATTCTTTTCTCGCCTTTGGATCTCTCTCATAGTACGTTGCAATCCTTTGACGCTTTTCCCCCTCATAGTATTCATTTTCGATTTCGGGAGTAAATGAATAGAAATCTTCATCGGTGGCGTACCAATCCCCATCAATTTTTGTAAGATATTTTCGTACTATTTTCTTTTCAAAATGTTTAATCCTAGCAGCACCATTTTCAGTTGTTTTCTCATGCCTAGTCTGGCTAAAGGTAAAGAGACTGTACCCTTCATGTAAAATCTTATCTATGTGTTCAACAGATTGTGTATAACCAGATTTTTTGTGTCCATTTACATTCTCACGCCAACTGCTAGCCAAGATTAAAACTTTCTTTCCATCATCTGATCTAAGATCTTCCCAAGCTCCAAAAATTATTTTTTTGTTGATCTCATCAATAAATGACCAACTCCAGTTATCATTTTTACATGTAGCACCTAAAGAACGCATGAACTCTGTACGGGACATTTTTTATCCTTAAAATGTGTGATCTACATCACTTAATACTATCGATTGTTGGAGGTTCCTATCGTTCGTACAGCTAACAAACCTACCTAAAATAGATAGAAACCTCCAACAATCGATAGTGTATGTGTGTTCCTTTTGATGGTAAAGTATTAGTAGGTAGTTTTTGGTACTACATTTTTACATAGCTATGTCTTTTGCTTAAGAAATGGAATTAAAATGCAAAACCTCAAAAAAATTAATTCAATACTAATTAGTACCGTATTGTTACTTTCTATTTTGATTGGTATTAAGATATTATTTTCTAATTTTAAAGACTTCGAATGGGGAAGTGTTACGGACTGGATTAGTTCACTGAGTACAGCTGGTACACTTTGTATTGCAATACTTGCATATATAAAAGTCCCTGAATGGATGGCACAGAAACACTATGATATTGCACACAGCATTATTGAAGATACTATCTATAATGATCTTGCTAAAGTCCGCACTTCCTCTCTATATTTAAAATTCAAAATTGTAAAATTATGCAAAAACCTAGTTCTTGCATTGAAAAATAGATTAGGTGAACCAAATTCCCTTAGTGACTCTATAAATGACATTGAGAAAGACCTAGATGCATTATTTATTCTATCTTACTCTATAATTAATCGATTGAATTCAGTTTCAAGGTATAATTATACCTTAACTGATTACGCTAAAAATATCTCTGCTGAATTACAAAAAATTTTAAATGAATTCAATGAAATTCATGAAGAAATTTTAGTCTTTAGTTCTGACATAGGAATGTTATATCATGCTGATGATACAGTAATTGAAGTCGCAATGACTGAAGGTAGAGACATTCAGAAAAAAGTCATTGATTTGAATATAAAAACATCACAATTCATCCGTGATATTCACTCTAGAAATAGACCTATAACTGATTTCATTCGATACAAAAAAAACCATAAGTTAGTATAGATAAGGATAGCATGTGACTACACAAATACGTACTTATAATTTACCAACTGAGCTTGTTGAACATTTTTCAAATAACATTGCGTATTTCGAAAAACTTTTGTCTAAGGATTTTTCTGACTTAAATATTAATATAACACCAGAAGACATTAAAAAAATAGAAAAGTCTTTCGAAGTATCACATCGGATACGTGATTTCGAAATCGGTTTGTATTGGCAAAGACTTAATTTTCTTTGGGCCATCACCGCATTGCTATTTGCTGGATGGGGAGCATTAATTTTCAAGATCATAGAATTTAATGAAGGAGAAGCACCATATATTATGTTTGCTTCGCTATCATTTCTTTCACTTATAGGAGGTATTGTAACAATCTTCACCAGTTTCATTATTGATGCAGGTAAGCATTGGCAAAAGGTTTGGGAGTATCATGTTTACACTCTTGAACCTTTTGTATCCGGCCATTTATATGCAATTAAGTTTAATTACAAAAACAAAAAAAGGCATCAATTAGTAGAAGTGTAGAAACTTTTAATTATGCACTGTTGACGCTTTGGGCTTGCTCCTCAATTTTTGCAGCAATTATTCCTTCGCAGATTACTAATGATTCCGCACTATGGATACAATTCGGCATTTCACTTATAATTTGGGTAACATTCCGAAATATAGGTGCCTCTGTCACTAAGGAGGACTCTGGTAGAATAGAGCTTGAGTAATATATTTCTTTAAATAGCCCTACTATAGGGCTTTATTACTGAGAGTATTTCAGACACTTTATCATTTCTTGCTGCACTTGTTTATACTTCTCTACGTCTATTACTGTCATCAATTGAAATTCCTCTTCTTCAGTTTGGTTTAACAAGTACTGCAATGGGTCTCAATATATGTAGGACGAGGTTCGATATTAAATTGTGATGTATGCCTATTCAGTACTATACGTTCTATGCAATCGTAGAACACTACCATATTATCAAAGACATTTATAATTATCTCATCATTATAAAAGTAATGTTCATAGAAATCAGTAGAGTTAGTTCCCTCTAGTTTCATTTTCCACTCCTTTATAGAATTCCTTAGTAGATCTCATATTGAATTCATTATTTAGGTGTGTATGTGTTGGCATTTTGTCGTTATTATCCTTCCTGTATCGCTCTATATAGGCTTTTAGTAGGTCTAGCTTAGTTTCCCCTATCTGTAAGTATCCGGCATAATCAATCTGCCAACGAAGGAGATCGCTATGCGTAAAGCCCGTTTTACTGAGCATCAGATCATCGCTGTGATTAAGTCGGTTGAAGCC